>Ga0081606_1000015_pt1 | contig 271166 bp, 236 predicted proteins | sample EareggfetidaYelm_FD_71127 | JGI IMG/M metagenome (GOLD analysis project Ga0081606, IMG submission 71127) | Earthworm egg capsule microbial community from the University of Washington, USA - E. fetida Yelm (SPADES assembly) (version 2) | ecosystem: Host-associated > Annelida > Reproductive...
GCGCTATCTCAGTGGAGAAGGTACAAGCGCGGGGCCCACGGAAGACGGAGGAAGGGCGGTTGTCGCAGCGACAGGGGTAAACAGCACTCCTCTGTCCGCCTGGGAAGTACAACTGTAGTACTAGCCACCATCCGAACGTGGTGGTTGGAAATGGGGGTAGCGCGCTATCCACGGGCCCAGGAGTTGCTCATCGTCGCCGACAGCGGAGGCAGCAACAGCGCTCGTGCCAGATTGTGGAAAGTGGAGCTACAACACCTGGCGGACGATACAGGACTGCGCATTGCCGTCAGCCACCTGCCGCCTGGTACCAGCAAGTGGAACAAGATTGAGCACCGCATGTTCTGCCACATCACCCACAACTGGCGTGGTCGTCCGCTGGAAAGCCGGGAAGTCGTCGTCAACCTGATTGGGAGTACAACGACAGAAACGGGACTACGCATTCAGGCGGCACTCGATACGGGGGAATACCCGACGGGCGTGAAGGTGAGCGATGAAGCCATGCAGTCGCTGCACCTCGAACGCGAGGACTTCCACGGTGAGTGGAATTATATGCTTGTTCCTGCGGTACCCAAAGCATCCATGAGAGCTGTGCGAAGAAGACAATCATAAACTGGAAATATTATTTCCAGACGGCTCCTTATCTCAGTGGAGAAGGACGAGCGCGGGGCCCACGGAGGAAGGAGGAAGGAGGAAGGAGGAAGGGTGGTGGTCGCAGCCACCGGGGGAAACGGCACTCCTTTGACTGTCTGGGAACTACAACTGTAGTATTTGGCTGCGAACCCGGCAGCTGGTCCTTCACTCCGTACCCATAGGGCATCCGGCCGCAGTTCTCAGCCCATACCTCCATAGTAGGCATCCCAGGGCTACTTCGCAAGTTATGCTGGGTGCTCTTATTCCCCGCTGCTCGACGCCTGAGCGCCGCTCTTGCTCACCGCGTACTGGGAGAGGATCTGGTTCATGTCCATGGTCTGCAGCGTGGTGCCGCCCTTGCCCGACGGCAGGAAGAGCAGTTGCTTGCCCATCAGGGCCTCGGCGATTCGCAGCTTCACCATCGTCCGGCCACCCGCGCCCGCCAGCGCCTCGTTCTCCTTCGCGATGCCCTTGGACTTCGCCTCGGCCTCCTTGAGGATCGCCTCCGCCTCGTTGTTGGCCCGCACCAGCTCCGCGTCCGCCGCCAGCTTCGTCTGCGCCAGCTCGCCGTCCGCCTGGGCGATCTTCTGCGACACCGTGCCCTTGGCCGTCTCCAGGTTGCGCTTGGCTTCCTCCAGCGCCGCCTGCGCCTGCGAGCGCAGCTTCTCCGCCGTCTGCTCCGCCAGCTTCTTGTCGCGGATCACCGTCTCGTACTCGGGGTTGAAGCGGTGCTCGTGCGGGATCACCTGCTCCACGATGATGCCCTCGGAGCCGAGCGCTTCCTCCAGCAGCTTGCGCGCCTTCTCCGCCGCCGCGAAGCGCTTGTCCGCCGTGTAGAAGTCCTCCGAGCGCAGCACGTTGAGCGCATCGCGCACCAGCGCCCGCGCCGCCGGCCCCACCAGCCGGTTCTCCACCTCGCGCGTCGTGATTCCCACCTTGCGCACCAGGTGCGGAGCCTTCGACGGATCGATCCGCCAGGACACCGTCACGTCCACCGCGATGTCGTTGCCGTCCACCGTCTTGAACTCGATGTCGTCCGTGCGGCCCTGCTCTCCCGCGCCCTTGGCCCTCATGCGCAGGTTCTGCAGCTTCGTCTCGAACGTGGTCCAGTCCGTGGAGAACGGCGGAAAGAAGAAGTACGTGGCACCCGGCGCGTACGTCTCCGGCTGCACCCCCTTCTCGCCCAGTAGGGTGAACTTGCGCGTGAGCACGCCCACCTCGTTCGCGTCCGTCGAGTGGCTCGCGCACCCCTGCAGCATCGGCAGCGCCAGCAGCGCGGCCAGCCCCAGTCGCTTCATGTCCTTGTTCCGCATGGCGCTCACTGTCCCTTCACGTCGAAGCGCTTGAGCGCCGAGTTCAAATCCAATGGGTTGACGCCGCCCTCTCCATCCGTGGGCACCACGATGACGCGCGTGCCATTGAGCACGTCCGCCATCTTCAGGCCCACCATGTTCTCGCTGCCCGCCCCTCGCAGCGCCGCGTTCTCCAGCTCGATGCCCTTGGCACGGGCGAGCTTCACCACCAGGTCACCCTGCGCCGCCTGGGTGCGCCGGTACAGCTCCGCGCCCGAGCGCAGCTTGGCCACCTCCGCGTCTCCGCGCGCCAGCTCCACCTGCACGATGGCCTGCCCCTCGGCGATGATCCGGTTCTTCTCCGCTTCCGCCTGGGCCGCCGCCGCCTCCGCCTGGTTCTTGAAGACGGTCTGATCCTGGATCTTCCGCTGCTCGATCGCCTGCTGGTAGCGCGCGTCGTAGCGGTACTGGCGCAGGAGCACGTGCGTCACGTGGATGCCCCGGGGCTCCAGCTCCGCGGTCAGCAGCCGCTGCGCCTCGATCATGGACTTGTCGCGCAGGTCTCCCTTGTAGAAGTCATCCGAGTCCAGTTGGCCCAGGGTGCGGCGCAGCACCTGCTCGGCGCGCGGAATCACCGCCGAGTCCTCGTAGAGCTGACCGGGGCCGATCTGCGTCATGATCTTGTACGGGTTCTCGATCCGGTAGAGCACCGTGACGTCCGCCGACACCGTGTAGCCCCCGGACGTTTGAATCTTGATGGCCCGGACGACGCGGTGGTCCGCGCCCTCGGCCACCTCGGCGGGGTTGTCCACCATGTCCAGCACCTGCAGGTCGCTCGGGAACAGGTGCATGCGCTCGGCGCCGGGCGTCACCCAGTGCAGGCCCGGGCCGTACACCGTGTCCCGGATGCCCTTCTCTCCGCCGAGGACGACCTGCTTGACGCCCAGTTGGAAGGGCCGCACGTACACGGTGCACGCGTTGTACGCGAAGAGGCCACCGACCAGGACCACGGCCACGGGCCAGAGGAACTTCATGCGGGGCTGCTTGAGGGCCGTGAGCACCCGGTCCTGGGCCTCCTGGCCACGCGACGATTTCATGACTTCTCCTTGGAACGAGAGCCATCGCCGGGAAGAGACTCGGGCGGCTCGGTCAGGGGTTGGTAGGCCTCGAGCTGGTGCTGCTCCCCGGCCATGTCCGCCACCAGCGTGGCGAGCCGCCGCCGGTGGCGGCGATCGAGGAAGGACTGCTGCATGTCCGGCAGGAAGGGGCCGAGCAGGATGACGGCGATGGGCAGGGGCTCGAGCCAGTTGGGCACGCGCGTCAGGGCGATCACCACCGCCAGCACGATGCCCACCAGCGTGTAGACGGCGCGCGAGACCAGGTCGCCCCCGCGCCACAGGCCATACTTGCGCCGCTGCAGGGCGTGATGCTCGCGCGCGAGCCGCAGGTAGCGCGGCAGCACCACGGAGAAGAGGCTGTGCTCCAGGCGCGCCAGGTAGGGAGCGTCCACCGCCAGCTCGGCGAAGCGGCGTGCCACGTCGTCCAGAGCGAGGCGTGCCTCCGCCTTCAGCGCCGCCTCCACGTCGTCACTCCACTCGCCGAACCCGGGCCGGCGCCGCTCCAACCACGCCAGCACGTGCTCACTGACCCGGGGCAGCCGGAATTCATCGGGGTACATGTCGCGCGGAGTCTTCCATGGGGTACCCGGCCCCACAAATGCCCGCCCCTTCTCTCCGGAAATGAGCCGGATCGGAGCAGGTGCCCCATCCCGGTGCGCCACAATGGAACACCCGTCTCCCCGGTGTCCTAGGAAATCCCAGCAACTCCAGGCCCTTGGCGTTGGCAACGTCCTTGCTTTGTCCCCTCGGGCATGAGGGGCGGCCGGAAGCGGTGCGTCCCCTCCATTCATCAAGGAGCAGTCGCCATGGACGTGCGTTTCCACGGAGTGCGAGGGAGCATCGCGGTGTCGGGGGCGCACGCGGCGCGAATCGGCGGCAACACCTCCTGTGTGGAAGTGACGAGCCAGGGCGAGCGCCTCATCCTCGATGCCGGCACGGGCATCCGCGCGCTGGGCGAGGTGATGATGCGCGAGGGAGCGCCGCGCAAGGCGACCCTCTTCTTCTCGCACCTGCATTGGGATCACGTGCAGGGCTTTCCCTTCTTCACGCCGGGCTTCCTGCCCACCACGGAGCTGGCGCTGTATGGCCCCGGGCCCGAGGGAGACAGGGCGCTCGCGGCGGTGCTCGCCCGGCAGATGGAGCCGCCGAACTTCCCCGTCCCCCTGTCCACCATGCGCTCGAAGATGGCGTTCCACTCGGCGCTGCACGGCCAGACGGTGGAGGTGGGCCCCTTCAAGGTGACGCCCTTCGACTCGCCGCACCCCCAGGGGTGCCTGGCCTACCGGGTGGAGGCGGATGGGCACTCGTTCGTCTACGCCACGGACATGGAGATCTCCCTGGCCACGCTGGACGGGCGTCAGGCGCGGTGGATGGAGGGCGCTGACGCGCTGTGTCTGGACGCGCAGTACACCCCGGACGAGTACAACGGCGCGCGCGGCATCCCGAAGAAGGGCTGGGGCCACTCCACCATGGTGGACGCGGCCCAGGTCGCCCGGGCGGTGAACGCGCGCCGGTTGTTCCTCTTCCACCATGATCCCGCCCACAACGATGAGCAGGTGGAGGGCATGGCCGAGGAGGCCCGCCAGGACTTCAGCGCCAGCGAGCCGGCGCGCGAGGGCAAGCGCATCATCCTCGGGGCGTGCGCATGAGGTCCGAGGGGCACATGAGCCCATCCTGCGCTAGTCTGCGCTCCCGCTTCGAGCTGCCCCCCCTGCCCGTCATGGCCACTTCCCCGGACGTCAGTCACGTGCTCCTCCCGCTCGGCGGGCTCGTTGGCCGCGAGGTCGATCTCGATGCTTTCCTGCAGACGTTGATGGATCGCATCGCGGTGACGATGCAGGCGGACCGGGGAACGTTGTGGTTGTTGGATCCCGCGCGGGGTGACTTGTTCTCGCGCGCGGCGCACCTGCCCGAGGTGTCGCAGATCCGCGTGAAGCGGGGCCAGGGCGTGGCGGGCTCGGTGGCCGAGAGCGGCGAGCCCGTGAACATGCCGGACCCCCGGGGCGAGAGCCGCTTCTACGCGGACATCGACCGGATGACGGGCTACCGGACCACGACGATCCTCGCGGTGCCCCTGAGGGACGCGGGGGGCACGCTCTATGGCGTGTTGCAGGTGCTCAACCGGCGCGGGGGGGAGCGCTTCACGGACGATGACGTGGAGCGGCTCATGGCCATCGCCGCGCAGGTGAGCCAGGCGCTGCAGAGCACGAGCCTGTACCAGGAGTTGCAGCGCGCCAAGGAGCAGCCCCAGGCGCCCGTGGGCTACTTCTTCAACCGCATCATCGGCGAGTCCGAACCGCTCAAGGTCATCTACCGGCTCATCCAGAAGGCGGCGCCCACGGACGCCACGGTGCTGCTGCGAGGCGAGAGCGGGTGTGGCAAGGAGCTGTTCGCCCGGGCGGTGCACGTCAATGGGATGAGGCGCGACAAGCCCTTCGTGAAGGTGGACTGCGCGGCCCTGCCGGCCACGCTCATCGAGAACGAGCTGTTCGGCCACGAGAAGGGAGCCTTCACCGGCGCGGATCACCGGGTGCCGGGCAAGTTCGAGGCGGCCGAGAGCGGCACGGTGTTCATCGACGAGATCGGCGAGTTGCCGCTGCCGGTACAGGGCAAGCTGCTGCGCGTGCTGCAGGATCGCGAGTTCGAGCGCGTGGGCGGCACCCAGACGTTGAAGATGGACGTGCGCATCGTGGCGGCCACGAACCGGGATCTGGCGCGCATGGTGGCGGAGGGGAAGTTCCGCGAGGATTTGTACTACCGCATCAAGGTGGTGGAGCTGGTGCTGCCGCCCCTGCGTGAGCGCGGAGGCGAGGACATCGAGCGGCTGACGCGGCACTTCATCGCGTCGGCGGCCCGGCGCCACCGGCTGCCCTCGCCCCGGTTGAGCGCGACGGCGCTGGAACGGCTCAAGCGCTACCGCTGGCCGGGCAACGTGCGCGAGCTGGAAAATTGCATCGAGAGCGCCGTGGTGCTGAGCGAAGGGGAGATCCTCGAGGAGCACCTGCCCCTGCCCAAGGTGGTGGATGCCTCGTCCGCCCCGGCGCCCGCGGAGGCGAGGGAGTCCCTGGGAGTCGAGACGGGCGGCGGGTTGTGGCCCCTGGCCGAGGTGGAGAAGCGCCACATCCTGCGCGTCCTGGACTCGGTGAAGGGCAACCGGACGGCGGCCGCCAAGGTCCTGCAAATCGGCCGCAACACCCTGGGCCGAAAACTCAAGGAGTACGGTCTCTCCGACGAGGGGTGACCTTTCCAGTCCGGTCGTTTCACAAACGACACAACCTGGGAATAACCCGCCCCCCTGCCTTGCCCGGGACGACGAGGACAGTTCAGACTGCTCCTCGATTCCGGGAATGGGGGACGTCCATGAAAAGCGCGAAGCCTGGCGTATTCTATTGGCTGTTGGCCGCGGGACTTGCCGGAGCACTCATTGGAAGCAGCGCGGACGCGCTTCCACCCGAGTGTTATCAATGCAGACCGTGTGGTTGCTCTTCGGATGGGGGCCAGATCCAGTGCTGTGGATACGGCAGCTGCTGAGCCGGCCCGTCCATGACGACATCACGCCCAGCGCGCATCGGAATCGTGTTCGCGGGAGCCGGCGTCCTCGTACTCGGCTTCTTCGTCCTCGCGTCGCCCGCTCTCGATGAGCGGCCACCCGAGCAGATGACGGAGAACCCGGAGCACCCTCCGCCCTGGACGCCGCCCTCCCTCACGAGGGCCCTCTGGGCCGGAGGGGCGGCGCCCCACATGACGGCAGCCGCTCACGGCGTCCAGCGCCCGGCCACCTCGGAGCGCGCGAGCAGGTCCTCGCACTTCGCCGCCTCCCTCGCCGCCTCCGCCAGGTCCGCGCCCCCCTCGTCGCCCCTCCCCCTGAAGCCGGCGGACCCCTCGCCGGACGGGCTCCCCGCCTCGAGCATGCGCTGTACCGTGGATTCCTCGGGCGCGCTCAACTGTGGCGAATGCCGGGTGGATGGAGATTGTCCGTCGGGCCAGGGGTGTGCCGCCAACCGGCTCACCCGGCGCAACGAGTGCATGGCCTCGGACTGCGAGGAGGATGCCCACTGCTTTCCGGGCTCCGCCTGCCGCGCGTTGACCAATGGCGCCTCGGGCTTCGTGGTGCGGCGGTGCATGCCCGAGGGACTGCGGGCGAAAGGGGAAGCCTGTGATCTGGGGTATGTCTCCGCCGAGGGCTCCTGCCAGGAGGGGCTGGTGTGTCTGCTGGGGCGCTGCAGCACGCGATGCCTGAGCGGCAAGCTCCAGAGTTGCCCCTCGGGGTACACCTGCGAGGACAGCCTCGAGGGCCCCGCGTGCCACGCCAATTGCCAGACGCTCGGGTGTCCCGAGAGGCAACGGTGCAAGCAGCTCAACGACTCGGACTACAAATGCCTCGCGACCGTGCGCGGAGAGTGTCCCGAGACGCCTTGTGGCGAAGGAGAGCGTTGCAACCTGCGCTCCTTTCGAAGCCAGGGCGTCTTCTGGTGCGCCCAGCGCTGTCAGCCGATCCTCGGAAACAGTTGTCCCGAGGGACAGGTCTGCGGCATGGGCAGCGCCACCGAGAGCACGTGCTTTCGCGCGTGTGATCCCCAGCGCACGGACTCCTGCGCCGAGGGTTGGGAATGCGCCACGGTGTCGGAGGATCTGACGCAGTGGGGCTGCATCCCCGCCACGGATCCATAGACACCGGGAGGCTCAGCCGGCGATCACCCAGGCGGCGGCCACGGTGAGGCCCCCGGCGGCCATGAACAACCGCCATGCCCGGCGCGTCAGCACCGAGCCCGTGGTTTCGCCCTGGTTGCCCAGAATCACCATGGCGGGCCCGCCCTGCCGGCCACGCAGCTCGTACACGCCCGGCACCGGCCCCGGCCGCAGCTCACCCACCACCAGGCACTCCTCGCCTATCTTGCCCACGCGCTCGTAGGACAGGGCCTCTTCCGGAGGCAGGCCCTCCACGGGCACGTTCGAGGGACCCGCCTCCGCGGGCAGACCCAGGAGGCAGGGCCGGGTCCGCTGGGGCGCCAGCAGCAACCGGGGCGAGAAGCTCAACGCCGCTTCCGCCTTCTCGCCCTTCACCTGCAAGAGCGGCGCGTAGGCACGTTCCACGGACAGCAGGGAGCCCTTGCTCCCGTCCGCCCGCCGGGCGCGAACCTCCGCCTCGTAGAAGGCGCACACCACACCGCCCGGCGACGTCACCGAATCACTCGCCGCGAGCCGGCCCCGGTACACGCCCCAGTGCGGCGTCTGGCCCTGGCGCAGGGTGGCCACGCCCTCGTCGATGTCGCGAGGCGCCTCGGCCTTGAGCACATCCGCGCGCACCCGCGCCCGCGAGCCCACCACCGCGAATCCGGCGGCCCCCACCAGCAATCCGGCGCCCATGCCCTTGCCCAGGGAGCCGAGTGACACCCAGGTGAAGGGCCCGGTCCCGTAGCGCAGGGCCACGAGCGCGAACAGCACCGCCAGCAGCGCGAACCAGGCGAGCGGTCCGCACGGCGTGAAGCTCCGCGCGTCCCTGCGTCCAAACGTGAACGCCGCCAACACCAACGCGCCCAGGCCCGCCGCGTAGAGCGGAGCAAACGCCAACCGCCAATCCATGGCTCCCCCTGCCCCGAATCCACTCCCGGGACCGTCTCCACGGTCCCCGCTCGGGTCAAAGGTGAGGATGCGACCGGAGGCTCGCAAGGGCATACCCGAGATGCGCTGACGTCCACTGACGGACGCGGACACACCCGGAGGACCCGTTACTCCTGTCGGGTTTCCGCCATGGACTGGTCCTCGCCCTTCTGGGCCTGGAGGCCGCGCACCACCACGTCATCGAAGGTGCACTCCAGGTTGCGGCAGCCCATGGCCACCTTCGCCGAGCGCCCCTGGAAGCCCTCCAGGAACTTGTGCGCGAAGGGCTCCTCGGAGCCGTTGATGAACGCCTCCGCGTCCACCCCGTTCTTCTTCTTCTTGAGCTGGAGCTTCACGCGGAAGGGGCCCTGGGGCACGGGCGTCTCGTCCTGCACCAGATCCGCCACTTCCTGGGCGCTGTTGCCCACCACCTCGCGTCCGTCCGCGGTGGTGTAGCGCCAGCTCAAGCGCATGCCCACGTCGGGGATGGCGTAGATGGACACCTGCAGGCCCGTGACGCGGAAGGACAGCTCGGCGTAGTGCTGCGCGTCGGGCTCCTCGACGGGGTAGCCCCGGCCCAGGGATTTGGCGCTCATGACGGCCTCGGCGGAGAAGTCGTCGCTGGAGAAGTAGCGGTGCGCCACGTAGGCGCGGGGGATGAGCTGGCCGCCGCTGGCGTCGTTTCCTCCCTGCACCGCGTGGAGCTGTCCGTCCACCAACGTCCAGGTACCCGCGTGGGCGTTCACGTTCTCCGGGCCCGTGACGAAGTCCAATCCCACGCGCACCCGCCCGTCGGACAGCTCATCCACCACCGCGCTGACGAACAGATCCGCGTTGGTGTTGACCGGCCAGGCCTTGGGCCCCGGCACCACGCGCACGGGCCTTCCGCCCAACACCAGGGAGTTCGGACCCCAGGGCAGGATGATGGGACCGTCCAGCACGGTGCGCAGGCCCCAGAAGACCAGCACCACCGCGCCCAGTCCCGCGAGCGCCGTACGCACCGGACGCCAGCCCGAGTACCACCGGTCGCGCGCCCTCTCGCCCACGGGCACGGCCTGCAGCGCGCCACTGGATGGCGGCGACGAGGACGAGACGTTCGTCACCAGCGCCTCGAGCGCCTCGCACACCGCGTGGGCACTCGTGAACCGCGCCCCGGGCTCGTTCTCCAGCAGCCGCTCCACCACCGTGTCCACCCGGGGATCCAGGCCGGGCACGCGCTCGGAGGGCAGACGGAAGCGGCCCACCGGCACCTCGCGCGTGAGCATCTCGTAGAGCACCACGCCGAGCGAGAACAGGTCCGCCCGCCCATCCACGCTCTTGGCGTCCCGCCGCTGCTCGGGCGCCATGTAGTTGAGCGTCCCCATGGCCACGGACGTGGCGGTGAGCTGGGGCGCGGTCGAGTCCACCCGACGGATGCCCGCGAGGCCGAAGTCCGCCACCTTCACGTGTCCGCGCCCATCCAGCAGCACGTTCTCCGGCTTGAGGTCGCGGTGGATGATGTCCTTGTCGTGCGCGCACTCGAGCGCCCGCGCCACTTGCAGCGCCACGCGCAGGGCCTCGGAGGGGGACAGCTCGCGCATCACCTCGCGCAGAGAGCGGCCCTCCACGAACTCCATCACGAAGTAATAGTGCTCGCCCGCCACGCCCCGATCGATGATCTGCACGATGTTGGGGTGGTTGAGCGTGGCCAGCGCGGTGGCCTCCTTGTCGAAGCGCCGCACGAACTCGGGATCCTTGGCGAGCCGGGGCGGCAACACCTTCACCGCCACCTTGCGGCCGAGCGACATCTGCCGCGCGAGCCACACCTCGCCCATGCCTCCCCGGCCGAGCACCCGCTCCAGCTCATAGCCCGGCAGCACCAGCGCGGGGCTGGCCACGAAGGTGCCCTCGGAGCCGCTGCTCCCATCGTCCGTCAGCTGCGCTCCCGCCCGCGAGGCGCGCACGATGAAGTGGGCACCGCAGGCACACGGCACCTCCGCCCCCTCGCGCAGGGTGCTCACCTGGTGCGCCCGCGCGCATCTGGGACAGGACTGGGTCGTCATCTGTTGCGATGGGGGGGAGTGGTGGTGGTGGTGCTCTCCACGCCATGCACCCGGTAGGGCTGAACACCCTTTTCCTTGCCCTTGACCTGGGTGACGGGCAGCGGCTCCACGTCGAAGCCCATGCCCGCCTTGAAGACGGTGCTGTCGGTGGCCACCACCTCGCCACCCCGGGCGAGTCCGCACAGGCGCGAGGCCGTGTTCACCGTGTCGCCAATGGCGGTGAACTCATGGCGCTCGGTGCTGCCCATGTAGCCGACAACCGCTTGGCCGGTGTTCACGCCGATGCCCACCTCGATGGGACGCTTGCCCACGGCCACGCGCGAGCCATTGAGCACTTCCACCGCGTCCTGCATCTCCAGCGCCGCGCGCAAGGCCCGCGCCGGGTCATCCGGGTGCTGCGAGGGCGGACCCCACACGGCCATGACGCAGTCGCCGATGAACTTGTCCAGGTTGCCCTCGTGGCGGAACACCACTCCGGCCATGAGGGTGAAGAACTCGTTGAGCATGCTCACCACCTCCTGCGGAGACTCGTTCTCCGACAGGGTGGTGAAGCCCCGGATGTCCGCGAAGAGGACCGTCACCTCGGCGAGCCGGCTCTGGCGCAGGTCCTCCGTCTCGCCGCGGATCACCGCCTCGGCCACCGCGCGCGACAGGAAGCGGCTGAGCTCCGCGCGGGTGATGGCCTCGGACTGCACCTGGGCGGCCAGCGCCGCGTTCTCCAGGGCGATGCCCGCCTGGGCGGAGATGCCCGAGAGAATGGTGAGATCCTTCTCCGAGAAGGCGTTGGTCTGCTGGCGCGAGTCGAGGAAGAGCACCGCCTCCAGCTTGCCCTTGGACAGGAGCGGCACCGCCATGGCCGAGCGGATGCCCTGCGCCACGATGCTCTCCGAGGAGGAGAAGCGCTCGTCGATGATGGCGTCCGCGGTGAGCACCGCCTTGTGCGTCTCGGCCACCTTCTGCAGCACCGTGGCGGACACCATCACGTTGGGCGGACTGCCCGGGCGGTGCTTCTCCGCCACGATCACCGTGAACTGACCGTCCGCGGCCGGCTTGAGGATGACGCCATGGTCGGCCGCCAGCAGCTCGAAGGACACCTTGAGGATCTGCTCGAACAGGTTCGCGCCCTTGCCCTGCTGGCTCACCTCGCGGTGGAACTCGTAGGCGGTGCGCAGCTTCTCGTACTCGCGCTTGAGGGTGGCCAGCTCCTGGATCTGCTCGGCGGGCCGGAAGTTCTGCGGCGGCCCCTGTTGATCGATCTGCGCGAGGAAGGCGGGAGCCGAGTGGGACTGCGCCACCACCGTCACCCGGGGCGAGCGGGCGAGCGCCGCGGCGGCCGCCGCCGCTCCCGAGGGAGCCGCCACGCCCGACGATTCTCCCGAGTGGAAGACGAGCCGCGAGGCGCCCAGGCTGATCTCGTCCCCGTCGCGCAGCCGCAGCTCCGACACGCGCTTGCCGTTGACGAAGGTGCCGTTGGAGGAGCCCAGGTCGCGCAGGATGAAGTCGCGGCCCACCCGCTCGATGGTGGCGTGCTCCTTGGACACTTCCCGGTCCACCAGCCGCAGCGTGTTGGAGGGGTGGCGCCCCAGGGTGGTCAACGGCCCGAGCGCGAACTCCCCCGTCGACCCGTCCGGAAACCGGCCCTTGAGGTACGGTCCCCGCGTTCCTGTGGGTTTTGTGAATGGAGGGGATCCTTGACTCACGCGCGAGACCTCGATGGCCCGGATTCCGGTGTCACCGCCGCGACACTACCAGAGCCCACCGGGCTCCGGAACGGTCACGACGCTTGCCTGGAGGGAACTCATCAGAGGGAATTTCCCGGATTTTCCGGGACCCTTGACGAGGACTGGCCGCTGGAGCGGGAGCCCCACGGAATCGGATTCTGGAAGGCGAGGCCCACGGCCGGGTACAGGGTGACCCCACCCAGATTCCGCTCCTGTCCGAAGAGGACAGGACGGCAGGCGTTGTAGCCCCCGGTGAGCTCGGCGTAGACGTGCACGTAGCGAAAGCCCAGCGCGACGCCCACGCTGGCACCCACGAAGTGGCTGGACACCCGGGCGGGCAGTCCCACATCGAAGCCCGTCACGTCCTGACCGCCCTGCGAGTAGTCGACCAGCCGCGAGTCGAGCGAGGTGCGGCTGTAGATGTACTTGGGTGCCCCGTACAACTTGAAGATGTCACCCAGGTCCAGGCTCACGTAGACGGGCACCTCGAGGTCCCACCGGGAGAACTCGTTGATCTGGACGATCTCCAGGGCATCGAGGACGGGGCTCTTGAAGAGGTGGCGGGACACCCCCACGCCGAGCGCGACATCATAGGACTTGCGCCGGTAGTCGGGCAGCGCGTCGTCCTCGGGGTCTCCCCCGTGCGCGAGCCGCACCTTGCCATCGAAGCGCAGGGAGGTGGTGCTCAGGCGCAGGCCCACGTCCAGGTCGTGCGAGGCGAGCAGTCCGGTGCGGAGCATCAGCTCATTGGAAGGGCCCGGCGGGGCCACCGCCAGCGCCAGACCCACACCCAGGAGCCGTTGGGCGTCCGCCTCGGCCAGGTGGTAGGCCTGTCCGGCGAGGATGGCGTCCTTGATGGACTGGCCCTCGGAGATGCCCTGGGACAGGAGCGTGCCCAGTTGGCCCGCGGGGATGAAGAGCCCCGCAGCGCCGGATACCCGGACCTGGCCCCGGGCGAGGGGTTTGGCCGTCTGCATCGTGGACAGCGTGGAGGCACAGCCGGTGACCGTCAGGAGAGCGAGCAGGAGAGCGATTCGCATGGAAGGCCGACGACGATAGGCCGCGGAGGGAGCGATTGTCAGGCCCGGACCACTCGCTCCTTCCGCTCGGGGCACTCCGGCTGTTAAGGGAGCCCTCGTGCGAATCAAGCAGAAACCCGAGGATTTCTCCGTCAAGGAGTCCTACCGCTTCGACGAGGTGGCCAGCGGCCGTTACCGCGTCTACCTCATGGACAAGCAGAAGTTGTCCACCTTCGACGCGGCCAACCGCCTGCGCGATGCCTTCGGCCTCAAGCCCGGCTCCATCTCGTACTGCGGCCTCAAGGACAAGCAGGGCCGTACCGAGCAGCTCATCGCGGTGGATGGCGCCGACGTGGACATGCAGGAGCCCGACCTGCGCCTCAAGTACCTGGGGCGCGCGGACAAGGCGCTCTCGTCCGCCAACATCACGTCCAACCGCTTCGCGGTCACCGTGCGCATGCTCACGCAGGAGTCCATCGGGCCCCTCAACGTGGCGGCAGCGGAGATCAACCGCCTGGGCGTGGTGAACTACTTCGACAGCCAGCGCTTCGGCTCGCTCAAGCACGGCCAGGGCTTCATCGCCAAGGATCTGCTGCGCGGGGACTTCGAGGCCGCGCTGCACAACTACCTGGCGCGCCCCTCGGAGCTGGACCGCTCGGACGACGCCAAGGTGAAGGCCTTCTGGCGCGACAACTGGGGCAAGTGGGACGCGCGCGTGCCCTTCGAGGGCACCAAGAAGTACCACCGCATCCTCAAGTCCCTGCGCGAGTACCCCGGCGACTGGGTGCGCGCCTTCCTGCAGATCGAGGCGGACTACCGCGCGATGCAGCTCTTCACCTACCAGAGCTACCTCTGGAACGAGGGCGTGCGTCGCTACCTCCAGGAGCTGCTGCCGCGCGAGCACCTCTTCCCGATGAAGTACCAGGCGGGCACCCTGCTCTTCCACCGGGACGCGGACCCCGAGACGCTCAACACCCTGCGCGACTCCACCTTCCCGCTGCTCGCGCCCACCTCCCAGATCGATGACCCGAAGAAGCGCAAGGCCGTGGAGTGGGTCATGGGCCGCGAGAAGCTGTCGCTCGAGCAACTGCGCATCGAGGAAGCCCCGCGCATGCTCTTCTTCAAGCACGAAGAGCGCCCCACGGTGGTCGTCCCCCACAAGCTCGTCATCGGCCGCGTGCAGAACGACGACCTGAACCGGGGCTACCTCAAGGTGAACATCGCCTTCACCCTGCCCCCTGGCGCCTACGCCACGCTCGTCATCAAGCGGCTCTTCCACTTCGAGTACGAGGAGGACAGCGCCCAGAAGATCCGCGAGGGCTGGTACACGCCGCCCGAGGAACGCGAAGGCGACGAGGCTCCCGCCGCCCGCGCGCCCCGGGGACCTCGCCGCTCCGAGGCCGCCGAGGCTCCGCGTTCCGTCCCCCGGGGACCCCGCTCCTCGAGCACCCGCGCCGAGGCTCCTCGCGCCGAGGCTCCTCGCGCCGAGGCCCCTCGCGCCGCGTCCCGGGGTGCCCGCCCCGCCAGCCAGGCGGCCCGGCGCCCGCCCGCTTCCGATTCCGCCGTGGGCAGACTGGCCCAGCCCAAGGAGGCGCCCGCCCCCGTGGCTCCGGCGGCCCCCGTCGGGTTCCGCGAGCGCCAGCGTCAGAAGAAGGACGCCAGGGTCCAGGCGCGCCAGGAGCAGGAGGCCAAGCGCCCGGAATCCCGGAAGAAAAAGTGATCGCCGTCTCCGCGTCCCCTCCGGGTGCAATGGGGGGGACGCACCAGCGTAGACCAGGGCGTGAACGCTCTCGCCCTCAACGCAGCACACGTCGCGGACCTCGCCCGGGCCATCGGGATGCGGATGGTGGATGAAGCCGTCGTCCCGGCCTGGAAGGCCGACGTGCTGGCCGCCCGTCAAGGGGATCCCTCGGCCTTCGAGTCACTCGTGCGCGGAGTGCAGCGCCCCGTCTACGGACTGGCGCTGCGCCTGCTCGGCAACGAGGCCGAGGCCTCCGAGGTGGCCCAGGAAGCCTTCCTGCGCGCCTACCAGAATCTCCATAAGTACGACGAGTCGCGCCCTTTCGACCTGTGGGTGATGGCCATCACCCGCAACCTCTGCCTGGATCTGCTGCGCCGCCGCACCAAGGTGCGCACCCAGGAACTGGAGCCCATGAAGGACGTGCTCGCCAGCGACGAGGCGTCCCTCGAGGAGCGCGCCATCGCCCGCCAGGAGCGCCAGTCGCTGGAAGAGGCCCTCGCCACCCTGTCCGCCGACGACCGGGAAGTGCTCGCGCTCTACTATGTGCAGAAGCGCACCACGAAGGAGATCGCCCAGCTGCTCGGCTGCGCGCCGGGCACGATCATGGCGCGCCTCTTCCGGGCCCGGGAGAAACTGCGCAAGAAGATGAGCCCGGAGGAACCCACATGACGCCCGAGTCCACCCAATGCCCGGACCTCGAGGTGCTCTTCACCGAGCTGGAGGAAGGCGCGGGTCCCTGCCTGGAACACGCGAGGGGCTGCCCCCTGTGCTCCGCCGTCCTCGAGGAGCACCGCCTGTTGGAGAAGGATCTCTTCCGCCTGACGGATCCGCTCCCCCCGCCGGACCTCGTGCACCAGGTGATGGCGCGAGTGGCCACCGAACCCCCTCCCCTGCGCAGCGAACTGTGGACGGGCGTGACCATCCTCGCCGTGTCTCTGCTGGTGGGGCTCGGGGTGCTGTTGTCCAACGACGCGGCCCTGAGCAGTGCCGGCACGGGGCTCGCGCGCTTCATGGTGAGCAGCCGGGCCGCGTTCGAGGCCCTGCGCGGTGGTGCCAACGCCTTGTGGAACACCGCCGCCGCGCCTGTCGCCGTGATGCTCGCCCTGCTCCTGTTCTCGTCCCTGTTCGGCATCAAGCGGCTGGCTGGCCACAGCCTCCCTCCTTCCGAAGCGTGAGTGTCGCCATGAAGACTTCCCAGCGCCTGTGGTTGTCCGCCGCCTTCCTCGCCGCGCCCCTGTCGTTCGCCCAGGCCCCCGCGGCTGCCCCGGCCGCCGCTGAGTCTCGCCCCCAGGACACCGTCCAGCTCCAGTTCCGCGGCACGCTGCGCGACGCCATCCAGAAGATCGCCGAGGAAGGCGGGCTCAACGTGGTGGTCACCGGCGCGCTGGACACGCCCGCCGACGTGCACCTCAAGAACGTCAGCGCCGAACAGGCCCTGCGCACCGTGGCCCGCGCCTACTCGCTCAAGCTGGAGCAGGACGATGGCATCTACACGCTGCGCGCGATGACGGCCGAGGAGAAGGCCCAGGCGCCGGTGCTCGCCCCTCCGCCCGTGCCCGTGCCGGCTCTCTCGCCTCCGGACGAGATCACCGAGAGCTCCATGCTGGACGAGGACGAGGTGAAGGAGCGTGTGCGCGATCAAATGAAGAAGCTGCGCCGCTCCAAGAAGGGCTCCCAGGACGTGGTGGCCCGGGGACACTCGCTGGAAGTGAAGGAAGGCGAGACGGTGGACAGCGCGGTCGTCTACGGCGGCAACCTGGTGGTGAAGGGAAACGTGGAGGATGACGCGGTCGTCTTCGGGGGCAACCTGGAGATCTCCGGCCGCGTGGAGGGAGACGCGCGCGCCTTTGGCGGCAACGTGGTCCTCGGCCCGAATGCCTATGTGGAGGGCGACGTGTCGTCCTTCGGGGGCAGCGTGACCAAGGAACAGGGCGCAAAGGTCGAGGGCTCCACCGAGTCCTTCGGCGGGGCCAGCATCGGCCGCACGGTGGCGGGGGAAATCAAGGAAGGCTTCCGGGAGGCGAAACAGAAGGACTCCGACGATCACGAAGATCGGGGCGGACGGCTCGCGTCCTTCCTGCTCAAGTTCGCCATGCTCTTCGGCATGGGCTTCCTCGGGCAGCTCTTCTTCCCGTCCCGGATGAAGGCGCTGAGCGCGGAGATCCGCAACGAACCCGTGAAGAGCGGCCTCATGGGCCTGCTGGGCGCGGTGGCGCTCGTGCCCGTCCTCGTCGTCCTGTCGGTGACGATCATCGGCATTCCGCTGGCCCTGGTCCTGGCGCTCGTGGTGCCCGTGCTCACGGTGTGGGGCTTCGCGGCGGTGGCGAGTGAACTGGGTGCGCGGCTCCCCCTGCGCCCGGCCAACAAGACGCAGGCGATGGTGCTCGCCCTGGGACTGCTCATCCTGCTGGTCCTCGGCCACCTGCCGGTGCTCGGCAACCTGGTGCTGGCGCTGGCTTCGCTGGTGGCCCTGGGGGCGGTGATGCGCACCCGCTTCGGCAACCGCTCGCAAGGCATGCCCGAGCCCCTCTTCCACGACCAGCACGCTCGCGGCTGACGGGGGAGAAGACACGCGGCGCGAGTCCCTGGGACTCGCGCCGCGAAGTGCATGCGGGCTGGAGTGGAAGCGCTAGTGTCCCGACCTCGACTGGTCCACGGGCGTGTCCTCCAAGCTCCGCTCCTCTTGTTCACTCGACATCACATCGCGAGACACCTCCGCCTCACCGCGGTTTCTCAGGAAGTCGATTCCCTTGCGGTTGTCGGGCCGCTCCATGTTCCGCGAGCCGCCCTTCTCCGGACGCTGCGTGTCCCGCCCACTCAAGTTCCGTCCGAGACCCATATCGTGTCCCTCCTGTGTGAGTTCATGGGGCTGCGCTTCAACCCTGTGCACGCAATCACCGGGTGGGAGCCGCGCGCCAGTCCAGGAAGCACCTGCCTGACCGGCCTCTTGTTCCGGGAATACAGCACGGCTGACGCGACGCGCCAGTCACGAGGAGAAGCCGGGGTTCCAGCAGGGGGGCTTTGACCGTCCGAGGCCACTGGGACATTGTCCGCGCACCCTATGCGTCGCCTCCCAGATGCCGCCTCGCGCGGCAAGTCCATCACCATGGACCTCGAGGGCGAAACGGTCCCGGCACTCGAGGGCGAGCCCGTCGCCTGCTCGCTCATCGCCGCCGGTGAGTCCGTCCTCGCCCGCTCCATCAAGTACCACCGGGCCCGTGGCCCCTACTGCTTCTCCGGCGCGTGTTCGCACTGCCTCATGCGCGTGGACGGCGTGCCCAATGTCTACACCTGCCGCGTTGCCGCCCGCGACGGCATGAAGCTCGAGCGGCAGAACGCGTACCCCTCGGCGAAGGTGGACGTGTTCGAGGCCATCGACTGGTTCTTCCCCAAGGGGTTGGATCACCACGAGATGTTCGCCGGCATGCCCGTGGCCGAGCAGGTCATGGCGAAGGTGGCGCGCCAGCTCGCGGGCCTCGGCCTGCTGCCGGATGCTCCCGCCCCGGCGCGCATGCCCGTGCAGATCATCCGCATCCGCGTGGCCGTGGTGGGCGCGGGCGCGGCGGGACTCGCGGCGGCCCAGGCCCTCGCCGCCCAGGGGGTGCCCTTCCTCCTGTTCGAGCGCGACGGCCAGCCCGGGGGCCGCTACCTCACGGGCGCACCGGAACCGGACGCCCCCTCCCTCCCGGATACGAGCACCTTGCCCCCGGGCAGCGTGCGCACGCGGGCCACGGTCATCGGCCTGTTCGACGACGCGGCCGGACGCTTCCTCGCCGTGGTGGCCGAGGAGCCCGAAGGTCCCCGCCTCCTGCAGGTGTACGCCGAGCGCTTCCTGCTCACGCCGGGCGGCCATCCGCCGATGTTGCCCTTCGAGAACAACGATCTACCGGGCGTGTACTCGGGCCACGCGGCGAGCCTGCTGGTGCGCCGCTACGGCGTGGCGCCCACGGTGGCGGCGCTGGTGGGCTCGGGCCCGGAGCTGTACGCGCTCGCGCGGCTGATGGAGGCCCGGGGCACGAAGGTGGCGGCGGTGGTGGACCTGAAGGGCCCGGTGCCCTCGGACGCGCCCGCGGGCAGCGTGCGGGGCGGTGCCCCCAAGGCCCATGGCCTCGGCTCCGTGAACGCGCTGAGCTACGAGGGCGAGTCCGGCCGCCGGGTGAAGGTGGCCTGCGACGCGGTGCTGGTGGCGGTGGGCACCAGTCCGAGCTTCGAGCTGGCGCGCCAGGGCGGCGCGAAGGTGGAGTTCAACGAGGCCCGCGAGGTGTTCGCGGTGGTGGCGGACGCGGACGGGCTCACGGCGGCGCCGGACGTCTGGGTGGCGGGAGACGTCACGGGTGGCGGGAGCACGGCCCAGGCGGCGGCTGCTGGCCGTCGCGCGGCGGAAGCGCTCGCGGAAGCGCTCATCGGAGGGCGGTCATGAGCAAGCAGATGGTGTGCTCGTGCGAGGACGTGACGGTGGAGGACATCCGGCACGCGGTCGCCAAGGGCTTTCGCGACGTGGAGTCCATCAAGCGCTTCACGGGCTTCGGGACGGGGGTATGCCAGGGCAAGAGCTGCCTGTCGGCGGTGGCGGCGCTGCTCGCCCGGGAGAAGGCGCAGAAGCCCGAGGGTCTGCTGCCCTTCACCCCCCGGCCTCCGCTCTACCCCACGGAGCTGTCGGTCCTGGCGTCGCTCCCGGTGGATGAGTCCCAGCCTCCCGTGGGCGGCATGTTCGAGGAGATGAGCGTCTTTCCGCCCGTCCTGCGGCCCGAGGCGCCGGTGCCCAAGAAGGCGAAGGTGGTCATCATCGGCGGCGGCATCCTGGGCCTGGCGCTCGCGTACAACCTGTCCCTGCGCGGCGAGAAGGACGTGGTGGTGCTCGAGCGCGGCTACCTGTGCGCGGGCGCGTCCGGACGCAATGGCGGTGGCGTACGCATGCAGTGGGGCACGTCGGCCAACATCGAGCTGGCCAAGCGCTCCATCGAGCTGATGGGCCGCTTCGCGCGCGACATGGGCATCAACGTGTGGCTGCGCCAGGGCGGCTACCTGTTCATGGCGAAGACAAAGGCGGTGGCCCAACGCCTGGAGCGCAACGCCACGCTGCACAACAAGCACGGCGTGCCCACGCGGCTGCTCACCGTGGACGAGGCGCGCGACATCGTCCCCGGCCTCACCCTGAAGGACGCCCAGGCGGCCTCGTACAACCCGGAGGACGGCGTCATCTTCCCCTGGCCCTTCCTCTGGGGCTACGCGAACGCCTGCCGCAAGGCGGGCATCGCCGTGGAGACCTTCACCACCGTCACGGGCTTCGAGCAGTCCGAGGGCCTGGTGCGCAAGGTGAAGACGGATCGGGGCGACATCGCGTGCGACACGGTGGTGCTGGCCTGCGGCGCGTGGAGCCCGGAGGTGGCGAAGCTCGCGGGCGTGCAACTGCCCAACGAGCCCCACCGGCATGAAATCCTCAGCACCGAACCGCTCAAGCCTTTCTTGAGCCCGCTCGTGTCGGTGTTGGACTCGGGGCTGTATTTCAGCCAGTCGATGCGCGGGGAGATCGTCGGCGGCATGGGAGACGCCCTGGAGCCGGCCGGGTTGAACATGGGCTCGACGCTGCGCTTCGTGTCGCGCTTCGCACGGGCACTCACCGAGCAGTTGCCCAACCTGGGCCACGTGAAGGTGCTGCGGCAGTGGGCGGGCTGCTACGACGTGACGCCGGACAACAGCCCGGTGCTGGGCCGCACACCGGGCCTGGAGAACATGCTCCAACTGTCCGGCTTCGTGGGCCACGGCTTCATGATGGCGCCCGCGGTGTCCGAGCGCATGGCGGCGTGGATGACGTCGGGCACGTCCGACGAGCTCTTCACCCGCTTCAACCTGCGCCGCTTCCAGGAAGGCAAGCTGGAGCGCGAGGACATGATCATCGGCTGAGAACCCAAATCCCCCTCCCTTTGACGTCTCACCACCGGTACGACCGGGGGCTTTCACGCCCTTCAATCAGAAGGAGTGCTCACGAAGAAGTTGTGAGCACTTCTTCCGCTCGCATCCTCGCGTCTTGACTCCTCTCGTGCCTCCCGCCGAGACTTTCCGGAGTTCATTGTTTTCACGGGGAGAGCGAGATGAGCATGAAGCGACTGGGATTCCTGGCGGGACTCATGATGGCGATGGTCGGCTGTGGTGCCGTCGATGACACGGCCTTGGACGCCTCTTCGGAGGCCGTGGGCACGGTGGAAGCCGCCGTGACCACGTACCCGACGTGTTGTTCCGCCGTGCCGGGCTCTGGCTACACCGAGAGTTTCTGTGACTCGGTGGCCTACTCGCCGGGGCGCTGCAATCAGGTCTGGGGCGGCGGCGCTTGCACCTGGTCGACGACGGCCTGTCCCGTGACGTGCTGCCAGCCCAAGAGCGGCAGCACCGTGTCCTGGAACTACTGCAACACGTATTCAATCTCCGCCGATCGCTGCAACGCGGTGAATGGCGGCACCTCCTGCGCCTGGTCCTGTTGAACCGATGGGCCCGCCTCGTCACTGGGGCGGGCCCAGATTCCAGCCCAGGTCAATGAGGGGCCAAGGAGCAACGTGTCCACTCCAGCCCCGAGCGCGCTCAACCCCGCGCACGGGCCTCCATGCAGGTGCGGCAAGCCAGTCCGTCTCGCAGGGCCTGCCCCTCGCGCAAGGGCTTGCGCTGCTCGCACAACACGCACACGAATGTCCCCGGGGCCTCCACGGGCTCCGCGGACGCCACCGTTCGCCGTGGGACCGGTAGCGGGGGCGGAGGCGTGGCCTCGTCCTCCTCGAGTTCCACGACCACCGCCGGTTCCACCTTCCGTTGCCGTACGGGCGGCGTCACTCCGTGCCTGATTCCAAGCGCGGCCAGGTCCGTCTCGTCGATGAGCAGGCCATGGCATGCCGAGCACACCTCGACGGTGGCGCCCGAGCCCAGGTGCGCGGGCGTCAGCAGGATGCGGCACTCCACGCACGAGTGCTGCGTCGTGCCGCCCACGAGATGGTGCAGGGCCTTCACCCCAAAGGATCTCTGGAGGTGTCCACCCGCGGCCCACACCTTCGAGCAGTGGGAGCAGCCACTCAGTTCGACCTCCACGCCAGCCGGACTGGTCACGCGGAAAGGCTGGAGCACGCGAGTGCAGTGGGGACATTGATTCTCGGCCTTCATGGCCGTGAATCCTAGGCCATCCGCCCCCGGGTCAAAGCCCTCTTCTACTCGGCGCCGAACCAGACGCAGGCGATGCCCAGGTCGTCCCGGAGCACATTCCCCTTCTGGGCGAACGCCTCCAGGGCCACGGTCAACCGGCGCTTGACGAACCCACCTCGATGGTCCTCGAACGCGAGCAGTTCCCGCGCGACTTCGGGGGTCGGCACCTGGCCGATCTTGAAGAGCCCGTCCGTGAGCACCGCGAGGGCCTCGATGCCCTCATCCGCGGGACGGAAGCGCTCCACATAGCCTTGCTCGAGGCGATTGAAATCGTGCCGGATGGACCCCGACTCCATCACCTTGAGTCCTCCATCCCGGGCTTCCCGGAACACGATGAAGCGCTCGTGGGCGGGATCGTCGACACCCTTCTGGATCTCCCCCACGTACTCCCGGTACAGGTCCTCGTGCAGGCAGTAGTTGAGATAGAAGGGCGCGTTGCCGTCCCATTCGAGCCAGACGACCTTGTAGCGCCCGTCCGCGTAGCGCAGGACATAAGCGCCATCCCCGAAGAGATAGACGGCCGTGTCGCGGGGATTGGCCACGAAGCCCACCAGGGTGGCGAAGTAGTCCTGCCGGTCCGTGGAGATGTGGTTCGCCTGGAACCCGGTCTTCAGCGCCGAGAAGAACTCTGGACCGAACGCCTGCACGGGTTCCTTGAACCGGGGCCGCAGGGCCTTCTGGAAGGCGAAGCAGAGCGCTCGGGCACCCACGTCGGTATGGGCGAACATGCCCGAACACCCATCCGACACGGCCCCATAGACAGTGTCCGTGTCGAAGGCACCCGACAGGGCGTAGTCCTCGCAGGGCGTGCCTCTGACGAGGTGGGGGTGTCCAGTGGCGAAGAAGTGATCGGCGTTCATCGACGGACCTATCCTAGCGCATCGCGTTGTTCTCGTTTTCCTTATTTCGAGATTCAATGACTTCCGGGGTTCGACTATCAAGTCCCTCGCTCTGAATGAGGAGACCTTGATGACCGCCGATACGCCGTTCCGGGATGCCGCGAAGAAGACGCGCGTCCTCGCCGTCCTGCTGCTGCTGGGGCTCGTGACCTGGGGAGAAGCCGCCTCCGCGGCCCTTCCCTACCCGACCCGGAGCGCGTACCGCATCAAGGGCCTCCAGCCGGACTTCTGGCCCAACTACGACGAAGTCGCCGGCAACAACACGGGCGGCGTGGCCATGAACCTGACCTGGCTCACCTGGGAGCCGAGTCCGAAGGCAGCCCCCTGTGCCACGAGTGAGGTGCAGTACGACGGCCGGTGCTTCGTGGTGGATGCGGCGGTGGACGCCGCCATCCGCGCCTGGACGGCGCGCGGACTGGTGGTGACGGCGGTGGTGTACGGCGTTCCCGCCTGGGCGCGCGCGGGCCGCGTGTGCACGCCCGCCTCGGCGGGCTTCGAGATCTTCTGCGCGCCCAACAACGCGGCGGACTACGGGCGCTTCGCGGGCATGCTCGCCTGGCTCTACAACGGGGAGAATGGCCACGGCCGCGTCGCGGACTTCGTCATCCACAACGAGGTGAACTCGAACGTCTGGTTCGACGTGGGCTGTGGCCAGGGCGCGGGCGCGTGCAATGCCCAGACATGGATGGACACCTACGCCGCCAACTACAACGCGGCCTATGATCGGATCGTCTCCGCGCAGCCGGCCGCCAAGGTGCTCATCTCGCTCGAGCACCACTTCGGCCCCGAGTTCGATCAACCCGGCGCCGCCGAGCCGCTGCTGTCCGGCATGACGTTCCTGAGCGGCTTCGCCGCGCGCGTGGGCTCGCGGGCCTGGCGCGTGGCCTACCACCCCTACCCGCCCGATCTCACCCGCCCCCAGTTCTCCGCGGATGACTACCCCCGGGTGACGTACGGCAACCTCGGAGTGCTCGCGGGCTGGCTGCGCAAGACCTTCCCGAACGTGCCCTCGTCGTGGGAGCTCCAGCTCACGGAGAGCGGCGTCAACTCCCAGTCCCCCAACTCCTCGGAGGCCGCGCAGAACAGCGGCGTGTGTGACTCCTTCCGCGCGGTGCTGGGGACTCCCGGGGTGGAGAGCTACATCTACCACCGGATGACGGATCACCCGGTCGAGACCGCCCAGGGGTTGGGGGTCGGGCTGCGCCGCACGGACGGCAGCGCCAAGCCGGCGTGGAGCACCTGGGCGCTGGCCAACCGCGTCGACCTCTCCCCGCCCCGGTTGTCCTGCGGCTTCGAGCACCTGCCCTACACGCGCCTCGTCCGGGGCTACCTCGAGGGCCGGGGGCACTGGGCCACCTCGCGCCTGTTGCCGCCCGGCTTCGCCACCGAGACCTCGTGGCGCCTGTGGCGCGATCCCCAGCCGGGCACGCGAATGCTCTACGAGTGCCGCGTGGGCAATCACAACCTGCTGACACCGGATGTGAACTGCGAGGGCCAGCAACCGCTCGGGCCCGTGGGCTACATCCACACGGCACAGGTGGCGGGCAGCGTGCCGCTCTACCGCTGCCGCATGGGCGCCACCGCTCAGGATCATTTCGTCACGACGGCGTCCAACTGCGAGGGGCAGATACTCGAGCAGTTCCTGGGCTATGCCCTGCCGTAATGGCTGACGTCTTCCAGCTTCTCAAGAAGCAAGAGAAGAAACGGTTCTCATTGAAAAACCCGAATAATTCGGGAATAGACTCTTGAGGAGCCAGTGCGCGCGCGCACCAGGGCGGGCCGCACTCGAACGAACCTCCGCGGATGCGGACCCGGGAGTCCTCCGGGAAAAGGATCAAGAGCCAATGAAGACGATCTGGAAGCAGAGCCTGCTCGCCGCGATGTCGTTGGTGGTCCCCCTGAGCGAGAGCCTCGCCGGGACGACGGACTTCACGGTGCAGTATCAGAACTACAACGCCGCGGGGCCCAACGACGACATCATCGAGGCGGGTATCCAGCTGCGCAACAACACCGGGGCCGCGATCCCGCTGAGCGGCGTCGTCGTGCGCTACTGGTTCACGAAGAACGGCGCCACGCCGACTCCGGCGTGCTGGTGGTGGAACGCTCCGGACTGCTCCGCGATTTCGTTGACGAGCGGGAGCGTGTCCGCCACGGGAGCGGATCATTACGTGGAGATCCGCTTCAACGGCGCCGCTGGCAGTCTGGCGGCGGGTGCGACGACCGCGCCGATCGATCTCGGGATCACGTTCGGCGGTGTCGCCGTCAACGAGACGGATGACTATTCGTACGGCAACCAGACGACGGCCGCCAACTGGAGCCGCATCACCGTGCACGACGCGGGTTCGGCGCCCACGGGTGGCCTGCGGGGTGGGACGCCTCCCTCGGGCGGGACCACGCCGCCGCCCTCGGTCTCGGCCGAGTTCTTCGATGACTTCACCTACAACGGCCCGGGCGACGCGGCGTTCACCAATCTCTGGACGGTGAGGACGTACGCGGGCGGCCCTGGCGTGAGTGGCGCGACGTGGTCCGCCAGCAACGTCTCCATGGTGAGCGAAGGCTCCGACCGGCTGATGCGGCTGCAGGCGAGCACCAACGGAAGCGCGGCGGGGACGTCGCACTCGGAGGTCATCTCCCGGGCCCAGAAGTTCAAGTTCGGAACCTACGCGACCCGGATCAAGTTCCGCGATGCCCCGCTGTCCGGTCCGCGCGTCTACGGCGACAAGTACGTGGAGACCTTCTTCGCCCTCACGCCCTACAACAGCGCCAGCTACTCGGAGCAGGACTACGAGTACCTGCCCAACGGCGGCTGGGGACAGGGCAACACGTCCACCATGTTCCTGACCTCGTTCGACAAGAACAAGGCGGCCAGCCCGGAGCGCAAGCTCAACTACAGCCATGACGGCTGGCACACGCTCGTGTTGCACGCGTCGCCCTCGGGCAACATCTACCACATCGATGGCGTGGAGCTGGCCAACCACACGTCCCAGTTCTCGCCGATCATCAACCAGTTCCTCGACTTCCAGATGTGGTTCATCGAGCTCGGCACCACCAACGGCACTCCGCGCACGTACTTCGAGGAGGTGGACTGGGTGTACTTCGCCAAGGACACGTACCTGAACACCAACGCCGTCAACGCGACGGTGACCAGCCTGCGCAACGCCTCCGTGCCCCGCAAGGACACGGTGCCCTGAGCGCCCGTCCGGGCCGCCCCGGTGACTCCGGGGCGACCTGGGCCGTGGTCATCAGCGCGAGCGCAGCTGGACCTCGAGCGACTCCATCTTGCGGATGACCGGATGGGGTCCGAACGAGGGCTCCTTCACGAGGCTCATGGTCGGGAAGCGCTCGAGGATCCTGTTCATGACGATCTGCAGCTCCAGCCGCGCCAGGTTCGCCCCCAGGCAGAAGTGCACGCCATAGCCGAAGGCGATGCTCGAGTTGGTGTTGCGGCGCGCGTCGAAGACATCCGCCTGGGAGAAGGCGGCCTCGTCGCGCAGCGCGCTGTTGAGCATGAGGAGGAGCATCTGGCCCTTCTTGATGCTCACCCCACCCAGCTCCACGTCCTCGAGCGCATAGCGGGCGATGCCCATCTTTCCGAAGTTGTCGAAGCGCAGCACCTCCTCGACGACCCCCTTGATCAGGTCGGGCTCCACCTGGACCTGCGCGAGCAGCTCGGGCCGCTTGAGCAGGTTGTAGGTCGTGAAGCCGATGAGGTGGATGGTGGTTTCGAACCCCCCCACGATGAGCGAGGACACGAGCGACAACAGCTCCGGGGTGCTGAGCCGATCTCCCTGCTCCTCCGTCTGGATGAGCGTGGTGAGGATGTCGTCGGGCAAGGGGTTGCGGCGCCGCTCCTCGATCGTCTCGCGCACCAGGGCGATGCCCGCCTGGACGTCGGCGCGCAGGGCGGGCACTTCCTCCGGACGGAGCAGCCCGGGCAGGAAGCTCTTGACCGCCGCCTCCGTGAAGCGATTGAACAGGGTCTCGCGCCCCTTGGTGATCTTCAGCATGGAGCCGATCACCCGGGGGGGAATGCGCTCCGCGATGTCACTGACCACGTTGATGGTGTCCCGGCCCGACACCTCGTCGAGGATTTCATCGACGATGGCCTGCACCTCCGGCCGCAACCGCTCGATGGCGCGCGGCGTGAGCGCCGGGCTGACGAGCTTGCGCAACCGGGCGTGGTCCGCGCCCGACAGCGCGAAGAGCCCCGCGTTGTTGAGCTCCGCCAGCTCGGGGATGATCGCCGCGATACCGGACACCGAGGCGAACTCCCAATGCGCCCGGTTGGGGCTGAAGCGCTTGGAGTCACGGAGCACGGCGAGGGACTCCTCGTACCGGGTGAGCAGCCAGGCCCGGCCCTCCGTCCAATAGGACAGGGGGGCCTTCGCGCGCAGCTCCTCGAGCACGGGATAGGGATTGACGTCGTAGCCGGGAGCGTTCGGTGCGAAGGACACGGCGGGCGAATGGGATTGTGTCTCGAGCGACATGGGTCATCTCCTTCTGGGGACAGCGGACGGTAGCGAGGGATTCAGTCTTCCGAGAGCGAGAGCGCCTGCTTCGGACATCCGCGGATGGCCTTGTCCACCTTGGCGCGCGACTCGGGGGGAACGGATTCGGTGAGGACGTGCAGCTGATCCTTGTCATCCAGCTGAAAGGACTCGGGCGCCGCGCGAACACAGACACCATTGGCTTCGCAGCGATCCCAATCAACCACGATCTTCATGCTCATCTCCTAGCGGTGGAACCTCGAAATGGAACGAAGCGCGTCAGGCCTTGAGCAGCCGGAGCACGAGCTCCATGGACGGCCGCGCCCTGCCTGGATGCAAGGCCTGGCTGATGGCGAGCCCCTGGGTCACGGCCATCCACGCGCGCGCGAGCTCCCCGGGCGGACCGGCGGTGGCCGCCCCCGAGCGCTGCGCCTCCTCGATGAGGGCGGACAGGGGCTCGTGAACGAGCCGCTCCAGGCGATCCAGCGCCTCACGCACCGTCTGGGGCGCGTCCTCTCCCGTGGAGGCATGCACGATGATCAGCAGGTGCTCGGAGGCCACCGCGGAGCTCTCCCCCATGATCGAGCACACGTACACCAGCCGCTCCCACGCGGTGATGGGCATCGCCCGGGCCCGGGCGATCAGCGCCTCCCACCCCTGAACCGACTCCTCGATGACGGCGGCGAAGAGCGCTTCCTTGCTGGGGAAATAGTGGTGCACCAGCCCATGGCTGATCCCCGCCGCGGACGCGATGTCGGAGATCTTCGCCGCCACGAACCCCTTGCGCGCGAACACGCCCCGGGCCGCGCTCAGCACGTCCCTGCGCCGCTCTTCTCGAAGCTGCTCCACCCGCGCCGCCGGGCGAGGACTCATGATCTTCCCCAGTCGTTGATTGACTGTCCGGTCAATCAATCCTCCAGGAAGAGGAGTAGCAAATCGGGAGGAGGGGCGCAACCCATCCCGGAAAAACCCGCCTTCCACTGAACTATTGGGGCAACGAGGTGCGCGCGGCCTCGGCGAAAAAGTCCACGACGGCGCGGATCCGGGGCGCGAGCGGCCGGCCCTGCACGAAGGCGAGGGAGATGGGCAGTCCTTCCTCCGACAGGTCCTCCAGGAACACCTCGAGGCGGCCCTGCTTCACGTCCTCGGCCACGGAGAGCTCCGGCACACTCGCTATCCCCAATCCATCGAGCAGGAGTTGCCGGAGGGCGTCGTTGCTGTCCGCGGCGAAGGGGCCCCGGGGTTCGAGCTGTCCGCCTCCGGGGATCTGCCAGGGGACGCGCAGGCCGCCCCGCAGGTAGGCCAGGTGCACGTGTCCGGCGAGTTGCTCGAGCGTCCGGGGTGTCCCTCGCGCGCGCAGGTACGCGGGAGAAGCACAGAAGCAGCGGAGCAACCGGCCAATGCGCCGGCGCGCGAGCCGCCCATCCTCGAATGTTCCCACGCGCAGGGCCACGTCGACGCGCTCGGCCACCAGGTCCACGAATTGATCACTCAGACTCACCTCCAGCTCCACCTGGGGCCAGGCCTGGGCGAGGCTCGCGATCCGCGGCATCAGCCAGACACGGCCCAGGTCCCTGGGCGCGCTCACGCGCACGCGACCTCGGGGCACGGTCGCCTGGGTGGCCTGGGCGCACGCATCCTCGATGTCGTCGAACGCCCGGCGCACGCGGTGGAAGAACTCCAGTCCCTCGGGGGTGAGCTCCAGGCCGTGCACCCCCCGGACGACGAGGCGCAGGTTCAAATGGGCCTCGAGTTTCGCCACCTTCTTGCTGAAGGCCGAGGGCGTGGTGCCCGCCTCCCGGGCCGCGGCGCTGAAGCTCCCCTTGCGCACACTCTGGATGAACGCCTGCAGGTAGGGCCAGATCTCCATGGTCGTGCCTCCATGGCACAGGCCATGTGCCCGGCCAAGCACTCCCCCGCGCCCGTGTCCCAGGAGTAATTGAGGCCTTCTTCTTCCTCGAAAACAGGTGGACGGCATGCAACGCGCATTCGTGACGGGAATAACGGGGTACATCGGCGGCTCGGTGGCGGAGGGCCTGCGGCGCAAGGGCTATTCAGTGACGGGCGTGGTGCGGACCCAGGCCCAGGCCGGACAGCTCTCGGCCCGGGGGATGACGCCCGTCCTGGGCTCCCTGGACGACGGAGCCCTGCTGGCGCGGCTGGCGCGCGAGGCCGATGTGACCATCAACGCGGCGGACTCGGATCACCGGCCGGCGATCGAGGCGCTCGTGGGCGGGCTCAAGGGCACGAACAAGACGCTCATCCACACCAGTGGCTCGTCCGTGGTGGCGGACGAGGGTTCGGGCGAGCCGTCCGAGCACGTCTTCGAGGACGACACGCCCTACACACCCGTCCCCGGCAAGGCGGACCGCGTGGCCATCGACCATTTCGTGCGGAACTCCGCGCGCGAGGGAATCCGCGCCCTCGTCGTCTGCCCCACGATGATCTACGGACGGGGCCTGGGCATGAAGCGCGACTCCCAGCAGGTGCCCTTCCTCATCCAGGAGTCCTTGAAGCGCAAGGCGGGCGTGCACATCGGCCGGGGCCTCAACACCTGGTCCAACATCCACATCGAGGATCTCACGGAGCTCTACCTCCAGGTGCTCGAGCACGCGAAGCCAGGGGAATTCTTCTTCGCCGAGGCGGGCGAGGCCCGGCTCGCGGACATCGCCGTCGCGATCAGCCGGATGCTCGGATTCGGGGGGCGCACCGTCACCTGGCCGATCGACGAGGCCATCGCCACGATCGGCGAGGGAATGGCCCGCTACGGCCTGGCCTCCAACAGCCGCGTCCGCTCCACCCACGCGCGGCGGCTCGGCTGGAGCCCGAAGGGCCTTCCCTCCTTGTTGCGGGACGTCGAGTCCGGCAGCTACCGGGAAGACTTCGCCGCCCTCGCGAAGTAGTCGCCTGGGGGTGTGTGTCTTCCGCTAGGCTCCATGCCCATGACAGAAGCGGAACTCCTGAAAGAGGCGGAACGGCTGGGGCGGTTGCTGGCGGAAAAAGCCGCGGTCCACGACCGGGAAGGCTCGTTTCCCGACGAGGGACTCGAGGCCATCCTCCCGTCTCCGGTCAACACGGCGCTGGTGGATGGGTGCTCCTGGCTGACCTTCGGGCGCATCCTCAGCCACCTGTCCCGGGGCAGTGCCTCGTTCGCGACCGCGTGGCTGATGCACCAGGGCTCGGGCGCCACCTTCCTGGCCCTGGCGGATCCGGAGCAGAGGGCCTTCTTCGGCGCCGAATTCCGCGGGGGCGCGTGGTTTGGCAATGCCTTGTCCGAGCCCACCAGCGGCAACCTGTTCCTGATGCCCCAGCAGGAGGCGCGCCGGGTCGAGGGGGGGTGGCGGCTGTCCGGAGCCAAGCGCTTCGTGTCGGGATGTGACCGCGCGAAGTACCTGGTGACCAACGCCCTGTGTGACGGGCAGCCCATGTTCTTCATCATCGACAAGGACGACTCCATCCACGTGGAGGACATCTGGGACACGATGGGCATGCGCGCCACGCGCAGCCAACTGCTGCACCTGCGGGACACCCTGCTGCCCGAGTCGCGCCAGCTCCGGCTCGATCCCGCCGCGCCCAATGTCATCGCGGCGGGCCTGCCGTGGCTCTCCATCGGCCTCGCCGAGGCATCACTCGCCTTCGCGCTCGACTACGCGCGCGCGCGCCGGTTGCCGCCGCAAAACCGCCCCCTCGCGGAGATGCAGTGGATCCAGTTCTCGGTGGCGGACATGAGCATCCGGCTGGAAGCGGCCCGGGCCCTGGCCGAGCGCTCCGCCACCGCCACGGACCAGAAGGATCCGAGCGCCTTCTTGCTGCAGATGCAGGCGAAGGTGGTGGCCAATGAGGCGGCCATCGCCATCTCCACCGCCGCCCTGGAACTGGCCGGGGGCTCGGGCTACCTGCGCAGCCACCCCATCGAGCGCTATGTGCGCGACGCCATGAGCGGCCCGCTGATGGCGTGGTCCTCGGCGGTCATCCGGGACTTCCTGGGCAAGCACCTGCTCGGCCTGAACGGACCGCCCTCGCCATGACCGAGGCCATTCTCGTGTGGGTGACCGCGCCCTCGGCCGACAAGGCCGCGCAGATCGCCCGGACACTGGTGGAAGAAGGACTCGCGGCGTGCGGCAACGTGGTGCCGGGGCTGCGCTCCATCTACCGGTGGGAGGGCCGGGTACACGACGAGCCCGAGGCGCTGCTCATCCTCAAGTCCTGGGCGCCCCGCTTCGAGGCCCTGCGCGAGCGCGTGGTGGCGCTGCACCCCTATGAGTGCCCAGAGGTGATCCGCCTGGACGTGGAGGGCGGTCACGCGCCTTACTTGAAGTGGATTCTGGACGCGGTTACACCCGAGCGAGGATGAGCAGAAACGCCAGCAGTGGAATTCTCATCACTCAGCGGATGAGCCCCCTGCTGGTGGAAGTCATTGAGCACGCTCGCGCGAAAAAATGCGTGTCCATGAATTCATCAAAGGCGCGTGGGTGGTTGTCTCCCTCACGTTGGACACACATTGGGAGACATCCAGCGACGTGCCCCTGGAAGTTCCCGATTATTTCGACCGCTTACTCCTCGACACAGCGTGCTACAAGCACTAGTCAGGAAACACCGCGAGCCGGGAACAGGGGGGGCTCCATGACCACCCCGTTCGTGGGCACCGTCAAGAGCTGACGCGCGGATCACCCTGGGATGGGAGTGACGTGCATGAGGAGAAGGGATTTCACCGCGGGTTTGGGCATCTCCCTGTTGGCGTCTCCGTTGTTGCGCGTGCTGGGCGGAGGAGAAGCCCACGCGGCGACGCCCCTGCCCCGTCGGCTCATCGTCGTCTTCACTCCCAATGGAACGGTGCACCGCCACTGGCGTCCCACCGGAGGCAAGCAGGACTTCGTGTTTCCCGTGGGCGGCATGCTCGAGCCGCTCAACCGCCACCGCGCCAACCTGCTCGTCTGTGATGGGCTGGACTTCGTGGACGTGGACAATCACGACGCGGGCATGGCCAACATGCTCACCGGCGGCGGAACGGCGCAAAACCCCTCCGGCGGTCTGTCCATTGATCAGTATGTCGCGAGCAAGATTGGCGAGGGCTCGCGATTCAAGTCATTGGAGTTCGGCGTCCAGACGAGCCTCTGGGGTGCATCGAAATCCACGCGGATGTCCTACTCGGCGCCCGGCGTCTTCGTGTCTCCCGAGGACGTGCCGCGCAATGCCTATCAGCGTCTCTTCGGCGCGCTCGGGGGCGACACGTCCGCCGCCGAAAAACAATTGCGCCGCCGCAAGAGCATGCTGGATCTGGTGCGCACGGAGATGAACGGCCTGTCCGAGCAGGTGGGCGCCGAGGAGAAGCGGCGGTTGGATCAACACCTGGAGGCCCTGCGTCAGACGGAAAAGGGATTGGTGACGCCCATCTCCACCGATGGATGCGCCACGCCCGAGGTGCCCATCGCGGTGAATGCCCAGGCCAACGAGCAATTCCCGCTGGTGGGCCGCATGCAGATGGACCTGATGGTGAGCGCGCTCGCCTGTGGCATGACGCGGGTGGCGTCCCTGCAGTGGTCCCACACCGTCGCGCCCCAGGTGTTCTCCTGGGCGGGCTCCAGCGAGGCCCACCACGAGCTGTCCCACAAGGACGACTCCAACACGGCGGGCATCGCGGACTTCGTGCGGTGCGAGCGCTGGTTCGCCGAGCAGTTCTCCTACCTGATCGAGGCCCTCAAGGCCCGGCCGGATCTCGAGGGGGGCGGCACGATGCTCGACTCCACGCTCGTGCTGTGGGCCAAGGAGCTCGGCGACAGCCGTCTGCACAACTGCCGCTCGGTTCCCTTCGTCCTCGCGGGCGGTGCGCGCAGTGGTTTCCGCTTCGGACGCTACCTGCGCTACACCAATGCGTCGCATCAGAAGCTGCTCACGTCGATCTGCCAGGCCATGGGCATTTCGATCGAGGCGTTCGGCGACCCCTCGCGCTCCAGCGGCACCCTCGATGGGCTCGTCTGACCCTCGCGCCCCCTTCCCTTCTTCTCCGTCTTCCCCCCTCGCGACTCGCAGGTGGACTCCGTGCTGACCTTCCGGCAACTCGTTGCCCTTGGCGTCCTAATCTCCTCCACGGCCTTCCTGTCGGCGTGCACCTCGTCCAATGACGCGGGCTGCCCCGACGATCTGGAGTTCTTCCGCACCCAGATGTGGGAGCCGGTGATGTCCACGCAGTGCATCGCCTGCCACTCCTCCGGAGGAGCCGCGGCGGCCACGCGCATGGTGCTCCTGCCCCCGGGTGAGCCAGGCGCGCTGGAGAACAACTTCATGACGGTGCGGGCCATCGCGCGTCAGAAGCTGGACGGCACGTCCCTGCTCCTGCTCAAGCCCTCGGGAACGCACCCCGAGGGGCATGGCGGAGGCAAGCTCGTGGCCCAGAACAGCGCGCTCTACACGAACCTCCAGCGCTTCGCGGACCGCATCAACGGCGTGCCCGGGGCGTGCCAGAGCGCGCCCCAGCAGATGGCGTGCACGCCGGATGGGCTGGATCCCAGCGCCAAGCGCCAGCTGCGCATGCTCACGCGCTTCGAGTACGACAACACGCTGCGCGACCTGCTCTACCTGGACACCGACTCCCAGTGGGGCAAGGCCCTGCCCTCGGAAGAGGTGGTGCACGGCTTCGACAACACCGCGGATGCGCGCGCGGTGGGCCAACTGCTCACCGACAAGCTGCTCACCGTGTCCGAGCAGGCCGCCGAGGCCGCCATGGCGAAGCTGTCCCGGCACGTCTCCTGCGCGCCCGGTGCGGCCTGTGCGCAAACGTTCATCCAGGACTTCGGCGCGCGCGCCTTCCGGACCCCCCTGTCCGAGGAGGATCGCACGCGCTACCAGACGCTCTACGCGTCCGTGGCGGCCGAGGACGGCTACGTCAAGGGGCTCGAGGCGGTGACCGCCGCCATGCTCCAGTCCCCCCACTTCCTCTACCGTTCGGAGCTGGGGCAGCACCAGGGCAACGGCCGCTACGTGCTCAGCGATTATGAGCTGGCCTCGGAGCTGTCGTACCTCTTCTGGGGCTCCATGCCGGACGCGGATCTCTTCGCCAAGGCCAAGGCGGGCCAGTTGCACACGCCGGAGCAGCTCGCCGCCGAGGCCCGCCGCATGCTGGCCTCGCCCCGGAGCCGCCCCATGCTCGATCACTTCGTGAGCCAGTGGTTGGATCTGGAGAAGCTCGAGCAGGCGCAGAAGGATCCCAGCATCTTCGCGGACTTCACCCCGCAGGTGCGCGCGGCGATGAAGGCGGAGACGTTGGCGCTCTTCGATCACGTGGTGCGCGACGGCGGCGGACGGATGTCCGACCTCTTCACCGCGGATTACACGTACGCCTCGGACACCCTGGCGACGTTCTACGGCCTGCCCTCCTCCGCGGCGGGAACCGCGTCGGCCACGGGCTCCCGCCGCTGGGAACTCAAGGGCTCGGGACGGGGCGGCATCCTCTCCCATGGCAGCATCCTGGCCTCGCAGGCCACGCCCCAGGTCGCCTCGCCCGTGCGCCGGGGCCGGCTCGTGCGCGAGCGGCTGTTGTGCCAGCCCCTTCCGCCCGCGCCGCCGGGACTCAACCTGGAGCTGCCCACCATCGATCCCCAGCAGCCCAACCGGGAGCGCTTCACGGAGCACTCGCGCAACCCCGCCTGCTCGGCATGCCACAAGATGATGGACCCCATTGGCTTCGGCTTCGAGCAGTTCAACAGCGTGGGCCGCTACCAGCCCCAGCTGGCCAACGGAACGGCCGTGGACGCGAGTGGAGAGATCCAGGCCTCTCCCGCCACCGAGGGCACCTTCACGGGCGTCGAGGGACTCCAGGACAAGCTCGCCGACAGCCCGGACGTGCAGGGCTGCTTCTCCCTGAACTGGCTGCGCTTCGCCTACGGCGTGTCCGGAGACGACGCCGCCTGCGTCGCCACCCAACTGTCGGAGCGTTTCCGCCAGGACTCGCTGAGCATCCCGGAGCTGCTCGTGTCGCTGACCCAGCTGCCGCGCTTCACCCACCGGTGGGGGGAGATCACGGCCCTTCCCACGCCAACGCCCGGAACGGACCCCAGCACCCCGGGAGACAACCCAGGAACGGGGAATCCGACCACGCCGCCCCCGGCCTCCGGTGGCGTCCAGATCTCCACGAAGGTCCAGGATGATTGGGGCGGCGGTTACTGCCACAACGTCAAGGTGACCAACGGGGGCTCGTCCGAGCTCGACTGGCGCCTCACCCTCAAGGTGGAGGGCACGATCTTCAACGCCTGGAACGCCACCTACAAGATCACCGGGGACGGCGTGGAGTTCATCGGCGTGGACTGGAACGGCCACCTCGTGCCGGGCGGCAGCGCCAGCTTCGGCTACTGCGCCAGCCGCTGAGTCATTCCGCCCGCGCGCCGGGGGTGCCGGCGCGCGGCGGGAGAGAACACACGGGGAAGTTCAGGCTTCCTCGTCGGGCAGGAGCGTGAGGAGCAGTTCGTCGTCGGGACCGAGCGGACGCCAGCCGGGTGGCGGCGGCGTGGCGAGGAGCGCATCGCCGGCCTGATCGACGCGCTTCTCGTGCGTTTCGGGGGTGTAGGCGGACCATGAGCCGAGCGCCTTCGCGACCTTGAAACGGTTTTCGTCGTCCAGCACGGCTGGCCAGCCGTCGGGGATGCTCTGGGACAACAGGCGCACGAGCACATCGCGTACAAAACGTGTGACCTGCTTGCGCTGCTCCGCCTCGGCGAGCAGTCCGCTCAACACCTGCACCCCGGCGATGTCGTCCTTGCCAAGCTCTTCGGCCAGGACATACAACGGGACGGCAGGGCGCGCCTCGGCGAAGGCGGTGAGTGACGTGAAACCACGCGCGTGGACCCGCTCATACAGGCAAACCTTCCAGTTGCCCTGCCAAGCATTCTGTCCGTCGCTCATCGTCCTCTCCAAGGAGTGAAATTCAGGTCTCTTCGTCGGGCAGAAGCATGAGGAGCAGTTCATCGTCGGGACCGAGCGGACGCCAGCCAGGCGGTGGTGGCGTGGCGAGGAGCGCATCGCCTACTTGGTCGACACGCTTCTCATGCGTTTCGGGGGTGTAAGTGCTCCAACGAGCGAGTGCATGGGCGACATCGAAACGGTTTGATTCATCCAGAACGGCAGGCCAACCGTTCGGGAGATGCTGGGACAACTCACGCACCAACTGTCCGCGCACCAAGCGCGTCACCCGATGGCTCCGCTCTGCCTCGGCCACCAACCCGCTGAATACTTGCACCCCTGCGATGTCGTCCGCCCCAAGTTCCTCGGCTAGCGCTACAAGCGAGGCCATGGGGCGTGCTTCGGCGAAGGCGGTGAGCGAATCATATCCAAGCTCGCGAACCCGCTCATACAAGCGAACCTTCCAGCTGCCCCGCCACGCCTGTTCGTCACTCATGGTCCTCTCCAAGGAGTGAAGGTCAACGGAATTTTGTATTCCTTCATATACTCCGCGACAACCTTCAGGACCTCGCTCGGATTCAACATCCGGCCAGCCCGTTTCTCAGCTTTTTGCAGCACCTTCATGATCATCTGGTTCCACTCGCCGGGCCATGTGCGACCCAGGCGCCAGTTGCCGCCGCCATGGATCGCCTCGTGGCCTGCCTGCTCCATTCTGACGCAGAACTGGTCGATGCTCATGTCTCCGGTGAAGCCACGCCGCTCGAACCAGTCACGGTGCTCTCTCGGCAGGACGTGATGTTTCGGGGGCTCGGCCATGCCAGCCCCTGCTCTGCCCGTCGGGTGCATGGCGCGCACCTCGGGTCCATCACCCAGTGCGTCGCGTACCCTCTTCGGCAACTCGTCGTGCCTTTGCGACATCATCACCTGACCGGCGTGTATCCGCACGGCGGCGCCGACAACAGGAGCGGAGAGGACACCCGCCCGGACGAGCCGGCGCATCATCTCCACCCACTCGGCGGAGACAACGAGCTGCGAGCCCATCATCGCGCCGTTGGAGCCCATCACGAGTCTCACACCCAACGTAACGGGGGCCGCTGGCGGCAGTCGTGGCAGTGACAGCTTCATCATCGAAACCTGGGTGAGCATTTCGACGAGCTGCGCCGCCAGGATGATTTGACCGACTCGCTCGGTGGACACGCGCACGGCCTCACGGGTGGAGGTGTAGTCGCGGGAGAGTTCCCCCATGAGAATGGGAAGCGCGCTCGCCGTGGACTCGACCTGCCCTGGCTCCAGAGAGGCGAGCGCCTTCATGGAGGGCTCAAGCCGCTTGTGCACCCCATCCAGGTCCATGAGCAACCGCTCGACGCTGTAGAAGGGACAGTGTTGGAGCACGACATCCGTGAAGTGGAGGAAGTCGAGCCAGGCGGAGAGCAGCAGAGTGCCGGACAAAGCAGCCTCGAGACGAGGGCCGGAGAGACGCAGGAGGGCGAGCTGCATGTCCGGGTCGTCCACCTGTGAGGCAGTATGGGCCAGCTGGGCCGCGCCCCCGAGCGCGGCGTCGAGCCACTGCCGTTGTTGTACGCCATAGGCGACATAGGGGGAGAAGAAGCCATCGATCTGGCCGCCGATGCCCACCTGGCTGGCCTTGAGTCTGGAGAGCGAGAGGGCGATACGGCCGAGAGAGCCGGACACCTCGTCGATGACGCCAAGAGCAGCTTGATGGGTCCCTGTGACACTCCGGCGCTCGGGCTCCATGGCGTCGACCGTGCTTCCGACAACGGGTGACCCCGCTACAAAGCCACCGGAGCCGCCAGTTGCTTCGGCCAGGACAAATGGGGAAGAGGCTCGCTGACCCCCCTGACCCTGGCCATGACCGCTCAACAGGCCGCCGCGCGGAGAACTCGTCGCGCACCCCGTCAGCAGGACGGCGAAGACCAGGGCGAGCGGAAGCACATTCCCGCCGCGCTCGGTCATTCGCCGTCTCGCGAACAAGCGTATGTGGCTGGTCGTCGGCATGAGGAGGCTCCGTCAGTCGCACCACTGCCCCCAAACATAGTCCCTTTCTTGGACTCCTATCTCAGTTCCTCGGCCAAAACCACCCCACTAAACTTCTCAAGGCACCCTACCCTACTTGACTTGAGAGGTCGAATCCGATTCCCTGTGCGTTGAAGCAGCAATTGGGCGTGTCCTGGCGAGGTCAGCACATGGCGGACGAGAAGAAGGGTCACGGGCGAGTGCCCTTCCAACTGGGCAGGCGCTACAAGGAGGTGGGTCCCGACCTGGGCCGTCTCTACGAGGCATGGCAGGTGGGCACGGGCCTGCCAGGGGTGGTGCTGATACCCAGCAAGCGCATGAACTGGCAACCCGAGGGCCTCTGGCTGTTCGAGATGTCCTGCCAGCGGGGCCCGGTCACCATTGAGATGGTGTTGGGACACGCACCGCTGTCCGTCCATGTGCCGGAGTTGATGAACGTCCTGGCCATGATGAAGGCGGCGATCGAACGCGTGGAGAACAATCCCCGGCTGCGGGCCCACTTCGCCCGAGGGCCCCTGTTTCCGCGGGAACCGTGGACCCCTCGCGTCCACCCGGAGCGGCGTCCACGCAAGCTCCATGCGACCGCCACCGGAACCCTGCTCCTCCTGCTCCTCGGCGTCCGGCTCCGTGACACGAACCGCACCGAGCACCTGGAAGCCCTCTTCGCGGAGAAAACCCTCCCCACCGATGCTCCGGCTTTGATTGGCGCGGAAGAATCCCAAGCGAAAATCCCCGCCTATCCGCTGCCTCCCAAACCCTTTCGCAATCAGGCCATCGCCCCCTGCAAGACCCGAGGTGAAATCGCGATCAATGGCGGGTGCTGGATGGCATTAGAGCAACGTCCTCCCTGCTATGAGAATCAGGCCGAGTACCAGGGCAAGTGCTACATGCCCGTCGCCAAGGAGAACCGTCTGCCGCAATCCGCCGAGCCATGAGCCATCCAACGAGCCCACCCGGCTCACGGCGCCTGGGCGTCCCAGGACGTCGTGAACCCGAAGGAGAGCTGGACCCGGAGCGAGGCCTCGCTCAGACCGTGCTCCTCCAGGCGGACACTGGCCCAGCGCGCCCCCGTGGCCAGGTCCGAGACGGCCACGTAGGGCGAAGGCAGGGGCACGACGTGGAAGATGGTGCTCAACGTCAGCCGGATGATGGGCGAGTCGAGCAGGAAGGCACACCCGATGAGCTGTTCGCGCAGGGCCTGCTTCTTGTCGCGCATCCACTCGAGCTGGCGCTGACGCTGCGCGGCCGTGGGCAGCGCGAGCCTCCCCATGTCGAGGACGCTGACGTACAGTTCTCCCCGCCGTAGGTAGGCCGCCCCCTGGACGAGGTACTCCTCGAACGCGACGTCCGAGACCGAGCCCCGGAAGCGGGAGATCAGCAGAGGCCAGAGCGAGTCGTCGAAGGTGATTCCAGCGCCCATGAAGTTTTCCAGAGCCCAGTATGACTGATTCCAGACGGCTCCGGGTAGTTCACGAGGCGCCCTCCCCCTTCGGTACCGTGTACGTGGTGGACGAGGGGGATCAGCGCTCGCTGCGCTTCGACAGCGCCGGGGGCACGCTCCAGAGCGCCTTCCTCAAGAGCGATCCCCTCGCGATCACCACGAGCTATGTGCGGGTGGCCGCCGCGGGACTCGCCTTCACCCGGCGTCGGGAGCGGGTGCTGGTGGTGGGACTGGGCGGAGGCGCTTTTCCGCTGATGCTGCACCGGCGGTTGCCCCGGGTCCGGGTGGATGTGGTGGAGCTCAATCCAGTGGTGGTGGACGTGGCCCGGCGCTTCTTCGGGGTGCGCCCGGACTCGCGGCTGCGCATCCACGTGGAGGACGGAGCGCGCTACATCCTCCGCCGGGAGCCTCCCTATGATCTCATCTTCCTGGATGCCTTCTCGGACCAGGGAACCCCCGATCATCTGAAGGAAGCGCTCTTCCTCGATCAGGTCCGCGCCAGGCTGAGCACCCAGGGCGTCGCGGTGCTCAACATCGCCCTGGAGACGCCACGCGACGTGGAGGCGCGCATCGAGACCTTCGCCCGGACCTTTCCCGGCTGCGCGGTGCTGCGCGGCACGCCGGAGACGGGCAACCGCATCCTCGTGGGCACCCGGCGCCCCCTGCCCCCCGAGCTCGTGTTCCGCAAGAGGATGAGCCAGCTCGCGCGGGAGTTGGAGTTGCCCGCGCTCCACCACAGCGTGGCGTCCTTCGAGCCGGTTCCGGGTTAGCGCTCCTCGGAGACTCCGGCGAGCAACAGACCCGAGCCCAGATCGGGATGCGCGGGCTCCAGCACCGGCACCCCCTGGCGCAGCCGCCGCGCCGCCACGAGCCCCGCCGCCCGCTTCGCCCTCCGGGGAAGGATCGCGCACATCCGCGTCATCCACCGGTGCGCCAATCCCGGATGCACCCGGGGCGCTCCGCGCTCGAAAGCCGCGATCGCCTCGTACGCACACCGGGACGCGGAGATGCGCATCCACGTGGGCGGCCCGGCCACCTGATCCTCGGCACCCGACTGCTCATCCACCCGGGTATCCACCGCCCCGGGGGACACCTGCGTCACCACCACCCCGGTCCCCAGCAGCTCCAGCCGCAGTGACTCCGTGAAGCCATCCAGGAAGCGCCGGCTGGCGGAGTAGACCGCCATCCCCGGAGCGAAGGAGTCTCCGCCCGCGGCGCCGACGTTGAGGATGCCACCGCGCTTGCGCTCCACCATGTGCCGCACCAGCCTGTGGGTGAGCAGCAGGGGCGTCGTCACGTTCACCCGCATCATCTGGTGGATGCGCGACCAGCTCTCGCGCTCGTACAGGCTGTAGTCCCCCAGCCCCGCGCCATTCACCAGCACGTCCACGTGGACGAGGTTGCGGCGCAACGAGTCCAGCAGCGCGTCCACGTCCTCGGGCTGGGCCAGGTCGCACTGCTCCAGCACCAGGCCCAGCGTGGGATTGCGCGCGTGCAGTTCGTCCCGCAGCGTCTCCAAGCGCTCCTCGCTCCGAGCGACGAGCACGAGCGTGCGGGCCCGGAAGGCGAGCTGGCGGGCGATCTCCCGCCCAAGACCCGAGGAGGCTCCCGTGATGAGCACGGTGCCAGAATCGATGGGTGGTCGCATGGAACTCCTCCACTTGAGACGACGAACCACAACGGTAGTCCTCCCAGGAGGGTCGCGCATGGCTCGTCTGTCTGGCTGCCCTCCTGCCGAGGACCGTGGCGTGCCGTTGCACAGACCCCGCGTCGTCCCGAAACAACACTCAGAGCCCACTCCATGCCGGAGGTCGGGCGGTCCTGGAGGGGTTCCATGTCCACGCCATCTCGCATCCTCGTGCCGGTGGATTTGATGGAAGGGTCGCAGGTGATCGTCGACTACGCGGTCGCGCTCGCCCGGCCGTTCAACGCCACCATCGAGGTGATGCATGCCTGGGAGCCGCCCCAGTACGTGGCGCCGGATCTCCTCGTGGCCGCGCCGGGGTGGAACCCCCAGCCCCTGGAGAAGATGGCGCTCGAGACGGCGCGCGCGTCCCTCGAGAAGTTCGTGGGGAGCATCCACGGCGCGAGCGCCGTCACCCAGCGCATGGAGGTGGGCGAGCCCGCCTCGGCCGTCCTCCGGGTGGCCGAAGCCGGAGGGTTCGACCTCATCATCATGGGTACCCATGGCCGCCGGGGATTGCCCCGCCTGCTCATGGGCAGCGTGGCGCACAAGGTCATCTCCCGGGCCCACTGCCCCGTACTCACCCTGCGCGTGCCCGAGGCGAAGTAGCCGCCGAAGTCGCCGCCTAGGAGGAGCTGGCCGCGGAGGCCTCGTCGCCGGGCGGCGTGTCCTCCACGCCCGTGAGCGGCCTGAGGGTGGCGCGCAGGGCGAGGATCTGCTCGCGCGCCATGTCCTTGAGCCGGCCCACGTCCTCGAGCGTCATGCCCTTCGTGGAGATGGGCGTGCCCACGGTCACCAGGCCGCGCGACGTGGCGAAGCGCCAGGAGTGCTTGGGCAGGGCCCGGCGCGTGCCGCTCACCGCCATGGGAAGCACATCCGCGCCCGTCTCGATGGCCAGGCGGAAGGCGCCGTCCTTGAAGGGCAGCAGATCGTCCGTCTTCGAGCGCGTGCCCTCGGGGAAGATCATGATGGGCATGCCCTTGTCGAGCCATCGGGCGCACTGGGCCATGGCCTGCTGGGCGGAGTCCTTCTCGCCCCGGCGCACGGGGATGTCCCCGGCGAGCCACATGCTCCAGCCCACCACGGGAATCTTGAAGAGCGAGTCCTTGCCCAGCCACTTCATCTCCCACGGGAGGAAGGAGATGAGGAAACAGTCCGCGTTGGACTCGTGGTTGCTCACCACCACGGTGCGGGGCCCGGGCGGCACGGGCTCGCCGTGCACGGCGAACTTCCAGAAGGGATTGAGCCGGGCGGCGGTGGCCCCCATGATCCGGAAGGCCCGCCCCGTCACGACCTTGCGCCGGTCGAAGGGCCAGGTGACGACCAGCGGCGCCTGGACGCAGAAACCCGTCAACGCCACGAGACCGGTTTCCACCCACGCGTACATGGAGAGCAGCGCGTTGTTCACGTTGTTCATGAGATTGAATCCTGGCCTATCAGCGGCGGACCTTGGGGTCTAGATCCACACTCACCGGACAATGGTCGGACCCGAGGATGTGGGGGTGGAGGGCGGCACGTTTCACGTAGGGCATGGCTCCCGGCGAGGCGAGTACGTAGTCGATCCGCCAGCCGACATTGCGCTCGCGCACGCCGAAGCGCTGGCTCCACCAACTGTAGTGCCCGGTGCCCTTCTCGAAATGGCGGAAGGTGTCCACCCACCCCGCGCGCAGCCACCGGCAGAACTCCTGGCGCTCCTCCAGGAGGAAACCACTCGTCTCCCGGTTGTCCCGGGGCCGGGCGAGATCGATTTCTTGATGCGCCGTGTTGAAGTCCCCCATGACCACGAGCCGCTCGCCGTCGCGCAGGCCCTTCTCCAGCAGCTCGTAGAGGCGGCGGTAGAAGGCCAGCTTGAAGGGCACCCGGCTGTTGTCGCGCTCCTTCCCATTGCCATTGGGGAAGTAGCAGTTGACCACGGTGAGCTTGCCGAAGCGGGCCACCTGGAGCCGGCCCTCCACGTCCATCTCCGCCACGCCCAGGATGCTCACCACGTCGTCGGGCGTCGTCTTGCGCGAGAACAATCCCACCCCGCTGTAACCGGGGCGATGCGCGGAGACGAAGTGAGCGGAGCGCCAGCCCTCGGGCTTGCGCACCTCGTCGGGAAGCTGCTCCTCGCGGGCCCGCACCTCCTGCACGCCCACGACGTCCGCCTTCTCGGCCGCCAGCCAGTCCAGGAAGCCCTTCTTGTGGGCGGCCCTCAATCCATTCACGTTCCACGAGACGATGCGCACGGTGCCCCTCTCCTTGCCCGAGCGGCCCGCGCGGATCCACTCCGAATGCACGCTCCCCGCCCCGCCTGACCGCCTACGGCACGTGCGGGGAGGAGACGCGTCCACGGGCTCCCGCCACGAGGAGCAGCACCAGCAGCGTGCCGGCGCTCACCCAGGCCCCCATGGCGAGCCCTGGCGTGCGGTAGCTGAAGACGACGCGATGGAGTCCCGGGGGCACCGGGACGGCCCGGACGGCGCCATTGGCCGGTAGGATGGGCGCGGGCGTTCCATCCACGGTGGCGCTCCACCCCGCGTAGAAGGCGTCGTTGAGCACCAGGACCTCGCCACCGTGGGCGGTGAACTCCACCTCCACCCGCTCCGGCTCGAACCGGGCCGCCGAGACCTCACCCAGGGGCGTGTCCACCGGGTGCTCGGCGAGGGGCGACGCACACTCGACCCGCACCTCTCGCGGCGCCTGGAGCGATTCCCCGAGCCCTCGCACCGCCTCCTCGGTGCTGGCCACGCACCGGGGGTGGGCGAGGTACACCCGAGGCAGCGCGCGCGTGTCCTCCAGCAGCAGCAGCCCGAGCGGCTCCAGCGTGCTCAACACCCGGCGCGGCCCGTTCACGACCTGGGCGGCGAACTCGCGCGAGACGACGAGGTAGCGCGTGTTGAAGAGGCCCGCGTAACGCGTGAACCACTCACGCTGCGCGTCCCACAAGGAGATGACGCGCCGGGAGGCGGCGGGCAAGGCGACGCTCGCGCTCTCCAGGCCGAAAACGGCGGGCACCAGCGGCTCCAGCGCGGCGGCGACGACGAGCGAGCTCGTCTCCTCCGGAGACACGGGTGAGGGATCCGGCAGGTAGAAGCGGCCCGGCAACCGGAAGAGCCGGACCGGGGCCCGACCGGAGTTCCGCGTCTCCTCCTGGATGCGCTGGACAAAGGCCGGGGGCTCCTCGAGCAGCAGGGGATCGCCCACCTTGTAGATGGAGCCATTGGCCAGGAGCAGACCCGCGAAACACAGGGCGCCGATGAGCCAGCCCCGGACGGCCGCCGCGCGCACGCCGGCGAGGAGGCCTCCGAGCAGGAACAGACTCACGCCCGAAAGGACACAGCCCGCGACGAACCGCCCGCCGATACGCCGCTGCGCCTCCTCGACCGGCTTGCCCTCCCACGAAGCCGCCAGCCATTCATCGGAGAAGAGCTGGAAGTGCCACTCGAGGAACCCCCATCCGAGCAGCAGGGCACCCAGCACGAACGCGGCGATCCAGGCCCGGCGCCGATGCACGGGTTCACGCTCGAGTTGCCGCCACCCCGCCCCCGCCGCCAGCGCGAGGACGAAGGTGACGAACGGCATCAACTTCTCCGGGTAGCGGAACGCACGCCAGGGAGGCAACACCTCGAAGAGCCACGCATACAGGCCGACGTGTTTGCCAAGCGCGAGCAGCAACACCAGCAGCGTGGCGCTGGCCAGGATGACCGTGCGGAGCCTGCGGGCCTGGGTGGCCAGTAGCACACCGACGAACAGGAGCGCGGGGGCACCCAGGAAGAGCGAGTCCACCCAGAGGTTGTTCTTCGAAGTGGAGAGCAACCTCTGGCTGATGGCCGTCTGGATGCGCTCGCCAGGAACACCCGCGAAGAGGGGGCCGAAGACGAATTCGAGCAGCCGCAGGGGATGGACGGACCACACCATCGCCTCCGAGGCCGTCTGTCCGGAGGCTCGCACCTCGCCCAGGACGGACAACGTCGGGAGGATCTGCACCGCCGAGAGCAACACGGAGACACCCAGCACCCCCACGGCACCGCCCAACGACCGGGCACGTCCTCGCGGAGCCAGACGACAGGCACTCCACAGCAGCGCGCCGCCACAACAGACCGCGTAGCCCTGCACATCTCCGGCGAGGAGAACAAGGCCGAGCAACACGGAAGCGCCCAACCCCCGCCACACGGTGGGCCCCGACAGGAATCCCTCCAGGGACCAGAGCACCCACGGAAGAGTGGCGGCGGCCGTGAGGTACAGCGGGTTGTTGGTGATGCCGACGAGATAGCCGCTGAAGGTGTAGTGCACCGCGGTCAACAGCGCGGGCAGGGGCTCCCACCCCAGCCGCCGCGCCAGACAGTTCATGCCCAGGAAGGCGAGCGGGAAGCACAGCAGGATGTTCCACTTGAGCGCCTGGACTCCGGGCAACACCAGCGACAAGAGCTGGGCTGGATGGAAGGCGCCGGAGATGACCATGCCGACATAGGGCTGCCCGAGTCCATCGAACGGGTACCACTGAGGGAATCCGCCACTCAGCACCCGTTCCCGCCAGTAGTCCCGCAGCGGGAGGTAGACCTGCTGGAGGTCTCGGAGGAAGAAGACCTCCGAGGAGAAAACGGCTCGGTGGAAGAAGAGGACGCTCAGCCCCAAGGCCCACATCAGGGGATGCCACCGCGACCCGGTGGGAGGACTCAAGGACTCACGCGCCATGAGGCACGCACCCTACCCCGCCATTTCGTGGGGCATCTACTGTTGGACCGCGAGAATGAGCCCCTGCCGTACGTCCACTGCATAGGTCGCCCCTACATCGAGCAGTGGACCTTCCTCCTGGCAGGCCCCGGGAGCGAGGGAGATCCTGACGAACACCTGATCTTCGGAGCCAGGAAAAGCGATGACGTCATAGGAGGCCCGCTGCGCGAGACACGCCGCCATCATGTCCGACTCGTCCGGACGCGAATGCCTCTTAGGAAGAAAGTCCTCCATCGCCAAGGAAATAGCGGCGGCCAGGGAACCTGGAATGGACTGCCGCTCCTCCTCTGGAAAATGTTTTGGAAACTTGAACCACGAGGCGTGCTCCGCCGGAACACGAGGAATCGCGGAGGCATTCACACAAGCGACTGTTGAGAGCAGGAGCAGAAGCAGGAACCTCATGGGCGAGACCTCCAATCCCTTTGGATGGAGAGAATCCTCCACGTTCGGATATCCACGGCGTACGTCGTGGAATCCACGACCGGTGCCTGAGTCTCGGCATCCAAGGTGACTCCGCTGGCCCTGGCGCACGCCTCATCGGCCACCAACCGCACGAGGAGCACCCCTTCGGGCCCCTGCGCTACCGAGACGCCATACGACGCACGCTGATGCAGACATGAGTCCACCGACTCCTGGGGAAGGAATGCGTCCAGGGCCAGCATCATGGCGGCGACCTTGTTCCCCTGAACAATGATCCGGCCCTCTGGAGGAACCTCGGCTGGGAACACCACCCGCGCGGCCCGTTCTGGAGGCGCATGAGGGACATGCCGACGCCCGGTCAGGCAAGCGGAGAGAACGAGAAAAAGCAATGGCCACGTGTACTTCATGAACGCTCCCCGTCAACGGCCGTGACGAAGCCATACGGTTTGTCTTCGGGCTTGATGATTCCAATCAACTTCCAAGCCTTCCCCTGCCCATCCGCCTCCCCTTCTCCACTCATTTCGGGGCATGGGCGGTACGCCTCCGCCATGGCATGGCAAGCAGCGGCCAGAGTGCCCATCCTCCGCTCCCGGGCACCGCCCCACAGCCTTCGGACTTCGGAGGGCTACTGGCCCCCGCGTCCGGCACACCCGCGTCTTCTCCCCCTGGATTCACCGAGGAGACCCCCAGTTGCTCCGCGAGCTGGGGCCAGCGTGCCGAGCACAACGTCTGGACGGGCGTACCCGACGGGCACTGATGCACGCCCTGGAGTTCCCGGAGGCTGAAGACTGGCGTCCACGTGGTGCCCTCGTCCGTGCTGCGCGCCAATTCCCAATCATTCGACCAGGTGGATCCGCATGCGTGCAACACCCCTCCCGAATGGGTCACACACGCGTTGCCATTGGGCGCGGACAGCCGGGTAAAGGCTTCACCCTCATGGGCTCGGAAGAGATGATTGTACGTGGCCACCCAAACCGTCCGTCCATCCTCCGAGACATCCAGGTTGACGAGAAGGTCGTCCTGCTCCAGCGCGGGAGTGAACGTGCGGCCCCCGTCCTCGCTGCGCAGCACGCTCTGGCGAGGCACGCCCGAGGCACCCAGCGACGACACGCGCGCCCACACCACATCCGGACGGACGGGGCTGACCGCCAGCAGTTTCAAGTCATACACGCCCTCGAGCGGCAAGGGCCATTCCGTCCAGGTCTCCCCCGCGTCTTCGCTGCGAAACACATACTGCGCGTAACCCTTCCAGCCGCTCACGTAGAGGCGCTGGGGATCGGATGGGGCCACGCGCACCGAGGAGAAGACGGCCTCGCGCCGCAGCGCCGTGGGCGTCCACGTCCCGCCTCCGTCCTCCGAGCGATAGAGGGCGTTCACCATCGAGGGACGTCCCGTGCTCAGGTAGAAGACGGCGTCATCGGTGGGGTGCGCGGCGAGGCCAGTGACCCAGGCGTCCTCGAAACCGGGCGCCGTGGACCAGGTACACCCCTCATCCCGCGACCGCAGCAGGGCCGTCCCCGTGGCCGCCAGAAGTGAGCCCTCGGCGCGCCACACGAAGCTCTCGGGCATCCAACTGCCATAGCCCATGGCCTCCGCGCACACCCAGCGCCACGTCCGGCCGCTGTCGCGCGACAGGAGCGCCCCCTGGGTGAAGCCCATCCACTGGTCCTCGGGGTGCCCCCGGCGCTGCGTGAAGCTGTGCGTCTCCGCGAAGCCGCCATGGGCGTGCGCCACCGGGGCGCTCAGGGCCCCCAGGCCCGCGAGCAGATGCCAGATCGTGATGCGCATCGGTCTCATCCCTACTCCAGGACCGCGCCCTGTTGAATCCACCGCTCCAGCATCGCGATGTCCGCCTCGGGCAGCGGCGCACTGCGCTGGGGCATCCGCTCCCCACAGGCACCTGGTGCGCAAGGCAGGCCCGTGTAGTCGCCCGTCACCTTGTGCAACAGGAAGCTGCCCGCGGGATCACCGGGCTTCACCCGGGGCAGCGAGGGCTCGCGGACACTCGCCTCCTTCAAGCGCTCCAGCAGCACGGAGGCCTCGGCCACGTTCGTCGACAGGGGCACGTACCCCGCGGGATAGGCCGTGCCGTGGCACCCCGAGCCGAAGCCACACGAGGCCTGGAAGAGCGGCACCACGTCCTTCGTGAAGGTGGGCCGGGTGACCTCGGGCTCGGGCGTGGCGTCCTCGCCACAACCCCCCAGCAGGACCAGGGCCCCCGCCATGACGACTCCCCAATACGCTCCAAGCTGTCCATGCTTCATGTGCGACATGCGTGCGATCCCTCGTGTGCGGGGGTGAACCTTCGGGCGGTGATGAACCCGGAGTCCAGGTGACAGTGCCATCTTGGGCTCTACCCTGCACGCGCAGGGAAGCGGGCGCTCCGCCCCTTCATCTGACCGGAGGCGACAGACATGGGCATCAGCAAGGGCAGCGCACAGTGGACCGGCGGTCTCAAGGACGGCAAGGGCGTGATGAAGCCCGCCCACGCCCCCGAGGCACCCTTCTCGCTCGGCACCCGCTTCGAGGGTCAGCAGGGCAGCAATCCCGAGGAACTCATCGGCGCGGCGCTCGCCGGGTGCTTCTCCATGGCCCTCTCGCTCGGCCTGGAGAAGGCCGGCCTCAAGCCCTCGAGCATCAAGACGTCCGCGGACGTGCACCTCGACAAGCAGGGCGAGGGCTTCGCCATCACCACCATCACGCTCACCAACGAGACGAGCGTGCCGGGGACGAACGACGAGCAGTTCCAGAAGATCGCCGAGGAGACGAAGAAGGGCTGCCCGGTGTCCAAGGCGCTCGCGGGCGTGAACATCACGCTCAAGGCGACGCTGGCGCGCTGAGCGGCGCCTCGTCCGCCACCGGCTCCTGGGCGATTTCCCGGAGCCGGTGCGCCAGGAAGTGCGTCAGGCTCCGGCGGACGATGTCCTGGTTCATGGGCTGCGGCACGTAGGCCGCCCCAAGTACCTTCTTGAGCTGGTCCGCGTGGAAATGCCACGTCCTATCCGCGAAGGCCTTGTTCTTCTCGATGATGCGATGAAGCTCGGCGTCCACTTCGTGCTGGGGAGGTCCGAACTCCACGCTCATTCCCAACTGGGTCCATACGGGCTCCAGGGACTCATCCACCCGGAAGTCCTCATCCCCAATGCAGTTGAAGATCTCCGTGGGTTGACGATGCTCCTCCGCCGCCAGGAGCGCCCGGGCGCGGCGCACCACCGTGTCGATGCACACGAGATTCAACCGGGAATCACCCTTCAAATCGAGATGGATTCGGTCGACCGCCTTCCGTTTGCCATACAGGATGCCCTCCGCGAGGGAGAACAATCCAAAGCTCGCTCCCGTGGACCAACCCGTGTCCTGGTGGCCGATGACGGCACTCGGCCTGAAGATCGTCAATGGCAATGCCTTCTCCTGGTGGTGCTGGAAGAGGCACACCTCGGCAATCCACTTGCTCAGTTGATAGGCATTGACGAGCCTGGGCGTGAAATTGAGGGTCTCGCGCACCTCCTCGATACCGAATCCAGCGGTATAGGCAGTGGAGACATGATAGAAGCGCTGGCATTGGCGCGCGTACCGCGCGGTGAGATCATAGAGTGAAGAGGAGGCCACCACGTTCTGATCCACCGCGGGCAGGATCTTCTTGAGGGAGTAGCTCATCTCCGCGGCGACGTTCCACACGTGCGTCACGTCCTCGAGGGCGCGCGGATCGAGCGTTCCCTGGAGATTTCGGAAATCCACCTGTTCCGTGGACAGCAGCGCCCACTGCGCGTCGTTCAGGAGGAGGCCAAAGCCACGCGCCGCTTTCTCGACCGCGGCGCGGACCCGGTTTCCCCCCGGATCGTTTCGCGACAAGGCCTTCACGCGCGTTCCCTCCGCCAGCCAATTCGCCGTCAAGGCACTGCCAAGAAAACCTGTCGCACCCGTCACTAGGATTGTCTTCATTTGAGATCGGACGGCCTACCATCGCGCGCTCCCTCCAGCAACCACCTTCCGGGATGAGCGGTGTGTCGAGCCACTCGCGCTTCGCATGACATCCGTTCATGTCTGGATGGCAACCGGCGCCAGGTTGACATGGCGGCGGACGCCTGGGGTATATGCCCCCCGCCATGCTTCTCCATCATCAACAAATCACGAAATCTCCTTCCGCCGATTGGATTGTCTTCTTTCATGGAATGGGAGGCGATTGCTCTATCTTCTACAAGCAGCTCCCCGCCTTCCAGGAGCACTACAACCTGTTGCTCATCGACCTGCCCGGGCATGGCCAGTCGGCCAGTCTGAACGGGGAGGAGCCCGTGGAATTCGGGGCCCGGAAGGTCACCTGGGTGTCCGTGGCCTACAAGCCAGAAAAGACATATACGCAGCTCGCCCAGCGCGAGAACACCCTCCCCAAGCTCTACGTCTCCGGCGCCCAGGACCACATGTTCCTGCCCAAGGTGCGCGACTTCGTGGAGAAGGAGGCGCTGGCGAAGCTCGTCGTCATCCCGGCGTGTGGGCATGTCTGCAACATCGAGAACGCCCCCCGGTTCAACGAGCTCGCATGGGCCTTTCTCCAGCGGCACTCCGCACCGGCCGTCCCCTCCAGCGAGCCCCACTCCTTGAGCGCTTGATCACGCCGGCCGGGGCGCCTCGGGCCGGGCGGTCCCCACCCCGTGGGCCCGGCGGAAGGCCCTCACGCTCGCGGAGATCTCCTCGCCCGCTTCCAGGAGGCCCGCGTGACCCGCGTCCTCCACCAGCAGCCAGTCCGCGCCGGGCAGCAGCTCGCGCATGCGCAACATCTCCCGCAGGGGGACGAACACGTCGTTCCTCGCGGCGATGAGCTGCGTGGGAATCCGCAGGGCGCCGAGCACGTCCCAGGACGGCGGCGCCTCCACGAGCCCCCGGAGCATCAACCAGAAGGCGCGAGGCTCCATGCGGCGCACGCCCACCATGAACTCGAGGATGTCCTCACGGGGTGCCCGTGCCCGGAGCAGGCCCGAGGCCCGGCCGAACGGATAGGCCAGGCGCGAGCCCATGAACGCGTGGACGAGGGGGGCCGTGCGGGGCACCAGGGGCGTCAGGCTCTCGAGCACCTGGGAGAGCCGCACCCGTCCCCGCGTGAAGAGGGAGCCGCCGAAACTCGGGTTGGGCGTTTCGGGACTGCCCGCGATGAGTGACACGGCGGGCACCAGCTCGGGCCGGCGCCGGTACAGCTCCAGCACCACCCGCACGCCCATGGAGAAGGCCACATGGTGCGGCGGGCGCCCATCCCCCAAGGCCATCATCTTCTCGGTGACGCGCTCGAGGTCGTCCACATGGGCGCGCAGCGCGTAGTCCTCCGTCGGGGACGCGCCGCTGCGGCCATGGCCCCGGTAGTCCCAGTGCACCAGCCGGTGATCCCTCTCCAGGTCCGTGACGAGGTAGCGCCAGAAGTTCTCCGTCGTGGTGATGCCGTTGGTGAGCAGCACCGGGGGGCGGGCGGCGAGCGCGGGGTCCGACTCGTTCTCACAGGCGGAGCCCGCGTGCGTGTGGTAGGCGACCCGCGTGCCGTCGGGCGCGGGGAGGTAGTGGGTGTGGCAGCGGTAGGGCATACACCCCCACCATTCGGACGTTTTCCCGGCGGTGCAAGGCCCTCCATTCATTATCGTTCCGTGCTTCCCATGACCGCCGCCCCCCAACCCCACCCCCTCGCGTCCTGGCTGACCCCTCGTTCCCCGGCGCCTGGCGCGCCTCCGGCCGTGGTGACGGTGGGGACGATGAACTTCGGCACCCGGACCCCGGCTCCCGAGGCCCAGCGCATCGTCGCGCGTGCCCTGGAGCGCGGCGTGCCCTTCTTCGACACGGCCAACTCGTACGGCAACGGGGAATCCGAGCGCATCCTCGGCCAGGCCCTGGTGGGCCAGCGAGCACGCGTGGGAATCGCCACCAAGGTCGGGCTCGCGCGCACCCGGGGCAAGCCCGAGGGACTGGAGCCCGCGCACCTGGTGAAGGCGGTGGAGGAGAGTCTGCGGCGGCTGGGCACGGACTACGTGGACGTGCTCTACCTGCACGCGCCGGACGCGGCCACCCCGGTGGAGGACACGCTCACGGCCGTGCGCGGGCTGCTCCAGGCCGGCAAGGCGCGGCACTGGGGCGTGTCCAACTACGCGGCCTGGCAGATGATGGAGCTGCGCGCATGGAGTGCCGGCAACGGCCTGCCGCCCCCCGCGCTGTCCCAGGTGCTCTACAACCCGCTCGTGCGGCAGATCGAGATGGAGTACCTGCCCTTCGCGCGCCGCTACCCCGTGCACACCACCGTCTTCAACCCCCTGGCCGGAGGACTGCTGTCCGGCAGGTATGGGCCGGGAGACGCCATCCCCAAGGGCTCCCGCTTCGATGGCAACCGCCTGTACCAGAGCCGCTACTGGTCCGAGCGGCTGCTCGACATGGCCGGGCGTCTGCGCGGCGTGGCGGAGGCGGCGGGCCTGACGCTGGTGGAGCTCGCCTATGGCTGGCTGGCGGGCCGCCCCGGAGTGGACTCGGTGCTCGCCGGGCCTGGGTCCCTGGCGCACCTGGACGCGGCGCTGGACGGGTGTGCGAAGCCCCTGTCCGCGGAAGTCGCCGCCCGCGTGGACGAGGCGTACCGGGACTGGCAGGGCACGGACGCCAGCTACGTGAGGTGAGCATGCTGGCCGTGGACACGGAGACGTTCGACATCTCGGGGCCGCTCGCGCACTACGCCGAGCACGGTTACGCGCGCCTGGGCCGGGTGCTCGACACCGAGGGCCTGGAGTCCCTGCGCGAGCGCGCGGACGACTTGATGCTGGGCCGGGTGAGCTACCCGGGCTTCTTCTGGCAGATGGACGCGCCCTCGGGGCTCTACGCGGACGCGCCGCTGGGGCTCGGCTGGCAGGGCCCGTCGCTGGACTACCGCAAGCTGGAGAAGCTGGAGAAGGACGCGCGCTTCCTCGCGTGGATGCAGAACCCCCTCTTCGAGCGCATCGTCCGCGCTCACATCCCCGGCGACGTCTCGCTCTACCGGGCCATCCTCTTCCACAAGGGCGAGCGCGGCGGCAGCGAGGTGCCCTGGCACCAGGACGGGGGCAAGCTGTGGGGCCTCACCCGGGATCCCGAGCTCCAGGTGTGGACGGCCCTGGACGACGCGCCGCTGGACGGAGGCTGTCTGGAAGTCGTGCCCGGCAGTCACCGCTGGGGCTTGGCCACGGAGCTGGGCGGCGTGGTGCCGCCGGATCAGGTCGCGGCGCGCGGAGCCGAGGGGCTCGGCGTGGCGCTGCCCGTGGTGGCGGGCGAGGTCATCCTGCTTCACAACTACGTCTGGCACCGCTCGGGGCGCGGCCTCACGGGCCAGCGCCGCCGGGGATTCTCCGCCTGCTACCTGGGCGAGGACAGCCGCTGTGTGCGCAAGAAGAAGACACCCCGGGCGTTCTTTCCCCTCTTCCGCCGCTAAGTCCAGCGCGCTCCGGATGGGCGCTCGGTGAACTCGGCCGCCCAGACGGCTGGCATCGAGAGCGGAGCAGCCGGACATCCGAGCGGGAAGACCGTCCTATTCCCATCGTGGATTCCTACGTTTCACCACAGCGACGCCAGGTCCTGGGGTGATTCCACTTTTCCGGTGATGCATCTCAGGAGAATCAACATGGGATTGTTGGATCGTTTGTTCGGACAGCGCGGCACTTCTCCATCCACGCCCGCGCCCCGCCCGGCGGCCAGTGTCGCCTCGGCGGATGAACAGGCGCTGGAGCGCTACCGCTACCTGCTGCGCACGGCGCCTCCCGAGGCCATCGAACGGGCCCATGCCGAGGCCTTCGCGCAACTGACGCCCGCGCAGCGCGCCCAGGCCCTCCGGGAATTGAGTCAGACCCTGCCCGAGGCCGAGCGCGCTCGAATGGACGACCAGCCCCAGACGCTGGCGCGGATGGCGACCCGCGCGGAGATGCGCCAGCCGGGCACGTTGGAGCGCACCTTCGGTGGGAGCGGCATGGGCGGCATGATGGCTGGCGGCCTGCTGGGTAGCATCGCCGGGACGTTCATCGGCACGGCCATCGCCCATCAGTTCCTGAATGGCTTCGAAGACTCCTCCTGGAGCGATGAGGGCGACCTGGACTCGGAGCGGGCGGATGCGTCCGGGCGCGGGGACGACAGCGGGTTCGACGACGTGGGCGGCAGCTTCGATGGAGACTTCCTCGACGTGTGACGGACGGCGGGCCCATGCTCGGCGCATGAAAACGCTCTCTTGGCTCACGTGCACGGCGCTCCTCGTGTGGGGGGCCGCCTCGGTCCGCGCCGAGACGCCCCCTTCCCCGCCCCCGGCTCCGGCTCCGCGCGCCCAGGTCAAGAGCCTGAAGGTCACGGTGCTCTCCACGATGCTCACGGACCTCAAGGGGCTGGGCGAGTGGGGCTTCGCCGCGCTCATCGAGGCGGATGGCCATCGCATCCTCTTCGACACGGGCGCGAACCCCGACACGGTGCTCAAGAACGCCCCCCTGTTGGGCGTGGATCTCTCCACCGTCACGGACGTCATCCTCAGCCACAACCATGGCGACCACACGGGAGGACTCGTCACCCTGCGCCGGGAACTGGCGAAGAAGAACCCCGCCGCGCTCTCCCGCGCGCACGTGGGCCGGGGCATCTTCTGGAGCCGCGTCAGCTCCTCCGGCAGGAGCGGCGAGGGCAATTCATTCCTCGCGGCCCGTCCCCGGTACGAAACCACGGGCGGCAAGTTCATTGAGCACACGGAGCCGGTGGAGCTCTTCCCCGGCGCCTGGCTCACGGGCCCCATCCCGCGCGTGCACCCCGAGCGCAACTGGAGCGGCAAGGGCAAGGTCCAGACGCCCGAGGGGCTCGTCGAGGACACCATCCCCGAGGAGCAGGCCCTCGTCCTCGACACCGAGCAGGGGTTGGTGCTCGTCACGGGCTGCGCGCACGCGGGCGTCATCAACACCCTGGAGCTGGCGCGCGCGAAGGTGCGCGAGGCGCCGGTGCTCGCGGCGATTGGAGGCTTCCACCTCTTCGACGCGGACGAGAAGACGCTGGCGTGGACGGGCGGCAAGCTGCGCGAGATGAAACTTGGGTACCTGTCGGGGGCGCACTGCACGGGGATCGAGGCCCTGCACCGCTTGCGCGAGCTGACGGGCCTGGATCGCGCCACCAGCATCGTCGGCTCCGTGGGCTCGTCGTTCGAGCTGGGCAAGGGATTGGATCCGCTCAAGATCGCCCGCTGACCCCTCCCCGTTCCCGCGAGTCCCCCGACGCTCTGGAGTTCATTCGAGCAGGTGACGTCCTCCTGACGAAGCCAGGTAGCTCCGCAGAGTGGCCTGTTGCTTCCGATCAGCGGGGACACGCAATATAACCGAGCACCCACTGAAGTTTCAAAAGGAGTTCTCGCTGCACTTCACTTCGGGGGTCCAGCGCTCCATGGAGTTCATCCTTCATCTCCGCGAAACACAAAGCACGGGACCCTCCTTCTTGTCGAACCGTCCACACCACCGGACCATCCACATGACTGGACTTCATCAGGCTTTTCCAGCCTGATCGGTGCTCTAGCGAACACGTTAGGGATCCACGGGCTGCAGCGGGTATTCTCTTCAGTAGGCGGCAGCCGCACGAGGTCGGTGCATAGCCCGAGGCTTCCCAACACGCACAGTCATCAGCCCCTGGCCGTGAGCAGCAACAATCCTTCACGCCGTGCGTGCGCTGTCCGCAGGGCGCGGGGAATGAACGCGGACAGCTCCTCGGGTTGGGTGTCCTCGTTATTGCCACGGTCCAACCAGCGCCGGGCTCGCGTGAGCATCTCCGAGGTGGGCCGTTCGAGCACGGCCTCCACGAGGGGCAGGACCTGACCGACATCGCTCGCCCGAGGGCCACCGCTCATGGACTGGGTGAAAGTTGCCCGGGGCTCCCCGCACCTGGAACTTCGTGCGTCCATCGACAACAGGGGCAAGGAGGCCTGTGGTGGTAGGGTCCGCACCCATGCGCTTGAGAATAGGCGGGGTGGTGCTCGTGGGGCTGCTCGCCGCGTGCGCGAGGACGGGCCCACTCGTGGACATGCCGCCCGAGCCCTCGGAGGAGAGTACGTCCTGGGACGAGGGCTGCGAGGACGCGCGCAACTTGGTCCTGGTGTGCCGGGAGCAGGGGTCGGAGTGCGGCCTGTTTCCCTGCCGGGACGTCTTCGCGCCCGAGGTGCTGCTGGCGTTCCGGGGCGGGGGCGGAGGCCTTCCCCTGTTCGGCGGCTCACCGGCGCCGAGGCGCTGGTGGGGGCGCGCGCCTCCGGGTTGGCCCGGGAGTGGTCAACCTGTCCTCACCTTCCGGTTCAACCGCCACTTCGCTCCGAAGCCGCCCCCGTTCGTCCTGCCTCCGGGCCGGTGGGCGCGCCACCATCTCTTCCCCCAGGAAAAGGACCTTCGCGATTGGTTCCATAAAAGGGGCGTGCCCGACATCCACCAGTACACGATCCTCATCCCCGAACATCTCCACCTCGGTGTTCATGCGGGAGGAGGCCGAGGCGGATTGTGGAATCAGGCGTGGCGGGATTTCAGAGACACTCATCAACTGGCATCACCCGCGGAGATCTACCAGCACGCGGGAGCCCTGCTCTACCAGTTCCAACTGACGGGACCCATCGTGCCGTACCATGGCGGAGGCAGGAGCAGGTGATGCGATGACACGGTTCTATCGACTGCGAGCTCCCAGGAACTCGACGTACACGGGCGATCTCGACGTCCGACGCAAATGGGGTGGACTCCCCGGAGTTCGATGTCCCGAGTGCGGGGCGTCGTGGTCAGGCAGCGCCACGGCCTACCCAAGCGTGGATCTGTCCCCCTTCGACGAGCGGAAGTTCTTCGCGAAGGCCAGGCCGGAACCCTTCGATGAATTCGTGAGGCTGCGTGAATGGGTGCGGCCTCTCGTTCCACCGGGGGCTCACCTGCTCCCGGGCGCCGAATTCGGTCCACTGGAGGGGGCTGCCACCGGCACCTTCGGTTCGTTCTTCCTGCATTTCGGTGGAATGAGGCTGATTCGCCGGGAGGCCCTGGAGCAGTTGTTGGCCGTGGGCGTGAGGGGCCTGCGGGCCTTCCCCTCGGAAGTGCGTTTTCAGCAGGAGAACGGCTCGGAACTCTGGGAGTTGGAACTCTATCCCCGCGGGCGCCTGCATCCGGACTGTACTCCGGAGCGGCCACCCGCCTGCCCCTTATGTGGCCGTGATTATTTTGGCTTCCCGGACGAGCCCATGCTGGACGCGGCCTCGCTGCCCACGGACACGGACCTGTTCGTCCTGAGCGACTTCGAGACCATCCTCATCGGGACCGGGCGGTTCGTGGACGCGGTGCGGCGCTTGGGCCTGGACGACATCGACATCCGCGAGGTGCCGGTCCGCTGAGCCGCACGGTCGGGCAGCCCCACCGCTCACTCCGAGGGGGTGGTCTGGACGGGGACTCGCGACGCGAGGGCGCAGGTCGCGAACCAGGAGGAACCCATTTCCCCCAAGCAGGTGCGGAGGAGGCGAACGAGGCGCCCCAGGCAGCGGCCAGCAAGGAGCCGCTGAAGGACTGGTGCCGAAGGTGGGGCGTCGGCCGCGCTACTGCGCGACGATGTCAATCATCATCCCCTTGTTGGGCGTGGATCTCTCCACCGTCACGGACGTCATCCTCAGCCACAACCATGGCGACCACACGGGAGGGCTCGTCACCCTGCGCCGGGAACTGGCGAAGAAGAACCCCGCCGCGCTCTCCCGCGCGCACGTCGGCCGGGGCATCTTCTGGAGCCGCGTCAGCTCCTCCGGCAGGAGTGGCGAGGGCAATCCGTTCCTCGCCGCCCGTCCCCGGTACGAGGCCACCGGCGGCAAGTTCATCGAGCACACGGAGCCGGTGGCGCTCTTCCCCGGCGCCTGGCTCACGGGCCCCATCCCGCGCGTGCATCCCGAGCGCAACTGGAGCGGCAAGGGCAAGGTCCAGACGCCCGAGGGGCTCGTCGAGGACACCATCCCCGAGGAGCAGGCCCTCGTCCTCGACACCGCGCAGGGGTTGGTGCTCGTCACGGGCTGCGCGCACGCGGGCGTCATCAATACCCTGGAGCTGGCACGCGAGCGGGTGCGCGAGGCGCCGGTGCTCGCGGCCATTGGAGGCTTCCACCTCTTCGACGCGGACGAGAAGACGCTGGCGTGGACGGGCGGCAAGCTGCGCGAGATGAAGCTCGGCTACCTGTCGGGGGCGCACTGCACGGGGATCGAGGCCCTGCACCGCCTGCGCGAGCTGACGGGCCTGGAGCGCGCCACCAGCATCGTCGGCTCAGTGGGCTCGTCGTTCGAGCTGGGCAAGGGGTTGGATCCGCTGAAGATCGCCCGCTGACCCCTGGACCCAGGCCAGCGCCTCGCCGATGTGCCTACCCGTGATAGCGCGACGCGACCTGGCCCGACATGATCGCCTTCATGAACGCGACGCGCGCCGTCTCCAAGGCATTCCACGTCTGGATGTCGGGCAGGGACGGCACCGTCACCTCCTCCCCCGCGTCGAGCCCGGCGAGCGCCGCGTCCACGAGCTGCTCCGCGGTGAGATAGGCCTCGGCCGGAAAGACCGCGTCGCTCAGGCCCTGGGACGAGAAGAACTCGGTGCGGATGGGTCCGGGCATGACGAGCTGAATCCGGATGGGCGTGTCCGCGTACTCCATCCGCAGGGACCGGGTGAAGTTGAGCACGTACGCCTTCGAGGCGCTGTAGACGGAGCCCCCCGCCGACGGCGCATACGCCACGACCGAGCCGATGTTCACCAGGGCGCCCGCGTCGCGCTGGCGAAAGGACGTCAGCGCCGCGTGCGACAGGCGCGTGATGGCGGTGACGTTCAACTTGATGATGCGCTCGAGCTGATCGGCGCTCATCCCGGCGCTCTTGCCCAGTCCCCCCGCGCCAGCATTGTTGACGAGCAGGGCGACGTCATCGGCCGCCACGCGCGCCTCCACGTCCGCCAGGTCCGAGGGACGCTCGAGGTCCGCGACGAGCGTCTTCACGTCCACACCGTGCGCGCGAGACAACTCCGCCTGGAGGCTCGCGAGCCGGTCGGGCCGGCGCGCGACGAGCACCAGGGGATGACCGCGTGCCGCCAGCCGCGCCGCATAGACAGCGCCAATTCCCGAAGACGCCCCGGTGACAACCGCCCAACCCTTGTTCTTGCCCATGATGACACGTCCTTACGCATGCGTTCTGGGTGAGGGTTTGTTCTCCGCGCTCCACCGCTGCTCGTCCTCCGATCCCGCGCGGGGAGGCCGAAAGCCCTGGACCGTCCAGATGTCGAAGGGCGTCTCGTCGACGTGGAATTCCCAATCGAAGCCCCGCTCCTGGATGAAGGGCGCGAGCGCGGCATCCACCTTGGCGAGGAATCGCGTCTTGGCTTCGTCTGAATTCAGCGTGCGAGCGATGTGATCCGCGGTGATCCGTACGAAGTTCTTCGTCGGCTCTCCACCTATGTAGAACGCGTCCGCCGCGACCTCCTCGAAGATCACTCCGACGTAGAACTTCGGCAGGACCGAGTAGATGTCAGTGATTCTCTTGGAGAGGACGCGCTTGTCCTCACCGGTGAACGCACCCACGGGGTGGTAGATCTTCCACAAGGGCATCTCTGTCTCCCTTCATGCCTCCGCGACACTCACGGATTACGCTCATCATACGTCCGAACGAAGCCGTGTCAAGGCGACTTGCCGCTATCGCCTTGATTCTCCTCGGATTCGTCATCCCGCCCCGTCCCGAGCCGTTCCCGCGAGTCCTCCGACGCCCTTCCGTCTGCCGTGGGATCGCTTCCCCGCGGAGACAGCGCGGAGGTCCACCGTCGAGCCGGTGACGTCCTCCTGACAAAGCCGGGTAGGTCCACGGAGTGGCCTGATTCTTCCGGTCAGCAGGGGCACGCGATATAACCGCGCCCCCACTGAAGTTTCAAAAGGAGCGCTGTTCATCATGAGCAAAGTCAAACTGTCCACCAACCACGGCGATATCGTCCTGATGCTGAACGCCGAAAAAGCACCCAAGACCGTGGAAAACTTCGTGCAGTACGTCAAAGACGGCCACTACAACGGGACGATCTTCCACCGTGTGATCAAGAACTTCATGGTCCAAGGCGGTGGTTTCGCGCCCGGCATGTCACAGAAGCCCACCCGCGCTTCCATCCAGAACGAAGCCGACAACGGCCTGAAAAACACCAAATATAGCATTGCCATGGCCCGCACCACGGAGCCGCATTCGGCGTCAGCGCAATTCTTCATCAATGTTGCTGACAATGATTTCCTCAACCACAGTGGAAAGACCGTTCAAGGGTGGGGCTACACCGTGTTCGGCGAGGTGATCGAGGGCCGGGAAGTGGTCGACGAGATCAAGGCTGTAGCGACCGGATCGAAAGCCGGTCACCAGGATGTGCCCAAGGATGACGTGGTCATCGAGAAAGCTGAGCTGATTGAATGATACTTGCTTGATGTCTCGGTACTCTCCGACCTTGCCCGCCCTCCAGTCATTGCTCCTGTGTGAATCCCGTCACTTCAATGCCAGGAGGATGCGGATTGTGACGGGCTCGTTGTATTCGGCTCTTCAGTTGTCAATCGCGCGTAGGCAGCGAGCACCCTTGCTGATCGCAACCCGGGGCCGCCGAATCGGGACGCGACAGGTCGTTCTCGAAGGCTCGTGCTTCGAGCAGCAGGGTCTGAAGCTCGGCGCCGAGCAAGAGGTCGTCGTGGAGGCCGAAGACGTGACGTCGCAACCGACCTTGCGCGTCGATGAGCACCGTGGTCGGTGTACCCTGCATCGCATACGCTTTCATCGTCTGCGGGATGAAGCCGCCTTCTGGGTCGGGAGCATCGACGCCGACAGGGAAGCGGATGCGGTACTCATGGACGAACGCCTTGAGCGACTCGAGCTTCATCGCCTCGTGGTGCTCGAATACCGTGTGCAGCCCCACGACCACGAGCGGTGCCCCCGAGAATGCCTCGGCGACGCGCTGTGCTTGAGGGATGCCCCGCGCGACGCATCCGGGGCAGAGCATCTGGAACGCGTGGAGCAACACGACCCGCCCGCGAAGCTGCTCGAGCGTGAGCGGCTTCGCGGTATTGAGCCAATCCGTCGTGTGCCACTCGGGGGCGGGTCGCGGGGCCATCAGAAGTTCCCGTCCTTCACGTAGGGGTGGCTCCAGAGCGTGACCTGCAGCAGGCACGACTTCATCCACGCCGCGTGCATCTTGTCGACGTCCTCGTTCGAGTGCCCCTTCTTGGCGAGGAAAGGACGCAGGGTGAACGTCACCGGGAAGATGAGCGCGAAGAGATTCCGAAACGGAACGAGGTCGGTCGACGCCGCACCATCCGTCCTGTTCTTCTTCGCGCGGTGATGACGCAGCCCGACCTCGTGCTGATAGTCGAGCCACTTCTGGTCATACTCGGCTCGCGCCGTGTCGAGGATCCACTGTCCGAAGCGCTTGCGAACGGCGCCGAGGTAGTCCCCGAGGGGCTTTCCATCCGTCTTGCCGGTGAACGATGCGAGGAGGTGCGGCTGACTTCCAATGAAGCCGTACCAGACGTCGAGGATCTCCTCGACGTAGTCCTTCACGACGTCGTGCGACAGCCGGAGATACCTCACGTCATCGTCACCCAGGAGCGTGCTCGCCTTCATCTGCTCGAAGTCGGCCAGCGTTACGGGTGAGCGCGAGACCGACGCGGTGCCGAGGGTGTAGCCAGGGATGTTGCTCATGTGCGTTCCTTCTCGGAGCAAAGCTCCGCTCTTGCCGTCAGCCGACATGGCCGCGGAAACCGGGGTGACTCGTTGTGCGGGTAGGACGTCAGCCCCGCCGCATGAACTGCTCCCAGAGTCGCTGGCGCGCCGTGTCCTCCGCGCTCGCATGTTCGGGGCAATCGAGGCGGAGTTGGTCTCCCGCCAGAGGCGCATCGACGAATGCACAGTGGTGTGGCGTCGCTCCCGCACGCACGTTCGGGCGGAAATGCTTACAGGTGACACACATGCCGCTGAGCGGGATGAGCCCCTGTTCCTGCAGCGAGCGGATCATCTTCATGACGCCGGTGAAGAACGCTCGTTGCTCCTCGGGGGACAGGTCCGCGACGGAGTCCGCCATGAACTCCGGCCATGAACGCGCGCGGGCTCCCAGCGCGGCCCCCTTCTTCGTGGGCGTCAGCAGGCTCGCGCGCGGATGACGAGGGTCAGGCGACTTCGTCACGAGCTGCTTGTTGACGAGGACGCGGACGGAGTCGCTGATGGTCGGGAGCGTCACGCCGAGGCGCTCGCTCAGCTCCGTGCCGGTGAGCGGGCCGTGCCCAACCAGCGCCGCGAGGATCTGTCCTTGCGTCGCGGAGAGACCTTCCTCGTTCGCCTGCTGCCAGGCTTGCTGCTTCATCGCGAGCCCGATCTTGTGCAGACCGGCTGCGATGCGCGTGACGACCGGCTCGGTGTGCTCGTCGAAGTACGGTGGGCGCTGGTCAGTCATGTGAAGATACTTAGTTAGGACTCCTAAGTTGTCAAGGGGCCGTCATCTCGAAACGCAACGAGCGAGCGCGATCGTGCGCGGCGAACCCGAATCGAATCCCTCGGCATGCTGGTGGTGTGTCTGTCCGGTCCGCCCGTCCTGGCACTCCCGGAGGACACGCCAGGGTGGTGGGGGTCGCACCCAAGGGGGATGCGGTCTTCGTGCTGGCCTCCGCCGACAGCGCCGCGCCCTATGAGCACCTGCTCTACCGGGGAGGGCTGAAGGGCGGTGCGTTGAAGCGGCTGTCCTCGGGTTCGGGCATGCACGTCATCACCTTCTCGCCGTCGGGCGGGTACTACATCGACGCCTGGTCCTCGCGGACGCAGCCCCGGCTGCGGGACGTGGTGTCCACGGAAGAATGCCTCCCTGTCCACGACCATGCGCATGGCCGATGCGCTGATCCGCGCGGGCAAGCACTTCGAGCTGCTCATCATGCCGGGACAGCCGCACACCCCCGCGCCGCCCGCGGACCGCTACTACCGCGACGACGTCCAGATGTTCTTCCTGCGCACCCTGGGCACGCCGCGGACAACCCCGCGTTAGTGGCAGAGCCCATCCCAGCGGACGTAGCCATAGAGCCCGATCCAACCCGGGGGGGCACTGCTGCCACGCACCCAGTAGTCCCCGTTCGCGCTGAACGGCGTGCTGTCGGTGTAGAAGACGGAGCCCAGATCGTGGTGCAGGGTTCCCACTTGAGTGTAGGACGTGCCCGGTCCGCTGTAGATGCCGAGCGCGGGCCAGCAGACGGAGTAGGCGGCCTGCTGATGGACCGTTCCGCTCGGCGTCGGCGCCGTCTCCTCCGTGGGCTGCTGCTCCGCCGAGGTCTCCTCGTGAGGCGCACCGCAGCCCACCGCGAACAGCGAGGCACCGCCAGCAAGGCTCATGAGCATCCACGGGTTCTTCATCGGGTGTTGTCTCCAGGGTCGAGGTGACGGTGCACCGCCCTCCTCCGTGCGCGGTTTATACCGGGGGGCGAGCAAGCGCCGCAAACCGGCCCCTGCTCTCACGTGTCATCACGCCTCGGAATCGAAGTAGGGTCGAAGGAGATAACCTCATTGCCCCCTCCGGAGGATCTCATGGGATTCCTGACGCCCCACGCCGAACGCATCTACGCCCTGCTTCGCATCATGACCGGATTCATGTTCACACTGCACGGACTGCAGAAGATCTTCGGTCTGTTCGGCGGCGTGCCCCCTGGGGCGCCGCCTTTCGTCGTCTACGGCGCGGGTTTGATCGAGCTCGTGGGCGGTGTACTCGTCCTGCTCGGGCTGTTCGCCGCACCCGCGGCCTTCATCTCGAGCGGGACCATGGCAGTCGCCTACTTCATCGGGCACGTGTTTCCCGCCGGCAATATCCTCCCGATCGTGAACAAGGGAGAGCCCGCCGCGCTCTACTGCTTCGTGTTCCTCTACATCGCCGCGCACGGCTCGGGCATCTGGAGTGTCGACGCCGTGCGACGAGGCACGAAGAGCTAAGCCCTCATCGGGCGAGCCCCTGCGCTGGAGCCAAGCTCGCCCTCGACGTGGGCAGTCCCAGGTGCTCCAGAGGTGCTGGAAGCCGTAGCGGGAAGGCGCGCGCGTACTGGGGGCATGCCATGCCGTCGGCCGCGCTACTGCGCGACGATGTCGACCATCATCCCCTTGTTGGGGCCGAGCATTCTTCTGGCGATCGGGCCCATCAGGCGATTGCTCATGAGGCGGATGGTCGCCCCGCGAAGGATTCGCTGAGCCTCGTTGGACGGAGTGAAGAGCTGTCTCGCCTTCAGCCCATGGAGTTGCATGTTCGAGATGAACGGGCGCAGCTTCGCCTCCCACTGGGACAGCGCGCGTCCCACGTCGTCTGGATACTTCTCCAGCATGTTGCCCAGAAGCTCACCTCCGGCCATCCCGGACGAAGCGCCCATGCCCGAGTACAGAGTCAAGCACCACGCGGAATCGCCGACCAGCACGACCCGCCCCTTGTGCCAGCTCTTCATGCGCACTTGATTGGTCGAGTCGAACAGATACTCGTCCGCGGCCTCGAACTCGTCGAGCAGATGGTTCAGCACGGGCCCCGTCTTTTCCGGTCCGTACGCCTTGCGCAGCGATTCGGTGGGACGGCCGAGGAATTGCGAAGCAACATCATCGACGCGGTAGGAGAACAGCACGGTGGGGTTGTGATTCGCGAAGGGAAACACCCACGCCGACCTTCCTGACTCGGCCAGGACCAGTCCTTCGTGCGTGGCGTAGCCCGGCACGGGGTTGCGCAGGACGCAGGCTCCAATCATGTAATTCAGCGGGTAGAAGAAGTCCTCATGCGGACCAAAGACGAGCTGACGGACGGTCGAGCGCATGCCGTCAGCGCCCACCACGAGGTCGAAGCGTTCGGTCGTGGTCGTGCCGCTCTTCGTATGGGTCATCGTGACGTCGGCCCCATGCGCGTCCTGCTCGAGCCGGGTGGGGACCGTCGAGAATCGGAGCTCCACATCCTCCGGCAACGCGGAGAACAAGGAATTCTCCATGTCGCCGCGCAGCAGCGGGCGAGGAGCGCCGGGCGCGTCCACGAAGGACATGCCCTTGTGCCGACGATTGGCCCGGTCAATCTCGTAGGTCGCCATCCGCGGGGACCTTCGATCGACCAGGGTGTCCAGCACGCCGAACCGCTCGGCGGAGGCCTTGCCCGTCCCGAACAGAGCAATGAAGTAGCCGCCTTTGCGGCGCTCGGGAGCCCGCTCGATGAGCACGGGCTCCCAGCCGAGCTTGTGAAGCCGGATGGCCGTGGCGATACCGCTGATACCGAGTCCAACCACCAGAACGCGGCGACGAGGTGTCGTTGAGTTCGTCATGATGTCCAGACAGTAAAGAGCGGCGGCACCCGTCACCAGAGCGTGGTCTGGGGCGGAAATCGGCTTGGATTGGGGTTGGCGGCGGCGCTGTTCGCGCCATACCCGGGGGAACCTCCGGCCTCGGCGTCCTGGTGACAGGGGTCATTCGTTCCGTCCTCCTGACATTGGAATCCGTCTTGCCCCCGTCCTCTCATGGCCGTGCCCCGTAAGGCCCGTGGGGTGCCCAACCCGAGGTGATCTCCTTCCCTGCGTGGGTAGAACCGTCGCCTGGCGGCATGCCTCGCCCTGGCTCACTCCACGTCTGCTTGGGCACACACACTGCAATCGCTCGCAGCGGACACGGAGGTCCGAACATGGGTCGAGAACAGGACAGAGGATGGTGGACGGGCGCGATGGTGGTGCTGTTGTTGGCGGGTTGCGGTGACGTGGGGGACCCGCGGGCATTGGCCTCCGAGAAACCGGATTCAGCCGAGGCGTGGCCCCGGCTCGTCGCCACCGTGGAGACAGACCCGTCCCCGCCAGCGAGCTGCCTGCCACGCACGGACACCTATGTGCGCTCCTCCTCCCCGAATGAGGACAGCTACGTCTCCCAGAGCGAGCCCACGCTCAACTTCGGTGAGTCCACGGAGTTGAGGGTGGATGGTTCGCCCCGGCTCGAGTCCTACCTGAAGTTCTCGCCCTACACCGAGGGCCTCGCCATCCGAGCGGCGCGGCTGGAGTTCACCACCATCGATGGCACCTCGGACGGTCCGCGCCTCTACCGTACCGGCGATGACTGGACCGAGACCGGGCTCACCTGGAACAACCGCCCGTCCCTTCTGGGCGGAGTCCTGGGCAACCTCGGCGCCATCAGCGCCAACTCCCGGGTGTCGTATGACGTGACGGGGGTGGTGACGCAGGGTAAGGACTACAGCTTCGTCGTGGTGCCGGACTCGAGCGATGGCGTGGGGTTCTACTCGCGCGAAAGCACTCAGGCGGATAGCTTCCCCCGGCTGGTTGTCACGACGGAGAGCCCGCCGTTCTGCACCTACAGGGGCTCGGGCACCGGTGGCCGCACCGCGTGGGCGCGGCAGATTGGAGGCGCGGGCGCCGAGTCGGTGGAGACGGTGGCCCCCCATCCCCAGGGCGGCTTCGTGGCCGCGGGCCGGTTCGGTGACGCGGTGTTCACCCAGGACGAGGGCTTCGCGCTCGCGCGCTACGACGCGGAGGGCGCGTTCCAGTGGTCGCGCGTGGTGGTCACGGACGACGTGAGCGTGACGGACCTCACCGTCACGTCCCTGGGCAACATCCTCGTGGTGGGCCGCTACCACAACGCGCCCAACCTGGGCACGGGCCCCCTCCCCTCCGCTCCGGAGACGCAGTCTTGGATGTCCGGCCTCTTCATCGCCAAGTTCTCCCCTGCGGGGACGCTGGTGTGGGCGCATGGCTTCGTCGCCCGGGACGCCGAGGGCGTGCTCCAGCGCGTGAATGCGCGAGCGGTGGCCACCGATGCCCATGGCAGCCTCCTCGTCACCGGGGACTTCGCGGGCCGGATGGACCTGGGAGGAGGACCGATCGATTCGGGCTCCACGAGTTCATTCGGCAATGCGCAGAATACGGGTGGCTTCGTGGCGAAGTTCACCTGGGAAGGCCAGTATCTGTGGTCGCGGGCCCTGAGCACCCACCAGGTCGGTCAGTATGTCGAGGGCAGGACCGTGTCCACGGACGCGGCGGACCATGTGCTCCTCGGTGGCTCGGCGAGCGCCGTGACGGACCTCGGGGATGGCCCCCTCGGGGAGGATGGGTGGCTCGGCGAGCCGGTTCCCTTCCTGGCGAAGTACACCCCCTCGGGCGTTCTGCTGTGGAAGCGCGTGTTCCGCGGGGCCGCGGGCGAGGTGCGAAGCATCCAGCCTCAAGGCACGGACCGCATCGCCTTTGGCGTCAACATCGCGGGCACCTTCACCTTCGCGGGACAGTCCTATGAAGGGGAGTTCATGGAGAGACTTCCCGCCCATGGCTTTCTCGGGGCCATGACCGCCGCGGGCGGCGACGCGTGGCTGCACTCGGTGGGCAGTCCCGTCTCCCTGGACGAGTTCGCCGTGGGGCGCGACGGCTCGTTCGTCCTCTCCGGCACGGGCTACGAGGCGTTCGACGCGGGCGGCGGGTCGCTGGGCTTCGCCTGGGGTTCTCCCTTCGTTCCCACCAACCGGCCCTTCGTGGCGCGCTACACGGCGGAGGGCGCGCACCTCTGGTCCCGCTCCTTCGATCAAGGCCGCTCGATCGACCTGGCGCCGCTGACCGATGGGGGCGTGGTGCTCGGTACCTCCCTCCGGCGGAGCCTCTCCCTCGACGGGCGCACCTTCACGCCCGTGGGCAACAGCGACCTGCTCTACCTGAAACTCAGGCCGTAGCCCACGGGCTGGGTCGTGCGGCGTTACTCCGCCAAGCAGGCCTCCTCGTAATCCCACCGGCCCTGTTCCCGCCCGGCTTCGAGTACCGGGCGAAGGGATTCGAGAGGGACGGAAGGAGGCACATCGACGGCGATCAGCCGCGGCAAGTGGCTTTGCTCCACCGAGCACCCCTTCTGCTCGAAGAGCGCACGTACGGCCGGCACATCGGCTGGCTCGGAGATGGCCACCCTGAGAGTGCTATGGCCCGAAGATTGGACAACCTCCTGGAAGCGGAAGGCGCCCTCTTCTCGGGAGGCCGAGACGATGTCTCCCCATGCGACACCCGTGGCGAAAAAGGGGATGTTGTCCAACTGGAAGTGACCCCCACCCTTGGGCAAGGCCCACAAGCTTTCGACCGAGGCAGGTGGATAGCCGTCCTCATCCTGCTCAAGAGAGATGAGCACTTTGACGTGCCGCTCGGAGCCAGTGTTTGTCATGGCGAAGGAGCCTTTCGGGGCGTCTCCGCGGTTTTATCGCTCTTCTTGAGGTTGCAGTCGCGGCACAAGACCTGTCCGTTATCCGGTTCTCCCTTACCCCCACCCGCCCGTGGATTGACGTGGTCCACATGTGTTTCGTTGGAGGGAGGTGTAACGCCTTTCTTGTGCTGCTGGGCGGGAACGGTTTCAGTGTCGCAGTTCTCGCCGCGCGTTTGCCCCTCATTGCGAGCGGCATTGTCTTCCTTGACGATCTTCTTGCCCGTCCGGGTAAAGGGCAGCCCCTTGCGATTCTTGGCCGCAACCCAGGGGCCGTGCTCAGCGGGCGATGTGCTCTTCTCTTCCGTGAATCGCCCCTGCTCGAGCGGCGCCAGTAGTGGGCGCCACGAGTCCTCCACAGAGGCGGCCTCCGCACACAAGGACCCCAGCATCAGCATGAGCCAGAGTGGGACTGCTCGTGCAGCGACGGCGAAGGACATGGAACCTCCCGAGTACAGGCGAACCAGGAGTTCATCACGAACAGAAGGACACCTGTCCACTGAAAATCAGCTCTCGGAAGGTCACGAGCGTACGCGGTTTCTCAGTGAGGGCCGTGGGGTGCCAAGTGGTGCTCGGCACCCCTCTCAGACGAATTCTCTCACTCGACGGGCGCACCTTCACGCCCGTGGGCAACAGCGACCTGCTCTACATGCGTCGAGTGAAGGGCCCATTCACCGGAATGAATCAACCACGAACACCAACACCGAGCCGTGTTCAAGCATCGCGCTCCCCGGCATGGATTCGGGGCGTTTGCGCATCTGACCGCGTCCGAGCCGGGCCACCGCGCAGATAGGGACTTTGTCTCCATCCAGGGGATGCGCTTCATAATACCGGACGATGACCTGAAACCCCGCCGTCCACGCCTGTCCGTAGAGGCGGGTGCCGGGATCGAGCGTACCCAATGAATCCGTCATCACGCTTTCGATGGGACCATCGTAGACGATGACGGGACTTGCATCGATTTGATTCGCGTCGAGATGAGCATCGGCGGTATCTCCCACGCGCATCCGGAGAATGCGCATGACCTCCAACGCCTTGTCGGAGCACTTCTCCGGTCCAGGGCTGCCGTCTGAGCGCAAGGACACCCCTGTGGTGGAGCATCCCGCCAGGGTCAGCAGGACAAGCAGGGGCGCCAGCACATGAATCGCCTTCTTTCGCATCCTCATCGCGACCTCTCGCCCGTCAAGATCTGCGGATCCAGGTAGACAACCGCCTGCTGAAGACCGTCATGCCGGAAGAGTTCGAGGACGAGCGAGACAGGACCCTCCTTTGAATCAAAGGCCCTCTTGTCCGTGACAACCGCGATCCAACCGGACTCTCCGGGCATGATCTCCTCGCGGCTCGTGCGCAAGGCGAAGGCCTTCTTCTCCCCCGTGCGCACGGGCTCCTCTGGGGAACGCCCGCCGCCGACCACGGCCGACAGCTGAACCTCACTCAAACTCCAGGGATCCCTCAGGCCTTGGTTCGTAACGTGAAACAACACCGCTGCTTTCTTCATCTTCTTGGCGGAGTAGATGTGGACATCGACTGCCACGCCTCCCAGATCGAGGCGCCATTTGCTCTCGTGACGAAACGGTGTGCTTTTCACCGCGCCAGCAGCCAGGAGCGAGGCGAAGGCATGATCGGCGGAGACCTGCTCAAGCCGGAGCCGCGCGTTCTCCTCCTCGAGTGCGCGCGCTCGCACCATCCACTGTCGGGCCGCGTCTGGCTGTTCCAGATCATGAAACACATTCACCTGATGGTCGAACCGCTCCGCGTGCGCCATGACGGTGGGTAGCCGGTCTACCTGAAACTCAGGCCGTAGCCTCCCGTGGTCACCCCGTCTTGAGCTTCGTCGTACGGATGGCCGGCAGGCTGATGCGGAAGGTGCTGCCCTTGCCCATCTCGCTATGGGCGGTGATCTCCCCGCCGAAGCCCGTGATGATGCCGTGGCAGATGGACAGCCCCAGGCCCGTGCCCACGCCCACGGGCTTGGTCGTGAAGAACGGATCGAAGATGCGGCTGAGCACCTCCGGGGCCATGCCGCACCCGGTGTCCCGCACCTCGAGGATGGCGTGGTCGCTCTCCGCGCGCAGCACCACGCGGATTTCATTCTTGTCCGGCTGGCCCGCGCTGATGGCGTGCGCGGCGTTGATGAGCAGGTTGAGCACCACCTGACCGAAGCGCGCCTCGCTGCCCTCCACGAGCGGCACGTCCGACACGTCCTTGATGACGGTGGCGCGGTGGCGCAGCTCGCCCCGGGCCAGCGCCAGCGCCGAGTCGATGACGCGCCGCAGGTCCACCGCCGTGGGCAGCTCCTCGTCCCCGCGCGAGAACGTCTTCAGGTCCTGGACGATCAGGCGCACCCGGTTGACGCCCTCGTTCGTCTCCTCCAGCACTTCCTCCAGCTCGTCCAGCCGGCCCGGGGGCAAGAGCGTGGTGATGGCGTGCAGTTCCTCGGTGAGGAAGGACAGGTTGGAGATGACGAAGGCGAGCGGGTTGTTGATTTCGTGCGCCACGCCCGCCGCGAGCGTTCCCACCGAGGCCAGGCGGTCCGCGACGACGAGCCGCGCTTGAATCTGCTTGCGCTCGGTCAGGTCCCGCGCGCTCACCACCGTGGCCGTCTGGCCGGCGAAGAGCAGGCGCAGGCTGCTGATCTCTCCCGTCACCACGCCCCCGTCCGGAGGCAGGAAGCGCACCTCGCGCACCCGGTGCGCGCCCCGGACGTTGATGCCGTCGAGCATGCTGGCGGCGGCGGCCCGGTCATCCGGGTGCACGAAGTCCATGAGCGAGCGGCCCACCAGCTCGCTGCCCTTGAGGCGCAGGAAGGTGCACGCGGACGGGTTGACGTAGAGCATCGGCCCGCCGCGGTGCACGAAGATGGCCTCGGGCGAGCCCTCGATGAGGGCGCGGAAGCTCTCCTCGGAGCGGCGCAGCGCCTCCTCGGCGGCCTTGCGCTCGGTGATGTCGAAGGACACGCCTCCGAGGAAGCGCCGGCCCGAGCTGTCCCGCGCGATGAAGCGGTAGGTGAGGAACTCGCGCGGCTCGCCCTCGGGCGTGGGAATCATGCTCTCGGAGACCGAGGGCTGACCGGACTTGAAGGCCTGCTCGTCCTGATCACGCAGGTGGGCCACCGTCTCCGGGGGCATGAGCTGCTGATCCGGGATGGTGCTCACGTCCATGCCGGGGGACAGCCCGAAGAAGCGCCGGAAGGGCTCATTGGCGTAGACGCGCCGGCCCGCCTCGTCCTTCATGTACGCGAGCGCCGGGTTGTTGTTGAGGAAGGAGTCGAAGAGGTGCTGGCTCTCCTGGAGCGCGGTGACGATGGAGGCCACCTCCGTCATCAGCGCCTGCTTCGCCGCGTGCTCGGCCGCGTTGCCCATGGCCGCGCCGAGCAGGCCCGCCATCAACTCCAGGGTGCGCTCGTCCGAGTCCACGAAGGCATAGGGCACCTGGGAGGCGATGCTCAACAGGCCCACCGTCTGGTTGTCGCGCTTGAGCGGCACGTTGAGCATGGAGCGCACCTTGAGCCGGCGCGCCGCGTCCAGGTTCACCCGCGAGTCCCGCTCGGTGTCGTCCGTGCGCACCACCTGGCCGCGCAGCACGCTGGAGCCCGCCATGGTGCTGCTCACCGGCAGCCGCGCCCCCTCGAATTGCTTCGAGTAGCCCGTGCAGACACGGTAGTACATCTCCTCACCTTCGATGATGCCCACCGCCGCGCCGCCCGCGCCGCAGAGAATCATCGCCCGCTCGGCGATGAGCCGCATCACCACGTCCAGGTCCAGGCCCGCCAGGGCGATGTCGTTCTGGGTCTGGATGATGGCGGCCAGCCGCTCGATTTCGCCCCGGGCGGATTCCTCGTGGGATTGCCGGCGCATGAAGGCGTAGCAGCGCCGCTCGAACAGGGCGATGCGCGCGCGGATGTCCGCCGCGTGGAAGGGGGCCACCAGGTAGTCGTCCACGCCGATTTCCATCAGCGGGGCCAGCTCCTCCTCGGCCAGGCGGTTCACCATGCCGAGCACCGACACCTCCGCCACGCGAATCTGCGCGCGCAGGCGGTTGAACCACTCGGACTTCTCGCGGACCTGCTCGGCCCCGACCACCAGCACGTCCACCAGGGAGATGGTGGCGGCCGTCACCTCGGGACCCGAGGCGACCACCACCTCGTGCCCCATCTGGGCGAGCTCCGCCCCAATGGGATGGTCACCGTCGCGGCTGAGAAGGAGAAAGCGCATGGAGGGGGGACACGGCGTCGAGGGAAGCGGGAGATTGAAGGATCGAGACCACCCGGGTCCACCCAGAACACCGGATTCTGGCGGGACCCCCGCTCCTGACGGGTGGGAGCCTACCCCCGTTCACACCCCACCGGGGAGAGATGGAAAAAGCCCCCGCTTCCGGAGGAAGCGACGGACCACCCCCACGAGTGCTCCATGGTCAACGTTCTGAGCGTTCCCGGCTGCTCACTGGAAGGCGGGACTTGCTGGAAAAGAGGCTTGCGGGCCTGCCGGTGGGCGCCGGGGGGCCTATCTCACCCTGGGCCGTACACGGTGGATGGGCGGGGGTAGCTCGGGCGGGCCGTTCAAGGTCCCGGGGGGAAGGTGACGAAATGAAGTACATGCTCGCGATAGGACTCTCCATGGTGGCACTCGGCGCCTGCCAACTGGCCGCCCTGCCCCCGGCGAACGACGCGAACGAGGGGCGGGGCGCCTCGAGCCTCTTCTCCCCGGGAGCCCTCACGGTGATGACCCGGAGCCTCTCGCTGAATACGAGCCTGGAGCGGGTGTGGGAGTCCCCCAGCGCGGACCAGGTGCCGTCACGGGCCGCGGAATGGCTGAACACGCTGCGCCAGGAGGACGTGGCCGCGCGGGCCCGGGCGCTGGCGGATGAAATCCAGTATGCCCGCCCTCATCTGCTCGGACTGCAACAGGTGGCCCAGGTCCGGCTGCAATCCCCGGGGGACGCCATCTTCGGGGGCACGTCGCCCGCCCAGGCGCTCCAGGTGGACCTGCTGCCCGTGCTGCTCGGGGAACTGGAGTCGCGAGGCCTGCACTACCGGGAGGTGGCGCGGGTCCAGAACTCGGACGTGGAGGTGCCCCTGCGCACGAGCGCCACGCGTGCCCTTGCCTTCAATGATGTGCGGCTGACGGACTTCGACGTCGTCCTCGTGCGCTCGGATGTGGGGGTGAGCGGAGTGCGCACGGGCAACTACCTGGCGCGGCGGGAGGTGTCGGTGCCAGGACTCAGCCGGCTGGCACTTCCTCGCGGGTGGGTGTCCCTCGAGGCCGAGGTGCACGGACGGCGCTACCGCTTCGTGAGCACGCGCCTGGAGCCCGCCCCCGGCGAGGACGGGCTGCGCGTGCAACTGGCACAGGCCGCGGAGCTGATCGACTCGCTGCGGGGCGAGACGCTGCCGGTGGTGCTGGTGGGAGACTTCAACACCCCGGCGAACCTGGGCCTGGTGGGCGCGCCCACCTACCGGGAATTGCTCCTGGCGGGCTACGTGGACGTGTGGACGCGCCGCCCAGGCAACACCCTGGCCGTCATGCCCCTGGCGACGCGGCTCAACCTGGTGCTGGTGCGCAGCCCCGTGACGCCCGGTCCGCGCCAGGTGGGCCCGGTGCTGGCCTACGGCGTGGGGGAGGCTCGGCCGGAGTGGCGTTTCGGGCCCTGGCGCACCGACCTGGGCGGCGTGGTGGCGCGCCTGCGGATGCCGCCCGTCACGAGGAACTGACCCCCGGCCCGGACGCGCGGGCTACACTCTCGCGCCGTGAACGCGCCGTCTGGAGTCCTCGTCGCCGAGCAACCCCACTACCTGCCGTGGCTGGACTTCTACGAGCAGGTGGCGCGCTCGGACACGCTGGTGGTGCTGGACAACGTGCAGTGGTTGCGGCGGGGCTGGCAGCGCCGCACGCGCGTGGCGCTGCCCGTGGGCACGCCCCTGCCCCCGCCCTCCGAGCCCGCCTTCCAGTGGCTGACCATTCCCCTGGAGGGCGCCCACCGCGACACGCGCATCGGCGAGCTGGCGGTGGACGCGGCCCAGCCCTGGGCGCGCAAGCACCTGGCCGCGCTGACGATGCTCTACGGCCGGCGCCCCTACTTCCGCACCCAGGTGCTGCCCCGCCTGGAAGGCTTCTACGCGGAGGCCTCCCGGGAGCGTGGCCCCGGCTCGCTCCTGCGCACGCTCCTGGCGAGCCGGGCGATCTTCGACGAGCCCCTGGGGCTCACCCCCCGCGTGGTGCTCGCCTCGACGCTGGAGCGCTCCCTGCCGGACAAGACCGAGCGCCTGGCGGAGTACTGCACCCAGCTGGGCCGGGACACGTACTACTCGGCGGTGGGCTCGGTGTACTTGAAGCCGGGCCCCTTCCGGGACGTGGGGGTGCGGCTCCTGTGGCAGAACTTCCGCTACCCCTCTTATGACCAGGGCCGTCCGGGCGAGCGCTTCGTCATGGGCCTGTCCATCGTGGACGTGCTGTCCAACGTCCCCGTGGACGAGGTGCGCGCCTGGCTCGCCCCCAAGCCATGGGGGCCCTTCGCCCAGCGCGCGCCCTCCCCTGGCGCCTAGGCGCCCTTCTCCTTGTCGAAGCGCACGAAGTAGCTGCGCACGGAGCTGTCCACCAACTCCCTAGAGAGCCGCGGAGGCTCGCCGCGGTAGTGCGCCATGTCGATCATCTGATCCAGCAGGTCGCGCGGCTGGCACGCGGCGAACAGGCGGCGGTGCGGCTTGTAGTGCGTGTTGATGAGGTACTGCACCACGTCCGGATCGTAGTCCACGCCGCGCTTGTCACACATGACCTGGAAGATCTGATGGAACAAGTCCTCGTCCGGCCGCTGCACCTCGAGCTTGTAGCGCACGCGGCGCAGGAAGGCGTCGTCGACCAGATCGCTCGGATCCAGGTTGGTGGAGAAGGCGGAGAACACGTCGAAGGGGACCTGGACCTTCTTGCCCGTGTGCAGCGTGAGCATGTCCACGTCGCTCTCCAGCGGGACGATCCACCGGTTGAGCAGATCCTTCGGGGCCACCTTCTGACGGCCGAAGTCGTCGATGAGGAGCATCCCGTTGGTGGCCTTCATCTGGAAGGGCGCCTCGTAGTACTTGACCTCGGGCGAGTACACGAGATCCAGCATGTCCAGCGTGAGCTCACCGCCGACGACCACGAGCGGTCGGCGGCAGCGCACCCACCGGCGATCATAGGGCAGAGCACCGGGCTCGTCCTCCACCGGCCGGTGCAGGATGCTGTCGTAGATGCGGACGATGAAGTCGTCGATGAGGATGGCGTGGGGAATGAAGATCTCCCCATCGAAGCAGTTCACCATGCCCTGGCAGATGGCCGTCTTGCCGTTGCCCGGAGGCCCGTAGAAGAAGATGGCCCGGCCCGAGTTCATCGCCGGACCGATGCCATCGAAGATGTAGTCCCGGATGATGAGGTCGCCGAACTTGTCCTCCATCCGCTGGCGGGTGATGCGGTTGCCACGGATGCTCTGCTTCTTCACGGATTGGATCCACTCCTGGAGCGACACGGGAGCGGGGCCGTTGTAGCGGTTGCGATCGAGGATCTGCCGCAGCACGTCCGTGGCGAACGTGGTGAGCTGGTAGATCATCGTGGACTTGCCCAGACCCGAGCCGCCACCGCCGCGGATGTCGATGTACTTCTGGCGGCGCAGTCCCTCGAGGATCTCATCCACCACCGTGGTGGGCAGCTTGAGGCGGTTGGCGATGTCCATGCCCCGCATCTCACCGGCGAAGAAGATGGCCTTGAGGACCAGTTCCTCCACCATGGTGGTGCTCAGGCCCAGCTCCTCGAGGTTGCGCGGCTGGGCGGGATGGAAGCGCGGGGCATTGGAGGCCCCATCGGCTTCGACGCGGCGCATCGCCCCCGTGCTGCGGCGCTCGGGCCCCGAGTAGGCGGCGGGCAAGGCACCTCGGCGCTCGACGGCACCCGAGGGCGACTCGGCGGCGGGGGGAGCCGCGCGGCGCGGCTGGGGCTCGATGATCACCGAGGGAAGCTCCGCGGGGGTGACCACGGGAGCCGACGGGGGCACGGGACGCTTGTCCCCACCCCGCGCCTCGACGGCCGGAGAGGTCCGCCGATCCAGGAAGGCACTCGGCCCGGGACGACGCTCGGGCGTGCCCGGGGGTGGCGGGGGACGCGCGACGGGCATGGGGCCAATCCCCGCCGCCGGCTTGAGCCGGGGTGCTCCGGAAAGGGCGTTGCCCGACGAGGCCGCGGGGCTCTCCCGGGGCGTGACGCTCCGGCTGGTGTCGGTCTCGTAATCGGGGGACTCGAATCCGGGGGGATTGCCCCCCGGCCTCCGCTGCTCGGGCATGCGTGCTCCGGGTTGAGGCGGCCGACTGTAGCAGGAAGTCGCCGCCACTTTCTCACCCTCCGTGCGGTGCTACCCTGAAGAGCATGAGCTTCTTCCAGGATCCCCCCCGGCTGGGCAATCAGTACGACGACGACGCTCTCCTGCGCAGCTACCTCGACCGTTCCCTCCCCGGGGACATGAAGGCCGGGCTCGAGGACGAGTTCCGGGAACTGGGCGAGCTGTCAGGCGGCTACTTCTACGAGTTTCAGCTCAGGGATCGACTGAACGAGCCCGAGCTGACCCAGTGGAACGCCTGGGGCCATCGGGTGGACCACATCGAGGTATCGCCCTTGTGGAAGGAAGCCGAGGCCCTGACGGCGAAGCGAGGCCTGGTGGCGGTGGCCTACGAGCAGAAGCACGGGGACCGCTCGCGCCTGCACCAGTTCGCGCTGAACTACCTCATCCAACCGTCGCTGGACATCTACTCGTGCCCGCTGGCGATGACGGACGGGGCGGCGCGCACGCTCTTGTCCCTGGGCGACCCGGAGCTGGTGGAGCGCGCCCTGCCCCACCTGACGTCGAGGGACCCCGCGACCTTCTGGACGTCGGGCCAGTGGATGACGGAGCGCACGGGCGGCTCGGACGTGGGGCTGACGCAGACGGTGGCCCGGCGGAGCCCCGAGGGCTGGCGCCTGTACGGGACGAAGTGGTTCACCTCGGCGACGACGGCGCAGATGGCGCTGACGCTGGCGCGCCCCGAAGGCAACGGCGCGGGCGGCAAGGGCCTGGCCCTGTTCTTCGTGGAGACGCGGGGGGCGAACGGGCGGATGAACGGGATTCAAATCAACCGCCTCAAGGACAAACTGGGCACGCGCAAGGTGCCCACGGCGGAGCTGACACTGGACGGGGCGCTGGCGGTGCCGGTGGCGGGGCTGACGGACGGCATCCGGAACATGGCCTCGATGCTGAACGTGACGCGCACGTGGAACGCGGTGGCGTCCACGTGGATGATGCGGCGGGCGCTGGCGCTGGCGCGCGACTTCGCGAAGCGGCGGGTGCAGTTTGGCGCCCCCTTGTCGGAGAAGCCCCTGCACGTGGACACGCTGGCGGGACTCGAGGCCGAGTTCCACGGCGGCTTCCTCCTGGCATTCCGGGCGGCGGAGCTGCTGGGCAAGATGGAGGCGCGCACGGCGACGGAGGAGGAACTGCTCCTGCAGCGGCTGGCGACGCCCCTGGCGAAGCTGACGACGGGGCGGCAGACGGTGCACGTGACGTCCGAGGTGGTGGAGAGCTTCGGGGGCGCGGGCTACGTGGAGGACACGGGCGTGCCGCGGTTGCTGGCGGACGCGCAGGTGCTGTCCATCTGGGAGGGGACGACGAACGTGCTCTCGTTGGACACACTGCGGGCGATGGCGAAGGCGGGCTCGCTGGAAGCGCTGTACACGGACGCGGAGCGGCGGCTCGCGACGGCGAAGGACGCGGGATTGCGGCCGAGCGTGGCGGCGGCGCAGGACGCGATGGAGAAGGCGCGCGTCTGGGTGACGAAGGCGATGGAGAACCCGGCGGCGGTGGAGGCCGGGGCACGGCGGTTCGCGCTGACGCTGGGCCGCACCTACGAATTGGCGCTCCTGGTGGAGCATGCCCAGTGGTGCCTGGAGCACGGGCACGGCCCGAGGGCCATGGCGGCCGCGCGGCGGCTCACGCGCAACGGCGTGGACTTGATCGCCGACATGGACCTGGATGAGTCGCGCCTGCTGGTGGTGTGAATCAAGGTTACTTATTAAGTCAGCAAGCAACTATGGAATGCTATGTGGCGCGCTGGTGAACAGCGTATGAAAGAGAGTGGTTTTTGGAGGCTCCAGCAATCCGGCGAAGAGCGCTACAGGAGTTTCCGCAACCTCACGAGTAACCATGCCGTAACCAAACACTGCTTCAATCGTCCCGGCGACTACTTGAGCCGGGAAAGCCATGCTGGGTGGAGGCTGTCCGAAGCTGGCTCTATCGTTAAGCAATCGACCTTCAGCATAATCACACTCCACGCCATACACGAAGTAGACAGGCGCCAATAGGCTCACACAGCCCACGACAATCCAATTAGAGGAAGCTGTCAGTGAATTCTTCGGCGGATAAATCATACAGCGGGGCCCTCCGTCAGCCGACGAATACGTCTCTCCGGTGCCATAGTCGGGAAGCTCGCTTCTTAACCTGGCCCTAAACGCCTTCCAGGGCTCCATGTTCTCAATCCAGCGTGTCCACAACGCCTGACGTCGACTTTCTTCGAGGCTCGGCTCTAGCGTGAAAAGAAAGTCACTGCTTGAGTTGTAATAATGCTGAACGACTTCGGTCAGGGTTTCCTTGGAGGGGAGCATGGATGACCCAATCAATCAAAACCTAGGCGCGGGAATACCGAAAACAACCGGCTTTGCCCTGAAGTCGCAGGTTGACTTGATTCGCGAGCCACGGATGGCGGCATTGAGCCTCACTTCGTATGCGCTTCTGACGGTCGTGCACAGTGTATAGAGCGGCGGGGGCGTAATGAGCGTCGAGAGCACGGAGTAGGCAGCATCGTTGGCACAGTCCGCCGAGATGCGTTGTGCAAGAGTGGTGGATATGGGGCCATTGTTGTTTTCTATTGGCATCTCGACTCCGATTTGGCAGGTATACATCTCTCCTGTGTCTCCGTTCTTGATCTGTGCGTGAACACAGGCCACGCGCCATCCACCTGAGCCGACATCTGTGTGTGGTACGGTCGTGGTGAACTGGAAATGTGCTGGTTGGATACGGCCTGTCACGGCTGAGGCACATCCCGAAGGCAGGACGATTAGCGGCAAGAATGCGGCTACATGCGCAAATCGTTTGGACGGAACGGATGCGCCGCTCAGCTGAGAACGCGAGACAGCGGCAGCACGCCAGCGGTCAGGCCTGCTCGCAACCAAGGCATTCGCGGCGACCACTTTGGTCAGGAGAGGTAAACCCATTTTTTATACGGGCCAGGAGAAGCATCGTTACTTCCGAAGTCAGCAAGTAGCACTAGACCGCGCGGCTGGCGGGCTCCCACCCGAGCGTGACGAGCTGGAGCAGTTCCACGCCGAGCAATTCCGGATAGCGCTGGAGCCAGGCCGTGCGCTCGGGCGTGACGGGTTCTCCATTCCAGAGCACCCGGCCTCCCGCGCGCGACTGCAACCGCGCGGCCGCGCCGAAGGTGGCCTGCGCCACGCTCGCGAAGGGCGCCCGTCCCCAGTGCGGCCAGAGGATCACCTGGTTCGCGGCGTGGGGATTGAGGTTGAACCACATCACGGGCTCTTCCAACTCCCGGTCGAACCACAGCCCTCGCGTCTTCTCGACCTCCACGCCCATCCCGGGCGGAGGCTCCGCGATCAACTTCTTCAGGGGTGGCAGCTTCGGGTGCTCGAGCCGCAACGCCAACAGGTTGGGACCCTCGTCCTCCTGGCCCGCGGGGAACTCGAGCGGCATCTGGACGGTGGTGTAGAGGTTCTCACGGCGCTTCTGCCACAGCTCGGCCTGCCGCCGGGCATAAACGCCATCCACATCGGTGAGCTGCTGGACGGACTCCACCGTCAGCGCGTGCCCGTGAACCGCCTCGAAGGCGTTCAGGCCCCGTGTCTCCTTCACCATGGCCGCGAAGGACAGCAGCTCGAAGAAGTTGCGCAGGAAGAAGGGGCTGGTGTGGCTCACCGAAAGATGAATCGTGCCCGTCTTCAGTCCGTTGTTGGGCCGCACTCCCGCCGTCAGCAGGGGCGCCCTCGCGGGCGGTTCACCGGCACGGAACACCCAGGTAGCACCATCGGGCCGGCGCACCTCGTGCGTGGGGCAGACCTCGGCGAGCTGCGACAAGCAGGCCCGTAGATCCTCAAGCGTGAGCGTGTCCGGCGCTCCAGCCAGCACGTCTTCGTAGCGGGTGTGGGTGGTCAGGTAGACGGAGTAAGGCATGGGGCAGCGCTTATAAGGAATGAGGCGTGGCGTTCCACCGGAATCTCAGGGCATGGCCTGCCGCACCTCTCCCCGAGCGAACTGGAACATCTGCTCGCGGACGTCGGCCGAGTCGAGCAGGTCGTTGTGGTGCTTGCCGTCCAAGATGCGGACGGTGGCGTTCGGGAAGATCGTCCCCAACCTCTTGCCCATCTCCACGGGAACCACCTCGTCCAACGTCCCGTGAACGATGAGCACGGGCAGCTTCAACCCGGGCGCCTTGGACGCCGTGTCGAATGGATCCCTCACGAGCAGCCGCGCGGGCAACCAGGGAAAGAGTCCCGCGCCAATGTCCACGATGGAGGTGTAGGGCGTGATGAGCACCAGCCGCGTCCCCTGCCCTCGCGTCGCCATCTCCACCGCCACGCCCGAGCCGAGTGACTGCCCCTGCAACACCGTCTCCTCCGGCGTCACGCCCAGATCCTTGTGCAGGTGCTCCAGGGCCACCTGCGCCGCGGCGTAGATGCCCTTCTCCGAGGGGCCCTCGTTGCCCCTGGCGAGTCCATAGCCCGGGTACTCCATCGCGTAGAACCCGAGCCCCGCGTCCTGGAAGCGCTGCCCCAGCCATATCTCATCCGCGAGTTGCTCCCCGTTGCCGTGGAAATGCACCACCGTGGGTGCGCCCGGCGGCGCGGGGACATAGAACACATGGACCGTGGTGCCCTCCGGCCCGGGAATGCGCAACAGCATGGACTGGAACAGCTTCGGCTCCCGCGCCCCCGCTGGCACCGGGAACACCAGGTGCCGCTGGTTGAGGAATACCAGGACGCAGACGCTGACGTAGACGAAGACCAGGGAACTGAGGAGCCGAAGCACGATCCGCCTCGCCTGAGCGAGAAAACCAGTCATGGCGGCACCTTAACGCATGCGCGGAAGCCTCGTCAGGTCCGGGCCGCACGCCCCCCCTCCTTTCGTTTGCGAACGTGTTCACAGGACACTATGTTGGTGTCATTCAGACACGTTCAAGAGGGACTGGACCATGAGCATCCGGTACATGAAGGCGCCGCCGACGACGTACGTCATGCAGTTCAAGGACGGGCGGGTGAAGCGGGAGGGGCCGGGGCTGTCCTTCTTCTACTGGGCGGCCACCACCACCGTGGTCACCCTTCCCCTCGCCAGCGCGGACGTGCCCTTCGTCTTCAACGAAGTGACGCAGGACTTCCAGTCCGTCACCCTCCAGGGCCAGCTCACCTACCGCGTGGCGGATCCCCAGCGGCTCGCGAAGTTGTTGGACTACTCGGTGAAGCCCTCGGGCGGGTACGCGTCGGAGGATCCCTCGAAGCTGGAGGAACGGCTCGTCCAGGCGGCCCAGGTGCGCGCCCGCGCGGTGGTCCAGGCCATGCCCCTGCGGGAAGTGCTCGTGAGCGCGGGCGTCATCGAGGGCAAGGTGCTCTCGGGGCTGCGCGAGGCCGAGGCCGTGCGGATGCTCGGGGTGGAGGTCCAGGGGTTCGCGCTCCTGTCGGCCCGCCCCACCCCGGAGATGGCACGGGCGCTGGAGGCCGATGCGCGCGAGGCCCTGCAACGGCGCGCCGACGAGGCCATCTACGCCCGCCGCAATGCCGCCGTGGAGCAGGAACGGCTCATCAAGGAGAGCGAGATCGCCACCGAGCTGTCCGTGGAAGCGGGCAAGCGGCGCATCCGCGAGGCACAGATCGCCGCGGACATCGCCGTGGAGGAGCAGCGGGCCTCGTTCATGGAGCGCTGGAGCGAAAACGAGCGCAAGGCCGCCGAGGCCAAGGCCTACGCGCTGGAGAAGACGCTCGCGCCGGTGCGTGACATGGACTGGAAGGTGCTCATGGCGGCGGCGGGCGGAGGCGGCGATCCCAAGCTGAACATCGCGCTCGCCTTCCGGGAGATGGCGGAGAACGCGCAGAAGATCGGCGAGTTGAACGTGTCTCCGGATCTGTTGCGCTCGTTGCTCTCGGGGCCCGAGGAGAAACAGGCGCGCCATGGCTGATTACGAGAAGATCGTCCTCGTCACCCGCAAGACGCGGCTCGCCGAACTGGTGGAGCGTTTCAACACGCGCTCGCAGACGCGCTTCTACCTGGAGCACGCCGGCCAGGACTTCGAAGACTATGCCCGGGAGGACGACACCTACCGCCGGGCACTCGATGCGATGCACAAGCACCTGGCGTTCGGCCTGCCGGTGCAGCAGGTGAACCGCTCGCTGGTGCCCACCTTTCTCTTCACCGGCAAGGAACTGGTGGTGACGGTGGGCCAGGACGGACTGGTGGCGAACGTGGCCAAGTACGTGGGCGAGCAGCCGCTGGTGGGCGTCAATCCGGACCCCTCGCGCATCGATGGCGTCCTGTTGCCCTTCGACGTGGAGCAGTCACGGGCGGCGGTGCGGCACGTGCTGGAGCAGCGTGCCCGATTCCGCTCGGTGACGCTCGCCGAAGTGGTGCTGAGCGACGGACAGCGGATGCTGGGGTTCAATGACCTGTTCCTCGGGGCCCGCACACACGTATCCGCCCGCTACACCTTGACCCATGCCCGGGGCACCGAGGCCCAATCCTCCAGTGGCATCATCGTCTCCACGGGAGTGGGCTCGAGCGGTTGGCTGTCCTCGGTGTTCACGCTGGCCCAGGGGCTGACGACGGCCACCGGAGGTCAGCCGGGCCAGGCCTTCACCCTCGACTGGGAGGAGTCCCGGCTGGCCTTCGTGGTGCGCGAGCCCTTCATCAGCCGGCATTCGTCGGCCCGCATGGTGTCGGGGTTCATCAGCGAGGAGTCGGAGCTGGTGGTGGAGTCGCGGATGCCCTCGGGCGGCGTCATCTTCAGCGACGGCGTGGAGGAGGATTTCCTCGCTTTCAACGCGGGGACAACGGCCCGCATACATCCGGCCTCACGGCGGGCCCTGCTCGTCGTGCATTGAGTCCGGCCCGAGCGATCAGAACGACATCGAGGAGATGATCGGCTCCAACTGCTGCACCTTCACGTTCATCACCTTGCCTGTCTTCTCCAGCGTCCCCTGCCCCACCAGGAACAGCGATCCGTGGATGTCCTTGCGAAAGCGCGCGTAGGTGTCCGGGGGTAACACGAGGTTGGCGATCCCCGTCTCGTCCTCGAGCGACAGGAAGCAGAATCCCTTCGCCGTGGGCGGCATCTGCCGGCAGATGAGCATCCCGCCCACCGCCACGCGGCTGCCCGCGCGCACCCGCTCCAGACCCGCCGCCGTCACCGCGCCCCGCTTGCGCAGCGCGGGCCGCAACAACTCCAACGGGTGCTTCTCCAGGGATACGCCCACGGTCTCGAAGTCCGTGCTCACCCGCTCCCCGAGGTTCATCTGGGGCAGCGCCACCGACGTGCCATCCATCGCCATCCCGAAGAACAGGTCCGTCTCCTCCAGCGGGCCGAGCGCCTGGATCTCCCACAGGGAATCCCGCCGCGAGCGGTTGAGGCTCCCCAGGGCTCCCGCCAGCGCCAGCCGCGCCAGTTCGTGCCGGGGCGCCCGTGTCCGCCGCGCCAGGTCTCCGATGGTCGTGTAGCGCCGCCCTTGCCGGAAGGACTCCACCCGCCGTCCCGCCGCTTCCTGGAGCCCGCGCACCATCCGCAATCCCAGCCGCAACCCGCCCTCCTCCAGCGTGCAGTCCCAGCCCGAGTGGTTCACGTCCACCTCCAACACGGGCACACCGTGCCGCAGCGCGTCCGCCACCAGGGTGTGCGGGGCGTAGAAGCCCATGGGCTGCGAGTTGAGCAGTGCCGCCGTGAAGGCCGCCGGGTAGTGGCACTTGAGCCAGGAGGACGCGTAGGCCAGCAGCGCGAAGCTCGCCGAGTGGCTTTCCGGAAAGCCATAGTGCGCGAAGCCACGGAATTGCTTGAAGAGCGTGTCCACGTACTCGGGCGAGTAGCCCCGGGACACACCGCCCTCGATGAAGCGCTGGTGGAAGGGCCCCAGCCGCTCCTCCGCCCGCTTGTGCGAGAGCGCCCGGCGCAGTCCGTCCGCCTCCGCGGGCGAGAAGCCCCCCACCGCCATCGACAGCTTCATCGCCTGTTCCTGGAAGAGCGGCACCCCCAACGTCTTCTGGAGGATCTTCCGGACGTCCTCCGAGGGGTATTCCACCGGCTCGCGTCCCTCCCGCCGCCTCAGGTACGGATGCACCATGTCCCCCACGATGGGCCCCGGCCGGATGAGGGCGATCTCCACCACGAGATCGTAGAAGCACTGGGGCTTGAGCCTCGGCAGCATGTTCATCTGCGCCCGGCTCTCGATCTGGAACACGCCGATCGAGTCCGCGTTGCTCAACATCTCGTAGACCTTCGGGTCCTCCGCCGGAATCGTGGCCAGGGACAGCTCCCGGCCGTAGTGCACGCGGATGAACTCCAGGCACTTGGCCAGCGCCGTCAGCATCCCGAGCCCGAGCAGATCCACCTTCAGGACCCCCACCGCTTCCAGGTCATCCTTTTCCCACTGCACCACCGTGCGGCCCTTCATCGCCGCGTTCTCCACGGGGATCATCTCCACCAGGGGCTCGCGGGTGATGACGAAGCCGCCCACGTGGATGGACAGGTGCCTCGGCGTGCCCTCCATCTCCCGTGCCAGCGCGAGCGTCTGCCGCACCCGCCGGTCCTCCTCCGACAGCCCCACTTCCTTCAACAACTCCAGCGACATCTCGCCACCGTGCGAGCCCGCCACCTTCGCCAACCGGTCCACCTGATCCAACGACAGCCCGAGCGCCTTGCCCACCTCGCGCAGCGCCAGCCGGCCCCGGTAGCAGATGACCTCGCACACCATGCCCGCGCGGTGCCGGCCGTGCTTCTCGTAGACGTACTGCAGCACCTCCTCGCGCCGCTCGTGCTCGAAGTCCACGTCGATGTCCGGTGGCTCCTTGCGCTCCATGCTCAGGAAGCGCTCGAAGAGCAGCCCCATGCGCACCGGATCGATCGCGGTGACGCCCAGCGCGTAGCAGACCGCCGAGTTCGCCGCGCTCCCCCGCCCCTGGCACAGAATCCCCCGCGAGCGCGCGAAGCGGACGATGTCCCAGATGGCCAGGAAGTAGCCCGCGAAGTCCAACGCCGCGATGAGCTTGAGCTCGTGCTCGATCTGCTTCACCACGTCGGCCGGGACGCCCCCCGGGTAGCGCACCTGGAGCCCCTGGTACGTCAGCTCGCGCAGCCACGTCGACGTCGAGTGCCCCGGCGGCAGATCCTCCTCCGAGAAGTGGTAGCGTAGTCCGTCCAGGGTCGCGTGGCAGCGGCTCGCCAGCTCCAGGGTGCGTTCCAGGGCCTCGGGGCAGTCGGAGAAGAGGCGCGCCATCTCCTCGGGGCCCTTGAGCGTCCGCTCCGCGTTGGGCAGCCGCCGCGTCCCGAGCTGCCCGAGCGTCGTCTTGTGGCGGATGGCGGTGAGCACATCCTGCAGGGGCTGACGGCTCCGGTGGTGCGTGTGCACGTCGTTGTGCGCGCACAGGGGCGCGCCGAGCTCCCGCGCCAGGGCCTTCGCCTGGGCCACCCGCGCCTCGTCTCCCGAGGACAGCGTGCGGCATACGCCCACGTAGAAGCGCTCGGCGAAGGCCTCCGCCAGCGGAGCCACCCGTGCCGGAGCCATGGGGTACGGCAGCAGCGCCAGGAGGCCTTCATTGCCCTCGGCCAGCTCGCGCCAGGGCAGGCCCGCCTCGCCCTTCGGGTGCAGCATCCGGCTCTTGGAGATGAGCCGGCTGAGATTCGCGTAGCCCCGCGCGTCCTGTGCGTACACCACCACCCGGGGACCCTCGAGCAGGGTCAGCTCACTGGCGATGAGGTATTTGATGCCCGCGGCCTTCGCCGCCAGGTGCGCCTTCACCGCTCCGTACAGCCCGTCCCCGTCCGCCAACGCCACCGCGGACACACCTCGCTCCGCCGCGGCGAGGATCAATTCCTCGGGATGCGAGGCCCCGCGCAAGAACGAGAAATTCGACCGGCAGACGAGCTCGGCGTACACGCACGCCAAGCTACTGAGCAGCCGTTCAGGCGGAAGGTCCGCCCCAGTCAGTCTGTCTACCTGACCCGATGTGTCTCGTCACTTCGAAGGTGGCCCACCATGGCCCGACTTCTCCGAACTCATCCGAGAGCAGGTCAACGCGAGAAGCACTCCCGCGCGGGCCTTGCTTGACATGCCTGTAGCACCCGCCAAGCATGGGCGCCCTCGTCGTCCGAGGCGGGTGGGAAGGCATGATGGGCGTACATCGGAGCGTGCTGCTCCTCGTGTTGGGCCTCGCCTGCTCGCGGACAGACCCGCGTCCTCTCCCTCATGAAGCCTATGTGTGGCAGCGCGGCTGGAGCCCGGAACTGGCCCGCTCCCTCACCGACGCGCCCCCGGAACTGGGCACGCTCCGGGTGTTGGCGCGGGAACGCTCGGGCGTGGAGCGCTCGCCCGTGGACATCGCGGTGGATGTGGACGCCCTGGTGCGCAGCGGCCGTGAAGTGGTGGCGGTGATGCGCGTGGAGGGCACGGCGCCGTTGGACGGCATTTCCCTCCAGGAAGCCGCCACGCACGCGCGGGCCTGGCGGGCGCGAGGGGTGCGCGTCCGGGGCGTCGAGATCGACCATGACTGCGCCACCGCGTCGCTGGCGGGATACGCGGATTGGCTGGAGCGAGAGCGACCGGTGCTCGGAGACCTGACACTCTCCATCACGGCGCTGCCCACGTGGAGCGAGTCGCCGAGGCTCGACCGGCTGACGTCCCTCGTGGATGACGTCGTGCTCCAGGTACACGCGGTGCGAGCCCCCACCCTCTTCACGGCACTGGAGGCCCGGGGCTTCCTGGATGCGTGGACGCGCGCCACGGCACGCCCCTTCCGGGTGGCGCTGCCCACCTACCGCGTGCGGCTGCGTGACGGCACGCCCCTGTCCGCCGAGCCGCGCGAGGTAGCGCGCTTCCTCGCGGGCTTGCGCGAGCACCCGGTGAAACAGGTGTCGGGCATCGTCTGGTTCCGGCTCGGACACCAGGGCGACGCGGATGCCTGGAGCCCGCCCACGCTCGCGGCGGTCATCCGGGGTGAAGCGCTCGCCCCCCAACTCCAGTCGCGCCTGGTGGATGTGGGCGGCGGCACGTGGGACATCGTCATCGAGAACACCGGCCGCGTGGATGCCGAGGCTCCCGCGCGCCTTACCCTTTCTGGAAGACTCGAGGTGCTCGATGGCGTGGCGGGTTATGCCGCGCGGGGCACCTCCCTCGTGGCGCGCATGCCTCCCCGCCTGCGCGCGGGCGAGCGACGCGTCGTCGGCTTCGTGCGGGGCTCCGAGGTGGTGATTGCGGCTCCGTGATTCGCTGGTGTGTCTGTCCCTCCTGGGCGTGATGAGCGTGCCCGTGCGCGCCGCGTACGCCTGTGGCCCCGACTTCCCCATTCAGTTGTTGGACAACCGGGCCGTGACGCTCTCGGAGTTGCCGGACAGCACCTTCTTCTACGAGGCGGCCCGGTTCCTCCCGAAGCCCGCGGACGCCTTCCTCGTGGTCGAGAGAGAGGAGCCCGAGGGCGCCCGGACGGGCGGCGGCGCCCGGGAGACGGCGCTGTACGAGGCCGGTGCGCGGGCCTACCACGCCACCCGCCTGGACGAGGCCGAGGCGCGCTTCCGGGAAGTGCTCGCGCTGCCCTCCGGGGAGCGCCGTCACTTCTCCACCTTCGCGGCCTTCATGCTGGGGCGTCTGACGCCCATGCCCGAGTCGGCCACCCACTACGCCGAGGTGCGCGAGCTGGCGCGCCAGGGCTTCGCGGATCCGCTGGGGCTGGCGGTGGCGAGCCTCGGTCAGGAGGCGCGGGAGTATCGGGAGCTGGGGGAGGACGCGAAGGCCATCCGGCTCTACGCGGAACAGGCGGCCCACGGTAGCGGCTCGGGGGTGTCCTCGCTGCTGTTCGTGGCCCGGTCGCTCGTGCGTGACGAGGCGCGGCTGCGGCGGGCCCTCCAGGATCCGCTGGCGCAGCGCCTGCTCTCCACCTACGTCTGGACACGCGGCCACGAGGAGGTGTGGTCGGAAGAGGAGAACCCCACGGAGCCCCTGCCCCTGACCCAGCTCGTGGATCTGCTGGCCGCGGTCCCCGGACTGGCGGGCGCGGACCGGCTGGCCGCGACGGCGTGGCGCGAGGGCCGCTTCGATCTGGCCGAGCGTTTCGCCGGGCAGGAGCACACCCCGCTGGACGCGTGGGTCCGCGCGAAGCTGGCGATGCGGCGGGGAGACCCGGCGGTGGCGGACCAATGCCTCGCCGAGGCCGGGAATGGCTATCCAACGACGGAGGACTGGCAGACGGATCCCTATCTGCCCCGGCTGCGGCCCCGGATGTACGTGGAGGCGGAGCGGAGCCTGCTCGCGTTGATGCGCGACGACTTCCCGGGCGCCGCCGATCGCGCGTTGAGCAGTTGCTCCTGGCCGGACATCGCCTACGTGGCCGAGCGCGTGCTGTCGATGGAGGAGCTGCGGCGCTTCCTCGCGGCCCATGCCGCGGACCCTCGGTTGCGGTGCCAACCGGAGCCCGCCTTCTACGTGGAGGAGGGCACGCCCCGGCCCACCGTGGATGATTATCTCCGCCCGCTGATCGGCCGGCGTCTGCTGCGCGATGGACGGGGCGCCGAGGCCCTGGAGTTCTTTCGGAACACGCCCTGGGAGGCGCCGGCGTGGCGGTACGTGGCCTCGCTCGAACGGGCCCGATCGGCCTGGACGAGCGCGGACCAGGCACGCTCGCTCTACGACGCGGCCCGGCTCGCCCGCTTCACCGGCATGGAGCTGCTGGGCACCGAGACCGCCCCGGACTGGGCCTGGGTCGAGGGCGAGTTCGACATGGAAGCACTCGCCGAGGAGTACGCCACCGAGCGCATCGAGAAGCCCCTCGCACTGGCCCACCTGCCCCTGATGTCCAAGGGGGAGCAGGAGCGGAGGAAAGCCCATGCCCCCGAGCATTGGGTGCGCTTCCAGTACCGCCTCACGGCGGCGGATCTCGCCGAGAAGGCCGCCGGCCTGGTTCCTCCCCGGAGTCAGGCCTATGCCTCACTGCTCTGCCAGTCCGCGCGGTTCAGCATGCGTGTCGAACCCGAGCGAAGCCAAAGGCTCTGGCACACCTATGTGAAGCACGGAGCCTTCCTCCCGAACCTGCCCGATTCCTGGTTCGGCCAGGAGTGCCCCGTACCAGACTTCGCGCGGGCGCGTCACACGGCCTTCTCCTTGCCGCCCTTGCGCAAGCGGACGCTGGCGGTGGCGGGTGGCGTTCTGCTGGTGCTCGGAGTGGGACTCACCGTCCTGGTCCGCCACCAACGGGGGTCCGCGGATCAAGCCGCCCGGTAGGCGCCCAGGAAGTTCTCCAGCTCGGGGTTGATCAGCTCCGCCTCCTCCACGGAGGACGTATGCCCGCCCCGGGGCAGCTTCACCAGATGTGAGCCCGCGATGGCCCCGTGGATGCGTTCGGACTTGGCGGGCACCGTCGCCGTGTCCTCGGCGCCCACCATGATCAAGGTCGGTGTGCGGATGAGCGACAGCTCCTCGTAGACGCTCTTCCTGCGGACGACGCCATTCACCGCGCGCCAGATGTCCTTGCGCATCTCCGCCAGTTGGCGCTCCCACACCGCCCGCTCGGCGGAGCGCGAGGCGTCCTCCAGGAACGTGCGGCCGAACATGATGGGCATGACGCGCCCGGTGACCCACCGCATCCCGAACCAGCGCCCCACGAAGTTGAGCAGCTTGTAGCGCGGCACGTTCTCCACGGGCTCGGGGTCCGCCGACGTCTCCAGCAGCACGAGCGAGCGCAGCAGCTCCGCCCTCCGCGCCGCCAACCGCATCCCCACGAAGCCGCCCATGGACAGGCCCACGAAGTGACAGGGACCCACGCCCAGTTTCTCGATGAGCGCCACCCCATCCGAGTACACCGTCTCCATGTCCACGGTCTCCACCCCGCCCACCTCGCTGCGGCCCTGGCCCCGGTGATCGTAGGCGATGCAGCGGTAGCGGTCCTTCAGCGCCGCCACCTGCTTGTCGAACATCCGGCAGCTCCACAGCAGGCCGTGGCTGAACACGACGGGCTCACCCGAGCCCCCCGAATCCTCGTAGTACAGACGGGTGCCGTTGACGTCCAGGAAGGGCATGCGCGGGTTCCTCGGAAGAAGGGAAAACGAAGGCCGGGCAGCCTAGCGTGCCGCTCCCCATAAAAAAGAAGAGTCCGCTCGGGCCGCTGGCGCCATGGCGCGCCCCGGTGGCACACTCGGGCTCCACTCCGGGGGAGAGCACACATGGACATTCAGGCGTGGCACCTGTGGGTTCTCGCCGCCATCGCCGCGGGCACGCTGGAGATGATGCTGCCCGGCTTCGTGATGCTCTGGTTCGGCGTGGGGGCGCTCGCCGCCGCGCTGATGGCCGCCCTGGGCTTCGGGCTCCAGGGCCAGTTCGCGCTCTTCTCGCTCGTCTCCCTGGCCCTCTTCGCCTCCTCGCGCACCCTCTTCAAGAAGGCCTTCATGCGCGGCGCCTCACCCATGAAGACGGGGGTGGAGGCCATGGTGGGCCAGGAAGCCGTGGTGACGGAATCGCTCGTGGACGGCGCGGGCGGCACCGTGCGCATCAACGGGGAGCTCTGGTCGGCGCGGCCCCTGGGCGGCGAGGTGGCCGAGGGTGAGCGCGTCATCGTCGAGCAGGTGGAAGGCTTGAAGTTGTGGGTGCGGCGCCCCGCCGTCTCCCTGGAAACGTCTCCGAGCAGAAAGAAAGAAGGTCTTTAGATGATGGGTCCCGCTCTTGTCGTCATCTTCGCGGTCGCCGTGGTGTTCGCCATGGTGAAGGGACTGCGAATCGTTCCCCAGGCCAAGGTCATGGTCGTGGAGCGGCTGGGCAAGTTCCACCACGTGGCCAGCAGTGGGTTGAACATCCTCATCCCGTTCTTCGACGCGCCGCGCGCCATGGAGATGCGCGTGGGCAACCGCTTCTACCGCAGCCACCTGGTGGACATGCGCGAGCAGGTCATGGGCTTCGAGACCGTGCAGGTCATCACCCATGACAACGTCACCATGGAGGTGGGCTCGGTCATCTACTACCAGATCGTCGACCCAGGCCGGTCCCTCTACGCCGTGGAGAACCTGGCGCTGGCCATCGAGCAGATGACCATGACCAACCTGCGCAACATCATGGGCGGGCTCACGTTGGATCAGACGCTCACCAGCCGCGAGACGGTCAACAACAAGCTGCGCGCGGTGCTCGACGAGGCCACCGAGAAGTGGGGCGTGAAGGTGACGCGCGTGGAGCTGCGCGAGATCGAGCCCCCTTCCGCCATCAAGGACGCCATGGCCAAGCAGATGACCGCCGAGCGCGAGCGCCGCGCCGAGGTCACCAAGGCCGAGGGCGACAAGGCCGCCGCCATCCTCTCCGCCGAGGGCGAGAAGATCTCCCGCATCCTGCGCGCCGAGGCCGAGCGTGACGCGGAAGTGGCCCGCGCCGAGGGCCGCAAGCGCGCCACCCTGCTGGACGCCGAGGCCAAGTCCGAGGCCACCCGGCTCGTCTTCGAGGCCATCCATACCGGACGCGCCACGCCCGAGGTGCTCGCGCTGCGCTACATGGAAACCCTGCAGGAGCTGGGCAAGGGCGACAACAAGATCTTCATCCCCTACGAGGCCACGGCCGTGCTGGGCAGCGTCTCGGCGCTCAAGGAGGTGTTCTCCCAGGCGGGCACCGCCACCACGCCCGCCCCCAGCGCCGCGGCCCTGAGCGCCCAGTCCCTCTCCCGCTCCGTGACCGCCTCCCCCCAGCCCGTGACGGTGCGCGGCCGTCCCGCATTCTCCTCGGACGAATAAAGTTGAATGGATGACGGAAGCGCGCGTCCATGGCGGCGCTCTACATCCCCGAGGGGAAGAGCACCTTCCACATGAGGAGCGACACCATGAAGCGCACTTCCCGGACTCTCGCCCTGGCCGCCCTGGGCCTCTCGCTGATGGCCTGCGGGGCCAACAAGTTCTACATGCTGCCCGCGGACCCCTACCGCATCTCCGAGACCCAGACGTACATCGGCATGTGCGCCACCCAGTTCGGCCTGGAGTCCTACAAGGCCGACAACATCCAGAGCGTCAACGTCACCTATGACGACGCGGCGTCCATCTACTACCAGTACAACAGCGGCGATCACCTCAACATGCAGATCAACGTGGACGACAAGAAGGTCCCCGCCGCGGAGCTGCAACAGAAGTTCGCCGCCGTGAAGGCCCGCGGAGATGAGATCTACTCCTGCGCCCAGACGCGGCTCAATCCGGCCCCGGTCGTCATGATGCCCGCGCATCAGCCGTACGCGGCGCCGTCCAGCAACATCTCCGTGTCCATGAACGTCAACGCCAACGTCAACGCCCACGTCAACGCGAGCGCGTCCGTGTCGGCGCAAGGCTCCTGCGCCCAGGCGATCGAGTGCTACGCGCAGATGGCCCGGACCGTCTGTACCCAGGGCGCCAGCAACTGCAGCTTCAAGGTGGAGATCTCGGGCAATGACGAGGCGGCCTGCCGCGACGCCCTGCTCCAGGTGCCCCACCTCATGCAGCCCTTCACCATGATGCAGCCTGGGCTGACCGCGCCGGCCATCTGCCGGGCGGAGTAGTCCTTCCGGATTTCCGCCGGTCCGAGTCCTTCCGCCCGGACCGGCACGTTCTCCCCTATCCTGCGCGGTACTGGGAGGATGACGTGTCCGGACACCTGGAGCAGTTGCTCGCGGAAGAAGCCGAGTTGCAATTCGATCACCTGAGCCACGAGGACGCGCTCGCGCTGGGGCTCCATCTTCTCGAGCGTGTACGGCGCGAGCGCCTGCCGGTGGCGGTGGACGTGACGCTCGCGGGGCTCACCGTGTTGCAGTGCGCGCTGCCCGGCAGCCGTCCGGACAACCTGGACTGGGTGCGGCGCAAGAAGAACACCGTGAGCCGCTTCTGGCACAGCACGTTCTACCTGGGCCGCTATTACGCCGCCAAGGGCACCACGCTCACCGACAAGCCGCACATCGACGCCACCGAGTACGTGGACCATGGCGGCGGCTTCCCCCTGCTGCTGAAGGGGCTCGGCTGCGTGGGCAGCATCACCGTGTCCGGACTCGCGCAGGACGAGGATCACGCGCTGGTGGTCTCGGTCCTGCGCGAATGGCGGGCGAGCCGCTGAGGCCTACTTCACGACGATGACGCCGCAGGCGGCGCGGCCACCCGAGTTGCCCGCCGGGTTGCTGACGAGGTCATCCTCGCTCGCGTGGATGATGATCGCCTTGCCGACCACGTCCTCGGCCGAGCCATCGCCAATCTTCCACGCGCTCTTGGTGACGGACAGCGTGCCCTTGCCGTCATCATTGATCTCGATGTTGCCCAGGTCGCCCAGGTGGTGGTTGGGATCGGCCGGGCCGTGATCCTTGGACATGGGATTCCAGTGGGCCCCCGCGCTGGACGCGTCGGCGGCGCTGCAGTCGCCCGTCTCATGGATGTGGGCACCGTGCTGGCCCGGGGTGGAGCCTTCCACCCGCAGCGAGAGCTTCACCCCATCATCGACCTCGGAGAACTCGGCCGTTCCCGTGGTGCTGCTGCCACTGCGGCTCTCGAGGGTGGCGACGGCTTGCTTGCTGACGGCGTGCTTGGTCGTGCCGCAAGCGGACAGGGCGAGCGCCGCGGCGAGGAGGGTGACGCGCGAGCTGACAGCGAAGGAATGCTTCATGGCTGGCTCCTGGAAAACGAAACGTTGGGACCGAGCTTCGCCGCCCTAGCTACCCGGCCCCGCGCCCTCCAGCCAATGGAACAAGAGGACTCGCGCGAGGGGTGTGGCATGTCCGACGATTCACTCCGGGATTGCGCGGAGGCCGCGAGAGGTTTAAGACTCTTGAGCCCCCTGGATCGGGGCGTTGCTCGCACACGAGGCTTCGCACTCCATTGAAGATCCACTCCTGAATCGTCGGCGCTGTCTTCCAGCCACCCCACCGGGCCCCTCGTGCGCGCCCGGTCACGATTCCGGAGTTCCTTGTGTCACTCGTTCGCGCCCATCGCGTGTCGTTCGCGTTTTCCGACGTCCATACACTCTTCTCCGACGTGGAGTTCCACCTGCCCGCGGGCTGGACGGGGCTTGTTGGCGCCAATGGCGCGGGCAAGTCCACCCTGCTGCGGCTGCTGTCCGGGGAGCTGAAACCCACGGAAGGCCACCTGCGGTTCGAGCCTCCCTCGGCGCTCGTGCACCTCTGCCCCCAGAAGGTGGAAGCCCTCACCCCGGACGTCCTCGCGTTCGCCGAGGCCTCGGACTCGCGCGCCCGGCGCCTCTTGGGTCAACTCGCCCTGGACGTCACGGCGCTCGACCGGTGGGACACGCTCTCCCCGGGTGAGCGCAAACGCTGGCAGGTGGGCGCCGCGCTCGCCCGCGAGCCCGATGTGCTGCTGCTCGACGAGCCCACCAACCACCTCGACGCCGAGGCCCGGGACTGGCTCCTGGCCGCCCTGCGCCGTTTCCGGGGCGTGGGCGTGCTCGTCTCGCATGATCGCGAAATGCTCGAGGCGCTCACCACCTCCACGCTGCGCGTGCACGCGGGCACGGTGCGCTTGTGGCCCGGCGCCTACGTCGCCGCGCGAGAGGCCTGGGAGGAGGAGCTGACCGCTCGCCGCACGTCCCGTCAACAGGCCCAGGACGAGCACCGCCGGCTGCAGCAGCGGCTCGTGCAGACGCGCCGGGATCAGGAGGCCGCCGCCGCCTCGCGCAACGTCGGCAGCCGCATGAAGGACAAATACGACAGCGACGCGCGCACCCTGGGGGCCAAGACGCTCGTGAGCTGGGCGGACGCGAAGCATGGCCGCCGCGTGGCCACCACCCGCCGCGAAGTCGAACGCGCCGCCTCCACCGTCGAGTCCATCGAGGTGGAGAAGTCCCTCGGCCGCTCCGTCTTCGTCGACTACGTCCGCCCGCCCCACCCGCTCCTGTTCAGCCTGGACGTGCCGGAGATCCGCGCGGGCGACGTGGCGCTGTTCGGCCCCCTGCACCTCGACATCCCCCGCGAGGCGCGCATCCGGCTCGAGGGCCCCAATGGCATCGGGAAGAGCACCCTGCTCCGGGCCCTGCTCGATCATGCCCGCGTGCCCCTCGAGCGCGTGCTGTACCTGCCCCAGGACGTGAGCGACGAGGAGGCCCGGGAAGTGCTCGAATCGGTGCGCGAGCTGCCTCCCGAGGAGAAGGGCCGCGTGCTGTCCCTCGTGGCCGCGCTCGGGGTGGATCCGGATCACCTGCTCGCCTCGGAGCAGCCCTCCCCGGGCGAGGCGCGCAAGCTGCTCATCGCGCGCGGGCTCGGCCAACATGCCTGGGCGCTCGTGCTCGACGAGCCCTCCAACCACCTGGACCTGCCCTCCCTGGAGCGGCTGGAGGAAGCACTCCAGGAATACCCCGGCGCCCTGGTGCTGGTGTCGCACGACACGCACTTCGCGCGGCGATGCACCACCGAGCGCTGGCGGGTGGAGGGCGGTCGCGTGGACGTCTCCTCGGAGTGACGCGGCTCAGGGCACGGTGTCGAGCGCGGTGCGCGTGAAGGAGGGCCGCGCGGAGAGCGTGGCCTGCCAGGCCCCCAACGCCGGGTGCCGCGCCCGCCAGTCATGCGGGTAGCGGAAGTCCAGGTACTCCAACGCCACGCCCACCGCGAGGTCCGCCAGGCTGAACCGGTCCCCGACGAGGAAACCCCGCGACATGTCCGCCTGGGCGAGCGCGTCCAGGACCCGGGCGATCCTCCGCTCCTCCCACGCGAGGGTTTCCGGGGAGCGCTGGGCCTCCGGGCGGCGGTGCTCCAGCAGCCGGTTGACGAGCGCCTGGAGCAGACCATCGGCGAGCGAGGTCCAGTGCAGCACGTCCCACCGGGCCTCGCTCCGCACGGGCAGCAGGGGCTCGCCCGAGAGCCCATCCAGGTACTCCAGGATGACGGGGGAGTCGATCATCGTGCGTCCGGTGTCGAGCCGCAGCACGGGGACCTTGCCCAGGGGCGTCAGGAGCTGGACCTGGCTGTCGAGGGCACGGGGGTTCTCCCGCACGAACTCATAGGGCAGTTGCTTCTCGTCGAGCAGGACGCGCACCTTGCGCACGTAGGGGGACGTCATCGAGCCGTGGAGTTTCATCGAGGACCTTCCGGGTTGAGGAACTGCTGTCCGTACATCTCCGCGTACACGCCCGCGCGGGCCATCAACTCCTCGTGCGTGCCTTGCTCGAGGACGCGTCCTCCCTCGAGGACGAGGATGAGGTCCGCGTTGCGGATGGTGCTCAGACGGTGCGCGACGACGACACTGGTGCGGTCCGCGAGCAACGAGGTCAGCGCCCGCTGGATGAGGGCTTCCGTCCGCGTGTCGATGTTCGCCGTGGCCTCGTCGAGGATCAGCACACGCGGATCGGCGAGGACGGCGCGGGCGAACGACAGGAGCTGACGCTGGCCCTGGCTCAGCGCCGCGGTGCCCCCGCCCAACTCCGTGTCGTAGCCCTTGGGCAGGGAGACGATGAAGTCGTGCACGTGGACGGCGCGCGCGGCGGCCTCGATGCGCTCGCGGCTCGCGTCCGGCCGGCCATAGGCGATGTTCTCCGCGATGGTGCCCGAGAAGAGGACCGGCTCCTGGAGGACCGTCGCCATCTGGTGCCGCAGGCTCGCCCGCGTCAGCGTGCGCACATCGTGCCCGTCGAGCCGAACCGCTCCCGCCGTGACGTCGTAGAAGCGGGGCAGCAGGCTCGTCACCGTCGTCTTCCCCGCGCCCGTGCGGCCCACCAGCGCCACGGTCTGGCCGGGTTCGACCTCGAAGCTCAGCTCGTTCAACACCGGGTGGGCCGGGTCATACGCGAACGACACCCGCTCGAAGGTGATGCGCCCCTCCGCCCGCCCGAGCACGATCGCGTCCGGCGCGTCCGCCGGCTCCCGCGCCTCGTCGAGGATCGCATAGACGCGCTCGGCCCCCGCGAGCGCCGCCTGCATCAGCGTGTAGACCGAGGACGCCATCTGCAGCGGCCGGAAGAACTGCTGGGTGTAGATCAGGAACGCCGCCAACAAGCCCACGCTCAGCCGCCCCTCGAGCACCCGGTATCCGCCGTAGCCGATCACCAACGCGATGGAGAGCGTGGAGAGCACGTCGATCACCGGCGAGAAGGCGGAGGTGATGCCCACGGCGGAGACGTTGGCGTCCCGGTTGGCCGCGTTCTTCCGCCGGAAGCGTTGGATGTTGACCTCAGTGCGGTTGAACGCCTGCGCCTGCCGCACGCCGCCCAGCTCCTCCTGGAGCCCCGCCGTCACGTCCCCCACCGTCTCGCGCGTCTTGCGGTAGGCCCGCCGGGCCCGGGCGGCGAAGAACCAGGTGGTGAGCATCATCACCGGGATGATGGAGAAGCAGGCCAGCGCCAGGGGCACATCGAGGCTCAGCATCGCCACCAGCACGCCCACCAATCCCAGCAGGGAGCCCAACAACTGGGTGAGCCCCTGTCCGAAGAACTGGTTGATGAGATCCACATCCCCCAGCAGGCGGCTCATCAAATCCCCCAGGGGCCGCCGATCCAGGAACGACAACGGCAGTGCCTGGAGCTGTTCGAAGAGCCGCAGCCGCAACGAGGCGAGGATTCGCTGCCCCGCGAGACCGATGCGCCGCGTCTGTTGCTGCTGGGCGAACAGCCCGACGACATAGACGACGAAGAGCGCCGCCAGGGTGCGCAGCAGCCCCCTCCCGTCGCCTCTCGAGATGTCATGATCGATGGCGTAGCCCACCAGGAAGGGCCCCGCCGCCTGCGCCACCGCGCCCAGGAGGATGAACCCCAGGGCGACCATCAAAGGACGGCGATGAGGCCTTGCCTCTCCCAGGAGCCGGCGTGCCACCGCGCCGCGATCGCGCGCGGGCACATCCTCCAGCTCCGCCAGCCCTTGCAAATCCGCGGACCTTCTCATGCCGCCTCCCCATGCTCCGGCCGGAGCTGCGAGCCAAGAATCTCGTTGTAGAGCGGACTGGAGGCGATCAGCTCCTCGTGCCGCCCCTGGGCCACGACCCGGCCCTCGTCGAGCACGATGACCAGGTTGGCGTCACGCACCGTGCTCAGCCGCTGGGCGATGACGATGGCGGTGCGCTGCGTGCCGCGCATGAGCCGATCCAGCGCCTGTTGGATGTCCGCCTCGGTCCGGGCGTCCACCGCCGAGGTGCTGTCGTCGAGGATGAGCAGGCGCGGCTGGGTGAGCAGCGCGCGGGCGATCGCCACGCGCTGGCGCTGGCCTCCCGACAGCCCGACGCCCCGCTCGCCCACCGGCGTGTCATAGCCCTGGGGCAGCGCCGCGATGAACTCCGCCGCCTGGGCCGCCTCCGCCGCGGCCTGGACCTCCTCCAGGCTCGCGCTGGGACGGCCATAGGCGATGTTCTCACGCAACGTGCCCGCGAAGAGCGTGGCCTCCTGGAGCACGATGCCAATCTGCGAGCGCAAGCTGGAGAGCGTCACGTCGCGCACGTCCCGGCCGTCGATGAGCACCGCGCCCCCCGTGACGTCATAGAAGCGGGGAATGAGATTGATGACGGTGCTCTTGCCCGAGCCCGTGGTGCCGATGATGGCCACGAACTGCCCCGGCTCGATCGCGAAGCTGACCCCATTGAGGATTTCCCGCTCGCCCCCCGCGTAGCGGAAGCGCACGTCCCGCAGCTCCACCCGCCCCTCCAGGGGCGGCAGCTCCTGGGCGCCGGGCCGATCCACCACGTCCACCGACGTGTCGAGCAGCTCGAAGATGCGCACCGCGGACACTCCCGCGCGCGACATCTGATTGGCCAGGAACCCCAGGGTGATGAGCGGCAGGAGCAGGAAGCCCAGGTAGCTGTTGAACGCGAGCAGCTCGCCAATGCTCAGCCGCTGATGGAAGATGAGCCATCCACCCACGCCCACCACCACGAGCGTGCCCAGACTGGCGAAGAAGAACACCCAGGGGAGGTGGGTGAAGACGACGCCGATGAGCTGGAGGTTGAAGCCCAGGTACTCCTCGTTGACGCGGCCGTAGCGCGCCGACTCGCGCGCCTCTCCGGAGAAGGCCCGGACCACGCGCGCGCCCCGGAGACTCTCCTGCAGGATGGAGTTGAGCCGCCCCAACGTGCCCTGCACCTGGCCGAACAGGGGCCCCATCTTCATCATGAAACGCCGGAGCACCCAGAGCACCGGCGCGATGGTCACCAGCGAGGCCACCGCGAGCACGGGGTGGGTGAAGAACAACAGCGCCGTGCAGCCCAACAGCATGAACAGCGACGCCACCACCTGGACCGCCCCGCCGCCCACGAAGGTGCGCACCTGCTCCACGTCGTTCGTCAGCCGCGTGAGGAGCTGCCCCGTCTGCGCCTGATCGTGGTAGCTGAAACTCAGCCGCTGCAACCGCTCGAAGAGCGTGTCCCGCAGGTCGAACGCCACGCCCTGCGAGGCCCGCTCGGCGAGGTAGCCCTGCAGGAAGTTGAACACCCCTCGCACCAGGGCGATGCCCACCAGTCCCGCCACCGCCCACCGCACCACCGGCAGCGAGCCACGGGCGAAGCCCCCGTCCACCGCCATGCGAACAAACTGGGGCGCCGCGAGGTTGGCGGCCGAGGCCAGCAGCAGCGACACCAGTGCCCCCGCCGTCTCGACCCGGTAGCGCCGCAGATACCCGAGCGCCCGCCACACCGCCTTGCCCGCCCCCGGCGTTCGCCCTGGACCCCGTCTCGATTCCATCTCGCGTGTGTCTCCCTGAGGCATCCCGGATCCCATCATGACCCGCTCCTCGCCCATGTGAATCGTCAATGCCATTGCGCTTGTCCCACGCCTGGGAGAAGACTTTGCCCGTGCTCCCAGTCCATACCTTCCTGTCCGCCTTCCTGACGCTCCAGACCCCCCCCACCCCTCCGCCTCCCCCGGCGGCCCCCGAGGCCGCCGCCGAACGCGCCGCCGCCGCCGCCGAGCGCGCAGCAGCAGCCGCCGAACGCTCCGCCCAGGCCATCGAGCGGCTCGCCCAGGGAATCACCCTCCCCGTGGCGCCTCCCCCCGAGGAGAAGAAGCCCGAGGAGAAGAAGCCCGAGGAGAAGAAGTCCGACGCCCCGACCGAAGGCGACCATTGGAACGTCACGGTGGGCATGGGCCTCATCTTCATCACCGGCAACGCGTCCACCGTGACGCTCAACGGCCTGGCCTCCGCGGAGCGCAAGACGGAGGACTGGATCTACGCCGTCAAGGCCTTGGGCGTGTACGGCCAGAGCCGGGCCCCCACCCTGGAAGGACAGGCGCTGGCCCCCGACCAGGTGGTGGCGCTCAACGCGGCGCTGCAGCTGCGCGGCGACCGCCGCTTCACCGAGCGCATCAGCGGCTACCTGCTCGCTGGCGCGGAGACGGACCATGTGAAGAGCGTGGAGGCGCGCGGCATCGGTGAAGCGGGCCTGGGCGCGCTGTGGTGGGACGAGGAGCGCTCGGACGGCAGCAACTCCTACTTCCGCATGGACCTCGCCCTGCGCTACGCCCGGGAGACGCGCTTCCAGTACTACCCCACGCGCATGGACCTGCCGGATGTCTCCCTGGGCGGCCCCCGCTTCGGCGCCACCTTCCGCCACGGCGTGACGAAGGACATCTCCCTGCTGGAGGAAGTGAGCGTGCTGCCCAGTCTCATCGAGGGCTCGCGCCTGCTCGTCACCAACCAGACGCAGCTCAACGTGCGGCTCACCCGGGCGCTGTCGTTGTCCACCACCTTCCTGCTCCAGTACGACAGCGAGCCCGCCGCCGGGAAGTTCCCCACGGACACCTCTTTGTCCGTGGGCGGCACGGTGACGTTCTAGGCCTCGCGCCCGCCCCAAATCGCCAAGGCAAGCCCACCCGCGTGTCTGTCCGATGAGCAGGCAAGCGGCCGTGGGCCGTTGGCCGTGCGAGGTCTCGCGCCGTGCCTACCTTGGGCCCATGAGTCTCGTGACGATCTACACGAAGAAGGATTGTCCCTACTCCCGCGGCGCCAAGGCACTCCTGGGCCGCATGGGCATCGACTACGAGGACATCGACGTGACGCATGACAAGCGTCGCCTCCTCGAGATGATGGAACGCGCCAACGGAGGCATCTCCGTGCCGCAGATCTTCATCGCCGGGCACCACATTGGTGGGCTCTCCGAATTGACCCGGCTCCAGCAGAGGGGAGACCTGGCCTCCATGGTGGGCAACCAGGACTCGATGCCCAGTCCCTCCTGAGCCTGTCCGGGGCGCTCAGCCCTCGCGTCCGCGGTACCAGGCCACGAGCCGCGAGAGTCCCTGCTCCAACGTCACCGAGGGACGGAAGCCCGTCTCGCGCTCCAGCGCCGTCACGTCCGCGCACGTGGCGTCCATCTCCTCGGAGCGCGAGGAGCGCAGCTCCACCCAGGCCGTGGTGCCCAGCTGCTCCTCGAGCAGATCCACCAGCCGCGCCATCGACACCGGCGCGCCCCGGCCCACGTTCAACACGCGGTAGAGCGGCAGTCCCGAGGGGGCCGCGTCCAGCACCCGCACCAGCGCCTCCACCACGTCGTCGATATAGGTGAAGTCCCGCTGGGTCTTCCCCTCGCCGTGCAGCTCCAGCGAGCGGCCTTCCAGCATGGCGCGCAGGAAGCGCATGGGGGCCATGTCCGGCCGGCCCCAGGGGCCATACACCGAGAACAGCCGCAGTCCCGTGATGGGCATGGCGTACTGGTGGCTGTAGGCGTGCGCCATCATCTCGTTCGCGCGCTTGGTGGCCGCGTAGAGGCTCAGGGGGCGATCCGCCGCCGAGTTCTCCGAGAAGGGCAGCTCCGTGCCCGCGCCGTACACCGAGCTCGACGAGGCGAACACCAGGTGCTCCACCCGCGAGCGGCGGCACAGCTCCAGCACCTGGAGGAAACCCGTGACGTTCGTCTCCGCGTAGTCGGGTGAATCGGAGTCCGTCGTCCGGACACCCACCCGCGCCGCCAGGTGCACCACGCGCTCCGGCCGCGCTCCGTCGAACAGTTCCCGGCAGGCCTTCGCGTCGCGGATGTCCATCCGGTGGAAGCCGAAGCTGGAGGCCGCCCGGAGCCGGGATAGCCGTGTGGCCTTCAAGGTCACGTCTCCCGACGTGTCCAGGTTGTCCACGCCGATGACGGTGTCCCCGCGCGCGAGCAGCCGCTCACAAACGTGGTATCCGATGAAGCCCGCGGCTCCCGTGACGAGCACCTTCATGTCCCGCTCCCTTGCGACCCTGGGCCCCCCGCCAGAGATCCGAGGACATACCACCGAGTCAGTCCTCGATTCTCGGTTCGAGAAACGGTTTCTGCCGCTCGCGCCAATCCCGGGAATTCGCCCCTCGTGTCACCACGCAGCCCACCGCCAACCCCGCCGCGCAGGCGTGGTGGACGTTGTCGTGGACGAACAGCGCGCTCCGGCCCACGGGATAGAGGCCTTCCACCCGGCTCAAGGCATCCAACGCCCGCTCCCGTGCCACCGCGAACCCCCGGCGATATAAAGGATAGGCCGCCGCCATGCGGCGCACCCGGCTGCCCAGGATCTCCACCCCCGCGAGCCCCGTGCGCTCCAGCGCCGGACGCACCTGACGTGTCAACTCCTCCGGGGACGCGCACCAGAGCGAATCCCCCACCGCGCAGGGCAGATCGAAGCCCACCACCGTGCGCCCCGCCGGGCCCGTGCCCGAGAAGTTGCGAGGCTCGAAGAGACGATTGGCCGGAAGACGTTCGTCCGCGAAGTAATGCACATCCCGTGCGCTTCCCCGCTCCGTGGCGAGCAACAGGTACAGCAGCGTCAGGGCCCGGTAGTCCAAGCCCTCGGCGGCCTCGGGCCGTCCCGTCCAGCCACACAACAGCGGAAGCGGGACCGTCGCCACCACGGCCCGCGCCGGAATCTCCGACCCTCCCGCCACCACGGCCCTCACCCGTCCGCGCTCCAGCACCAGGCCCTCGGCCGCCACACCACAGCGCACCTCGCCGCCGGCCTCCCGGACGCGCTCCGCCAGGCCCTCGGCCAGCGCGCCAAAGCCCCCTTCCGGGTAGAAGTAGCGCCGCCCCGCGGACGCGCCTCCACGTCCGAGCGCCGCGCGCAGCACGTCCCACGGGCCGCCCTTCTGCACCCGCGCCTGGCCAAGCGCCGAGTCCAATGCCTCGGGGGGCAGGCCCCAGACCTTGCGCGCCGCGGGCTCGTACAGCACCCGCGCCGCGTGCCGTCCCAACCGCCGCGCCGCCTCCGCTCCGAAGTGGCTTCCCTCCGGGGGCCGCAGCCGCGCCAGCACCGCCGACACGCCATGCCGCGCCACCTCGGTGAGCCCCAACCCCCGCGCGATGCCGAGCAACGACAACGGATAGGGAAGCCGCCGGTCTCCCACGTGCAAGAGGCCACTGCGTGCCCGCACGCGCAACGCGCCGCCGAGCGCCCGCTGGTACAACGCCAGCACCTCCGGCCCCGCCGCCTGGTGCAACCGGTGCGGACCGTAGTCCACGCGGAAGCCCGCGAAGTCGAACGAGCCCGCGAGACCGCCCACCTGCTCCGCCGCCTCGAGCACCACCACGCGCTGTCCCGCCCGCGCGAGCGCATGCGCCGCGGACAGCCCCGAGGGCCCCGCGCCGATGACCACCACGGGCGCGCTCACCCCGTGCCTCGCGGCGTCCCCGGGGCGCGGCCCGCGCGCAGCCAGCCGATGCCCCGCGCCACCGTGCGGCCCATGCGCCAGGTGTCCCGCACGGGCCTCCACTTCGAGCGACCCAGGCGCGCGTGGTAGGCGATGGGCAGGAAGACGATGGGGTCTCCCGCCGCCGCCAGCGCCAGCGTCAACGTCGTGGTGAGCGAGAAGCGGTCCGGCAGGATGGGCGCGAGCGAGAGCAGATCCGCCGTGCGCAACACCCGGAGGCCCGAGTTCAGGTCCGGCGCCTCGAAGCCGCCCCCCCAGCGCACCGCGCACCGGAAGAGCGCCTTCACCGCCGAGCGCGCGACGGACTCCCCCGGACCGGAACGGGGCCGGGCGCCAATCGCCTGCCGGGCTCCCGCGCGCACCGCCGCCAGGAGTCCAGGCAGCGCCGCCTCCGGGTACGTCCCATCCGCGTCGATGAGCCCGAGCCACTCGCCCCGGGCCTCGCGCGCTCCGGCCTTGATCGCCGCGCCGTACCCACCGCCGCTCGACGTCAACACCCGCGCGCCCGCCTCGCGCGCCACCACGCCCGTTCCATCCCGCGAGCCATCATCCACCACGAGGATTTCATGCGCCTCGTGCGCGAGCGCCGCCCTCACCCGCCGCACCACGCCCTCGATGGCGCGCACCTCGTCGCGCGCGGGGATGACGACGCTGATCATCCCTCCGGCGCCCCAGCGGGCACGGGCCGCCACATCTCCCACAGGGGCCACACCAGCATCGGCAACCACCCGAGCGCCGCGCCCACCACCGACACCGGCATGAGCCAGCCCCACTGGGGACCCACGAAGCGCACCAGCAACGGCGCCAGCAGGTGGATGAACGTGGCCACCGACGCCTCGGTGATGACGCCCACCTTCAGCCGCACGGACAGCGACGTGAGCATGAACAGGTGCCCCACGATGAGCAGCACCACGGGCACCGTGAACAGGTGGAAGTGGAACGTCTCCATCACCTGCCGCGCGGGCTTCTCCAGCCGCAGGGGCTCGGGGACCGCGCCCTCGTCGGGCAGTTCCAACGCGGGACCGTCCGCCTCGTCCGCCGTACCCGGCGCGGGCGCGAGCGCGGTGCCCCCCCGGTAGTACTCCGCCGTGCCCCGCCCGGACAGGCCCCCGAAGGAGTCCGCGTAGAGCCACGCCGAGGAGACGAAGCCGAGCACCAGGAACAGCAGGAAGCCCGTGTAGAGGACCCGGGCCTCGAGCGAGAGCCGGGTGATGGGAAAGGGCCGGGCGAACTGGCGCACGAGTCGGCTACTCCTTGGCGGCCGCGTTCGGCTTGAGGACGAGCTCGTCCAGGAGGATGAGCGCGCGGCGCACGCCCACCGCCATGGAGCGCGAGGAGATGGTCGCTCCCGTCACCACGTCGATGTCCGTGCCCGCCCGCACCGGATCCTTCACCGTCTTGCCCTGGAACTGGCGGCGGAAGCGCGAGTCGGTGATTTCCTGACCGTAGGACTCCCGGTACACCATCACCTCGTGGCGCTCGACGGCGCCCTCGGGTGACAGCTTCACCGCGAAGGTGATCTGCTCGTGCTGGCCCAACTCCTCGTCGATGAGGGCATAGCCGTCCACGTGCTCGCCCGTGGTGGCCACGAAGAAGACGTACTCGGGCTTCGCGGGCTTGTAGCCGAGCCGCCCCTGCAGGGCCGCCACCTGGGCCGGCGCCAGCTTCACCTTGCGGAAGGTGACGCGCTGGCTCTGGGGGAAGAAGGCCTTGAGGACCTGCGGCGTGGTGAAATAGGTGGCCGCCGCCCGCGCGGGCAACGCCCCGCCCACGACCAGCCACACCATCAGCGCCACCGCGAAGGGCCTCATGGCCCCACTCCCTACCACCCTGTTCATGGCAACTCCCGAACCGATTGGATGACGGCCTGACGGACGTGCGAGCGCCAATCCGTCCGGGCCCGATAGAGCCGCTCCGTGGTGGCCGCGCGCCGCTCGTGGCTCGCCCAGACATGGCCCGTGGGGCCCACCATCAGGGACTCGAGGTCCACCTCCACCTGGCCGAGCGGCTGGAGCGCGGACAGGTCCAGGCGCGTGAGCACCAGCACCACCGTCGCGTCCGCCCGGTACCGGCGCGCCAGCGCCGAGGCCTGCGGCACCGTGGGCGCGGGTCCCGCCATCGACTCCACCCACAGCACCTCGTAGCCGCGCGCGCGCAGGGCTTCCGCGCCCTCGCGCGCCACCACGTCTCGCGGCTCCTCCGCGCCGAACACGTTGCCCACGAGGCCTCGCGGCGCCGGTTTGGGCACTTCCGAGGCCCCCAGCACCACCACGCGAGACGGGCCGCCCTCGGCCCGGCGGGGCGAGCCCGCGCACGCGAGGGTGAGCAGCACGAGGAGGGTGAGCCACGAGGAGGCGCGCATGGGAGGCATTCTCGTCAGAACAGGTAGGCCACGCTGGCGATGCCCGCCAGATGTCCCTGGCTCCAGAAGTCGTTCGTCCACAGGTGGGGCTTCAAACCGTCCCCGCCGCTCTTCTCCCAGTAGAGGCTCGTCTTGATCACGTAGGGCGGCAGGGGCCGGAAGTTGAGTCCCAGCGTCAGGCGCGCCACGTCACCCACGGTGACGAACTCCGTGTCCGTGTCCTTCTCCTCGTAGCGCAGCGAGGCCGTGAAATGGCCGTCATGCCACTCGTCCGGCAGCCACCGGAAGAAGGGCTCGATGCGGAAGCGGTAGTTGGCCTGGGCGTAGAAGCCGAACATGCCCGTGGGGACCCGCTGGCGCGTGTTGCTCGTGGAGCCCTCGGGAAAGCCCTGCACGTAGCCCGGATCGATGAACGCGCGCACCACCTCGCCGGTGAGGTCCAACGCGCCCACCCGCCAGAAGACATCCGCGTTGAGCATGCTCGCCCGGCGGCCCTCGAGGTCGTACTCGCCCGTGTAGCCGGACACCGCCGCCTCCAGCCCCAGGAAGGGCGACACCGACACACGGGCCGTCAGCGCCTTGTCGTTGTTGTTGTCCTCCAGGTGGCTGCCCCGCGCGCCCCGGAAGCCCTGGTCATCGAGGATCCGCGCGTCCAGGCCGTTGATGGCATAGGCCTCGTAGGACAGGCGCCAGTCGCGCCCGAGATCGAAGCCGCCGAGGAATCCCGCGCCGGACTCGAACCAGGTGGTGGGCACCACCGTGGTGTAGGCGATGGGGCGCTCGGCCAGCTCCTGCGCCGGCGCGTCGTGCCGCAGGTTGTACGCCCCCACCGGCACGAGGATGACGCCCGCCCGGAAGGTCATCCACTCCGTCAGCTTCAGGTCCACCACGGAGAACTCGAGCAGCACCTCGCCCGCCTGCAACACGCCATCGCGCTTGAGCGGGCTGCCCGCGAACTCGAACTCGATTTCCGTCGCCGTGGAGATGCGCTCGGAGATGTGGCTGTAGACGAAGAGCACGTAGCGGTGGTTGCGGAACGTGCTGCGGCCATCGTCCGACCAGAGGAAGTCGTGCTCGGCGTAGCCGCCCAGCGTCGTGCGATCCAGGATCGCCGCCGCGCGTTGGGACAGCGTGCTGGTGGGCTGGAGCCGATCGATGAACACGTCCCGGGGGTTCGTGCCCGACGTGTCCGCCCCGGCGGCCGGAGCGAGCCCCGGACCCGCGGGATCCTCCAACCCCTCCAATTCCAGACGCGGGCCCTCCTGGGACACGGGCGGCTGTTCCCGGGGTGCGTCCTCGCCCTGGGCCAGGACCGTCACGGGAGCGAACAACAACGGCAACAGCGACAGGGAGAATCGGCGCGGCGTCATGGAGCGACTCGGCGGTTCACGATGAAGAAGGAAGGAGACTCCACGCCCGCGCTCATTCGCCCGACTCCTGACTGACACACCGGCCGCGCAGGCACGTCTGGCCGGAGGCGCAGTTCAGGTCCGTCTCGCAGCACACGCTCGGACACGCGCAGCAGACGGTGCCTTCGGGCGCGGTGCCGGTGAGGCACTCCGTGGTGGCCGAGCACCCGGCCGCATCCACGCACACCACCGCCTTGGGCGCGTTGGACTCGCCCACGTAGATGACCGTGCCGTAGTAGGAGTCCACCACTGCGCGGCCCGGCGTGCCCATGTGGGTGTCGAAGTACTCGTACACCCCCGGCTCCGGGAAGGCATAGCGCCAGTAGGAGAACGTCTCCTTGCCCTCGGTGCGCGTGTTGTAGGGCCTCACCAGGTTGGGGCTGAAGAGCGGCGCGGGCGCCGACAACGAGGTGACGTTGGACGGCACGTCCGGCTGGTAGTTGCGGAACTCGACGATCTGCCCGGGCCGCATGGCGAGGCCCCCCTCCGCCGCGAACGGCTCGCTCGCGGGCACCAGTGTCCCCGTGGCGTCCTTGGCGCGCAGCACGTAGCGCTGCCCGATGCACGTGGGCGCGATGGTGCGATACAGCCCCGCGGTGATGCGGTTGAGGGCCACGGAGACCCGAGGAGGCCCCTCCGCCGAGTCCTGGATGGGCCGGAAGTCGGCGGGGAGCTTTTCCTCGCAGGCCGCGAGACAGAGCACGAGGCAGAGAAGAGGACGGACGCGCATCAGAGGACCTTGTCCGGAGCGGCCCCGGGGGGCGGCCGGTAGTGGAAGAGGATGATGTCGTGGGCGTGCGAGCGCACCCGGGGATCGCACGTGAAGCGCGCCACGGGCTCCAGGTACGGCGCGAGCGCCTCGACGCCCGGCGCGCTGGAGGTGACATAGACGCGCGCACCCGCGGCGGCCACGCGCGTCACCTCGCGGCGCAGTTGCCCACCCGTGGCCGGACGGCCCGCGCGGTAGTGGGGCACGTAGTGCTCGAAGAGCCGGGCCTCCTCACCGGTGAAGAGCAGCGTGCCCGAGGGCGGCAGCGTGGCGGCCACGTGCGCCACCAACCGCGCCGCGGGCGAGGGCTCGCGGCCCTGCGCCCAGGCCTCCGGAAGCATGACGGCCGCGCAGGTCACGGCCAGCGCGCCGGCCAGGGGCATGGCGCGCGTGGGCCAGGTCCGCGCGAGCACCGCCGCCCCCACCGCCACGAGCAGTCCCAGACAGAAGACGAGCGGCAAGGCATGGCGGGCCTTGAGCAGGTTCTGCCCGAGGAACATCCACGCGCCATAGGGCACACCCATCGCCAGCGCGAGCCCCGCCACGTGCCGCTCGGACGGGACGAGGGCGAGGCGCCCCGCCGCGAGCACCAGGGCCCCCAGCGCGCCCGCGAGACCCAGGGCGAGCAGGAACCGCGCGGCCAGCAGGGCCCCGGGCTCCGCGTCACTCCCGGGCCAGGGCAGACCCAGGCCCGCCGCCACGACATCGAATCCGAAGCGCTCCAGACGCCACCCCAGCTCCGGACGCACCGCCACGGTGCCGCCCCACTCTCCCGCATGGCCGTGCAGGAAACCCGAGCCGATGCGCAGGAGGGTCCCCGGCCCCGTGAGGGCCACCAGGGGAACGAGCCAGGCCAGGACGCCCCCGGCGAGGCCTCCCAGCGCCGCCCCTCTCCGCTCCCGGGGCACCCCCACCGCCAGGCCCAGCAACGCCGGGAGGAACGAGGGCCGGGCGCCCATCGCCAGCCCCACCACCGCGCCCGCCAGCACCGCGTGGCGCCACGAGCGGCCCGAGACCCACACCGCGCAGGCCGCGAGCACCAGGAGCGCGAGCCCCGTCCCATCCGAGGCGGGTGTCGCGCCCAGGAGCACGGGCAGGGGCAGCAACGCCCCGAGGGCCACGGCCACCAGCGCCCCCACCGCCCCGAGCCTCGGCCATAGCGCGAACCCGAGCACGACCAGCGCCAGCGCTCCGAGGATGATTCCAGGCACGGCCAGGGCGCCGACTTCCGAGGCACCCGCGGCCGAGGCCCCCCGGGCCAGCGCCACGTAGACGGGGTAGCCGGGGAAGTGCGGCGCCTGCGCGGCCAGATCGAAGCCCCTCAGCGAGCGCGCGAAGTTCACCGCGTCCAGGTCCGGCAGCAGCCGGGGCAGCGCGAGGACACGCGCCCCCACGCCCGCCCCCACCAGCACCGCCAGCACTCCCGCGAAGGTCCGAAGCGGCATCGGCGCGGAGGGGGTGACTTTGAAAGTCATTCTCAACAAAAGATGCCGGGCGTACTACGCCCCCACGCAAACGGTCAAGCCAGACAAGGCGTGGGCGGCCCGGGGAGGCTACTTCGCCCGGCGCGGCGGAATCGTGAGCCGCGCCAGAAGCAGCGCGGCCAGCGCGTTGCCCACGTACCAGTACAGGGTATAGGCCGGAGGAATCAGCGGCAGGTGGGGACTGGCGAGCGCCTTCACCGCGAGGTAGGCGCTGAAACCCACTCCCAGCCCCGCCGCGAACCGCCGCAGCCACGAGACCGGAGCGGAGAGGATGGCGAACACCAGGGGCACCGCGGTGCTCAGCGCCACGGTCTGGGCCTCGGGGAAGGAGACAAAGCGGTACCACTCGGGCATCGGCAGGGCGAGCACGTCGAATGCGCCCCCCACATGGCCCGTCCACCGGAACACGAACACGCCCATCGTCGTGACGAGGAAGGGCAGCAGGAAGAGCGGGTGGAACAGGACGTTGAACATGCCCGGGCGCGTCTGGGCGCCCATGGTCACCAGCGCGAGCGTCAGCAGGATCAGGCCGAGCACGGGAGGCTTCCAGTCCACGGTGACGGGCGCGGCGACGGAGGCCACCGCGGACGGAGGCTCGGAGAGGCTGGACTCCTCGTCCTCGGAGGACGTGCTCAGGCTCTGGAGATGCCCCGCGAGATCGGCCCTGGAGTAGTTCAAGGAGGCCGCATCCACCAGCGCGGAGGGGAAGCGGATGGTGCCTCGCACCCGGCCCTGGTCATCCGTCTCCAACGTGGCCTTCTCGAGGCTCTCGCGCAGCGTGCGCGACTCGCTGCTCGAGTCCAGGGTCGCTCCCAGCAGGGCGGTCGTGCGCAGTCCCTCCAGCATCGAGCGCAGCGCCTCGCCCTGCTTCTTGCCACCGGTGACGGCGGTGCCGTGCAATTCGAGACCCTCCGCGGTCAGGTCGAGCGCGCCCAGGAGGGACAGCACCTGCTTGTCCACGCCGCCCTGAAAGGCCGAGAGCCGCGAACCGGACACCACGCCACCCACCATGCCGTGCTTCCAGCCCATCTCATCCAGGGCCTTCACGAGGGGGCTGTCGTTCCCCAGGCCCTCACCCCGACGCTTGCGCGAGATCGCCTGCTCCAGCGCTCCCTGAGGGCCGACCAGCAGGTAGTTCCCGTCGAGCGCCAGGTCCGCCGCCCGGGGCTTCACCGCCGCGGGCACGCCTCCCAGCTCGGTGAGCGTGTAGCCCTCGGACTGAAGGTAGGCCGAGAGTCGGCTCCAGTCGAAGCGCCCTCGGGCAACGCCAAAACCCATGGCCGCGGCGACCGCGTCCACGTCCTTGGGCGCGTTGACGCCGGTCTTCGCGTGGAAGTCCTTCACCTCCCGATCGAACCTGTCCTGGGACTCCTTCGAGACGGGGACGCTCAGCTCGGTCGTATTCACGAGCATCAGCTCGCGGGTGTCCGGCCCGAAGTAGGCGAGCAGCGCCGGATCCTTGGGAATGAACCGTGTGCGAAGCCCCCCCAGCCCCAGGCGATCCAGGTAGCCGAAGTGATACGCGGCCCCGGCGCCCACGGCCAGCAGCACGACGAACACCAGCAGCTTCTTCATGGACAATGGCTCCTTGGGAGATGACGCCCGAACATCCTCCGAGAGCTTACGCTCGAAGTGCGGGGCGATTGCACGCCCCATCAGCGCCCGCCCCGGGACCCGGGAAGCACTGGCGCGGGGGTGGAGGGCATGGGACACGAAGGAACCATGCTGCTGAGCGCCCTGCTGGTGGTCCTGGCTGCCTCTCCCCCCTCGCCTCCCGTGCGCACCGAGACCCGTCCGATGATGGGGACGCACGTGACGGTGACGTTGGTGGGGAGCACGCCCAGCAAGGCTCGCGAGGGCTTCGACGCGGCCTTCTCGGCCTTCTCGCGCGTCAACGAGGTGATGAACGAGTGGCGGCCGGACAGCGCGCTCTCGGCGGTGAACCGCCAGGCCGGAGACGGCACGTTCGTGACGGTGCCCGAGGACCTGTGCGCGGCCTTGCGGCGCGGGGTGCTGGGCGCGGAACAGACGGGCGGACTGTTCGATCCCACCTGGGCGGCGCTCCGGGGAATGTGGCGCTTCGGAACGGACCTGTCCCCCGCCCTGCCCGACCCGGAGGAGCTGAAGAAGCGATGCGCGCGCATCTCCTTTCGGGACGTGGAATTCGCTCCGGCGCCCGGGTGTGGGGTGCGGCTCACCCGCGAGGGAATGCAGCTCGGGTTGGGCGGACTGGCGAAGGGCTGGGCGGTGGACCGGGCGGTGGAGAAACTTCGTGCCCTGGGCTTCAAGCACTTCTTCGTCCAGGCGGGAGGCGACTTCTACGCGGCGGGGAAGAAGGCGGGCCGGCCGTGGAAGGTGGGCATCCGGGATCCCCGGGGTGAGCCGGGCAGCGTCTTCGCGGTGCTGGAGGTCTCCGACGCGGCGTTCTCCACGAGCGGGGACTACGAGAACTTCTTCCTGCTGGACGGCCAGCGCTACCACCACATCATCGATCCGCGCACGTGCTACCCGGCGACGGCCTCGCGTTCGGCCACGATCCTCGCGCCGAGCGCCGTGGACGCGGAGGTGTTGACCAAGTCCGTGTTCATCCTGGGGGGACGGGAAGGACTGGCGCTCGCGGAGAAGCACGGGGCCGCGGCGGTCGTGGTGACCGCGGACGGCCAGGTGCTGGCCTCGCCTTCGCTCGACAAGAAGCTGAAGCGAACAGGCACGCCGCTCCAGCCTCCACGCTAGAGGAGCGTGAGCGCGACCGGTTGGCCCCCCGGCGGATCATCCCGCCCTGGACAGGCCGTGTAATCCCTCATCACATCCTCCACGGTCACACTCCACCGAAGAGGAAGCCCCCTGCCCCGAGAAGGCTGGCGGGGAGGCAGGCCGCATCCATCCGTGTCAATGGGTGCGCCCGTCACCATTCATCCAATTGGGGGAGCAAACGTAATGCGCACCAATTCCGGAACCTACTCTCGTCCCCGCGAGGAGCTCATCGATTTCCAGGCGGGTGATGGCAAGCCACTGAATCTCATTCGAATCCGAGGCTCTGAGGCCCCCGTCAAGGGCCCCGTCGTGCTCGTCCATGGCGCCGGTGTCCGTGCCAACATCTTCCGCGCGCCCATCCAACGGACCATCGTCGATACGCTTGTCGCCGACGGCTACGACGTCTGGTTGGAGAACTGGCGGGCCAGCATCGACCTCGAGCCCAGCGAGTGGACGCTCGACCAGGCGGCCGTCCATGACCATCCCAAGGCCATCGAGACGATCGTCCAGAAGACGGGCTGGGACAAGGTCAAGGCCATCGTCCATTGCCAGGGCGCGACGAGCTTCGCCCTCTCGGCGGTCGCCGGACTCATTCCCCAGGTGAAGGTGATCATCAGCAACGCCGTCTCCTTGCACCCCGTGATGTCGCTCGCCGCGAAGCTCAAGCTCTGCCACTTCGTGTCCAAGCTCTCGAGGTGGACGTCCTACCTGGATCCCCAGTGGGGCCTTGGACCCCAGGGTCTGCTGCCCTGGGCCATCACCCTGATGGTGCGCGCCACCCATCACGAGTGCGACAACACCGTGTGCAAGATGGTGAGCAACATCTACGGCAGGGGCCACCCCACGCTCTGGAGTCACGAGCACCTCAACCCGGAAACCCATGAGTGGTTGAAGTATGAGTTCGCCAAGGTGCCCCTCACCTTCTTCGCGCAGATGGTGAAGAGCCTTCGCGCGGGCTACATGGTGCCAGTCGAGGGCTACCGGGAATTGCCTCCGGACGTGGTCAATCGTCCACCCCTGACGGATGCCCGCTTCGTCTTCATGGCCGGCCGGAAGAATCAGTGCTTCCTGTTCGAGAGCCAGCGGCGGACCTACGAGGCCCTGTCCCGGTACCGGCCCAACTACCACTCGCTGCACGTGTTGCCGGGCTACGGCCACCTCGACATCTTCATGGGCAAGAACGCGGCCTGGGACGTCTTCCCTCTCATCCAAGCCGAGCTGAACCGGCCCGTATAGGAGCACTCCACCATGCCGCCGACATTGGACGAACGTAAGGAAATACAGGACTCCGCTCCCGACGTCTTCTTCCGCGAAACCATGTCGGGCGGACTGACGTTTGGAACCACCGATCCCAAGCGAGGCGCCGCCGAGGGCCGGCGCACGCCCTTCATCTTCCACGCCACCATCCTCGTGGATGACGTGGTGGCCTTCATCGAGGAGCCGGAGCACACGGCTCGGCTCGTGGCCCGTATCTCCTATCCGCACTTCGACAAGGGCCTGATCGTGGATCGGGGACGCTTCAACCTGTTCCGGCCCGGGGACGCGCCGAGAACCCGGTTGATGACCTACGTCCTGCCCTTCGTGAACGAGGACCGCGCGTTGTGCCTGTCAGGCACCAAGACGATCCATGACGACACGGGATGGGACCTGTGGCACGACACCACCCGGCTCTATTGCCAGCTCCACGAGGGCGAGGACGAGCGCGGCCCGGTGGTTGGCGCGGGAATCCTCTCGCTGGGGGTTGGGGACGTGCTCAAGCTCATCGCGTCCATGGGCTCCTCCCTCCCCGGGAGCGAGGGCCTCCAAGCGCGGCTGCGCTTTGGCCACTTCTTCCTCGGCTCCCTTTGGGATCTCTATGCCCCCAGGGCCCAGGCCCTTGAAAACGGAGTGTCCCCATGAGTCCGAGACGAGAGCACTTCGACGCCATCATCGTGGGGTCTGGCTTTGGCGGTTCGGTGATGGCCTGGCGTCTGGCCGAGGCGGGCCTGAGCGTCTGTCTTCTGGAACGGGGCAAGGCCTATCCCCCCGGCTCGTTCCCGCGCAGCCCCTATGACATGCACCGCAACTTCTGGGATCCCAACAAGGGGCTGCATGGTCTCTTCAACATCTGGTCCTTCTCCGGGCTCGCCGGCGTGGTGTCGAGCGGGCTCGGGGGAGGCTCGCTCATCTATGCCAACGTGCTGCTGCGCAAGGACGAGAAGACCTTCGTCCAGGAGGATCCCCGCGACGGCAGCTACGAGTACTGGCCCGTCACCCGCGAGGAGCTCGAGTCCCACTACGACGCCGTGGAGAAGATGATGGGCGCCCAGCGCTACCCCTTCGACCAGGAGCCCTACCGGCACACCGCGAAGACGATCGCGATGAAGCTCGCCGCCGAGCGCATGGGGCTCCAGGACGAATGGGAACTGCCGCCGCTCGCGGTGACGTTCGGCAACCCTGGAGAGCCTCCCCTCCCCGGCGAACCCATCCGCGAGCGCCACCCGAACCTGCACGGGCGCACCCGCCTGACGTGCCGTCTGTGCGGCGAGTGCGACATCGGCTGCAACTACGGCAGCAAGAACACGCTCGACTACACGTACCTGTCGGCCGCCAAACGCGCCGGAGCGGAGATCCGCGTGCGCAGCGAGGTGCGCTCCTTCCGGCATGGGGGCGAGGGCTACGTCGTCGAGTACCTGGACCATTCCCAGGCCCCGGAAGGCGAGCCCCCCGCGCTGTCCCTCTCGCGCCAGCCATGCAAGGTCATCACGGCGGACAAGCTCGTGCTGTCGGCGGGGACGTTCGGCACCACGTATCTGATGCTCAAGAACCAGGGAGCCCTGCCGGGGCTCAGCGCCCGGATCGGCACCCAGTTCAACGGAAACGGCGACATGCTGGCCTACCTCTCCAAGTGCGTGCAGAAGGGCAAGCGAGGACGCGAGCCCCGCCTGCTCGACGGAGGCCACGGCCCGGTCATCACCAGCACCATCCGCTTCCGGGACGCGACCGAGGGAGGCCCCGGCCGCGGCTTCTACCTCCAGGACGCGGGCCACCCGGAGTTCGTCAACTGGCTCCACGAGGGACTCAACCAGTTCGCCGTCGCGCGCCGCTTCGCCCGGCTGGGGTTCCGGCTCGCCCAGGGGTGGCTGGGGTTGAGCAAGGACACCGACGTGAGCGCGGAGATCGCCGACGCGCTCGGCGACTGCGTGGGTTCATCCAGCTCGATGCCGCTGCTCGCCATGGGCCGGGATCTGCCCAATGGGCACATGTCCCTCAACGACGACGGACGGCTGGCGATCGACTGGAACATGCGAGGCGCGTCGTCCTACTTCCAGCGCGTCCAGCGGACGATGGCCCGGGTCGCCGAGGTGCTCGAGGGGAAGTTCATCCAGTACCCGCTCGGCTACCTCAGCCGCGTCATCACCGTGCATCCACTCGGGGGCTGCCCCATGGGACGCACCCTGGCCGAGGGCGTGGTGGACGCCCACGGAGAGGTCTTCAACCACCCCGGACTCTACGTGGCGGATGGCTCGGTGATGCCAGGCCCCACGGGCGTCAACCCGGGCTTCACCATCGCGGCGCTCGCCAATCGGTTCGCGGATCATCTCATCGAGCACTCGCGCCGCCCCACCCGCTCCCGCGCTCCCATGCCCGAGGAGTCCGTGTCCATGCACTGAGGGGAGAGACGCTGCTCTCCTCACAGGCGCGAGGAGGAATCGCCCGAGGCGACCAACCCCTCCTGCTCGGCCAGCGCGCGCAGGTGCTCCTTGACGCGCTGGAACTGCTGGCGCAACGCCGCCGCCCGGCGCTTGAGCGCGTCGGCCGGCAGCGGTTCCTCCGCCTCCGCCATCACCCGCGCCACCTCCTCCCACGACAAGCGCTGATCCACCCGGAGCGACAACAACAGACGCTCCTGGGGCTCCAGACTCTCACGCAACGCGCGGAAGCGCTCCTTCACCGAGGTGCGCTGCCAGGGCCGGGTGTCCGAGCGCGCGGCGAAGGGCTCCTCCGGCATCGCGGACATGCTCACGGGTTGCTCGCGGCGGACGGCCGGCGAGCGCATCACCTGCACGCACGCGTTGCGCGCCAGGCGGTACGCCCACGTGCGGAAGGAGCTCTCCCACCGGAAGCCCGGGAGCCCCCGCAGCAGGTTCTCGCTGAAGACGCTGAAGGCATCGCGGCCCCGATCCGGATCGTGAAGCATCGCCGTCATCAACCGAAGGATTTCCTGGCCATAGCCCTGCAGCGCCCGCTCCACGGAGCCCGCCAGGTCTCCTCGCTCGAGCAGTGCTTGGATTTCCCGCTCCAACAGCTCCCGTTCATCCGCGTGCATGCCGTGCCTCTTCATGGGTGATGGACTCCCCGCCGGAGTCCTCGGGGTTCGTGTCGTGCGGATCCAGGAGCAACAGGGCGCGCCGCTCGAACTGCCCCGAGCCCTGCTCGCGCGCGATGCGCACGGCGTTCAGGAGGAATTCGCGAGCCCGTGTCTCGTCGCCCAGCGCCCGCCACGCCTGGCCCCCGACGCGGTACAACTCCGCCTCCTGGAAGCGCTCGCCCATCGACTCCACCCATTGAAGGGCCGCGTTCACCGCGCGCAGAGCTTCCTCGGGCCGCTCACGCCGCAGGTGCACCTGCGCCAGCATGCCCACGTGGTAGGACAGCCCCCCGTTCAGGCCCGCCATGCGCCACCGGCTCAACCCCAGGCGCATCAGATCCAACCCCACCTCGGTCAACCCCAGCGCGGAAAGCGCCCAGGCGCGCAGCAGGCCGGCCCAGATCACCCACTCCACCAGCAGGCGCACCCGGTGCTCGTGCGCGATATCGAGACTGGCCTCGGCCAGCGCCAGGGTCCCCCGCGCATCGCCGCGCACCTGACAGGCCACGGCGGCGTAGAGGAGCACGTAGGCCCGCGTCTGGGGGTGGCCGATGCGCTCGGCGAGCGTGAGCGCGTCCTGGCCCCGGCGCAGGGCACCATCCTCCTGGCCGGTCACCGATTGGAGGACGGCGCAGTGGGCGAGCACCACCGCCGTGGGGTCCACCCAGTGCCGCACGGCCAGCCGCCTGTGCTCCTCCAGGGGGAAGTCCGAGCACGCCAGGGCGCGCTCCGCGCATTCGAGCGACTCGCGCATCCGCCCCCAGGTGAAGAGGATGGTGCACATCATGCGGTAGCCCAGGACGAGCAGCTCCTGGTTGCGCTGGCGCGAGCCCACGTCCACGAGCTGGGTGGCCAGGGCATAGGCCTCGCGGTACTCGCCGCGGGAGTAGGAGTAGGCGAAGGGGCCCCAGTAGGACACCTCCAGGGCCGACAGCGCGTCGCCCACGCGGGGGAACAGCTCGCGCACCCGGGCGTAGGTGTGCTTCACCTCGGGAGAGCTCAAGCCGCGCACCTGGGACAGGGGAATGCCCAGGGCGCAGAGCAACTGCAGCTCCTGCTGGACGTGCTGGGGTGAAGCGGGTTGGGAGCCGAGCAGCGTGAGCGCGTGCCGCAGGTGGTTCACGGCCTCCTGGTTGGCCGAGCGCCGCAGGGCGCGCAATCCGGCGCGCTGCCAGTAGACGATGGCCCGCGCGGGAGCCCCGGCCTCGGTGTAGTGGTGGGCGAGCAATTCGGGCTGTGTCCCCACCACCTTGGGGAACAGCTCTTCCAGGGCCTGGGCGATCCGCCGGTGGTGGTGGCGCCGAGGGCCTCGGGGCAGGGACTGGTAGGCGGCCTCCTGGAAGAGCGCATGCCGGAACTGGTAGGAGACGCCCTCCTCCGTGTCCTCGCCATGCTGGAGCAGGCCCGCGGCCACCAGTGCCTCCAGATCCTCGCGCAGGGCGGCCGGCTCGCGCCGGGTCAGCGCGGTCATCAACGCGCGCGTGAAGCCGCGGCCCACCACGGCGCACAACTGGGCCAGGGTCTTGAGCCGCCCCGGCAGCGCGTCCAGCCGGGCCAGCAGCAACCCCTGCAGGGTGAGGGGCAGGGAGGGCACCACCCCGCTGGCGGCCACCCGGTGCGCCATCTCCTCCACGAAGAGGGGCACCCCATCCGTCTTCTCCACGAGCAGGCGAACCGTCTCCTCGGGCAGCGCCATGCCAGCCGCCTCGCGTACCAGGCGGGCCGTGAGGGGCGCCGACAGCCGCTCCAGCGCCAGGTGGTGGAAGGACAGCCCCTCGCCCCGGGGGCGGCGGCCGTCCGTGTCACGGGAGCTGGCGAGGACGAGCACCCGTGCACGTCCCAACTGGGCCAGCATCGTGTCGAGCAAATCCCAGGTGGAGGGATCCGCCCAGTGCAGGTCCTCCACGATGCCGAGCACGGGCTTCACGCGGGCCAGGCTCAGCAGCAGCGCCGTGAGGGCCTCGCGGGTGCGCTCCTTGCGCTGCTCCGGCGACAACGGGAAGCGCGGTGCGGCGCCCTCTAGCGGAAGCGAGAGGAAGGCGGCGAGGAGATCCCGCTGCTCCGCCCCCAGGCCGAACTCCGTCAGGTGCATGTCCAGCGCGCGGCGGTTGTCCTGGGGTGAGCCCTCTGGATCCAACCTGAAGAGCCGCTGCAGCATCTCGATGAGCGGATGGAAGGCGCTGTGGGTGAATTGGCTCCAGCATTGGCAGCGCAGGAGGATGCACGAGGACGGTGATACCCGCTGACGGACCTCCTGGAGGAGCCGGGACTTGCCGAGGCCCGCCTCGCCGGAGATCAACACGAAGGAGCCCCGGCCCGCCTGGGCCTCCCTCCAGAAGCCGAGCAGCCGCTCCAGCTCCTCCTCGCGGCCCACCAGGGGGGTGAGCGCCCCCGCGGCCAGCGTGCGATCGAAGCGGAACACCGTCTCGCGCGCGCGCTCCACCTGCCAGAGCTCCATCGGACGCGCGCCCGACAACCCCTCGAAGGAGCGAGGACCGAGCGCCCCCGCGTCGAAGGCCCGCTGCACCAGCGTATGCGTGGCCTGACTGAGGACCACGGTGCCGGGGGGCGCCTGCCGGGCGATCCACGCGGCGATGCGGGGAGCCTCGCCCTGGATGGTGGGGGTACGGCCTCGCAGCTCCGGGAGGCTGTCGTCCAACACCACCGTCTCCGTATGGAGGCCCACCTGGACGACGAATTCCCCCGAGGACAGTTGGAGCCCCGCCGCCACGGCGTGCTCGGCGTCCTCCTCGTGTGCCACCGGGTAGCCGAAGCAGGCCAGCACCTCGTCCCCCATGCAGGTGGTGATGGAGCCGCCATGGGCCTGGATGATCTCCGAGCAGCGCTTTTGGAAGGAGGCCTCCAGTTCGCCCAGCTCCTCGGGATCGGACTCCTCGGTGAACCCCACCGTGCCCACCAGATGGCAGGACACCAGCGTCACCGACCGGCGCTGGGGCACCACCGCCCGAGGCTCCTCGCGCCAGGGCCCCAACCCATCCTCCAGCCGACGCAGCCGCTCCAGGAGCAGGGCGGCCGACGCGAGGCGCTTCTCCGGCGCCTTCGCCAGGAGCGAGGCCACGAGGGCATCCGCTTCCTCGGGCAGCTCCGGACAGCGGATGCGCACGGAGGGCACCGGCTCGGGCGAGGTGACGTGGGCGCGCAACTCGTCCAACCGGATGTTCGGATAGGGCAGCTCCCCGCAGAGCAATTCGTACAACAGGACGCCCGCGGACCAGAGATCACTGCGTGCGTCCTGCTCGCCCCCCCGCCATTGCTCCGGAGACATGTAGGCAGGCGTGCCAGCGGTGGGCAGGAAGGCCGAGGCGGTGTCGCCGGAAGGACGAGACCAGGCGAGCCCGAAGTCGAGCAGCTTCACGCGCCCCTGGGGACCGATGAAGACATTGCTCGGCTTGAGGTCGCGGTGGACGATGTGACGGCTGTGCGCGTGCGCCAGGCCGGCCGCCACCCCGCTCATGATCTCCAGGGCGCGCCGCACCCCCGGCCGCCGCTCCCGCCGCAGCAGCGAGGCGAGCGATTCGCCCTCCAGGCACTCCATGATGAAGAAGGGAATCCGCGGCTCCCACGGAGCACCCACCCATTCGGACACGTCGAAGACCCGGATGATGTTCTCGTGATCGAGCCGCGCGATGGCCCGGGCCTCCTGCCGGAGCTGCTCCAGGGACCAGTCGGAGCCGGTGCCCTCCCGGGGCATGAAGAACTTGAGCGCCACCACGCGCTGCAACTCCGCGTCGCGCGCGCGGAACACCTGACCCATGCCCCCCGCCCCCAACTCGGAGAGGATCTCGAAGCGGTGCCCATCCGAGCCGCCCAGCCACTCCCCGGCGGCTGGCTTGCGGAACAAGGTGGGCCCCTGGGCCAGCGCCTGCAGGAAGGAGTCATCGAAATCCGAATCGTCCCGCGCGTCGCTCTGACTCCGTGGATCCGGGTCCGAAGACATGGGCCCGGCGGTGTGTGGGCTCCCATCGGCCATGCCCTACCCCCGAGTGGATCAGTCCCCCTTGAAACAAAGGGTCGCCATTCGAGAAAAGGTATGACCCCGCCGGGACACGTGCCAGACGGCCCTCGGGGATGGCTGGTCCACTGTCACCCAGGCGAAGCCGGAGGAGCGACTAGTCGAACAAGCCCTGGAGATAGAAGCGGCCATCCCGAGCATCCCGGAACACCCACGCCTGCCCGATCCCCTCGAAGTGGACCCGGTAGTAGTCACGGCTGTACGGGCGCGCGTCCCACCAGTCCCCGCTCAGGCGCTCCGGACCCATCAGCGCCACCACCCGGCGCCGCCGTCCCCCGAGGCGCGCGGCCATCAACTCCCCCGCCTCCGTCATCTCCACGTCGAGCGAGGTGGGACTGCCCAGCATCCGCGAGGGCCGCTCCCGAAGAACCTCCGGTACCGGCTCGGCGGCCTCCACGGGTTGGAGCAACTCCCCCTCCAGGCCCCGGCTCGCTGGCGGAGGACGGAAAGCACGCGCCGCGTACCCCGCCTCGGGCCGGTGCGAGTCCTCAAGCGCGGCCATGAAGAGCGACTCCTCGCCCAGGGCCGTCGCCAGCCGGGAGAGCACCACCTCCAGCGCCGCGTCCCCCTCGGGGGCATCCCCCAACGACAGTTGCTGGCCCCGGTCCTCGCAGTCCTCCTCCACCCGGAGGAGCAGTCCCGCCACCGGGCCTTCCAGCCGCACGTCCGAGAGCCGATGCCGCGTCAGCTCCAACAACATCTTCGCCTGCGCCGTGGGCCGGGCCAGCGTCAGCGGCACCACCGCCTGCCCGGAGGGATCCAACTTCAACGTCAGGCTCAACCGCACCGCGGCGCGGCGCCGGCCCCCCAACCGTCCACACAGCCGATCCAACACCGTCTTGAGGGCGAACTGCAGGGGCTCCAGGGACTCGGCGGGCCACTCCAGCGTCAACCGCTCCTCGAGCACCTCCTCCAAGACCTCCGCGAGGAACGGCGTCTCATCTCCTCCCCGGCAACGCGCATGCGCCCGCATTCCCGCCGCCCCACTCCGCGCCGTCACCGCCCCCACGGGCAGCGAGGCCACCTCGCCCAGCGTGCTCAACCCGAGCGCCACGAACGCCGTCTGCTCGGGACCCTCCAGGGCGCTCAGCGGCAGCGGGGCCAGGGCCCGCGCGCCCTCTCCGTCCGGCACCATGTCCATGCGCCGGGCGCCATGCCGGGCCAGGGCCCGCGCGGTGAACTTCTCCGAGGCCACCACCATCCGGCCCCGCCACCCCAGCTCCGAACATCGCGACAGCACCTCGGCGCACAGTCCTTCCTCCCCCTTCACCAGGTGGGCCGCCCCGGCGTCGAGCCACAAGCCGTCCGGCTCCGACACCTGGAAGCCCGGCGCCAGACTCATCAACATCTCGCCCAGGGCCACCAGCGCCCGCCGCTCCTCCTCGGGCCGGTAGGTGAAGTGGCGCAGCGCGGGCTCCAGGGCGCTCGCCGCCGTGAGCGTCGTCCCCGGACGCACGCCCGCCTTCAGCGCGCTCGTGGACGCACACGCCACCCGCTGCTGACCGCGCACCTCCTCCACCAGCACGAAGGGTTTGCCCGTCAGCTCCGGCAGTTCGATCACCTTGCGCTGCACCGGAAAGCGCGAAAAGTGCAGATACCCCAGCCGCATGTCCCTCTCCCCTCGCCTCAGTGCGGCGCCGGACTCGCGTCCAGGTGCGGACGCAACGACGGCAGGGGCACATCCCGTCCCGGGCGCTGGCCCAGGATGCCGCGGTGCCCCTCGCGCGAGGACTGCTCGCGGGGCAGCTCCGGCACCGTCATGGGCTCGGCTGGCAACAGCTCCGCCCCCCAGGGACACTCCCCCTCGGCCAGCTCCGGGTAGAGCGCCCGCCACGGCACCAGGGCCCGCGACCCGAGTCCCCCCTGCCGGCTGCGCACCACCTCCACCGACAGACCCCGATCGCCCCGTGGCTCGGTGCGCAGCCGCAACATCCCGTCCGAGGGGGCCTCCGGCGCCGTCAAGAGCAGCAACAGGGTGCCACCCCGCCCCGCCGCGTCCATGAGCCGCTTGCCCTCGGCGGGTGACAGGCGCACGCCCTCCTCCCCCCGCGCCGTTCCCGGAGGGGCCCGCGTCAAATCCAACACCACGCAGGCGAACGCACCGCTGCGCACGAGCTGCACCGCGGACCACGCGAGCTGCTCCGCCGTCCGGGGCCGCACGATGAGCAGCCGGGAGGGATCCACCCCCGCCGCCACCGCCGCGGGCGGATAGAGCTCCCCGGACCCATCCACGTAGGCGCACAGCCGGCCTTCCCGGTGCGCCGAGGCCACGGCCCGGAGCGCGAGGCTCGTGCGCCCCGAGGCCCGTTCACCCCACAACTCCACCACCTGTCCCAGGGGCAACCCACCCCCGGGCAGCAGCGCGTCGAACTCCTCCACCCCCGTGCGCAACGCCGCGAGGTACTTCCTCGGCGCCGCCTGCAACCGGCGGATCTGCTCCCTCAACGCCTCCACCGTCACCGCCAGATTGCCCACCGTCGCACTCATCACGTCACCCGCCGCGCACAGAACCTGAAACGAAGTTCAGTATGCCGGGCGTTCTGACATGCGCCAGGAAATGTCGCCTGGAGGGGGAGCGGGCAACGCGCGCCCACCGGCCGCGTCGCACCCAGGGTGAAGTCCTAGTTGGCGCAGAGCACCTTCACCTCGAGCTTCTGATCCGTCGGCCGCCGTGGGCACGAGGACTGGAAGTACAGGCGCGCGGCACGCCCCTCCTTGACGGGCTCGTACGACAGCTCGCCCCCGGCCACGCTGCACGTCTGGGTCTGGCCGTCCTCGCGCGTCACCTGGACCTGGACGAGCCGGGCATCGGGCAGGTTCACCACCTCGATGCTCTGCGAGGAACGGGCGAGCGAGGCGATGTTCACCAGCGTCTCCCGGTAGCTCGCGCGGCAGATGGAGTCCAGGTTCGCCAGTCCCGAGTCGAACAACGCCGCCATCTCGCGCTGGCGGTAGCCGGGCCCGTAGGACGTCGGGCAGTCGGCGTTGCGCACGAAGTTCCCATCCAGCACCTTGTCGGCACGCTTGTCCGTCAGGCCCACGGGGCCAATGGTCGCCCACAGCACCTCGCGCGTGGCGCCCGTACCGTCCGTGAGGCTCCGGAAACGCTCGTAATAGGAGCGCACCGGCGTCAGACGCTCCGCCTGCTCGCTGCACAGGTCGTGCGAGGTGTCCGAGTCCAGGATCACCCCCGGCGGCCGCTCGGTGGAGCTGCAATCTTCCTCGTCGGAGACCACCACCACCAGGAGCCGGGCCCCATCGCGAAGGAAGCCCGCCGTGCCCCCCTCCCGGACGTCCGTGGAGGACAGCGGCGGCGTGAGGGCCAGCCGGACCGCCTCGAAGGGGGACTCCTGGCCGCTGCCCTTGATGCCCTGCCGCACCAGGCGGCGGAACTTCTCCAACAGCTCCGGATCCCCTCCATCGAGGAAGCGCTCGGTGGTCAACCGTCCCTGGGCGTCGGGAACGGGCTGCAGCCTGCCTCCCTGATCGTTATAGAGGAAGAACTGCTCGCGGTTGTCGACGAGCGCGTGCAGATAGACCGACGTGGTGATGACCCCCACGCGGAAGTCCTGAGCGACCCCATCGTTCTTGCGCAGTTCCTCCAGGAAAGCGGGCAATTCGGTCGCGATCGCCGCCTGCTCCTCCGTCATCGAGCCCGAGTTGTCGATGACGAAGAGCAGATCCGTCTTCTGCGCCGGGATGAGAGGGGCCTCGGCCTGGCAGCGGCCGGGCAGCGTGGAGCCGGGCGCATCCACGGGCGTGGTGCACGCCATGTTGCACAGGGTGGCGGCCAGCAGCGCGCTCGTACGGAAGGAGTGGACCATGAAATCTCCAGGGGAAGGCCGGCGAGCGTAGCGCGTGATACGTCCGACCAAGGGGCTTTTCCCACCGCCCGCCCCTCCGCTGAAAAGAGGACACAACCGTCCGGCAGGCGACGACCTTGGCGAAAAGTACAGGTCTCGTTTGCCATGTCCGTTTTGATTGCTACGTTGGGACAACCCCCTCAGAAGCTCGACCACAGAATTCTTTGACCGGCCCGGAAGCAGTTCGGCCGGGTTGCAAAATCGAGGCATCCCTACATGTCCGACGAAAAAAAGAAGGGCCCTTCCTCCGCCTCGGCAATGCCCGCGGCCATGGCCCCCCCGGGGATCATCAACAAGGAGGACATCCCGCAGGTCCTCCCGATCCTCCCGCTGCGCAACTCCGTGTTCTTCCCGGGCGGCGTGCTGCCGCTCGCGGTGGGCCGCCAGAAGACGATCGCCCTCATCAAGGACGCGGTGCGTGACGACCAGGTCATCGGCGTCGTCACCCAGCGCCGCGCCGAGGAAGAGGATCCCGGCGCGTCCGACCTCTACACGATGGGCACCGTCGCCCGCATCGTGAAGCTGCTCAAGATGGGCGAGGACAACTACTCGCTCGTGGTGCAGGGCCTGGCGCGCTTCCGCGTGCTGGATCTCGTGCAGGAGGCCCCCTACCTCAAGGCCCGCGTGGACGCCGTGGAGGACCGCACGGCCTCGGAGAACGTCGAGGTCGAGGCCCTCGGCATCAACCTCAAGAAGCTGGCGCGCGAGGTCATCGAGCTGATGCCCGAGCTGCCCGCGGCCGCCACCGAGCTGGTGGAGTCCATCACCCACCCGGGCCACCTGGCGGACCTCATCGCCGCCAACGTGGACGTGGACATCGGCGAGAAGCAGGCCGTCCTGGAGACGGTGGACCTCAAGGCCCGCATGAGCCTCGTGCTCGAGCTGCTCAACCGCAAGCGCGAGATCCTCAAGCTCAGCAACAAGATCGACTCCGCCGTCAAGGGCGAGATGTCCAAGACGCAGCGCGAGTACTACCTGCGCCAGCAGCTCAAGGCCATCAAGGAAGAGCTCGGCGAGATGGGCGAGGAAGAGGAGGAGCTCGACGAGCTCCAGGAGCGCCTCAAGAAGGCCGGCCTGCCTCCCGACGTGGAGAAGGTCGCCAACAAGGAGCTCAACCGCCTCAAGACGATTCCGGCGGCCTCCAGCGAGTACACCGTCGCGCGCACCTACCTCGATTGGATCGCCGACCTGCCCTGGGCGAAGATCAGCGAGGACAACCTCGACATCGAGAACGCGCGCCAGACGCTGGAGAAGGACCACTACGGCATCAAGAAGGTCAAGAAGCGCATCCTCGAGTACCTGGCCGTGCGCAAGCTCAAGAACGACATGCGCGGGCCCATCCTGTGCCTCGTCGGTCCCCCGGGCGTCGGTAAGACGTCGCTCGGCCAGAGCATCGCCAAGGCCGTGGGCCGCAAGTTCGTGCGCCTGTCCCTGGGCGGCGTGCGCGACGAGGCGGAGATCCGCGGCCACCGGCGCACCTACGTCGGCGCGCTGCCGGGCCGCTTCATCCAGAGCATGAAGAAGGCCGGCATGAAGAACCCGGTCATGATGCTGGACGAAATCGACAAGCTCGGCGCGGACTTCCGCGGCGATCCGAGCGCGGCCCTCCTCGAGGTCCTCGACCCCGAGCAGAACAGCACGTTCAGCGATCACTACCTCGACGTGGCGTTCGACCTGTCCAAGGTCATGTTCATCGCCACCGCCAACCAGCTCGACCCCATCCCCGGGCCGCTCCGCGACCGCATGGAGATCATCGAGTTGACGGGCTACACCTTCGAGGAGAAGCAGAGCATCGCGCGCATCCACCTGGTGCCCAAGCAGCTCAAGGAGCACGGCCTGTCGACGGATCACATCGCCATCTCCGACGAGGCCCTGCTGGTGCTGACCACGGCTTACACGCGGGAAGCCGGTGTGCGTAACCTCGAGCGGCGCATCGCCGACATCTGCCGCGCGGTGGCGGTGGAAGTGGCGGGCGGCAAGATGGAGAAGCAGGACGTGGATGGCAACCGGGTGAAGGAGATCCTGGGGCCAGAGATGTTCTACTCGGAAGTCGCCGAGCGCACCGAGGTGCCGGGCGTGGCCACGGGCCTCGCGTGGACCGCGGCGGGTGGCGATCTCCTCTTCATCGAGGCGACGAAGATGGCGGGCAAGGGCGGCATGACGCTCACCGGCCAGCTCGGCGACGTGATGAAGGAGAGCGCCACGGCGGCGCTGAGCTACCTGCGCAGCAAGGCGGAGTCGCTCGGCATCAACGCCAACTTCCTGGAGAAGACGGACCTGCACCTGCACTTCCCGGCGGGCTCCATTCCGAAGGACGGCCCCTCGGCCGGCGTCACCATCCTCACCGCGCTCACCAGCCTGCTCACGGGCATCCGGGTGCGCGGCGACACGGCGATGACGGGCGAGGCCACGCTGCGTGGCCTGGTGCTGCCGGTGGGCGGCATCAAGGAGAAGGTGCTCGCGGCGCACCGCGCGGGCATCAAGCGCGTCATCCTCCCGGAGCGCTGCCGCAAGGACTTGCAGGACGTGCCGGAGCAGGCCCGCAAGGAGATCGAGTTCATCTTCGCCACGCGGATGGACGAGGTGCTGGCCGCGGCGCTGGAGACCTCCCCCTTCAAGGAGGGGGTGCCTCCGCAGGCCGAGACGACCGCCGAATCCACCCCTGAGGTGCGCGCCTAGCGCGAACCCGGAGTTGAGCCAGTCATGACACGGGCGGGTTCCCACCAGGGAGCCCGCCCGTTGTCTTTAGAGCGAGCGACTCCCCCACCCATGGGCGGAGTCAAGAAGCGCATGAGACACCGAGAGAGAGAAGACGCCACGAGGACTGCCAGGTGCGCTCAGGCCGCGGCGAGCTCGTAGATGAAGAAGCTCCGCAGGGTCTCATCCAGCTCCGGCGCCATGCAGTGCTTGGCCACCTGCCGGTAGCCATGCAGCGCCAGATCCTTCTCGACGATCAACGGCGACAGCTTCTGCTCGTCACTGGAGGTGGTGATCAGATCGTCGTGCGTGGCGCGCAGCTCGTACAGGGCCACGTCGACGTGGTCGCGAGCCATCGCGTAGTCGATGACGTAGCGGTACCAGCGCCACAGGGCCTGTTGCCGCTGCTTCTCCAGCGTCCGGGCCGCCTGGGGAATCTCACCGCGCTTCTCATGGGCCTGGAGCTCGGCCTCGCTCGTCAGCACGAAGCCCTGCACCACGCGGATGAGCTCGGCCCGGGCGATGCGCTCGGCGTCCTCACTTCCGCAGTACTCGGGGCAGAACTCGTCGCCCAGGAGGAAGAGCCCGCCCTTCGTCAGCAGCGACCGGCCATGCGCCAGGTAGCTCTGCGGAAGATGGTGGTGCGAGCCCCAGCTGATCAGGATGTCGATCGGCTCCTGGTACTCCTCGAATGGCTTGGAGAACACGCGCACATCCGTGCCCTTGATCCGGCGCTTGAGCGCCTCGAGGAGCGTCGCGTCCGTCTCGTGGGCGACGATGTCGGCCCGGGGGTAGAGCCGGGAGAGCTGCCACGCCAGGTACCCACTGCCGCAGCCGACGTTGAAGATGCGCGGCGGGCGGCCCAGCTCGCGGCAGAAGGCCTCCACGCGCGCCAGCATGCAGGCATCGCCCTCGGCGATCTGGGGATGCCCCGAGCGCATGCGCAAGGTGATGTCCGACTGTGCCTCCTCGGGCGGTGCGACGAGCTGCCCACTCACAACCGCACCTCTTCCTTCTTGATGTCGACGATGGACGACGCCTCCACGGTCGCCACGAAGCGCCCCAGTCCGAAGCGGGGCTTGAGGACCACGTACAGGCCGTCGATCGCGCCCTCCGGCGACATCACCGGGATGCCTTCCACGCCGTCGAAGAAGCGGGCGTTGTCCTGCGCGCGGCCCTTGATCTCCTCCGAACCCGAGGCCAGCGTCGACTTGTCCTTGCGCAGCGTCAGGTTCTCGGCGACCCGGCGCGACATCTCCCCGATGAGGTGGTTGGTGGCCTGCTCGGCGCTCGACAGGTCCTCCAGACCGGACACCAGGTTGAGGAAGGCCTGCTTGAGGCGCGACGGATCGCTCTCGTACTGGCTGAGCCGCTCCGCTTCCTTGAAGTAGTTATCCTTGCCGCACCGCTGGTCGTAGAACACCGACACGAAGACGAGGAAGCGCAGGTAGGCTTGGCGGTAGCTCTTCTCGAAGAACGACTGGGCCTCCTGCTCGCTGACCTCGCCGCTCACCACGCTCGTGATGGCCGCGGCGGACAGCATGGCGCTCAGCATCGCCAGGTGCACGCCCGTCGACAGGAGCGGATCCAGGAAGCACGCCGCGTCACCGCACAGGAAGTAGCCGGGTCCGCAGAAGCTCTCCGCCGCGTACGAGTAGTCCGACTCCGTCTTCAGCCCGGTGACGAGCTTCGCCCCGGAGCAGACCCGCTGGATGAGCGGGCACGAGGCGATGGCGTCCTCGTAGATCTTGGCCGTGTCGGCCTCGCGCTTCTGCGCCTGGAAGGAGTCCTTGTGGACGACGACGCCCACGCTCGTCTTCCCGCCGCTCATGGGAATGGCCCAGATCCAGCCATCCGGGATGGACCCGACGGCGATCGCGCCATCCCGGTAGTCCGCGCCCTTCTGCGTGCCCTCCCAGTAGCCCCACACGGCGATGTTCTGGAACACCTTGTGGAACTGACGATTGTGCAGGTAGCGCGTCGACATCACGCCATGCCGGCCCGAGGCGTCGATCAGGTAGTCGAAGGAGATCTCCCCCGTCTGGCTCTCATCCCCGTGCACGGCCCAGACCGCCTTGACGGGACGGCCCTCCGCGTTGTTCTCGATGGACTTGACCTCCACGCCCTCGAACACCCGGACGCCCTGCTCTTCCGAGTGCCGCAGGAGCAACTCATCGAACTCCGACCGGTCCACCTGGAAGCTGTAGGTGTGCTGGCCCTGGAGCTCGCCGAAGTCGAGGCTCCACTTCTCACGGCCCCACTCCAGGTAGGCACCCGGCTTCTTGACGAACCCCTTCGCCTCGATCTTCTGCCGGGCGCCGACGAGGTCCGCGATCTCCAGACAGGACGGAAGGAGCGACTCGCCAATGTGATACCGCGGGAACATCTCGCGCTCGATGAGGGTGACCTCGACTCCCGCGCGCGCGAGGAACGACGCGGCGGTCGAGCCAGCGGGCCCACCACCAAGGACGAGGACTTTGGTCGACGCAGGGATGTTAAGCATTGTCACTCCTTGAACTCAGGTAATCCAGTCATCCGTGAAACAATCCCAACCAGAAAAGAAGCGCCTCAGAGTACGACCGGGCAGTCCTTGAGCCAGTGATCCAACTGGATCACGAGGTCCAACCGGGTCTTCAGGACCGCCGCCCCAAAGGGGTGATCCGGCGAGACTTCTTCCGTCGTGAGCCGGCGGACCGCCTCGCGATCCAACAGCCCATGCACGGGTGACTGGTTGTCATTGACGATGTCGGCCACGCGCGCGCGGATCCCCTTCACATACGAGGGATCATGCAGGCTGGGATATGCCGTCTTCCGGCGGGCGATGACGTCTTCCGGCAACAGATGGGACATGGCCTGGCGCAGGAGGCCCTTCTCCACGTTCCCGGCGAACTTCATCGCGGGGGGCACGTTCCACATGTACTCGACCAACTGGTGATCACACAGCGGAACACGCACCTCCAGCGAGGCCGCCATGCTGATCCGATCCATGCGATCCAACATGTACCGGAGGAAATGGTTGATGTTCAGGTAGAACATCTCCCGGACGCGCGCGTCGTGCGGAGACTCGCCGGGCAGCTTCGGCACCTCGTTCAAGGTGCTCTGGTAGGTGTCCGCGAGGTACTCCTCGGCACGGACCTTCTTCGCGATGTCCGGCGCCAGGAGCGGCACGCCCAGGTTCTGGGCATGCGCCAGCCAGGGGAACGCGTTCATGTTCAGGATCTGGGGCACGTAGAACCACGGGTGACCCCCGAAGATCTCGTCGCCCGCCTCGCCCGACAACACCACCGTCGCGCCCGCCTCCTTCATTTTCCGGAATAGGAGGAGAGCGGAGATCTCCTTCTCACCGGAGACGGGGAGATCCCGGGCGGTCAGCGGCGCGTGGATGTGGCCGAGCAGATCCTCCGCCCCGAGCGTCACCGTGCGGTGATTCGTTCCGCACAGCTCGCTCACGCGCCTGGCCCAGGGCGTGTCCAGATCCCGGTGCATGAGGTCCGCCCTGAAATGCCGGGCCTCGTCGACGAAATCCACCGTGAAGGTGTCCAGCGCGGAGTTCTTGGTCGCGCGGTACTCCTTCGCCGCGATCGCCGTCACACCGCTCGAATCCAGTCCCCCGGAGAGCATGGAGCAGACGTTCATGTCCGTCACCATCTGACGGGTAACCACGTCCTCGAGCATTCCGCGGACCCGGCGCAGCGTCGTCTCCGCGTCGTCCGTGTGCTCACGGCTCTCCAGCTTCCAGTACCTGCTGATCTTCAGCCCGTTGCGGCTGTACACCGCGAAGTGGCCGGGACGGATTTCCTGGATGCCGCGGTAGACGCTCGACCCCTGGGTCCGCACGAAGCCGACCGTGAGCGCCTGCGCCAGGCCCTCGGCGCCCAGCTCGCGCTTGACCAGCGGGTTCTTGAAGAGCGCCTTCTCCTCCGAGGCGAACAAGAGCGCGCCGCCGCGCTCGGCGTAGAACAGCGGCTTGACGCCCAGATGGTCGCGCGCGAGGAACAGCTCCTGCCGCGTCTCATCCCAGACCGCGAACGCGAAGATGCCGTTGAGCCGCTCGAGACAGGACGGACCCCACTCCATGTAGGCCCGCAGCAACACTTCCGTATCCGAGCGCGTCTCGAACGTGTGCCCCAGCGCCCGCAAATCCCGGCTCAAATCCCGGAAGTTGTAGATTTCGCCGTTGAAGACGAGCGTGTAACTCCGCTCACCGGCGCGGCGGGTCATCGGCTGGACACCCCCGTGCGGATCAATGACGAACAGGCGCCGGTGGGCAAGCGCCGCCCGCGGGCTCAGCCAGAGGCCACTGTCGTCGGGGCCTCGGAGCTGGAGCGACTCGGCCATGCCCTGCACCATCGCCCGCTGCTCCGACAGATTCCGCTCCCAATCCACCCAACCGATGATTCCACACATGATGAACGCTCACCTGTCCCTGGCGTCCAGGGCTCGTCGATATTTAGATGAAGAAACAGATCGCGGGGAACACGATGTACTCGGCGTACATGAGCTTCCAGAAGAGCTGGTAGAACCGCCCGACGGACATCTTGTCGTCCAGGCGCACCGCCCTGCTCCTCATCAGGAAGAACGCCAGCAACCCCAGATGGGTCACCAGCAGCAGCAGGCCAACGAGCGGAGACAGTCGAACCAGTCCCGCGATGACCAGCAGCGCATAGGAAAGACTCACGAGTCCCACCGCGAGCCGGAACGTGAGGCTCGGGCCGAAGACGATCGCCGCCGTCTTCAGACCGTTCCGGCTGTCACCCTCGATGTCGGGGATGTCCTTGACGAGCGCCACGGAGAACACGATGCCAAACGAGAACACCGCCAGGATCACCGCCTCGAAGGACAGACCCGGCGCTCCCGAGAGGACCGTATTGAAATACGAGAACATGCCCAGGGGCAGGATGACCCCGCGGGTGATGGCGATGATTCCTCCCGCGCCGAACGCCGTGCTCTTCAAGCGCACCGGGGGCAGGGAGTAGAGAGAGCCATTGACCAGGTACAGCACCGCGGTGACCAGGAGGCTCATCGACTGCGTCGCCCCGATCACGAGCGAGAGAATGGCCGCGCCGATGGTGACAACGAGGCCCTCCCGCTCCGACATCACCCCGGACGCGAGCGGCAACGACGACTTGTTGATCCGATCGATCTCGATGTCGCTCAACTGATTGACACCATTGACATACACATGCAGTCCGGAGGCACATACCAAGGCCAACACGAACGCGACCGCATCGAACCTCAAGACGCCCGCGTGGTGCATCGCCAGGGCATAGGCGGCCACCACCTGGACCACCGTCGCCTTGGCGGGCAACGGCCGGGAAAATTTCCATAGAATCTTGGGCGTGATCATCCCGTCAGCTCTCGCGTGTGTGAATTATTGCGATTCGAAATGTCGCGGACGCCGAATCCTCTCAACCGATTCAAGGCCATCCGCGCTGAACGTTAAACAGTTTATCCTCTTTTCCACGACGCGACAAGTCTCCTCGTGGGAAGAGGCTCGGGCCTAGACGCGCGAGCTTCGCGCGAAGCCATCCGAAACGACGTTGAGCCCGCGGGTGAGTTGCTTCAAGACGGGCCAGGTGAGCCGGAAGAACAAGCGATTCCGCGAGTAGAGAAAACGAGCCAGCCGGACCCGCGCGGCCAACCCCTTGCCCATCTCGCTTTCAGCCACTCGCCGAGTGTACCCCTTGAGGGAGAAGTCCCCCGTGGCGAAGGCCTGGCGGACTTCCTCCGCGGCCAGGGGGCCGTATTTCATGCCCCAGGAAATCCCCTCTCCCGCCATGGGATCCACGCCCGCCGCATCCCCTACCAGGAGCATGCGCGGCACGCTGTAGGTGCCATCCGCCTCGTAGTAACGCTCCGGATGACCCTTCAGCTCGCACTCCGCCAGGGAACGGTCATTCGTGGCCAGGTAGTCATCCAGCATCGGCACGAGCGACGCCAGCGGGCGATCGTGCAGGAGTCGGCTGTCGAAGATGCCCCGATTCATCATCGGGCGGCCATCCACGTAGCTGGGGAAGTCCCAGAGATAGCCTTGCATGCCATCCGGCACGCGGCTGAAGTCGAACACGGCGCTCTGCTCCGTGAATTCGGGTGTGTGCTCGGGGACTTCCGGGGTGAGCACTTCCATCAATCTGGACACGGGCGCCGGCTGCCCGGCGGAGGGGAGATCCATCCACCGGCGGACGACGGACTTGGAGCCGTCGGCGCCGATCACGACCTTCGCGTGGAAGGATCCCTTGGACGTGCTCAACACCAACCCATCCGCCACCCGCTCCATGCCCAGGACGGAGGTCTCTTCCTGGATCCGCACGCCCCGCTCGCGGGCGATGTCCACGAGCCTGGCGTCGAACTCACTGCGCCGGAACACCCGGAACACGGGCGTCTTTCCCCCGGGGAAGCGCAACGTCACATCGCATCCCTCGAAGCGCAGATGCGCCGTGCGCACGGACACGTGAGGCGAGTCGAAGCGCTCCCAGGGAATGTCCAGCCACTGGAGGATGGGATCCACCAGCGCGGTGACCCCTCCCCCACACAGCTTCTCCCGGGGATGGGTCCCCTTCTCGAGGACAATCGTGCGGCCCATCAGGTCCGGCGCCAGCTTGTGAAGACTCAGGGCCGCGCTGATTCCCGCGGGCCCCGAACCGATGATCGCCACGTCCACGTATTCCATGCGCGTAGGCCCTCAGCGGCGAAGTTCGTAGAGGGCCACGAACGGATCATCGACGGCGAGCCGCTGACACGAGCCGAAACCGGCCTTCTCGGCCAGCTCGCGCGTCTTGCCCTCGCCCATGGCGCCGCCCAGCGCGGCGCCGCCATATGCCAGGGACACGGTGATGCAATAGAGCGTGCTCAACGAGTACACGGCCCGTCCCAGGGGATTGATGTTCTCCTCGACGTCCGAGGACACGTTGTCCTCCACCAGCAGGTAGGAGCCCGTGGGCGAGAGCGCCTTGCGCACGGCCGTCATCAGACCCAGGGGGTCGACCGAGTCGTGGACCACCGCGAACGACGTGATGAGATCGAACGTGTCCGCGGGAAGCCCCGTGCCGTCATCGACGGTGAACGTGACGCGACCGGACAGCCCCTCCTCCTTCGCTTTCGCGCTGGCGCGATCGATCGAGCCCCGGTGGTAGTCGATGCCCGACACCTGGGCCTCGGGAAAGGCGCGAGCCAGGGTCAGCGCGGCCACGCCACTGCCGCAGCCGACGTCGAGCGCCCGGCCTCCCGCCTTGAGCTTCTCCTGCACGTGCGGCATGGCGGGAATCCAGTGCGGCACGAGCTTGTGCTTGAACTGGGGAGCGGAAATGCGCTCGAAGACCTCCGCCATCTCCGGGTTGTACTCCGCGTAGGAGATGCCCTTGGCGTCGCGGAATGCCTCGCCAATCCGGGGCGCCATGCTCACCACCGGAACGGTCGCCTGCAGGAACCCCCCCATGAACGCCGGGGACTCCTCGTTGGCGAGCACCGCCGCGTGCTCGGGCGGAAGGAAGTACGTCGCGCCCTCGCGCCGGTATTCGATGTACCGCGCCGCCACCATGGCGCTGAGCCATTCCTGGACATAGCGCTCGGAGAGACTCGTCTTCTGCGCCAACTCCCGCGCCGTCACCGGTCCGGACCCGGCCAGGGCCTTGAAGATACCCAGGCGGTCTCCGATGTACGAAAGCGCGCCATGCATGGTCGCTCCCACATCGGAGAGCACGCGCTCGGCGAACCCCTTCACCTTCTCCCTGTCAACGGCGCCTTTCACATCACCCATCTTCATTCCTCGTCATGAACCGGTGCGCCCGAGCACACGACGGCCTGAATGCCGTGCTCGAGCGGGCACCTCGTTGGTGGAGTGGCCATCCACTCCATGAATCAACACCTGTTCGCGCTCGTGCGCCGGAGCGGGGAGCGCGTGTCACCGAGGAGTCACGGCACGAGCGCATTCGGCGAGAGCACTCCGGCCAGTTGCTCGTATTCGCGCTGTCCGCCCAGCACGCCCGCCTCTCGGAACGCGCGCAACGTCAGCTTGTAGGAAACACCCCGATCCGCCATGGGACCCAGGGTCCGCAGGGTGTCTTCCTGGATCCGCTGCGCGTCCTGAGCGGAGAATCCAGCCATCCGCAGCGCGACCATCGACAGGTCCGCGTCAATGCGGGTGAAGGCCAGCACCAGCTCGGACCACAGGGGCGCCATGGCCCTCTTCACCTCATCCGACCACTGAGGCCAGACGATCCGCAGGGCCTGCGAGAAGTAGGCGCTATGCCTCACTTCGTCCTTGTAGTGCTGGAGAAGCACCTCCCGGACCGAGGGCCGGAGCGAGAGATCCTGCCAGTCCTTCTGGAGCGAATCGGTGATGACCGTCTCCGACACCACCGCCACGCAGAAGGCATACTGCTCCGCGCTCAAGGCGCCCCGGGTGGACTCCTCGAGTTCGCGAACCCGGCGGAAATACAGATGCTCCGGAAAAGGAACGCGGCACAGCTCCACCCTGCTCTTCACATGATCGGCGAGCTGCGCGCACATGAGCGCATGGAATGCCTCATCACATTGTACGCGAATCGCATCCCGCGCCAGTTGGGCATCATACTGCGCGTCCAACCGGTTCAGCGAGATGTCCCTACCAACGGGCTCGATGCAGCGCGCTTCCAGATGAAAGGTGAAGTCGAGATAGCCCAGCAGCAAGGCCGCCAGGACGTCTTGCTTGCGGCCACGGGCGACGACCTCGGGATGGTTCGCGATCCCCGAGGACTCGGCGTGAAACCAGTCACCCGGCTCCTCCTGCTCCAGCGCGGAGAAGTTCATCGACATGGTCCGCACGGCGGCACGCTCTTCCCATTGATTGAATGGGGACCGGTATTGAAGCACCGAGTTCATCTGCCACCAGACCTCTCATGGTTCGTGGTCCACATCCACGGGACCGTGCGACCGACGCGCGAATCATTCGCGCGGAAGCGAATGTGACAAGGTATTGCCCTGGACACTTCAATCCCACACGACGCCCGTGCTGGCGCCCGGGGGGAGGCCAGTGCCCGCTCTCGCGAGGCCTTGTGAATAAAACCCTGTTGGAATATTCGTTACCTATCAAATCGGGTTGCGTGTGTCCAGTGCTGAAACGATTATCCCCCAATCGCTCGCATGCCGCGGACCGCCATGAATCGGAGGGCCGGGCTCGCCTCAAAACCGGCTGATGACGGATCGCAGCTCGGTGAAGAACTCGAACGAGTGGACACCGCCTTCGCGGCCCAGCCCGCTTCGCTTGGTGCCACCGAAGGGCATGCGCAGATCACGGATGAGCCAGGTGTTGATCCACACCGTCCCGACATCGAGCTGTCTCGCCAGACGATTGGCACGGGCGGCATTCGAGGTCCACACGGTCGCCGACAGGCCATACTGGGAGTCATTGGCCGCGGCGAGCGCCTGCTCCTCCGCGTCGAAGGGCTCGATCAGACACACCGGCCCGAAAATCTCATCCGTCCGGGCCCGGGACTCGGCCGGCACACCGGTCCAGACCGTGGGCTCGACGAAGAAACCCCCTCGCCACGAATCCTCGAGTTCGGCGAGCCCTCCCCCGGTGACCACGGTGGCCCCCTCCTGCCGGGTCCGGTTGAAATAGGAGAGGACCTTCTCCCGGTGCGAGGCGGAGATGAGCGGGCTCAAGGTGGTCTCCGCGCGGAAGGGATCGCCCGGCTTCAGCGCACGCGCCGCGGCGCGGATTCCCTCGACGACGCGCTCGAACACGGGGCGCTCCACGTAGATGCGCTCGTTGCAAAGGCAGATCTGCCCGGCATGAAGGAAGACGGAGCGCGCCGTGGTGGCGATGGCCTGCTCGAGGTCCGCGTCGGCGAAGATGAGCGCTGGATTCTTGCCCCCGAGTTCGAACGACAGCTTCTTCAAGCCCGGGGCCGCCGCGGCCATGATGGACTGGCCCGTCCCGCTCTCTCCCGTGAACGAAATGGCCGTGACCTCGGGGTGACGCACGAGCGCCGCACCGGTGTCCCCGAAACCGTGGACCACGTTGTAGACGCCGTCCGGGATTCCCGCCTCCTTGATGATGCGGCCCAGGAGCGTCGCCGACGAGGGCGACTCCTCCGAGGGCTTCACGACGACCGTATTGCCCGCCGCCAACGCGGGCGCGAGCTTCCAGGTCAGCAGCGCCAGCGGCAGGTTCCAGGGGCAGATGAGCCCGATCACGCCCAGGGGAACCCGCAGCGAATAGGAGACGGCGCCTCCCTCGGGGGTATCCGTCAGGAAGCTCTCGGCCGGAAGATGGGCCGCGAGGCGCGTGAACGTGCGGAAGTTGTCGACCGCACGAGGGACATCAAAGGAGGCGGCCATGTGACGAGGCCGGCCCGTGTCGGAGACCTCGGCCGCGATGAAAGCCTCCGCGTGCGCCTCGATGCCCCGGGCAACGGCCTCGAGGGCCAGGAGACGCCGGGCGAGCGGCCAGACGCTCCAAGGCCCATTGAACGCACGCTTCGCCGCGCGCACCGCGCGATCCACATCGTCGTCCTCGCCCAACGCCACGTCATTCACGGGGAGGCCGGTCGCGGGATGGATGTTGGCGAAGCGCCGACCCGCGACGGAGGGAGTGACGTGCCCGTCAATGAACAACGCGACGGGCTCTTTCGAATCCAGGGAGGAGGAGGGCATTTCAGAAAGCACGGTGAATGGATGGCTCGCGTGAAGATACGCCCGCGTCTGACACGCGACCGGTAGCCCGCTGCGGTGCGCCATGGAGATCGCGGACAACGCCTCGCGCGAACGCACTCGGAACAGCTAAAGACATCTTTAACCCACAAAAAATAGAAATTGCCTCTTTTCCCCTTAAAGCAGTAAAACGCAAAAATCTCAAGAGTCAGGAGAATCCTCCCTTGCCCCACATTTCATCCCCCTTCCGGAAGCTGACCCTTGGTGCCGCGGTCATCTCCTCGCTGATGGCGTGCGCTGGCCAGACAGACGCCAACACCGAGGACGCGCAGGGCACCCGGGAGCAGGCCGCGCTCGCCACCCGCGTCATCGGCTATTTCCCCACGTGGAATGGCAACGTCGCCGACATCCAGTACGACAAGCTCACCCACATCAACTACTCCTTCGTGGTCCCCACGGCCCAGGGCGGCCTGACGGGCCCGGGCAGCGGAGACAGCCGGCTCAAGTCGCTCGTCCAGACGGCGCACTCCCGCGGCGTGAAGGTTCTCATCGCGGTGGGCGGCTGGAACGATGGCAATGATTCCAGCTTCGAGCAGCTGGCCGCCAACCCCAGCACCCGGACGACCTTCGTCAACAACCTGGTGAACTACGTGACCCAGGCCGGTCTGGATGGCGTGGACATCGACTGGGAGTACCCGGACCCGGGCACCTCGTCCCAGAACTACGCGGCGATGATGAAGGAGCTGGGCAACGCCATGCACTCGCGCGGCAAGCTGCTCACCGCGGCGGTCGTCGCCAATGGCTACACGGGCGGGGGCGTGCCCACCGCGACCTTCGCGGACGTGGATTTCCTCAACATCATGGCCTACGACGGCGGCCAGCCCCACTCGACGTATAACTATGCCGTCCAGTCCCTGGATTACTGGCTCGGCCGCGGCCTGCCCAAGGACAAGGCGGTGCTGGGCGTGCCGTTCTACGGCCGCTCGCCCTCGTCCTACGTGGGCTACGCCGCGCTGGTCGCCCAGGACTCCCAGGCGCCGTACAAGGACAACGTCGGCAACGTCTATTACAACGGCATCGCCACCATCCAGGCCAAGACGAAGCTGGCCATGCAGCGCGGCGGCGGCGTGATGATCTGGGACATCTCCGATGACGCCAAGGGCAGCGCCTCGCTACTGACCGCCATCGCCCAGGCCGCCCAGGGCACCACCCAGCCGCCCACGGGCCAGAACCTGCTCGCCAACGAGGGCTTCGAGAGCGGGCTCACCAGCTGGAACTCCGAGTGGCACAGCAGCGCGCTCGCGCACAAGGTGGACACGGACTACCCGTACACCGGCAGTTCCAAGCTCACCCACTACGCGGCCGCCGCCTACCAGCAGGTGAGCGGTCAGTCCAAGAGCGTGGCGAACGGCACCTATCGCGCCAGCGTCTGGGCCCGCTCCGGCGGTGGCCAGAAGGCCCTGCGCCTGTACGCGAAGAACCACGGCGGCGCGGAAGTGACCGCGGAGATCGGCTCCGGCGCCGTCTCCACCTGGACGAAGTACACCCTCAACAACATCCAGGTGACCAACGGCAACATCGAGGTGGGCGTCTACAGCGATGCCCAGGCCCAGAACTGGGCGGCGTTCGATCAGTTCGAGCTCGTCGCGCAGTGAGGCCCGGCGGGCGGGTTCCCTTGCGCGGGAGCCCGCCCGTTTTCACGTGGCGCGCGCCAGGGCGAGCGCACCCAGCACACCGGAACGGTCTCCCAGGGCGGGTGGAACGATGTACGACGCGATGTGCTCGGTGAGGGCGGGCGCCTGGATGTAGTCGTTGAGCACCTGGCGCACCCCGGCGTGCACGAGGGGAAAGAGGTGCCGCTGCGCCATCACCCCGCCTCCCAGGATGATGCGCTGGGGAGACACCGTGCAGATGTAGCTGCTCAGGGCGAGCGCGATGTAGTGCGCTTCCAGCGCCCAGGCCGGGTGATCGGCCGAGAGGGACTCGGCGCGCTGACCCCAGCGCTTCTCCATGGCCGGACCGGACGCGAGCCCCTCGAAGCAATCACCGTGGAAGGGGCAGCCACCGGGGAAGGGATCGGTCCGAGGATCGCGGGGAAGGCGGAAGTGACCCATCTCCGGATGGAGCAGGCCGCGCATCAACCGGCCATTGATCAAACCGCCCCCTCCGATGCCCGTCCCCACCGTCAGGTAGATGAAGGTGTCGAGCCCCTGAGCCGCCCCCCACTGATATTCCCCCAGGGCCGCGCCATTCACGTCGGTGTCGAACCCCACCGGGAGGTCGAGGCCACGCCGGAACGCCCCCACCACGTCGGTGTCCCTCCAGCCCGGCTTGGCCGTGGAGGTGATGAAGCCGTATTTCGGTGATTCCGGATGCAGCTCCACCGGACCGAAGGACGCGATGCCCAGGGCGGACAGAGGTCCGAGCTGACGCCGCTGGGCCTGGAAGAAGGCCAGGGCCGCTCCAATCGTGGCCTCGGGGGTCGTGGTGGGGATGCGCTCCATGGCGCGGATGTCGTCCGGGCCGGTCCCCACCGCGCACACGAACTTGGTCCCTCCCGCTTCGATGCCTCCCCACAGTGCCGTCACGTCACCCTCCTTCTCGTGCACCCGCTCTACTTCGAGAGGGGGCGGTTTTCCATCTCCACCACGAAGTCGATGACACGCCCGGGTCGCCCCTCGCGTCCGGGTGTGATAGCCCCGCCCGGGTGAGCTCTTCTTTCAAGTCCCTCGGTCTGTCTCCTGAATCGCTCGATGCGGTGCGGCGTGCCCGCTTCGCCTCCCCCACCCCCATCCAGGCCCAGGCCATCCCACCCGCCCTCGCCGGACGAGACGTCATCGGCTGCGCCGTCACGGGCACGGGCAAGACCGCCGCCTACCTCCTGCCCCTCGTCGAGCGGATGGCCGGGGGCCCCGGTCCCACCGGCCTGGTGCTCGCCCCCACTCGCGAGCTGGTCCAGCAGATCGCCGGAGAGGCCGCCTTCTTCGGAGCACCGCGCGGCATCACCCAGGCGGTGGTCATTGGCGGCACGGACATGGCGGCCCAGGTGGAAGCGGTCCGGCAGCGGCCCACCCTCGTGCTCGCCACCCCGGGCCGGCTGGCCGATCTGCTCAAGGCGGGCGCGGTGAACCTCTCGGCCGTGCGCATGCTCGTGCTGGACGAGGCGGACCGGATGCTGGAGATGGGCTTCACGCCCGAATTGGAGCAGGTCCTCGCCGCCCTGCCCCGCGAGCGCCAGACGCTGCTGTTCTCCGCCACCCTCAGCCACAACGTGACCCGCTTCGCCCAGGAGACGCTGCGCAAACCCGTCCGGGTGGAGGTCACGCCAAGTGGGACACCCGCCGCGCGCGCCTCGCAACGGGTGTACGAGGTCACCTCGGAGGAGAAGTATCCCCTGCTGCTCACGCTGCTCGAGCGGGATCAACTGAGCACGCTGGTCTTCACCCGCACCCGGGAGCGCGCCGAGAAGGTGCAGGACTACCTCAAGCGCGCGGGCCATAAGACGGCCACCATCCACGCCGACCGCACCCAGGGACAGCGCCGCCAGGCGCTCGAGGGTTTCCGGCGGGGCCAGTACCGGTGCCTGGTGGCCACCGACATCGCCTCACGCGGATTGGACGTGGATGACATCGGTCACGTCATCAACTTCGACCTGCCCCACTCCCCGGAAGACTACGTGCACCGGATCGGCCGCACGGCGCGCGCTGGCGCGAGTGGGCGTGCCTCGTCCTTCATCACCGAGCGGGACGAGGAGACGGTGATCGCCATCGAGCGCATCACCCGGGCGCGGCTGCCGCGCGTCGAGGTGCCGCGCAAGGATTCCGCCTTCCTCGCGGCGCTGGAGGCCTTCCGGGCCCGAAGCGAGGACGAGGCGTTGCTGGACGCCTTGGATGCTCCGCGCCGGGCTCCCGAGAAGGCCCGAGCCCGTCCCCCCCGCCCGAGTGGCGAGGGGAAGGAGACACGGGGAGGCAAGCCCGCCCGCCCGAGTGGCGGAGGCAAGGAGACGCGTGGAGGCAAACCCGCCCGTCGTGAGGCAACGGAGCGTGGCGGTGCCCGAGCGCCCAGGACGGGCCGCTCGAAGGACAGGGAAGAAACGCGCGAGCGAGGTTCCGGCCGGAGCGCGGCACCCCGCCGGGGAGAAGGAGCACGCGACGCGAAACCCACCCGCGCCGCCGCGGGAAAGCCGCGCGGGAAGTCCCCCGGCCCGAGCCGGAGCGGTCCCCGGAGCGCGAAGCGTCCGGGCGGAAAGGCGGGCGGGCGCAAGGCAGGTCCTTCCCGTGGGGCAGGCGCCCCCTCACGAGGCCGCGGCGGCGGAGGCCGACGCGGCCGTTAGGCCCGGACGGCCTCAGCCCCCATTCCGAGGTCCGAGCACGATGATGGCCATGCCCACCATGGCCACGAGCGCGCCGGTGACATCCCAGGCCGTGGGCCGCTCTCCCTCGACGACCCAAGTACTTCGGCCAATGCCGTGAGAACGAAGAGCGCCAGGGCGCGCGGAAGCAGCATGGGTCCAGAGGATAGCGTACGAAATCCCACCACCTTGAATGGTTACATCCCGACTAAAATACTCCCCCAGAGACGATACATGCCACCGGGCCCACGCGAATGGACATTGGGGAGCCACACCTTCCGCTTCGAGCCCCCAGACATCTTCTAGGTGAAGTTCCAGGGAACGCTCACCGCGCAGGAGGCCAAGGGGGCCGTGGCCATGCACACGTCACCAGGGAGAGGCGCCCTGGCCCCCGCCCCCGCTCGTCAACGCCTGTCCCGGGAGTTGTCCTCGCCACACGTTCCGAGATGAAGTGACGCCCCTTCTGGTGGATGAGCCCTGGGGGTTGAGCGCATGAGTGGATGCATCGAGGGACGCGTCTGGTGGGCGGTGTCGTGGCTGAGCCTCGCGGCATGCTTGACGCCCATGAAGTCGGAGGCCCAGCAGTACACCCCCCACGTCTTGAGTGCGTGCGATGCGTGGGCCTCCTCCAACGTCAAATTCTACGCGGCTGGGGGCTGGGAACGCCGGGAACAGGGTTGGTGGCACCTCCCCGCGGGCTCGATCATCAGCGTGACCGTCTACACCCGCAACAAACAGTGGTCGGACTATAATTATAACAACCAGCGTGCCCCCATCGAGCGCTGGAACAATGGCACACCGCTGCATGTCTATAGTTGGGACTCGAATACGAATGCTCCCGTCCAGCGGGCGAGTCACCACTGGAGGCAGGCGAAGGACAAGGACAAGAAGGGGCGGCTGCTGAGCCAGACCGTCCAGGTCGCGGAGACCGACTATTACCGGGTCTGGCCGGGCAACCGGGGCTACGGCACGGAGCATGTCACCGCCTGGGTGAAGATCTATCCCTCGGCGGGGCACGCCGGTCATGACACGGATTGCGTCCAATTCTGGCGGAATGACAACCACGACAACGCCATCGCCTTCGACACGCTCGACTACGCGCACGGCCTGGCCGGCGATGGATCGAACTGTGATTCGGTGATCTTCAACACGTCCACGTGCCTCCAGGACAGTGGAGACCCCACGGGCTACCTGCGCGACGCGTATGGTTGGACGGCGATGAAGGCGAATCCGGGCGCCCATGCGCACGACACCTGCTGCACCAAGAGCCACGCGGCCGTCACGGGTGTGGGGACCGACGTCTGCGCCGGCAGCGGAGCCTATTTCCAGAGCAAGGAGCCGCTTCCCCACGCAACGAGCCGGCCCGAGTTCTGTAGCTGGGAATGGGACCGGGCCGTCGAGTGCCAGAACAAGGGCGACTGCGCGCGATGGATCTACACCGATCCCGCCGAGGGCTGGGCGTTCGGCCACGACTTCGCGTTCACGGGGGGCTACCGCGTCGCGCAGTGGGGCTCGGGCAGCGACGGGCCCTCCGGCACCGACATCGAGACGAGCGGCTACTTCTATGAGTCCATCGGCGCCCAGGGTTACAGGACGGGAGGATCCGTTCCGTCCGCCCAGGCGCTCTTCGATTGGATGTGCACCGGCGGGTACTGCGACGGCAATCTGTACGAACTCAACCCCTGGGGCTGGAGTGGCAATACCTGCAAGTGCACGGCTCCGACCGAGACCTCCCGCTGGGGTTTCCTCCCGTAAGCCCCCCGCTCCGGCCCTCCATGCGCCCTCAACGCAAGGCAGTGTTCATCCTGGCGGGTCTCGTCATGCTCGCCCTTCTGGTGGGGCTCCTGTCACGGGAGGCACCACGAAGTCCGGTCTCCTCCGCGAGCCAGGAGGCCTCTCCCCACGCGCCGCGCATCGGGCCTCGGGCGTCACCTCCACTCCCAGCGCACGTGGCACCCGGGAAGGCGCCTACGGCACCCCGCATGCCACCCATCGCGAGCCTGCCGCCGCCCCAGGCACCGGTCATCGAGTCGATCTCCTTCGACAAGCCATCCGTCTGCTTCAATGAGGAAGTCCTGATCACCGTCCAGGCGCGCACCTCCGATAGGCGGGAGGACTCCTTCCTGCGCTACCGCGTCGCCGGGGAAGAGGGGCCCGTCGTCTCGCTGCGCCGCCTCTCCGTGCCGTCCCCTCGGGGCGGACCTCCCGAACGAGGGGGCTACACGGTGACCGTCTCTGGCCGGGAAGGCACACACGTCACCGTCCCCCTTCCGTCCCTCGAGGTGAAGGACTGCCGCGTCCCCGACGAGTTCGAGCTCGTCCACGCCCTGGAGCCCGGAACGCAAGGCGTCGTGCGGCTCATCGCCTCTCCTGTCGGTCACAACCCGGACCTCGACGCCGTCCGAGAGCACGGCGTGGACGACTCCCCGCCCTTCGTCCCGGTCAGGTATGTCTGGTCGTTCGGCGACGGCACGACGGCGGAGACGCACGAGGACACGGTCGTCCATGACTTCGGCTCGCGCCCGCAGACGACCCTGTATTCGTACTTCCTCGTGACGTGTGAGGCCTTCGATGCGCGGGGCCGCACGCTCACCGCTCGCAAGTCGTTGGAGCTGAAGAATCCCGCCTTCGAGGCGTTCGCGACACGCGGAACGGTGTTGCTCCTCGCCCAGCCGCTACCCGCCGAGGAAGAGGCATCCGGACGCTTCGTCGTGCCGATCCGGCTCTGGCATCCCTGGCGCACGCCCATCACCGTGACGTCGGTGAGAACCCGGCGCCATCCAGGCCTGGAGCTTCATCGAGCGGATGAGCGCGTGCCCCCGTCCACGCCCCCCACGGAGGAAGTCCTCGCCACGGCTGCCCTCGGGACCTCCCAGATTCCCCCAGGCGGAGTCCTCGTCCCCGTGCGTTTCGACCCCGAGCACGATCGCGACATCGCCGCCAAGGAGTTCCGGATCGACGGCGAGACGTCCGAGGGCTGGCCCGTGAAGGGCCGCTTCATGGCCGTGCGTCCCGGCCTGGACCCGGTCGATCACCGGATGCTCGTGGATGGCGAGTGGCGACTGAAGGTACTCCGCGCCCGCGCCCATCTGCGCGAGGCGGACGTTTCCGCCCAGGAGGTGATGGACCTCGAGGGACAAGGGCTCTACGGGGATCTCCCCCGGGCCTTCCAGGGAACGCCGCCTCCCGGCTTCGCACCGCCCGAATCCACGGTCCCCGACGAGGAGTGGTAGCGACGGAATCCGTGTGAATGAGAACGCTCGACACTCCATCCACCTGGATGACGAGGAGTCGGACTATAAGGCCGCCGCGAGTTCATACCCCTCCACCTGGAGTTTCCCGTGCGCTTCGCCCTGATCTCCGCCGCCGCCCTGACCCTCCTGGCTCGTTCCGCCGCCGCCGCCGCTCCCGCGAAGGCAGCGGAGCGTTCCTCCGAGACGGATGCGCCCTCCATCTCGACGGCCTCGGACAACAAGGGGGCGGACGACACTGCGGCGGTGTCCGGTGCCAAGGGCATCGTGTTCGGCGTCAACAACCTCCCCACGGTGGGCGGCTTCCTGTTCGTGAGCCCGGAGAATTCCCTGCGCCTCAACCTGGGCTTCGGCGTGGGCCTCAAGCCGGATGTCACCGCCGCGCTCTCCGTCGACGCGGCCTTCCGCCACCACCTGACCAATGGCACGCTGCGCCCCTTCGCCGAAGGCGGTGTCCAGTTCGCCTATGACGGGGACATCGACTTCGCGCTGAAGGGCGGACTCGGCGTCGAGTATTTCTTCGTGCCCCGCGTCAGCGTGGCGGGAACGCTCGGGCTCGCGCTGCGCTTCGACAATGGCGGCAACACCATCAGCATTCCGTTCGGGACCACCGGTCTGTTGATGAACGTCTTCTTCTAATAAGCTGTGAACCCCCTGACCCCTAGAGGCACCGCACCATGATCAAACTGACCACGAACTTCGGCGACATCGTGTTGGAACTCGACCACGCGAAGGCGCCCAACACCGCCTCCAACTTCGAGGAGTACGTGAAGTCCGGCCACTTCGACGGCACCATCTTCCACCGGGTGATTCCCGGCTTCATGATCCAGGGCGGAGGCTTCAGCCCCGACATGAAGGAGAAGGCGACCCGCGACTCCATCAAGAACGAGGCGGCCAACGGCCTGAAGAACACGAAGTACACCGTCGCGATGGCCCGCACCTCGGCGCCGCACTCCGCCACCGCGCAGTTCTTCATCAACGTGAAGGACAACACCTTCCTCAACTTCCGGTCGGAGGACGCCAACGGCTTTGGCTATTGCGTCTTCGGCAAGGTCGTTCAGGGCCAGGACGTGGTGGATCGCATCGAGCAGGTGAAGACCGGCCGCAGTGGAATGCATGACGACGTGCCGAAGGAGGCCGTGGTCATCCAGAAGGCGGAGATCATCTGAAGCAAGCCGTCCAGCTTCCGCCGCGCCATGAGGTTCCGGGCGCGGCGGAAGCTGATTCGGGCGGAGGTGTGAATCTCACGACCCGCGGTGCCGCTCGGCCACTCGATAGAGCTGGGAGAGGGAGTAGTCGAGCAGCGCTTGTCGCGAGCGCATGGAGCGGCGTGCCCGGACAAAGGGCAACCAGACGCGTCCGCCCACGAGCACCTGGGCTTCCTCGAGTTTCTGGCGCGGTATCCACTGCCCACCCAGGTTGCGCACCAGCACTTCGCCCAGGTACGCGCCAATGGCGGGCACCGCGCGCTCTTCAATGGATTCCCGCGGACGGCTCGTCGGGAACTCCTCGCGCCAGAAATAGAAGTCGGTATCGGTGAGCGATTTGGGCGTGGCGTCGAAGGCGGAGGGCACCTCGGTGTGCAGCAAGGCCACGAGGTGCTCGGCCAGGTAGCGATAGTGCTCGCACGCGCGCTCTGGGTCTTCCACATCCGGCTTCAGGGCGGCTTCAGCGGAGAGCCACTCCTCGGGTTCGGGCGGCTGCCAGGCGTTGAACTCGGCAATCCTACGCTGGCGCTCGTGGCTGGCGGTGCTGTCCACCACGCGCGAGAGGAGCGGCGCCACGTCCGGGTGGAAGCGGGGCTCCACGGGAGCGAGCATGGCGCTGCGCTCGCGCAGGGTGCGCAGCACGGTGTTGAAGTCCAGGTCCGGCCGGAGGTGGACATGGGCGCGAGCCTGAGCAAGGCGAGCCTCGCCGCTGGCGAAGTCCGAGGCGGTGGGCCACGTCACCAGGAGGACACAACCGTTGGGAAGCTCCTCCACCCGCCAGGCCGGCGTGGACAGCACGCGCTCGCGGCCGACGGCTTCCACCAGCTTGGGGCCGAGGACGTTGAGCCAGAATACCTCGTAGATTTTGTCGAACCCGTCTCTGTATTCAGTCTCGTCATCGCGGCCGAAATGGGGAGAGCCCGCCAGCTCCGAGTCATCAGCACTGTGTGCCCTTGCATGAGTCACCGGGTAGCGGGAAGCCCAGGCGCGTACCATCTCCACGAGTTTTCGGCAGCGCTCCGCATCCCCGAAGAAGGAGAGCGGCTTCACCTTGATGATGATGTCCAATTGGGGAGGTCGCGGTGGGAGCCATAGCTTGAGTCGACTGTCCAGCGCGGGCCACTCCGTCCGGTAGAGTCCAAGGGCCGTGCTATTCCCATCACGCCGCTCTTCCAATGCCTTCCAAAAAGAAGCACGAGCGTATTTGCGTTGCCGCTTGCCGTTGACGACGTCCGGCATCCACCCGTCGGCGTACTCTTCAAGCGCCTGGAGAAAAGGCTCCAGCTCGCTTTCCCTTACCGCGTGCGGATCGAATGCACCGTTGAAAGTGAGTCGGAGGTAGTCTTCGTCCCTCAGATTGTAAAACTCCAGCAGCTTCATTGGAACAGCACCTCCACTCTTTGGGCGTGGAACGTGTGGCATCATCCGTCGCGGTGGCCACTTTCCCGGGATCCGTGCCTGCGCCCGGGCCACATCGCCCCGGAACTCGCGCAACGCCAGCGCGGCGTCCACTCCTCCCATGGCCACGAAGCGGCCCGCCTCCCGGCTGGCGCGGATGTCCCGGCCGTATCGACGATGAAGAGGGAGAGCACCTCAGCGCCGAGGATTCCAAACCGCTCGGGAGCACGGAGGAAGAAGGCGGTGCGCTTGCGGACGACAATGGCCAGGGTCAGCGGCAGCATCCCGCCGCCCTGCTTCGTCACTCGTCGTCTCGCGCAGAGGCGCATGCGACTGGTCGTCGGCATGAGGGGGACCCCATCAGTAGCACCACCGCGCCAAAGAATAGTCTCTTTCCCTTACACTCGGCCCCATGAGTCAGGATTTCCAAGCGCTGCTGCTGTCCTATGGCTACGTGGGCGCGTGCGTGCTGGTGGGCGAAGTGGCCGCGCGCCGGGGCGCGTCCCGGGAGTTCGCGCGCAAGTTCATCCATGTGGGCGTGGGCCTCTGGATCTTCGGCGTCCTGGGGCTCTTCGAGCACCGGACACTGGCCGTGGTGCCCTCGCTCACCGCGGCGGTGGCCAACTGGATCATCCACCGCAAGCGCCTGCTCCGAGCGGTGGAGACCACGCCCGACAACCTGGGCACGGTCTGGTTCGCGCTGTCCTTCTCGGCCCTGGTGTGGCTGGCGTGGGATCGGCCCGCGGTGGCGGCGGGCGGCGTGCTCGCCATGGCCGTGGGAGATGCGCTGGCCTCTCTGGTGGGCAGGCGTTTCGGGCGCCACCGCTATGCAACGCTCGGCGGGGAGTTCAAGAGCCTGGAGGGCTCGATGGCCCTGCTCGCGGGCACCTTCCTCTCCGTGCTGGCCGCGATCACGTGGATGCCAGGCCTCGCGCCGGAAATACCCCGGGTGCCGCTGGCGCTGCTGTGCGCCGTGGTCGCCACCTGCGCCGAGGCGCTCGGCACCCGCGGCCGGGACAACCTCTGGGTACCACTGGCCGCTGGGGCCGTGCTCGCCTGGACACCCGCCGCGCATGTCACGGGTCTGGGTCTGGGCGCCGCGGGCGCCCTGTTGATCGGCGTCGCCGCCTGGAGCCGGGGCTCGCTGAGCGCGAGCGGCGTGCTGGGCGCGCTCCTCATCGGCACGCCCGTCTTCGGACTGGCGGGCCCCGTGGGGACGGCCGCCCTGCTCGGTTTCTTCTTCTCCTCCAGTGCCCTCTCCAAGGCGTTCCGCGCCCGCAAGGCCGGCGTGGAGGCGGAGTACGCCAAGACGGGGACACGGGACATGGGGCAGGCCCTGGCCAATGGCGGAGTCGCCGCGCTGGCCGCCGTGCTCCTGGGCACCACCGGAGACGCGCGCTACCTCCTGGCGATGTTGGGCGCCTTCGCCGCCGCCAACGCGGACACGTGGGCCACCGAGTTGGGGGTGCTCTCGCGCTCGTCGCCGCGCCTGATCACCACCCTGCGACCCGTGGCTCCTGGGACCTCGGGCGCCGTGTCGGCCCTGGGCCTCCTGGCCTCCACCGCAGGCGCGGCCTTCGTGGGACTGCTCGCCCTGCTCGCGGGCCTGTCGTGGGCGGCGCTGCCCTGGATCATCATGGCGGGCGTCGCGGGCTCGTTGGCCGACAGCGCCCTGGGCGCCACCGTGCAGGACGTGCGCTGGTGCGAGTCCTGTGCCCGAGAAACGGAGCGCCGGATGCATCACTGTGGCCGCCCCACCCGGGGCCTGCGTGGCTTGTCCTGGTTGGGCAATGACACCGTCAATGTGATGGCCACCGCCGTGGGTGCCGTTCTGGCTTTCTGGGCATGAAGGTGGCGCTCACCGCATCGTCAGGCCTGGCGGTGCGGTGGTAGGGTGTCCCGACGCAATCCCCCATCCACCCGGGCCATCGGACCCTGACTGGCCGTGAGGGAAAACCACTCGTCACGTGGAGAAGTGCTCTTGAGAAGGCTGTTCGTCGTTGTCGCGGTGATGGGTTTCATGGCGCTGACCCACTGTGGAGGCTCCCCTTCCCGGCCAGACTCGGGAGCTGACGCTGGCGGTGAGACCCAGGCGGATGGCGACGCGGGCAGCGAAGCACCGGACGCGGCGACCGATGGCGGACCTTCGGACAGCGGAACGGGTGACACCACGCCGGACGCGTCCACCGACAGCGGCATGCCGGACAGCGGCGAGGATGGCACCGAGGATGGCGGCGCTCCGGATGCCTCCACCGATGCTGGCACCGAGGATGGCGGCGCTCCGGATGCCTCCACCGATGCTGGCACCGAGGATGGCGGCGCTCCGGACGCGTCCACCGACAGCGGTGTGCCGGACAGCGACGAGGACGGCGGTGCTCCGGATGCCTCCACCGACGCCGGCACGGAAGACGGCGGCGCCCCGGATGCTTCCACCGACGCTGGCACCGAGGACGGAGGAAGTTGCATCCCCGACCCGGAGACCCCTGTCGGCGGATCTCGGCTCGAGTGCACGTTCAACAGCGATTGCCCCTGTGACGAGCGCTGCGAGTGCGACGAGTCGGTGGGCTGCCAGTGCCTCACCGGAACACGAGGAACCGGCCGCGCGGGAATCGACGCCTGCTCCAATGGCAACGACTGCGAGAGCTCGCTTTGCGCCGAGGGCTGGAGTGGCGACTACTGCTCGGGGCCGTGCGAATCCTCCATGGAATGCGGGCCCCGCTTGCCCGTCTGCGCCTCCATCGCCTTCATCGGGCGGATCTGCATCCGCCATCCAGACGGAGAGCTCTGAGGCGGACGCGGCGACCGCGCGGCCCCCGTGTCTCCGCCCAGAGAAGCCACCTGGGGGCCGCCTGCAACACGGGGAGAGGACGAGCGTGGCCAGGGCCAGGCCCCCGGCCAAGCTCCCCCGACAGACTTCGCCTTACCTTGAGCCTGGGCGTTCGTATCGCCCGGGGAGGGATCCATGGCGGAGGCTCAGGTCCAGAAGTTGGATGTCCTCAGGATCAACCGAACAGCGCGTCCCCGACGCAAGCTCCCGCGTCGGTGGCAACTCTGGGTCGGACTCGTCCTCATCCTGGCGCTCGCCGTGGCGTTGTTGGGGATCAACCAGATCCCCAGTGTCCAGGTCGCCGAGGTGCGCGAGGCTCGTCCCGGCGAGCAGCAGACCGAGCTCACCGCCACGGGCTATGTCTCCTCGCGCCGCCGCTCCGTCATCGCCCCCCAGATCGCGGGCCGACTGATATCGGTGGAGGTGGATGAGGGCGACGCGGTGAAGGAGGGGCAGGTGCTTGCCCGCCTGGATGAGCGGGACGCGCGCGTGATGGACGCCAGGGCCCAGGCGGACCTCCAAGCGGCGACCCAGCGGCTCGTCTCCACGCGCGCCACGGCCGCGCGTGCGAAGCAGGACCTCGCCCGGGCCAAGCAGCTGGCCAAGGCACAGGTCATCACGCCGGCGAGCCTGCAAGCGGCACAAGCAACCGCCCGCGCCATGTCCGCCGAGGTGGGCCTGGCGGTGGCCCAACGCGTCGCGGCCGAACGAGCGGCGGAAGCGATGCGGCTGCAGCTCACCCACACCGTGGTGCGCGCTCCCTTCCAGGGCACCGTGGTGCGCAAGCTCGCCGACGAGGGCGCGGTGCTCGCCCCCGCCGCGATCGAGCAACAGAACGTGGGTGGCATCGTCGAGCTGGTGGACCTGAGTGCCCTGGAGGTGGAGGCCGAGGTGAGCGAGGAGCAACTGCCCCGCATCCGGAAGGACCAGCCCGCGCTCGTGTTCCTCGATGCCTACCCCGACCAGACCTTCCGCGCCCAGGTGCGCTCGGTGCGCCCGACCATCGATCGCGCCAAGGCCACGGCGACGGTCAACGTGCGGTTCGAGTCCATCCCCCCGGGCGTGCTGCCAGACATGGGCGCGCGCGTGGCCTTCCTGAAGGAGGAACTGCCCCCGGACGCGCTGAAACGGAAAGACGCGATGCTGCGGGTGATGTCCTCCTCGGTGGTGAACGACGGGGGGCAGTCCCTGGTGTGGGTGGTGCGCGACGGGCGGCTGGTGCGCCAGCCGGTACGGGTGACCCAGAAGGTGGGCGACGAGGTGGTGCTGGCCGAGGGGCCTCCCCCCGGAACGCAGGTGGTGGTGTCGCCCGAGGCGAAGCTGCGAGCGGGACGCAAGGTGAAGGTCCAGACGGAGGGCGGATGAGCACCCCCCCCGAGCACATCCCGGCCTTCATCCGGCTCCGAGGCGTCTCCAAGGCCTACCACCGGGGCGATCTCGTGGTGCCCGTGTTGGAGGAAGTGAACCTCGACATCGGACAGGGGACCTTCGAGGCCTTCATGGGCCCATCGGGCTCGGGCAAGTCCACGCTGCTCAACCTGCTGTCCGGGTTGGATCGGCCCACGACGGGCATCGTGGAGGTGGGCGGACGGGATCTGGCGCGGCTGAGCGATCAGCAGCTGTCCGACTGGCGCGCGGGCCACGTGGGCTTCGTCTTCCAGTTGTACAACCTGCTGCCCGTGCTCACGGCGGCGGAGAACGTGGAGCTCCCGCTGTTGCTCACCCCGCTGTCACGCACCGAGCGCCGCGAGCACGTGGCCGCCGCGCTGGAGGTGGTGGGCCTGAAACACCGGGTGAAGCACCGGCCCCCCCAGATGTCCGGAGGCGAGCAGCAGCGGGTGGCCATCGCGCGGGCCATCGTCACGGATCCGGATCTGCTCATCGCGGACGAGCCCACGGGCGACCTGGACCGCAAGTCCGCCGAGCAGGTGCTCGACCTGTTCGAGGAACTGCATCGGACGCTGAACAAGACGCTCGTCATGGTGACGCACGATCCCCACGCCGCCGAGCGGGCCGACGTGGTGCGGCACCTGGAGAAGGGGGCGCTGCAATGACGTTCGGACGGCTCGTCTGGCGCGACCTGCTGCGCAACCCCCTGCGGCTGAGCCTCACCGTGCTCGCGGGCGCGGTGGGCGTCGTGGCCTTCATCTTCCTGCGCACCGTGGTGGACTTCTTCTACTCGGGCGTGGCCACCGCCCAGGCGGATCGGCTCCTCACCCGCAGCAAGGTCTCCATGACCTCGACCCTGCCCATGTCCTACCTGCCCCGCATCTCCGCGGTGCCGGGGGTGAGCGACGTCACCTTCTATGGCTTCTTCGGGGGGCGCCAGAGCGAGTCCCAGCAGGACTTCTTCGGCTCGGCCTTCGTGGACATCCCCTCCTTCCTGCGCGTCTTTGGCGAGGAAGTGGTGGTGCCACCCCCGCAGGTGGCCGCCCTGAATCGGGACCCTTGCGGCGCGCTCATTGGAAAGAACCTGGCCCAGCGCTACGGGTGGAAGCCAGGGGATCCGGTGACGCTCAAGGGCACCATCTACCCGGGGGATTGGACCTTCACCGTGCGGGGCATCTACGACGTGCGGGGAGGGAGCATGGACGCTGATTCGTTCCTCTTCGGCTTCCGGTGCATCAACGAGAAGCTGCCCAAGGATCGCAAGAACCGGGTGAGCGCCTTCATGCTGCGAGTGGAGGATCCCTCGCGCTCGACGGCGGTGGCCGCCGGGGTGGACACGATGTTCACCAACAGCCCCTACCCCACGCGCACGGAGAGCGAGCGCACGGCCACGCTGGGATTCATCTCCATGCTGTCGTCCATCCTCACGGCGGTGAACGTGGTGTCGCTCGTCATCCTGCTCATCCTCCTGCTGGTCATCGGCAACACGCTGGCCATGGGGGTGCGCGAGCGCACGCGAGACCTGGCCACGCTGCGGGCCATGGGCTTCAAACGAGGGCGGGTGGTGACGCTCGTGCTCGTCGAATCGGTGGCGATCGGTCTGCTCTCGGCGGCGCTGGGCGTGCTCCTCGCGCCCTCGCTCGTCAACGGCTTCCTCTCGGTGGTGGGCCCCCAGATGGGTGGCATCCCCCAGGACGTCCTCCAGGAAGGGACGCTGTTGCTCGGCGCGCTGGCGGCGCTGCTCGTGGCGCTTCTGGCCGGTGCCATCCCCGCGATCCAAGCCATCCGGCTTCCCGTGGCCGAGGGGTTGAGGAAGGTGGCCTGAGGGATGATTCCGCTCTACTACAACACGCGCAGCCTCTGGGCGCGGCGCCTGTCCACGGGCATCACCGTGTTGGGCCTGGGGCTCGTCGTCTTCGTCTTCGCCGCGGTGCTCATGCTCGCCAACGGCATCGAGACCGCGCTCGCCGCGGGAGGAGACCCGCGCAACGTCATCCTGCTCAACAAGGGTGCCACCAGTGAGCTGATGAGCGACGTGAGCCGCGATGCCCTGCGCCTGGTGGCCACCCTTCCCCAGGTGGCTTCCTCGGCGACGGGAGAGCCCCTGGCCGCGGGCGAGCTGGTGGTCCCGGTACCGCTGCCCCACGCGGACGGCCGGGAGTCCAACGTCAACATCCGCGGCATCGGCCCCCAGAGCTTCGCCATCCGGCCCATCGTGCGGCTCGTCGCCGGACGGGCACCCCGGACCGGGACGAATGAGTTGGCCCTGGGCTCGTCCCTGGTGGGCCGCTCACCAGGCGCCCGGTTGGGGGGTGAGCTGTCGTTCGCCAACCAGCGCTGGCCCGTGGTGGGCATCTTCTCGGCGGATGGGAGCGCCTACGAGTCCGAGCTGTGGATCGACGGCAACCGGCTCGGCCCGGCCTTCGATCGCCCGGTGTTCAACTCCATCGTGGTGCGCACGAACTCGGTGCCGGTCCGCGACACCTTCATCCAGGCGGTGAAGAACGACTCGCGCTTCACGCTCGACGCCAAAACCGAGCCCCAGTATTGGGCGGAGCAGGCCACCGAACTGGCCACTTTCATCCGCGTGCTCGGGCTCTTCGTGTCCCTCATCTTCGGCGTGGGCGCGGTGCTGGGCGCGATGATCACCATGTACGCCCAGGTGGCTTCGCGCATCACCGAGCTGGGGATGCTGCGGGCGGTGGGCTTCCGGCGCCGCAGCGTGCTCGCCAGTGTCCTCATTGAATCCGCGGTGCTGGGCACGGCCGGGGGCGTGCTCGGCGCCCTGGGCGCGCTGGCCACGCGCTGGCTGAAGATCCGCACCCTCAACTTCCAGACCTTCACCGAGGTGAGCTTCGGCTTCACCCCCACCCCGGAGATCGTCGTGGCGGCGCTCGCCTTCGGGATGCTGATGGGCACGCTGGGAGGATTGCTACCCGCCCTGCGTGCCGCCCGGCTGTCCATCCTGGAGACGCTGCGCGCCTGACGCCCGGCGCCCCTCACACCACGACTTCACGCCGGGGCAGCATCTCCTGGCCCGTCTCGTCCGTATGACAGAAGGCGAGGTACGCGAGGCCGAGCGGCAACATGAGGATGGCGATGGGGAACGCCAGTCCGGCCACGGCCGAGAGCACCACCAGGAGGAGGACGTTGAGGAAATAGGCCGCCCAGTCCTGACGGCGCTGGAAGGTGCGGAAGCTCTCGGAGAGCGCGGCGATGACCGGGCGGCCCTCGGCGGCCAGCATGGGCGCGTGGAGCCAGATGATGGACAGGAGCAGACCCGGCACGATGAGCGCATACCCGATGGCGATGGGAATGCCCATGACCAGGGCGAGTCCCCAACTCTTGAGGAAGTTGCCCCGCCGTTCATAGGCGGCCTGCCACCGCACCGGGCGTCCGGTCCGCACGCACTCGAGCGTTTCCTGGAGCAGATTGAAGGCGAACCACGGCCCCGGGATGATGAAGAGCGAGCCGACCAGCACCACGAGGCTTCCGAGAAGCAGACCCGCGGCGTTGGCCAGGAAGAACTCCCAGGTGCGCTTGAAGCGGCGATCGATGTGCGTGTCCAGCATGGTGTGAGGCTCCTTCGTCCGGAGCGACGTGCTCCGCTCTCCCCATCAGTACGAATGGACGCTGGATCCCTTGCATGTGTGATTCGGGCCACAGGCCCGCCAAGGCCTCGTCAGGCCGGCCCCCTGGCGAGCGCGGTCACAACAATTCCACGGCCATGTCCAGGCGTGGCTCGGCCCGGCCCTCGGGTCCACCCAGACGCGCGCCCTCCCAGTGGACCTGGGCGCGAGGCGACAACCGCAGCGCCCGGCGTCCCCACTGGCCGACGAGCCATTCCACCTGGAGCGACGCCTCCGCCTCGTGCCGCAACCCGCGCGAGAGGATGAACATGGGAGCCCAGGAGGCCTCCAGCCGGAGGGCGTTGAGCGACGAGCCCGGTAGCGCCACGCGCTGAGAGAACGAGAACCGGGGCCCTCCCGCGGGTGCGAGTTCCCGCCCCCAGCGCAGTGCCGCCCGGCCCCCCACGCCCAACGCGGCGTAGTGCTGGAATCCCGGGCTATCCTCCACCACCAGCAACGCCTCCGCCTGGACGGTGGCCCGATGTGGCAGGTCGCGCGTCTTCTCCTGGGACTCGAGCAGCACCTCCATGCCCCAGCCCAGCTCGTCGAACAGGGTGTCCCGGTGCCAGGGCGGCTCGCGCAACAAGGTCCGGTAGCCCAGGAGCGTGAGCCGCGAGTCCAGCACCCGCGGCAACCCAAGTCCCGGCTCCAGGCGCAACTCTCCATCGAGCACGCGCAGCTCGCTGCTGGGCCGGAAGCCGTGCAGGAATGACTCGCCCAGCCCCTCCTTCAGCGCCGCGGTGCGCAGGGCCAGCACCGGCCGGGCGCTCCCCAAGGGCCGCGCATCCAGGCCCACACCCACCGCGAACCGGGCCGCTCCCGAGGCCCGCAACGAGCGCGAGGCCCGCTCCCGCTCCTCCTGGACCTTGTGCGCGCGATCCCGCTCCAGGAAGTCCAGTGCGTCCACGCTGGCCAGGACACCCGTCTGCAGGCTGCCCTGGACCTCGGTGGCGGTGAGGAAGGTGTCCTCGACCTCCCGGGCCCGCGCGAGGATCCGGGCCTCCTCGGCGGTGGGCGCGCGCCTGTCCGCGGTGGCCATGGCCTGCTCGAACAGGGCGATTCGATCGAGCGCCGCGAGACGCCGCTGCACCTCGTCCTCGCGCTCGAAGGTGAGCTGACGCTCCCGCTCCGCGTCCCGTTGGGTGGGCATCGCCACGTGCACCTTCACCAACCGGTCGCGCTCCACGGCGAGCCGCCTCTCCTCGATGCGATCCACCTCCGCGCGCTCCACCCGCACGGATTGGGCGATGTACTCGTGCACCCACTCGCGTGACGCCGGGAGCTCGGACGTGGAGGAGAGCGTGGCATCCACCAGCGCGGGCACCCGGGCCCAGGCCTCGCGGCGCTTGCCGGGCTCGGGGGACAGGAGCCGCCGATGCAACAGCCGCCACCGGGCGGCCATGCCGGGCTCCATGCGCGAGACCAGTGCCTCGAGCACCCGCTCCCGGGACGCATGGGCCCGCAGGGCGCGATCCCCCGTGGACTCGAAATCATCCGGCACATGCTCCAACAGCGGATGGCGCTCGACTCCCCCCGGCCCCGTCACCTCCACCCGCGCGAGCGAATCCAGCGTGGCGCCTGGCAGCACCCAGAGGGCACCCGGCGTGCGCACCACCCTGCCCTCCTCCAGCACGCCGTTGATGAGGAAGAGCAACGCGCTCGCGCAATTGTCGGTGGCGAAGTAGTACGGCAGGTAACCCCGCCGCTCCATCTCCCAGACGCGCTCGATCAGCCGTATCCGCTCGCCCTCGGTGAGCCGCAGGCGGAAGCGGCGGACGGTGCGCTGCTCCAGCTCCAACGTCTCGTGTGACAGGTCTCCCCGCGTCGTGGTGAGGAAGGCCAGCGAGAAGCCTCCGGACAACCCCTTCAGGACATAGCCCGGGCCCGCCGTCTCCACGCCCGTCAGGGCCACGGGCTGCACCACCGACTCGAAGCTCGGCCCCCGGACGACACTCCCCTCGCGCCACACCGGCCGCATCATCAGATGGCCGAACAGCGATTCGGGCTGGCGGCCCGTGGAGGCCACGAGCAACACCTCGAAGTGGGACAACTCCCCGGTGTTGGCCCAGGTGTTGAAGGCGGGGCAGTCCGGCCGCGGAGCCACCGTTCCCAGCCTGTCCGCTTCCAACAACTCCCCGAGCGCGCGCGACTTGGAGAACTCCTGGCAGCGCACCCGCTCGTCCACGGACAAGGCCTCCTCGCGCACGGACTCCACCGGGACGAAGAACTCCTCGGCGAAGGTGACCAGATCCAGGGAAGCGCTCTTCCGGCCTCGCGCGCGACTGAAGGCCCCGTCATAGGAAAGACGCGAGGCCTCGGTGAAGGTCAGTGGCCGCTCGAAGGGAAAGAGCCAGCCCGACAACCGCCGCCAGTGTGCGGTACGGCTCCAGCCCCGCGCCTCATCCCAACGCCGCAGCACCGCGTGCACCACCGCGCGCCGCCGCCACAACCGCTCCAGCTCCGCGTCGGACAAGCGCGCCGTGCGCAACGTGGCCCGCCGCTCACTGGAGGGCACGAAGGCATAGAGATGGAAGCGCCCCCGGCCCTCGCTCCACTCCGGCCGCCGCTCCGATTCATTGCCCATGCCCAGGGGCGCGGGCTCGGGGTGCAGCACCAACTCCAAGGGGCCGCCCGGAGGATGGCGCAGCGCGGGCGGCAGCAGGGCGAGCGCAGCCTCCACCTCACCCACGAGCGCCGCGTCCTCCGAGGCGGGGGCACGCAGCACCAGTCCCGCCTGGGCTTCCAGCGCGCCGACGCGCTCGGCGAGCGTGCGCGCGGTGACGGGCCATGCCACCAGCAGCCCCGTCACGAGCGTCGCCAGACCCCTCATTCCATGAGGCCCTGAGCCGTGAGGAACGCGCTCCCATCCTCCTGGAGCCGGGGCTCCGCGCCCGCGAGCTGACCGACCCGCCCGAGCCACTCCAGGGCCCGCTCGGGGGTGAGCAGGGAGGGCTGGGCGAGCGAGAGCAATTCCGCGCGGTGCTCGCGCAACACCTGGCCGAAGAGCCGCAGGTTCTCACGGCGGATGCGTGCCATCGCGGCCAGGTCCTCGATGCTGGGGCCCGCGCCGAGCGCCAGATCCTCGCGGAGCTGGTGGGTGCGCGAGCGCAGATAGGCCTGGGCCGCCTGACCCACGGCCGCGGGAGGCGGCACGGCATGGGCGGCGACGCTGAACGCCCGCCAGATGACCACGCCCAGTCCGCCCACGGTGGCGCCCACGGTGGTGACGGAGCTGATGGGCGCGGACTCGCTCCTGGCACCCTTCGAGCTGCCCGAGGATTGAAGCCGGCCGGAGACGTTGGTCGGTTCACTCGAGCCCTGACTGGAGTTGCCCGAGCCTGAATCGGACTGGCTGGAGTTGCCCGAGCCGGAATCGGACTGGCTGGATTTGCCCGAGCCCGAGTCGGACTGACCCGAGTTCCCTGAACCGGAGTCGGACTGACTCGAGTCCCCCGAGCCCGCGCTGGAGTCTCCCGAGGCGGCGCTGGAGTCTCCCGAACCCGCGCTGGAGTCTCCCGAGCCCGCGCTGGAGTTACCCGAACCCGAGTCGGAAGCACTCATCATCCCCGAGCCCATGGCCCTGGGCGTCTGACATCCGGTGAGCATCATCCAGACGATGACCCCGACAACGCACGTTCCCTGCCGCTTCATGAATTCCCCCTGACGACGGTCGCGTCCGCGCCGCGTGCGCAGAGAACTTGGCAGCGATGTGCAGGGGAATGCACGAGACAACAGATGACGCGGTGCGATGGCGCAAGAGGTACGCTGCGTCGGCCCGCTCATGACCATCGCTGACGCCGTCCTCCACGCCACCCGACGCTATCTCCGTGACTATCCCTCGGCCGCCCTGTGCGTGGGCATCACGTACCGTGGGGAGCATCATGTCCAGCCCCTCCGCGGAGAAGGAGCCCTTCCCGCCGCGGACTCCCTCTACGCGCTGGGCACCCTCACGCAGGTCTTCACCGGCGGCCTCCTGGCGCTCCTGGTGGACCGGGGTGAGGTGCGGCTCGACACGCCCCTCCAGGAACTGATTCCCCGGCCGCTCCTCCCGGATGAAGCCGCTGGCCGCATCACGCTCGAGCAACTGGCGACGCACACCTCGGGCATGCCGCACGACCCGCCAAACCTGCGGACGCCTCAGCAGAACCCCGCCGATCCCTACGGCCACTACAGCGCGGCGCTCTTCGGAGAATTCCTGCGGAGCTACCGCCCCCAGCACCCGCCACCGCGGAAGTACGCCGAGTCCGTCATCGGCCAGGGCGTCCTCGGGCATGCGCTCTCCCGCCGCCTGCGACTCAACTACGGACACGCCGTGCGGGACTTCCTCTGCACGCCACTGGGGTTGGGCGACACCACCTTCCGCCTCTCGGAGACCCAGGAGCCGCGTCTGCGTCCCGGCCACACCGCCCGGGGCGTGGCGGTACCCGGCTGGACCTTTCCGGCGCTGCCCGGGGCCGGAGCCCTGTACTCGACGGTGCCGGATCTGCTGCGCTTCCTCGACGCGAATCTCGGACATCGGGACGCCGGGCTGAGTCAGGCCCTGCGACTCGCGCATGTCCCACGCGTGAAGACCCGAGGCGGCGGCATGGGGCTCGGGTGGAAGGTCTCCCACGTGAGAGGCAAACCCGTCGTGTGGCGCTCCTCGATGATGGGCGGCTTCGGCGGCTTCCTCGGCTTCTCGGCGGAAACGGACACCGGAGTCGTCCTGCTGTCGGACCACGCGGGCGCATTCCTCGCATCGCTCCTCCGACGAGTCCCCTTGGAGACACCGGGCTTCGCCCTGCTCGAGTTGCTACCGCGTTGACGCCGCGTCGCAAGCATCTCGGAGCGCTCGCGTAGGAAGCAAGGGCGCCGCTGACTGCAAGCTGCGCGTCACCGTGGACTGATTCGTCGGAATCGCCATTGATTTCCAATATTCGGGATCAATCATGGCGGCATGACCGCATCCTCTGAGAGAAGCACACAGCCCAAGGCGGACCGCATCTACCGGGGCGGACCCATCCTCACGATGAACGACGCCCAGCCCCAGGTGGAGGCGCTGGCGATTCGCGGCAAGCGCATCCTCGCGGTGGGCACCTGGGAAGAGCTTCAGGGCCTCGTGGACGACGACACGGACGTGGTGGACCTCCAGGGCCGCACGCTGGTCCCGGGATTCATCGACGCGCACGGGCACATCATGGGATGGATTCTCTACTGGGGCACGCCGGATCTGGCGCCGCCGCCCGCTGGCCGCATCGAGTGCATCCCAGACATCACCGAAGCCCTGAGCCAATACATCCAGGAGAAAGCCATCCCCGCCGGGACCCTGGTGCTCGCCAACGGTTATGACGACTCGCTGCTGAAGGAAAAGCGGCACCCGACACGAGAGGAGCTGGACGCGGTCTCCACGGAGCACCCCATCTGCATCGTGCACACCTCCGCGCATCTGGCGGTGTTCAACAGCATGCTGCTGGACAAGGTGGGCTACACGGGGGCCAGTTCCGCGCCGCCCGGCGGCGTCATCCAGGTGGACGACAACGGCAGGCCCACCGGCGTGGTGGAGGAGGAGGCCGTCAACGCCTTCCACGCACTGCTGCCAGCACCAGACATCAACGCGTTGCTCAAGACGCTCAAGGAAGTCCAGCAGCGCTATGCGAGCCTGGGCATCACCACCGTGGAGGATGGCCTGACGGGGAAGGACTCCGTCGGGTTGCTTCAGCTCGCCGCGTCCCTGCGCGTGCTCTTCCTCGACGTGCTCCTGTTCCCGAAGTGGACGGAGGCCGACGACATCGACGCGATGCCCGATCTGCCCCGGCAGGGCTACGTGCAACACCTCAAGGTGGGTGGCATGAAGATCACCCAGGACGGCTCGCCGCAGGGGAAGACGGCGTACCTCTCCAAGCCCTACCACAAGCCGCCACCGGACAAGAACGCCGACTACCGGGGTCAGCCCATCATGGGCCAGGAGGCACTGGACGCGGAGGTGGACAAGGCGTTCCAGAAAGGCTGGCAACTCCACGTCCACTGCAACGGCGACGCGGCGGCGGACATGTTCCTGGGCGCGGTGGAGCGAGCCACCGCGAAGTTCGGACCGGCTGACCGGCGGCCGGTGATGGTACATGCGCAGACCGTGCGCGAGGACCAGTTGGAGCGGATGAAGGCCCTGGGCATCATTCCCACGTTCTTCGTGGCGCACACCTTCTACTGGGGCGATTGGCACCGGGACGAGACGTTGGGAGAGGAACGGGCCAGGCGCATCTCGCCGCTGCGCTCCGCGACGAACCTGGGCATGCGCTACACCATCCACAATGACTCGCCGGTGGTGCCGCCGGACATCCTGCCGCTCATCTGGAGCGCGGTCGTCCGCACCACGCGCAGCGAGAATGCGCTGGGAGCCGAGCAGTGCGCGACGCCGTTGGAGGCGCTCAAGGCGGTGACGGCCTGGGCCGCGTACCAGAACTTCGAGGAGAACGAGAAGGGAACGCTGGAGCCGCACAAGCTCGCGGATCTGGTGGTGCTGTCGAACAACCCGCTCACCGTGCCCCACGAGACCCTGAAGGATCTGTACGTGGTGGAGACCATCAAGGGCGGCACCACCGTGTACTTCCGAGACCCCGAGGTGCCCACCGGGGCCCGGCGCTTCTCCGCCCCCCTTCCCCTGCCCCGGCACACCTGCTGCTGAGTGGAGTCCACAAGGTCATCCCATGACAACGATCAAGCACCCCGGCGTCTATATCGAGGAACTCGCCAACCATTCATTATCAGTCACCAGCGGGCAAACAGCGGTGCCCGCCTTCGCGGCTGGCGATGACAGTGGCGTCACCGAAACCAGGCGAATCAACTCATGGCTGGATTTCGTGAACGCCATCGGAGAATTCAATCCCGCGAAGCAACTCCATGTCTCCCTCAGGAGCTATTTCGAAAATGGTGGGGGCTATTGCTACATCGTCCCCACGTCGCAACTGGCGACGGAGATTCCCAAGCTGGAGGACATCACCTTGCTGGTGTCAGCGGGCCAAGACATCAATCCGCTCGTTTCGAGCCTCTGTGTCGATGGCATGGGTCTGTTCGCCATTCTCGACGGCCCTGAGTCAGAGATATCGAGCGAACACCAGGGGACGTACCCGTCCACATCTCATGCAGCGGTCTATTACCCCTGGCTGAGCTCCGATTGGTCCAAGGTCAACATCCCCCCCGGTGCCGCGGTGGCAGGCGCCTACTGCTCGACGGATAGAGAACGGGGAGCTTGGAAGGCACCCGCCAACGTGGCCTTGAAGGGAGGATTGCGGCCCATCTTCAAGGTCTCGGATGAACAGCAAGCGAATTACATGGATGGCAAAGCCATCAACATGATCCGGGAGTTCAGCAGAGGAGGAACCTTGATCTGGGGAGCCAGGACCTTGGAGGAGTCCGACTCCTGGCGCTACATCCCCGTGCGCCGGTTGTTCGATACAGTCGAAAGAGATATCAAGAAGGCCCTGCGCGTCACCGTATTCGAACCCAATAACCAGGTCACCTGGGAGCGGAGCAGAGCGGCGATCAGCAACTACCTGCATGGTCTCTGGCAACAGGGAGGGCTGATGGGTGCGCGCCCAGAGGAAGGCTACTTCGTCCAGGTGGGCAGCGGCATCACCATGACCGATGAAGACATCCAGGCAGGCAAACTCATCGTGAAGGTGGGTCTGGCGGCCGTGCGTCCCGCCGAGTTCATCATCCTGCAATTCACTCAAGAAGTGGGACAAGGCTGACCTGATGTGGAACACCTTGATCACGGGCGCGAACGGTTTCCTGGGCTCGGCCCTGGTTCGCGCCCTCGCCTCGCGGGGACATCCCCCCGCCTGTCTCGTGCGTCCACGCGCCGACCTCTCGGCACTCGCGGGCGTTCCCCATGAGCCCGTGGAGGGAGACGTCACGGATGCCTCCAGCCTGGCGCGGGCGGTCCAGGGCCGGGACGTGGTCTTCCACCTGGCGGGAGTGCGCCGCGCGGCCACCCGGGAGGAATTCATGCACGTCAACGCCGAGGGCACCCGGCTGTTGTGCGAGGCCCTGGTGGCCACGGGCTCCCGGCCCCGACTGGTGCTGGTGGGCTCACTGGGAGCCTCGGGCCCTTCACGGCCCGGCCATCCCCGGGTGGAGGAGGAGCCTCTTCAACCCGCGGAGTGGTACGGCGAGAGCAAGGCCGAGGCCGAGCGCATCGTCTTCTCCTACGCGGACAGACTACCCGTGACGGTGGCGCGGCCGCCGCGCATCGTGGGCCCGGGGGATCACGAGAACCTCATCCTCTTCAAGCTGGTGTCCCGGGGTCTGCGGTTGGAACTGGGGGGAGGACCCCGGCCGCTGACGCTGGTGGATGTGGAAGACGTCGTGGACCTGTTGTTGCTGCTGGCCGAGCGCGAGGAAGCCCTCGGCCAGGCCTTCTTCGTGGGTCACGTTCAGCCGCTCTCCCTGGAGCGGATCCAGGAGATCGCCGCCGAGGCGCTGGGAGTCAGGACGCGGACCCTGCATGTGCCGCCCGCGGCGCTGACGGCCCTGGCTACCGTGGCGGACGGGGTGTCACGACTGACGGGTCGGCGTCTGGCCCTCAACCGCAAGTTCGCGCGCCAACTCCTGGTCCCCGCCTGGATATGCTCGGGCGCCAAGGCGGAACGGATGCTGGGCTTCCGCGCCACGAGGGACCCGGCCGACGCCATCCGCCGCAGCGCGCACTGGTACCGGGAGCATGGCTGGCTGTGAGCTCAGGCCGCCTGCGCGACAGTCGGGAGCGCGCCGAGCTGCCGCAGCAAGGACAGCATGTCCAGTTGATCCCAGATCTCGACGATCCTGCCGTTCTGGATCCGGTAGTGGGGATGGTCGGCGACCTCCACCCGCCTTCCGGTGGCGGGAATGCCCATGAAGCTCCCGGTGTGCACGGCCGTCAGGGTGATGCGCGCGGCCACCAGATCCTGATCCTGGAGAAAGGAATGGAGCGTGAAGTGGATGTCCGAGAAGGAATCCAACCACACGCGCGCCATGAGCTTCAAACCCTGTACGCCCTCCGGTACGCCAGCGGGCAGGGGATGGGTCACGGCGTCAGGAGAGAAGAACTGATTCATGCTCTCGACATCGCGCTGGAGATAGAGGCGGGTCAGGTATTGAGAAAAGAGCTCCCGGGCCTGCTGGGCATCCATGCTGTGTCCTTCCAGTTGAAACAGGGGAAGGCCATGGTGCTGCACCGCGCACGAATCACAATCGCGAGCACGGGAAGACGTGCATCACCGCGCGGACCGTGGGACTGGAGGGCTGGGTAAAGCCCTGTGCCCAACGGTCCGTGCGTGTCGTCGTCAACAGTCCCGCGCCTCGCTCACCACTCGGCGACGAAGGCGTTGGGTTGGGCCGAGGCGCGCGCGGCGGCCACGGCGGCCTCGATGTCCAGCTTGCCGCCGGTGCTCACCTTGCCCACGAGGTCCGGATCCTTCTCCACCGTGTTCACGAGCATGTCGCGCACCTGGGCGGCGGTGAGCTTCGGATTCTCCGCGAACATCAGCGCCGCGGTGGCCGCCACACGGGGGGTGGCCATGGAGGTGCCGCTCATCTCCTCCCAGTCCCCGCCGGGCACCGTGCTCAGCACGTCCTCGCCCACGGCGGCCATCTCCACCACCTTGTCGCCGTGCGAGGAGTAGCGCGCCAGCTTGTCGTTGCGCTTGTCCATGGACGCCACGGTCAACACGTTGGGCAGGTCCAGGTTGGCCGGGAAGTCCTTCACGTTGTTCATGTTGCTGCCATTGCCATTGGCCGTGGCCGCCACCAGGAGGATGTCCGCGTCCGCCAGCTTCTGCACCGCGTCCTTCCAGCGCTTCTGCGAGGCCGCGTCCCGGTATTCGTCGCCGAAGCTCGCGTTCACCGCGCGGATGTTGGCCCCCTTGTTCTTGAGGTCCACCACGTAGTCCACCGCGCGCTCGAAGTTGGTCAGCAGATCCTTGCCGTCGTAGATGCCTCCCACCGAGAGGATCTGCGCCTTGCCCGCGGCCACGCCCGTGTTGCCCTGGCCGTTGTCCTCGGCCGCGATGATGCCCGCCACGTGCGTGCCGTGATCCGCGCCCTCGCCCTTGAGCAGATCCCCCGAGTTGAAGCCCACGTTGAAGCCGTGGATGTCGTCCTTGATGCCGTTGCCGTCGTTGTCGATGCCGTCACCCTCGATCTCGCCGGGGTTGGTCCACATGGCGTCATCCAGGTCCGGGTGGCTCGCGTCCACCCCGCCGTCGAACACGGCGATGACGGGCGCGCCCGTGGGCGTGGGCCGAGGGCCCGCCGGGCTCTTGGGGGCGGCCGTCTCGAAGGCGGCCAGCGTGTTCATGGCCGGCGAGGTCTGCGGCGTGCCGCTCGGGCGCAGGCCCTTGGGGCGATCCACGAAGTTCGAGTGCACCGGCGCCGCGTCGAATCCATCCTTGCCCGGACGGGGCACCTCGGCGCGCGCGGCGGCGGCGGGCGCGGCCGGCGTCTCCTGGGGAGCCGCCTCGGTGGCGGGGCGCTGCGTCTGGAGGGGCGAGGTCGAGATCTTGGAGAGCGTCGTCATGGCGGATACCTCGGGAGAGCGATGAATGAAGCGGACTCCTGAGTTGTCGGCGCATGGCGTCAGAAGGTTGCTACATGCCCTATATTTAGTGACTTTTGCCTACATTTCCTCAGAACCGCCCCAGGTCGTTGATCAGCAGCATCCCGTCCGCCTTCCGCGTGGCCATGAGCTTCGGCCGCGCGGAGCTGACATGGATGGGGCCGACCCGAGGCAGCCTTCACATGGACGTCAGCGACATGCCCCCGCCCTTCCATGAAGGCATGGTGCAACACATGGAGAGAACTCCTCGTCGCGTGTGATTTCTGCGTGAGGTGTTCTCCGCGAGCCGCTCCGTGTGGACTTTTACGCTGAAACCCACCGCGGATCGCCATGTCCGCGAGAGTCGCCCCGAGGTCACCGCCCGCGCTGTATGAAGAAGGTGGGCGAGCGCCAAGGGGGTTGAAGAGGTGGTTCAAAGCGAATGGGCGGCACGGGTACTGGGGCTGGGGAGGCTGGAGGGGCCCGAAGGACAGCGCGTCAGACTGGAGCGGCGCGCCGCGGCGCTCCTGGCCTACCTGGGGCTGGAGGGGCCTTCGGCGAAGTTTTCCGTCGCGTGTCTGCTCTGGCCCGATTCGCCCGCCGCCACCGCGCGCAACAACATGCGCCAGTTGCTGCGTCGGCTGCGCCTGCTGTGTGGCGGCGTGGAACTGGTGTCGGCCAACGCCGAGCAACTGGCCCTCGCGCCGGGGTTGCGGCTGGATGTCGCCGACCTGAAGACAGCCGCCGTGGCCCACGCGCATGCCCAGGCGCTCGAGTCCTTGCCGAGCGATGGGAGCGCGCCCGTGCTGCTCTCCGGCATGGATTTCGATGACTGTGACGAGCTGTCGCGCTGGCTCGTGGGCGCACGCGCCGCCGTGGAGGGCTGGGTGCGCACGGCGCGCGAGGCACAAGTCGTTCACCACATGTCCCGGGAAAACTGGGAGGTAGCCCTGGCGCTGCTCCAGGCCTGGTTGCGGCAGGAGCCCGAGTCCGAGCGCGCCGGCCGTCACCTCATCCAGCTGCATTACCTCCGGGGGGACCGAGGCGCCGCCCTGACCGCCTTCGAGCGCTTGAGTTGGATCCTCTCCCACGAGCTGGGTGTCTCCCCCATGCCCGAGACGCTCGCGCTGGTGCGGCAGATCGAGAAGGGCACGCCGCCCCGCCCATCCCCTTCCCCCCGGGCGCCCTTGCCGCTGTCGGTGCAGCGTCCGCCGGTGCTCACGGGCCGGGACGCCGCATGGAGGCAGCTCGAGGAAGGCTGGAAGGCGGGCCAGTTGCTGTTCATCCGAGGTGAGCCCGGCGTGGGCAAATCCCGCCTCGCCGAGGAGTTCGCGGCCAGCAAGGGGAACTGGGTGCGAATCGAGGGACGCTTCGCGGACCCGGGCATTCCCTTCGCCTCGCAAGCCCGAGCCTTGAGGATCCATCTGGCACGCCGGCCCGAGGTGACGCTGCCGGATTGGGTGCGCGCGGAGCTGTCCCGCGTCCTTCCCGAGCTGGACCCGCGGCGGAGCGCACCACCGCCCATGGAGACAGAGGCCCACGAGCTGCGCTTCCATGAAGCGCACGCGGAGGCGATGCGGCTGCTGATGGACGAGGACGTGGTCATCGTGGACGACGTGCAGTACTGGGATCACGCCAGCGCGAAGGTCTTCACCTACGCCTTCGGACGCCTGCTGGAGTCGAGCGCGGACACGAGCCACCGGCCCTGTTTCATCGACTGCTACCGCCGGGGCGAGCTGCCCGAGTACTCGGAGCGCAACGTGCGGCAGCTCGTGGACGCGGGGCTCGCGCGGATCATCGACCTCGAGCCCCTCGCTCCCGAGGAAGTCCATCAACTGCTGGCGAGCCTGGAGCTACCCGGCGCCGAAACCCACGCCCACGCGCTGGCGGGCTACACCGGAGGCAATCCCCTCTACATCATCGAGACCCTCAAGCACCTGCTCGAGACGGAGGGCCTGGACAAGGATTGGCCTTCCCGCCTGCCACCGCCCGGCCGGGTCGGCCCGCTGCTCCAGCGCCGTCTCGAACGGCTCTCGCCCCTGGCGCTCCAGCTCGCGCAGCTCGCCACGATGACGGATTCCCTCATCCCCCCACCGCTCGCATCCCAATTGTTCGAGGTGCCCTCCCCCGAGATCCAAGCGGCACTCGCCGAACTCAATGCCGCACAAGTCCTGGTGGGCGAGCGCTTCAGCCACGACCTCGTGGAGGAAGCGGTCCGAGCCAGCCTCGCTCCTCCCATCGCCCAGGAATTGAGGAAGCGGCTCGTCGAACGGCATTGATCCCCGGGGATGATTTCCCGCTTCTTGAGAGACTCGTTATTTACCGTCATCACCTGTTTTGCTTGATTGACTTCTTAATCATGAATATTGCATTGAAGACAGTCACCCTGTCGCGGTGAACCAACGCATCAAGCACGGTCAGGTGGAAACCATGGGATGGATCAAGAAGGGCTCGCGAATCACGATGGCGGGACGTGCGCATTCAGGACAGGAGCGGCGCGGTGTGAAGCATGCTTGCGCGAGCCTGGCCGCTCTTCTGGCATGGGTGCTTCCCGCGGGCGAGAGCCTCGCCGGAACGAACGACTTCACGGTCCAATACCAGAACTACAACGCCACGGGCCCGGGTGACGACATCATCGAGGCCAACATCAAGCTTCGCAACAACACCACGGCCGCGATTCCGCTGAGCGGCATCGTCGTGCGCTATTGGTTCACGAAGAACAACGCCTCGGGCGCGACGCCCGCCTGCTGGTGGTGGAACGCATCGCCTTGCCCGAACCTCACGGTCACCTCCGGAAACGTGTCCCTCACCGGCGCGGACCGCTACGCGGAGATCCGCTTCACCAGCGGCGCGGGAAGCCTGGCTCCGGGAGCGACCACCGCTGCGATCGACCTCGGGGTGACGTTCGGCGCCAACGTCGACGAGACGGATGACTACTCGTACGGCAGCAATACCTCCTTCATCGATTGGAACCGCATCACCGTGCACGACGCCGGCTCCGCGCCCACGGCCGGGCTGCGCGGCGGGACGCCTCCCTCCGGCGGAGGCGGTGGAGATGACGGCGGTGGCACCATTACCACCGAGTTCTTCGACGACTTCAGCTACACGGGGGCTGGCGACTCCCTCTTCACCGGCTGGTGGAACGTGCGCAACGGCTCCAGCTGGACAGGTCCCGGCCCCGAGCCGGAGTACGCCGCGCCGTGGAGCTCGGGCAACGTGTCGATCGTCGCCGACCCGGCGAGCGCCAGCAACAAGCTGCTGCGGCTCACCACGAGCACGCGCGGCTCCAATGGGAGCACGTTGCAGGCCGAGGTCTCCTCCAAGGCCCGGAAGTTCAAGTTCGGGACCTATGCCTCCCGGGTGAAGTTCAACAACACGCCGCTGTCCGGGACCCGGTACTTCGCCGACAAGCCCGTCGAGACCTTCTTCACCATCACGGAATACATCACCAACGATCCGAACTACTCGGAGCAGGACTTCGAGTACATGCCCAACGGGGGCTGGGGCCGGGGTAACACCAACACCCTGTGGACGACCTCCTGGGAAGACACGCGGCTGCCCATCAACGACTCCGACAAGGTCTCGGACTGGTTCAGCGCGGATTACTCGGGGTGGCACACGCTCGTGCTCCAGGTTTCCAGCACGTCCATCCGCTACTACATCGACGGCCAGTTGCTGACGACCCACGCGGCCCAATACCTGCCCGAGACCGCCCAGTTCATCTACTTCAACATCTGGTTCACGGAGTTGGACAGGACGCAGGGCAGCTCACGCACGTACCACCAGGAAGCGGACTGGGTCTATTTCGCCAAGGACGCGACCCTGTCTCCTTCCCAAGTCACCTCGAGGATCGACAGCCTCCGCGCCTCGGCGGTGACCCGGAAGGACACGGTGAACTGAGCGGGGCCCGTGCCCGGTCCCATTCAATGGAGCCGCTATTTCGAGGGAGACCCCAGCCTGTCCTGGATGCGCGGGCTGTTCCATGAGTGTGTGGCCGAGCGAGAATCCAGACAGGGCGCCTGATCATCCGGAGAGGCCCGCCAGCTCCGCCAACTTCTGGACCGTCCGCCAGTTGCGGGCGGTGACGGGCGAGCCGACGAGACGATCCCACAACGCGGGCGACAGCTTCGAGCTGCCCGCCCCCTCGGCGTAGTGCACCCAGAGGGCATCGCCCGCGGCTTCGAACCGTTCCGTGGTCGCGCGTTCGCGAAGCTTCTCGACGGCGTCCTTCTTCGGAGGCGCCTTGGACAGGGCCAGCATCACCCGGTTGGGCTCCTTCTCCGACGCCTCGAGCAGCGGGTTTCCCTGGATGTACTCCGCCCACTGGGCGGGGGTGCGGACAAGCACGGCCACCGCGAATCCAAAACGCTTCTCGAGGGCGTTCTCCAGGGCGTCCTCCACCGCGGCGGCCTTGCCGGAGGCGGTGAAGACGAGATTGCCGCTCTGGATGTAGCTCTCCACCTGCGCGAAGCCGAGCTCGCCACACAGTGCCCGGAGGTCGGCCATGGGGACCTTGCGGGTGCTGCCTACATTGATGCCGCGCAGGAGCGCGATGAAGAGCGCCATCTGAAATCCGTTCTGTCGGGAGTGGCCTTGCCCCGGCTTGGTGGACATACCCCATAAGTCGGCTACACGGGATTCAGATTGTCTTGGAAGAACGTGGTCAACTTGACAAAGGGAATGAGGTTGACACGATCGTAAAGATCCACGTGACCAGCGCCAGGCACAATGACCAGTTCCTTGGGGTCACCGGCAAGCCGGTAGGCCTCGTCGCTGAACTCTCTGGAATGAGCGTTCTCGCCCGCGATGAAGAGCATCGGACGAGGAGAGATCGTCTCGATGTCCGTGAACGGGTAGAAGTTCATGAACTTGGTGTTGCTGCTGAGCGTCGGATGCGTCGTGGTGTTCGGGCGATGACCCCGCGAAGTGCGGTAGAAGTCGTAGAACTCGCGATCAATCGCAGTTGACTTGTCACTCAGCTCTTCGGGCGTCCCGCTCGTATATTTGGTTTCACCACCCGCGAACTCCACATCGCGCTGAAGCGCTGCCTCCTCGAGGAACTTCTTTCTCTGCTCGAGGGTCACCGAATGCCCGAGCCCGTTGCGGTTGGCAGCACCCATGTCGTACATGCTGACTGTCGCGATGGCCTTGATGCGCGGATCGATCTTGGCCGCACTGATGACGAAGCTCCCGCTGCCGCAAATTCCGATGGCGCCAATCCGCTCCCTGTCGACAAACGGCTGGGTGCGCAGGAAGTCCACTGCGGCGCTGAAGTCCTCGGCATAGATGTCCGGCGCAACAGCATTGCGGGGTTGGCCGTCACTCTCGCCCCAAAAAGACAGGTCCAAGGACAGGGTGACGAATCCCTGCTCTGCCATCTTCGTGGCGTACAGGTTCGCGCTCTGCTCTTTGACCGCACCCATGGGATGTCCGACGACGACCGCCGGATTCTTTGCGCCGCGATTCAGGTCCTTGGGAACGAACAGGTTCCCTACGACATTCATCTTGTATTGGTTCTTGAAGACGACCTTCTGAACGGTGACCCTGTCGCTCGTGTAGAAGTTGTCCGCACCGTTGGTCGTGTCCCCAGACGCGAGGCCTGGCGTTGGACGCGCCACCGATGCCGCGGGCGATGCGCAGGCCACCAGTGCGGAGGATGAACCGAGCAGAAGTGCACCGAGCAAGGAACGTCGGTTGGTCGCGAGGGGCAGTTTCATTTTCTTCATCGTCTTCATCCTCGTTGAGGTTCGGCAGGGGCCGAGCGGGTGGGTGTGCGGCAGCCGGGCGGCTCACGGGTCCGGCAGCGTCCGTGTCCAAGTGGTACCGCCCGGCTCCGCCGGGGGCTACGCGTCGAACGTGAACGGGCCGTTCAGCGCTCGTTGACAGCGGGCCTTCACGCCTTCCTCCAGGCGGCGCTCTTCAGCGACGCCATGCGGACCTCGGCATCGCCAACGCAGGCATCCCTCGACGCCCGGATGGCCAAGAGGGCCGCTCCCCCGAGCAGTGCGGCGCTCACCCCGAACGTGCTCTGGTAGCCGCTACGGTCGAACAGCAGCCCTCCGAGCGAGGCGCCAACCGTGATGGCGAGCTGAATGGCCGCGACCATGAGGCCACCTCCAGCCTCCGCGTCGCGCGGCAGCGTGCGGCTGAGCCACGTCCACCACGCGACCGGCGCCGCCGTGCCGATGAGCCCCCACCCCACAAGGAGGACGACCGTTGCCGCAAGGGACCGGCCGAGGACGACGAGCGCGACCGCGATGACGGCCATCGCCACCGGCGCGGCGATGAGCACCGCAGACAGCCGCTTGGCCACGAGGAACCCGATGAGATACGTGCCCAGGAGCCCAGCGGCGCCCATCCCCAACAGGACCAGCGAGAGGGTGGACACCCCGACCCGCGTGACCGTCTCCAGGAAGGGACGCAGGTACGTGAAGAGGGCGAACTGGCCCATGAAGAAGAGCGTGACCGCCAGAATGCCCCACAGTGCCTTGGGGCGTCGAAGGACGGCGAACGCGCTCGGAGGCGGAGCGGCGCGCTCCGTGGGCATCGGGGGCAAGGTGAAGAACTGCCACACAAGGGTGATGGCCGCGAGAGGAACGACCGCGAAGAACGCACCACGCCACCCGATGTACTGACCGAGGAAGCTGCCGAGCGGCGCCGCGATGGTGGTGGCCAGCGCGTTGCCACCGTTCAGCAGGGTGAGCGCACGCGGCACGTCGCCCTCGGGGACCAGCCGCATGACGGTGGCTGCCGACAACGACCAGAAGCCGCCGATGGCGATGCCGATGAGCGCACGGCCCAGCATGAACACGGTGAAGCTCGGCGCCAGGGCGGTCACGAGGCCCGAAGCCAGCATCCCGCCGGTGAGGCCGAGGAGCAGCTTCCGGCGGTCGACGGACCTGGCCGCGGACGCGATGAAGAGGCTCGTCAGCACGGCGAAGAGGCCGGACACGGCAATCGCCTGGCCGGCGCGGCCTTCGCTCAGGTGGAGGTCCGACGCGATGGGAGTCAGGAGGCTCACCGGCATGAACTCGGACGCGACGAGCGTCGAGACGCACAGGGTGAGCGCGAACACGGCGCCCCATGACGCGGAGCGCGGGACCGGCGCCACGGGCGCGCCGGCGAGCTGGATGGACATGATTCTCTCTCAGGTTGTTGGGCGCGCACATGCGTCGAGCGCCTTTCGTGGTGGGCAAGTGCCCTGCGCGTCGTGCTCGCTGGAGCAGCAGGGCCCGGTGAAAGGACTACGCGGCGCGCCCTCCGGAGACTAGACGGCGAGGAGCGAACAGGCCGTTAAGCAGGGGTTGATGGTGGCCCGGCTATTTGCCGAAAGTGGCCATACTCGTTCGCGGGGCCGTCACGGCACTCCACACCGGCACTTCAGAGGAACCACTGCAATGAAGACTGTCCTCTTCCAGCAGCTCCACGTGTTCCTTGCCGTCGCGCGTCTCCAGAGCTTCCGTGGCGCGGCGCGCGAGCTCGGCGTCTCCACGGCCGCCGTGAGCCAGTCGGTGCGGCATCTGGAGGAGCAGCTGCGCGTGGTCCTGCTCAACCGCACCTCTCGCAGCGTGGCCCTGACGGACGCGGGGCGGCGGCTGGTGGAGGAGGCCGGTCCGGGCCTTGCCCAAGCCGCTGCCGCCCTCCACGGGGCCTCGGCCCAGCCCGGGGAGGCCGTCGGACGGCTGAAGCTGTCCGTGCCACGAGCGGCGGTGCCCCTCCTCATCGCGCCCGTGCTGCCAGCATTCCGGGCGCGATACCCCCGCGTTGAGGTGGACGTCGTCGTCGAACAGCGCCTCGTCGACATCGTCGCGGAGGGCTACGACGCCGGCGTGCGCCTGAGCGAGACCATCGAGCGCGACATGGTGCAGGTGCGCCTGACGGACGCTTTCCGCTTCGTGGTGGTGGGTGCACCGGCCTACTTTGAGAAGCACGGTCCCCCAGAGCGCCCCGAAGACCTGCTCCGGCACGAATGCATCGTCCTGCGCTCACAGACGACCGGGACTCCCTATGCCTGGGAGCTGGAGCGCGGAAGCAAGACCTGGCGCGTCCCGGTGCACGGCGGTGTCGCCACCAACGACGAGATGACCGGCGTGGCGCTCGCCGCCAAGGGGGTGGGGCTGGCGTACGCCCTGGAGCCAGCCATCCAGGAACATCTGCATTCCGGACGCCTCGTGCGGGTGCTGGAGGACTACGCGCCCACCGTGCCTGGCTTCTTCCTCTACTACCCCAGCCGCGCACAGCGCTCGACGCCCCTGCGCCTCTTCATCGAGGTAGCCAAGGAGCTGGCGGGCAGGACGAGCTGACGCGCTCGCAATCCCGCCACTACGAAGCCGGAGCGAACGCTGCGCGCCCTCCACAGCCGTCATCCGCCTGGGGGCAGTGCTTTTTGATGAGCGCCAGGAGTGAGCCTGCCGATTTTGTGGACACGGAACCCCACGGCGCGAGCGCGTGTACAAGGGGGCCATGCCCCCCTTCTCCCCCTGGCCACTGCTGCTCGCCGCCGCCCTGTCGTCCGCCGCGGATCCCGAGGCGCCCCCCACGCCCGCTTCCCCGCCCGCCGCTCCCTCGACGCCGTGGCCCTCCGCGAGCGCACCGCTCACGGTGGCCCAGGTGACGTTCCCCAAGGGCTTCGGGCGCAAGCGCATCTATCTGGACGCGGGGCATGGAGCGCCGGGCAACGAGGGCAATTCGTCCGTCACCTGCGAGCAAGAGGAGTCCCACACGCTGCGGGTCGCCCAGGCGTTGGCCCGGCGGCTGGAGGCCACGGGACACTTCCAGGTGAAGCTAAGCCGCGCCTCGGGGCAACGGCCTCCGTATGCCTCCCGGCTCCAGGAGGCCGAGCGCTGGAGAGCGGCGCTCTTCCTGAGCCTCCATTCGGACGCACGAGGTCAGGCGAGCGAGTGGCTGGCGGCGCCGGAGCAGTGGTGCGCGCGCAATGACGCGGCGCCTGGCTACAGCGTGCTCTACGCGGACGACACCACCGAGCCCCTGCTGACCCAGCGGTCGCGCACGGCACGAGCGCTGGCGCGCCGCATGGGAGAGGCGGGCTTCCTCCCCTACGGAGGCGAGGACTATGTGGGTCTGTACGCCCCCGACTCCGCGCAGCCAGGCACCTTCGTGAGTCGGCACGCACCCGGACAGCGCATCTTCGTCCTGCGCAAGCCGCTCATCCCCTCGGTCATCATCGAGACGCATCACGCCTGGGACTTCGAGGAGTCCGCGCGCTGGCGCGAGGAGCGCACGCTAGAGGCCTTCGCGGCGGCGGTGGCCCAGGGATTGGTGGACGCACTCGGAGGCACATGAGCCTGACAGAGCCTGTTCAACGGGGCTGAAATCTGGACTTGTCCGTCTTTCCTCGAATCACCGCTACCCCCGGCTCGCTTTGTTCCCTATGATTCGAGACCCCTTGGAAATCCACTTCGTCCCCCCACGAGGTCCGCCATGTACAACAGGGCATTGACGCTGCTCCTCCCCTCGATTGGTCTGGCAGCGACACGTCTGTTCCAGAACAAGTATTTCACCCCGAATGAGACGCCCTCCCATCCAGAGCGGCTCGTCAACGCACGGGAAGAAATCCTGGAGTACGCACCTCCGGAGCAGGATTTCGCTGTCGACGATCACAAACTGCTCATCTCCCAGCTCAAGAGCGCGAGCGGACTGCCGAACAACCTCGCGGTCGCGGAGAAGTGCCCACAGATCGCCGTCCCCTCCCCGAACATCCTGCAAGCCATCGTGGGCATGGTGCGCAAGCATGGGAACGTGACGCTGTACGATCACTCGGCACAAGACGCGCACCACCACTTCTACGTTCATGGCGAGCGGGGGCCCACGTACGAGGACATCACGAAGAAGACGGGCTTGAGCAAGCCGAAGGTCAAGCAGATGATCGCCAATGGCACGTTCTTCCCGATGCTGTTCGCGTTTGGGATGCTCGGCGGAGGCGCGACCATCGAGACGACGCCTTCACGCCAGGACGTCAAGATGACGCTGACCCCTCCGGGGGATCCGATTGTCATGTCGAACGTCGTGGGCCAGACCTATATGTCCATCCCGCGTGAGCCCAAGTCGGACTTCAATTTCCTCGTCAACAGCATGTTGGCGCAGACGCGCCGTGGCCACGCCCTGACGGGCACCGTCCTGCACATGATGGTCGCGGACGAGATTGGCATCAACTTCATTTGGATCGGCGCGGGGGGCGGCACGCCATTCATCGGTGGCAAGCTCAACAACTATCTTGCCTGCTCGCGGACGACGGGCATCTGGCCAAACCTCGCCATCAACTTCAACCAACTCCTCACCAGCAAGGAGTCGATGCACATGGCCCATCGCCTCTTCTCGGCGGACGTGCCCGACTCGGAGAAGACGGAGTTGATGGTCGCACTGCGCAAGTACTCCGCCAAGAACGAGAAGTGGGTGCCCTATCTGATGAGTTTCATCGCCAGTGGCGCGGATCTGGTCGGATTGCGCTACGGGTCCAGTGCCCTGGGAGCCATCCAGGGCAAATGGGATCAGATCAAGGAATGAGGAGGGCGCGGATGGACTACGTCCTCGTCTACCGCGAGGAGGAGCGCGAGATGATTCCCCTCCATCATCGGCGCCACCAAGATGGAGCACCTGGAAGCCGCGCTGCGCTCGCTCGACGTGAGGCGCACCCCTGAAGAGGTGAAGGCGCTCGAGGCGCCCTACCAGTCCCACGCCGTGCGCGGCCTCTGAGTCACGGCGCCTTCTTCGCGAGCGCGTCCACTTCCGCCTGGACGTCGTGCGTCTCCTCGAAGAAGGCGTCCACGCTCTGGGCGGGCGCCAGCCGGAAGGCGGGGGGCAGGAGCATGCGGTCGAAGTCCAGCGAGGAGGAGAACTCCTCCTCGTCCAGCAAGGAGTCCGCCTGCGTGAGCGCCCCGAAGCACACCAGGACCCCCGTCAGCATCAGGACGAGCCGCCGGGGCTCCGCGCGCGTCACGTAGCGCAGGTGCCAGAAGAGCACGTACCCGAGCCACGCCAGGAAGCCCCCGCGCGCGAGCCACTGCATCCACGAGCCCAGACCCAGGGCATATGCCACCAGGTGCACCAGGATCGGCACGGAGATGAGCCCCAGCAAGCCGAGGCTCCCGATGGCGCCATGGGCGCCGAAATGGAAGCGTCTGCGTGTCACCTTGCTCGCCACGCTCCAGAGCGCGGACCAGACGAAGGTGGCGGACACGGGCAGCACCACCGCCAGCGCGAGCGCGCCCCAGTTCGTCTTCTGGTAGTTCGTCAGGTACTCGTAGAAGAGCGCGGCCACCACCGTCATCCCGAGCACCACCGGAAAGGCGAAGGGCCGCTCGAAGACATGACCCCGAGGCGCCTCCGGTACCGCCGAGACGCGCGTGTCCTCCACCGGATGCGTGCGCGCGCGGAAGCGCAGCACCGTGTCCCCCACCGCCACGCGGAGGTCGTTCGTGAGCGTCAACTCCGCCAGGCGCCCCCAGGGCTCCACCCGGAAGGTGCCGTTGTGGCTGCCCACGTCCCGGAGCACCAGGGCGCCCCCCTCGGCGCGCTCGATGCGCAGGTGCGCGGCGGACACCTTCGGATCGTCCAGGATGACGTCGTTGGTGTAGCCGCGCCCCACCGTCACCGGGAAGCGCTCCAGCCGGTGCCGGGTGGCGACTCCCTCCTCGTCCTCCAGCACTTCCAGGAAGATCACTTCGTCCACGCGAGTGCCTCCAGGTAGCGGCGCGCGAGCGCGCGGGCGTTGTCCGCGGAGAAGCCGGCCAGATCCAGGCTCGTCTGCACGCCCGAGGTGCCCGGGTTGTTCGTCGCCGCCCGGAGCGACAGGTCATACAGCCCAGGCAGCCGCTTGTAGGCGCGCAGGCACAGGGCCGTGCGCACCGTCATCCCGCCCACCTTCACGAAGCCCTCCTGGCAGCGGAAGTTCGTCACGTCATCCTGGGTGGCCTCCACGCCCCCCGCGTCATTGGCGAACGTGGCCGAGTAGAGCGCCGAGAAGCGCAGCGCCCCGAGCGAGTCGCTCGACACGAAGGCATGATTGTACGCCACCACGCCCGTGCGCTGCTCACCGCTCAGGAAGATGTCCTCCTCGGACGAGCACTGGTAGCTGGTGACGGTGTAGGGATTCTCCGGCTCGTGCGGGGTGTCGCCCCAACACTTGAGGAAGGGCTGCCAGCGGCCCGGCACCCGGTAGTCACCCAGCCGCTGGGTCGGCACGGGCGCGGACATCAGGCGCTCGGTGATGCGCTGCTGGTTGTCCATCAGTTGCGTGGCCACCACGGACAGAAGGCTCGGGGTCTGCGCGTCCTTCCCCTCGCGCGCCCGTGACAGGAGCGCGCGCGCATGCACCACCGGCACCAGGAAGCCGAGCTGGTTACCCAGGGTCGCCACGTTGACACCCACCACCCGGCCCTCGCCCGTCACCGTGGGGCCTCCGCTCATGCCGGGGTTGATGGCGCCGCTGAAGTGCACCTTGTCGTAGAGCGCGTCCTGCACGAGGCCGTTGTAGGTGCCCTCGACGATGGTGGTGCCCAGGTCATGCGGATTGCCCATGGCGTACAGCCGTGAGCCCTGGGAGGCGTCCTTCGCCGCCAGCTCGAACCAGTCCTTCACCGGCTCGTCCTGCTGGATGACGGCCAGGTCGTGCACCACGTCCACGTCCACCACGCGCACCGGCACCGCCTGCGCGTCCTGGCCCTCGCGCACCAGCTCCGCGGTGTAGTCGTCGGGGTGCTGCACGATGCTGGAAATGACGTGGTAGTTCGTGATGGCGCGGCCCTCGGCGTCCACGAAGAACGCGGAGCCGATGGAGGAGCGGGAGCCACTTCGCCGCTCGATGATGCGCACCTGGGCCACGCGGCGCTTGATGCGCTCGAACAGCTCCTGGGTGGACGGAGGCAAGGAGGCCACGGGCAGCGGGGGAACCACGGCCGGGGGCTCCGTGTCCGACGGTTCATCCGGGTCCGGATCGGGAGGATCCAGCACCGGGGCTTGGGCCAGCGTGGCGAGCAGGAGGAGGGTCCACATGAGGGTGCGAACACTAGCGGAACGGCGGCGCGTTTCCCTCCCCCACGAGTAGGGCGGCTTTGTCCATCCCTCTTTGGAGGTATTGAGACTTTTGGGGGGTGGAGGCGACTGTGCGTCACCTATGGACACCTTCGATGCCCGGCTGACGGGGCTCGCCCTGTGCTGGCTCCTGACCCGCCCCCAGTCGAACCGGGGGACCCGCAACAAGCTGGAGGAAGCCCTCCGTCCCCTCGTGGAGCACCACCTCGGCCGTGCCCGCTGGAAGGAGCACTGCGCCCGGTTGGTGTCACAACTGGTGGAGGACGGTCTCGTGACCGAGGGCAAACGCGGAGGCCTGGAGCTGGCGGCCCCGGGACGCACCCGGGCCCTGCGCTTCCTCGCGATCGACACGCCGCCTCGCCAACTGACCTGGAAGAAGCTCAAGGACACCTACCTGCAGGCACTGGGCCTGGGACTTCCCACGTCCCGCGCGGCGCTGACCTGGGTGGGCAGCGCGAATGGCATGCGCGCCGCCCTGCTCCAGCGCGAGCACGGACTCGACGGGAAGGACACGCCCACGCTGGCGCAGGTGCGCGACCGGCTGTTGTGGCGCCAGCTCGGCGTGGAAACGGACCGGCCCTTCGACCTGTCCTCCGTCCAGGCCCATCTGCTCGGCGGGATGTTGGAGTTGGAAGTGCGTGACCCGCGCCGGGCGGTGGAACAACTCGTCGCGCGGGCGGCGGGCGCTCCCCGGGTGGACGTGGAGGCCGTGCGCCTCGCCGCGCTGCGCTCCTGGTTGCTGGCCAACCCGGAAGCCCCCCAGGAGGCCGAAGAGCACCCGTCCGAGACCGCGTTCGCCGAGCAGGTGCTCACGGTGGCCCGCGCGCTCCCGTCCGAGCGCCGCTTCGGCCCGGACAAGGTGTTCATCGCCCACGTCTGGCGGGCCCTCCAGCCCACGTGGCACCACCGCGAGGCCTTCGACGCCGCGCTGCTCGAGGCCAACCGCGCCCGGCACCTGTCGCTGAGCCGCGCGGATCTCGTGTCCGTCATGGACCCCACCGACGTGGCCGAGTCCGAAATCCGCGCCCAGGGCGCCCGCTTCCACTTCGTCGTCGTCTAGCTCCCCTTCCTCCTGAGAGTTGCCCGTGACTTCCGATCCACGACTCGAGGCCTTCCTCTCCGATGGCGAGGAGGTCTTCAACGGCGTCCAGCAGGGCCAGAACCTCTGGAAGCATGATCCGTTCGACGTGCCGTCCTTCAACGCGCCCGCCCGGAACGCCTTCCAGCGGCTCCTGAAGCGCGCGGTGGCCACGCCCCGGCCCGAGGAGGGCAAGCTGTTGCTGCTCACGGGCGAGTCCGGCAGTGGCAAGACGCACCTGGTGCGCGCCTTCCGCCACCTCGTGCACGGACAGGGACAGGGCTACGTCGGCTACCTGCCGATGACCGTCGATACGCCCCACTACGAGCGCTACATCCTCTCCTGCCTGATGGACTCGCTGGACCGGCCCTACGACGCGCTCAAGGCCGAGGCCTCGGGCTTGATGCGGCTGTCGGACGCGGTGATGGAGGCCAGCAAAAGTGTCTTCGCGCTGAACATCCAGGCCGAGCCCCGCGACGACGAGCACCTGCAAACCACGGTGTCCGACGTGGCCTATGAGCTGAGGGCGGACCCGCGCTTCCGCGACGTGAGCGTGGATCTGCTGCGGGCCCTGCTCTTCCTCCAACACCGGGACGTGCGTCTGCACCACGCGGTGCTCCAGTGGATGCGCTGCCGGGAACTGTCCCCCTCGGATGCCAAGGCGCTCGGCAATCTGGTTCCCCGGACCGATGAGGATGGGCCCAAGTGGATGCTGGAGCAGTTGGGCCACCTGCTGAGCGCGTTCGGACAGGCGTTCGTCCTGTGCGTGGATCAGGTGGAGGACATCAGTGACTTCGCCCTGCGCCCTGGCATGGAGCCGGCATTCCGCCGCGCGATGAACCTGCTCGCCCACCTGGCCGGAAACATCCCCACGGCGATCGTGGTGGTCTGCGGCCTCTCCGACTTCTGGTTCAGCGCCCGGCAACGGCTGCTGCAATCCATCCTGGATCGGATCGAACTCGACCCCGCGCCCGTGAAGCTCGAGCACCTGGTGACCGCCCAGACGGCGCGGGACATCGCGGCGCAACGCTTGAAGGTGCTCTACGAGAAGCGGGGCGCCACGATCGATCCGCGCGATCCCACCTATCCGATTCCCACACGGGTGTTCGAGACTTTGAGCGGGCGGAGGACCCGCGATGTGCTGCATTACTTCCGCGGCTATCGCGAACGCGCCATCGAGGAGGGCCGTCTGCCCGAGCAGTTCCTCCCGCCGCAGGACAAGCCAGGGACCGGATCGGTGCTCGAGGATTCGTCGCCGATAACCCCACCGGGGCCCGATCGGCTCGCGGAGCTGAATCAGAAGTGGGCGGACTTCCAGGCGACGTTCCAGGCCCAGGTGCCGGTCGAGGACGAGGAGATCGTGTCCCTGCTCGCCTGGGGCCTCGAAACGGGGGGTCAGGAACTGGACGGCGCGGCGCGCTTCTCCGTGAAGACCCGGGACGAGTCGTCGCTGGAGATCTCCCCGGAAGGCAAGGAGCCCCGGCTCCTCGTGGCGCTCTGCAACAGATCCTCCAAGGGCGGGCACCTGGGCTACCAGATGAAAGACGCACTCGACTCCACGGGAGGAGAGCTCCCGGTGCTGGTGCGAACCACGGAGTTCCCCACGTCGACGGGCACCATCGTGGCGGACCAGCTCCTGCGGCTGCAGAAGAAGGGCGGACGCCGCGCGGTGCTCGGGGATGGAGATCTGCGCGATCTGGTGGCGCTGCGGACGTTCCGCCAGGCCCACGACCCGGCGGCGCTGAACGAGTGGAGCCGCACGGCTCGGCCCATCACCCGCCTCAAGCTCATCAGTGATCTCCTGGGACGGGAACCCGTGGAGCCTCCCACCGCCGTGTCCACGACCCCCCACACCCCGAAGGACCCGCCCGTCACCAAGCCCCAGGCCCAGCGGAAAGAGGCCCCCGGTAAAGAGGCGCCCAGGCCCCAGGCCCCCCTGCCCAAGGGTCCGCTGCGGCTCGGCATCCAGGACGGAATCATCAACGAGCCCGTGACCCTGGAGCCCGGAGACCTGATGCGGCACAGCGCCTTCCTGGGCGGCACCGGCAGCGGCAAGACGACCGCGGCGCTCAACATCCTGGAGCAACTGCTGCTGCGCGGCATCCCCGCCATCCTGGTGGACCGCAAGGGCGACCTGGCCGGATACGCCCGCGAGGAGGCCTGGCGGACGCCGTTGGAGGACCCGCAGCTCGACGAACGCCGCCGCCTGCTGCGCGAGCACGTGGACGTGGCGCTCTACACTCCGGGCCGCTCGGATGGACGGCCCCTGGCCATTCCCGTGGTCCCCCGGGGCCTGGAAGCCTTGTCCCCCGAGGAGCGCGACCAGGCCGTCACGCAGACGGCGGACGCCATCGCGGGCATGCTCGAGTACAAGAACAGCGCCCGGGACAGAGCGGCGCGAGCCCTGCTCGAACAGGCACTCCACCTGCTGGTGCGGCGTCCGCGCGGAAAGGACGTCACGCTCGAACTGCTGCGCCAATTCATCCAATCCGAGGACTCCGCCCTCGTGAAGGAAGCCGAGGGGCTGGATGCCAAGGCCTATCCCAAGCTCGTCAACGACCTGGCCACGCTCCGCCTCAGCACGCGGGTCCTCCTGTCCGCGACGGGTGAACGGCTCGACGTGGAGGAACTGCTCGGACGCGGTGCCTCGGCGACGCCGGGACGCACCCGGCTGAGCATCATCAGCACCAAGTTCCTGGGTGGGAACCAGCAGGTCCTCTTCTGGGTGTCCCAGCTCTTGATGGAGACGCACCGCTGGGCGAGCCAGAACCCCTCGTCCCAGCTCCAGGCGGTGCTGCTCTTCGACGAAGCGGACCTCTATCTGCCCGCGGTGGGCAAGCCCGCCACGAAGCAGCCCATGGAGAACCTGCTCCGGCGTGCCCGCTCCGCCGGGCTGGGCCTCATGCTGGCCACCCAGAGCCCGGGGGACCTGGACTACAAGTGCCGGGAGAACGTGCGCACATGGCTCGTGGGCCGCGTGACGGAGGAGGTGGCGCTCAAGAAGCTCAAGCCCATGTTCGCCAATGGACGCGGCGGGGATGGCACCCAGAAGCTCGCCACGCAACAGATGGGGCGGTTCCACCTCCAGCGCGAAGGGCAGCCGGTGCAGCAGCTCAAGGCGGACCGCAACGTGATCCTCACCGAGCAGTTGTCCGAGGACGAAATCCTCCGGCTCGCGCGCCAGACGGGGGAGCGGAGCACGCGAGGCCCGGAGTTCGCGGCCCTTCATTAGATAAGGCGAAAGGCAAGGGAGAAGGTGTCACACGGGGTACACCTGTCCCCCTCCTTCCGAGCAGTCGACCCCGAGAGCGGGATGACATCCTCGCCCCGTACGGTAACCTTGGGGCCCAGATGACCCCTGAAGCCCGCGCCGAGATGGTCGCCCAAGCCGAACGCGCCCTGCGCCGCGGAGAGCTGGACAAGGCCGTGCATCTCCACGAGACACTGTGCCGGGCTTTTCCCGAGGACGCCTCCCTGGCGCTCAAGCTCGAGAATCTGCGCGAAACGCTCGAGCCCCAGGAGTTGCAGCTCTCCCGGGCCCTCCAGGCCAGTGCCCTGCCCCGGTCCATCCCCCAGGGGCCCTCCTCGCCCGTGGCGGAGGGTGAACGGCTCTTCTCCCTGGGTGACTACGCCGGCGCCGCGGCCGCCTACCGCCGGGCGCTCCAGGCCCGCCCGGACAGCGACCTCATCCGCGAACGGCTCGAGGAGCTATACCGGCTCGCCCGGACGCTGCCCGTGCATTCACCCACGGACCGCTCGCTGCCCCGCCAGGCCGAGCCCCTGCTGCACGCCCTCCTGGACCGGCTCGCCGCTCGCCGCCGCCTCAAGCGCGACTGACGCGTTGCACCTCGGAGTGAACGACTCCTAGACTTCCGACCCGGACGGCGCTGTCATGCCGACGGCTTACCCCCTGACACCCGCGTCCTCCCCTTCGACCCGGCCTCCATGACGCTCATCGGCAGCCACATCGGGCGCTACCGCATCCTCGAGGAGCTGGGCTCCGGGGGAATGAGCGTCGTGTACAAGGGGCTCGACACGGCGCTGGACCGGGAGGTGGCGGTCAAGGTGCTGCACCCCCACCTGGCGCACAAGAGTGAGTCACGCCGGCGGCTCGCTCGCGAGGCCCGGGCGGTGGCGCGGCTGCACCATCCCAACATCCTCGAGGTGTTCGACTTCTCGGCGGAGGGAGCGCGCGAGGCCTTCCTCGTCACCGAGTACGTGCGCGGCCGCACCCTGAAGGAGTACCTGGACGGAGGGCCGGGGCGGTTGGATCCACCGGAGCTCGCCGCCATGGTGGTGCACGAGATCGCCGCCGCGCTGGCGCACGCGCACGAGTCCGGCGTCATCCACCGGGATCTCAAGCCCGAGAACGTCATGGTGCGCGAGGACGGCGTCCTCAAGCTGATGGACTTCGGCATCGCCCGGTTGCTCGACGCCGAGGAGCGGATGACCGTCACGGGCTCGCTCGTGGGCTCGCCCGCCCACATGGCGCCGGAAATCATCGAGGGCCAGGAGGCGGGCCCCAGCGCGGATCTCTTCTCGCTGGGCACCATCCTGTATGGGCTCATCGTCGGGCGGCTGCCCTTCGCGGCGGCCAACACCACCGCCACCCTCAAGCGCATCCTCGACGGAGCCTATGAGGATCCGCGCCAGCGCGTGCCCACGCTCTCGGACGAACTGGCGGAGGTGTGCACCACGTGCCTGGCCCGCGATCCCTCGCGGCGCTATCCCCACGCGGGCGCCCTGCGCGACGCCCTGGCGGACTACCTGACGGGGCTCGGCTTCGAGCGCGTGGGCGAGGAGCTGACGTCCTTCTTCGCGGACCCGGCCTCGTACCAGAAGCTGATGCGCCCGCGCATCATCGCCTCGCTCCTCACGCGCGGCGAGCGGCTGCTCTCGGAGAAGCGCGTCCCCCGGGCACTCGCCTGCCTCAACCAGGTGCTCGCGCTCGACGCCACCAATGCCCGGGCGCTCACGCTGCTCGCGGGGCTGGAGCGTCAGCGCCGCCTCGCGCGCTGGCGGGCCCGGGGCGTCCGGGTGGGCGCGGGACTGCTCGTGGCCGCGGGACTGGGCCTGGGTGTGCACTTCACGAGGCGGGAAGACGCCACGGTGCGCCCGGCGACGAGCGCGCCCCCGCCTTCGGTGACCCAGGCGCCCGCGACCCCTCCCGCCGTGAGACCCGCCCAGGTCGTGCGTCCCCAGCCTCCGGCGCCCGAACTCCCCGCCGTGGCCGAGCGGCGTCCTGCCCCGAGCGACAAGAAGCTGGCCGTGCGCCCGGCGGTCACCGCGCCAGTGCCCATCTCCATCCTGGTGCGGCCCTATGGCTACATCCGCGTGGATGACGAGGCGCGCAGCGCGCAGGCACTCGCCCAGCATTCGGCGAAGGTGACAGCGGGCACCCACACCGTCACCATCACCTGCGACTACTGCGAGACCTCCGAGGAGCGCATCGAGGTGCGGCCGGGGGCGGAGAACGTCTTCCGGCTCCGGGCCCAGCTCAAGGCCTCGCGGCTGAGCTTCGCGTACGAACCGGAGGACGCCGTGGTGAGCGTGGCGGGAGAGACGCGCTCGGCGCATGACAGCCAGGAGCGTCCCTTCGACATCCGCTCGCCCCAGGGGGCCGCGAGCTTCCAGCACCGTGTGGAGTACGAGGTCAGCCACCCTGGCTACCGCCCCGAGAAGCGCGTGGCGCTCGTGGCGCCGGGCACGTCCATCACCGTGCGAGGAGCCCTCGTCCCCGAATGAGCCGCCTGCGCTTGTCGGTCCTGATGGGGCTGTTGCTGCTGCCCGTTACCACGCTCGCCGAGGAGGCGGTGGACGGAGAGGTGTCCGCCTTGCGCTCGGGCTACGAGTACGGCCGCTATGCCGAGGTGCTGGAGCGCGCGACGGGCCGTATCGATCAAGGCCGGCTGAATGACCTGGACCTGGTGGAGCTGCACAAGCTGGCGGGGCTGAGCGCCTTCCACCTGCACCGTACCGAGGACGCCGAGCGGCACTTCCGCGCGCTCCTGCGCCTGGACCCCGACTTCAGCCTGGATCCCTTCGCGGTGCCGCCCCCCGTGGTGGAGTTCATGGACTCCCTGCGTGAGCAGATGGCGGCGGAGTTGGATCTCGTGCGCCAGGAGCGGCGTCTGCGGGTGGAGCGCGAGCGCGCGCGGGTGGAGCGCGAGCGCGTGACGGCCGAGGAGCAGCGCCGCCGCGTGGAGTTGCTGGCGCGTCAGGTGACGGTGCGGCGGGTGGAGAAGCGCAGCATGCTGGTGAACCTGGTGCCCTTCGGGGCGGGCCAGTTCCAGCAGGGGCGCACCAGCCTGGGCACCCTCTTCGCGGCCTCCGAGGGCGTGCTCGCCGTCACCAGCGTCATCGCCTTCTTCGCCTATGGGGCGCTCGTGGAGACGGGCAAGGTGACGGTGGACGACATCCGAGGCCAGCCCCGAGAAGTGACCTTTCGCTACATTCCCACGGAGCGTGTACCCCAGGCGCGCAACTGGGAACGGCTCAAGTGGGGCTCGGCCGTGGGCTTCTACGCCGTCTACGCGGCGGGCGTGGTGGACGCGCTGGTGCACCACCAGGACGAGGTCGTGGACACCCGCATCGAAACCCTTCCGGCGCCGCCTCCCGCGCCCCAGACCCGGCTGCATCTCTACCCCACACCCGGCGGCGCTGGCGCCGGCTTCTCCCTCGCCTTCTAGGAGCACGTCCCCTTGGCCAGCCTCTCCATCCGGACTCCCGACGGCAAGGTCCGCACCGTGCCGCTGCACAAGCGCATCACCAGCATCGGCCGTTCGACGGACAACGACGTGGCCCTATCGGACCCGTCCGTGCCCGACAGCGCCCTGCACCTGCTCTTCGACGGCGCGCGCTACCAGTTGGGCAGCCTGGGAGCCACCTTCCAGGTGAACGGCAAGAAGCGCGACAGCGCCGTGCTGGCCACGTCCGACATCATCCGCGTGGGCGCCACCGAGCTCGTCTTCACCCGAGAGGACGCCACGCACGCCCCCACCCCCGCGCCGGTGGCCACGCTCTCCATCACCCACGAGACCGAGCCCGCGGCGGATCCGGACTCGACGACGCGGGACATGCCCGGCGTGGTGGGCCGAGAACTGCTCCTGCTGCGCCGCCTCACCGCGTTCAGCGAGCGGCTGCTCGGCAGCAGCGGCCGGGACACCCTGCTCGAGCAGTTGCTGGACGAGGCCATCGAGGTGACCCGCGCGGACAAGGGCTTCCTCATCCTCCGGGAGGACGGCGAGCTGCGCGTGAAGGTGGCGCGCAACCTCTCGCGCGAGAACCTGGAGGACGCCGTGGAGCGCGTGAGCGATTCCATCGTGGAGAAGGTGGTGCGCACGCGCAAGCCCCTCATCCTCAGTGACGCGCTGGACGATCCCGAGTTCAAGGCCAGCAAGTCGGTGGTGAACCTGCAGATGCTCTCCGTCATGTGCGTGCCGCTCTTGCGCGACGGCGAGCTGTTCGGCGTGCTCTACGTGGGCAATGACCGGCTGGTGAACCGCTTCGAGCCCAAGAGCCTGGACATGCTCACCATCTTCGCGGCCCAGGCGCTGCTGCTCATCCAGAACGCGCTGCTGGTCAACGGGCTCAAGCTGGACAACACCGAGCTGCGCAAGCGCCTGGACGACACGCGCTATGGGGAGATCGTCGGCACCTGCCAGGGCATGATCGACGTGTACAAGCGCATCGACAAGATCGCTCCCACGGACATCTCCGTGCTCATCACCGGGGAGACGGGCACGGGCAAGGAGCTCATCGCCCGGGAGTTGCACCGCCACTCGCCCCGCGCCAAGGGGCCCTTCATCACCATCAACTGCGGCGCCATTCCGGAAAACCTCCTGGAGAGCGAGCTGTTCGGCCACGTGCGCGGCGCCTTCACCGGCGCGGTGAACACCAAGGTGGGCCGCTTCCAGGCGGCCATTGGCGGCACGCTCTTCCTCGACGAGATCGGCGAGATGCCCCTGCAACTGCAGGTGAAGCTGCTGCGGGCGCTGCAGGAGAAGGTCGTCTACAAGGTGGGCGATCACCGGGGCGAGCCCGTCGACATCCGCGTGGTGGCCGCCACCAACCGCGTCCTGGAGGACGAGGTGCGCAAGGGCGGCTTCCGCGAGGATCTCTACTACCGGCTCAACGTGGTGACGCTCAAGCTGCCCCCCCTGCACGAGCGAGGCGAGGACCTCTTCGTGCTGGGCAAGTACTTCCTGCAGAAGTACGCCAAGGAGTTCAGCTCCAAGGTGAAGGGCTTCTCTCCCTCGGCCACCGTGGCCATGAAGAAGTACGCCTGGCCGGGCAACATCCGCGAGCTGGAGAACCGCATCAAGAAGGCGGTGGTGCTCGCGGACAAGCCCCTGCTCGGAGCGGATGACCTGGATCTCAAGCCGGAGAACCTGGAGCCCGTCCTTCCGCTCGCCGAGGCGCGCGAGCGCTGGCAGAAGCAGTACATCCAGGAAGTCTACGAGCGGAACAACCGCAACAAGACCAAGACGGCCAAGGATCTGGGCGTGGACCCGCGCACCATCTTCCGCCACTTCGAGAAGCTGGAAGCCGACAAGACGGGGGGCCCCCTGCCTCCCGGCGAGGAGGGTGACGAGGAATTGCTCTGATTCGTTCGCGACAAGGCTGTCACGGTTTGCAATGCCCCCGGCCCGTGGCACCCTCGTAACCCCCCATGGCGACGACGAAATCCCCCCTGCGCCAACTGGCCAGCGAATTGCTAGTGCTTCCCCTCGGCCTGTGGATGGGGCTCGGGGCAGCCGCGTGGACCCTGGGCGGCTGTCTCATCCCCCAGGATGAAGCCTTCCTCAGCGAGCTGCCCATTCCACGCAATCGGCCCCCGCGGATCGTGGAGAAACAGGTGCAACCCTCCGAGCGCATCATCCGAGGCTACGGCTCCGATTTCTGCAGCATGGAGTTCTCCGTCATCGTCGAGGATCCGGACGTGGGCAACACGCTCACGGCGAACTGGTTCGTGGATTACGACCCCAACCAGCCACGGGGCGCGGACCGGGTGGTGCGGTTGGACCCCAAGGACGACAACGTGGTGCGCGACGAGCGGGCCTACTTCCAACCCAATTTCAACTCGGTCGTGTTCGATCGCCTGAACACCCCCGGAGATCACATCGTCGAGGTGCTCGTCGCCGACAGCGCCCTGGTGGGGCGCGATCCCCAACCCACCGTCATCAAACTGCCAGACGGCCAGGACTTCAGCGACCCGGGCTACGCGGTTTCCTACGTGTGGTTCGTGCGGACCGAGGCCGGACGAGGATGCCTATGAACAGCCTGCCCGGAAGACGGGTGTTGTGGGCGGCACTCGCCCTGGGGTGCGCCAGCGCGAACCCCTCCGACTTCTTCATTGGCTGCCGGAGCGACGAGGAGTGTGGCGGCGGCGCGGTGTGCTTCGCGGACGGGTGTGGCGACCCGGGCAAGAACATCGTGGTGGAGATCACCGCGGACCCCAAGCGGGGCGAGTACGCCCAGGATCTCGCGGTGGAGGAGTTGAGGGATCAACAGACGCTGGAGCTGAGGGATCCTCCCTCGCTCCAGGGCCAGGTGCGCGTGCAGATCATGCGCTCGACCGTGGGCTATTCCTCGCCCGTGGAGCTGGTCATCACCGGCGAGAGCCTGCTCATCCCCGGACGCCAGCGCCACCAGCGCAGCGGGCTCGTGCCCCAGAATGGGAGTTACTCGCTGCCCGTGGGCACGGGACGCTACACGGTGACGGTGCTCGCGGCGGACAAGACCCTGCCACCCGTCTCCAACACGCGGGAGATCCGGCCGGGACAGACCCAGAACCTGGACTTCCTCCTGCCCTCCGCCACCGAGATGCAGCCGTTGACCGGCCTGGTGCTGCGCCAGGAGGGCACGCCGGTGGACGTGGACCTGGAGGTTCAGGCGCTGGACGAGGCGCTGGAGCCCCTGACCCAACGAGTCCCCGTCAAGCGGGACACGGGCTTGTTCACCCTGTCCCTGCCCACCGCGGCGCTCGCGCGCGAGGTCATCCACCTGCAGGTGGTCCCCACCTCGGCGGACGCCCCGGTCCCCCTCAAGCTCTTTTCCTTCAATCCACAACATCCCCTGGCGCCCCTGTTGATGGGGGACTACGGCGAGCCGGTGCGGGTCCAGGGCCGCGTCCTGGGCCCGGATCGGCAACCGGTATCCAAGGCCTCGGTGTTCCTGTCTGGCACGGTGGGCGGCGGAGGGCAGTACCGCAGCGAGCGCGTGCTGACCCGGGAGGATGGTTCCTTCTCCCTCACCACCCTGCCGAGCGACACGAACGTGGGAATGGCCCTGACGGTGACTCCTCCACCGGGCTCGGACGCCAGCTCCACCGTGAAGTCCGTCACGGTGCCGCGCGCCAGCACGCCCCTGATTCCGGACGTGGTGTGTGGGGCACGGGTGAAGGTGGTGGGCAGTCTGCTCCGGCCCAGCGGCTCGCAGCCGGCTGCGGGCGTGCGCATCAAGGTCTGGACGCTCGAGGAAGTGGAGGGCAGCCTGAGGCCCATCGTCGATTTCGACGTCGAGCGCGGCACGGATGAGGAGGGCCGCTTCGAACTGTCCCTGGACCCGGGCCGCTACCGGCTGGACTTCGCGCGCACCGAGGACCTTCCCAGCGTCAGCCGCATCGTCACCATCCGCCCCCCCGAGCCGGGCACCGCCCCCCACCTGCCCGTGGAACTGCCCAGCTTCACCCTCTCCAAGGGCCGCCGGGTCACCGGGCAGGTCATCCTGGCGGGCACCAAGGGCGCCGGCGCGCCCGCGCCCAATGCCTCCGTGCGCTTCTTCCGGGTGGTGGACGTGGAGGGCAAGCGCACCTATCTGGAGCTGGCGGACACGCTGACGAAGACGGATGGGACGTACACCACGACCCTGCCCACGCGCTGAGGGGCAATGGAGATAGACATGCAAACGAGACCTCTACGGGCGGCGTCCTTCCTACTCCTTGTGATTCTGACCCCGCTCGCGGCCTGCGGCGGAGGTGGGGATGGAAGCGCTTCAAGCGGTACCCTCCGCGCCACACTGTCCCCCACAGCCGTGTCGCTCGAACGCGCGACCACCGCGGGCATCGTCGCCGGTATCGACAATTCCGCCACCGCGGGCACGTACGAATGGCTCGGCGTGCCCTATGCCAAACCCCCGGTGGGCTCGCTGCGCTGGATGCCGCCCGTAGCGCCCGACGCATGGTCCGGCGTGCGGCCCGCGCGGCAGTTCGGCGCATCGTGCGCGCAGGGCGGCCGCTTCTTCAGCCCAGCCCCCGACAACGCGCCCTTCGGTCTCTCGGTGCGCGACGGCCTGGGCAAGCCGGTGGGCAGCGAAGACTGCCTCACGCTCAACATCTGGCGCCCAGCCAACACCACGGCGAATCTGCCGGTCATCGCCTTCATCCACGGCGGCAGCAATGTTTCGGGCTATACCGCCGACCCGCTGTACAACGGCCAGGCGCTCGCCACCAAGGCGCAGGCCGTGGTCGTCACGATCAACTACCGGCTGGGCCTGTTCGGCTGGCTGAACCTGCCGCAACTCAAGACAGGCAACGCCCTGGCCGACTCCGGCAACTTCGCCACGCTGGATCAGATCCAGGCGCTCAGGTTCATCAAGGCCAACATCGCGGCCTTCGGCGGCGACGCGGACAACGTCACGGTCATGGGCCAGTCAGCGGGCTCCGTCAACGTCTGGGCGCTGCTGGTTTCGCCATTGACCGAGGGGTTGATTCACAAGGCCATCCCGTTGAGCGGCGCCTTGCTCACCGTACCGCCCGTGCAGGCGCTGGTGTATGGCAACAACCTGCTCACCGCGCTGCTCATCGCCGACGGCAAGGCGATCGACCCCATCACGGCGCAGTTGTACCTGCTCACTCACACTCCCGCGCAGATCGCCAGCTACCTGCGCGGCAAGACGGCGGACGAGCTCATCCAGGTGTCGTTCGACCCGAATCTGGGCAACGCACCCGCCGTCATCGCCGATGGCGCCGTGGTCCCGGTCCTGCCGGCCGCGGCGATCGCGCTGGGCGCCTACCGGAACATCCCCGTGCTGTCCGGCACCACGCTCGAGGAAGGCAAGCTCTTCGGCGCGCTCGTCGGCGCGTACACGTCGAACGACTACGACCGCTTCACCCAGCAATACCACTTCGACCCCGATGCGGCGCCCACGCTGACGGAAGGCGACCTGCTCACCAGCCTCTACCTGCCGGTGGACAAGCCCGTGCTGGGCTGGAATACGGTGACCGCCGTCCTGACCGATGCCACCTTCGTCACGGCCAACGCGGCGTCGATGAGCACGCTCGCGCTCCGGCAGCCCGGCAAGCTCTGGAACTACCGCTTCGACTGGAACGAAGAGCCCGCGCCGTTCGACACCGTCTACGGAGCGGTCCACGCCATGGACATTCCGTTCCTGTTCGGCTCTTTCGACCGCAAGAGCGTGTTCTCATTTGCGTTCAGCACGGCGAACAAGCCCGGCCGCGAAGCCCTTTCGGACGCGATGATCGCCACCGTGTCTGCCTTCGCTCGAACCGGCAACCCGAACAACCCGGCGCTCGGCACCCACTGGCCGAACTGGCCCGCCACCCTGGTGTTTGACGCCTCGGCCACGCAGGCGCGAATCAGCGTGAAGTGAACACCGCTCCGCGCCTTCTCTGAACGGGACCGGGGCACGTGAATGGCCGCGCCGAGGAGGGGCACCGTGCCTCCCCTCCTCTCGACCCCGCCCGCCGGAGCCGCTCATCGTCGAGTACATGAAGTGCGGGAGAGCCCTGAGCCCCGCCTCCGCATTTGCCGCTTGCGGTTATGCAGCGATGCGAATAGTCATGCACGCCTATGCATAAGGCGGCGATCGGCATCATTGGCGCGTCCGGCTACTCCGGCGTCGAGGCGACCCACCTCCTGGCGGCCCACGAGCGAGTGGAGCTGCGCCTGGTGACGAGCGACCGGTGGAAGGGCGAGACGGTGGGCCGCCGCCTGGGCGTCATGGGGCCGCTGGCGGGGCTGCGCTACGAGCCGCAGGAGCGGAGCCTGGAGCTGGCGCGCGAGTGCGAGGTGGTGCTGCTGGCCACCCCGGCCGAGACGTCGCTCGCGCTGGTGCCGGGGCTCCTGGCCGCGGGCGTGCGGGTGATCGACCTGTCGGGCGCCTTCCGGCTGCGCGACACGGCCGCCTACCCCACCTTCTACAACTTCACCCACGCCGCGCCCGCGCTCCTGGAGGAGGCGGTGTACGGCCTGCCGGAGCTGTCCTCGCGCGAGCGCATCGCCCAGGCGCGGCTGGTGGCCAACCCCGGCTGCTACGCCACCGCGTGCGCGCTGTCCGTGGCGCCGCTGTTGCGCGCCGGGCTGCTGGAGCCCGGCTCCCTCATCTTCGACGCCGCCTCGGGCACCACGGGCGCGGGCCGCAAGGGCTCGGAGGATCTGAGCTTCAGCGAGGTGGACGAGGACTTCCGCGCCTACCGGGTGCTGCGCCACCAGCACACGCCGGAGATCGCCCAGACGCTCGCGGGCGTGGCGGGCCGGAACGTGCCCCTCACCTTCACCGCGCACCTGTTGCCGCTCAAGCGCGGCATCCTCGTCACCGCCTACTCGCGCCTGGCCCCGGGAGCCACCGCCGACCAGGCCCAAGCCGCCCTGCGCGACGCCTATGCCTCCAGCCCTTTCCTCACGGTGGAGTCCTCGCCGGACGCGGTGAGCCTCAAGGGCGTGGTGGGCACCAACCGCTGCACGGTGGCGCTCGCGGTGGACACCGCCGGGCATGATCCGGGCCGGGTGGTGGTGACGGCGGCGATCGACAACCTGGTGAAGGGCGCCGCGGGCCAGGCCGTGCAGAACCTCAACTTGATGAAGGGCTGGGAGGAGACGTTGTGTCTCTCCACCCTGCGGAGCTTCGCTCCGTGAGGGTGCCTCTGGGATTCTCCTTCTCGGGCCTGCACGCGGGCCTCAAGCCCAAGCGCAAGGACGTGGCGCTCGTCTACAGCGACACGCCCTGCGCGGCCGCGGGCTGCTTCACCGGCAACAAGGCACGGGCCGCTCCGGTCCTGGACGCCGTGGGGCGCCTTCCCGCCGCGAACATCCAGGCGGTGCTCGTCAATTCGGGCAACGCCAACGCGCTCACGGGCGCCGCGGGCATCGAGGCCGTGCGCACCCTGCGCGAGGAACTGGGCCGCGTCCTCTCCCTTCCCCCGGAGGCCGTGCTCTGCGCCTCCACGGGAGTCATCGGCCATCCGCTGCCCGTGCCCATGCTGCGCGCGGTGCTCGGGCCTCTCAAGGACGGCCTGCGCCCGGAGGGAGACGCCGCCGCCGAGGCCATCATGACCACGGACACGCGCCCCAAGCAGGTGTGGCGCTCGTTGAACGTGGATGGCCGGGAGGTGACCGTCTCCGCCATCTTCAAGGGCTCGGGGATGATGCACCCGTCGCTCGCCACGGTGATCGCCCTCATCACCACCGACTGCGCCATCTCGCCGGAGGTGCTCGCCACCGCCCTGCGCCACGCGGTGTCCTCCTCCTTCAACAGCCTGACGGTGGATGGGGACATGAGCCCCAACGACACCGTGTACGCCCTGGCCAACGGCCGGGCGGGCAACCGCGTGCTCTCAGAGCCGGGGGTGGACCTGGAGGCCTTCACCGTCATGCTGACGGAGATGTGCCAGGACATGGCCCGGGAGATCGCCGCCGACGGCGAGGGCGCCACCAAGCTCCTGGAGGTGGAAGTCACGGGCACGCCCACCCAGGCCATCGCGCAGGATCTGGCGCGCGCGGTGGCGGGCTCCACCCTGGTCAAGGCCGCCGTCTTCGGGGCGGATCCCAACTGGGGTCGGGTGCTCGCCACGGTGGGCGCGCGCGCTGGCACCCAGGGCTACCCCGTGGACCCCTACCCGGCCCGCGTCATCATCCAGGGCATCTGCGTCTACGAAGGCGAGCCCAGGCAGTACGATCCGGATCAACTCAAGGCGCGCATGCGCGAGCCCGAGGTGCGCATCGAGGTGCATCTCACGGGCGGCGAGGCCTCCGCCGTGGCCTGGGGGTGCGATCTCTCGTACGACTACGTGAAGATCAACGCGGACTACACCTCGCTCATCGTGTCCAAACCGGATGGCGGAGTGGGCACGGACAACCGGCTGGCCAACTACAGCCCCGCGTTCAAGACGACCCTGCTCGTCGAATCGCTCTCGTACATCTCCCGCTTCCGGGGCAAGCGCTGCGTCATCCGCTACGGCGGCGCGGCCATGGTGAAGGAATCGCTCAAGCAGGCCTTCTGCCGCGACATCGAGCTCCTGCGCTCCGCGGGCCTGCAACCCATCATCGTGCACGGAGGCGGGCCGGAGCTCACCCGCACGCTCGACAAGCTGGGCCTGCGCCAGGAGGGCTCGCTCATCACCGACGCCTCGGGTCTCAAGGTGGTGGAGATGGTGCTCTCGGGCTCGGTGAACTCCGAGCTGGTCACCATCCTCAACAACATGGGGGACCGGGCCGTGGGCCTGTCCGGCAAGGACGGAGCGATGATCCGCGCCCGGCGCATTCCCGGCGACGATGGGCGCTCGCTCGAGCACGTGGGCGAGGTGACGCGCATCAACAACGAGTTCCTGGAGATGTTGCTCGGCCAGGGCTACGTGCCCGTCATCTCCCCGGTGGGCCTGGGCGAGGACGGGCTCACGTACGACCTGGGCTCGGACGCGGTGGCCGCCGAGGTGGCCAAGGCCCTCAAGGCCCACAAGCTCGTCTACCTGCACGACGCGCCGGGCATCCTCGAGGGCGAGGAACTCTTCAGCGAGCTGACGGCGGCGCAACTGCAGAAGCGCCTGGAGTCCGGCGCCTTCACCGGCAGCATGCGCACCCGCGCGCGCATGGCCATCAAGGCGATTGGCGGCGGCGTGGAGCGGGTGCATGTCATCGACGGGCGCGTGCCCCACAGCCTCATCGCCGAGCTCTTCACCGACAAGGGCGTGGGAACACTCGTCACCGCTTGATGGCGCCTGGGTCCCGGAGACACTGGAACGTGAGTCCACTGCGGAACAATGGAGACAAGGCCGCGCGCCAGGAGGCCATCCGGCGCATCATCCGCGCGCACGCGGTGAGCACCCAGGAAGAGCTGGGACAATGGCTCTCCCGCGAGGGCTTCGACGTCACCCAGGCGACGTTGTCCCGGGACCTGGCCCAGTTGGGCGCCATGCGCGTGTCCCTGCCCGAGGGTGGCACCGTCTACGGCCTGGAGGACGCTCGCCCCCCAGCGGGAGAATCCCGGCTGCTGGAGCTGGGAGAGATGATCCTCTCGGTGGAGGACAACGAAATGATGGTGGTGATCCGCACCCGCCCGGGCTCCGCGCCCCTGGTGGCGTCGGCCATCGACCATGCGCGGCTGCTCGAATGCCTGGGAACACTCGCCGGAGATGACACCATCTTCGTCGCCCCGACCCGGGGCCGCTCCGCGCGCACGCTCAACCGGAAGTTGAAAGCCTTCTTTGGAAAGGAAGACACCCCGTGACGATTGCCAAGACGGCCGCCTCTGGCGGAACCGGCCTCCACCCGGAGGTGCTGGCGTTCACCAGCTCGCTGGCGCTCGACAGAGCCCTCCTGAAGGAGGATCTGGTGGGCAGCCTCGCCCACCTCACCATGCTGTCGCGCACCCGCCTCATCCCCTCGGAGGACGCCCGCGCCCTGCGCGAGCAGCTCGTGGCCATCTGGAAGGCCTCCCAGGCGGGCACGCTCGTGCTCGCGGACGAGGAGGACGTGCACATGGCGGTGGAGGCGGAGCTCACCCGCGTCCTCGGCGAGCGCGCGGGCCTGCTGCACACGGCGCGCTCGCGCAATGATCAGGTGGCGCTCGACTTGCGCCTGCACGTGCGCGAGAAGGTGGCCGACGCGCTCGACGTGCTGGCCACGCTGCTCGAAGGGCTCGCCGCCCGCGCCGAGGCCGAGCGCACGACGATCCTCCCCTCGTATACCCACCGGCAACGGGCGCAGCCCATCACCCTCGCCTACCAGTTGTGTGGCTATGGAGCCATGTTCAGCCGGGACGTGGACGCGCTCGGCTTCGTGCTGCAGGGCGTGGCCGCGCTGCCCCTGGGCGTGGGCGCCATTGGCGGCACGTCCCTGCCCATCGACCGCGAGGTGACGCGCGAGCTCTTGCGCTTCTCCCGCGTCACGATGAACGGCCTGGACACCGTGGGAGACCGGGACTTCGCCCTGGACTTCGCCTACGCGGCCATGCGCTCGCTGCTGCACGCGAGCCGGGTGGCCACGGACTTCTTCGACTTCTCCTCGCCCGAGTTCGGCTTCGTGAAGCTGGACGGGGAGATCGCCTGCGGCTCGAGCATGATGCCGCAGAAGCGCAACCCGGACGTCTTCGAGCTCATCCGCGGCAAGGCCGGGCGCGCGGTGGGCAACCTCACCAACCTGGCGGTGCTCGTGAAGGGCCTGCCGGGTGGCTACAACCGCGACCTGCAGGAGGACCGGCAGGTGCTCTTGGAGACGGGCCCGCTGCTCACGAGCGTGCTGGCCATGCTGCACCTGGCGCTCGGCAAGGTGCACTTCGATCGCGAGCGATGCCTGGCGGCGGTGGAGTCGGACTACATGCAGGCCACGGACATCGCCGAGGCCCTGGCGATGAAGGGCATTCCCTTCCGCACCGCGTACAAGGCCACGGGAGCGCTGGTGCGCGCGTGCCAGGAGAAGAGCCTGCCGCTGGCCCAGGTGACGCTGGAGCTGGCGCAGTCGGTGGACCCGCGCTTCGACGCCGAGGTGCTCAAGAGCGCCGACCCGCGGCTCGCGGTGGAGCGCAAGGCGAACGCCGGAGGCACCGGTCCGGCGTCCGTGGAGAAGCAGTTGGTGGAGCTCAAGTCCCACGCGGCGCGGGCGAGGGAGATGGCACGCGCCGTCCCCCGGCTCGCGTCCCTCTTCGACGCACTGCAGGAGGCAGCACTGTGAAGCGCGATTTCCTCACCCTCTCGGACCTGACCGAGGCCGATTACCGTGCCCTCTTCGATCGCGCGCACGCCCTCAAGGCGAGCCGCAAGCGCAAGGAGGTGGTGACGACGCTCGCCGGACGCCACCTGGTGCTGGTGTTCGAGAAGGCCTCGACGCGCACGAACCTGTCCTTCGAGGCGGCCATGTACCAGTTGGGCGGCACGGTGACGACGCTCAGCTCGGCCAGCAGCCAGATCGCCCGGGGCGAGACGATTGAAGACACGTCGCGCGTCATCTCCGGCTACGCGGACTGCGTGATGTTCCGCACCTTCGGGGATGATCGGCTCAACGCCTTCGCCAAGGCGTCGTCGGTGCCCGTCATCAACGGCCTGTCCGAGGGCGGCCACCCGGTGCAGATCCTCGCGGACCTGTTCACGGTGGAGGAGCGGCTGGGGAGCGTGAAGGGCAAGACGGTGGCGTTCCTGGGCGACTGCGCGAGCAACATGGGCCGCTCGTTCGTGGAGGCCACGCGCTTTTTCGGCTTCCAGTTGCGCCTGGGCTGTCCCGAGGGTTACCGCCCCGACGCGTCGCTGCTGGCCGATGCGGGAGGCCGTGTGCACGTCATGGATGACCCCTCGGAGGCCGTGCGGGACGCGGACGTGGTGGTGACGGACGTGTGGACGAGCATGGGCCAGGAGGCCGAGTCGGCCCGGCGCATGAAGGATCTGCACGGCTACCAGCTCGACGAGGCGCTGCTCGCCAAGGCGAAGCCGGGTGCCATCGTGCTGCACTGCCTGCCGGCACACCGGGGCGAGGAGATCTCCGCGGGCGTGCTCGACGGCCCCCAGTCGGCCGTCTGGGACGAGGCGGAGAACCGCCTGCACGTGCAGAAGGCCCTGCTGGAGAAGCTCATCCTCGGCTGAGGCACCGTCGAGCAATCCCTACGCCCCAATCATAGGGAGAGACAAGAGAGAGGAGAGCCCGCCACCAGTGGTGGCGGCGTGCCCTGAGCGGACCGCACGGGCCCTGCATCGGCGCGGCTCTCTACATTTCTGGCTCACGGTTGTCCCTGGCATTCTCTCGCTCATGCCAGCCACGAGAAACCGCACCGAATCAGCACTGCCGCCATCGCCCAGGCCGGGCCATCTACGGGCCCTGTCGTGGGGACTGCTACTGGCGTGCGCCTGTGCATCGGACGGCGCCCAGCGGCAGAACCGTGAGCCAGAGGTCGCGAAAGAGTTCGCCTGCGAGTCGGTGCAGGGGCCAGCACGAGTAGTGATTGAGACACATTCGGGCCCCCTTGTGGTTCTGCCTCCTGTGCCCCAGCGCGCCCCCGTAGCGTTGAGCCAAGCCCAGTTCGAGCAGGCCATGGCGCGGCTTGCTGCCGAGTTGCCGGACTCTCCGGCGCCCTTCCTGGTGAGGATGAATCTGAGATGGTCACCATCGGACACTCGGGCCGTGCAGGAAGGAGTGGTGCGCGACTACCAGCGCTGGTGTGAACAAGGAAAGCGCGGTGGTGACTGTCTATCCCTATTGGGAGCGGATTTGTTCCTGGACGAAGACGAGCGGACGGACATGGCCCTGATGCTCGCATTCGAGAGCCTGTGGCCAGGAGTAGAGGCGGTGGTGAAGACCTCAGTGGATCCCGCCCAACTCCGGATCGCGGTCTTCACCTCGCTCTCCCTATATCTGGGGTTGCTGCTACTCCCAGAACCGACCTCCAAGCTAGTGGCGGTGTCAATGACAGGAGTGCTCTTGGCCTATCTAGGGGCGGAGACGCTCTTCAACCTTGTGGAGGGATATAGGCAACTCAAAGCTGATGCCCATCGGGCTCGCAGCTTCGGGGAACTGAGGGCTGCGGGGGAACGCTATGGCCGAATCATGGGGGAGCGGGTCGGGCAGGTACTGATAATGGCGGCGACGGCAGCTGTGGGTTGGGGAAGCCACTTGACCATGAAGGGACCGGGACTGCCAGGGTTCGGGCGCGCAGCACAGTTACTGAAGACCGAAACGGGACTCAATCTATCGAAGGTGGTAAGCGAGGTGAGTTCGGTCATGGTTGCTCAGACCAGCATCACAGTGGCCCTGGCACCAACGGCCTCCTACATGGCGTCCCAAGGCATGGCGGGCGGCTTGGGTTCCCGCCCCATGACGGAGCAGCCGAGCATCAACCGACTGGCGCAGGTAGAAGAGTGGCGCAAGCCGAAGTTTACGGAAAGCGGCCATGTACTCCCATACAAAGGCACGAGAAATCCGCCGGATCCCATCTTCAACCTGGGTCGCAACCGAGCCGGAAAGACTCTCACCAACGGCAAAGACATCATTCGCTTCGACAAGAACGGCTTCGCGGAGTTCGAGACCCACTTCGAGACGCTTATCGAGGAAAGTCATATTGGAAGTGGCCGCCCGGATCTCCATTTCAGAGCAGCCAACAAACGACTTTACGATGCGATTCAGGCAGACTCTGGGTTGGCGAGGCAGCTGGGACTATCAACAAAGGAGGTGGGTGCGCTAGCAACGAGCAGAAAACCACCCCCTGGCTACACTTGGCACCACCACCAGGACGTTGGCCGGATGCAACTCATCACCGACAATGCTCACGACCTTGCCAAGCCTCACACGGGAGGAATGGCCATCTGGGGTGGCGGCTACTGACATTTCCGCGGAGAAAATCGATGACTGATATCCATTGGGAAAACTATGTTTGGAAGGATCCACATCCTGCTCTTCCTTCCGAGATCGAGCAACTGCAGTCGATGTGGGGCGTCGATCTTCCCGACGAGTATAAAAGGGTTGTTTCCGTACATCAGGGTAGGACGCCCGACCCTTGTGTCTTCAAGGTGGGAAAAGGAGCCAATGTCTTTAGCGTCTTGTTGACAGTAGCCAGAGACGCTGATCGTGCGAGCTATTCCATCCTGGACTCATACAATCTTATCCGCCCCCATGTATCTGCTGGAATCTACCCGTTTGGGAAGACGCCGGGCGGAGAGTACCTGTGTTTTGACTACAAGAACTCAACCCATGAGCCCCGGATTGTCCTGGTGACAGTCGAAATGTCCATATACCCCGTGGCCACTAGCTTCCAGGAACTCCTGGCGGGGCTACACGACGACTGAGAGGTAATGCCGTTGGGGTTTGAGCTACCCCACCATCATGGCGGACTTCGTAGTCAGGGTACGTCCCTGGGAACCCATGAGGTGTACAGGTTCTCGTTCAGTCCATCGAGCTGACACATGTCCTCGGGCGGCGGAGAGAAGTCTTAGACGCTGGCGTTCTCGCGGATGCGTGCCGCGCAGTAGCGCAAAAGCGAGGGCTGATGGAGGCGCGCTCTCGCAGGTGGAGACCCACACTTGGCGGGCCGGACTCGAACTGCTCCGACGAACGGACTTCTCCGATGGTCGGTTCGACCAGACGCAGTCCACGCGAACCTACGACTCGGCGAGTCGTCTCATCCGACTGAGGGAAAACTACTCCTCCTTCACCACCCAGCGAGCGGCCGGATTCATCGAAACAATCGCGAGAAGGCAACGCCCAGGGGGGTGGCCCAGACCCGAGCAACTGGGCACGGGGGACCCCCGACCCCGTCCGACGTGGCCAGGCCCTGATGCGGCGTTCCCTCTGTCTGGCACATGACAGTGGCGCTCCTCGGCCTTTCCGTTTTGGGCTCTCTACCCCACCAGGCGCCCTTCTCACCGCTCTGTTTTCGCGTACCTTGCTTGCTGGCGAGCGGAGGTCTGACCACCTTTGCGGTAATGGGCCGATACGCCTCAGCATGGGCGGTGGTTTTGACCGCGTTACTCTGGGCGATCCCGTCCGGGGCGCAGGTCCTTGAGCTTCATCGGTCGGTCGCTCCCCCTCCAAGCGAGAAGACCCTGGAGATCCATCGGTCGGTCGCTCCCCCTCCCAGCATGTTCGAGCGTCCCGCGTTCGAGGAACTCCTTTTCGCCTTCGCGGATCCAGAGCGGGCCCTGGCGGGGGGAATCACCGCGCCCACGCTCGCCCTCGCCGTGCGCGCACGGGCCTGGGCCTTCATCCCGTCCGGGAACCACGAGCAACGGGACGGATTGAATGCGCTCTCGCAACCCGCGCGGGACGTGACGCTGTCCGACATCCCCGCGGGGCGGCACATCGCCTCCCTCCTGGAACTCGGGCCCGATGGCGAACAACTCCGGGTTCGAGACCTGGGCCCGCAGCTGCGCAGGCCCGACAGCCCCCTGCAAAGAGGGCTCACCTCGGCGCTCGACTACTTCCACGTGTCCAAGCGGACGGCGGTGATCTCCGCGAGCGTGGCGGCGCTGGGGCTGCTCTACCAGTTTGGTACGGCGCCAGCGACCAACCTCGGAATACCGACCCTGGTGAACGGCAACCTGTTCAAGGGACGTCTGAAGCTGTCCTTCCAATTGCGCTCCGAGCCCCGGTTTCAAAACGCGCGCGCGGACATGGCGACGCGAATCCGGTTGCCGGAGTTGTCGCTGTATGCCTTCCGCCTCGAACAACTCGAGCTGGGGGGCGCGGCCGCGCGGACTCCCGAGGGAATGCTGCTCGACACGCGATGGGCGAACCTGAGGGGCCGGGTGTCCTGGCTCGAGCTGTGCGTGGGCATCCACTCCAGCCAGGCCGAGCCGAACCTGTGGATGGTCCTCGAGACGGGCGTGCAGCGCGAGCGCTTCAGCCTGCGCGCCGTGCTCAGCCGCCAATGGGAGACCGCGCGCACCCGCCTCCAGGCCACGGCCACGCTGCGCACGGGCCCGGTGTTGTCCGGATTCTTCCTCGGCACCCAGGACAACGTGAAGAGCACCTTCGGCCTGGTGGGGATGGGCGCGTTCTAAAAAACCCGGGCCCCCCTCGCTCCGTTGGCTAGGCTGCCGCGCCTCACCAACGGCACGAGGGACGAGAACACATGGGCTTGCGCAGATGGAATCAGATGCGGCGTGGCATCCGGCTCGCGAACGTGGGAGGCGGCATCGCGCTCCTTCTGACGGCCAACGCCGCGCAGGCACGGAACATGGTGAAGCGGGCGGGCGCGACCGCGCGTCCGGCTCCGTCCAACCAGCAACTCTCCGGAACCGACATCGACCGCCGGGTCGAGGCGCTGCTCAAGCAGATGACGCTCGAGGAGAAGGCGGGGCAGCTCGCGCAGTACTCCGTGGGAACGCCCACCGGGCCTGGCACCGGGCGTGACGACTACGAAACGCTGGTGCGCACCGGCGCCGCCGGCTCGCTGCTCAACGTGGTGGGCGCCCAGGAGACCAATCGCTATCAGCGCATCGCGGTCGAGCAGAGCCGCCTCAAGATTCCCCTGTTGTTCGGCTTCGACGTGATCCACGGCCACCGCACCACCCTGCCCATCCCCCTGGCCATGGCCGCGAGCTTCGACACGGAGCTCGTGGAGCGGGCCATGCGTCTGGCCGGGTCGGAAGCCGCCGCCGACGGCATCCGCTGGGCCTTCTCGCCCATGGTCGACATCGCGCGCGACGCCCGCTGGGGCCGCATCGCCGAGGGCTCGGGGGAAGATCCCCTCCTGGGTGCCGCCATGGCTCGCGCATATGTCCGGGGGTACCAGGGCCCATCGCTGGCGGAGCCCACGTCGGTGGCGGCCAGCGTGAAGCACTTCGCCGGCTATGGCGCGGCGGAAGGCGGCCGGGACTACAACACCGTCGACATGTCCGACGTGAGTCTGAGGCAGGTCTATCTGCCGCCCTTCCAGGCCGCCGTCGAGGAGGGAGCCGCGACCCTGATGAGCGCCTTCAATACGCTCAATGGGGTGCCCGCCACGGCCAATTCCTACCTCATGACCGACATCCTGAGGAAGGAGTGGGGCTTCAACGGCTTCGTGGTCAGTGATTGGACCGCGGTGGCGGAACTGGTGAACCACGGCATCGCCCTGGATGGCCCGGCCGCCGCGCACAGGGCACTGAGCGCGGGCGTCGAGATGGACATGGAATCGCACCTCTATGGGCCGGAGATTCCTCGGCTGGTGCGCGAGGGGAAGCTGGGCCAGGCGGTGGTGGACGAGGCCGTGCGCCGCGTGCTGCGCGTCAAGTTCGCGCTCGGCCTGTTCGAGAACCCGCTCGTGGACGAGAAGGCGGCGGCCTACGTGGCCACCCCGGAGAAGCGCGAACTGGCCCGGCGCATGGCGGAGGAGTCCATCGTCCTGCTCAAGAACGAGGGCGGCGTGCTGCCCCTGCCCTCCTCGGGCCGGAAGATCGCCCTGGTCGGTCCCCTGGCGGATGCCCCCGTCGACATGCTGGGCGTCTGGAGCGCCAAGGGAGAGCCCCGGGACGCGGTGACCCTGCGCGCCGCGTTGGAGCACCGGCTGAAGGACGGCAAGGGGACGCTGCGCTACGCGAAGGGCACCGGCGTTCTCGGGGCGGACACCTCGGGCTTCCAGGAAGCGGTGGCGGCCGCGGCGGCCTCGGATGTGGTGATCGCCGCGCTGGGAGAAGACACGAGCATGAGCGGCGAGGCCGCTTCCCGGACGCGCATCGATCTGCCCGGCAATCAGTTGCAACTGCTCGAGGCGCTGGCCGCGACTGGCAAGCCCGTGGTGCTGATCGTCTTCAGTGGCCGTCCGCTGGCCCTCACGGAGGCGCAGGCCCACGCCACGGCCATCGTGCAAGCGTGGCAGCCCGGCATCGAGGCCGGTCACGCGCTGACGAACCTGCTGTGGGGCGAGGTGAATTTCAGCGCCCGGCTGCCGGTCACCTTCCCTCGAAGCCTCGGGCAGGTGCCGCTCTACTACAACCACTTCAACACCGGACGCCCGGCGGGAAAGACCGACCTGACGCGCCCTCCCGCGGGACCGGCGGAGAAGTATGTCTCGCGCTACCTGGACGAGCGCAACACGCCGCTCTACCCCTTCGGTTACGGCCTCTCGTACACCACGTTCGACTTCTCCCCGCCCACGCCGAGCGCCTCGACCCTCTCGGCGCGCGCGCTCCAGAAGCAGGGCCAGGACGTGCTGCGCGTGAAGACCCAGGTCCGCAACACGGGCAAGGTCCAGGGCACGGTGGTGGCGCAGCTCTATCTGCGAATCCTGGGCGCGAGCACCGCGCAGCCCGTGCGCCAGCTCGCGGGCTTCCAACGTGTCGCACTGGCTCCAGGCGAGTCTCGGGCGCTGGAGTTCACCCTGGGCTTCAAGGATCTGTCCTTCTTCGACGCCCGTGCGTCACGGGTGGTGGAGCCCGGCACCCGCTATGACCTCTGGGTGGGAGACAGCTCGGAAGCCACCCAGCACGCCTCGTTCAAGATGGAGTGACGCCCTCGCGGGGCCTTCCCTCATTTCAGGGGGGAGGCCACCAGGGCCTCGGCGAAACGCTCGAAGATCTGGCTCGCCGTGAGCGCGGGCTGCTCGTCGAGGTTGCCCAGCATGAGCGCGAAGACGACGCGCGGGTGCTCCGGATCGTGGGGACGCTCGGCGATGCCCACATAGGCCTTCTGTCCCGACAGGGTCCCCGTCTTCGCCCGGACAAGGCCCCGGATGCCCGTCCCGGCACTTCCCGCCAGGGTGCCATCCACACCCGCGACGGGCAGGCTGTCCAGGAGCGCGCTCGCATAGGGTTCCCGGAGGCTGGTGGAAATCACCTCCGCGAGCCCCCGCGCGCTGGCCACGTTGTAGCGGGACAGGCCACTGCCATCCACCGGCCGCAACAGGCGCGAGGCGATGCCCCGGCGATGGAGTTCCTGGGTGAAGGCCTCGCGCAGCGCGGAATAGCTCTCGGTGCCGACGCGCTCGAGGGTGAAGCGAAGGCCCAGCCGCTCGGCGTAGAGGTTGAGCGACTCCTTGTTCGTCACCTTCACCAGCTCGGACAGGGGCGGACTGACGAAGTCCAGGAGCAGCTCGCGCGGGAGGGTCGAGGGTTCCGCCACGGGCTGGAAGGGCGTGGGCACACGCCAGAGGCCTCGCGCGGCGAGCGCATCCCCCAGACACGCCGTGAACAAGGCCTGGGGCGCGTCCACGGAGACGCGTGTCGACACGCGGTGAGAACATTGTCCCGCCGTCGAGCGCCATACGCATCGCGTGCGCCCGGTGCTTCGCTCGCGCGTACAGCCAAGCCCGGCCCGCTGGGCGCTCGGGTCGAGGTATACGGCGGTCATGGACGCATCGATGGGCGGCGAATAGCGCACCTCCAAGGGCTGGAGCGCGGGCGAGCCGCAGTCCTGGCCCTCGGGGCGCGTCACGGAGAGCTCCACCACGTTCTCGCGGAAGACGAACGGCGTGGGCGCGGCGCTGTAGGCATAGGCCGCGTCGTCCCAGGCCCAGCCGGGACCGTACAGGCCTCCATAGGGCCCCTCCTCGGCGTTGGTGACCCGTACCGTGCCGAACCACTGGCGGATGCCCCGGGCCTGGAAGGCCTCGGCGAGCTGCTCGCAAGCCTGGGCCGTCTCGGGGAACCGCCACGAGCCCAGCGAGGGGTCGCCGGACGCCTCCACCACCAGGTCCCCCAGGAAGAGGTTGCCGAGCTGGGAGCCCTGGAGCCACACGGGGGTGTGGAAGCGAAAGTCCGGGCCGAGCGCGGACAGGGCGGCGGAGGTGGACACCACCTTCATGGTGGAGGCGGGTAGCAGCCGCACGTGCTCGTGGTGCGCGTACAGCGGCAGGCCCGTCGCGGCATCCACCACGAAGGCGCCCGTCAGGGAACCCTCCCCCTCGACACCGGCGAAGAGCGCGTCCGCCACGGAGGCCAGGGTCGGCGTGGAGGGCCGGGCCGAGCGGGGAAGACAGGCCGGCAGCACGAGGGCGGCGAGCAGGATCGTCGCGAACGGGAAACGGCGCATGGGGGGCACCGTACGTCCCGGCTCTCCGGCCGTCCAGGAGCGAACGCACGGAGGACCGGATGACGGGCCGCTCTTGGGTCCAGGGTGGCCCGCACACTACCCTGGCGCGCCATGACCACCCTGACTGTCGACAATCCCTACACTGGAGACATCGCCTGCTCCGTGCCGCTGGCGGACGAGGCGGCCGTCAACACCGTGCTCGATCAGGCCCGAGCCGCCGCCCGGGCCGCGCGCGCGACGCCCTTGTCCGAGCGCAAGGCCTGGTGCGAGCGCATGGTCGCCGCCATGGAAGCGCGCGCGGAGGACATCGCGCTCGACATCAGCCGGATGATGGGCAAACCCCTGGCCCAGGCGAAGGGCGAGATTCGCGGGATGGCCGAGCGCGCCCGGTACATGATCTCCATCGCCGACAGCGCCCTGGCGGACGTGGTGCTGCCCGCCAAGGCGGGCTTCGAGCGGCGGATCGTCAAGGAGCCGCTGGGCGTGGTGTTGGACCTGCCCGCGTGGAACTACCCGCTGCTCACTGCGGTGAACGTGGTGGTGCCGGCGGTGTTGGCGGGCAACTCGGTGGTGGTGAAGCACTCCCCCCGCTCGCCCCTGTGCGGAGAGCACTTCGCGCGCGCGTTCTCCGAGGCCGGAGCCCCCGGGAACCTCGTGCAGGCGATGCACTGCGACCACCCCACGAGCGAGCGCATGGTGGGCGATGCGCGAGTGGATCATGTGGTGTTCACGGGCTCGGTCTACGGAGGCCAGCGGCTCACGCACGCGGGCTCGGCGCGCTTCCGCCACATGGGGTTGGAGCTGGGTGGAAACGATCCGGCCTACGTGGCGCCGGACTGTGACTTCGACAAGACGGTGGAGAACGTGGTGGACGGAGCCATCTACAACGCGGGCCAGAGCTGCTGCGCGGTGGAGCGGGTCTACGTGCACCGCTCGCGCTACAAGCGCTTCACCGAGGCGTGCGAGGCGCTGGTGCGCGCCTACGTGATGGGGGATCCACTGAGCGACAAGACGTCGCTGGGACCCATTGCCCAACCGAACCATCCGGCGGAGTTGGAGAAGCTGGTGGAGGACGCGCGTGGCAAGGGCGCGCGGGTGGTGGCGGGAGGCAAGCGGACGCAGGTGGACGGCAAGGGCCGCTTCTTCGAGGCCACGCTGCTCACGGACCTGGATGACTCGATGGCGCTGATGCGGCAGGAGTCCTTCGGGCCCCTGCTTCCGCTCGCCGTGGTGGACTCGGACGAGGAAGCCCTGTCGAGGATGAACAACTCGGACCTGGGCCTCACCGCGAGCGTCTGGACGAAGGATCGGGATCGCGCCGCCCGGTTCGCCACGCAGCTTGAGTTCGGCACGGTCTACATGAACCGCTGCGACTCGGTAGACCCGGCGCTGCCATGGATTGGCGTGAAGAACTCGGGACGCGGCCACAGCTTGAGCGCGCTCGGCTTCGATCAGCTCACCCGGCCCAAGTCCATCCACTTCCGGCTGACGTTCTAGACCCCGGACGTCCATGAACGTCCGTGGGTTGCTCCTGGCCATCGTGCTCTGCACGGCGCCGGTCCTCGCCTCACCCGCGACAGGACCGGCGCGGCAGGTCTTGCACGCCGTGCTCCAGATGCCGGACTCGCTTCGCGTCCGGATGCTGGCGGCGCTTGCCAGGGGAGAGTTCGCTGGGGCCATCAGCCTGTGGGAACTGGAGACGGGGAAGAACGCCCCCCAATGGCTCCTGGCATTCCAGTCCGCGTTCAGCACCACCAATCAACGAGCTGGGCCCTGCATCCAGGTGGCACGCGATGTGTTCGAAGGCTTCAAACGACTCGGAATGAAACCCTCCTACGTCCGACTCAGCACTACCGTGACCGAATGGGGAGACGACTTCATTGCCTTTGAACGACGAGCAGGTGAGCCGCGCAGCGCGATTCGCATCTCCGACAATGCCCTGCATTTCGCTGTTCAAGTAGAAGACCGTATTTATGACGCCATGACAGGACCCACGGGCCTCACTGTGATCGAGTACCTGAAGCGTCTGTATTCACCTGCTCCTGGAGGTATTTCCGTGCAAACGCTGGAGCGACTGCCGTGAGCCCTGTGTTGCGCGCGGGAAGCCTGTTCGAGCACATGCGCCACATGTGCGAGCGCCCAAGGATGTTCTCGCCTGACTTCACCCTCGATCATCTCCATCTCTACATGATGGGGTACGAGAATGGTCGCGGCGACGCGGGTCTTCCTGGTCAGTACACACACCTCCGGGAATGGATCTACAAACAACATCCCGAGTGGAGGAACTTCCCCGAGTGGTGGGCCAAGCAAATCCTCCATGCGAACGGAGGCGACCTGGACCGGACGCTGGAGGAGATCATCCGCCTGCTGGACCAATTCCTGGCCACGGACGGGGCGGAGTTCGTCCGCCATCCCGTCCGGGTCACGCCGGATTGACTACCTGCTCCAAGCAACCACACAATGGTTCAGGTGCTTTATCTTCCACGGGAGAGCACATGAACGTCCGTTGGCTGTTGCTCATCGTCGCTCTCGGTGCAACCACGGTCACGGCAGCACCCGCGATAGGACCGGCGCGACAAGCATTGCGCTCCGTGCTCCAGATGCCGGACTCGCTTCGAGCTCGGGTGCTGGCAGCACTGGCTCGGGGAGACATTGCCGGGGCCATCAGCCTGTGGGAACTGGAGACGGGGAAGAACGCCCCCCAATGGCTCCTGGCATTCCAGTCCGCGTTCAGCACTGCCAATCAGAGAGCGGGACCCTGCATCCAGGTGGCACGCGATGTGTTCGAAGGCTTCAAGCGGCTCGGAGCCAAACCGTCGTACATTGAATTCGTCACCAAGGGTTCAAATCGATTCGACAGGGTCATCGCCTTCGAATTGCGTGATGGAGATCCCTCCAGCACCATACAGATATCTGAAAACGCGCTTCATTACGCAGTGCAAGTGGAGAACCGGTTATACGACGCGATGACCGGGCCAGTGGGTTTGTCCCTCGCGGAGTACATGAAGCGACTCAATTCTCCTGGGAAACTCTCGATGAGGACAGTGGGTCAGATTCCATGAGCCCGACTCTTCGCGCTGGCAGTGTGTTCGAACACATGCGCCACATCTGTGAGCGCCCGAGGATGTTCGCACCTGACTTCACCCTCGATCATCTTTACATGTACCTGGGGGGATACGACGACGCGCTGGGAGACGCCGGGCTCCCAAGTCCGCAAAGTCGCTTTGATGAGTGGCTTTACAAGCGCCATCCCGAGTGGAGGCACCTCCCCGAGTGGTGGGCCAAGCAAATCCTCCATGCGAACGGAGGCGACCTGGACCGAACGCTCCAGGAGATCATCCACCTCCTGGACCAATTCCTGGCCACGGACGGAGCCGAGTTCGTTCATCACCCCGTCCGGGTGACTCCCGATTGATCACTGTGACCGGGGCTTCCACCATTTCTCGCGTGGCAGGGGCGGGCCGACTTCCGTGCCGATCATGAATTCGGGACCGCGCATCTCCACGTCCCCGCGCATGTACTGGCCCAGTTCCTCCCGGTAATCGTCGAGCACCTGCTGCGGTCCGCCCTCCCCTCTCGGACGGGCCTCTCGCATCCGCCGCTCCAGATCATCCCCAATCCGCACCAGCACCTTCTTCAGGCCCGCCTCGTCGTGAATCTCCGCGCCGCGAGCCACGCCAATCCGGATGTCGCCCACCGCGAGCAACGTGCGGATCTCCGGCTCTCCTCCGTCCTGGGGCTCGTAACGATCCGCGCGGGTGTCCTCCCCGGGAGGAAGGACTTCCTGCTCGGGCGCTGGCTCGGACGGAGGAGGCGGTGGTGGAGCCTCCCGTACCGGGGGCGTAGCCACGGGCGGCCGAGGCTCGACCCGTTGGGGAGGAGGCACGGATGCCACGGGAGGTGGGTTTTCCTCCGCGACGGGAGGCCGCCCCCCTCCCTCCTGGGGCGCGGGGCCAGCGGGTAACGGGCCAGGCTCGCGCCAATGAGTCGCCCCCCACAGGCCCAGGGCGAGCAGAAGCACGCAGGCCGCGCCCAACAGGAGTCCGTGCTGCAACCGCATCAGGTTCCTCCACCCGGTCCGGCGATCTTGAGACGTTCAAGCTCCTCGTCGATGACCTGACGGAAGGTCTCGAACGGGAAGGCCCCGGGCAGCAGACGCCCGTTGACGAGCACCGCGGGCGTACCACTCGGACCCACGAGGTTGACACCGTACTCCGTGTCCTCGCGGATCGCCTTCTGGAACCCGCCGTCCGTCATCGCGGTGTGGAACTTGTCCATGTCCAGGCCCAGTTCGGTCGCATACCGCTCGAGCAGGGAGCGCTGGAGGGCGAAGGGCCTGCTGAAGATCTTGTCGTGCATCTCCCAGAAGCGGCCCTGCTCACCCGCCGCGCGCGCGGCCTCATGGGCGGCCATGGCTTCCGGGTGGATCTCCGTGTTCGGCGCGTCCTTCCACACGATACGAACCCTGTCTCCATACCGGGAGCGGACCTGCTCCAGCGTCTTCTCCAAGCGCGCGCAGTAGGGGCACTGGAAGTCCGAGAACGTCACGAGGGTGATGGGCGCGACCTTCGGCCCCCGCACGGGCGAGTTCCCGATGTCGACCTGGTAGACGCCCTTGGGCAGCGGGGGCAGTTCCCCCCGCTTGGGTCCCGCCTCGCGTCCGTTGGCGATGAGGGTGGCATACAGGTTCTCGGGCGCCGCGCCCTGTTTCAGCGCCCGGTCCGCGTTCTGGAGTTCCGTCGCGATGAGCGCACGCACCGACTCCAGCGTCAGCGTGGTGCTCTCCAACTGGCCACGCCTCACCTCGCCATACTCCAGGCGCCGTCCATTGATGAAGAGCGTGGGCAGGTTGCCAATGGCCAGGGTCTCGGAGACGTCCAGATCCCGGGCGACGTGCGCCGAGTAGCTCCGCTCGTCGAGCGCGGCCTGGAAGCGCTCCAGGTCCAACCCGAGCTGGCGAGCATGTTCCTCGAACCTCGGCCGCTCGAAGGAGGAGTCCGCGAAGAGCTTGTCGTGCATCTGCCAGAACTTGCCTTGCGCGCCAGCCGCCAGGGCGGACTCGGAGGCCAGGATGGCGCCCGGGTGATCCGGCACGGGGCGGAACTTCCACACGATCCGCACGTCCTTGGGAAAGGCCGCCGCGGCGGTGTCGAGCACGGACTCGAACGCACCACAGCGCTCGCACTCGAAGTCGGACCACAGGACGACCGTCACCTTGGCGTCCGCGGGACCCTTCGACGGGGAATCACCCACCTCGACCTTGTAGACAGGATCCGGGTCGAGCGGGCTCTCGTCGTGCGGAACCTGCTTCGCGGGCGCCTCGGCGGACGCGGGCGCGCTCTCGACGGGAGCGTCGGCCAACCGTTGGTAGAGCTCACGAGGGGCCACGCCCTTGTCGAGCATCGCGTCCGCCACGGCGACCTCCTCGGCCACGAGTGCCTGGAGGGCCGCGAGGTCCACCGAGCCGCGCAAGGCCCGGCCATTCACGAAGAAGACGGGAACGCCCCGGGCCTGGAGCTGCGCGGCGAGGATCGCGTCGGCATCGACCTTCTCGCGAGCGCGCTCGGAGTCGAGGGCATCCCGGAAGCGCGCCACGTCGAGCCCCAGCTGCTCGGCGTAACGCTCGAGCGACGGCCGATCGAGCGCGTCCCGGTGGGAGAAGAGCAGATCGTGATAGCGCCAGAACTGGCCCTGCTCCGCCGCGGCGGCCGCGGCTTCGGCGGCGACTTGGGAGTGGGGATAGATGGGCAACGGGTTGTAGCGATACTGAACGCGGAGGGAGTCTCCGGCCCCCCTGCGCAACTCATTCACCTGCTCCGTGGCCCGCGAACAATACGGGGACGCGAAGTCACAGAAGAGGACCAGCGTGACCTTGGCGGTCGCGGGCCCTCGCAGCGGCAGCGCGCTGAGAGGAACCCAGGTCCGCTCGACCTTGCCGCTGGGGAGAGGACGCCGCGAGCGCTCCTTGCACCCAAGTACCGTGAGGAGCGCCAACAACGACAGCCCGAGGGCGGATGCTCGCATGATCCCTCTCCTGACTCCGAACCCGTTTGGAGCCGCGCTCAGTAGTGGAACGTGGCCGAGGCCTGTCCGTAGCCGTAGGTGAAGTTGCCCTTGCCCGCGCAGGTGCCGTCACCGTGCGGGATGGCGAGCGACTTGAGGAGGGCGTCGGTGCCCTCGAACATGTTGCAGCACGAGTGGTCCCACACGGTGGCGTACACGCTCTTGCCATTGGCGACGACGCGCACCGACTGGCCGCAGCTCAGACGCTGGGCGGAGTCACGCGCGAAGCCCAGACGGGTGTCGCTGCAACCGTAGCCGCAGGCGCCCGTGGCGTTGTTGCCATTGGCGCACTTGAGCCACGAACACTTGCCCTCGTAGTAGAGCGTCTTGGAGACGGAGGCCATCGCCGTGACGCGCCCGCCCTCCTCACCCGGGTTGGGCAGGCTCTCATCCGGGGCGGCCTCACCGGCGCCACATCCCGTCAGTCCCAGCAACACCACGGCGCCCAGTCCGGCCAGTGTCAGCGTCTTCATCGGTGACTCCTTCGTGTATCGGGTGGAATCCGGCCGCGAAGGTGACAGCGAGCGATGAAGCAGGGCCGGCATGTCTGGCTTCTATAGAACGGGGATTCCCGTTCAGTCAAGAAATACCAGAAAACCAGATATGCCAGCCCGAGGCGCCCCGCGCGCCCGGACTACTTCACCCCGAGGTAGTCCTGGAGCGGCTTGACGGTCTGCTCCTTGCGCGTGATCGACTCCATGGCGCCCACGGCCATGCGCGCCGCCTGCACGGTGGTGAAGTACGGCACGCTGTGCATGAGCGCCTCGCGGCGGATGGAGAAGCTGTCGGAGATCTCCTGCTTGCCGAAGGTGGTGTTGATGACGAGGACGATCTGCCCGTCCACGATCTTGTCCACGATGTGAGGCCGGCCCTCGGCCACCTTCAGCACCTTCTCCGTGTCGATGCCCTTGGTCGCCAGGTACTGGTGCGTGCCGCTCGTGGTGACGAGCTTGAAGCCGAGCGAGCGCAGGCGCCGGGCCAGGTCCACCACCGCCGGTTTGTCGTCGTTGCGCACGGAGATGAACACCTTGCCGCTCTTGGGCAGTTTCACGCCCGCGGCCTGCTGGCTCTTGGCGAAGGCGGCCGGGAAGTCATCCGCGATGCCCATCACCTCGCCCGTGGACTTCATCTCGGGGCCAAGGATCACGTCCACCCCGGCGAAGCGCGCGAAGGGGAACACGGACTCCTTGACGGCCACATGGCGGAACTCGGGCTCGTGCGTGGCGCCCAGCTCCGCGAGCGTCTTGCCCACCATGCACAAGGACGCGATCTTCGCGAGCGCCATGCCCGTGGCCTTGGAGATGAAGGGCACCGTGCGGCTCGCGCGCGGGTTCACCTCGAGCACGTAGATGGTTTTTCCCTGGATGGCGAACTGCACGTTCATCAGGCCCACCACGCCCAGTTCCCGCGCCAGGGCGATGGCCTGATCCTTCATGCGCTCGACCAGATCCGGCGACAGGGAGTGCGGTGGCAGCGTGCACGCCGCGTCTCCCGAGTGCACGCCCGCCTCCTCCACGTGCTCCAGCACGCCGCCCACGAGCACCGCGCCGGTCCGGTCCGCCACCAGATCCAGATCCACCTCGATGGCTTCCTTCAGGAAGCGGTCGACGAGGACCGGGTGCTCGGGTGACGCGCTCACCGCCTCGCGCATGTAGCGCTCCAGGCTCGTCTGATCGTAGACGACCTCCATCGCCCGGCCGCCGAGCACGTAGGAGGGGCGCACCATGACGGGGTAGCCGATGCGCTCGGCCACGCGGTAGGCCTCCTCGTGGCTGCGCGCCACGCCGTTCTCCGGCTGGGTGAGGCCCAGCTTCTCGATGAGCTGCGCGAAGCGCTCACGGTCCTCGGCCCGGTCGATGGCGTCCGGGGGAGTGCCGAGAATGGGCAGGCCCGCCTTCTCCAGGGCCACGGACAGGCGCAACGGCGTCTGCCCGCCGAACTGGACGATGGCGCCCACGGGCTTCTCGCGCTGCGACACCTCGAGCACGTCCTCGATGGTGAGCGGCTCGAAGTACAGCCGGTCCGACGTGTCGTAGTCCGTGGACACCGTCTCAGGGTTGCAGTTGACCATCACCGTCTCGTACCCGGCCGAGCGCAGCGCGAAGGCCGCGTGCACGCAGCAGTAGTCGAACTCGATGCCCTGGCCGATACGGATGGGGCCACTGCCCAGGATGAGCACCTTCTCGCGCGAGGTGGGGGGCGCCTCGTCCTCCTCCTCATAGGTGGAGTACAGGTAGGGCGTGTAGGCCTCGAACTCGGCGGCGCAGGTGTCCACGCGCTTGTACACGGGCCGGATGCCCTTGGCGTGCCGGCGCGCGCGCACCTCGGCCTCCGTGCACCCGAGCAGCTGCGCCAGGTACTTGTCGGAGAATCCGTCCGCCTTGGCCGCGCGCAGCATGTTGCCCGGCACCGCGTCCAGTCCGCCGAACGACTGGAGCTGCTGGGCCTCCTGCACCAGTCCCTGGATGTGGCGCAGGAACCAGGGGTCGATCGCGGACAGCTCGTGCACGTCCTCCACGGACATGCCCTCGCGGAAGGCCTGGGCCACGTAGAGGGGCCGCTCGGGACGGGGCACGCGCAGGTAGTCGCGCAGCACCTTGCGCCGCGCGTCCTTGTCCGTGGGCAGCTCGGGCGTCTCCATGCCCGTGTTGCCCGACTCCATGGAGCGCATGGCCTTGAGGTAGGCCTCGCGGAAGGTGCGGCCCATGGCCATCACCTCGCCCACCGCGCGCATGCTGGTGGTGAGGGTGCGATCGGCGTGGGGGAACTTCTCGAAGTTGAAGCGAGGCACCTTCACCACCACGTAGTCGAGCGTGGGCTCGAAGGAGGCGGGGGTGTCGCGGGTGATGTCGTTGCGCAGCTCGTCCAGCGTGTAGCCCAGGGCCAGCTTCGCGGCGATCTTCGCGATGGGATAGCCCGTGGCCTTGGACGCGAGCGCGCTGGAGCGAGACACGCGCGGGTTCATCTCGATGACCACGATGCGCCCGTCACGCGGGTTGACGCCGAACTGGATGTTGCTGCCGCCCGTGTCGACGCCGATCTCCCGGATGATGCGCAGGGACGCCTCGCGCAGCCGCTGGTACTCACGGTCGGTGAGCGTCTGGGCGGGAGCCACGGTGATGGAGTCCCCGGTGTGCACGCCCATGGGATCCAGGTTCTCGATGGAGCAGACGATGATGACGTTGTCCGCCGAGTCGCGAACGACCTCCAGCTCATACTCCTTCCAGCCGAGCACGCTCTCCTCGACGAGGATGGTGGAGTTGGGACTCGCCTTGAGACCCGAGCGGCAGATGGCCTCGAACTCCTCGCGGTTGTAGGCGATGCCGCCGCCGGTTCCACCCAGGGTGAAGGAGGGCCGGATGATGGCGGGAAAGCCAATCTTCTCGCCGATGGCGAACGCCTCCTCCATGTTGGTGGCGTAACCACTGTCCGGCAGGGCCACGCCGATGCGCTGCATGGCTGCCTTGAAGAGCTGCCGGTCCTCGGCCTTGTTGATGGCCTCCAGGGACGCGCCGATGAGCCGCACGCCGTACTTCTCGAGAATCCCCTGCTCGGCGAGCGCCTTGGCGAGGTTGAGCGCCGTCTGGCCACCCATGGTGGGCAGGACCGAGTCGGGCCGCTCCTGGGCGAGGATGCGCTCGGCGACCTCGACGGTGATGGGCTCGATGTACGTCCGATGAGCGAACTCCGGGTCCGTCATCACGGTAGCCGGGTTGCTGTTGAGCAGGACGACCTCGACACCCTCCTCCCGCAAGGCCTTGATGGCCTGGGTCCCTGAGTAATCAAACTCGCACGCCTGCCCGATCACGATCGGGCCCGAGCCAATGACGAGAACTTTCCGGATATCATTTCGCTTAGGCATCGAGGGGGGGCCCATAGCACGTTCGCCCGCGCTTGCACGAACAGTGTGTGAAGCAGGATCGCGGTTGGCCGGGTCTCTGGTAGGCTCCATCCTCGTTTTATTGGAGGATTATGCGTCCCTGGTCCCTGGTCCTGCTGCTGTCCACCGTCACCCCCGCCCTCGCCCAGGAAGAAGCCCCCGCCGAGCCTCCAGCGGCGGCACCAGCACCCACTCCGGCACCAGCGCCCGCCGCGGAGAAGCCCGCGGAGAAACCTCCCCGCCCCAGTGCCGCGCCCTCGGCGCCCGCGCCTTCACTCACTGGCCCGGAAGACGAGGACACACGACTGGCCATCCGCGACGACGCGCAGTTCGTGATCAATTACCTGCTCACGGGAGACGTGCGCAGCATCGTGTCGATGATCGCCTTCCCCTTCCAGTTGGAGGAGCGGAGGTTCGACGCGCCAGAGCCGCTCGTGGTCACGTGGGTGAAGCAGTTGCGCGACAAGCGCACGGACCTCATCACGCTCTACGACATCGAGGTCCTGCCCTACGCCGACTTCGAGAAGAAGTACGGCAAGCCCCCTGCCCGGCTGGGCGCCATCGTCCCACGCGGCGTCGGGGTGTACGCCGCCGTGGCGAACCTCTCGGGACACGCGGCCGTCCTCCTCTACCGCCCGTCCCTCGAGGGCTGGCGCGCGTTCGCCTACACGGACTGAACGCGGCGCTCAGCGCACGGCGGCGGTGAACTCGCGGAAGCGCTCCAACCCCTTGCGCAACTGCTCGCGCGAAGTGGCGAAGCTCAAACGGATGTTCGCATCCACGCCAAACGGGGCGCCCGGCACCGCGGCGATCCGGAAGTCATTGAGCAGGATCTCGGACACCTGGAGCGAGCCCTTGAGCGGCGTGCCCTTGTAGAACCGCCCATAGAGCCCCGAGATGTTGGGCAACACGTAGAAGGCCCCCTCGGGGGTGCGGCAGCGCACGCCGTCCATGGAGTTGAGCGCCTCCACCACCATGTCCCGCCGAGCCCGATACTCCTTCACCATGGGCTCGAACAGGGACTCGGGACCCTTGAGCGCCGCCACCGCGGCCTTCTGCGAGAAGGACGAGGGGTTGGACGTGGACTGATCCTGGATCATCTGCATGCCCGAGATGAGCCACTTGGGACCCGCCGCGTACCCCAGGCGCCAGCCCGTCATGGAAAACGCCTTGCTCATGCCGTTGACGACCACCAGGCGCGACACCAGGTCCGGCGCCACGTTGCCGATGTTCGAGAACTCGCCCGCGTAGAGCAGCTTCTCGTAGATGTCGTCGCTCACCAGCAGGCAGTCATGTCCGCGCACCGCCTCGGCGATCTTCGCGAGCGTGTCTCGCGACAACACCACGCCGGAGGGGTTGCTCGGGCTGTTGATGATGAGCGCCTTGGTGCGCGGCGTGAGCGCCTTGCGGATGACCTCGGGGTCCGGCGCGAAGCCGTCTTCTTCCCGCGTCTCGATGATGACCGGCTTGCCCCCGGCCAGTTGCACCATCTCCGGATAGCTCACCCAGTAGGGCGAGAGGATGATGACCTCGTCCCCCTCATTCAGGAGCGCCTGGAAGATATTGTAGAGCGAGTGCTTGGCGCCCACCGACACCAGCACCTGATCCGGCGCGTAGGTGAGATGGTTGTCGCGCGCGAGCTTCGCGCAGATGGCCTCGCGCAGTTCCGGAATGCCCGCGGTGGGCGTGTACTTGGTGAAACCCTGGCCGAGCGCGTCGATCGCCGCCTGCTTGATGAAGTCCGGCGTGTCGAAGTCGGGCTCGCCCGCGGCGAAGCTCACCACGTCCACGCCCTGGGCCAGCAACGCCTTGGCCTTCGCGTTGAGGGCGAGCGTGGGAGACGGTTTGATGGCATTGAGCCGGTTCGCGAGGTTCATGGGAATCGATGTGCTTGGGTGAAGGGGGAAAGGACAACGGAGGGCGGAGGCCGCCCTACTTCACGTACTTGGCGCGCAGCGCCTGGAAGACGCCGGGAGGCACCAATCCCTCCACGTCACCGCCGAACAGGGCCACTTCGCGCACCAGGTTCGACGACACGTAGAAGTAATCCTCACCCGTCATCATGAAGACGGTCTCCACGCCGGGCGCCAGCTTGCGGTTCATGTTCGCGAGCTGGAACTCGTACTCGAAGTCCGACACCGCCCGGAGGCCGCGCAGCAGCACGTTCACCTGACGCGACTTCGCGTACTCCACCAACAAGCCGTGGAACGCATCCACTTCCACCCGAGAATCCGGGCAGGCCTCGCGAATGAACGCCTTGCGCTCCTCCTCGGAGAACAAGGGCGTCTTCTTCGGATTGACCGCCACGGCGACGATCACGCGGTCGAACATCTGGAGCGCGCGATGGATGATGCTGAGATGTCCGTTGGTCAGGGGATCGAACGAACCCGGATAGATGGCGGTGCGCATACACGCGCAGTCTCGACGCACCCCGGCAAACGGTCAAGCAATGCGGAAGAGGCTCACCAGTGTGTCCCCAAAGCGTCTCTGGTCCACCTGGGAGAATCCCACATGGGCCTCCGGGGCGGGCTCACGCTTGTCATGCTCGATGACCACCGTGCCCCCCTCCGCCAGCACCCCGTGTTTCGCCACGCCCTCCAACACCGTCTCCACCACGCGCGCCGCGTAGGGCGGGTCCGCGAAGATGAGCTGGAAGCGGTCTCCCCGCTTGCCGAGCGTCTCGAGCGCTCGATCCACGGACTGGGCCAGCACCTCCACCCGGGCACCGAACCCCAGCGCGTCGGTGTTCTCCCGGCACAGCGCCAGCGCCTCGCGATCCGAATCCACCAGCACCACCCGCATGGCGCCGCGCGACACCGCCTCCAGACCAAGAGCCCCCGTCCCCGCGTACAGATCCAGGACCTTCTGCCCCTCGAACCACTGCCCCAGGACATTGAAGAGCGACTCGCGCACCCGGTCCGCCGTGGGGCGGATGTGCTTGGACGTCACCTTGGGGCCCACCAGCGCCCGGCCTCGTGCACTTCCCGCGACGATTCGCATCAGTCTCCCCTCTTGTCCGCCAGGAAGAGCATGGACTTCCAGCCCGAACCCGACGCGCCCAACGCCTCGATGACCTCGGAGGCCTCGGCGAACGTCAACGCCTCCAAGCGGCCCGCGTCCGCGGCCTCCAGCGGCGCGAGTTGTCCGCCCAGCATGCCCAGCACCTGCCCCGCCCCCACCCCCGCCTTCCGCGCCTTCTCCGCCAACTGCTCACGCACCGGCTCCGGGTAGGACGCGAGCGCCAGCCGCTCGAAGGGCGCCGAGCACTCCACCTTCTTCACGCCGGCCGCCACGTACGTGGGCAGCACCCGCACCGAGCGCCGCGCCGCCTCCCCCACCGCCACACCCGCCCCGTGCTGTCCCGCCAGCTCCACCAGGCCGCGCAGGAACTGCACGTCCTGGGCTTCCTCGCCCAGGACCGCCTCGGACACCCGCAGGAAGCGCACCCCGGACCCTTGCCGCCCAAGGCCCTCCAGCAACAGCCGCGCCCCGTCCAGCTCCTCGCCCTCGGAGGCGGCGGGCAGGGACACCTCCAACGCCAGCTCCCGCTCCATCACCGTCTCCGACAGCCGCAGCACGGCCTCCACGGCGGCGCGCGCGGGCAGCCGCGTGACGTCCAACGACACGAGCGAGAAGCCCGTCTCCACCAGACGGAAGAGTCCTTCCTGGAGGGGCCCCAGACTCGCCGGTGCCGTGCCAGGCACCCGTACCGGACCCGCCTGGAGGAAGAGGGGCCGCGCGTGGCCATCCGCCTCGGCCACCTCCTGCACCGCCGCCATGAAGCGCTCCGCCGAGCCCCGGTCCGCGAGCGGATGGGGGCACACGAGGCCCAGCACGGCGTCCTCTCCGCGTCCCGCCGCCAGCAATCCCGGCAACATCGAGCGCAGGGGCACCGGCAGGCACGGCAGCGCCAGGGGTGTCCCCTCGAGAGACTTCGCCAGCTCGCGGGGGTTGAGCACGGGCAGCCGAGAAGCGCTCCCCAGCCTCGCCACCACGCTCGTTGGCCTCAGCGTCAGCACCTTGTCGAGCACGTTCATCCGGCGGCGGAGAATCCCCGTCCGGCCCTGGCGCCGCAAGCTTCCTGTGGCACTTCCGTTCACCCGGGCTCCCTGGGCGGGGCAGGAACGCGCCGTGACGGCCCTACGGGCAGGCGATTCCCGGCAAACCCCGGCGGTGCTGTCTGGTTGTATTGACCAGGACCGTCTCGAGGGAGGCGACGGTGACGTGTCTGTCTTCTGGTCAGCCCAGGTCCCCAGTAGCCGCTCGGCTCGCCGTGAGCGCGGGCGTGAACGGGACTTCCGTCTCCAGGGCCCAGGGTCCTCCCAGGTAGCGCCACAAGAGAAGACCCTCGCCCCGCGCGGAGAACGGAGTGAATCCCGCGGTCAGGAACGCGCGCAGGGCGCGGGCCTCCTCGGAAGTCGTCTTGTTCTGCACCGTCACGTGGGGACGGAAGCCCTGCCGATCCTGGGGCGTCAGCCAGGCCGACCAGCGCCGGGCCAGGCTCGCACGCAGGGAGGACAGCCCAGCGGAAGCGATTTCGAACGCCACCCCCCGTCCCAGCGAGCGCAATCCCGTCACCTGCAGGCCAAGGGGGGCGGAGGGGACCATCGCGCGCAGGTCCGCCTCGATCCGCTCCCGCGCATCCCCGGGCAGGTGGTGGAACAGCGTCAGGTGCGCGGACAGGTGGTTGAGCCGCGCCGGGAAGTACACCCGGCGCAACCCGTCGAAGCGGGAGAACGTCTCCGCGTCGAGCCGCAGGGACAGGATGAGGGGCTCCGTCACGGCATTCCTCCTCAAGAGCGTGGACAGCCATCAGCGCAAGGGATTCCCTCCACGGTTTCACGCAGTGAACACATGAGAGGCGTGCGGCGTTCCAGTTTCGAACAGAGCGGACTTCGACACCTTTGACGGACAGCGACCCCCTCGGAAATCCCGGAGCGAGAGCGCGAACCCCGCCGCCGTTACGCCGCGGTGCGGCATGGGACAATGACTTGCAGTAGCCCAAGTGTACGGAGAGGATGCCCGCGCTTTCACGCCCCCGACACGAATTCCCCACTGAATCGAGGCACATGTGAACACGCGTCACTCCCTCCCCCGCCTGAGCGCCTCGACGGCGCTCGCGGCCCTGATGCTCTTGACCCCGGCTTGCAAGGACAACAAGGAGACGGCCACCGGTAGTGGCTCCGCCGCGGCGACCAAGCCGGCGGGCGCGAAGATCGCCCTGCTGCTGCCCGAGTCCAAGACGTCGCGCTATGAGTCGCACGACCGTCCCAACTTCGAGCGCAAGGTGAAGGAGCTCTGCCCGGAGTGTCAGGTCATCTATAGCAACGCGGACCAGGACGCCTCCAAGCAGCAGAACCAGGCCGAGGCGGCGCTCACCAACGGCGCCCAGGTGCTGGTGCTCGATCCCGTGGACGCGGCCTCCGCGTCGGGCATCGTGGCGCGCGCGCGCCAGTCCAAGGTGCTGGTCATCAGCTATGACCGCCTCATCGCCCAGGCGGACGTGGACTACTACATCTCCTTCGACAACGAGCAGGTGGGCAAGCTGCAGGGCAAGGCGCTCGCGGACAAGCTCAAGGCGGATGGCAAGGCCGATGGCACCATCGTGGTCATCAACGGCTCGCCCACCGACAGCAACGCGGCCATGTTCAAGGCGGGCGCGCACAGCGTGCTGGATGGCAGCGGCGCGAAGATCGGCGCCGAGTACGACACGCCGGACTGGAGCCCGGACAAGGCGCAGCAGCAGATGGAGCAGGCCATCACCCAGCTGGGCAAGGACAAGATCGTGGGCGTGTACGCGGCCAACGACGGCACCGCGGGTGGCGCCATCGCCGCGATGAAGGCCGCGGGCATCAATCCCCTGCCCCCCGTCACCGGTCAGGACGCGGAGCTCGCCGGCATCCAGCGCATCGTCGCCGGAGAGCAGTACATGACGGTGTACAAGGCCATCAAGGCGGAGGCCGAGGCGGCCGCGGAGCTCGCCGTGACGCTCGCGCGCGGTGGCCAGCCCCCCGCGTCCAAGGTCAACGGCAAGGTGAACAACGGAATGAAGGACGTGCCCTCCGTGCTGCTCACGCCCGTGGCGGTGACCAAGGAGAACCTCAAGAGCACCGTGATGGCGGACGGCTTCTGGACGGCCGCGCAGATCTGCGAAGGCTCCTTCAAGGACGCCTGCGCCCAGGCGCAGCTGCAGTAAGAGACGTGAGGCATTCGAAATGACCGCGACCGCGCTGTTGGCGCTCCGCAACATCTCCAAGCGATTCGGGGCCGTTCAGGCCCTCAGCCAGGTGGACTTCGAGGTCCACCCGGGTGAGGTCGTGGCCCTGGTAGGAGACAACGGGGCAGGTAAATCGACCCTTGTCAAAATCATCTCGGGTAGCATCGCCATCGACGAGGGGGACATCCTCTTCGAGGGCAAGCCCGTCACGCTGGGAGCGCCCAAGCGCGCGTCGGCGCTCGGAATCGCCACCGTCTACCAGGACCTCGCCCTGTGCGATAACCTGGACGTGGTGGGCAATCTGTACCTCGGGCAAGAGGAGCGCTCGGGGCTGTTGGGCAAGACGGTGGGCTGGCTCGACGAGGTGGCGATGGAGCAGCACGCCTCCTCGCTGCTCAAGAAGCTCGCCGTGAGCATCCCCAGCGTGCGCACGCAGGTGGCGGCGCTGTCCGGAGGCCAGCGGCAGACCATCGCGGTGGCACGCGCGATGATGGGCTCGCCCAAGGTGGTGCTCCTGGACGAGCCCACCGCGGCGCTCGGCGTGGCGCAGACGCGCCAGGTGCTGGATCTCATCCGGCGGCTGCGCGAGCAGGGTCTGGGCGTGGTCGTCATCAGCCACAACATGATGGACGTGTTCTCGGTGGCCGACCGCATCATCGTGATGCGGCTGGGCAAGCGCGTGGCGACCTTCGACGTGAAGTCGGTGAAGGAAGTCGATGTCGTGGCCGCCATCACCGGCGCCAAGCCCGCGCAGGTCGCCAACACCTTGAAGATGGATGAGGCCTCATGAGTTCCGCGAGCCAACCCACGGCAATCGATCCCCGGCTGATCCAAGACGCGCCGGGCATGGCGGGGGCATGGGCGGGATTCCGCCGCCGCGTGTCCCAGGGAGAGTTGGGCAGTCTGCCCGTCATCGTCGGGCTGAGCGCCATCTGGCTCACCTTCTACCTGGCCAATGAGCGCTTCCTCTCCGCGGTCAACCTGACCAACCTGATGCTGCAGATCTCCGCCATGGGGATGATCTCCGCGGGCATCGTCCTCATCCTGCTGCTCGGGGAGACGGACCTGTCCGCGGGCGCCGTGAGCGGCCTGGCCGCGTCGGTGATGACCATCCTCAACGTGAAGCAGGGCTGGCCGGCGGTGCCGGCGCTGCTGGCGGGCCTGGCGACGGGCGCGGCGATCGGCCTGTTCCAGGGCACGTGGGTCACCCGCTTCAAGGTGCCCTCCTTCGTGGCCACCCTGGCGGGCTCGCTCGCGTGGCAGGGCGCGCTGTTCAGCGTGCTGGGCTCCACGGGCAGCGTGAACCTGAACAATCCGATCATCACCGGACTGACGTCCACGTTCTTCTCGGCGCCGGTGTCCTGGGCGATGGTGGTGCTCTTCATCGCCCTCTACGTGGGCACGACGGTGCTGGAGCGGCGGCGGCGCGCGACGCTGGGCCTGCCGCTGGCGCCCATCCGCAACGTGGCCACCCGCATGCTCATCATCAGCGGCGCGGTGGTGGTGTCGGTGCTCATCTTCACCAATGACCGGGGCCTGCCCCTGGCCACGCTCATCTTCGCGGGCGTCATCCTGATGATGGAGCTCGGGCTCAAGGGCACGCGCTTTGGCCGTCACGTGTTCGCCGTGGGTGGCAACGCCGAGGCGGCGCGGCGCGCGGGCATCCGCGTGGACTTCATCCGCATCACCATCTTCACCCTGGGCTCCACCCTGGCGGCCGCGGGAGGCATGCTCGCCGCCTCGCGTCTGCTCGCGGTGAATCAGTCCTCGGGCAGCGGCGACGTGCTGCTCAACGCCATTGGCGCGGCGGTCATCGGCGGCACCAGCCTCTTCGGCGGGCGCGGCTCGGCCTGGTCCGCGCTGCTCGGCGCGCTCGTCATCGGCTCCATCTCCAACGGCATGGACCTGCTCGCCTTCTCCTCGTCGGTGAAGTTCATGGTGACGGGCTCGGTGCTGCTCGTGGCCGCCTCCATCGACGCGGTGTCCCGCCGCGGACGTCAGGCCGCCGGCCGGGCCTAGCGAGGGAACGAAGTCCAGGGCCGGCATCGCGGAGTCTCGCGGTGCCGGCCCTTCTTCGTTTCAGTGCACCTCGCCCAGATGCGCGTAGGTCTCGCTCTCGATCTGGATGGTGGTGTGATCGATGCCGAAGCGATCGTAGAGCGCGTGCTTCACCGCGGTGAGGATCTCGTCGTTGTTGCTGACCATGGGATCCGCCACCACCAGGTGCGCCGACAGCGCGTACATGCCGCTGGAGATGGTCCACACATGCAGGTCGTGCACGTCACGCACGCCCTCGGTCTTGAGCAGCAGTTCCTTGAGCACGGCCATGTCCACGTGGGCGGGCACGGCCTCCAGGAGCACGTCCACCGCGTCGCGCACCAGTTGCACCGCGCCCACCACGATCACCACCGAGATGAGCACGGAGATGAGCGCGTCCACCACGTACCAGCCCGTGAACCACATGATGCCGGCGCCCACGAGCACGCCCACGCTGGACAGGGTGTCGCCGAGCACGTGCAGGAAGGCCCCGCGCACATTCATGGAATGCGAGCGGTGCAGGAAGCCCAGCGCCACCAGGTTGGCGATGAGGCCCACCGTCGCCACCACGGCCATGGGCGCCAGGCGCACCTCGGCCGGTGCGTTCATCCGCTCCCAGGCCTCCAGGAGGATGGCCACGGTGATGCCCAGCAGGAGCACGCCGTTGAGCAACGCGCTGAGGATCTCCAGCCGGTAGTAGCCGTACGTCTTCTTGAGGTCCGCGGGCTTGCCGGAGAACCACAGCGCCAGCAGGCCCAGGCCCAGCGCGCTGATGTCCGTGAGCATGTGGCCCGCGTCCGAGAGCAGCGCCAGCGAGCCGGTCATGAAACCGCCCACCGCTTCCGCTACCGCGATGGTGCCCGTGAGCGCCAGCGCGCCGAGCAACCGGTTGCGATCCTTTCGCCGCTCCGCCTTCAAGGAAGGATGGGGCGGCCTCGTGGGTTTTCCGTGTCCGTGCCCATGGCCACCACATGCTTCTCCGTCCGCATGGTCATGGGTGTGGGGGGACGCATCGTGGGTGTGGGTAGGAGTAGTCACAATCGGATGATGTGCGACCACTCCACCACGGAGTGGCGCCGAGCGGATAAAGTCCAGAGACCTCGCAGGTTCAAGGTTTTCTCCTTGTTGAACATTCCCAAGGCACGGCACATGGACCGTGAAAGGCACCAGAACCTGCAGAGCATCATCATGCTCCGGGAAATCATCCGCAAGTGGTGGCGCGCGGAGTTGCACTTCGCCGACCGCCACGGGCAGGTGCTGGACTGGCAGCGCACGGAGGGCCTGGCGTCCACGGCCAGCGCCTGCTGCCGGCTGGTGCGCGGCTCGCGCGAGGGGCTGCGGCGCTGCAACCAGTCCGTGCGCGAGCTGCACGCGCAGTTCCTGGGCAACCGGCGCTTGCGCCGCGCGCTCGTGCATCCGTGCCACCTGCGCTTGAGCCTGGTGGGCGCGCCGCTCTACGTGCACGACGTCTACGAGGGCTTCCTGTTCGTGGAGGGGCTTCTGCGCGCGCCCTTGCCGGAGCGCGAGCGCGAGCGACTCCAGGCCCAGCTGCGCGAATGGCAGCCCGGGACGCCCGACGTGGAGCGCACCCTGGAGCGCCTGCCCGTGCTGGATGACGAGAACCTGGAGAAGCTCACCGAGCTGCTCGAGTACGGCACGGGAGAGATCGCCGCCTACGAGGCCGAGCGGACCCGGGAGACGGAGCGGGCCGAGCCCGGCTCGGGTCCGGAGGGAGGCGCGCACGCGCGCTTCGGGCACATCATCGGCCGCTCGGCGTCCCTGCAGGAGGTCTTCAAGCTCCTGGAGAAGGTGTCCAACTCGGAGGCCACCGTGCTCATCAACGGCGAGTCGGGCACGGGCAAGGAGCTGGTGGCGCGCGCCATCCACGTCCACGGCCCCCGGAGCGACAAGGCCTTCGTGGTGCAGAACTGCTCGGCCTTCAACGACAACCTGCTGGAGAGCGCCCTGTTCGGCCACATGCGCGGCGCCTTCACCGGAGCGGTGCGCGACAAGAAGGGCCTCTTCGAGGTGGCCGACGGCGGCACCTTCTTCCTCGACGAGGTGGGTGACATGTCCCCCGCCCTCCAGGTGAAGCTGCTGCGCGTGTTGCAGGAGGGCACCTTCCTGCCCGTGGGCGGCACCCAGCCGCGCGAGGTGGACGTGCGCGTCATCGCCGCCACCCACAAGGACCTGGGCGAGATGGTCAAGCGCGGCGAGTTCCGCGAGGATCTGTACTACCGCATCAACGTCATCCGCGTGCACCTGCCCCCGCTTCGCGAGCGCCGCGACGATCTGCCCCTGCTCGTGGACCACTTCCTGCGCAAGCACCACCGCGAGGGTCAGCGCGCCCGGGGCCTGTCCCCCGAGGCGCTCGCCCTGCTCGGCCGCTACGCGTGGCCCGGCAACGTGCGCGAACTGGAGAACGAGATGGAGCGGTTGCTCGTGCTCGGGGGGGATCTGGAATCGCTGCCCGCCGAACTCATCTCCGGCCGCATCCGCGACGCGGTGGCCCCCAGGGGCACCTCCACGCTCGCCACCCGCGCCACCGGCCGCCTGCACGAGGCCGTGGAAACGCTCGAGCGGGAGATGATCCACCAGGGTTTGTTGCGTACTGGCAATAACAAGAGCCAGCTCGCTCGGGAGCTTGGCATCAGCCGCTCCAACCTTATCTTGAAGATCGCCCGTTACGGCCTCGAGCCGGGCCTTCCGCCCGACAGCGAGGCGGATGCATGAGCCCATGAGACATTCCACCCGGCAGGACTTCCTCACCGTTCCCGATGGCGCGCCGCTGTACTACCAGGTGCGGGGCAAGGGAGAGCCGGGCGCCGTCCTGTGCGACGGACTGGGCTGTGATGGCTTCGTGTGGAAGTACCTGGAGCCCCAACTGGAGCGTGACCACCGGGTGCTGCGCTGGAACTACCGGGGCCATGGCCGCTCGGGCCTGCCCACGCGCCGCCAGCGCATTGGCATGTCCTACAGTTGTGACGACCTCAACCGGTTGATGGACGCGGCGGGCATCCAGCAAGCCGTCGTCTTCGGCCACTCCATGGGCGTGCAGGTGGCGCTCGAGTTCCACCGCCGCTACCCCGAGCGCGTGAAGGGGCTCGTGCTGGTGTGCGGCAGCTATGGCACCCTGCTCAACACCTTCCACGACGGCACCCTGCTCAAGCGGCTCTTCCCGCTCATCCGCCTCACCGTGGAGAACTTCCCCGAGCCCGTGGCCCGGCTCACCCGCTCGCTGCTCAGCACGCCGCTGGCCATGGAGGTAGCACTGAGCGTGGAACTCAACCGCTCCCTGCTCGCCAAGAGCGACCTCATCCCCTACTTCACCCACCTGGCGAACATGGATCCGGTCGTCTTCGTGCGCACCCTGCGCTCCGCGGCCCACCACAACGCCTGGCGCCACCTGCCCAATGTGGACGTGCCCACGCTCGTCATCGCGGGCCAGCACGACAAGTTCACCCCGGCGTGGATTTCCCGGCGCATGGCCGCCCATATCCCGGGTGCCGAGCTCCTCATGCTGTCCAAGGGCACCCACGTCGCCCCCCTGGAGTACCGCGACACCCTCGAGCGCCGTGTGGATCGCTTCTTCCGGGAACATGGGTTGATGCCCACCCCCCGGTCCTCCGCACCGCACGACGCCCATCCGTAGCCCGGACGCCCATGTAGTCCTGGCACCTACCCCACCGAGCCAGACGCCGAGGGCAGGAGCACCTGGCTGGCCGAAAGCAAGGGTCGAAGGGCCGCCTTGCGTGCAGCCACGTTGCAGGGTGGACACTCACGGCATATAAGCGCCCGCCCTTCGCGTTCCAGGGGGGTTCCTACACGGTCCCCACGAGGGGCCTCTGGGCGCCTTGCCCACACGACTTCTTCCGCCGGGCCTCGCGCCGCGGCAAGCCCCTTCTTCATGATCGCCCGAGAGAACATCCGCAACGTCGCCATCGTCGCCCACGTCGACCATGGCAAAACCACCCTTGTCGACCACATGCTTCGCCAGGCGGGCATCTTCCGCAGCAACGAGGCCCTGACCGAACGGGTGATGGACTCGAACGACCTCGAGCGCGAGAAGGGAATCACCATTCTCGCGAAGAACACCGCCGTCACCTTCAAGGGCAAGCAGATCAACATCATCGACACCCCGGGCCACGCGGACTTCGGCGGTGAGGTGGAGCGCGGTCTGCGCCTCGTGGATGGCGTCATCCTCCTGGTGGACGCCGCCGAGGGTCCCCTGCCCCAGACGCGCTTCGTGCTCAGCAAGGCGCTGGGCATGGGCCTCAAGACGGTGCTCGTCATCAACAAGATCGACCGCTCGGACGCCCGCGCCAAGGACATCCTGGATCAGGTCTACTCGCTCTACATCGACCTGGGCGCGAACGATCAGCAGCTCGAGTTCCCCGTGCTCTACACCGTCGCGCGCCAGGGCCAGAGCTCCACGAGCCTCGAGGTGCCGGGCAAGACGCTCGAGCCGCTGTTCGAGGCCATCCTCTCGTACATCCCGCCTCCTCCGGCGCCCCAGCAGGAGCCGCTGCAGTTGCTCGTGGCCAACCTGGACTACGACGACTACGTGGGCCGCCTCGCGGTGGGCCGTGTGCAGGCCGGCCGGCTCACGGCCAACATGCCCGTGGCGGTCATGCGCGACGGGGGGAAGATCGAGCAGGGCAAGATCGTCAAGCTCTACGGCTTCCAGGGCCTCAAGCGCACGGAGATCCCGGACGCGGGCCCCGGCGAGATCGTCTCCATCGCGGGCATCGAGGCCATCTCCATCGGTGACACCATCGCCGACGCGACGACGCCCGTGGCCCTGCCGCGCATCACCGTGGACGAGCCCACGATGATGATGATCTTCAAGGTCAACGACGGGCCGCTCGCGGGCAAGGAAGGCAAGTACGTCACCAGCCGCAACCTGCGCGAGCGCCTGTACCGCGAGGCCTACCGCAACGTGTCCATCCGCGTGGAGGACACCGAGATGCCGGACGCCTTCCGCGTGGTGGGCCGCGGTGAATTGCAGCTCGCGGTCATCATCGAGACCATGCGCCGCGAGGGCTACGAGCTGACGGCCTCCAACCCGGAGCCGGTGACGAAGACGATCGACGGCGTGCTCCACGAGCCCATGGAGCTGCTCTTCTGCGACGTGCCCGAGAACAGCGTGGGCGCGGCGACCGAGCGCCTGGGGCCCCGCAAGGGCCGCATGGTGGACATGGCCCAGCTGGGCGGCGGCCGCACCCGTCTGCAGTTCCGCATCCCCGCGCGCGGCCTCATCGGCTTCCGCTCGGAGTTCCTCACCATCACCCGCGGTGAGGGCATCATGAGCAGCCAGTTCGACGGCTACGAGCCCTGGTTCGGCTACATCCCCAAGCGCGCCAACGGCGCCATCGTGTCCGACCGTCTGGGCGAGACCGTGCCCTACGCGCTCTTCTCCATCCAGGAGCGCGGCCACCTGTTCGTGGGCGCCGGCGTCACCATCTACGAGGGCATGATCATCGGCGAGCACGTGCACCCCTCCGAGCTCAACGTGAACGCCTGCCGCGAGAAGAAGCTCACCAACATCCGCGCCGCCGGCCGCGACGAGAACGTCATCCTCACCCCGCCCCGCGAGATGGGCCTGGAGAAGGCGCTCGAGTGGATCGCCGACGACGAGCTGGTGGAGGTGACGCCCAAGTCCGTGCGCATGCGCAAGAAGGCGCTGGCCTCGGGCGAGCGCTACCGCGCCGAGCGTGACCGCAAGCGCGAGGAGCGCGCGGAGTAGCACTCCGTTCGCGTGAAGCACCCGGGCGAGGGTCGGGCCAGTCAGGCCCCCCTCGCCCTTCGTCTTTCCTGGGGGCTCAGCGCCGCAGGACGCGGTTCGTGCCGAGCCCGTCGATCACCACGATGACGTCATTGGGCGCGCGCTCGAAGAGGCCGGGCGTGTAGTTGCGCGAGGTCGCCGTCCACACGGGGCTCGCGCCAGACCAGGTCTCGAAGCTGGTGGTCGTGCTGACGTAGCCGACGTGGCAGTTGCGCTGATCCACGGGCGCGCTCGAGGCATCCGGCGCCCCCGCCTTGTCCTCGTCGGTGCAGAACGCGACCCCCACGGGCCCATTGCCCACGCGGATGGCATAGGGCACGTACGCGTTGTAGCGCCGCCCGGAGCCCGGATCGATCCGCGGCTGGTAGACGGTGCGGCGCAGGGAGTCGTCCCACGTCTTGCCTCCGTCCCACGACTGCACGGCGTAGATCACGTTGGCGTGGGCCCCTCCCGTGGCGAACGGCTCCACGCCCTCGACCACGGCCATGAGGCGATCCCCTCCGAGCTGGACCACGGTGGCCATTCCCTCGCGGTTGAGCGCCCCCGCGCGCTTGTCCCAGGAGACAGCCACGGTGCCATACGCCGTCCACGCGCCCGTGGTGCCCTTGCGGCCCTGCATCGCGATCCACTGGTGGCCGGAGTAGCCCCGCTGCGCCGCGAGCAGCTCGGAGTCGTAGTAGATCTGCAGATCGCCGTTCGCTCGCTGGAAGAGGAACGGCGCGCCCACGAACCAGGTGGTGGGCCCCGCGACGGTGCTGTCGTAGACCCAGCCGTCTCCGTCGTTGTCGCTCCGGGTGACGGTGACGCGCCACTGGCCTCCGGAGAACTCGCGGAAGGCACAGAAGATGGTGCGCGTGCCCGGAATGGCCCGCATCGTCACATCGCCGAACTCCACGTTCGGGTTGCTGGCGACGGAGCCGTGGGCGTACCAGCTCGCACCATTGTCGCGGCTCGCCCAGACCGTGATGCCGTGGCCCGTGCTCGCCCCGCCAATCAGGATTCCATCGGAGCGCCGGGTGATGCTTCGGATCGGCGCGCCTCCGCTCGCCATCAGCACGCCCCAGCCCCCGCTCGGAAGCGCCGCGTCGCTCCGGACGATCGTCTCGGCATTGTCCGCGGGGGGCTCGTCGGGCGAGCACGCGGAGAACGGCGCGGTGAGGAGAGCCAGCGCCGTCAGCAGCGGGCGGTAGGCACGGGAGGAGGAAATACAGCTCGTTGGGGAGGTCCGGGTCATGGCGGTCAGCGTGCCGGGTGCGACATCCCTGGATCAAGAGATTAAACGGTAAAACCAGATAAAAATACAGGGCTCGTCCCCCGGCCTGCCCTCCCAGCAGTCCCGGCCTCCTCCCTGGGTGGAGGGAAACCGAGAGCCCACCTTGTGGGGCATGAGCCCGTCCGGATTGATCGAGGGAGTACGCGCCGCGGCCCTATCACTCGAGGACGAGGACACGGACTTCGATGCGCTCCTGGAAAGCATCGGGGACGCGCGCTTCGTGCTGCTGGGCGAGGCCTCCCACGGCACGCACGAGTTCTACGAGACCCGTGCCCTGCTCACCCGCCGGCTCATCACCGAGCGCGGCTTCCACGCGGTGGCGGTGGAGGCGGACTGGCCGGATGCCCTGCGAATCAACCAGTACGTGCGGGGCGAAGGGCGAGCCCGCCAGGCGGAGCAGGCCCTCGGCGACTTCGAGCGCTTTCCCCGGTGGATGTGGCGCAACGCGGAGGTGCTCGACTTCGTGGAGTGGCTGCGCGCGCACAACGACGCCCAGGGCGCCCAGGGGGTGAAGACGGGCTTCTATGGATTGGACCTCTACAGCCTGCACGCCTCGATGCGAGCGGTGGTGCGCTACCTGGAGACCCGCGATCCCCGAGCGGCCCAACGCGCCCGGGAGCGCTATGCCTGCTTCGACCGCTTCGGCGCGGACGCACAGGCCTATGGCCATGCCACGTCCTATGGCCTCGCGGATCACTGCGAGGAGGAAGTCCTCGCGCAGGTGCTGGAGTTGCGCGAGTGCCGGGTGAAGAACGAGGCCAGCGAGGAGGACGCGCTCTTCCACGCGGAACAGAACGCCCGGCTCGCCCGGGACGCGGAGGCCTACTACCGGACGATGTACGCGGGGCGGGACACGTCCTGGAACCTGCGCGACACGCACATGGCGGACACCGCGGAGGCCCTGTCCGAGTTCCTGAGCCAGCGCCATGGCACGCCCGCCCGCATGGTCATCTGGGCCCATAACTCGCACCTGGGCGATGCACGCGCCACGCAGATGGGAGACCAGGGGGAGCTGAACCTGGGCCAGCTCCTGCGCGAGCGGCACGGCCAGGACACGTTCAACGTGGGCTTCACCACGTACATGGGCACGGTCATCGCCGCGCGCCGCTGGGACACGCCGGGCCTGCGGAGGCGGGTACGGCCCGCGCTCCAGGACAGCTACGAAGCGCTCTTCCACGAGGTGGGCCTCCCGGGCTTCCTCCTGAGGATGGAGGACCTGGGCGAGGCGGGCGCGGCCCTGCGCGAGCGGCGGCTGGAGCGCGCCATTGGCGTCATCTACGCGCCCCACAGCGAGCGCCACAGCCACTACTTCTACGCGGACCTGCCCGCGCAATTCGACGCGGTGGTGCACTACGACCGCACGAGCGCGCTACAGCCCCTGGAGCTCGACGCGGGCCACGAGGAGGAGGACGCCGCGGACACCTGGCCCTCGGGGATGTAGGGACCCGGGTCGAACCTTGACCCCGAGGTTGTTTCTGAACCAAAAGACCCCCAGACATGTTTCCGGGGCGGATGGGCGCCCCCAGGCATAAGGGGGGTCACCGTGAAGACGCGAGGTCTATTGGGGCTGAGTGCCGTGGTCTGGCTGGCATGTGGGGAGCAGAAAGTCCCGCCCCAACCCGAACCCGCGGTGCCACACCCCGCCGTCCTCGTTCGCGTCGAGGAAGAAGCGGTCGGCACGGCCTGCGCGCTGGGGGGCAAGGCCATCCGGCGCGGGACGGATCGCGACGGGGATGGGCAACTGACCGACGCGGAAGTGGAATCCGTCGACTACGTCTGCCGGACCGAGGCGCCTTCGGGCCCTCCCCCGTCCACTCCCCCCGCGCCCCCGGTGCTCCTGACCCAGACGCCCGAGGCGCCCGGTATGAACTGCTCCGCCGGAGGCGTCCTCGTGCGGGCGGGAGCGGATACCAACCGGGATGGCGTGCTGGACGACGAGGAAGTGACGAAGTCCTTCTATGGGTGCCAACCCGAGCCCGCCGAGGCGCTGGCGGTGCTGGCCCGTGAGAAGAGCGAGCCCGCGGGAGTCCACTGCGCCGAGGGGGGCGTGGCCATCCAGGCCGGGACGGACGCGAGCAAGGACGGCGTGCTGTCGGACGACGAGGTGGAGACGACCACATACGTCTGCGGTGAAGCCGCGCGCGCCGTGTTGACGAAGAGCGTGCCCATCGCGGCCGGTGCGCAGTGCGTCGAGGGAGGCACCCGGGTCCTCGCCGGAAGCGACGGCAATGGAAACAACGTCCTCGAGGACGCCGAGGTGACATCCGAGGTGGTCGTCTGCCGGGCGCGCCTGCCGGGCTGGACGTATGTCGGGGACTACACCATCCAAAACGAGGTGGACGTCACGGCACTCGAGGGCGTGGGTCACATCTCCGGCCAACTGCGCATCGAGACGAGCACGGTGGAGGACATCGACCTGCCGTTCCTCCATACCGTCAACGCTCGGCTCCTCATCCAGAACAATCCGAAGCTCAAGAGCTTCTCGATGAGACTCGGGAGCATGGGCGGGAGTGTCACCATTCAAGACAACCCCGCGCTGACATCCTTCTCCTTGTCGGGGGGAAAGATGCTCCAGGGTGATTTCACCATCACCCATAACGAGCACCTCACGAACTTCTCCGTCTACAACCCCCTGTATGTATCCGGCAACGTCACGGTGGAGGACAACGCGGCGCTGTTCTCTCTCGGGGGTTTGCGCACGCTCCACCACATCGGTGGAAACCTGACCGTGAAGAACAATGCCGCGCTCGGGACCGCGGGGTGGAGTTTCATCGAGGGGCCCGTCTCCATCGGCGGCCAACTCACGGTGGCCCAGAACCCGCAGCTCCAGTTCTTCGATACGCGCCTGGAGCAAGTGGGCAAGGACATCCGCATCCAGGACAACGCGAAATTGAGTTTCTTCAAGGTGAAGGAGTTGACCTCGCTCGCGGGCGGCCTCGTCTTGAAGAACAACCCGGTCATGACTCTCTTGCAAGGCCTGGAGTCGCTGCGGAGCGTGGGCGGAGATCTCCACCTGGAAGGGAGCGATGGCCTGGATGTGCTCCCCCTCGATGCCCTGGAGCACGTGGGCGGAGACTTCTCCTTCATCGACATTGCCTGGGTGCCGAACTTCTACCGCCTCGGCCGACTGCTCTCCATCAGCGGAAACCTGAGGCTGACGGACAACTCCCACCTGGGCACTCCGCAGTTCCCCCATCTCAGTTCCGTGGGCAAGGGAGTCACCATCGAGCGCAACGCCCGAATGACCCATCTGTCGGGACTGAACTCCCTCAGGTCACTTGAATCCCTGACGGTCAGCGGCAACCCCGAGCTCCTCTCCCTGGGGGCATTGGGCAGCCTGCGTTACGTGCCCTTCGTGAACATCTCGGACAACCCCCAGCTCACCACGCTGGGGTTGCCCGAGTTGTGGTTCGTGAACCATCTGGACATCATGAACAACGAGAAGTTGTCCACGTGTCTGGCCACGGAGCTGCGCACGCAGGTGGCGACCCATCTCCAAAGCTCCACCATCGACGGCAATCTGGTGACACCCGACTGCCCATGAAGCCAAAAGCCCATCCCCCACGGAGGGGATGGGCCTCGACGGCTCAAGAGCGGACGACGGGTCAGACGAAGCGGTAGGAGGCCACGTTGAACACGGGGCCCACCATGGCGATGGTCATCAGGTCGCGCGCCACTTCGCCCTCGACCTCCACCCGCTGGCCATCCTTCTTGATCTTCCGGTCTCCGCCCTCGAGTTGGTACGTGCGGCCGTCATCGGCCTCCAGCACCCAGACACCACCCTCGAGGTCCCGGTACACCACGCGCCCGGTGAGCTTCATGGCGTCTCCCGGCGCAGCATGGCCCGCGCGATGAAGAGGCAGATGAGCACGTTCACCACCAGCCAGGGCCGCGCGAGGAAGGTGAAGGGCATCCACGCGAGCGCGGGCGCCTTGACCCAGGCGGTGTAGGCGAGGAAGCCGGCGAAGCCCACGGCGAGCCCCCCCAGCGCGGGCCGCAGCCCCCGGAACTTGATGGCCACGATGGACAGCGCCAGCGGGATGAGCGCGCTGTAGAAGAGCGGGCTGACCGTGCGGGTGCCGAAGATGATGCGCTGCCAGTCGGGGATGGGCAGCCAGGCCACGTCCACCACGTCTCCGGCCACGCCCGACGCGCCACCGAACCACGAGCGGGCGAAGAACACGCCCACGGTGGCCAGCACCAGGGTCATGAGGAAGCTCGGACGCAGCAGGATGTTGAAGTAGCCCGGACGCTCGCGCCCGCGCAGCGTGAGCAACACCACCGCCAACAGGGCCATGGCCCACCACAGCGACGGCCAGCGCGTCCCCTTGCCGAGCGCCTGGAGCGAGGCCTCGGCGTTGAGCAGGCCATGGCCGTACTCCTCGGACCAGGCCCCCTGCCCCTCCACCCGCTTCGCCCCCGCGAACAGGGCCTTCTCCACCTCGTCCGGGCCGCTCGCGCCCTCGGCGTACAGCAGCGCCGCCACCGCCGCCACGTGCGGGGTCGCCATGCTCGTGCCCTGGTAGGACGCGTAGATGGAGCGCGAGACGTTTCGCGGATCGATGGTGTTCTGCAGGATGCCCCCCTCGTCCCCCTGGCGCTTGTCACCTCCGGGAGCCGCGATGTCCAGGTCCTTGCCATAGGACGAATAGGGAGCGCGCTTGCCCGAGGGGCCCACCGCCCCCACCGCCACCGCGCCCGGATAGGCCGCCGGGAACTCCACTCGCGACCGCCCCGCGTTGCCCGCCGCGGCCACCACCGTGACGCCCTTCTTGCGCGCGTACGCCACCGCGTCCGCCATCACCTTCGAGTAGCCACCCCCACCCAGCGACATGTTGATGACCTGGGCGCCGTTGTCCGCCGCGAAGCGGATGGCGTCGGAGATGTCCGCGGACGTGCCCGAGCCAAAGTGATTGAGCACCTTCACCGGCATGAGCGTCGCCTCGAAGGCCACCCCCGCCACGCCCTGGCCGTTGTTCGTCGCCTGCGCGATGGTGCCCGCCACGTGCGTGCCGTGCCCGTGGTCGTCATTGGCGTGCACGGTGTCGTTGACGAAGTCGTAGCCCTGCTTGAAGCGGCTGCCCTTGAGATCCTGCACCTGCTTGAAGTCGTCGTGATCCTCGTAGGCGATGCCCGTGTCCAGCACCGCCACCACCACGCCCTTGCCCCGGCTCTGCCGCCAGGCATGGGGCATGTCGATCATCCGCAGGTTCCACTGCCGGGGATAGTCGGGATCGTTCGGGATGAAGCCGTCGCGGCTCGCGTCCGGCGGCGGCTCACCGAACGTCACGGCCGACTCGCCGGGCGGTACCGAGTACACCCGAAGCGGCTCGGCGGACTCGACGGCCGGGTGCTGGCGGATGCGCGCGAGCACCTCGCTCACATCACCGGCGGCCTGCGCGATCGCCACACCCGAGCGAGGCCCCTCCATGGAGTTGAACGTGAGATCCACGCCCCACTCCCGCTCCCAGGCATCGATCTCCTCCTGGGTAGTGCCATCCTTGAAGTCCACGACGATGCCGCGCGACTGCGCGTCCCGGGAGGGATCGACTCCCACGCTCGGGATGTCCCTCCAGTCCGAGGCTTCCAATTCCACGGGAAGCGCATGGGCCGACGTCGCTACCGCCAGGGCCAGTACCGCGTTCGCCAGGGTCCAACGCTTCATGGGCATAGCTGCTCCTCGTATGACGACCCGTACGAACGACCGGCGCGGCGATTGGGTCTCACCTGACTCTGCTCGCCTCCCCACCAGGGGGACAAGCCCGCATTCCGGAGATGATGCCTCGTGGATTCAAGGGCTTACGCGGCATCGGTCAGGTGCCCGACAACCGTTTGAGCCAGGCTCGAACGATTTTTCCCACCAAAGGTAAGGCGTGATGGAGGTGCGCGCCCGCTCCCTCCACGACCTCCAGGGTACCGCCCGCGGCATCCACCGCCCGGGCCAGCTCCGCCCGGGACAGGGTGGTGTCCAGTTCTCCCACCACCACCAGCAATTCCCGCCCCAGCCCCGTCAGCTCCCGGGGCGACACCTCGCGGGGGCTCACCAGGCACAGGCCCACCACCCCGGGATGACGCGCCCGGAGCCCGAGCGCGATCCGGGCACTGCCGTGCAGCGCCGCCACCGCCGCCGTGGGCGCCTGGGCATTCTCCAGCACCACCGCCAGCGCGGCTCCGCCCTCCTCCACCAGGGCCTCGCCCGCGCCCCGCTCTCCCTGGCTGCCCGCGACGCCCCGGTAGTTGAAGCGCAGCGTGGGGTGGCCCGCCGTGGCCGCGGCGAAGGCCAGCTCCGCCGCGATGACGTGATCCATGCCGCCCCCTTCCTCGGGCGTCGGGGGCAGCACGAGCAGCGGCGGACGCGCCTCACCGCGGTGCGCCACGCCTTCCATCACCTCGTGTCCCACGGGGATGAGCGCGGGGCGCTCGAGGAATTGACCTTTGAGGACCATAGCGGGCCGGGAGCTTAACGCGCGAAGCGGGGGGCGCGCATTGCTCGCGGCACCGGGGGCCTGCTGCTAACGTCCCGCCCGGAAAACAGACGCCTCCTGGAGGCGGAGGATCCATGACCTTCGAAGAAGCACAGCGCGTGGTGCAGGCCTTCATGAACTCCTTCAAACAGCCGAGCGAAGGACTCAATGCGCAGGGATTCGGTGGCGCGGTGATCGGAGACGGTCAGCTCTACTTCGAGTACCACGGCAAGACGCAGCGGCTGGAGACGAGCGCCCTCATCCACAAGTTCCGCGATTCCCCCAAGCCGGGCGTGCTCGAGGGCTTCCAGGCCGAGGAGAAGGCCGGCACCCCCACCGGCGGCGGCGCGGTCGACTATGAAGTGGAGAACAAGAGCCTCTTCCTGAGCCGCTACTACGAGCAGGTGCCCCAGGAGGCGGCCTTCCAGGAAGACATGAAGAAGCTGCTCGCGGCGAGCGCCGTGTGGAGTGACGAGGTGCTCGACCGCGTGGCCACGCGCGTGTTCGGGAAGTGACGCGCGCGGCGCCCGTCACACGGACGCCATGACGTAGAACTTGAGGTAGCGGCCCTCGGGGAATTGCAGGCGGATGGGGTGGTCGGGGGGCTGGTAGCGCTCCTCCACCAGGGCCAGGTCCACGCCCGCCTTGAAGGCCGCTTCCTTCACCGCCCCCAGGAAGTCATCATGGCCCACGCGCGCCGAGCACGACGCCGTCGCCAGGAGGCCTCCGGGCCTGAGCAGCCCCAGCGCCTGACGGTTGAGCGACGCGTACCCGTCGATCGCCGCCTGCACCGCCTTCTGGCTCTTCGCGAACGCCGGCGGGTCCAGGATGATGAGATCGAACGTCCTGCCCTCCTCGCGGAAGGACGCCAGCAGCTTGAACACGTCCGCCGCCAGGAAGTCGTGTTTCTCCGCCGGCAGCCCGTTGCGCGTGAAGTTCTCGCGCGCCAGGGCGATGGCCTCGGGGTCGAGGTCCACCGAGAACACGCTCTTGGCGCCTCCCAGCGCCGCGTTCACCGAGAACCCGCCACTGAAACAGAAGCAGTTGAGCACGTCCCGGCCCGCGGCCAGCCGCCGGATGAGGTAGCGGTTCTCGCGCTGATCCAGGAAGAAGCCCGTCTTCTGCCCCTTCCAGGCGTCCACCAGGAACGTCGCGCCGCGCTCGCGGATGCTCAAGAGCTCCGGCGCCTTCTCGCCCCAGAGCATGCGCCCCGTGCCCCGGCCGTCGTCGTCCTCCACGTCGTCCCGGCCCACCTCGTCCCGGCCGATAATCCCCTGGAGCTCGGGCACCGCCGCCTTCAACGCCTCGATGATCAGCCCCCGGTAGGGCGTGAGCCCCGCCGAGTACAGCTTGAGCACCGCGTAGCGGCCATACAGGTCCACCACCACGCCCGGCAGCCCGTCCCCCTCGCCGTGCAGGAGCCGGAAGCTGTCCGTGTCCTTCAGGTCGATGAGCGAGCGGCGCTCGGCCAGTGCCTGCTTCACCCGCTGCGCGAAGAAGGCCGCGTCGATGCTCTGCCGAGGGTTGCGCGTGAGCACCCGCACGGCGATGGCCGAGTGCGGATCGAAGTAGCCGCGCGCCACGAACTTCCCGTTCTCCACCAGGTCCACCACGCTGCCCGGGGGAATCTTCGGCACCTGGGCGAGCGCCTTGCGGAACACCCAGGGGTGCCCCGCGCGCAGGTGACGGCCCAGTCCCGGGGCGAGCTCCAGCTTCACGACATTCACGGTCTGACTCCTCTTCTGACTCCCCGGTGAGCGAGCAGGGCACGCGCGAGCTCCTCGAAGCCCCGTCCCTCCTCCGCCCGGGTGATGAAGGCCGGCGGCGTGTCGATGCGATCGAGCACCCCGCGCACGTTGGCCACCCCGACACTCAGGGCGAACTCTCCGAACATCGGAGCATCATTGAAACTATCCCCCGCGTACACGAAGCGGGGCTCTCCCGGCGCGAGCTTCACGCCCCAGGCGACCTTGAGGAAGCGGCGCACCGCGGAGCGCTTGTCGAAGCGACCCAGCCAGCAGTTGATGTGAACCGACGAGCGCACCGCCGTCACACCCCGCGCGCGCAGCAGGGCTTCCAGGCGGTCGGCTCCCGCCTCGCCCAGCCGTGCCTCCTCGTTGTAGTCCACCGCCAGGTCCACCTCGGTGTAGGCGCTGTCCACGGACAGCCGCGCACCCGGCACCAGGCGCAGCACCGCCGTCACCTCCGCCACCAATCGCTCGCGGTGGGACGCGCGGACGCGGGGAGACTCGGCGTACACCTTGCGCAGCCGCCCATGTGCGCCGCGCAGGAAGAACAGGCCCCCGTTCTCCGCGATGACCCCGTCCACGGGAAGGGTGCGCGCCCAGGACTCGGCCCACCCGGCCGGACGGCCCGTCACCAGCACCAGCTTGAAACCGGCGTCCGCCAGGCGCTCGAGCGCCCGCACGGTGGTGGAGCGCAACCGGTGCTCGGTGGTGAGGGTGCCGTCGACATCGGTGAAGACCCCCTCCACCTGGGAGAGGTCCGCGTCACGCAGGGGGCGGGGAGTGGCCATTCGGTCCGCCGCACCTACACCCTTCCTGGCCCGGCGGGAAGGCCCCGCACGAACGAAACCCCCGGGAGGCCCAAGCCTCCCAGGGGTTCGTCTTCAATCCAAGGCTACGCGTGGGCGGCTAGTAGCTGCCGGTCAGCGTCAAGCCCGAGAAGGTGCTGTAGGCGCGGATCAGCACGTAGACGCGGGTGGCCGCCGTCTTGGCCGCGATGGAGCAGCTCTCCTCGTTGCCGGACTTGTAGGGGCGGCAGTCATACGTGGAGGTGGTCGGCGCCGAGCCGGCCCTCACGTACAGGTCCGCGTCACCCGTGCCACCGGTGATGGTGAACGTGGAGGCCTTGGAGGCCGGCACGTCCAGGTAGTAGCTCAGCGAGCTGCCCGAGGACGCGCCCAGGTTCGTCTGGACGAGCTGGCCGGTCGGAGGCGTGACGGGAGCGCCGACGCCCACCGCGACCATGGAGGCCGTCACCGAGGCCAGTTCAGGCGAGCCCGCGCCGTAGAGGGCCGTGGCGGCCTGCTCGAGGTACGTCTTGGCCTGGGCGTACTTGGTGGAGGCGGTGAAGAGGTCCGTGTTGGCCTTGTAGTAGATGGCGCCGGCCTTCTGCACGCCGATGCCCGTCACGGCCGTGGTCGACTTGCCGCGCGGGTGCGTGCCACCGCGGGAGAGCAGCGTGAAGGCCAGGTTGGCGATACCCGAGCTGTAGTGCACGTCCTTGCTGCCCGCGCTGGTGGTCCAGAAATCGAGCGAGACGCCGTCCTTCGCCGGGTCGTACATGTAGCGGAGCGCGTCACCCGGGGTGGCCGGCGTCCAGATGTCGTCGCCCACCATGAACACCGCGTTGGTGGTGGCCCAGGTGCCCGAGGCGTAGCTCTCGCAGTAGGCGCCGAAGATGTCGCTCATCGCCTCGTTGAGGCCACCGGACTCACCCGAGTACGTCAGGTTGGACTCGTTCTCGGTCACCGCGTGGGTGAGCTCGTGCGTCGTCACGTCCGCCGACAGGCCCAGCATGCCCGAGTCCGTGCCGTTGCCGTCGCCGTACACCATCTGCGAGCCGTTCCAGAAGGCGTTCACGTAGTTGCTGCTGTAGTGCACCGTGCTCTTGAGCTGCGCACCCGCGTTGTTGAGCGAGTCACGGTTGAAGTTGTTCTTGTAGCAGTTGTAGGTGGCACCCAGCGCGGCGTAGTTGCCATCGACGTGCGCGTCATTCGTGGCCGCGCCGCCCTCGGAGCGCTTGAGCGTGCCGGGCAGGCTGCTGCCGTTGTTCGCGCTGTACACCGCGCGGTTGAGCGCCGTGTGGATCTTGGAGTTGCGGGTGACGATGGAGCCGTCCTGGGCGCTCACGTACACCAGGTCGCGGATGGGCATGTCGTCATGGGCCGCACCGATGACCGTGGCCTCGAACGCCAGCTTCAGCTTGCCGTCCATGGGCGAGCGCACGTACACCAGACGCATTCCGTCCAGCTCGATGTGGCGACCGGCGGTGCTGTCCAGGGCGGCGACCTTGGCGGCCTCCTCCGAGATGCGCGCCTTGGCGGAGACAATCTCACCGTCACGCGCCGTGCCGTTGGCCGCGATGATGGTGTTGTCCGCGCCGATGTGGACGATGAGCTCCTCGTTCACCACGGGCAGGCCGTTCTTGATCTGGCCGTAGCGCACGTGGGTGACACCCTGCTCGTCCGTGCGCGAGCGCTTGGCGACGAGGTCCGCGGCGTTGACGCGGAACACCGAGGCGATGCCGGGCAGCGCCTGGCTCAGGCGGCCGCTCGAGTTGGCGGCCAGGCCCTGCACCGCGCCGCTGGCGGTGCCCAGCTTGCCGGTGATCATGTAGGGGGTACCGTCCAGCTCCGCGCCGGCAACCTGGGCGGCGGGCAGCGCCGCGAGCGCGGCGTGGATGTCACCGAGCGAATCGACCTTCTGCTCGTTCTCGGGCAGCTGGGTGTTGTCGACCTCGCAAGCGGCGAGGGGAAGGGCGAGCAGCGCGGCGGCGAGGAAACGAGGGGTGCGAACCAAGGGGGGAACTCCTCCTGGACAACGGCGAGGTGCCGTCGAACGGAGAAGTCCTTGAGCAGGAAGCGCGCCAAGCCCCAAAGCATGGAAATGACGGCCTTGCGGGCCCTTCGCGCCTAAGCAGTGGAGCGTGGATGTCACGCCACGTGCCACACTGGATGTAAAATCCTCTTACACAGCTTCGAGAATCACCCCTGATTCAGAGGGGTTGACGCCGCGCCAGGAGAGGTGTCGTGTTCTCGGACAGGGATGTCCTTGTTTCGGACATATCTGTCCCTAGACGGGTTTGGGCAGACAGCGCGCCCTTCCGGAGACAACGGAAAGTTAGCTTGGAATAAAATCCGTGTAATGGCAACCCAAAGTTACGCCGAGGTCATATTCCAGGGCCCGCTCCCGCCGCCATGCGGCCGGGGGGCTCAGAGAATGTCGAGTCCGGCCAACAGGGACTGGAGGGTTTCCAGGGTGGAGCGCAGCTCGGGGACGGACAGGTGGGCGAGCTGGGTCTTGCGCGCCTTGCGCAGGAAGGTGTCGAGCCGGGGCTCCCGTCCGTAGAGGGACTGGGCACTGGCGGCCGCCTCGGCCACCGTCCTCGCCGCCGCCGCGGGATCCGCACCCAACTGGCCCAGGGCCCGCTCCAGCCGCACGCCACAGCCCGCCCACACCTCGCGATCATGGGTGATGAGCACCTGGCGCTGGTTCACTCCGGACAGCGAGCGCACGAAGGTGTCCAACTGCTCCATCACGGACAGCAGGTCCGCCCGCGCGAGCGACTCCTGGATGGCGAGCTTCCCCACCCGGCCGCGCAGCTCGATGATGTGCCGCTTGTCCTGCGCGCGCAGGTGGCGGTAGGCCACGGTGCGGCCGAACGCATCCAGCTCCGTCTGCAACTGCTGGGCGTTCCACTGGACGTCCTCGGGCTCGGCCTCGCGCACCCTCCCCAGCCGCGCCGAGACGATGCGCGACAGGTCCGCCACGATGGCGCGCACCATCACCGCCGCCTGCACCTCCGCCTCGTACCCTGGCACCACCTGCTGCCGCGTTACCGGCCCGAAGGCACTCGCGGACTCGAAGACGAGGTTGCCAATCTGCTCGCGGAAGCGCTCGCGCAGCCGCTGGATCTCCGCCAGGAGCGTCCACCGGTCCGACACGACGGAGGGGTTGCGCATCGCCTCGCCCAGCTGGGTGATGCCCTGGGCGAGCTGCTGCATCCAGCCCTGGAGCAGCTCGGAGGCGTCCTTGGCCCGCCGCGCCTCCACGGTGGCCACCAGGGGCAGCCCCGCGCCCGAGCCCCCCGCCACCGTGCGCGCCGCGAAGTGCTCGCGCACGACGTTGAGCAGCACGTTCACGTCCATCACCGTGTCGCGGATGACGGGCGCCATCTCCTCCCACAACGACAGATCCGGGCTGTCCTCCACGGAGGCCGTCTCGTACTTGAGGAGATCCAGATCGCTCAGCCGCAGGATGGCCTGGCCGGCGGAGTCGTACACGGCGCGCAGACGCTCCGCGAAGGCGCGGTCGGACAGGGACTGGAGGAGCTCTTCGAGCCTGAGGGAGAGCGAGGCGGGGGCGGGGGTATCGGCGGACACGTCGCGCCCCACTCTATCTCGACTTCCTCGGGGGTGCGATCTAAGCAGACGCGCGCATGCTCCAGGTTCTGCTCTTGAACGATGGTCACGTCCTCACGGGCGGCGAGGATCTGCTCGATCGGCCCGGCCGCAAGTGGATCGACATCCTCCACCCCACCGAGGAGGAGATGAGGCGGCTCGGAGAGCGCTTCGGCCTGCACCGGTTGGCCATCGAGGACTGTCTGCACCTGGACCAGCGGCCCAAGCTCGAGGAGTACCCGAACCACCAGTTCATCGTGCTCCAGGGCTTCTCCGCGAACCCCCAGGACGTGTGCGAGCTGACGATGCACGAGCACCACTTCTTCCTCGGTCCGGACTGGCTCATCAGCGTCCACGAGTTGCCCTTCCCGGGGATGGAAGCCGTCCATCAGCGGGTGCGGACCGAGCCCGAGGCGAGCCTGGGCCGGGGCGTGGACGTGCTGCTGTACCTGCTGGCGGATGCGCTGGTGGACGGCAACTTCCCCATCCTCGACCGCTTCAACGACGAATTGGAGGACCTGGAGTCCGCCATCTTCGAGAACGCCCAGCCCGAGCACCTCCAGCGCATCTTCGCGCTCAAGCGCTCCCTGGTGATGGTGCGCCGGGTGCTCTCGCCCCAGAGGGACGTGCTGGGATTGCTGTCCCGGCGAGGCATTCCCAACGTGAGCGAGCGCACCGCGCCCTACTTCCGCGACGTGTACGATCACCTGGTGCGGCTGTACGAGCAGATCGACTCCGGCCGGGATCTGCTGGGCAACGTGATGGACGGCTATCTGTCCATGATGGCCAACCGCACCAACGACATCACCAAGCAGCTCACCATCTTCTCCACCATCTTCCTGCCCCTGTCCTTCATCACGGGCTTCTTCGGACAGAACTTCGACTTCCTGTCCCGCCAGACCTTCTTCTGGCTGATGATGGGGTCGGTGGTGGCCCTGCCCGTGGGACTGATGTTCTGGTTCAAGCGCAAGCGGTGGATCTGACGCCCCCTTGGAGGCTCCATGCAACACACCCGCACCATCCATGGCGTTCCCCTGCACTACCGCGACGAGGGCCACGGTCCGCCCGTGCTGCTCTTCCACGCCTTCCCCCTGCATGGAGAGTCCTTCGCGCGCCAGGTGAAGGCCCTGTCGGACCGCTATCGCTTCATCCTCCCCGATGTCCGGGGGCTCGGGCGGGGTGCGCCCCCCAATGGACCCACCGAGATGGCGCACATCGCCCGCGACGCGCTCGCGCTGCTGGACGCGCTGAACGTGGAGTCGGTGGTGGTGGGCGGCGTGTCCATGGGCGGCTACGCCAGCATGGCCCTGCTGCGCGAGGATCCAGGCCGGGTGCGCGGACTGGTGCTCGTGGACACCCAGGCCACCGCGGATGACGAGGCGGGACGGGACCGGCGCGAGGCCTCCGCTCAGGAAGCGCTGCGCGAGGGTCCCGAGGCGTTCGTGCGCACGATGCTGCCCAGGCTGGTGGCGGCGGGTCCGGAGTCGGACGTGGGCCGCGAGGTGGCGGCGTTGATCCGGGCCGCGTCACCCGAGGGCCTCGCGGCGGCCCAGCGCGGCATGGCGCTGCGCCCGGACAGCAAGGACATCCTCGCGCGCTACGCCGGCCCCGCCCTCATCGTGGTGGGCGAGAAGGACGCCATCACCCCGGTGGACAAGGCCCGGCAGATGGCGGACCTCATCTCCGGCGCCCGGCTGGAAATCATCCCGGACGCGGCGCACCTGCCCAACCAGGAACAGCCCGAGGCCTTCAACGCCGTGCTGGACCGGTTCCTCTCCGGGCTGTGACGGGACGCCGCCCCGGGCTCAGGGCGCGCAGGTGACGAGGGTATTGCTCATGGTGCACGTGCCACACGTCTTGACCTGCACCAGCATGCCCATGCGGCACTCGAGCACGGCCTTGCCATCCGCCGTGCACAGGCCCCGGCCCTCGGCGCTCGCCGCGCAGGTATCGCCGCCGGTGTTGCCCCGCATGTCGCAACTCACCGAGCCCGAGGACTCCTCGCACCCCGAGGCCCCCCGGCACGGTACCGCGCGCCAGACCGAGTCCCGGCATTCGAAGGCCTCCTTCTCGGAGGAACAGGTATAGGAGGAGCCCTTGCAGGCATCGCCCGCGTTGACGCCACAGGCGGACATCAGGAGGGAGCCGAGCAACGAGAACAGGACGTGGGAGCGGGTCATCACGGCACGCGACGATTCCAGGCGCCGCGAGCCCGGTCAACCCGCGTCAGTCGCCCAACGTCTCTCTGAAGAACCTGCGGAAGTTTCCCCCGAGCACCCGCTCCACCCGCGCTTCCGGGTGGCGGCGCAACAGCGCCTCGGTGAGCTTGGGCAGATCCGTCACGTCCTGGAAGCCCCGGGGCAGGGCGACCATGCCGTCATAATCCGAGCCAATCCCCACCGCCTCCTCCCCCATCACCCCCAGGGCATGCTCGATATGGCGCACGACGTCGTCGATGGCGTCCCCTCCCAGGTACACGGGCGCGAGGATGATGCCCGCCACCCCACCCCGCTCGGCGATGCGGCGCAGCACCTCGTCCGTCAGGTTGCGCCAACCGCCCCCCTCCGCCCGGACTCCCGTATGCGAGGAGAAGTAACGGGCCGTGGGGTGCGCGAGGATGTCCTCCAGCGTACGCTCGGAGGCATGCGCCAGATCCACGCTCATGCCCACGCGCGTCATCTCCTCGAGCACGGACTGACCCAGGGGTGACAAGGGCCGGTTGCCCATCATCGGGAAGGACGAGCCCCCCGCCTCGTTGTTGGACAGGTGCGTGAGCCCCATGAAACGCACGCCCTTGGCGTGCAGCTCCGCCACGCGCTCCACCCGGCCCTCGATGGCATGCGCGCCCTCGACGCCGAGCACCGCGGACAGCCGGCCCTCGGCGAGGTTCTCCTCCAGTGCCCGCCCCGAGGCCGTGATGCGCACCCGCCCCTCGGAGCGGCGGCAGAACTCCTCCAACCGTTCAATCTGCCACAGCGCGCGGGTCCACTCGTTGGCGCGGGCCTCCGGGGGCCAGCCCCGCATCGTGGCGAAGGCCTCGAAGCCTCCGATGACGGGAAACCCCCGGGTGACCAGGGTGAAGCACTGCAGCTTCATCCCCGCCTCGTACAGCCGGGGAAAGTCCACATGGCCCTCGTCGGAGCGTGCACACAGATCCCGGTTCCACATCAGGGAGTCCGCATGCGAGTCCGCGATGCACCAGCGCCGATGCAGTTCGAGCACATCCCGAGGGGTCGGAGGCATGGCCCCAGTGTCCGCCGTCCCGGGTCCCGGCTCAAGAAACACCACGGCCCCCGCCCGGGAGCGGAGGCCGTGTCACCCTTCATCGTGTGAGGGGTGCTACTTGACCATGTCGGGGTGCTGGGCACTCGGCTTGGTCACCTCGACGCTGCGGAGCATCCGCTCACCGCTCTGATCCAACTGGTAGGAGGCACGCACCTCGTCACCGGCCTTCAGGTTCGACAGGGACATGGCCTGCTTGTCGTGCATCACCTTCAGCTGCGGATCCGCCTTGAAGCTCATCACGCGATTGTCCTGGTTGGGGATGATGAGCGTGAGGGAGTTGTTCGACGCCGACTGGATGGTGCCCTTCACTTCTTCCGTCTTGGCGGTCACCATGCCGCTGCCGCCCGTGGCCTCACGCTGCTCGTCGAAGCGCTTGTTCTCCGCCTCGGCCAGGTCGCGCTGCTCGTCGAGCAGATCCTGACGGGCCTCGTTCACGTCCTGCTGGCCCTCCTGACGGACCTCGGCGACTTCCTGCGCGTTGTCCTGGCGGGTCTCGGCCACGTCCTGGTTCATCTTCTGCTGTTCCTGCGACACGTCGCGCTGCGCCTCGGCCACACTCTCCCGCTGACGCTCCACGTTGCTCTTGCAGCCCGCCGCCAGACCCAGACCCGCGACCGCCATCGCCGCCACCATGAGCTTACGCATTGTGTTGCTCCTCTCGGTTGAGTTCGACATCCAGTCTTGAGCGCGGGGCCCGTCCCCGCGTGTGGCAGGAAACTGGGAGCCGGGTGTCTGGATGAACAGACTTGCTGAATCGAGAGGACATGCGCAGGGGTGCTTCCGCCCCGGAGCGCTCGCCTGGCTGCCTGCTCGAAGGACCCCTCGGGGCCCTCGGAAGGCGCGGTCGCGCGAACTACTTACCGCCGTCGGGAGTGCCACCATCAGCGGTCCCGCTGTCCGGCGTGCCGCCGTCGTTCGTGCCCGCGCCATCGTCGCAGAAGGGCGCGCCGCCCCGGGCCCAACGGTCGAGGATCGCCCGTTCTTCCTCGGTGGGCTGGGCGCTGTAGTACGAGGGCGGCATGGAAGGCTGCTCGAAGGCGCGCGCCTGGATGCGCGAGGCCTTGTCCTTGGCCCCGGCCACCGCGCCCACGGTCTCGTAGCGGTCGAGCCGGAAGTCCTTCTTGCCGCTGCCATCCGTCACCTCGCCATGGCACGAGTCCACGCAGCTCGCGGCGAGAATGGGTTGGACGTCCTTGCACCAGGTGGGCACGGGCCCGTCCTCGGTGGGGGTAACCCCGGGCGGCTGGAGCAATTCGCAGGTGCGCCCCTCGCCCGGACGGGCCGCGACACAGCTATGCGAGGAAGGACAGTCCGCCGCGGCGACGCAGGACTTGCCCGTGAAATCGGGCGCTTCGATGGTGCAGCCCATGGCCAGGGCGGCGCACAGGCCCAGGAGACTCGAGAGGACGCGATTCATGGAGGGAATCCTCACGGCGTGCCGCCGTCGTCGGAGCACTCCGGTGTCCCGGCCGCGATCCAACGGAGGACGAGGCTTTGTTCCGCCGCCGAGAGGTACGGGGGAGAAGGAGGCATGCTCCGCTGATCCACGGCCCGGAACTTGATGCGATCGACCTTGTCCTTGGCTCCGGCCACCGCGCCCACGGTCTCATACCGGTCGAGCCGGAAGTCCGTCTTGCCGCTGCCCGTCGTCACCTCGCCATGGCACGAGGACACGCAGTTCTTGGCCATCAGGGGCTGGATGTCGTTGCACCAGGTGGGCGCGGGCCCGGCGTCCGGGGTGCCCGCGTCGGAGTTACCCGCGGAGGTGTCCGGCGGGGGATAGAGCACCTCGCAGACGCCCGCCCCCGCGGAGACCGTGACACAGCGGTGGGTCGACGGACAGTCGGTGTTGACCGCGCAGGGACTGGCCGTCCCGCCAGTCTCGGCGACGAGGCACCCAGCCCCGCCCACGACGGCGGAGACGAGCACCCAGGATTTCAGAGCGACGCGCATGGAGGAGGGAGTCTCAGAAGTGGAAGGTGAGGCTGGCCTTCTCGGCCGCCGGTTCAGGCAACAACTCCAGCACGATCCCATAGAGGAGCGTCGCCCCGGCCACGCCATAGAGCACGTTCGCGGTGGCGGCGTTGGCGCGGGCCCGGTCGAACGCCACGCTGGACGCGCTCGCCGAGGACAGGCTCCGGGCGCGCGTCGACTCCTCCCGCGCGAGGAGACCGAATCCCGCCCCCCCGAGGAACAACAACCCCCCCGCGACGAAGGCATACCGGTGGCCATACAGGCCGGAGGGAGCCCGCGCCGGGGCATCCGTGGTGGCGGAGGGCTCGGCGGCGGCGGCCGGAAGCCCCAGCGAGAGCACCAGGGAGGCGGCCAGGAGCTTGCTTCGGAAGGGAGACATGGCCCGCGAGTATAGCCAAGGCGGGACGAAAGGAAGGGGCCCGGCTGCGCGTTGACAGCCGAGGACCGCGCCTGTAGGTCGGGACGCCCAAACAACCAGGAGCACACCGAGCCGTGACGATCTGGGTCAACGGACAAGCCCGCGAGGTCCCCGAGGGGATGACCCTGGCGGCGCTGCTCGCCTCATTGGAGGTGGGTGGCCCGGGGGTGGCGGTGGAAGTGAACGCGGAGGTGGTGCGCCGGGCGCGCCACGCCGAGCACGCGCTGTCGCCTCAGGACCGCGTGGAGATCGTCACCTTTGTCGGTGGCGGGTAAGGAACCAAGGCCATGAGCATTCAGGACAAGCCCCTCGTCATCGCGGGCGTCACCTTCCAGTCGCGCCTCATCGTGGGCACGGGCAAGTACCCGAGCCACGAGGTGATGAAGCAGTGCCACGAGGCCTCGGGCTCGGAGATGGTGACGGTGGCGGTGCGCCGGTTGGACCTCGCCGCCAAGGGCGAGGCGTCGTTGATGAACTGGATCGACCGCTCGCGCATGCGGCTCTTGCCCAACACGGCGCTCTGCTACACGGCGGAGGACGCCATCCGCACGTGCCGACTCGCCGAGGAGCTGGGCATGAGCAAATGGGTGAAGCTCGAGGTGCTCGGCGACGAGAAGACGCTCTACCCGGACGTGGAGGAGACCGTGAAGGCGGCGCGCGTCCTGGTGAAGGAGGGCTTCACGGTGCTGCCCTACACGTCGGATGACCCCATCACCGCGCGCAAGCTGGAGGACGCGGGGTGCGCGGCGGTGATGCCGCTGGGAGCGCCCATCGGCTCGGGGCTGGGCATCCGCAACCCGCACAACATCCGCCTCATCCGCGAGGTGGTGAAGGTGCCGGTCATCGTGGACGCGGGCGTGGGCTCGGCGTCGGACGCGGCCATCGCCATGGAGCTGGGCGTGGACGCGGTGCTGATGAACACGGCCATCGCGGGCGCGAAGGAGCCGGTGCGCATGGCGCGGGCGATGAAGCTCGCCGTGGAGGCGGGCCGCGAGTCCTTCCTGGCCGGCCGGATTCCTCGCAAGGCGTACGCCTCGGCGTCGAGCCCCATCGAGGGACTCGTCGACTGATGGTGCCGCGACTGGTGGTCATCACCGACTGGCGCCTGCCCCGGGAGCGGCTGTTGACCGCGCTGGAGCGGGCGCTGGAGGTGGGACCCGAAGTCGCGGTGCAGCACCGCCACCCCGAGGCCCCGGTGCGCCAGTTCCTGGAGGAGGCCCGGGTGCTCGCCGGGCTGTGCCGGGCCCGGGGCAATCCCCTGTTCATCAATGGCCGGTTGGACGTGGCGCTGCTCGTGGGGGCGCACCTGCACCTGCCCGCGGGAGGCCTGACGCCGGAGGACGTGCGGCCTCACCTGCCCGAGGGACGGCTCGTGAGCGTGGCCGTGCACGACGAGGCGGAGGCCCGGGCGGCCCGGGGCGCGGATCTGGCGCTGGTGAGCCCGGTTTTTTCACCGGGTTCCAAGCCAGGGGACACCCGGCCCACGCTCGGTCCCGAGGGATTCCAGAAGCTGGCGGCACTCCTGCCCTGCCCCGCCCTGGCGCTCGGAGGCATCACACCCGAGAGCGCGGCCCAACTTCACGGAGCCAAGGGCTTCGCGGTTATCTCCGGGGTCTTGGAGGCGGAAGACCCCGCTGCCGCAGCGAGGGCCTTGAGCCACATCGCAGGATGAACAACTGTCGATTCAGCTCACAACGGGATGAAGGCTTAGAGGGTGTTGAACAGGGGCAGGCAGGCACGGCGAGCAGCGCCTGCCCAGCAGGCGACTAAGCCCAATGTAATGTATTGGGGGATGACACGTCCGGCGGTCTCAGAGGAGCAGGTCAACACCCTCTTAGCGAGTGTTGAACAGAAGCAATCAAACGAGGCGGCAGAGAATGAGCAGCATCATTCCCAAACGAACAAAGGCCTCAAGAGCGTGGGGTAATAATGAACTGCCTAAGCGCTACCCCGAGGTCCGGTTGACATTACCGCTGAGGTCTGAGCATCCAGAGGGATGACCCCTGGACAAGCCACTCCCGAGAAACTGCGGCAGGCGATTTTTCCGGCCTTCCACGACGATGATCTGACGTACGCGCTGCCCGCCTGATGGACATCGTACAGGCAACCATCAGCCGCGTCCTTCGGCTGCACTGGAAGACGAGAGGCGTCACTCCCTGACCCCGTGGGGGCGGCAACTATTCCCCCAGTCGGGGCAAGGTGGCCGAGGAGTTCAAGCGCTGGTGAGTGAGACTCCGAATGCGACAGTGCTAGAACTGCTGCAAGCGCTGACGGCTCGCACGGGAGTTACCAGTTGGCCCGTCCTGCAGCGAGCGATGCACCGGATGGGCTTCTCACACAAACAAAGTCCCTCGTCGTCGCCAAGCGCGACTCGCCACCCAATTTCTGGCGTCGGCGTATTCCCGCCGCGCTGCTGACACCGTGGTGAGCGCCAGTCGACTCGTCTTCCTGGACGAGTCTTTCTGTACCACTGGCCATGGGCAAGCGTCCAGGCGGCCGATGGACCACCCGACCCCGATAGGCGCCATCCGCTTGGGCAGCCAATCCAAGCTGACGACGCACTGCGGAGCAGTCAACGGAGATATCGTCTTGCGCTTCGTACGCCAGCGACTGTGTCCGTGGCTGCGGCCCGGAGACATCGTGCTGGTGGACAACCTGGGCGCTCACAAAGTCAAAGGCGTGCGTCATGCCATCGAGGCGGTGGGCGCGTGCACGGTGTACCTACCCACTTACAGCCCCGACTTCAATCCCATTGAGCTGTGGTGGGCGGACCTCATGCGACAGGTATGCCGACTCGAGCCTTGAGCCCTTGCCGAATTGGCCCGAGTGGTGCGGCAACCGCGCGCCACAACCCTCTCGTGAAACCCTCTCCTTCCCTCAACTCAACTGCTCTCGGCGTTAGCACTCTTCAATTTTTAGGTCTTGGGAACAAGGGTTTCCAAGTCTCCTTTCCTGGCTTGCCTGCATGCAAGATGGGAAGGCTATTGTTTGGGCAGGTTTGGGGAAAAACAACCAGCGCACCTTGTTGACCATACCCGAGGGGGCTGTTTTTGGCGACAGTGCTGCCTAGTTGTAGGCAAAGAGCTTTGGCTTCGGCTTGTTCCTCTGCGCTCTCCCAGATTTTATTAGGACTGCCAAATGCAAAATGCTGAGGAGCTAATGGCTCACAGACCCGTAGATCAGCGTTTAGCCCGCCCATGTTTGAAAGGGCATTTCGCAGCATCGATTCTCCCTCCTGAGTCGCACAAATGGCGACAATCACGAGCGACATACTACGTACTTGGAAAATTTCCCTGTGTTGGGTGAAAAAATTTTGCAGGTTCTCACTAAGAGATCTGCCGGTCCCCAGAAAATCGTCAACGACAACAAGGCCATTAACCGAAGTATTGGCGGCATTTTCATGTGATTGAAGTGCCTCTGCAAAACCTGACATCTCCTTGACACAATCACTCGCGATGAGGTTCTCCTCTGCATATCGAGATGCGTAGTAGTGGCCACTCTTTGCCGCACCATCAACATAGGTAACGAGGATATCTCTCCGGCGTTCAGAGTTACTGCGACGCACAAACTCTGGAACAGATTTGAGAACCAAGCTGTGGGCAATCTTCAATCTTTCTCTAATTTCCATCTCGGAGAAAAACCTGATGCTTTGAAGAATCTTGAAAAGCAGACGCTGTTCCCGAAATTTAGAAACTTGATTCAGCCAAGCACGCACATCGCCAACGGTGAATGGCCGTCCACGATATGAACCCCAACCCTTGATAGCATCAGAAATTTCTCCTTCCTTCACAAAGGCGTCGTCCTCTGCCTTTTGAACGCTAGATGCAAGTTCGTCTCCTAGGCTGTCCGCAATCAACTTGTTAATGCCTGATTGCGCAGTCCAGTCCCTAAAAAGAGGCAACGTAAATGTGTATTCACCACCGTTGTCTTCTAGAACACCTCGGCGACAGAGGTCTGTGAGCATGGGCGTGATCTCATGGTCTCGCAAGTTGGTTGAATGATTGTTTGCCTTTATATTCTCTAACGTTAGGCGGGCATTCTTCCGTAGCATTCGTCCAAGGACTACGAGCAATCGACATCGCTGAAGAGCCATCACCTCTACCTCATCGCGGGTTCCTTGGATTCCATCCTTCCATAGGTGGGCAAAAGAATTTGTGTCCAACGAGGACACGAGCCGATCATAAGCTCGCTGAACCTCATTGGTTGTAATGTCTGTATCTTTCTCTGACACGGCCGTCGTGTACACTTTGGAGCATATGAGCTTTGTGTAGTAGGGATGGCCGTTTGACAGGGTGAACAATCTATTTATGGCACTATCGTGCCACTTGAGCGTTTCTTCTACACCATTTGTGACCAGTTGCACATAGTCACTCCACTCTTCGCTTCGTGAAAAATAGTTCAGCGATTCTCTGACAAATTTATTAAGCTGATCTCCTTGCGCAGAAACAATGAATGGCATATTCTCACCTCCAACCAGCATGAAGGCAAGATTCTTCTTTCCACTTAGCGTGCGAAGATTGGCAAAGAATGTTTCGGCTAGAGGTCCCATTCTATAAAGCTCTGCAGGGATCTCATCAAACTCGTCTAGAATCAGAACGAGTCTCTTCTTAGGATCAACTTTGGCTATGGCGTCTGAGATACGACTGAGCGGAGCTAGTGTGCCTGTAAACTTTGTGGTTGTTATCGTAAGGGCACCATCTGGAAGAGATTGTTGCAAAAACTCCGAAATTCTCTCTCCTAGGGATGAGAGCGTGTTAGTCGGATCTGAATGCGCGTACTCTCCATACTCCAAGTAGAGAAACTCTACATCCTCTCCCCCTGGAGTTTTTTGAACGTTGTCTCGTACGGCTAGGGCCAAGGAGCTTTTGCCTACGCGCTTTTGCCCTGTGATGTACGAGGATTGCATGCGATCTTTGAGAATGCGACCAGTCAATGCTGATATCTTCTCTCGTCTTCCGACGAAATCGCGTCCTTCAGCGATAGTAGCATTATAGGGGTCTTTCCTCTCTAAACTGGCCCAGTCGATATCTTTGGCTTGGGCAAGTACCTTGACGTTGAGCGATTCAACGCGTCGCTCCGCGCTGGCAACAGTCCCCCATTGCAGGTCTAGCGCAATGGTAACCTCTTTTGCTGGATGCTCAAGCATGACTTCAACTGCAACAGCAAAATCGCCGGGAGGTATATCGCCCACATTGAGTTCTTGGGTAGCGAATAGAATAGTTTGGCTTGCGGGGGATAATTTTGCGACAACCCCAATGGCTCCTCCCGGTCCTGTATTCCACAGCGGAATCGAAATTTGAACTATCCGCATTTGCTCAAGCGGGTACCTCTTTTCAAGCACGAACTCGCCTGGAGACTTAGGTCCAAGATTGCAGATGAATCTTGTTCGAGACTCTTCATCCAGGGTGGAGAGCGACAGAACTGCGCTATCAAGAAATGGTTTGTAGTATGTCTGCGCCAGGAATGTATAGTGTGTCTCTACCCAGCGAGACTGCTCCTCGATCAGCGATCTGAGAGCAGCAAGCCGTTCTCCAAAGGTGTGGTCTGTGGTGTGGCGTAGCGCTTCTACTCCCTGGAAAATAGCATCAATCTGTGGGGCTATGTTCGTTATCCCAAATGGAGCCAAATAGGATTCAATCAGCTTGTTGTGAATTATTTTCGATATATCTTGTCGTGCTGCTATTAGTGCATCTGGCCCTTGAGGGGGGCTTTTCAACAGGGCTAGCCTGTCGCAGAAGTGTGTATGCACTGAACGAAGCGCATCTGCCTTTTGGAATGTTTGAGATTTTTCGTCTTTTATGTATGTTCTGTATATATCGGGCGCACCCGATTTAATTAGCTCAACAATCCTTCGTTCTATTTGGATTTCAGGATCGTTTTCGGGAATGATTCCCCGTATGTCCATTGCTCTGAGGACGAGAATGGCTGCATTTCTCTTGCCAGAATTGTTGCGTTGGGCTGACTCAATGAGTTCATCAAGTGGTGCTCCTTTGCGGGCATCTTGTCCGGCCAGGGATTGAATGAGTGCGATAAACGATTTTCGGGCAGAGTGAATAGCTTCTTCGGGTTTGAGAGAGGATTTGATTTTCTCGACTTCAGCTTCGAAGGAAAAAAGAAGTTCGGTGAATGTCATTGAAGTTCCAAGGCCAAGTTTGTGACGAGTCTACTCCAAGGCTTGGCGACGATCCATCCTGGCTTGAAGCAGTTCTCACGGCTCGCCGTAGTGCAAGTGAGTTCGGCGTTGCAGCACGTGCCCGCGTGGCCCCATGTACGGAGGAGTGGTTGTTAGAGTGGTCCCGAGGTGAGGCAGCGCCAATAAAGTATGCGCTATGCCAGACGACACGCTGCTGGACAAACTAGTTCGTCTAGCCAGACTGCGCTGACGAGTAGAGCGCGACTATCTAGGGAAGAAACAAGAGGAGGGCTTGAACCATCTCGAAGTCCACTCGTGGCGTGGCTTTCACCACTACGCCACTCTTTGCGCCGTCACTCATGAATTCTTCGTGCTGCGACGTGCGCTTTATCCCTCTGAGGACTCTCTGCTAGACGCTGCATCAGGTGCAGAGGCATCTATAGCACCCACTGCTGTGTCGTATTGTCCATTGCCTGCTCAGTCTGCGTCATGTCGACAGCCGCACTCCTCCTCATCGACCACAAGGAACTCAAGCTATCGCAATCGTTGACTGTGTGTGGATTGGGCATGCCCCCCCCTTTAATGATTCATTGCGCTGCCATCACGCGAGAGCGTGAAACACCTTCTGCACGTCCTCGTCCTGTTCGAGCGCGTCCACGACCTCGAGGACTTCCTGGGCCTTGTCCTCGGGCAGTTCCACCGGGTTGAGCGCGATGTACTCGGACTCCGAGGACAACACCGCCAACCCCCGCTCCTCCAGCACGTGCTGCATCCGGCCGAAGTCGTTGAAGGCACAGCGGATGATGAGCTGCTTCTCGCCCTTCTCCCCCGTCCCCTCACCCATCTCCTCCAGACCGTGGTCGATGAGGTCCAGTTCCAGCGCCTCCTGATCGATCCCCTCGGGATTCAGGCAGAAGACGCCCATGTGCTTGAACAGGAAGCCCACGCTGCCCGTGTTCCCCATGTTCCCGCCGCCATCCTTGAAGTGCATGCGGACGTTGGCCACGGTGCGCACCACGTTGTCCGTGGCCGTCTCCACCATGATGGGGATGCCGTGAGGGCCGTAGCCCTCGTAGATCACCACGTCGTAGCTCTTGGTGTCCTGGCCGCTCGCGCGCTTGATGGCCGCCTCGACCTTGTCCTTCGGCATGTTGCCAGCGCGCGCGTTCTGCAATGCCCGGCGCAGGGCCGGGTTGCTGTCCGGGCTGGTCCCGCCGGCCTTCACCGCGATGGCGATGTCCTTGCTGATCCGCGTGAACAGCTTCGCCATCTTGTTCCAGCGGGCGAACATCGTCGTCTTGCGAGTCTCGAAAATGCGTCCCATGGCGGCGAAGAATGCCGCGCCCTCTCGCCAAGGGCCAGAGAGTATGCTCTCCCGCCGTGAGCCTCCCCCCTTCGGACCTGCGGCCCCTGGCGCTCGGCGAAATCGTCGACCGCGCGGCCACCTTCTGGCGCCAGCACTTCCGCCCCCTCCTCCTCCTCAGCATGGGCTTCAACCTGCTGACCTACATCCTCAGCAAGGTCCTCCAACTGACACTCCAGGGCAGTCCCCTGCTCCAGGTCTCCCAGGGCGGAGGAGGAGATCTGGCCGAGCTGGGTGCCGCCATCTTCCGGCTCCTGCTCACCATGGGTGGGGTGCTGCTCGGCTCGCTCTGGCTCTACTACCTGAACACGCTCGTGGTGGCCCGGTACGTGGTGCCCTCCCAGCTCGGTGACGCGGTGCGGCTGGGGGACTGTGTCCAGCGGGCCTTGAAGCGTCTGGGCGCGTTCACCGGGGCGTACCTGTTGTCGCTCGGCTGGGGCGTGGGCGCGCTCCTGCTCCTGTCCGTGCCAGGTGGTCTGCTCGTGGGCGTGGGCGCGCTGCTGGTGGCGCGGCCGGATGGGGCCTCGTTCCGGATCGCGGGTCTGGCCCTGCTCGCCATCGGGTCCATCCTCGTGGGCCTCGGCATGCTGGCCGCGCTGCTGTGGTACCTGCTGCGCTTCTCCCTGCTCGGGCCGGTGATCGCCATCGAGGACGCCTCGGCGTGGCGGTCCTTCCGGCGCTCGGGGGCGTTGCTCTCGGGCCGGGTGGAGCCGGGCTTCACCGGCCGCGTGCCCGTGCGCGCCATGATTCTCGTCACCGTGGTGTCCATCATCCTGATCGCCGTGAGCGTCCTGTGCGGCCTGCCCGCGCTGATCCTCCAGTTGATCTACCGCAACCCCGACAACCCGGCCGTCTCGCTCGCCCCCCAGTCATTCCTCATCCCCGCCGAGCTGCTTCAAGTGATGGGGCAGGCCGTGTTCAACCCCCTGGGCCTCGTCGTGTACGCGACGCTCTACCTCGACATGCGCGTGCGCCGCGAAGGGCTGGATCTGGAGCGGCGTCTGGACGCGGCCTCATGATGGTGTCCGGCCTCGTGCTGCTGTGGCTCACCACCGCCCTGCCCTGCCAGGACGCCGCGAGCGAGTTGCAGCGGCTCGCGGATGTGGCCGCGCAGGATCCGGAGGCCCTGGAAGCCGCCCTCGCGGAGATGGAGACCCGCTGGGAGGGACTGCCCCTCGTGGATCTGGAGACGGCACGCCAGCGCATCCACGGCGTCTGTGCCTCGCTCGACGCGGTCCCCGACGCGGCGACGCCCCCGCGCTCCACCGACCGCGCCCGGCTCGAGGACATCCTCTCGCGGCCCGAGTTCGCCCACGCCCGGCAACGGCAAGGCGATGTGCTCGATCGGCTCCTGCGGTGGGTGAAGGACTGGTTCGAGGAACTGCTGCAAACTCAAGGCGCGCAGAGCTTCGCGACGAGCACGCGACTGATCGTGCTGGTGCTGGGCTTCGCGGTGGTGCTCTTCGTGCTGTTGCGCCTGCGCCACTGGAAGCGCTCGCCCATGCGGAGGCAGGACCCCGCGGAGGCGGGACGAGCGGAAGAAAAGCTCGATTCGCCCGGGGAGCATCTGGCGCGTGCACGAGCGGCCCTGGCGGCCCAACCCCGCACGGCCATCCGCGAGGGATTGCTCGCCCTGCTGTCCACCCTGGAGTCCCGGCGGTTCGCGAGACCGGATCGCGTGCGGACGAACCGCGAGCTGGTGGAGGAGTTGCCCGAACGGGGCGCGCCCGCGCAGCTCACGGGCGAGGTGGAGCGGCTGGTGCGCTGGTACGACCGGGCCTTCTATTCGCTCGAGCCCGTGCCCGAGTCGGAAGCGGCGCGCTTCGTGAGCGAGGTGGAGCGGCTGCACCAGGGGCTCGCGGGAGGCGCGGCATGAAGGACGCGCGACTGGTGGCCCTCTACGCCGTGCTGGTGACGGTGGCGCTCGCGCTGGGGCTCGCGGCGAATCAGGGCCAACCGCCCTCCTCGCTGCCCTCGGTGGACAACCCGGGCCCCTTGGGCCTGCGCGCGTTGTACCTGTATCTCCAGGAGTCGGGCGCACCGGTGTCCGAGCTTCGGGAGTCCTTCGACGCGCAGGCGCTCTCCGGTGGCGCGCGGACGGTGGTGATGGCCGCGCCCCAGACGAGGCCCGTGACGGACGAGGAGGCCAAGGCGCTGCGCGAATGGGTGTCCCAGGGCGGCACGCTCATCTACCTCGCGTCGCGAGAGGCCCGCTCCCGGTCCCGGGCCCTGGACGACTGGCTCCAGCTATCCGACGGGCCCCTGCTCCCCTCGAACTCGGACGGGCTCCCGCCAGGGGAGCAGGATCTCACGGGAACGACGGTGCGCGTCTGGGGCCGGGTGGGCACGACTCGGGAGGTGGAGCGGCTGCGCGTGGCGCTGGATCGCGGCCTCACGGTGGGACGGCCCGATGCGGTACCGCTCGCGGGGGCCCAGGGCATCGCGGTGGTGTGGCGGGTGCCCGAGGGCCAGGGCGAGGTGTACGTGCTGGCGGGCACCGACCTGGGAGAGAACCGGCGGATCGAAATGCTCGACAACCCGCGCTTCTGGGACGGACTGGCCGCGCGTGGGCCGCTCGCCTTCGACGAGTACCACCACGGAGTGGCGCCGACGAAGGAGCCGCCCTCGGCCCGAGCCTTGTGGATCTTCGTGGCGCAGGCCCTGGTGGTGGGCCTGTTCTACGTGGTGTCCCGGGGGACGCGCTTCGGCCCGCCCCGGCCCCTGCTGGTGGAGAAGCACCGCTCGTCGCTCGAGTACGTGCGCTCCCTGGGGTGGCTCGCCCGGCGCGCGAAGGTGGAGCGGGAGTTGGTGGAGGAGCTGGCGCGCCAGACACGGCGGTGCATGCACGAGCGGCTGGGCATCTCCCCCGCCCTCCCCGAGGACGAGGCGGCGCGGCTCCTGGAGCGCTCGAGCGGTCTGCCCGCGGCGGACTACCTGGCCACGCGGGAGGACCTGGTGCGCACCCTGGAACAGCGCCACATCCGCCCCGGAGACTACGCACGGCTGGTGCGCCAGCACGCGCGCATCGAGGCGTTGATCACGGGCCGGGGGACGGGTCTACGCCACCTGTCGTGAAAGCCGCCCGTGGCTGTCCACGAAGCGCTCCAGGACCTCGGCGGCGAGCGCGGGCGAGTCCATGTCCGCGAACCGCTCGGACACGGCCTTCACGCGGGCATGAAGCGCACGGTCCGCGAGCAGCGCGGTGAGCGCTTCGCGAATGGCCGGCCGGGTCGCCTTCTCGACGGGCAGATGGTACGCGAGTCCCTGCTCGGCGAGCCTCTTGGCGATGAGCGGCTGATCCCCGAACAGGGGGGTGATCAACATGGGCACGCCGTGCCGGAGCGCACGGCCGACGATGCCCCACCCGCCGTGCGTCACCAGCGCGGAGATGTGCGGAAGCACCTGCTCATGCGGAACATAGGGCTCGAGGCGCACGTGCCCACCCAACCCCCGGGGCACCACCGATGCCGAGCCGACAGTGGCCAGCACCGGCACCTCCATGGGGGCGATCGCCTCCAGGGTGCGCGCGAACACACCGGGCTCCAGGGGCGTGGTGGTCGTACTCACCAGCACCGTTCCGGGCGCCAGGGACTCCACCGGAAACGGTACGGCACTGGAGCGCGGCAGGTCGAAGGACATGGGCCCCACGAACACCTGCCCCGGGCGCAGCGTCGAATCGGGCACGGGGACGAACTCCCGGTGCACGGTGATGATGTGCAGCGAACGCGAGAGACTGGAGCCGAGGAACTGGGGCAGGCTCGCATCCCCCTCCTCCGGCAACCCGAGGCTGGCGCGAATGGGGTCCACGGGGAGCAGAAGATTCATGACCTTGCGCTCCAGGGAACGGGGCAGCAAGGGAATCCACGGCTCGGAGCGCATCACCGTCCGTCCCCGCATGTCGAAGACCAGGAGCGGATTGGGCGAAACACTCGCGTGGAGGGCCCCCGCATGCTCCGCCGCGTAGCGCACGCCCATGCCGAGAAATCCGGACAGCACGCAGTCCACGCGCTCGCGGTGGATGAGTCCTTCCAGATCCCGGATCAGGTCGGGAATGCTGTCCAGCACGGTCCGCCGGATGTCCCGCATCCGGAGAAACCGGACCAGGGGGTTGGACCCCATCTGGGACAACGACTCCAGTTGGGTGAGCGGATCCTTGTAGTGATGGGGGGGCACGTACTCACCGCCAGCGGCCAGCGCGCCGTGCTTGAACTTCTCCCCCAGGCACACCAGCACGCGGTGACCGCGCCGGACGAGCCCCTGCACGATGCTGAGCATCGGCAGCACCTCGCCCGACTCGCCGTACGTCACCACCAGGAACGTCGCCGGCATCGAGCCTCCTCGCGCGACGCCTACTCGTTGGCCTCGAACTGGCCCGCGGCCCGCTGCAACCGGAGCGCGGCGAGCGACGTCTGCAGCCGCTCGGAGATGGCGCTCACCTCGGCGCTCGTGAGCGAGGAGTTGGCATCCGCCACCTCCAGGTACGTGCCCACGCCCGCCTTGAAGCTGATCTCCGTGAGGCGTTGCGTCTCGCGGGCGAGCGACAGGGCTTCCTCGGCCTTGGCCAGATTGGAGCGCGCGTTGTCGTAGTCCAGCCGCGCGGTGGCGACCTCCTGCGACACCTTTGTCTCCACCTGCTTCTGCTGAGCGGCCGCCTCGACGACACGGGCGGACTCCTCGCGCAGGCTCACCTCGCGCAGGCCGCCGTCCCAGAGCGTCCACGAGCCATTGAGCGTCAGCGTCCAGGTGCTCGCCTGTCCCGCGAAGCCCGCGGCGTTGGTCGTCCGGTAGACGCCAGCGAAGTTCACCGAGGGCGCGTAGGAGAACCACACCCCCTGCCGACGGCCCACCGCCAGGTCCAGGTTGCGGCGCGCGGCGAGTACATCCGGACGCGTATCCTGCGCCTTGCGGGTGAGGTCCTCGTCCTGGGCGGGCACCTCGGGCACGGGGGGCAGTTGCAGGGTGAAGTCCACCGAGTCGCGCTGCAGGAGCGTGGCGAGCGCCAGCCGGGCCGAGTCATACGAGTTGCGCGCACGCACCAGATCCTGCTCGGCGCGGGTGCGATCCAACTGCGCGCGCAACAGGGCCACGCGGGTGACGGTGCCCGCGTCGAAGCGCAACTGGGTGTCCTTCTCACGCGCCTGGTTGACCTCCAGGAGGAACTGCGTGGCGCGGATGGCCTCCTGGAGCGACGCGGCGCTGAAATAGGCCTGGGCCACGCCGAAGAGCACTTCCCGGCGGGTGTACTCCGTGTTGAGCGTGGCCACTTCCTGGGAGATGCCCGCGTTGCGGATGGCCGGCCACAGCGACGGGGCGATGATGGCCTGACGCACCTCGGCCTGGGCCGCGAGCGAGTTGTACGGCTGGATGACCACTTCCGGGCCTCCGCCGGGCAACGCCAGCACGGCCTCCGCCGAGTTGCGGGTGTAGCTGCCGCCGATGGCCACGGTGGGCAGGTACGCGGCCCACGCCCGGCGAGACAGCAACAGCGACTGGTCCAACCGCGCCCGAGCCACCTTCAGGTCCAGGTTGGTACGACGCGCCTCCTGGAGCGCGTCTTGAAGCGTGAGCACCGGCGATGCGGCGCTCACGGACAGCGTTACTGCGAGCAGGGCGATCATGCCGCCTCCTTGTCATGCGCCGGGCGCAGCTCGGTGAGCGTGTCACCGCCATAGGCCCGGGCCACCTCGGCCTCACCCGTCTCCTCGGGAGAGCGCTTGGAGCCAAACTTGCGCTTGAACCACGCCGACGCGTCATCGAGCAAGGAATACGCCACGGGCGTCACCAACAACGTGAGAGCCAGCGACAGCGTCTGGCCACCCACCACCACGCCGGCGGTGGCCTGGTTGAAGCTCGCGCCGACACCATTGGAGAACAGCAGCGGAATCATGCCGGCCACGAAGGACAGCGTGGTCATCAGGATGGGCCGCAGGCGGTCCTTGCTTCCGTGGATGATGGCCTCGAGCCGTGGCTGGCCCTCGGCGCGCAACTGGTTGGTGTGGTCGATCTGGAGGATCGAGTTCTTCTTCACCACGCCGAAGAGCACCAGCAGACCCAGCATCGAGTACATGTCCAGCTGCTGCTTGAAGATGAGCACGGAGATGAGCGCGAAGGGCACCGTGAGCGGCAGGGACAGGAGGATGGTGATGGGGTGGATCCACGAGCCGAACTGCGCGGCGAGGATGAGGTACATGAAGACGAAGGCCATGGCGAAGGCGATGCCGAAGTTCGCCGCCGTCCGGCCGACCTCGCGGGAAATACCCGCCGGGGCGATCGTGTAGCCGGAGGGCAGCTTCGTCTCGGCGATCATCTTGTTGAACTGATCCATCACTTCGCCCGAGCTCACCCCGGGCGCCGTGTTGGCGCTCAGGATGATCTGCCGCTGACGGTTCATGCGGTTGATCTGCGAGGGGCCATCCTCGTGCTTGAGCGTCACCACGTCGGACAGCGGCACGGAACCCAGACGGGCGGAAGGCACGGTGAGCCGACCGATGTCCTCCATGCTGGCGCGCGAGGAGCGCTCGGCGCGCAGCCGCACGTCGTACAGGTTGCCGTTCTCCGCGTAGTTGGACACCTCGATGCCACCCACCACCAGTTGCAGCGTGGCGGCCACGTCGGGAATCTGCACGCCCAGGTCCGCGGCGCGCGAGCGGTCGATGTACGCGCTCACCTCGGGCTTGCCGATGATGAGGTTGCTGTCCGCGTCCACCACGCCGGGGATGCTCTTGAGCTTGTCCAGGAAGATCGTGGCCTGATTGCCCAGCTCGTCGAAGTCCGGGCCGCGCACCACGTACTGGACCGAGGCCTGCGTGCCGCCGCCACCGAACAGCGGCGCGTTGGTCACGCTCACCCGGTACTCCTTGGGCAGCTTGGAGGTGATGTCCCGGCGCACGCGCGCCATGATGTCGTCCTGGGTGTCCTGGCGCTGATCCGGGTTGACGATCTTCACGAACAGGGCCGCCACGTTGGACGTCTTGTCCGTGTTGTCACCAATGGTGGTGATGGTGGCGGTCGTCTCCGGCACCTGCTCGCGGATCTCCCGCGCCACGCGCTCGGCCACCACGAGGGTGGAGTCCATGCTGGTGCCCTCGGGCATGCGGAGGGACACCTGGAACTGGGCCTCGTCGCTCTTGGGCATGAAGCCCGCGGGCACCGACTTGACCAGCGGCACGCACGAGCCGAGCGCGGCCACGGACGCGGTGACCGCCACCCAGCGGTGCGCCATCACCCAGCGCAGGGCGCGCTCGTAGGCGCGCTCGATGGGGTTGTAGACCGCCTCCGTGATGCGCTCGAGCAGCGGCTTGCGGCCGTGTCCGTGCTCGAGCGACGCCGAGCCGACGAGCCAGCGCGCGCACAGCATGGGCGTGAGCGTGAAGGACACCAGCAGCGACACGGCGATGGAGAAGGCCATCGTCCAGCCGAAGCTGGCCAGGAAGCGGCCGGGGATGCCGCCCATGAAGGCCACGGGCAGGAACACCGCGATGAGCGACAGCGTGGTGGCGAGCACCGCGAGGCCGATCTCCTTGGTGGCCAGGATGGCCGCGGGGAAGGGCTTGAGCTTCTTCTCGTGGATGAAGCGGTGGATGTTCTCCAGCACCACGATGGCGTCGTCGATGACGATACCCACCGCGAGCGCGAGCGCCAGGAGGCTGATGGTGTTGAGGTTGAGCCCCGCCATCTGCATCAGGCCGAAGGTGCCGATGATGGACACGGGAATGGCGAGCGCGGCGATGAGCGTGCTGCGCCAGCTGCCCAGGAACACGAGCACCACGAGCGAGGCGAAGAAGGCGCCGAGGATCAGGTGCTCCTGCACCGCGTGCACGCTGGTGAGGGTGGTCTCCGAGTTGTCGCGCACGATGTCCAGGCTGTAACCCGGCGGCAGGGTCGGCCCCAGCTCCGCCACGCGCCGCCGCACTTCCTGTACGAGCGACACGGTGTTCTCACCCGACTGCTTGCGGATGGAGAGCATCACCGCCGGCTTGCCATCACGGCGCGCCGCCGTCACGGCCTCTTCCTGGCCGTCCTCGACCCGGGCCACGTCCCTCACGCGCAGGATGTGCCCCGCGTTCTCGCGCAGCACCAACTCGCCCATCTCCTCCACGCTGTTCACGCGGCCGCGCAGACGCAGGGTGAGATTCTGCGGACCCGTCTCGATGCTGCCACCGGGCAGGGACATGTTCTGGCCGGAGATCGCGCGCTGCACCTCCGCCGCGCTCACGCCCGCCGCGCGCATGCGCACCGGATCCAGCCAGATGTTCACCTGGCGCTTGGTGCCACCGATGAGCGACACCTGGCCCACGCCCTGGACCGTCTCCAGCTTGCGGCGCAGCACCCGGTCCGCGTACTCGGTGATTTCCCGCGCGGGCCGGTCCGACTGCAGGGACAGGATGATGACCGGCACCGCGTCCGGATCGAACTTCTGCACCAGCGGCGTCTCGATGTCCTTGGGCAGATCGTAGGTGATCTGATTGATGCGGTCGCGCACCTCCTGCACGGCCACGTCCACGTCCTTCTCCAGGACGAACGTGACGATGACCGTGCTCACGCCCTCGGACGTGACGGAGGACAGCTCGTCGATGCCGGAGATGGTGTTGACGGCCTCTTCCACCTTGTCGGTGATGTCCGTCTCCATCTCCTCGGCGGCCGAGCCGTTCAGGCGAGTCACCACCACCACGGTGGGGAAGTCCAGCTTGGGGAAGCGATCGATGGTGAGCTTCGAGTAGCCCACGCCCCCGAGCACGCAGATCAACAGGATGAGCACCGACGCGAGGACGGGCTTACGAACACAGATACTGGCGAGCCATTGCATGGTTCGGAATCCCCTGGACTACTGCAGCTTCTGGCCGTCGCGCAGCTCCGGCCGCGCCACCGCCACCACGCGCTCACCCACGCGCACGCCCGCCACCACCCCCACGCTCTCCCCCGCCCCGTCGCTCACCTGCACGAAGCGCTCCTCCAGCCGGCCGTCGCTCACCACGAACAGCTTGCGGCGCGCGCCCTCCTCCACCAGCGCCGTGCGCGGCACCACCGGCATGGGCTGCTCGCTCAACTGCACCCGCGCGGTGGCGAACTGGCCCGGAATCAGCGCCCGCTCCTTGTTGGGCACGAGCGCCTCCACCACCAGGTCGCGGCTGCCCGAGCGCAGGCCCGCGCCCACGAACGCCACCTTCGCCTGGTGCACCACGTTGGGCGACGCCGTGAGGGTGAACTCCACCGGCTGATCCTTCTGGATGAGCGCCGCCGAGGACTCGGGCACCGTGAGTTGCAGGCGCAGGGGATCCAACGCCACCAGCGTCACGATCTTCGTGGCCGGCTGCACGTACTCGCCCACGGACACCACGCGCTCGCTCACCACGCCGTCGAAGGGCGCGCGGATGGTGGCGTCCGTCACGTTGATCTCCAGGAGCGTCAGGCGCGCGGAAGCGGACGCCACCTGCGCCGCCGCGTTGCGGCACTGGGCCGAGGCGCGATCATGATCCGCCGAGGAGACGGTGCCGCTCGCGAAGAGCTTGTCGTTGCGCTCGCAGTCGGCGTTGGCCAGCTGCTGCTGGCTCTTGGCCTGGACCACCTGGGCCCGTGCGTCCTCGAGGTTGGCCGAGGCCGCGCGCGCGTCCAGCTTCGCCAGCACGTCGCCCTTCTTCACCACCGAGCCGCGCTCGGCGTGCACGGACACCACCTTGCCCGTCACCCCCGCGGCCACGTCCGCGTCCTCGTTGGCCGACAGCGAACCGGTGAGCGTCAGGTAGCGCGGCACCTTCGCCTCGTTCACCGGCACCGTGTCCGCCTTCACGGCGCTCTCCTGGACCGCGGCCTGACGCTCCTGGGCGCCCTTCTTGTTCTCCGCCGCATCCACCCGCCCTCCACACCCCGCGCCCAATGTCAGCACCAGTCCGCCCACCACCACGCCCTGGAACGCCAAAGCCCTGCCCGTGCTGCCCTGTCGATGAGACTTGCGCATACCCGTGCTCCCGAAGGGGCCGCCTACCGGACGGCTCCTCGGCCGAGATAAGTTAGTAACGGGAAACTAACTAACTCTCGGCACGAGCGGGTGTCAAGTTCCGGAAAGAAGGCGGGCGGGCGGGCGTGGCATGCCCCCCCTGGTTGCCCGTCCCGGCGGATGGCGCCTCGCGTCAACGGGTCCGTGCTCCCCCCGGAGAAGTCGGGTATCGTGAAGCGTCCCACGTCGAAGAAGGAGTCGCCGTCGAAGGCCCCGCCATGAACGTCGTCTTCATCTCCCCCCAGTTCCCGCCGCATTTCTTCCACTTCGTCACCGCGCTGCGCGAGCGAGGCGTCAACGTCCTCGGCCTCGGGGACTGCCCATACGACGCCCTGCGTCGGGAGCTGCGCGACTCACTCTCCGAATACTTCTTCACCCCCAACCTGCACGACATCGACGCGATGCAACGCGCCGTGGGCTACTTCACGTGGCGCCATGGCCGCATCCACCGCATCGACTCGCTCAACGAGACGTGGTTGGAGGTGGAGTCGCGCCTGCGCGAGGCCTTCCATGTCCCGGGCCTGCAGCCCTCGGACATCGCCCGGCTGCGCTCCAAGCACGGCATGCACGACGTGTTCAAGAAGGCGGGCCTGCCGCACCCGGACGCCATCCTCGTGCGCGATGCCACCCAGGTGAAGCTGTTCGCCCGCCAGGTGGGCTACCCGCTCGTGCTCAAGCCGGACGTGGGCGTGGGCGCCGCGCGCACCTTCAAGGTGTCCAGCGAGGCCGAGGTGGACGAGGCCTTCACCACCCCCCTGAGCGGCTACGTGGCCCAGGCCTTCGTGCGGGGCACCATCGTCACCTATGACGGGCTCGTGGACGCCCACGGCCACATCGTCTTCTCCACCAGCCACGAGTACAGCGACGGCATCATGGAGTCGGTGCTCGAGCAGCGCGACCTGTCCATCTGGAGCCACAAGGAGCTTCCCCCCGCGCTCGACACCATGGGCCGCCAGATGGTGGAGGCACTCGGCCTGCGCGAGCGCTGGTTCCACCTGGAGTTCTTCCGCCTGGCCGACGGCGGCTTCGTCGCGCTCGAGGCCAACCTGCGGCCCCCCGGCGCCTTCGTCACGGACATGATGAACTACGCGGGGGACACGGACGTGTACCGCCTGTGGGCGCGCCTCATCACCGGCGATGACCTGAGCGGATTTCGCTACGTGCCCAAGTACCACGTGTGTCACATCGCCCGGCGCACCGGCCGGGCCTACCGCTACGGGCACTCGGAGGTGGTGGCGCGGCTGGGCGACAACCTCCTGCAGCACCGCGAGCTGCCCTCCGTCTTCACGAGCGCCCTGGGCGACGAGATGTACCTCACGCGTCACCAGGACATCGAGGCGATGCGCGAGGCGATGCGGCTCGTCCAGGCCAGGCCCTGACCCGGGCTCGCGGCCCCCCCCCCGGCCGGCGGCCCCCCCCCGGACCCCGCCCCTCCCGTGGGGGAGCCGGCGGTGGCCGGCCCC
>Ga0081606_1000016_pt1 | contig 253105 bp, 185 predicted proteins | sample EareggfetidaYelm_FD_71127 | JGI IMG/M metagenome (GOLD analysis project Ga0081606, IMG submission 71127) | Earthworm egg capsule microbial community from the University of Washington, USA - E. fetida Yelm (SPADES assembly) (version 2) | ecosystem: Host-associated > Annelida > Reproductive...
AACCCCGCCCGACATGAGCTGGGCCACGCGGTGGGACTGGCGCACGAGCAGGTGCGTCAAGACCGCGATTCCTGGGTCACCGTCAACGCGGGTGGCAGCCAGAATGAAATCGACCGGGGCTCGGCCGGCGTTCCCCTCGGCTCGTACGACTTCGAGTCGATGATGCACTACCGCAATTACTTCGTGAACGGCCGTTGGGATTACGCTCCCAAGACGGGCTTCCCCGCGGAGCGGGTCGGCAACGACGGCATCAACAGCTTCAGCGGCGGCGACCTCGGTGCCATCTCCGCCATCTACAGCGGGAGTGCCGTCACGGGCGTCTGCTTCTATTCCGACGCCGACTACAAGGGAGGCGAGGGCCAGGTACGCGGCGTAGGCGAAGCCCTCGGATTGGGGCTCGTAGCGCTCCAATTCCCGCTCGTTCAGGCCGAGCCTCGCCGCGAGCTTCAACAGGGAGCGCTGGGCGGACACCTCACCCTGGAACAGGCCATACATGAAGTCGTACGCCGGCTCGTCCGCGAAGCGGTGCACCATGAGGGACATGGAGCGCAGGTCGCTCTTGACGACGTGGTACTGGTGGCCGACGAAATCGCGCAGGACGGTGAGGGGCAGCTCGCCGCGCGCGAGTGCTTCCGGATAGGGGTGCGTGCGCAGTGCTTCGTTCGTGGGCTCTAATGCCTGGGCGATCTCGGTGAGCACTTGCTGGGCGGGGTATACGGTGAATCCTTCCAAGTTCTCCCGCGCGAGTGGGCGCCGGACCGTGGCTCCTGTCTGGGAAAGGCTTTCGGTGAACAGATTCAATATTAATTACGACGGTGAATGCACTGAGACGGCAGGAATGTTCCGAACGGGCTCGGCTGGCCGCTCTGTCCAAGTCCGCTTTGATCTCATCCACCTGCGGCCCACCAAGTCGATCGTTGAAGCGGCGGAACTGCCAGCCTTCGAGTGTTCCGTCTACATCCCGCCACGCATCGAGTCCGTTGCCCTTCCCGAAACGATCTTCGACCCGATGTGCGGAAAACAGGAGCGAGCACAGGCCCATCGCTAGGTCTTGTCACTCGTCTCGGGACGGTTGGACCAGATCATCAATAGAAGGGATACGGGCCAGGGTGCCCCAAGTATCCCACGCTTTGGGTCAGACCCAACACTCTGATTTGCTCATCGCGAGGCGACTATCCGAGGGTGCCAGCGTGGCCCGGTGCAGCGCGCGTCAGACGGAGGCAGCTCCGGCCCAGGGAGCACGCGCCAGCACGGTCCGGTACAGGACGCGGCGGAGGGCGCCAGCGCAGCCCGGTGCAGCGCGCAGCGGAGGGGGCTAGCGCGAGCCGGTACGGAGCTGTCGGACGTTGGCGCCTCGGGCCTGAGCTGGGGCTGTCCGACGCGCGCACCACCGGGCCCGAGCTGGAGCTGTCCGACGCGTGCGCCACCGGCTCAAGCTGTCAGAATTTGCTGGCAGACTCCCGAGGGGAACTGGCCGAGCCTTGACCCGCACCGCCCCTCTTCGCGGAAAGGACGTGGAATGAACTTCCGAACTTACAGCGCACTCCGCCAAGCCGTTGCCATTGCCGTGGCTGGGTGCGCCACTTCTCAAAAGGCGCCTGAGACTCAAGAGGCGCCTGAGACCTACGCTTGGGCGCCTGTACGCCCACCCGCTGTGCCCGGAACGGGCCTCCCCACCCCCGGACAGCCAGGGCAGGTTCGCCCCCCGCCCCTGCCAAGGAGCCCGCACAAGCGCGTGTTGCCACCCCCCCTGGAGCCGGGCCTTTGGGCCGGAGATGCTCCTCGGGCCTCGAAGGAACCAGAGGCGAACCCCACACCGGAGAAGTCCAGAGCGAACAGGAGGGACCCGCCTGCCCCGGTGACAACGGAGCGCCGCCGCCCAGAGTGCGAGCCCACCCCAGTGCCGCACGCGGGCGAAGATCCCCCGCATAACGAGTGCGCCGATAAGTTTCCGCCGAACCGCTACCCCGGAAAGGACGTGCTCGTTGGCGGCAAGCGCTTTGATGCGCTGCAAGTCGGCGTGCGCGTGCTGTGGGAGATCAAGACCCATCGATTTGACACGTACAATGCCTTCATCCAGCGGATGACGATCCTGGAGGAAGTGCCGTTGCTACAGGAAGAGCAGGACATCGCGGAGGCATGTGGATACGACTTCGTCGTTGGGGTGAGTACCCAAGCCCACAAAGATGCGTTACTGCAACAGGATCCCAGGCTCTTTATTGTCGTCACGGGGTGCAAGCGATGACCAAACGGAGAACCCTTATCCTCATCGTCTACGCGCCTGCGCTTGTGGGCGACGACGGTCGCACGCTCGCAGTCGTCCACGGAATCGAACGGGCGCTTCCCGGTGTGCGCTTGGAGTGGGAGTTGTCAAAGGCGGGGCGGCCCATCGCACTGCCGCAACGCGATGAGTGGCTCGCTGAGGCAAGCGCGCGCGGGAAGTTGCCGCTGCTGTGCAACGGCGACGAGAGTTACCCCGTGATGGTTACAGGATGGGGAACACCTGCGCGCCAAAACGCGGGCGGCCAGCCACAATTTGAAGTCCATGTAGAGTTGCCGCTGGATGCGGCCAGCATCGCGGCTGCGGCGGATCTGCTGGATGGCGTGGCAGAAGGCGCACGCGCGTTCTGGGGACGTGCGACGCCGGACGGCGCTGCGCTGGACATTGCTTATCAGATAGCCCCCACCCGGGAAGGGCCGCCGTCCCCACGCCGTGGGCTGCCCGCGCTCAAGCTCTTCAAGGATATCCGCGTGCCCGAGATTCCCTATTACCTCGGGTGGCTGAACTACTGGTCGGATGCTGCCGCTCGGACTATCGGCTTCCCGGATCCCTCGCGTGACGCGGACTTGCTCTCTCGGGCGCGACGCACCGAGAGGGGCGGGTGGATCGTGCGGCTTACAGATACGCCGCTCGATCTCGACAACCCCTCGCACCTGGATGCGCTCTTGCGCGCGTATGAGCGCTTCCCGGAGATTGGCGGGCGCGTATCTCCGCGCTGAGTCACCGGGCCCGAGCTGGAGCTGTCGGACACGCGCCACGGTGCCGAGCTGGAGCTGTCCACGCGCGCGCTCACGGTGCCGAGGTGGAGCTGTCCGACGCGCGCCCCCCGGGCCGAGCTGGAGTACTTTCGAGGTGGCGCCCCATGGTGCCGAGTTGGAGCTGTCCGAAGGGGTGCCACGCTGCCCGAGCTGGGCGCGGCAACCATGGCGCCGCGCTGCCATCGGCGCCGCCGCTCTGAAAGGGCGCCGCGCTGCCAATTCCGCCGCCGTTCCAAAAGGCGCCGCGCTGCCATTCGCGCCGCCGTTCCAAAAGGCGCCGCGCTGCCCGAATCGGGCGCGCCGGGTTTGGCGCCGGGTTGCATCTAGCGCGCTGCTCGACCTCGCCGCGTCGGAGCGATCCAGCGACCTAGCAGGCGAGCGGGAATGCGGGCGGGCTCCATCAGCCAGCAAGAGCAAGCCGGGATGCGGGCAGGCTTCACCGGGCGCCCCGGTGGCGCCACTCGTGACGTTCCGGCCTTGGCGCCGTGATGAGAGCCCCGGTGGTGGCGCGGTGGGCGCCGTAGTGGAGCGTCATGGCCTCCAATTGCGCCGGGGTGGGGCCGTCAGGGGCTCCGGTGGCTCCGGGGTGGCCCCGGCCGTGGCGCCGGAGAAAGTCCCGCAGAAGTCCCGTTCTCAGTCCCGCGGAAGTCCCGTCCTCCTGGCGCGGGGTAACGGACTTGCCCAAGGGCGAATGTGAAAGGACCGTGGACCTGCCCGCGTCGGCGGTGGATGCGCTCAAGGCGCACCGTCACCTGCGGGGCCGCTTCGTCTTCTGCCAAGAGGACGGCCAGCCGCTCACGGAAGGCAAGATGAAGCAGCCGCTTCGCCGCGCCCTCAACCGTGCGGGCATCAGCCGCGAAGAAGGGCGGAGCGGGTGACACGACCTACGCCACACCTACGCGAGCCACCTCGCGATGCGGGGCGTTCCGCTCAAGGTGATCCAGTAGTTGATGGGACACGTCACGATCGAGATGACCGAGCGCTACGCCCACCTCAGCCCCGACACGCGGCGAGAGGCGGTCGGTGTTCTTGACCGGCCCCTGCCGCTTGCGCCCGCATGCGACATACGTGCAACACGGACGAAGGGCGCCGCTAACTATCCGTAAAGACGTACTAAAAAGTGGAGGCGGCGGGAATCGAACCCGTGAACAAGGCGATGGAAAACCCCAGGCAGGACGCGCTGTTACCCGCTATCGCCTTGATTCTCCTCGGGTTCGTCATCCCGCCCCGTCCCACGCCGTTCCCTCGTGTGCAGCCTCTAACCCCGCTGGAGGGGCACACTGGGGGCACATGCGGCCTAACAGGGTAAAGCCGCTCACGGACGCGAGCGGCCAGAGTCCCCCGGTCTCCCGGGGCTCACGAGAAGTCCGTGGGAGCTTGGCGGTAGCGTGTGCCCTGGCAAGGTATGGCTGAGGGGCGGGAGGGGGAGCGCGAGTGGGCATGGCTGAGGGGCGGGAGGGGGAGCGCGAGTGGGTATGGCTGAGGGGTAGGAGGGGGAGCACGAGTGGGAGTACCGGCGGAGGCGACCGGAGGGGATGGTGCTGTACGAGGTGGTGAGGGACACCTCTCCGTCTTATGCTTCCACCACCGTCCTGCACTATCACTCTCAGTAAGCCCACCCTGAAAGAGGCTGCACGCCCCCCATGTACGACTGTAACTATTGCAAAGAGCAGCACATGCTCGACACCCGGAGCGAGGAACACATCATCCCGGAGGCCCTTGGAAACAAAAAACACACGCTCCCCAATGTCTGCCGCCGACTCAACAACTACATGGCCTGTTCGTTCGAGACGCATGTCATCACCACCCCAGCGATGAAGCATGCATTGCTTCTTGTAGAGCCGCGCCCCAAAAAGAATATCTATCTAGGGACAGCTAAAACAGCCCGAGGAACAACCGAACACCGCTGGCTCGTCCAAGGCCAAGAAATCCTGAGTTCGCTCCCTGAGTACGAAGAAACGAGTGAAGTCATTGTCTCAACAACAGACAATTCTGGGAAATCAGTCGAACTCAAAATTGAACTACCTTTCAAGGTACTTAAGTACGCCAAATCCGGACCAGCCTCAGACCTCAAGGCAGAGCGTCGAATCAGGAAGGAGCGCGAGGACCTATCTCGCTACTTCAAGGAATTAGTGGCCAATCCTCAAATCAACCCTCGATTCAACAAGCTTCTTCAAGAAAACAACGCACGCCTCGGGGACCTCCGTTCCGTGGAGGCAACCACCAAGCCAGGACAAGAGCTTAGAGGAGTTGTAAAGGACCTTCTTCCACTAGAACATCCCCTCAATGAAGAAAGTTGGGCCAAATTCTTCATGAAGATAGCATGGACACACGCCCATAAAACACTCGGCCCATTGACACTCCAAAACCCCATCGGGAACAAAATCCTAAGCTACATTCTCTCTGGCCACTTTCAGCCTCCTGAATTAGCCCAAAGAACTCCCGAACTATTCAGGTCTGCCACGGTCGATGGAGAAACTCTATATTTTTGGTCTCGCCATCCACGAGAGAGCTTGACTGTGGCAGAGCAACTCACAACTCCTGATCTGCAATATTATCTAGTTCCTGCTGCCCGGCGACGGATTCAGTCGCTGAACGAGCACGTATCTCTATTGAAAATCAAGACTCCCGTTCTGCCTAATCTAAACACCGCTGACATAGAGCCTTTCAAGCGTCACACTCTGAAATTGCTCGACATTCAAGTAGACAATCAGCCACATGGCGCCTGCCACATCATGCTCTTTGGGGACCTTTTTGAGGCAATCGTGCTCATCAGTGACCGCTCACTTGGTCTAGAGCAAGAGCGGACGCACAGCATCGAGTTTTGAAGAAGAATCCGGCTCCCCAAGCGGGGGCAGAGCCGAAGCCGCAAGAGGTGAGCCCACCGCCTGAGGCAGCAGCGAAGGCGGAACGAGGGGAGCGCCATCATGGAGCACCTGGGGCTAACCACGCAGCCTGGGAGCTAATCCGGGCTCAGGGGCCGTCCCAGAGCGCGTGGTGTTGATCCCCAAGCAGCAGTTGCCCATCGCCCGCCGCATCCTCATGGGAGGGCGGTCTGGGACGGTATGTGTCCCGTAGGGCTACACGGTGGGTGCACAGACGGTCCTGCATCCGTCAGCGCCCCTCCTCTGCCTCTCTGCACCACCGACTGCCGGGGCTTGGTGGAGTGTCCCGGCAAGTCGACTCGATGCGTGTCCCCCCAGCGCGCTTAGTTGGGCTCGGGAACTGATGGCGGGGTTTCCTTCGGCGCCACAGTTCGGACGCTGGAGGACTCGGGAGCCTGTTCCTTCGGCGCCTTCGCCTTCCGCCTCGCCGGACCCTTCGCCTTCCGCCCCTTGGATCCCTTGGGCGACTTCGCCTTCCGCCCCTCCAGGCCCAGCGCCTGCCGCTCTTCGCGCTCCTCCGGCTCCAGGCCCCAGCCAGAGGGACGGGCGAGGATCAGCGGCATCCCCCGGGCGTTCCACGGGAATATCCCCGTCTCCAGGCTCACCACCATCGGGTCCCGTCTCCTGCTCTCGGTCGCTTCGGTACGGGCGCGGCGCACTGCGACGGGCGGGTGGGTCGTGCAGCTCACCGATGCGCCGCTCGACCTGGACAACCCCGCTCACCTGGACGCGCTCAAACGGGCCTACGAGCGCTTCCCGGAGATCGGCGGACGCGCAGCCCCTTGAGGCTCGGCACGGCTCGCGCTGGCCGTGCTCAGGGCCCCTTCGCTTTGCCCTCGGGGAACGTGACGTTCCCAAGGGTGACGATGCGCGGCCCCTGTGCTTCCCATAGCTTGAGGGTACAGGGGCAGCCGAGCTGCGCGCGCTCCCCCTCGATGCCCACCACGACGGCACCGGCACCATTCGCGGAGACGGTGTCAAAGGACTCGAAATGAGGGACTCGAGCGAGAATGAGGCTCGACGGAGACGGGTCACCGACCATTCCTCACGTCTTTTCGAAGGCTTGGAGTCGGCCCACAAGGATCTACCGGCCCGGCTCCACCTGCTGGTGTGGGCGCGCGGTGCCACTCTCGCCTCCTTCATGCAGTACCTGCGCTCCAATCTGTCCAACAAGGGGGCGGGCTGGTGGACTGTAGCGGAGGTTTCTGGGAGCGGCGTTACTCGGCGGAGCCCGTGCTGGACGACTCGGCGCTGGTGGAGCGGCTGCGCTACGTGCTCGCCCATGGAGTGAAAGCGGGCCTGGTGGAGAGGAGCGCCGAGTGGCTTGGCCTCACGTGTCTGGCGCAATTGCTGGGGCCCGCACGGCGACTGTTCCAGTGGTTTAACTGGACGAAGCGCTGGCTCTCCCTCCAACTCAGGCGGACAGGGCCTCGGCGTCCATCCGCGCGAGCGTCATGCCCAGGCCCCGATACAGCTCGCGCAGGCCGTGGACCTTGTACTCCACCTGGCGCAGAGCCCAATCGTCATAGGCCGCCAGGAGCGGCGCTTCCAGGAAGGTCCGGGCGAGGCACGTGCGCAATGTCTCGGCGGCGGTGATGCCCGAGCGAAGCGCGAAGAACACCCCCTGCCCCGCCGCCGGATCGAACACCGCCGCCGCGTCGCCCACCACGAGGCAGCCCGGCTTCACCAACGGCCGCATCGCCCGCCAGCTCACGTCCATGCCCCGGCGAGGCAGCACGGTTGGCAGTCCGGCCAGGTGCGCGGGCAGCACGGGCGGAGGCTGACCCCGGGGCGCGAGCAGCGTCCAGGTCGACGCCTCCGGTCCCAGCCGGGCCGTCCAGAGCCAACCCTCGCCATGCCGCTCGAAGCGCGCGGCCCCGTCCTCGTCCACGGGCCCTCCGGCGACCTCCCCCCGCCAGGCGACCAGCGGCGCCGAGTAGCACTCCCGCCGCAAGCCCAGCCACCGCTCGGCCCCGTGCTGGCGGCCCGTCGCGTCGATGACCCAGCGTGCCGCCACCGCCCCCTCATCCAGGAGCACCCCCGCCGCCCGGCCTCCTTCCCGCCGCAAGCCCCGGACCGTCACGCCCCGGCGGACCTCCACCCCCAGCACCACCGCGCGCGCCTCGAGCAGCGCCTCGAAGCGCTCGCGGTGGATGTGGAAGCCCAGCCACGGCCCGCGCGCATCCCCCCCGAAGCGGTCGAGCCGGCCCGCCACCCGGATGCCGGTGTACCGGGGCCAGGCCCCGCCCCGGAACGCCTCCCCCACCCCGAGCCGCTCGAGCAGCGTTTCACATCCTGGATGCAGGCTCTCCGCGGGGGTGGCCCGGGGCGCCAGGTGGCGCTCGCAGAGGAGGACCCGGAGGCCCGCCTCCGCGAGCACGATGGCCGAGGCCAGGCCGGCGGGGCCCGCCCCCACCACGACGACGTCCACGGTTGAGGTCTGGAATGCGGTCATGATGGGGGCTTCTCCCGAGAGGGTGAGACGTCAGGCCGGCGGGGTCCGGAGCGAGGTGCGGACCACGCCGTCCACCGTCACCTCGCAGCGGTAGATGGTCGGCTGGATGGCCTGCCAGGCGCGGTCGTACTGGCCAGCCACGTCCTCGGGGTTGTCCTTCGTGGCCAGCGCGTACTCGAACAGGTAGCCCCGGCCCTTCAGCTCGCTGCCGGGCACGGTGTCCCAGTCACGCTCCTCGGCGGTGATCATCCAGTAGTTGGTGGTGTTCACCTGCGCGGTGCCATGGGGCCGCTTGTCGATGGCCTCGATGCACTTGCGGTGGCACGCCATGCGCTCGATGAGCACGTCGCTGGTGAGGTCCGCGAACAGCGCCCGGCCGAAGCGCTGCTCCAGCGAGGCGGTGATGTAGTCGGTGTGGCTGAGGTTGCCGTAGTTCACCCCCGCCTGGGCGCCGTGCGCCTGGAAGAAGGGGCCATAGCCGCCGTCCCAGCCCGGCTCGGACTTCACCTGGCCCGACAGCACCTCCGGGTGCTGGGGGTGGTGGCCAAGCTCCCGGTCCAGCAGCAGGATGGACGTGGGCGTGTCCACGCGGTGGAAGGTGCGCGCCGCGTCGGGAGACGCCGAGGGCCAGAAGCCATTGGCCGCCGAGCAGAACTTCACGTCCTCGGGGTACGGAGAGCCCAGGCCGAAGGTCGTGTAGTACAGCCCGTGCTCGAACAGTCCCTCCTTCTTCACGCCCTCGCGGTCATCGGCGACGGTGACGTCCCAGCCGGGGAAGAACTCGTGCGAGCCCGCGTCCGGCAGGAAGTGGGTGGAGTAGACCAGGGGCTGCTTCTCGGGAGGCCGGTTGGGTCCGCCGTACGGCCGGCCCACGACCGCCACCACCGAGTCGTCCACGCCGAAGGCCCGCGTGTCGCTCGGGCGGCCATCGCGCTGGGGCAGGCGGATGTGCGGGTTCACATAATGCCGGCCCTCGCACAGGGGCTGCGCGCTGCCCTCCTCGAACTGGTTGGGGTGCTTCTCGGTCCAGTCCTCCAGGTCGAGTTCGGTCGCGCGCGGGAAGAAGCTCGGCGCCGCGACCACCGAGAAGGCGGGACGCGCGGGCAGTTCCCGGCCGAGCCCATCGACGAACGCCGCCACGCACCCATCGCACACGCCGTCCTCGAACAGCGCCGCCTCGTAGTCGCCCGCGTCGATCTTGTTCGCCAGCCCGCCGTAGGAGGGGAACTCCTGGTTCAGGTCCGTCATGCTCTGATCGGCGTTCACCTGCCGCCGGATGTGGACGAACTCGGGGGCATTGCGCGGCACGACGTTCTTCAGGTGGAGCAGGTCCTGGATCTTCTCCGCGGCGGCATCCAGGCGGCTGCCGAGGATCATGAAGGCGGTGTAGTGCCGGTTGATGGGCTGGCCGAGGAGGTTGTCGCGCGGCGGCACGATGAAGCGGGCGCGCTCCTTGGCGCCCGTCTTGGAGTTGACCTGCCACGCCTCGCGGACGAGCGGCGCCGGGGGCGCGCTGATCATCACCGTGGCGCCCACGGGCGTCATGCGCACGAGCTCCGGATCGGGGCTCTCCCGGAAATAGGGCGCGCGGTTGATGTCCAGACCCTCCGGCACGCGAGCGCCCGGCGCGCGCTGGATGATGCGCCGGATCTTCTCACTGCGGTGGGACTCGGCGAACTGGAGCGAGAGCGTGCGTCCCGGCAGGCACTCGGGGCCGGCGAAGAGCTTGCGGATGGGGTAGAGGAACTTGCGCCCGGCGTCGCCCGCCACCTCGTCACCCAGCAGGGACAGCTCCGCATGCGCGCCCGAGCGCCACTTCGCGAGGAAGACGCCGTAGCGCGCGGGCAGCACGGCGATGTTGCCCGGGTCGCCGGTGATGGGGGTGTAGGCGCGCTCGGGGGCCTTGTAGAGGGCCTCGCCGGTGCCCACGCGCGCCAGACCCGTGCGGGAGAATGCGAGGTCGGCATGCTGGCGATGCGTGCTCACCTCCCGGGCGCGGTACTCGTAGGCGAAGACCGCGACCACGGCGTCCTTCAGGTCCGCCTCGGAGAAGGGCGCCAGGCCGTAGATGTAATTCTCCAGGCAGTCCAGGTCCGCCCAGGAGGGATAGGCGCTGTCGGGCAGCGCGGGGCGGACATCCGGGCTGGCCAGGGCGTGGTAGAGCAGGCTGCGCGCGGGGTCACCCGGCTCGATGGCGCGTCGGCCCTGGGGCGCGAAGTCGTCGAACCCGTCGATGGCGCGGTTGACGTTCAGGTCCCGGGACAGCTCGGCGGAGAGGTCCGCCGCGCAGATGTCCAACCCCTGGGTCTCCAGCAGGTAGTTGCGCCACCCCGCCCGGCCCAGCTTGTCCAGCACGGTCTTCGCTTCACTCAGCAATGACATACACACTCCCACGGGGCGCCCACGAGACGAGAAACGTTCATTCCGTCCGGAGTCCGACCGCTCGATATGGATTGGAACGACGCAACAGCGGCGGCTACTTGTCCTGGAAGGTCATCGTCGCGGTCCAGGGCGTCGCATCGCCCACGGAGAAGCGCACGTGCAGGTCGCCCATCGGGTTGGAGTCGGTGACGTTCAGGTTGCCCGTCTGGGGGTCCTGGCCGATGGCGACCTCGTAGACGCCCACGTTCTTGCCGTCATAGTTCGCCGCCTCGGAGATCATGGCGCCCAGCATCTCCTCGTCGCCGGAGCCGTCCCAGGCCACGCTGATGGTGCACGAGCCCCCCTTGGTCAGGGTGTAGCTCTTGTCCTGATCCTTGCCGTCGACCATCAACACCATGTCGTCCCAGTTGGGATCCTTCGCGATGAAGAGCGGGCGGCTGGAGTTGTTCCTCACGGTCACGGTCGGGTTGCTCATGGTCCATCCTTCGGGGTGGCACAGGGGAAGTCCTGTCGTGGACACCCCAGAGCACGGGACGTGCCAGGGACGAACCCGAGGGGAACCCGGCGAAAACAACCCCGAGAGCCAGGCCTGACACGGAGGCTGACACGTCAATGAGGGCAGATGACGTGTCGACAGCGGGAGACGGGAGACGGTGTCGGATGGCCCGGCGAGGAACCGCCGGCCCCGTTGTACCAGGCCGTGCACCCGTGGAGGCGGGGACCTCCCCCGCGGAGGGTCCCCGTGTCCTGTCAGGAACTACTTCTTGCGGACGATGAGCGAGGCGGCCTTGTCGTTCCAGCCCGCGCCGACCAGACAGCTGTTGGTGCCGGTAGCGAGGGACGTCTGGTCGAAGTAACCGCCGTCGTAGAGCACGGCCTCGTACCCGTCGGCGACCTGGATGGCGGAGATAACATCCGGGCTGAAGCCCAGGGCGCGCAGGTTCTCCTCGTTGTAGCTGCCCACGGGGAGGTTGATGCCCGGGCTGGTGAAGTTGCAGTCATTGTGGATGACCACGGTGGGCGTGACGGCCTCCACCACCAGGGAGTTGACCCGGTCGTTCCAGCCCGCGCCGACGAGGCACCCGTCATCCGCGGTCTTCACGAGCGAGGCGCCCGTGAAGTTGTCGTTCTCGTAGAAGGTCACCTTGTAGCCGGGCTGCACGCGCACCGAGGAGATGTCCTTGCCCGGGATGCCGCGGAACTTCATGTCGGCCAGCGTGTAGCGGCCGATCCACAGGCCCCCGCCCCAGGTGCCGGTGTAGTTGCAGTCCTTGAAGACGGCGATGGGGTCGCGCTTCTTGGGCGTGCCACCGCGGGTGTTGCTCATGCGGGCGAAGGCGCGGGCGGCGGAGGCCTGGTACAGCAGGCCGGGGGCGCCCGCCTTGCCCACGTCGCTCCAGGTCTCGGGGTAGCGGCCGTTGGCGTCCTTGCCGTTGTCGCGCACGAACTGCAGGTAGCCCGTGGCGATGTTCAGCCAGTTGATGTCCCCGGTCACCTCGTAGAGGTCCACGTAGGCGTTGGTCATGTCGTGGCCGCCCCACTGCCCGGTCTCCTTGAGCGCGTGGGTCTGCCAGTCGATGTACGTCGTCTCCATGGCGAAGCCGAGGTGGCGCGCGTCATCCAGGTAGGTGTAGTTGCCCGTGATCTTGAACAGCAGCAGGGCCGCTTGGGTCATCACGGCGTTCTCGTAGCCGCGGTAGCCCGGGCCGTAGCCGAACTGGTTGGCCTTCACCCAGTTGTACAGCCGCAGGCCGTCGTTCAGGTACTGCTGGGTGCCGGTGGCCCGGTAGAGCATCAGGTTGGCCACCGTGGTGGGCGCCGTGGCGCACAGGCAGGTGCCGCTCGTGTCGCCTTCACGCCAGCGGATGCTCCCGCCCGCGGTGTTCTCGCCGCTCATGCTGAACGCCAGAGTCTCCTTGGCCCGGTTCAGGTACGTGGCGTTGTTGGTCTTCAGGTACAGCTCCATCAGGCCCTTGGCCACCCAGGCGTTGTCGTCGAAGTAGCGGTCGCCGCAGGAGTAGGCCGAGGCGTTGTAGCCCCAGCGACTCTTGGTGTTGCACCAGTAGGCCGTGTGCATCTCGTTGGCGAAGGCCTCGGCCTGCGCGATCCTGCCGCCGGCGAGCAAGGCGTGGAGTTGGACGCCCGCGGGCCAGTGGAACGCCGTGCCCTGACGGTCCGTGTTCTCGTAGTAGAGGTTGCTGCCGGGCTTGCGGAAGTCCTGCTCGATCTTGTTGAGTGTCTCGTCGGCCCAGGCCTTGAAGTCGCTGTTGGCCTGGGTGACGGCGTTCCAGCTCGCGTCCGCCTCGAAGCTGGTGGCCGTATCGCTGGGCAGCGAGCCGCCCTTCTGCGCGAGCCAGACCTCCGAGTTCGCGTGCCGCATGTAGCGGCCGGGCAGGTTGAACGACTCCAAGCTCACGCCCTGTCCCGACAGGCCCGGCCGCGTACACCACGTGGCGTCCTCATCGAACAGCCGGGTGTTGTCGCGCGGGTCGATGCGGATGCGCGAGGCGGAATGCCGCAGGTAGCGGTCCGGATAGTTCTTGGACTGGAGCGAGTAGCAGCTGGCGTCGGCCAGGCCCGGCACCACGCGGAAGCTCGCGTCCGCCTCGGAGGCGCCGATGACGTCCGTGCGCGCCAGGCTCTCGTAATGCCTCAGGACGCGGTTGGTGTAGTTCGGCGTCGTCACGCCAAACGAGTGGTAGGTGTTCAGCCGCAGCGAGACCCAGGACTGGACCTTGTCCACGCGGACCGCCGCGGCCGGGGCCATGTCCGTCTCACCCGCTCCGTCGCAGCCGGCTACCACCGTGGATGCCAGCAGCGCGGTGAACAGTCGCTTCGTGTGCCTCATGTTCTCTACTCCCAGCAGGAATGAACCCATCCCTTTCATTCTTGTAAAACGAGTAAATCAAGCAAAAACTAAATTCTGGAGGTGGATCCAGTGGGATAGTCCCAGCTTCGCGTTCAATGCGCTGACGGCGCGGGCGTCCTCCTCGACTTCCAGTGGCGGGTCTTCATGGTGGGCCGCTCCTTCCACGAGGAGGGGCAGCCGGTGCGCGTGCTGGGCGTGGCCATGGAGTGCACCGAGCGCGAGCGGGCCCAGGCGGCGCGGCTCGAGGCCGAGGAGCGAAAGATAAAGGGCCCGGAACCTTTCGATTCCGGGCCCTTCTCTTGGCGAGGAGTACGGGACTTGAACCCGTGGACACGGGGTGCGCTTTACTTGGGTTCGCTGAGCGAGACCGCGTACACCGCGAACCGCGCGTCATTCGGCAGGGTCATGGAGTGCACCTGCTTCGCCGGGTCGAGTGCGAGTGCCTGGCCAAACAACCGCACCGGCGGCCCGTCCACGCCGCTCCCGGCCTTGATCCGATGCGGCATGTCGAGCACCACGGTGGTGCCGGACGGCGCGCTTCCCGCCCAGTCCCCCGCCGTGACCGGGAGGTCCGTCTGACTGCCATCCGAATACCGGACGGTGATCGTCGTCGTCACGGGACCATGGTGCGACACGGAGATCAGGTGAAGCGTCTGGTAATTGCCCCGCGGAAGAAGGATTCCCTGACCGCGAGCCTCCACGAAGTTGTTCGCGCTCCCGCTCGGATCGGGTGCCGAATACGTCACGCCTGACCAGGTGATGGGTCCGGCCACGGGGAGCAGGTTTCCGTCGAAGCTCCAGCCCCCGCCGTCGAAGTTGCCCTCTCCCGATTGCGCGACCGTCGCGGTGCCGTCATGGTTGCGCTCGTGCGTCAGATCCACGGCGCATGGCTCGGAAATGTCGAGCAGGCAGGTCCCCGCCGGTCGTACCTCGATGGTCACGTTTCGAGTCACGGTGTTCGCGCCATCCGCCGAGACGGCCACCTGGATCGGATACACGCCCAGGGGAGTGTTCGCGGGCACGGTGATGGCGAGGGACCCCGTCCACTGCACGGGCAGACGCCGTGACGACAGCCGGAACGAGGACGGCGTGGCGGACCAGCCCGCGGGTACGGTCGGCGTCACGGAGACGTCCAGGTCAACAGGCGCCTGGCCGAGCACGTCCAAGGCCAGCTCGACCGTCTGTGCCGCGTCGCTCGCCGCGATGACCGCCGAGGAAGGCCGCACGGACGCGTCGACGTGAGCGCGGGAGTCCCCCTCCCCCTGATTGACCGACGGTGGCCTCGCGGTGCTCGGGGTTCCCCAGCTCGAGGGCTCATCGCCGAGCGTATGCGCCAGAGTGCCGCCCCGCACGAGCTCGTTCCAATCCAAGTAAGTGTGTGGGACTTCCCGCCCGTCGAGCGTCACGCGCTGGATGTACCGTCGGGTGTCGCTGGCGCCGGGCGCCGTGATGTTCAGCGTGCCGCCCTGACGGGTGCCGAAGGGCCCGATGCGGACCACGGCGGACTCGAATTGGGGGCTGGACAGCGCGAGGAAGTCGGCGCCACTCATCGTCGGGTACAGCCCGAGCGAGGAGAACACGTACCACGCCGACATCGTGCCCAGGTCATCGTTGCCCGTCATTCCGTCCGGCCCCGTGGTGAACAACGTCATCGCCGCGCGCACGACCGTGGCCGTCTTCGCGGGCGCTCCCGCCCACAGGTACATGTAGGGCGCGAGCAGATCGGGCTCGTTGTTCGGGTTGTACGTGGGCTTGCCGTAGTAGTCGTAGGGCTGGGTGATCCAATCACCGCGGGCGGTTCCCGCAGGATCGGCGAGCAGCTTGTCATAGGCGAAGAAGGCATCCAATCGCTGCTCGGTCGCGCGCTCACCGCCCATGAGCGCGACCAGCCCGGCGGGGTCCTGCGGCACCAGCCACTGATATTGATAGGCCCCTCCCTCGTGGAACTGGTGGGAGGCCTCCACCGGATCGTACGGCGTCATCCACGTGCCGTCGACCGTACGCGGACGGAACTGGCCGATGGAGGCGTCCCACAGGTTGCGGTACCACTGTCCGCGCTCGGCGAACATCCGTGCATCGTCCTCGTGCCCGAGCCCCCGCGCCATCAACGCAAGCGCCGCATCGGCCGCCGAGTATTCGAGCGTCGCCGACGCCGGGTGCACGCAGTCATTGTCACCGCCCTTGTGCGCGCAATCGACGCCGAGCTTCAGACCGGACGGGAGGTAGCCGCGGGCGTTGTAGTACTCGACACCCGAGCGACCGTTGTAGGGCGAATCGGCGGGCGGAGTGCTGAGCGCGTTCTTCCGCAGCAGCGCGTAGGCCTCTTGTTCATGGCCCTCGAGGAGCCCCCGGGCCCAGGCCTCGACGAGGAAGGGCGTGACCGGATCCCCGGTCATGATGTTGGTCTCGCTGTTGGCGAGCGCCCAACGCGGCAGCCAACCTCCATCCCGGCCAATGGAGAGGATCGACAGCGCGACGTCCCGGGCGACCTGGGGCTCGAGCAGCTCCAACAACTGGTTCTGGGGGCGGTACGTGTCCCACAACGAGAAGTTCTGGTACGGCGTGTAGCCGTTCGCGCTGTGCACCTGATTGTCGAAACCGACGTACCGGCCGTCCACGTCGCCGGCCAGGTTCGGGTGCAACTGCGCATGGTACAGCGCGGTATAGAAGGCGACCCGCCGGTCGCGGGAACCTCCGCCGATCTTGATGGCTCCGAGCTTATCGACCCACGCGTCATGCAGCCGGGTCCTCGTGGCATCGAAATCGAAGGACTCGCCCGTCTCCTGGGTGAGATTCCGCCTGGCACCGTCGAGCCCGGTATACGACACCCCGACCTTCACCGTGACATCGTGATCCGTGGCCGTGTCGAACGTCACCCAGGCCCCGTTGCCCCCTGGACCGGCTGCATCCCGCGAGCCGGGTGTCGGGGTGGAACCGCGCCAGGTGCCGTGGGACGCGAAGGGCCGGTCGAACGTGGCCGTGAAGTACACCGTATGCTGGTCACGCCCGGCGCAGAAGCCACCGGCCTTGACCCGGCCCTCGAGGGTTCGGTCCCCGACGACATGGATTTCCGAGTCCTGAACCGCCTGGTTGGCCTTCCCGGTGTTGAACAGGACATTCGCGGCGGCCGTGGCCGGGAAGGTGAAGCGCAGCCAGCCGGTCCGCTCGGTGGCCGTGAGTTCGGCCTTGATGCCGTAGCGGGAGAGGCCGACGCGGTAGTACCCGGGCGTGGCCTCCTCGTCGTCATGCGAGTACTTCGACTTGTAGCCATTGACGTCGACGGTCGCGACAGCGCCGGTCGTGGGCATGATGGGCAATTCACCCATGACTCCGCAGCCGACACCGGACAGGTGCGTCTGGCTGAACCCGTAGATGGAATCCTGCTGGTAGTCGTATCCGCCCTGTCCGCCCGTGTCCGGGCTGACCTGCACCATTCCGAAAGGCGCGCTCGCGCCGGGAAAGGTATTGCCGAAGTTCTGGGTGCCGATGAAGGGATTGACGAATGGGGTGGGATCCACCTCGGTGGGCTCGTCCACCCCCGGGACATCGGGCTCGTCGATCGGCGGGGGCGGCACGGAGCCCTTGCAACTGACGAGCAATCCAGCGACCGCCAGACCCGCCATTCTTCTCTCGCGAAGCAACCACATGAACGGAACTCCTCGTTGGGACGACGTTGTCGGGAAACGCGCAGGCTATACCAGGATCCTCATTCTTCCAGTGGAAGCCCAGAGACATATTCATCCTCTCGGGTTGCCCAATCCCTCTCCCGCCCATGCGCAGCCGCGCCGCGATTCCCCTGTCGCACAGGTGGACCCGGGGGGATGTGAAGCATAAGCATCTGTTTTCAATAGATTTTCCGCTTTTCCCTGGTATACAGGGGCCGCTCCTGAATTGGAAAGAATGAAGGAGGGGCACGAGATGAGGAAACCAAAACCAGAACAACGGCTCACCAGGCTGCTCGCGCTCATCGCAGTGGTTGGATGCGGAGGGGCACGGGATGACGCGGAGTCCCTCCCGGTTCAGGAAGGCGGCCCGGCCACCACCGCGCGAACCCGATCAAGCCTTGCCCTCTCCGGCGGCGCGGGCCCCTACACCTTCGGTACGAACGCCGGCACCAGCATGTGTCTGGACGTGGACAAGGGCAGCCCCGACCCCAAGACCAACATCCAGGTCTGGAACTGCACCAGCGGCGAGCCCCAGAAGTTCTGGGTGGAGAACCAGGGCGACGGCCTCGTGCGCCTCGTCAACACCGGGACCAACAGGTGCGTGGACATCGACAATGCCGGAACCGCCGACCGGACCCACATCCAGCTCTTCCCTTGTAACGGCACCAACGCCCAGAAGTTCCGGATCGAAGATGGCGGCAACGGCAAGGTCCGGTTCGTCAGCCCGCTGAGCAACAAGTGCCTGGACGTCGCGGGGGGCGTCGCCCCGAGGGACACGGTCACCGACGTCCAGCTCTTCACCTGCAACGGCACCAGCGCGCAGCTCTGGACGCCGAACTCGCTCGCGTCCAGCGCGAGGAACGTGACTGGTGTCACGTCCACCGCGGACTCCGTCACCCTCTCCATGAGCAGTGGAGACCAGCTCAAGGTCCGGATGGTGAAGCCGGAGATCGCCTGGATCGACTTCCTGCCGGGCGGCGCGTCCAGCCCCAAGACGCTGGTCGTGGATCCCGCCAAGTCCTGGGCCGTCGGAACCGGCGTCTCCGTGAACACGAGCTCCGATCCGATCACCCTCACCACGGGCAAGATGGTGGTGAAGATCACACGGGCTCCGTGCCGGGTCTCCATCTCCGACACCGCCGGAAACGTGCTGGTCAGTGAGCAGGCCGCCGAGGGCTTCTACGGCAACGGCGTGAATTTCAACCACGCCGCCGGCGAGCCCTTCTACGGCATCGGCGGCTATCACGTCCTAGCCAACTCGGACGCGGGCCTGCGGCGCGACTCCGGCGGCCACGTGACGGCCAGCGAGCAGGGACACGCGGGCGCGCCGTACGCCTTCACCCTGAAGTACGGCCTCTTGTTCGACTCGGCGGGGGGCGACTTCCTCATCGACTCGAGCCGCCTCGAGTTCAGCAACACGTCCAAGAAGGACGTCGACCTCTACTTCATCGTCGGCGAGCCCAAGGCCTTCATGCAGGCCATGACCGAGATCAGCGGCAGGCCTCCCATGTTCCCCAAGTGGGCCATGGGCTTCATCAATACCGAGTGGGGCTCGGACAAGGCCGAGGTCACGAGCATCATCAACACCTATCGAAGCAAGGCCATCCCCATCGACTCGTTCATCTTCGACTTCGACTGGAAGGCCTGGGGCGAGGACAACTACGGCGAGTGGCGCTGGAACAGCGTCAACGGGCCCGGCAACTACAGCCAGGTCGCCAAGTTTCCGGACGGCGCCTCCGGTGGCTTCGCGGCCACCATGGCCGCGCAGGGCATCAAGCTGGGCGGAATCACCAAGCCCCGCATCCTCATGAAGAACTCCAGCGGTGGGACGACGGCCGCGGCGCAGTGGGCCCTCGACCACGGGTGCTTCTTCAAGTTCCAGGGCGATGACTACGTCGACTACTTCTCCGGCCGCCAGTGCAAGGACGTGAACTTCGCCCTCACGGACTGCCGCAACTGGTTCTGGAGCCACTTCAAGGACTCGTACGACGCCGGGATCGTGGCGTGGTGGAACGACGAGGCCGACAACCTGGCTTTCTGGGATGACAACTTCCAGTTCCTGAACATGCAGCGGGGCGCCTACGAGTGGCAGCGCGCCTACAGCGGCAAGCGCGTCTGGTCCATCAACCGCAACCAGTTCCTGGGCTCACAGCGCTACGGCTACGCGCTCTGGTCCGGGGACACCTGGAACTTCGACAGCGCGGGGAAATACATCGGCTGGAAGACCATGGCCGAGCAGCGCGAGCGGCTGCTCGCCTCGGTCAACGCCGGCGCCGTGAAGTGGGGCATGGACACCGGCGCTCACAACGGCACGCCGACCCACGAGAACTACGCGCGCTACATGCAGTTCTCCGCCATGGTGCCGGTGCACCGGGTGCACGGCTACCTCAACCAGCAGCGCCAGCCGTGGGTGTACGGTCCGATCGCCGAGGCCGCCTCCAAGAACGCCCTGTACCTGCGCTACCGGCTGCTGCCCTACATCTACGCGTACGAGCGCAACGCCTATGAGACCGGCCTCGGCCTCGTGTGGCCGCTCTTCTACGAGTTCTTGGGCGACACCAACGTCCGCAACACCTTCGAGTCGTGGATGTTCGGCGACTACCTGCTGGCGTCCCCGGTCGTCGAGGAGGGCCAGAGCACGAAGACCCTCTACCTCCCGGCCGGCACCTGGTACGACTTCACCCGTGGCACGGCCTACGTGGGGCCGCAGTGGATCCGCTACCCCCTGAACACCAGCACGTGGGAGGACCTGCCCCTGTTCATCCGCAAGGGCGCCATCATCCCCATGCAGGAGAGCCAGAACTGGATCGGTGAGCGGGCCATCCGAAAGGTCTACCTGGAGGTCTTCGCCGACGCCGCCCAGAGCCGGTTCACCTACTACGACGACGACGGGGATACGTTCCAGTACGAGGGGAGCGCCTACTTCAAGCAGGCCATGACCGCCCAGGACAACGGAGCGAGCGGTGTCCGCTTCGACATCGGCGCCAGGACCGGGAACTACACGCCCCCGTCGCTCCAGTACTACGTCGCCAAGATCCATGGGAAGGCGGCCGCCTCGGTCACCGTGAACGGCCAGGCGTCCACTCACTACAACGGCAAGGCCGCGCTCGAGAGCGCCTCGGGTGAGGGCTGGGCGACCGGCACCGACGTCTACGGCGACGTCACCTACGTCAAGGTGTCCGCCGGCTCCGCCAGGAGCATCCTCGCCACCGGCACCGCGGCCCCGGACCGGACCGTCTACGAGGCCGAGGAGGCCATCCTCCAGGGGAGCGGCTCGATCAACAAGGACCACGTCAACTTCTCCGGCTCCGGGTTCGTGGACGGGTACCAGAAACAGGGCACCACCACCCGGTTCCATGTCCGCGTGCCGACGGCCGGGAACTACGCCGTCTCGCTGCGATACGCCAATGCGACGGGGAGCGCGAAGACGCTGAGCGTCTACGCCAACGGCAGCAAGGCCGTGCAGACCTCGCTCGCCTCCCTGGCGAACTGGGACACCTGGGCGGAGCGAGCGGAGACGCTCAACCTCGCCGCCGGCGACAACATCATCAGCTACCAGTACGACGCGAGCGACTCGGGGAACGTGAACCTCGACGCCATCTCGCTGGCGGTCGCGAACTCGAGTCCGGCGCCGGTCTCGCCCACCTACTACCGCATCAAGAACCGCTGGACCGGCGACTCCCTGCACATCGAGAACCTGGACCGGGACGGAAAGGTCCAGTACGGCGCCGCGCCCGCCGGCAACTGGAGCAGCCACTGGTACATGGTCACGGACGGCGGATACACGCGGTTCGTCAACCGCTGGAGCGGCGATGTGTTGCACCTCGAGGGGCTGAAGGGCTGGGTGCAGTACGGACGCGTCCCTGATTACTACGCCAGCGGCCAATGGACCCTGGAAGACGTCCAGGGTTACAAGCGGTTGCGTAACCGCTGGCAGCCCAACGCCTACGTCCACATCGAGGACAAGCTCGGCTACGCGCAGTACAAGGACAACGTCCCCGCCGCCAACGCCAGCAGCCAGTGGTCGTTCGAGCAGGTCCCGTGAGCGCTGCCCGGTGAGCTGAGAGGATCCGAGCAGGCGCGGCCGCTGCTCCTGGCCGCGCCTGGGCTCCGAGATGGTCGAATTTCAAGTTTGTAAGGAGGTCAAAAGGATTCCTTGAAATCACCGTCTTCTGTTTGCATCGGGGCGCGGCCTCCGTGGCACCTCCGCCACTGGCCAGCAGGAGATATTGATGCGTCATCGGATTTCAGCCGTGCTCCTCGCATTGCCCCTCGTGGCTTGCGGTGTGGAGGCCCCGGATGCGGAGTCGACGGAGCGCGCCGACGCGCCTCACGCCCTGGGCGTGACGGCCTGCTCGACCCCGCTCGCCAATGGCGTGAAGGTGACGGGCATCTCCGCCGAGGCCAATGCCTGGAGTTGCACCTACGCGCTGGAAGTGCCCGCGGGCGCGGGCAAGCTCGCGTTCGACATGGTCCGCTCGGCCAGTGGCAGGGGGAGCGCCTTCATGTACGTGCGTTTCGGCGCCGAGCCGACCACCACCACGTCCGACTGCAATCCGGGCAGGGTCACCGATGCGAACTGCACCTTCCTCCGCCCGCGGGCCGGCACCTGGTACGTGAAGATCGGCGGCTTCTCCAGCCCCGCCTCGGGCCTGGAGCTGACGGGCGCGTACACCCTCGGCATCCCCGGTGACAGCGTGCTGGCCAACGGCGTGGAGACGGCCCGCTACCTGTACAAGGGAGGCGTGTGGAAGTGCTTCACCCTGGACGTGCCGGGCGGGATGCGCTCGGTCGTCTTCAACGAGCGGCTCACGAGGACCGGGTGGAACATCCCCCCGGAGCTGTACGTGAGACACGGCGAGCAGCCCACCCAGGCGGCCCATGCCTGCAAGACGTATCCGGACTACGGACTCGGGACCTGCACGCTCGACAACCCGGCCGCGGGCACCTGGTTCGCGTGCTCGTATGGGGACTACGATCTCGAGGGCGTGACCGTGAAGGGCACCTACGAATAACGGGGGTGCCGCACACCAGGCATCACCCGCAGCGGGGGCTGAACCGGACGACGAACGTGTCAGCGGATATGTCCGTTGACACGTCCACCCGTCCTCTCGCTCGTGCAGGGAGAGGAAGGCCCGCTCCAGGAGCATCACCACATCCGGCCAGGCGGGTGGAGAAGCCGCGCAGCCCCTTGGGGTATACGCCGACCCTGGCCGCGCTCCCATCAGGTGCGCGGCAGGGGCTGTCCTCTCCTTGCTCCTTTCCTGCCTCGCTGCTGCCTGGGTGACTTTAGCGAAGGGCCCCCGCCATGCGGTGACGGGGGCGAGGACGAGCATCCCGTGGTCCGCTACGGTGCGATCGTCAGGGAGTCGAGGTTGACGTGGGCTGAGTCTCCCGAGTTGTAGACGTAGGCGAGGGTATTGGTGCCCGCGTTCAGCGGGATGAGCGCGGTGTAGGTCGACCAGGAGTTCCAGTCCGCCGTCGCGGGCAGGGTGATCTGGGTGCGCACGCCATTCAACACCATGGAGACCGTCCTGGCCGAGCCGTTGGCGTTGCTGAACCTCAAGGCCGAGGAGTAGGTGCCCGCCGTGCTGGCCTGCACGGTGAACGTGGTGGCCGCGCCGGTGTTCCAATACCCGGCGACGAACCCGCGCCCGGAGTAGCCCGTGTGGTCGTTCAGGGCGATCGTGCCCCCGGACAGCGCCGCGTCCTCCGCCTCGAGCACGCTCGCCAGGGGGGGAGTGGGGGGAGTGCTCGGGGTGCCGTCGACCACGACCGTCCGCGCCACCCCGGCCGCGACGCGCACCGCGGTGTACGGACCGTAGACATCGACACCTGTCGTCCACCCCTCGCCCGTGGCGGCCTTGAGCGCCGCGAGGTCGCCGTAGCGGGTGGGCGCGGTCCCGTTGATCCGCGCCGCCGTGCCCGTCGTGGCGTTGACCTTCACGATGTAGTGGGTGAGCGCCGGGCTGAAGCTGCCGGTCTTCGCCTGGGTCTCCACGGTGACGGAGGTGCTCGTGCGCTGCGCGGTGATGCGCTGCTTGAAGAAGACCCCGTTCTCATAAGCCCGGGTCAGGCCGTCGTCGTCGTAGAGGGTGAACTCGCTCCGGGCCGTGGTGGGGAAGACATCGAGGTCGATCTGCTTGACGGGCTTCTCGCTCACGTACTGCAGCACCTCCTGAGTCGGGAGGATGGCGCCCGCCTTGACGAACAGCGGGATGTCCTGCCAGGTGGACGTGTTGACCGGATAGTTGAATGTGAGGGGCCCCGTATAGACGGAGCCACGGGTGTAGTCGATCCAGGTGCCCGCGGGCAGGTACACCTGCTTGCTGGCCGCCCCCTGCTCGACGACGGGAGCCACGAGCAGCGACTCGCCGAACATCCACTCGGTGGTGATGTTCGCGGCGTTCGGATCGGTGGGGTAGTCGTAGAACAGGGGCCGCACCAGACCGATGCCCGTCTCGTGATTGATCCGCTCATGGGCATACAGGTAGGGCATCAACCGGCTGCGCAGCTCGATCGCGCTCTTGGCCGCCCTCTCCGCCGTGGCCCCGTAGACCCACGGTTGGCGCTGTTTGCCATCCACGCCATGGACCCGGTAGATGGGCACGAACGCGCCGAACTGCATCCAACGCGCGTAGTTCTCCGAGGATGGATCCCCGAAGAAGCCGCCGATGTCCATGCCCCATTTGCTCTCGCCGAGGTTGATGCTGGTGAGCATGCGGGTGCGCTGCTCGGCCATCATGCCGAACCCGGATTCGATGTCGCCGGACCACATGCCGTAGCCGTAGCGCTGGGCGCCGAGGTAGAAGTTGCGGTTGAGCGAGAACACCCGCCGGTCCGAGTACGCCCGCTGCCCGTCATACAGCGACCGCTGCATGTTGAAGTGCTGGAGGCTGTTGAACAGCGTCCCGTTCGCCTCGTCGGCCTCGTCGTTCCACCAGCCCGCGATGCCCCCGTCGAACAGCGTCCGGGAGTGCTGCCAATACCAGTCACGGCACGTCTGCTTGGAGAAGTCGACGTCGTTGGCGGGCCGGCCGGAGAAGTACTCCATGTAATCGGCCAGGCCCGGGTAGAAGCAGTTGTTGGTGCGCGCCCACTGTCCCTGCGCCGTGATGCCTCCGCCCGCCTTCCCGACGATCACCCGGGGCTTCATGATCCCCATCAACATGACGCCCCTGGCCGCCATGTCCCGGGCGAACGTCCCGGACGCCCCACTGGGGAACTTGTTCGGGTTCACGTTGCCGCTGGCGGAGGTCGAGTTCCACCGGAACTCGCCGTAGTCGTCCTCGCCCCAGGCCTTGAAGTCGAAGTCCAGGGTGAAGGCATCCAGGGGGATCTTCCGATCCCGGTAGCCCTGGACGATCGACGTGACCTCCGTCTGCGTGGTGCCCCACTCGCTGTTGTTGAGCCCCAGGGCCCACTTGGGTGACAGGGCGGGCTTGCCGGAGATCTCCGCGACGCCCGCCATTACCTGCCGGGGCGGACCGACCAGGACGTAGTACGCGACGTTGCGAGTCGACACGCCACTGAACTCCAGGGAGGTGTCGGTGATGGCGAAGTCCCCATCGATGGAGTCCACCAGCAACCCATAACGGTTGGTGAAGGCGAGCGGAGCCCCACCGTCCCCCTGCATGTTGGCGTTGACCCGGCCGCCGTCGTTGCGCTGCATGCCCTCGGCGAGGTTCTGCTTGGGATCCTTCTCGGCCCAGGGCACCGGGTTGCCGGTGATGCCGTAGAACGCCTGTCCGGACCCATGGTTGAACTTCACCCCATCCGCATACACACCCTCGGCGGCCTGCTCGCTCAGCACCAGCGCTCCCGTGGCGTCGAAGACGGAGAGGCGGGCGGGATTCCGGCTGATCTTCACGGTCAGCTGCGCCGTGGTGACCACGATGGGATTGGACGCCATGTCGGAGGAGGTGATGTTGCCCGTGGCCCACGTCTTGGCGGGATCGATGACGGCGGTGGGGGGATCGGCGACGCCACCGGGGCGGTAGTCCACCTTGACGATGTCCGGGCGCAGGGCCTGGACAAGGAGCTTGTCGCCGCCGACGGTGAGAGTGAGGGTGTCACCCGAGAGGGAGGCACTGGTGACGGACCCGAGGGCGGCGTGAGCGGGCAGGGCCGACAGGCCAACCCCGGCCACTGTGGAGAGCAACGTGGTCGCGAGCAACCTCGCTCGGTGGCGGTGAGACGCGAACATGAGACAACCTCCCGGAATGGGAATGCGCGTGACGCGGCGCGCGAAGGCCGATCATCTGGGAGCATGACACCGGGAAATCGCGTTTGTAAAGAAAAACCGCTAAAACAGTAAAACCTCGAGCGATCAATCCCTGCTGCGCGCCATCGCGCACCGACATTCTCAACCTCGCGGGAGCAATCGTGCTCCCGTTACCCCCAGGAGCCATTCATGTCCAAGCGTTGCATCCTCTCGCTGGCTTTCGCCGGCGCGTCGCTCGCCGCGTCCTCGGCGGCCGCCCAGACCGTGGGAGATCCCCAGAACCCGATCTTCCGCAACATATACACCGCCGATCCCTCGGCGCACGTCTGGGCCGACGGGCGGCTCTATGTTTATCCGTCGCACGACATCGCCCCGCCACGCGGCGCCGACCTCATGGACCAGTACCATGTCTACTCGACCAACGACATGGTCAACTGGGTCGACCACGGCGAGATCCTGCGCGCCTCCAACGTGCCCTGGGGACGCGCGGAGGGCGGCTTCATGTGGGCGCCCGACGTGGCCTACAAGAACGGCATCTACTATTTCTACTTCCCGCACCCGAGCGGGACGGAGTGGAACACCACCTGGAAGATCGGCGTGGCGACGAGCACGCAGCCCGCCGCGAACTTCACCGTGCAGGGCTACATCCCGGGGCTCGAGTCGCTGATCGATCCCGCGGTGTTCGTCGATGACGATGGCCAAGCGTATCTGTATTACGGCGGTGGCGGCGTCGCCAAGGGCGGCAAGCTCAAGGCCAACATGATGGAGATCGACGGCCAGATGCAGAACATGCAGGGCCTGGTCGACTTCCACGAGGCCTCGTGGGTGCACAAGCGCAACGGGCTCTACTACCTGTCGTACTCGGACAACTACGACCAGAACGGCGAGCACAACCGCATGCGCTACGCCACGAGCACGAGCCCGCTGGGTCCGTGGACGTACCGTGGCATCTACATCAATTCCACCGACAGCTACACGAACCACGGTTCGATCGTGCAGTACAAGGGGCAGTGGTATGCCTTCTACCACACGAGCATGTTGTCGGGGAATGACTGGCTTCGCTCGGTCAGCGTCGACAAGCTGTATTACAACAGCGATGGCACGATCCAACTGGTCAAGCAGACCAAGCAGCACGGCACGCCGCATTTCGGCACGCCCCTCGCGATTCCCGGGCTGATCCAGGCGGAGGACTACGACAACGGGGGACAAAGCATCTCGTACAGCGATGGGAGCCCGCAGAACGAGGGCGGTACGTACCGACCGAGTGAAGGCGTCGACGTCGGGGCGATCCCCAGTGGAGGCTTCCACGTCGGCTGGGTGAGTTCTTCGGAGTGGGCGGAGTATACGGTGAACGTGGCGACGAGTGGAAACTACACCGTGGCCGCGCGGGTCGCGACGCAGACCGCCAATGGCAGCTCGTTGAAGATCCTGTTCGACGGACAGAAGGTCGGCACCCTCGCCGTGCCGAACACCGGAGAGTGGCAGACCTATGCGACGGTGAGCACTCAGGTGAGCCTGACGGCGGGCAAGCACGTCATCCAATTGCGTTTTGGTGACGCGTTCAATCTCGACCACCTGACGTTCATGAAGCAGTGACGAGGAGCGGAAAGCACCGGGCTCCTGCGTTCAGGGGAGCGACGAGCGAGGCCCTCTCCAGGCTCGTTGTCCCCGCGAAGACGGGGACCCGGTGCCTTCCGCACGGAGGTGAGAACCGCTCACGGCGCGAAGCGCACTGCTGCCCGAGGTGCGGAAGCGCAGCGCCAGCCTGGTGGCGCTCCTCTCCCCAGACCGCGCCAAACAGCCGCCGCTCGGCGCGCGAGAACAAGGCACACTGGGGCCGGAAACGAGGGCAAAGAAAAAGCCCAGCAACCCCTCGGGATTACTGAGCTTCTGAGTGTGGAGGCGGCGGGAATCGAACCCGCGCCGGGCGGTGCGAAAACCTCAGCAGATTCGCGCCCTTACCTCGTAACCGCCCGGAATGCTTGGGAGTCGTCATCCCGCCGCGTCCCACCCCGTTCCGCCCCATTCCAGGTCATTCCGCAGGCTCGTGCGACATATGCGCGACACGGCAGGGAGCTGTCGGCCCCCTTAACGCCCCGGCTTTGGCCCGTCCGGGAAGATGACGTTCCCGAAGGTTACAACTCGGGCTCCTGGTGACTACCAGAGTCCAGAACGCGGCCCGGTGGGCAAATCGCAAGGGCCAGCCAGGCATCGTGTGGGTCGAGTTCCCAGAGCTAGGCGAGCGCATCGCAAAGGCTGCTGGAGTGCCGTTTTATGGCGGCGGACCGCTGACTTCCCAGACAATCATCCGCGAAGATGGCAACCGCCCCATCGTGGCGTCGCTGCGCGCCCATGGTACGGGGAAGAATCTAACCATGTTCTCGCGGATGTTGTTCGTTAACCTGCCAGCCGATGGCGCGGCATTTGAGCAGGTAATCGGTCGTATGCACAGGCAAGGCCAAATGGCCGACGAGGTTGAAGTCGAGCTGTACCAGCACACGCCCGAGCTGATTCGGAGCGTCCGCAAGGCCCGCGAATTCGCCCGTTTCATTGAGCAGACAGAAGGCACACCGCAGAAACTGTGCTTCGCGGCCTACGATTGGGCGGCGATTTAGGACGCAACGTTAGAACGGAATTCCGTCGTCGCTGGGCGGCGTTTCGACCGAGGGAACAAAATAGGGGTTGAGAAGTTCGCCATTGAGCCTGAGCCAATCGCGCGCGACATCCGTCAGGCAGAGGCCCCATCGCTCGCCTCTGTCATCATGGTAGTCTTCAATAAAATTGCGATGCCTAAGTCTCAAGAGTCCAATATTAAAGACGCCACGCTCGTGCTTTGGCATCAGGTCGCGAATCTGCTGCTCACGGAAAGCGTGATCTGTTTCTTGCATGATCAAGGCAAGAATTTTCAACTCCTGTTGATTCAATTCTTCTGAAACGATGTGTTTCTTTGACCACTCATTCCTGCGCTGTTCCTTTAATTGGCGCTCCACCTCCAAGAGTTCAGGCTGAAGTTCATCCATCGACTGGAAGCGTTCAGGAATCTCTATCGCCGTCATCTTTTCCACGAGACTTTCCCAGATGCGAGGCACCTGGATTCTCTCATGGAACATTGGGGGATGTTTCCCCGTCGTGACGAAGCAGACGACCCGCCCCAAACTAAACATGTCGGAGTGTCGAGTAGCCCTGTCAGCACCATAAAGTTCAATCTCAGGCGCCATGTACCCGCGCGTTCCGACGATGCCCTGTGTCGTCGGCACGCCCGACGTCCCTCTCGGCCTCTTCACCAATCCGAAATCACTGACCACCCAGCGCTGTTTGATTCGGAGGATGTTGTTTGGCGTTACATCTCTATGCGTCACTTGGGCGGCGTGCACTGCCGCCAAGCCCTTAGCGGCTTGAGATATCGCCTCAATTAGTGCTTCGTCGCACATTTCCGGTGCGAGACTCGTAAGGTTTCCGACCGCAAGCGGCATGGTGTACCAGTTGTCACCATCGTCGAGGATCGGGATTACGTTCTCGTCACGCAGGTCCCGGAGCACCGAAACCTCACGCCTGAATCGCAGAAGGTCTTCGCCTGACCATTTCGACACCTTCAACGCGACATGTTCGCCGGTGCGCCGGTCCATCACCTCGAAGACCTCGGCACAGCCCCCTTCGCCGAGAGATTTGAGTTGCTTGTACTTCGCTTCCCAGCCGAAGCCGGACTCAGGCTCTCTTGCCGCCTGATGCTGCGAGGTCAGTGAAATACTGGCGCTCTTCGATTGGCTGCCCATCAGTCGATCAATCGGTCGCCCCTACGGAAAGTCAAGAAACAGGTTCGCGCTCCGTCTCAGCAGCTTCAATAGCGCGTAGAGAGTCGGCCCAGATTCTCCCAGCTTTGCGCCGCCTTCACTACCTTCACCTCCTTCGAAATACCTTTCGACATGTAGTCGAGTATCCCTCCTCGGGAGTCAGGAGGACGGACAGCCGCTCACGGATGGCTTGATGAATAGCCCCCTGCGCCGAGCCCTCAAGCAGGCGGACATCTGCCGCGAGCAGGGCTGCATCGGCTGGCACGACCTGCGGCACACCTACGCAAGCCACCTTGCGATGCGTGGCGTCCCGCTGACGGTCATCAGAGAGCTGATGGGGCACGGACGTGTGCCGCTCCCCTCTACCAGCCGCGAGCCGAAGCAGCCTCACCGCTGGAGCCTTCTCACGCGGTCCTGGTGCGCACCTCGCCGTTTCAACGGCCCGGGGGGGCAGGTGCGTACAACCTCGCGCCTTGTTGCCTGCACCACGCCCGAGAATGAGCTGCCCGCTGCGGTGGCGCTTGCCTGGCCCGAGCTGCTGCGGCTGCTGCATCCCGGCCCCCAGTCGTGAGCCCGGCGCGCTCATTCGTGGCTGTCGGGGCGCGTCGTCATACTCCGTGCAGACCCGCCAGGACCCGCTGGGTTCTAGCTTCCATGGAGGACCTGTTCATGCGTCTCCGAGCGTGCATCGCACTTCTGCTCTATGTCTCCGCGTGTGCTACGTCAGCGCCAAGCCCGGAAGAGCCTGTGGACTGGGACCCGAGGTATGCCAACCTCCAGCGAGCGGCGGCGCTTCCTTGGACGGATGGAGGACGGTGCGTTGTTCAGGAGGCGTCCCAGCCCTGGCCCTTGCTGGCGGAGCGGTGCTATCAGGCCCTCGACCATGACCGGGTGGCGTTTCACGATCTCACAGGAAGATGCTCGGTGGCCTCTGCTGGGGCTGCGGCCATGGGGCTCGGACTGTGCGTCTTGGCCGCCCCGGAGATTCTCGTGGGGGCGGTGGTGGTAACAGGCGTGGTGGTCGTGGGCTTCGCCATCAAAGAGGGGCTGGAAGCGTATGAGTTGAGAAGGAGCCGTCCCCAGGTCAGGCCGCCGCCTACGCTGCCGGTGCCCGAGACACGCCCGGTGCCCGAGACACGCCCGGTGCCCGAGACACGCCCGGTGCCTGTAACGGAGCCCGCCCCGCCGAAGCCCTCGCCAGAACAGAAGCCCAAGCCGGAGCCAAAAGGGCCGGACGTCCCTCCTTTGTGGCCCACCGACATCTCGGAGCGAGAGCGCCGTCGCAGGTGCGAGCCCGTACTGAAGAAGTATCACCGTGGCGGTAACAAATTGCACAACAAGTGCGCTGACAGAATTCCGAATAACAGCAACCCGGGTGGGGATGTGTTCGTGAATGGGAAGGACTTCGACGCGCTGCAATTGGCCACGCGCACATTGTGGGAGGTCAAGACCGACAACTTCGACACATACCCGCCCGACCTTCAAGAAATTGTGGTCGAGAATCAGGTGGAAGAGTTGCGATATGAGCGTGCCCTCGCTCTATCTTGTGGATTTAACTTTCGGGTTGGCGTGCGAAGCCCCGCGCACAAGGAAGCACTGGAGTTTGCGGCCCAAGATCTCAAGGGCCTCATCGTCGTCATGGAGTGGTGCTGAGATGCCCGCCACACAAAAGAATCAAATTGGTATGATTGTCTATGCGCCTGCGCTCGTGAGCGATGATGGCCGCCCCTTGGCCGTTGTTTGTGGCATGGAGCGCGCGCTCCCTGGCTTGCGCCTGGAGTGGACGATTTCTAGCGAGGGGAAGCGCATCCCAGTGCCGCAGCGCGATGCATTTCTCGCCCGAGGCAGGCCAAACGGGCGTGGGTTTCCGCTCCTCCGCAGCGGGGATGATGACTTCCGGGTCACGGTCACTGGATTGGAACTTCCTGCGAGCAGTTCGCCGGGTGGCCAAGCCCAGCTTGAGATTCATGCGGTGTTGCCCCTCACCGTAGACGGTATCTCGGCGGCAGCGAATGTGCTGGAAGCCGCAGCAGAGGGTGCTCGCGCGTTCTGGGGGCACGCGACGCCCTTCCGCGCAGGAGTGGACATCGCGCGCCAGACGAAAAATCTGCCAGACGACCTGGAGCCTCCTCCCCGTGGCCTGCCGGTGATCAGGTCCCCTGGTGCCTTACGCTCGCCTGAAATTCCGCATCGCCTCGGGTGGCTGAACTACTGGTCCGCCGCTGCGGCACGGGCCATCGGGTTCCCGGATACAGCCCGAGACGCAGACCTACTTTCACGAACGCGGCGCACAGCATCCGGCGGGTGGGTCGTGCAGCTCACCGATGCGCCTCTCGATCTGGACAACCCCGCCCACCTGGACGCGCTCAAACGGGCCTATGAACGCTTCCCCGAGATAGGCGGGCGCGCTACCCCTTGAGGCTCGGCACGGTCCGCACTGGCCGTGCTCAGGGCCCCGACTGCTGGGTCACCGGGAACTCGACGTTCCCGAGGGTGAAGGTGCGCGGCCCGGTTGCTTCCCACAGCTTGAGGGTGCAGGGGCAGCCGAGCTGCGCGCGCTCCCCCTTGATGCCCACCACGACGGCCCCGGCCCCATTCGCGGGGATGGGCGCCAGTGGCCAACGGGCAAGCTCCACCTGCTCCCCCGCCGAGTCCACCAGCGCCGCCCCCGCCAGTGTCCAGGGCTCCGCGTCGGCGTTCGTGAGGCGCAGCCGCACAGCCACGCTTGCTGGGTGGGACTCGCCCGTGGGCGTGTAGCTGTAACTCCGGGCTTCATCGAGCCGCAGCGCGTTGGCTGGCTGCTCCGTCAGGAGAGCAAGCTTCTTGAAAGCCACGACCCCGGACTCCTCCAGCCACGCGGCCCCCATGAGCCCGCCCGGCTCTTCACGCTCGGCCAGAAGCCGCGCCTTGTCCTCCTGGCACTGGCGCGCTTCGGCCTGTGCTTCGTCACGCTCTTTCTTGAGCACGTCGGGCGGGCGCGGCTGCCGGAACACCTCCACCCGGCGCGTCCCTCTTGACGCATGACCCACGAGCCAGAAGCTCGCGCTCGCCGGTGCCGCGCCATCCGCGAAGCGCACTGTCACCTTTACCCGCTCCCCTGGCAGATAGTCCGCCCTGGGAGTGGCGTAGACACTCAGCCCGTCTTGCCCGAGTGCCCAATGCGCGAGGCGTTCCCCTGGCTGAAACTCCATCGCTCCCGCAGCGACGCGGGAGTCAAAGACGAAGGTCGTCGTCTCGTCCGCGCTAGCGCACACGTCCGGCGCACCCTCCGGGGAGCCTGCGGCCAAGTCAAAACGCGCCGTCGCTGCGCAGCGGGGGACGGGGGGAGGCTCTGCGGCTTGCGCAGCACCAGCGAGCAACGCGGCCAGCAGGACGGCACCGGGAGAGGGGGGGAGCACGGAAACTCAACCTCCAAAGGGCAAGGTAATCATCAGGGCTGCCCGACAGGCCCTTCGAGAAGAACGCGCGTGGGTGTCTTGGCATTGCCGGGCGTGCTTCCGGGAGTAAGGCAGACGCCCAATCCAGGAGGGCAATCAAAAGGCTTGCCGTGCTCGTCCATGTAGGCTGTGACGCTGTCCAGGCCAACAACCAAACACACGGGGAGAGTCCCCTGGCCTGGAACCTTGGCCTCGGTGAAGGTGCCGAAAAGGCGGCCATCGCCCAGCTTCCACGCGCCAAGAAGCAAGGTCCCGTCAGGAAAATCCCCAACGCGACCATATCCAAAGCCACCGACCCTACCCACATAGAGGGTCACGGGCCCATCCTTCACCCTGGCCGCCTCTCCGGCCTCTCCCTTGTACCCTCTCACCGTTGCCGTCGGAGAACCACGAGTAGCGTTGAACCGCTTGTGGGTCTCCCTCCAATCCTGGGGGCAGGAAATCGTGGGGGGCTCAGTGCGCACCTGGCTGTTGCTTGCGGTGCAGCCCGCCCCCGTGCAGGTGGCGAGCATGGCGGCGACAACGGGACCGGTCTTGAGCGGGAGGCGAGACCCCGCGCGCTGCTTTGGGCTCTTGGCGTTCTCGTTCTTCGTCATCGGAGTAGACATAGCGTTGACGGCAAGCGTGGGAGGTTGAGCCCTCACGGGCGCCGCGCTGGCCTGCACAACAGATTGCGATGGCTCCCATGGGAGCGCCACTTCCGGCCCGCGAACGCCCCAGTCGGTGGCGAGGGTCCAAGCCGACTCCGCAGGCGGTCTTTCCAGCCCAACCATCCCGGTCGTTCTTCTTGCGCCATCTCCGTGCCCCCAGAAACCGAGAGTCACGGCCACCGCGCCCACCATCACGAGGGCCGCCACGAGCCCCAGGAACCACCGGGCGAGACGCGGGTATGCAGCCAGGGCCGGGGCAAACTGCTCACGCCCTGGGAGCCGCGGGGCCGTTACGGCGGGCCGCTCGCGATCCCCCAGCGGCGCCATGTCACGCGGAGCGTCCAGCTTTGGGGGTCGGTCCTGGTCGTCATCCACGTCGGCGGGCTCGGCGGGTGGCCGAGGGTCATCATTCGGGGGCGCCTGTCCACGGCGCGGACGCCATTTCCCAGCACGATTGAACGCGCGCAGCACCTCGCTCGGCTCCCTCAGTGCCGGGTCATCAATCGTGGTGGTGTACTCCTGAGCGGTTGGATCGATCAGGGGCAGATCCCAGGCCGCGTCATCCTCCGCGCTCTTGAGCGCCTCGCTCAACGCCGCGCACAGCTCCGGGACGTTGGGGTAGCGGTCAGCAGACCATTCCGACAGCATCTTCATGCACACGCGCGAAACGGCCACCGGCACGCGAGGGTTGAGCACGTGGGGAGCCGGGGGCCGCTGGTGAAGGATTCTTTCGTGTAGTTCCTTCCGCTCGCCGCTGGAAGGAAGCTCACCAAACGGAAGCTCATCCGTCAGGAGCCAGTACAGCGTCACCCCCAGCGCCCAAAGCTCGTCATGGACCCCGAATTCGTAACGCTCCACGCCGCTCTGGCTGTCACGCTCAAAGCGGAGCGGCTCAGGTGCCCTGAATTCTTCGGTCCCCGGTGGGATGCGCGATCCCGTTAGACAGACAGCACCAACCAGGGAGGCAATCCCAAAATCGATCAAGACGGGCCGCTCCGCCGCACCCCGAATGATGATGTTTGAGGGCTTCAAATCCCGATGAAAGACCCCCTCTGCATGAACCTCACCAAGGGTGCGCGCCACATCCAGAACGAGCCGCGTGGCCTTGCGTGCTGAGGGATTGTGTTTCAGGGCGTATGCATCCAACGTGGGACCCGGCACGTGTTCCATGATGATGAACGGATGACCGGTCAGGGGGTCGGGCCAATAATCAGAGCCGATGTAACGCACAACGCATGGATGGGTCAGGTGGTTGAGAATCGCGATCTCGCGCTTTGCCCGGCCGTCCAGGCGATCCACCGACAGGAACTTCATGGCGAAGGTCCGGCCCGCGCGCTCCACCTTGAAAACAACTCCAAGGCCCCCCACGCCGAGCAGCTCGACCACCTTGTACTCGCCTATTGTCTCGCCGATCCCCGGATGCCGCGCCACGTGCAAAAGCTCTACCTCCTGGATGGGGAGCTTAGCACAACCGCGCACGACGGGGTCGAACAGCGGGACCGGGGTGGTGGGTGAGCCCCTCCCCGCATGACGACCGCTCCAAGGTCGGCCGTCCCCACCACCACCCCAGTCCCTAACTTGAGACGGCTCTACTCATCACGAGTCGGGACACCGTGAAGGACGCGCAGCAGCTCGCATCCTGCTTTGACCTTCGATTCTGGCCACTCACGCATGAGATGCACGGCGCGTTGCACCTCCGGAGAACCGGCCGCATCCATCGGGCCGCCGTGGTTCAGTCCGAGAATTGAATTCGGATCAGTACAGAGCGCACGCGCGATCCGAACGAGCGCACCCACTGACGGCGTTAAATGCCCACGTTCAATGCGCCCATAAACCTGAGCGCTCAAACCCGCCTGCGATGCGACTTCAGCTTGCGTGAGCCCCAGTGCATCGCGAGCCTTTCGCGCGCCAGCACCTATGTTCTTTCTCAGAACGTCATCGTCCATCGCCTCACCTCTCGCGTGCCTCTCTGCGCCTGCGGCGCTCGGCTTTTGCCTCAATGAGATGGCAGGCTGTCTTTATTATAAGCTTGATCTGCTCAGGCTTGAGTTCTCGCACACTCCTGAGCACGGGTCGAGTATCAGGCGGCAAATCATCTTCCTTTGACCTGATGACAACGGGCGTGCCGTCAGGAGACTCCATCCCCAGCAAGACATCGGCGGAGACGTTGAGCGCCCGCGACAGTTTAATCAGCGTCCTGACGCGCGGCACCATGTGGCCTCGCTCGATCTTGCCGTACACCTCAAGAGCAACACCGATTCGCTCGGCAACGTCTGCTTGACTCAGTTTGGCCCGATGGCGCGCGGGCTTCAAAGTTTGCCGAAGTATATTTTGTGCTTTCTTCCTCCATTCTTTGTCAGCCGCCGAGCCCTTCAAGGTCACTCCTCCCCGTCGTCCATATCGGAAAGCGCCGTGCGCTCAATAGGGCTTCCAAGCAAGCGCCGCGCGTTCTTTGCAGCACCGTAGATGCCCGACAACTCCGCACCCGCCTCCTTCCCCTCATGGGGCCTCTGGAGTTTCGCTAGGTATTCGCGAAGTCCGTCGCGCATCTGGGCGGCCGTAAGACGCTCACCAGGGTCAGGTTGCAGGGCTCGGCGCACGACCTCGCCCAGAGCTTTGGGCAACTCGTCAAGCCGCTCTTTGAGCTGGGCAACGTCAAACCGAAGCGCGCGGTCGGCCAGAACCCCAGGATCGGTCCAAACGGACTGCTCCGTTGTGACCTTGGGAGCAACGCGCGGTTTCTGGACATCCTCCGGTATGTCTGCCCGGTCAAGAGCATACAGCGCCAACAGCATTTCGAGGAGAGTAAGACCAAGCGAGAAGACATCCGCCCGCCCGTCAACCGTACGGGGGATGAGCGAGTCGCCTTGTGGCCCGGATGAGGCCATCACCGCGCGCCAAAGTTCGGGCGCCGCATAGGCCGCATCACCTCTCAGGACGCCCGGAGGTGTCTTCAAACGGTCGCGCAGCTCGGAATACGCCGACCCGAAGTTCACCAGCTTGACCCGGCCGTCAAAGCCGACCCGTATACGCATCGGGCCGACGCCACGATGGATGATGTGCAGGGGGCGTCCCTGTGCGTCCTTCTGCCTGTGTGCATAGTCGAGCGCGTGAGCCACCATTGACGCAACATAGGCAGCGAACGCGTGCGAAACCTTGCGACCAACCAAAAGGCCAAAGTCCAAGGCAGTCGCTAAGTAGAGCCCTGGCATGGACTCCGTGACTACGTACGTTGTGCGATCAGGAGCAACCGTAATCCCGTGTACTTTGGCGATATTGGGGTGTCCCAGCGCCAAAGCCAGATGAAGCTCTTCCCAGTGTCGCCCCCGTTGTTCGCCATCCCTGGAGATCCCGACAGACTTCAACAAGACTTGGATGCGCTCTTTGGTCGCCAACGTCGTGCGCCACGCCTGATAGAGCGTGTCATAGTCACGATCCTCGACCTGCGTCGCGTATATTTCGTAACGATAACCGTCGAGTTCGAAATAGCGATGCTTCAATTTTGGCAATTCAAGCTTTGGCATCTCCACGCTCCAGGTGTCAGTTGAGGTCGAGTTTAGGCGCAGGCGCCTGTGGCCAGTTGACGCCGGACTTCTCGTAATACCTGCCCAGCTCGTAACCTCCCACCCCGGCAGTGGTTGCGGAAACCTGCACGGCGCCAACGCAGTAGGTGGGAACGCCCGTAAGCGCTGCGGCGAGATAGCCTTCAGGCGTGAGCATGAACAGGTGGCGGTAATCCTGAATCATCATGCCCAGTCCCACTCTAGACACGCTGGCCCCCTTGGTCTCAACGTACCGCAGTAGCTCGTCAGCCACGAAGCGCGGGGCATATTGGCGCGGCACGGATGGGAGGATCGCCAGACTGCGGCGCAACATCGTGGCCTGTTCCGGAGACACCTCGCGGCCTTCGGGGATATTGCTGGGGAACAGTCCGGCCCCCAGGAGCAGAGCGCCGAACTCATCCAAACCCGCCAGCGTGTCCCGCGTAGAGGCGAGGGCCAGCGGCGGCTGACTGGCGCAAGCGGGTTGACCGATAGCCACCAGCAAAGCCAGGGCGACAGCCAAGCCGCGAGGGGAGCGCACTCTCTCAAAGGCAATACGAATCCAGAACCGCAGAGTGTAGAACTCGGCAGGCATGGGAACCTCGTGCAGTTAGGTAAGGGACGCTACGCGCGATTAGGTAACACAGGGCCCCCATGCGATGGAAGGCCCCTATTACCAAATTGGGAACAACAACCCGTCTGTCTTCTTACCAAGGAGGGAACATAAACCTGTAAAACATGGCAAACGGGTTCCCTACATGTATGGGCTTTTCAAAGAGCACATCATCACTTGGCGCACGTGGGCGGTACTCCTTGCCGCCCAGACGAACGCGCCTCCCACGAGCGTCATGCTGTAGGAGGCGACCCGCCCGAGGACGGGAGATAGGCCCCGCGCGGCTCGTTCTTCCAGTCGCCCGGCCTACCTCCGTCCCGTCGGGTTAGTAGGTGATCAAGCTGAACGCCTTCGGCTGGCGCAACTTGAAGTCACCCTTCACGATTGCACGGATGGTCGTCTCGTCATGCTCGGCGCGGGTGTCGTGCTCGGAGAGGATCAGATCCTCGTCGATCCCGTAGATGAATTGCCGCCAGTCCGCCGAGAAGACGATCTTCGTCACCGGGACGCGGGTCGTCATCACGAAGGGGAAGCCCCGGATCGTGCCCTTGTCGAGCATCTCATTGCGGAAGGTAAAGATACCCGTGTCACGAAGCTGCATCAGCGCGGTCGCCCGGGTTGGGTGAATGACCCACGCCGCAGTGCCCATGCGAACATGCGCGATCATGGGCAGTTCCACCGCCTTGTCGATGTCGGCCAGGTAGGCCGCGGCGGTCGTGCCCGTGCTCGCGAAGACCTGAGCCGGGTCGAACTGCGCGAAGAGACCCTTCGGCGCGGCGCCCGTGCCGTCACCGTTGAAGCCAGCGTCGTCGAGGCCATCGGCCACGGTGGCGCGGATGTCCTCACCGACGCCCGCGTCACCGACCCCCGGCGTGCGCAGCAGGTCGTTGCTGACGTCGGTGAGGACCATCCCCTTGTGCGCCTTGAGCACGAGCTTCCCATACTTCGGCGCGCTTCTCGGAACGGTCTCCCCCTCGCCCACCCATTGGAAGACCGAAGTCCCCGTCTGCCTGCCCATGTGCAACTCGCCCTTGAACGGCTGGGCTCGCACACCGAGCTTGAGCAGGGCCGCCTCGGGCCGCAGGAACTCGATCACGTCGCCACTCTGCTGGACGGGCACGAGCACCCCCGCCGAGTCGAACTTGCTGAGCTGAACCGCCTTCTGCACATCGGCATTGCCGAAGCGCTTCACGGCGGCGCTCAGCTCTGTCGCGCTCGCGTGGCGGCCCGACGCAAGGACGCTCTTGGTGAACGCGCCAAAGTTCGCGGCGCTCGCGTAGACGCTGCCCTCGTGCGTCGCCCTGTCTGTACCCATGCGGCCGGGGGCGCTTCGGGATGCGGCATCAATCAACTCCCGCGCGACCTCCGGACCAAGCGCCTTGACCATCTCTTCTATCTGCTTGCGAGTCATCTTTTTACACTCCTCGGATGTACTGATTGAACGCCTCGGCGAAGTGCTTCGCGGCCTTGGGCGCGTCGAAGCTCTTCGGCTTCCCTTTGTCTGCACTTGTTTAAATGGGTGCGGTTTTCAGCGATGGCTCAACCACCCTTTACGGATTCGGCGGAGCTGCCTGCGGAAAAGGCGTCGGCGTCTGTTGGGGCGCGCTTGGTTGCTGGCCGGGCAAAAGCCGGGCAGTGGAGTCACCAGACGCGAGAGACGGCACGGCGGGCCTGTGGAGGAGGTCCAGGAGCGCGGTAGCCGACGCTCGGGCGGGTGCGGTGCCAAGGGCGGGCAGCGGCACCTCGGGACCATGGAGCGTGGCGGGCTGTGGCTGCTCTGCCCGTAGCCGACGCAGCGGCATCCAGCCGGTTACGGGGGCGGTTTCGCCTAGTCGGCGGTTTCGTGTGAAAACCATCGCCCGGCCACCCCAAAATGGGACGGGACACGCGCGGGCGCGGCCTCACGGTGAATGCGTTCAGAATCCAGCCTCCGGCGTGAACACATCGCCACGGGCCCGCGAGATTTTTTGGAAATTTTCTCAGCGTGTGTGACCTCCGAGCAAGGTCTCGACCCATCCACGGTAGAAAATCGGAGCCGGGGGGGAAGCAGCCGAGTGCGAAACCACCTCGACGCACACATTCCCAGCTAACACTGCTTGGTCATTTGTCCCGGACTCCCAGCTATGCTCCAAGTGGTGGCTGGTGCCAACGTGAGCGCGTGAGCGTAAGCTAGGGCGAAGGCGCGCGGCAGATAGATGCGGCAGGTGACGTCGGGAAGAAGTTCTCGCGGTTCTTCTGGAGAGGACGCAAAGATGAAGTTAGCCGAGGCGATTGCATGGTTCGACCATATTGCCCAACAGCAGCCAGCAAAGTTGGAAGTGCCCCAGCATGACGACCAAGCCCAAGGCGAGCCATGGATTAACAGGCCGAACCGTCCAGTCAGGAAGAAGAGGGAGGAAACTCTGTGGTACGTCCAAGACCAAGCCACGCGGTGGATTTCTGATGCGGACTCAGCTCTCAAGAGTGTGTTTCCATCTAGCCATGCCGTGGTGAAGAAATGGGACACTATCCTTGAGCAGGCAGGGCATCCAGGGGCGTGGCGGGTAATTACCACCTTTGACACTATTAGAGCAGTGTTCGAATCGGCGCGAGCCCAACTGAAGGAAGGGCGAGTTTCCAGGCTCATCGATACGATTCGCGCTGAATCAGTTGAAGAGTTGCTTGAGCAAGCCGACACGCTGCTCGCGGGTAACTTCGTTGCGGCGGCAACGGTCATCGCAGGAGGAGCGCTAGAGTCTTTCCTCAAGCACCTCTGCGGGCGAAACGCGCTGACTGTGCAGGGAAACGGCTCTATTACGGCTTACGAGAGAGCGCTTGCGCAAGCACGTAATGCTGGGAACGAGATTATTTCCGCGACGGAAAGCAAGCTGGTAACAAGTTGGGGAGGGCTGCGCAACGATGCAGCGCACGGACCTGGACAAGCCAACCTTGCACGCGAAGACGTACGCAGAATGATCGAGGGGATCCGCGAGTTCGCAGCGCGGCACAGGTAAAAAGAGGGCGAACGCCCGCAGATGCGAACACGGTGACGACTCATGCCCGTGAAGTACCTTGTGCGGCACGGGTCCAGTTTTTCGGATACGACCGGTGGTGCTCAAGGTCCCGACCTGGTGCCAGCAGAGGCCAATACACGATCCTATGTCGGGGCTTTGGGTTGCCCGGTCGCCATCAGCCGCAGACTCGTCCGCGCTCGCAACTTGGATGGATGGGCGCTCCGAACCAACCGGCGTAGCCGTGCGGCCCTTGTGCGACCTATCGCTCACGTGCACATCGGCCCTGTGCATCCGGCATACTGCGCGCAGGAAGTCCGGGCACTTCGCCGAAGACAGGTTGCGCGCTGCTACGCTGTCCGCGATGCGGCGCGCGTGCATGATGCGAGAAACGAGACCCGCCTGTCGGCCGACGCGGCTTTTCTTTCCTGCGATTGTCTGCGCCAGGGCAACCTCATTCGCGCTGCTCGGGGAATCAAACCACGTCATGACTCGGGACTCCGGTTGTCCTTCCGGTGGTGCCGGTATGTTTGCTGAGAGGGGGGACCCAACACCAGCCGGTGCAACCCGTCCGATGACGTGCTGAGGTTCACCGGATGGTTAGCGCCTCTTCTCAGCTCTGCCGGACACTGAAAGTAATCGCCTGAAATCTAAATGCGTGCGGTCACTTGAAGTGGCCCAGATCCAGCCGGTGGAACTGCCACACTCGCTCGGCACTCGCCTGCCTGCCACATCGGCGGCTGAGCGTGCCATGTGGCTTACGGCTCGCGGCTATGGGCCATCCGCCAAAACCCCTAAACGCGCGCACCTCACAGGTGTTGATGTAGTCCTTCCTCCTTCTCCTACATCAACTTCTTCATGGGGATTATTGAGAGAAGATGTGACGAGCTGAGTAGCCAGTCTGAGGCATGGGTGCCGCCACTGTCGCCACTGCCGCCCGAATTAGCCCGCCGACCGACTCATTACGTGTCTCGTGGCTCGCGGCTACGAGCCATCCGCCAAAACCCTAAACGCGCGCACCTCACAGGTGTTGATGTAGTCCTTCTCCCTTCTCCTACATCAACTTCTTCATGGGGATTATTGAGAGAAGATGTGGCGAGTTGACTGCCAGTCCGCAGACTTGGGTGCCGCCGTGCGTGCCAACCAAACCAACCCGCGCAACCGCACTCATTTAGGGGGTTGTGAACCCCTCAAACCGTCCCGTCTCCGTCCCTCCGAACATAGCTGGCACCTGCTGCGCGAGGCTGCGCGTGAACCGGAAGACGCTCTACGAGTCGATCCGGCTTGGACAGGTGCCGGGTGTGTTCCGTCTGGGGAAGTCGCTTCGCATCCACCGCGCTTCGCTGGTAGAGTCCGCCTCCCCTGGTAAGGGCCGCGTGTCTGCGCTTGGGAGTCGGTGATGAGCGTTTGCAAGCGGACGTGGACGAAGAAGAACGGCAAGGTCGAGGAGAAGTGGAAAGTGGATTTCACGTACCAGCACCCGGACGGGACCAGCGAGCGGATCGAGCGAATTTCGCCCGTTCAGACCCGCCGGGGTGCTGAGCAGTACGAGCGTGATCTTCGCAACGCCCTCCAGAACGGGACCTTCGGAAGGGAGAAGAAAGAGGAGCGCGTGACGCTGGCTGCGTTTACGCCCCGGCTCCTCACGTACAGCGAGAACAACAACAAATATTCAAGCGTCGTCAGCAAGCAACAGATCCTTGAAGACCACATCATCCCGTTCTTTGGGGGCATGGCGCTGGCTGCCATTGGTCCCGCCGAGATCGAGGACTTCAAGGCAGCCATGCGCAAGAAACCGTCGGCAGCGCGCGCCCGGAAGGAAGCGCCCACACAGGCAGCTATTCTGAAGCGCAAGGATGTGCAGCCGAAGCCCCTGAGTCTCAAGACCATCAACAACGTGTTGACGGTGCTAAGTAAGCTCATGGGGTTGGCGGAAGAGCAGCGGGTCATCCAGCAGGCCCCGCGCGTTAAGCTCTTCTCGAAGCTGCCGAAGCCTCCCTTCGACTTCCTCGCGTTTGAGGAAGCCGAGCGGCTTGTTCAAGCTGCCGCGCCTGAGTGGCGAGCCCTGATCCTCGTGGCGATCAAGACGGGGCTCCGGGAAGGCGAGCTGATGGGGCTCCAGTGGGCGGACTTGGACTTGCCGCGCGGCAAGCTCCAGGTGCGGCGCACGATCTGGCGCGGTGTGATTGGCCTCCCCAAGGGCGGGCGCGAGCGGTCTGTCGACCTCCCGGGCTCGGTGGTGGAAGCGCTCAAGACTCACAGGCACCTGCGCGGGCCCTACGTGTTCTGTCAGGACGACGGACAGCCGCTGACCGACGGCACCATGAGGGCCCCGCTCCGGCGCGCTCTCAAGCGGGCTGGCATCTGCCGCGAGGATGGCGCCATCGGCTGGCACGACCTGCGGCACTCCTACGCAAGTCACCTCGTCATGAAGGGGGTCCCGCTGACGGTCGTGAAGGAGCTGCTGGGGCACGCGACCATCGACATGACCGAGCGCTACGCCCACCTGAGCCCCGACATCCGGAGAGAGGCGGTCGCGGTGCTGGACCGTCCTCTTGCTCCGGGATGCGACATACACGCGACACGGTTGGCGGACGCTGCTAACCACCCGTGATTACAGCTTGAAACAGTGGAGGCGGCGGGAATCGAACCCGCCGCCTCGACTTCATCTCTGGAAGGGGGCGAGCGCTTCGTTGCCCCGGAGTGGATGGGCAATCAGCCGAGGAAGCGCCGATCCCAGTGCCGCACGTCCTCGAGGGTGAAATCGAGATTACGGCCACGTTCCTCGTGATACAGCCAGGGCTCCAACAAACACGCCAGCTCCCGATAGGACGGGAGAACCTGTCCCCGCTCGGTGTCCCCTGCCTCGGGCCAGGGCCCTAGAGTCACGACCGCTCGTCCGCCCTCCATCTCCTGAACGGTCGTCTCCGCGGAAAAGAGGCGAGAGCGAAGCCCCTCCGTGCCACCCACCTCGCCCAACACGGGTAAGCCCAGGAACGTCAGCCAATGCGGTGCCCGTATCCTCGTACCGACCTTCCACGAGTGCTCCCCCAGGTCTGGGAGGTCCAAGCCTGGGTGGCGGAAGCATCGCTCGCGGATTTCACGCAGAACGCCTGGCAGATCAAATTCACCGATGAAGGAGAGACCCGCGTGGCCAGAGCAGAAGGGCAATGGGGCCGCCAGTTCCAAGGCCAGCTCGCGTACGTGATTCGGCCCGTGCTCCTCCAAGAACTCCGTCGGTAGCCAGAAGCTCACCGCGCTCACGGCGCCCGGCTCGTCCGCCGCCGGGGGCTCATCGAGTGCCTTGCCACGATAGTCAAAACCATATCGGAGCTCTCCGTCGAGGGCATCGCGAAGGGTCACCAGGGGCCAGCGCTTCTCGAGCAACTCACGCCGGGTATGCGCCCATCCCACCGCATCCAACTCCCGCCAGGTGCCCTCTCCATCGTCGTACCAGCCGAGCGCCTTCGAGCCCACCACACGAAGGTAGGACTCCAGGGACTGCATCACCCCGTGCACCACGTCTTGATGAGAGCGGCGCATGTAGAAGCTGATGCTCACTCCCTCTCGCAGCAACACGGCCCCGTTGCGCGCGTGAATCCGAATTTTTGGGTAGCGCTCACTCACTTGAGAATCCCCAGCCACGGTACGATGCGAAGTCGACCTGGAACCAACTGGCTCAGTCTCTCCCCAATACACGGGAGCGCCTCCTTATGCATTTCGTCACCGAGATAGATGGCCAGTTTCACGGCCATGCCAGGAGCCGGCTGGTCACACTCCGCCTGCGTGGGAATCTTCCCTTGACGCTTATCACTGAGCACCTTGGTGCGCGCATGCTCGGCACACTGCTGCAGGGCCTGCTCGATTTGAGTCTTCAAGTCCCCATTCAGTGCCATCCCGACCGCGGCGACCGAGGCTCCAGTCTTGGCGAGCCGTCGCGCGGCCTGCGGTATCACGGTTTCCTCCCCAGCCACTTGTGGACGCCGTGGCACCTCGTGAGGTTTGCCCGAGGAGGAGGCACCAGGGACGCCACACGCCGTAAAAGTTCCAGCCCGGTGAAGAGCAGGTGCGTATTGGCGACCGCGGGCGGGCTAGCCCACGGTCGTGAATGGCCAGACGAGCGGCACGGCCACCGTCAGCAGCGTGAGCATCAGCACGGAAAGGGGCGTGCCCACGCGCAGGAAGTCGCGGAAGCGATAGCGCCCGGGGCCGTACACCAGTGCGGCGGACGGCTCCAGGGGGGTGAGGAACGAGTACGACGCGGCAAGGCAGATCCCCATGGCGAACGCTCGCGGATCGAGCCCCATGTCCAGCGCGGCATGGATTCCGACGGGAAGCATGATCAGCGCGGCGGCCTGATTGCTCATGGGCACGGAGAGCAGGACGGTGGCGATCATGAGCACGCAGAGCACTCCGCGGGGTCCCACGATGCCCACCAGGGGAATGACGCCTTGGGCGAGGAACTCTCCCACGCCGTTCTTTTCCATCGCCAACCCCAGGGTCAGCAACGCGCCAATCATGATGACGACCCGCCAATCCACACGGAACGCCGTGCGGGAGTCGACGCAGCCCACCGCCACCATCATCACCAGGCCCGCCAGCCCCGCGATGGCCGGTGAGGTGATTCGCAGCCCCGCGATGACCACCGTGCTGGCGAAGATGCACACGGAGAGCACGGCGCGACGGTAGCGCGGCCGCTGATATTCGACACTGCCGAGCACGGTCAGTTCCTCATCCCGCTCGAGCTCACGGACACGTTTCTCGGGCCCGCCGAGCAGCAACATGTCGCCCACGGCCAGGGAGAGGTTCTTCAGGGCATCCCTTCCCCTGAGGCTGTCCATCAAGCTCAGATGCTCATGGGCGCTCTGGAGCGTGGGATGGCGGTGGATGGCCAGCGCCACCAGACCGTAGCGCTCCGCGAAGCGAATGTCGCGCAAGGACCTGCCGGCCAGGGCCGACGTCGGCGGCACCGACACCTCGACGAGGGTATACGCCTGTCGCTGACCCTCGGGAATCCGGAGATCGGCGCTGAGGCCGATGCTGCGCAGATCCTTCACACGCAGGATGTCGTCCAGGCCGCCAGCGATGATGAGGTGCTCCTGAGCCACGAGCACTTCCCGGGGCTCGGGAGGCAACGTGACGCCATCGCGCACGAGTCCCCGCACTGGAATCCCAAGTCCCTCGGTGACATAGCGAAGCTCCTTTCCCACCAGACGGGAGCCAGGCGTGAGCACCGCCTCCGTCACGTACTCTCGTCGGGGCAGGGCCCTCTCGCCGCCCTCCGCGCCGCGCTCCGGGAGGAAACGCCGCACGAGCATCAGCGTCGCGATGATGCCGACGACCGCCAGGGGGAGCCCCACCGGCGCGAGCTCGGCGAAGCCAATGCGCTCGAGTCCCACCTGCTCCAGCGCCGCGCTGACGACGAGGTTGGTGGACGTGCCGAACAGGAAGATGGTGCCCCCCAGCATGGAGGTGAACGCCATGGGCATCAACACCCCGCGCGGGGCCACTCTCGCCTGAGTGGACGCCGCGGTCACGACGGGCAGAAACGCCGCCGTCACCGCCGTGTTCGACGCAACGGAGGAGAACGCGCAGACCGCCACCAGCATCATGACGACGAAGACCCGTGGGTTGAAGCGCGAGAGGGAGAGCAGCCGCCGGCCCACGAGCTGCATCACACCGGTCGCACTGAGCCCCTGCGTCAGCGCCAGGAGCGTGAAGATGAAGATGGCCGTGTCGCTCGAGAACCCGGAGAGGGCCTCCCGCGGCGTCACGAGCCCGCTCAGCACCAACAGCACGATGATGGCAAGGGAGCTCAGCTCGATGGGGATGCGATCGATGGAGAGCAGGACGATGGCGATCACCATCACGCCCAGGGCGACTATCGTGACCATGTCTGTAGAGTGAGGAGAACCTGGGGTGGGAGCAATGAGGCGAGCTTGAGGCCGCGGGGAGGCATCAGGCGGATGCCTGCCTGGCGAGGTCGTGCCGGGCGAAGGGCGGCGGCCGGCTGCTGGCACTCCGCCGCCGCCGCGTGGCTCCCACGCGTGGGTAGAACCGGGGGCCACGACGAAGCGAGCGGAGAATGATGGCCTTCGCTCGCCGCGCCTGCTCCTCGGCGGCCATCCTCCTGAGCTGATGGATGCGCTCGTCCAGGGAGCGCCCCTCCAAGCTGGGGGCCGTGAAGGGGGTGCCCACCTCGGAGAGAGAAACAGGCTCCCCCCAGGTGGCGCGCTCCTTCAACCGTGCGAGCAAGGCCGCCAGGCCCAGGGCGTCCCCGAGCAGCCCGGCAGCGGTTCTGTCGGCGATCAGATCCCGCTCGGGCGGAGTCCCCAAGCGATGCAGCCGAGTGAGCACCCGACGCGCGATGGTCGCGCCCCGCGCACCCGGCGTGCGTGCGCGTCCCCCGCACTTCGCCCCCACCCTCATCAGCACCGCGGCCAGCACGGCCACGAGCGTGGCACGGCGCGTGTGGCCATGAGCGATATGCGCGAGCTCATGCGCGAGCATGGCACGCAACTCGGCCTCATCGAGCTCTTCGAGCGCGGCGCTCGTGAGCATGATGCTGGACGAGCGAGAGCCCAGGCCGAGGGAGAACGCGTTCGGCCGCGGGCGACGCACCACGTAGAGAGGGGGAGAGGGAATCCTCGCGGCGATGCTGAGGTGCGCCATCAACTCATGCAGCCAAGGCGCCTCCTCGAAGTGAAGCCGGCGCGCACCATGAAGTGCAACCACGAAGGAGTCCATGCGCGTGGAGAGCCACCCTACGAGGCCCGCCAACCCGAGAAACGAAACCGTGAACAAGGCGAGAGTGGTCAGCGCCCACATGGACATGCTCCTTCCTGGCGATGGGGTGGTGGAAGCACTCGTGCCTGTGCCATCACAGCCACACGTGCGAATGAGGGACGCGCCCGCGCCTCAGCGGTGGGCGCGGTCGCCAGGCAAGGCCCCGACCTCGATGCACACCCGCCGCCCGGCCCTCGAGAGGGCTTCATGACTCAGGGCGCTGGCGAGGGAAGAGGTACACATGGCTCTGCCTTTTCAACAACGAACGCACCCCACCTCATCCCAGACCTCCACGCATGCTCACGGACTGCCCCCCGCACAACCGCTCCCGGCCGAACGGACGGTGCCCTCCAGCACGGACAACTCGAAAGGCTCAGTCCAGGTCGCGCCAGAAGGAGCGCAGCGCCGTGATGGTACCCGTCCGGAGTTCGACGTGATGAGAACGACTTGAAGACGGACAGGGGCCGTGCTCGGCGAAGGTCGCGAGCGGTGCAGCTTGCGAAGCACTTGGAGCGAGAGCCGTCGGGGCGAGTTCAGGAAGTGTCGGCCGTGCGCGGACGCTTCCACGCTACCGGCAACAATTCGTCGAGGCGGCTGTTGGGATGCGACCGCACCCGCATGAGGACATCCGCGAGGTACGCCTCGGGATTGGTTTCATTGGCCCCACACGTCGCCACCAGCGAGTAGAGGCCCGCGAGGTTGCGGCCCACCGCCGCGGTGCGCAGCGCCTGCTCGCCGCGGTTGTTGTCCAGCGGCAAGCGCGCGTCTTCCACGAAACGGCCAAGCGACGCCCACTGTCCCCGCACGTAGCCCATGGCCATCCCCAGCGGGCCCTTGGGCGGGTGCAGGGGCGCCTGCTGCTCCAGCCAGCGCTTGAATTGCTCCAGCAGGGGCGCGCTCTTCTCCTGCCGCCAGGCTTTGTGCTCGGGCGTGCGGACGACTCTCGCGGCCAGCGCCTCGTGCTCCACCCAGTGCACCGCCGTTACATGCGCTCGCTTCGCGTTGCAGGAGGGGCACACCCCTCGTCCCTTACACGAGAAGGCAACGAGCAACTCGTCCTTGCAACTCTCGCAGCGCACCCGCGCGAAGCCATGCGCCAGCACTCCAGGTACCGGGCGAAGTCCCGCTCCACCTTGTTGCAGGTTCGATTCCCGCCGCCTCCACCCGTAGAAATTGGAGGCGGCTCGCGCGGTGGCAGTGCGCGCATCAACGAAGGTGCTGCTCGGGGTCTGGTCGAAGGGCGTGCGGCTACCTGGAAGCGGATTTTGGAATCCACCCGAGCCCGCCACAGAAACAAATGACATTCTGGAGCCCCAAACGTGCGGAGGAGGGCTCGACTCCTGATCCGCCGCAAGCTGGGCATGTCTCGTCATCTTCTCCGCGCCGGGGAACCCATACGCTCAGCTCGGGGTAGCGGAGAGCCCCTTGGAACAGCACCATGTTCCGGATTCGAGCATCCGTCTCTGGTTGCACATCTCGCGGCGCATCGTAGGGCACGAAGACGACCGACGCATCCTCGCGAATGCCATGGTAACCGCTCCAGTCCGCTAACAGAGGAAGCACGCGAGACTTGGCGGCCGCATCCACGACAAAGCATGAGCGCGCCCAATCCAGGGGGACGTTCCGCAACCTGGCGTCCAGGTAACTCTTCAAATCGAGCGTCATATTCGCTCGCGCAAATATACATGTCCCGCCGAAATGTCGCGGCGCTACCAGTTGAGAACAAGCCACAAACTGCGCACCACGCTCTTCGAGGCAGGCACCAACCGGACGAGCCCGGGCATGGCGCCAACCCACGGTGGAGGAGTTGACCCGCGGCCCACGCTCGTGCTTGGTTGACTGTCGTGCCCGAGACATTTCTCCTGCCCGAAGAGCCAATGCGTGCGTCCCAGTGTCCTGGTAATCTCCAGCAGGGCAGCACGGCACACGGGGGCGGCCATGCACTCATCAAGTCCGACGAGGTTGGTAGCTCTTCTGTTGGCTGTAGCGGCAACCAGTTCCGGATGTGCTCACGCGCCGAGGCAAGAGCGCAAAGTCTATGTCATTTCCGAGGACGCGAGTGGAGTTGGAGCCAATGCCGGGAGCGGAACGGGCGGAGCTGGCGCCGAATCTTACTGCAACGAACTCCAAAAGCAGTGCCACAAGAAGTGCTGGCGGCGAAAGCCCGACATCACGAGCATCCCCAAGCACTCGGAAAAGCACCAGGCGCACTGTTCCGAAACGTGCCTCCATGAGTTCATGAAATGCGTCAAGAGGCAGGAAGAGATGGAAAGGCAAGACGCACAGAGGAAGGAGCTTCATTTCCCAAGCGTTGAGGCCGCCATTGAGTGGACTCGTGAGCACAAGGCAGAGGTGGTGCTTGGAACCATCGTCATCGTGGCGGGGGTGGTTGCCGCCCCCTATGTCATCGCCATAATGGGTGGTGCGCTGATTTTAGCTCCCCTGTGACTCAATACAGATGGGTGACGACATGGCTCACACTCCAGACTTCGACATCGAAGGCACGCTCAGCATCCTGAAGTCCATCATCGAGAAGCACGCCGAGGGGTCGAAAGAGAGGGAGGCTCTCGAACTCGCGCAAATCGCACTGATCTACCCACGCCACCTCAGAAAAGAGGACGACTTCCGCAGGTATTACAAGGAGTTCTTCGACCCCTCATTCAAAGTCAAGATCTCCCACGAATTCGTGACACGGGAAGAGGCGGACCATTGGCTTGCCAGCGGGAAGGCAGAGGAGGCTGTACTCGTCAAAATCACGGGCAAGGGATTCCAGGTCGCTCGACTGCCAGGGAGGCTGACATTTATCGACAGGCCTTTTCCAGAGGAATTGGACGCAGAAGAATCGAAGACGGACTCCGATTAATATTGGTTGGTCCTTTCCGAAGCCCGCCCCCCATGACGCGGATGTCATCGCCTTCGACGCGGCTGCTCGGAGTCCGGGCTGGTGACCCCCCGAGGGGCCCGCTCGCTCTCCGGGCGCAGCCTCGGCCATAATGGGCCCCGCGATGCGTGCCCTGCTCCTGTCCGCCCTGCTCTCCACCGCCCCTCCCCCCTCGGCCGCCCAGGCCCAGAAGCTCGCCGCCCAGGAGCAATGGGATGACCTCTACCTCGCCTGGGCCGCGGTCAGCCCCAAGGGCTACTCCGCCGCCGAGCGCCGCACCATCGCCGCCGCGCTCGTCAAGGGCTGCGACACCCTGTCCGGCAAGGACGCCGTCATGGCGTACTCCCTCGGCGAGCGCGCCGTCCTCTTCGACGAAACCGCCCCGGGCCTGCGCTGCCTGGCTCGCACCTCGCTCGCCACCGAGCAGCGCGGCGGCGCCGAGGAGGCCCTGCGCAAGGGGCTCCAGCGCTTCCCCAAGGAGGGCTACTTCGGCCTGGAGTTGGGCCGGCTCCTGCTCGAGGACAAGGATCCCCAGGGCGCGCTCGCGGCGCTCCAGCGCGTCCCCCCGCGCTCGCCCGAGGCGGCCCAGGCCCGCCCCCTGCTGCAGAAGGCCCGCGGCGAGTCCAACGAGGAGAACGAGGCCCGGGCCCAGGCGCGCGCCATCGAGCGGCGCTTCACCGGCGAGACGGACACCGCGGGCCCGCGCCCGGCCTCCAGCGCCTCGGGGCTCACCTACGAGTCCGGCGTGAGCGAGGACGGCATGCGCACCCGCGCCAACAGCCGCTTCATCGTGAAGTACTTCAACAACGCGCGTGATTTCAGCCAACGCGCCGAGTACGAGGGGAAGATCGTCTCCGCGCTCGACGAGGCCCATTCCCACACCCGCCAGGTGCTCGGCGAGGCGCGCGAGTCGCCCGTGGATGTCGTCCTCTACACCCGCGAGGAGTTCCGCACCCACCAGGGCGCCGATCTCGCGCGCGTCGTGGCCGGGCTGTACTCGGCGGGCGCCATCCGCATCAACGACGCCGCGGAGCTCACCCGCCAGACCAAGGCCACGCTCGTGCACGAGTACGTCCACGCCGTGGTGGATGAGCTCGTCCAGGCCGCGAGTGGCGGCCAGCGCGTTCCCGTCTGGCTCAACGAGGGCCTGGCCGAGTACGTGGAGTGGCGCTACCTGGGCCATGACAAGCCGCCCGTCAACCTGGCCAACCGCCTGCGCGGCGCCGCCCAGGCGGACCAGCTCCCCCGTCTGGAGCAGATGGCGGGTCAGGCCCTCATCTCCCAAGGGGACCCGGCAATGGCCTATGGAACCTCGGCCATCGCCGTGCGCGAGCTACTGGCCGAGGGGGGGCCCGGACGGCTGCTCAGCTTGATTCGCAAGGTCGGCGAGGGGGCCGCCTTCGAGGAAGCCCTCCGTGAGAGTTATGGCCGGACCGTTCCGGAACTGGACGCCGCCGTGAAGGCCGCTCTCTCGCGCAGGTAACGGGCGGGCGGAATCCATGGACGCGAAGTTTACCCCCCTGCGCGAGTCTCCTAGAGTCCAGCGCGGGAAATTTCTTGCTTGGCGCTGCACCTGGAGAGCCGGCTCCCCGGGTTCGCAGCGAGGTGACGGATGTCCGACACACGCGCGGCGATGAGGGAGTATCGCTTCTTGAATGAGAAGCGGACGCGGGGGAGCTTTTCTCCCGTGGAAGAGGCTCGATGGAACGAGCTGCGGGGGATCCTGGGGGACCAGGGTCTCGCCGAGTCAGAGCCAGTGGCCGAGGACGCCGCACCACCACCCCAGGGCTACTACGGCGAGGATGGCCAGTGGTACGCCTACCCCGCTGGCCATGACGCCCAGCAGCCCCAGGGCTACTACGGCGAGGACGGCCAGTGGTACGCCTACCCCGCTGGCTACGACGCCCAGCAGCCCCAGGGCTACTACGGCGAGGATGGCCAGTGGTACGCCTACCCCGCTGGCTACGACGCCCAGCAGCCCCAGGGCTACTACGGCGAGGACGGCCAGTGGTACGCCTACCCCGCTGGCTACGACGCCCAGCAGCCCCAGGGCTACTACGGCGAGGACGGCCAGTGGTACGCCTACCCCACGGCCCATGACGCCCAGCAGGCCGCCCCGGCCTCGGAAGCGTCCTCCGCCGACGCCCCGTTCGTGATGCAGACCACCCTCGAGGTGGACACGTCCGCGCTGGACAGCGCCGCGCCGGAAGCGTCCGTGATGGAGGAGGACTCCGCCTGGGCGGAACCCGACCCCATCGCCCTGGAGGAGCCGCGACTCCAGGCCCCCTCCGCGGTGGAACCTTCCGCCGAGGATGTCTTCGAGGTCGCCGATACCGATCTCGCGCCCGTCACCGGGGCCACGGCCCTGCCCGAGCAGGTCGTCGAATCGGTCGACATGGGCGACTGGGAGGACACCTCCGTGGCCGCCGCGCCGCTGGCAGTGGCCGCCCCCTTGCCCGTCGCCGCCCAGAGCGATCCGGAGCCCGTCCAGGAGCTGGGCGAGGACGACTTCTCGTCCCTCAACTCCGACACGGAACCGCGCGCCGCCGCGCCGAGCGTGGAGGAGAACCTGGGACCCACCCAGACCCTCGACATCCCGGCGACCGACATCTCGGTGCTCGATGCCTCGGGGCAGCTGCCGTCCTCCGAGGTGTTGTTCGCCGAGGAGCCCGTCCAGCCCGTGTCCGAGGAGTGGGATTCCGCGCCGCTCGCGGTGGAAGACACGGGGACCGCCGCGCCGCCTCCGCCGACCTACGACAGTTGGGAGGACGCGAGCGTCCCGCGGGCCTTCGACGCCGACGCTTCGCCCGATGCGGATCGCATGGAGGTCACCGCCTCGTACGCGCTGCCCGCCTATCCCGCGTCCTCCGCCGAAGCGCTCCCGGACGAGGAGGCTCCCACGTTCGATGTCTCCGAACTCGAGGCCGCGCCCGAGCCGGAGGCCACCTATCCCTCGGTGGAGACGCCGTGGGAGACGCCCGTGGAGGAATTCGCGCCCAGCGAGGCGCCCCCCGCCCTCGAGGCAACGGCGAACGCCGCCTCGGAAGCCACCGAACAGCCGACCTTCGACGTGGACGATCTCGGCGCCGAGGTGGAGCCCATGGCCGCCGAGCCCGCTCAGCCCGAGCTCGCGCAGTTCGAGCAACGCGTCCCCACGCTGGAGCTGAACCCGGTGCGGGTGGGGCCCGATCTGGTGGCGGACACCGTCGAGGTCGCCGACTCGTTCGATCCCGAGTCCACCCGGCCCTCGGAGTGGGGCACGAGTGAGCAGACGTTCGACTCGGGAGACCCGAGCGATCCGGTTCCGCTCTCCAGTGCGTCCGACTACCTGGGGCACAACGTGCACTCGGGCATCACGGTGTCGGACGAGCCCGTGCCGCTCGAGGATTTGAACACGGACTGGAGTATCAACCAGGGCATGGATACCGGAGAGCGCCTCCAATTGGAGAGCGCCGCGGAGTTCATGAACACGCCGGAGTTCATCTCGGCCAGTGCGACCTGGGGCCACCAGCCAGGGAGCGAGTCCACGAGTCTGGAGTCCACCGAGCAGACCGGGTGGGCGACGCCCGCCGAGGAGCAGGCTCCCCTCGAGGCGCAGGCCGAATGGGCCACGGAGGAGACTCCCGCGGCCGAGGAGCAACCCGTCCTCGAGGCGCAGGCCGAGTGGAGTGAGCCCGTCGAGGCCCAGCCCTCCGTCGAGGCCCAGCCCGAGTGGGCCACGGCCGCCGAGGAGCAGCCCGTCCTCGAGGCACAGGCAGAGTGGAGTGAGCCCGTCGAGGAGCAGCCTGTCCTTGAGGCTCAGGCCGAGTGGGCCACGGAGGAGACTCCCGCGGCCGAGGAGCAGCCCGCCGTCGAGGCCCAGCCCGAGTGGAGCGCTCCCGTCGAGGAGCAGCCTGTTCTTGAGGCTCAGGCCGAGTGGGCCACGGAGGAGACTCCCGCGGCCGAGGAGCAGCCCGCCGTCGAGGCCCAGCCCGAGTGGAGCGCTTCCGTCGAGGAGCAGCCGGTTCTTGAGGCTCAGGCCGAGTGGGCCACGCCCGCCGAGGAGCAACCTGTCCTCGAAGCGCAGGCCGAGTGGGCCACGCCCGCCGAGGAGCAACCCGCCGTCGAGGCCCAGGCTGAATGGGCCACTGAAGAAACTCCCGCAGCTAAGGCCCAGGCTGAATGGGCCACTGAAGAAACTCCCGCAGCTGAGGCCCAGGCTGAATGGGCCACGCCCGCCGAGGAGCAACCTGTCCTCGAAGCGCAGGCCGAGTGGGCCACGCCCGCCGAGGAGCAACCCGCCGCCGAGGAGCAACCCGCCGTCGAGGCCCAGCCCGAGTGGGCCACGCCCGTAGAGGAGCAGCCTGTCCTCGAAGCACAGGCCGAGTGGGCCACCGCGGAATCCCCCGCTGCCGAGGCTCAGCCCGAGTGGGCCACGCCCGCAGAGGAGCAGCCTGTCCTCGAAGCGCAGGCCGAGTGGGCCACTGCGGAATCCCCCGCTGCCGAAGCCCAGCCCGAGTGGGCTACTGCGGAGCAGCCCGTCCTCGAGGCCCAGCCCGAATGGGGTGCTCCCGCCGAGACGCAACCCGAGTGGGCCACCGAAGAGCAGCCCGCCGCCGAAGCCCAGGCCGAATGGGCCACGCCCGCCGAGGAGCAGCCTGTCCTCGAAGCGCAGCCCGAATGGGGTGCTCCCGTCGAAGCACAGCCCGAGTGGGCCACCGAAGAGCAGCCTGTCCTCGAGGCCCAGCCCGAGTGGGGCTCCCCCGCTGCGGAGCAGCCCGCTATCGAAGCGCAGGCCGAGTGGGCCACTCCCGCCGAGGAGCAGCCCGTCCTCGAGGCCCAGCCCGAATGGAGTGCTCCCGCCGAGGCGCAGCCTGAATGGGCCACCGAGGAACAGCCCGCTGTCGAAGCACAGCCCGAGTGGGCCACCGAGGAGCAGCCTGTCCTCGAGGCCCAGTCCGAGTGGGGCTCCCCCGCTGCGGAGCAGCCCGCTATCGAAGCGCAGGCCGAGTGGGCCACTCCCTCCGAGGAACAGCCCGCTGTCGAAGCACAGCCCGAGTGGGCCACCGAGGAACAGCCCGTCCTCGAGGCCCAGCCCGAGTGGGGCGCTCCCGCCGAGGAACAGCCCGTCCTCGAGGCCCAGCCCGAGTGGGGCGCTCCCGCCGAGGAGCCCGCCACCCATGCCTATTGGGAGGCATCGGCCGAGTCCGGAGAACAACCCCTCGCCGATGCCCACAACGGGTGGGAAGCGCCCGCCGAGCCGTCGCCGAGCGTCGAGCTGCAACCCGCGTGGGCTCCGGATGGCGCCACGCAGTCCTGGGACTCGCCCGTCGAGGAAGCACAGCCCGAGTGGGCGACGTCCGAGCCCTCCGCCGAGATGACCGCGGCCCCCGAGTGGAGTGCATCCACCCTGGACGAGCCACCGCTCGCCGAGGAGGCTCCCGCGGAGCAGGCGGGTGAATGGACGGGAGGCGCGCAAGGCGATTGGAACGCCCCCACCGCCAGCTCCGAGGGCCACTGGACCGACGACTCCGGACAGGCCCCGCCCGAGTCCGTGGCGGAGGAGCCCATCGCGCCCTTCCCTCAAGCGGCTCCCGAGTCCCAGGAGATCGATGTCACGGAGGACATCATGGAGGCGACGCCCGCGCCCGCGCCCGTCCCCGTCGCGCCTCCGGCTCCCGCGCGCACGACGCGGGCCGCCCCCGTGGCTCCGCCTGTCTTCACCCCTCCGGCCGCCTCCACGACGGTGCCCGGCTCGCCACTGCCCCGCGCTTCCCGTGTCGCCATGGCCGCAGTGAAGGCTCCCGCGGCCCCCCAGGTGCCGGTGGCGCCCGTCAACGCCTTCATCGAGGGCGAGCACCGCGTCATCATCCACACCGTGGAGGGACAGGTGAAGCGGGGCGCCATCCGCGACGTGAACCTGCTCGACGAGGCCATCCCGCTCGAGCAGCAGGCCGGCTTCGCCCCCGAGCGCATCGCCATCCAGCGCGTGAAGGCCATCTTCTTCATGTTCGCCACGGGCGCGCGCCCCCCTCAGCCCGAGGGGCAGAAGATCCGCGTCACCTTCAATGACGGCCGCCAGGTGGCGGGCTTCTCCAACGACTACCAGGGCACAGGACAGGGCTTCTTCGTCATCCCCGCGGACACCCGCACCAACACCTCGCGCATCTTCATCTACCGCTCGAGCGTGCAGGCCGTCGCCGAGGGCTGAGCCCTCCCCTCGGACGCCCACTACCCGCCATTTGTCCACGCACCGGCTTCGCTCCCGGTGCGTGGGCGCGGAGGCGGACCTATCTTCGCGGCCAAGGGGTGCGACCGCGATGGACATCTCCCATTCAGCACGGGCCTATCTGTTCTTCCTGGGTTTCATCGGGGTGGAACGCCTGTTCGAGCTCGTCCTCTCCGCGCGAAATGCCCGCCGGGCGCTGGCCGCGGGTGGACGGGAGGTGGGCCAGGGGCACTACCGGGTGATGACGCTGCTGCACACGGCCTTCCTGGTGTCGTGTGTGGCCGAGGTGCTCGTGCTCCACCGCTCCTTTCCCGGGGTGCTGGGCTGGGTGGCCCTGGCCGGGGCGGTGCTGGCGCAGCTCTTGCGCTACTGGGCCATCTCCACGCTGGGGGAGCGGTGGAACACGCGCATCCTCTTCATCCCCGGAGCGCGTCCGGTGACCTCCGGCCCCTACCGCTTCGTGCGTCATCCCAACTACGTCGCGGTCATCCTGGAAATGGTGTGCATCCCGCTCATCCACGGCGGCTACCTGACGGCGCTCGTGTTCAGCGTGGCCAACGCGGCGCTGCTCGTCGTGCGCATCCGGACGGAGGAAGCGGCGCTCGGCGCCGAGTACCAGCGTGCCTTCGAGGCCCGTCCCCGCTTCATTCCCGGCGCCACCCATGAGCACTGAGGCCGCGCCATGACGGACGTGGCCATCGTCGGAGGAGGGCCGGCGGGGCTCGCGGTGGCCATCCACGCCGCGCGCCAGGGACTCGTCACGCGCCTCTTCGAGCGCCAGGGCCTGCCCCGGGACAAGGCGTGTGGAGAAGGACTGTTGCCCGCGGGCCTGCGGGAACTCGAGGCACTCGGGGCGCGCGCGCACCTGACGTCGGAGGATTGCGCCCCCATCGAGGGCATCCGCTACCTCCAGGAGGATGGCACCTCGGTGGAGGGCCGGTTGCCCACGCCTGGAGGACTCGGTATCCGCCGGCTCGCGCTGGAGCGGGTGTTGGAGCGCGTGGCGCGGGAAGCGGGCGTGGAGCTGCGCGAGCACTGTCAGGTGACGAGCGCCGAGCGGACGCGCGATCACGTCCGGCTGACGCTGGCCGGCGGCGAGCGGTTGGAGGCGCGGCTGCTCGTGGCCGCGGACGGACTCGCCTCGCCGCTGCGGCGTGCCCAGGGGCTGGAGGTGGCGCCCGTGGCCTCGGCGCCGAGGCGCTTCGGACTGCGCCAGCACTTCCGCCTGGCGCCCTGGACTCGGTTCGTGGAAGTCCACTTCGCCCCGGGCGTGGAGGCCTACGTCACGCCCACGGGCGACGCGCGCGTGGGAGTGGCCTTCCTCTGGGAGGACGGAGGCCTGGACGGCCGCGTCGGCATTCCGGAGTTGCTGCGCCGCTTCCCCGCCCTGGAGGCCCAGCTCGCGGGAGCGCCCACGGACTCCTCGCCCCGCGGCGCGGGCCCGCTGCGCCAGACGGTGCGCGCCCGGGCCCTGGATCGCTTCGTCCTGGTGGGTGACGCCGCCGGGTACGTGGATGCCATCACCGGCGAGGGGCTGACCCTCGCGTTCCGCTCGGCGGCCGAGCTGGGACGGCGGCTGCCCGAGGTGCTCGCGCGCGGGGCGACCCGGGAGTCGTTCCGGGCCTACGAGCGCGCCGTGCGGCCCCACTACCACCGCTACGTCGTCTTCACCCGGATGCTGCTCACCCTGGCGCGCCGGCCCTGGCTGCGCGCCCGGATTCTTCGCCGACTGGCCCACCATCCCTCGCTGTTCGAGGCCCTGGTGAACCACGTCATCGAGCCGTGAGCAACGGCGGGTGAAGCGCGGCTACTTGCGCGTGGGAGAGCCGGGGCCGGCTTCCTTCAACCACGTGGCCAGCACGAGCGCCGTGGGCTCGTCGATCATCGTCGCGTAGGTGGGCATGCCCGTGCCGGGGATGAACTTCTCCGGGTTGCGGATCCACTTGGCCAGGTCCTCCGGCGAGCGGGTGGGCGCCTTGAGGATCTTCTCGTGGTAGCGGGCACCGGGGGCGTGGCACAGCGGACAGCCGAACTTGGCGAAGAGCGCCGCGGGGTCGACCTTGGGCGCCGCCGGTTTGGCGGGCTCGGGAGCCTTCGCGGGCGCGGGCGCCGGCGCCGGCTTCGCGGGCTCCACGGGTTTGGCCGCCGCCACGACGGGCGCGGCGGGCCGCGGCTTCGGAGCGGCCGCCACGGTCTTCACGGGCTGGGGGGCAGGCGTCGACCCGTTCGCACCACAACCCCACAAAGCACTGGTGACGACCAGGGCTCCGGAGAGCAGTCTCCAGGCGGACGGGTGTGGCGAATGCTGTCTTTTCATGGAAGGCGACGATGCCGCATCCGCCCCCGCACGACAAGCGGGGCCCCGTTGCCAGGGCCCCGCCGGTACAGCCGTCACGTGCCGAGCAAGCGACGCTTACTTGGTGGCACCCGCCGCGGGGGCCGCGGGGGCCTGCTTCTTGGTGAGCTCCAGGTCCAGGGTGATCGTCACTTCCTCACCCACGGCCACGCCGCCGGTCTCGAGCGCCTTGTTCCAGCTCAGCCCGAAGTCCTTGCGGTTGATCTTCGTGGTGGCCACGCCACCGCGCTTGATGTTGCCCCAGGGATCCTTCGCCTCGGAGGTGAAGCCCTCCACGTCCAGCACCACCGGCTTGGTCACGCCGTGCATGGTGAGGTCGCCCGTCACCTTGAGGTTCTTGCCGGCCTTGGCCACCTTGTTCGACTTGAAGGTGATGGTGGGGTACTTCGCGGTGTCGAAGAAGTCCGCGCTCTTGAGGTGCTCGTCGCGCTTGGGCTCGTTGGTGTTGATGGTCGTGGCGTCGATGGTGGCATCCACGCTGGACTTGGTCAGGTCCTTCTCGTCGAGGTTGATGGTGCCGGTCACCTTGGAGAAAGCGCCCTTCACGTTGGACACCATCAGGTGCTTCACGGAGAAATTCGCGGCGGAGTGGGCCGCGTCGATCTCGAACTCGGCGGCGGCGGCGAACGAGGGGGCGGCGAGGACGGCGGCGGCGAGGGCGGACTTGAGGAACAGCTTCATGGTGTGGCTCCAGAGCGGGGCATCGAAGGGCGGTCGGACATCACCGCGGCCCCACGCGGCTTCCCTATAGCAAGGCACAGACCAGGGTGCACAACCTTCCAACCCCCTGGAATGATTCAGTAGTCATCACTTCGACTCGCCGCGACACTCTCAAAACGATAGGAAAGGCACTCACCTTGAGAGCGAGGCCTGGACGTGGCGGCGAAGCTGGAGTTGGACCTGAGGGAGCTTTTGACCTTCGAGCGCGGGGGAGGGCTCATCCACTTCGCGGGCCAGCGGGTGCTGCTGTGGGATCCCGTGGCGATGGGGCTGCTGCGCAAGGAGCTCATCGACACCCTGGGCATGACGGCGGCGCGCGGGCTGCTCACGCGCATGGGCTACGCCCACGGCTGGCGCACGGCGGAGACGATGAAGGACGCCCTGCCCTGGACGGACGAGGCGCAATGGCGCCGGGCGGGAGGATGGCTCCACACGCTGCAGGGCCAGGTGGTGCTCGAGCCGGTGGAGCGCCGCGAGGAGGACGGCCCCGCCCCGTTCGCGGAGGCGCTGTGGCGCGACTCGTACGAGGCCGAGCAGCACCTGTTGCACCTGGGCACCGCGGAGGAGCCGGTGTGCTGGTCGCTCACGGGCTTCGCCAGCGGCTACATGAGCTACTGCAACGGCAAGCCCATCTACTGCATCGAGTCGCGCTGCGTGGGCAGGGGCGACCCCGTCTGCCAGATCATCGGCAAGCCCGAGGAGGAGTGGAGCGAGCCGTGCCGCGAGGCGCTGCGCTTCTATGAGACGCGGTGCATGGAAGGAGCGCTCGCGCAGGTGACGGACGCGCTCAAGCAGGCCGAGCGCAAGCTGCGCGCCAAGCGGCAGACGCTCGCGCGGGTGTCCGGCGTGAAGGAGGACCCGGCCGGCATGGTGGCGCGCACCGAGTCCATGAAGCAGGTGCTCAACCTGGCGCGCCGGGCGGCGAAGGTGGACTCCACGGTGCTCATCACCGGGGAGAGCGGCGTGGGCAAGGAGCGCATCGCGCGGCTCATCCACGAGGAGTCGGGCCGGGCGCACAAGGCCTTCGTGGCGGTCAACTGCGCGGCGGTGACGGAGAGCCTGCTGGAGAGCGAGCTGTTCGGCCACGCGCGAGGCGCCTTCACCGGGGCCACGCATGACCGGCCGGGCCTCTTCGAGGCGGCGCACGGCGGCACGCTCTTCCTGGACGAGGTGGGCGAGGTGCCCGCGGCGATGCAGGCCAAACTGCTGCGCGTCCTCCAGGAGCGCGAGGTGCGGCGCGTGGGAGAGAACACGAGCCGCAAGGTGGACGTGCGCGTGGTGGCGGCCACCAACCGCCTCTTGCCCACGGAGGTCGCGGCGGCGCGCTTCCGGCAGGACCTGTACTACCGCCTGCGCGTCATCGAGCTGAAGGTGCCACCGCTGCGCGAGCGCCGGGACGACATCCTGCCGCTCGCGCGCATGCTCCTGGCGGAGGCCACGGAGCGTCTGGGTCGCCGGGTGCAGGGGCTGTCACCGGAAGCGGCCGAGCAGTTGCTGCGCTACGAGTGGCCAGGCAACGTGCGCGAGCTGTCCAACGCGCTCGAGCGCGCCGTGGCGCTGTGCGAGGGCAGCCGGGTGGAGAAGGACGACCTGCCCGAGGAGGTGCGCGTGGCGCCGCCGAACTTCCTGCCGGGAGACAGCCCCCGCACGCTGGAGGCCATGGAGCGCGACTACGTGCTCGCGGTGCTGGCGCGCAACGGGGGCAACCGGGCGCGCACCGCCGAGCAGCTCGACATCGGCATCGCCACGCTCTACCGCAAGCTCAAGCAGTACGGAGAGCCCGAGACGGCCCACTGAGGGCCCGCTCAGTTCAGGTAGCGGTCGTCCGGACGATCCTGCTCCCGGGAGAGGACCTTCAGGTGACGCGAGCGTCCGCGCAGTTGCCGCTGCAGCCGCCAGTGCTGCACGCGCAGCATGAGGCGCCGGGGGCTGCCACCTTTCACGTAGGCGAAGGCGATGAGGATCGCGAAGAGCTGCGGAATCTGGCTCACCCAACTGCCCGCGAGCCCGTTGAGCAGCACGAAGCCCACGCCAATGGCCGCCAGCACGTTGCCCGTGATGGGGATGCCCCAGAAGTTCGACTGCCCACGTCCAATGGACAGGCCGTAGGCCACCCAGGCCAGCGTCGTCATCACGCTCCCCCCGGGGTAGCCGCTCGGCAGGGGCATCACGAGGTTGAGCAGGACCATCAGGAAGGCCGAGAGCACCGTGCCACCCCACACCACCCAGAGCAGGCGGCGCGAGCCCCACGACATCTCCAGCCCCCCTCCAATGGAGTAGAGGATGATGGCCCCGAAGATGATGCCTATCGGGTTGCGCTCGACGAAGGCGTAGGTGAAGGGCTGCCACACCTGGAGGTCGAAGATGACCCCGCCGGGCGATAGCAACAGCAGCATGCCCGCGTTACCCAGCGCGAGGGATATCACCGAGCCGACCACCAGCCCGATCGCCAGCTTCGCGGCCATGGATTCCACTCCCGTGAATCCAAAACCCCCACCGCCCATGCTGCGCATCGGTCGCATCAAGCATCCTCCGCCCGGAACATCCGAGAGTCGGTCAAAGGTGGGGAAACGAAGCCCGCTTGGCAACCGTTTCTGTCGAATTCCCGCCACTCCCAATGACGAAAGGCGCCCTCCCCACATGCTGGGAAGAGCGCCTCGGGTCTCCGCCGGCTCGCGCCGACGTCCGGCTCAGGACTTGTGGCGGTAGAACAGGGTGATGGTCAGGCAGTGGAACTCCTTGTCGGAGGACTGCGTGACGATCTTGTCCACAATGTCCGCGTGCGGATTCTCCTTGAGCCACTTGGTGATGTTCTCTCCCATGTTCTCGCGATCACGCGCGAGAGTGGTGGAGAACACCTTGACTCCCGTGAAGTTGATAACGGCCATTCCGATCCTCGTGTAGCCGAAGGGATTCCGCAGGTTTATCGCGAGTCTTGAGGGCCAGCAAGGAAACGTCCCGAATGCCCGGCCCTCGCCATACCCGTCGGTCCGGCTCCCACCCTACCCCAGGCGGTGGGAGCATGGAGCAGGACCTGGGCCCTCAGCGCATCCCCGAGGCCCGCCGGGCCTGACAGGACAGGTCATCCTTGCAGGCGGGTCCAATCCCGTCGGGGTGGGCCACCAGGGGGGCCTTGTCGCTCTCCTCCACGCCGCACACCACGCACTTGCGCTTGCGGTTGCGGCGCTCGGCCCGCCGCTGCTCGGCGATCGCCTTGGCCCGCTCCCGGGCCGCCTTCGCATCCAGCTCGTTGCTCATCGTCACCCGATCCATGGAAATCGTCAGCCTCAGAGCGCCTCGATGAGAAGCGCGATGCCCTGGCCGCCGCCGATGCACGCCGAGCCGATGCCGTAGCGGGCGTTGCGGCGCTTGAGCTCGTAGGCGAGCGTCATGGTGATGCGCGCGCCAGAGGCGCCCAGCGGATGGCCCACGGCGATGGCGCCCCCGTTGACGTTGGTGCGCTCGCGCGGCAGCCCCAGCTCCTTCTCCACCGCGAGGTACTGCGGCGCGAAGGCCTCGTTCACCTCGAAGAGCTCCACGTCCTCGAGCTTGCACTGGGCACGCGCGAGCAGCTGGCGGATGGCGGGCGCGGGGCCAATGCCCATCACCTTGGGATCGCACCCGGACACGCCCCAGTTGACCAGCCGGGCGATGGGCGTCAGGCCATGCTTCTCCACGAAGGAGCGCGTGGCCATCACCATGGAACCCGCGCCGTCACAGATGCCGCTGGCCGCGCCCGCGTGCACCACGCCGTCCTTCTTGAACGCCTTGGGCAGCTTCCTGAGCCCCTCCACCGAGGTCTCCGGACGGTTGTGCTCGTCGCGGGAGAAGACCGTGTCGCCCTTCTTGCCCTTGAGCGTGACGGGGGAAATCTCCTGCTCGAAACGGCCGGACTCCTGCGCGGCGGCGAAGCGCTTCTGGGTGAGCACCGCGTACTCGTCCACCACGTCCTGGCCGAGCGCGTAGTCCACCGCGAGCTGCTCGGCGGTGAGCGCCATGGGCTGGCCGGTGTAGCTGTCGGTGAGGGCGCTCCAGAGCATGTCCTCCATGCCGCCCTTGCCCAGGGGAATGCCGAAGCGCGCCCCGCGGATGACGTGGGGCGCCTGGCTCATGGACTCGGTGCCACCCGCCAGCACGCAGTCCGCCTGCTCGGTGAGCATCAGCTCCGCGGCGTTGATGAAGGCCTGGAAGCCCGAGCCACACAGCCGGTTGACGCCCAGCGCGGGCACCGGCACCGGCACGCCCGTGCGCAGTCCCACGTGCCGAGGCAGGTAGATGGCGTCCGCGCTCGTCTGCACCACGTTGCCGTAGACGACGTGCTGGATGAGTTCCGGAGACACCTTCGCCTGCGCGAGCGCGGCCCGGGCCGACTCGACGGCCAGATCCGTGGCGCTCAGGTCCTTCAACGCGCCGCCATAGGTCCCGAAGGGCGTCCGCTTACCGGACAGGAAGTAGATCTCTTCGCTCTTGGACACGCTCTTCATCGCGACTGCTCCGGAATCGGGACTCGGGAAAGGGGCTCTTCCTACTCCCCACGCGGGCGCGGTGCACGCCCCGGGTGCTTCAAACCGTGCGCCCCCCCACGAACAGGAAGGCGACCATGGCGAGAGCCACGAGTGTCCATAACAACCCAGGAAGGCTCTGTCGTCGAATCTCCCGCTGCCCCGGACCCTGGAACCACGCGCGCCCAGCGAGCAACCGGCCGTGCGGGGTGAAATCCGCTCCCGGTACGAGTCCCCGCAGCCGCTCCCGGTGGGTCCCGAGCAACACCTCGGGAGGCACGGGGGAGGCCTCCCCGGCGCGGACGAAGCCGAAGAGCACGCGAGCGGAGGACGGAGCGCCCTCCGTGAGCACCGCTCCGCCCCCGGCGAGCGGCGTGAGCAGGTAGAGCCGGGGAGCGCCCAGGGCGGACAGGTAGAGCGTGGCAAAGGCATGCTCGCCCGGGTGGGCGAAGTCGTGGGAGCGGGTGCCCCGTTGGAAGCGGGACTTCTGCACATGGGCGCCGAGCGGGACGAACCCCAGCGCCTGGAGTTGCTGGGCCCAGGGGATGAGCTCGGGTGGCGTCCCTCCCGAGGCCTCGGGCAGGAGCTGGACCTGGGTGGGAAAGAGAAAAAGCCAGGCCCGCCAGACATTGAGGAGCAGCAACTTCACCGCCATGGCCAGCACGGCGAGCACGAGCACCAGTTCGATGAGGGCGTTGAGCGCATCGGGAGCGAGCCGCATGGGGCGCGCACCCTACCAGACGTGCGTCCAGTCCTCCCCGCGCAAGTCTCGGCCGCACGCCCGCTGAACGAACCTGCGGAGAGACTCCCGCCGGGGAATGCACATCGTCCCATCAGGCGGGGCGCGAGGGGCACCCCGGAGCGAAGGAGAGGCGGGATGAGGCACTCGAAACTGGCCGGAGTCCTGACGCTGGGAATGCTGGCGGCATGTGGCCCCACCCGGGAAGAAGACCCGGCGCCCCGGATGGACACGTCCCGGGAGGACGCCACCCAGCGGGACTTCCGCGCCTTGAAGGACGCCACCGTGACGCTCTACCCCGGCCACTGCGCGGGCGTGGTCGTGGCCGACGGCCGTCACGCGCTCACCGCCGCGCATTGCATCGACGGTCTGCCGGGCGAGCGCCAACCCGTGCTCCTGCGCGACGGAAAGCTGCTCGGGGGCGAGGTGAAGGTCGTGGACACCCGGAGGGACATGGCCGTCATCCGCCTGGACACGGTGGCGCCCGTGCACCCCCTCGCGGTGGCCTCCACTCCCCCCTCGCCCGGAGCGGAGCTCCTCTTCGCCGGCCGCAATGATCGCCCGGGCGAACCCCAGGAAGTGGAGCTGCGCCGGCTCGGACGCTGTCCCTCGCTGCCCAGCGTGCCCCAGGCGCTCTTCACCAACCTGCACGGCGCGAAGGGAGACTCCGGCGCCCCCGTGGTGGACCGGCGGCTCCAGGTGGTGGGCCTCGTCCATGGGGGCGCGGCATGCAGCATCGCGGCCCCCACCGCCGAGGTGTCTCCCCTGCTGGACATGCTCGTCGCGGAGGTGGCCCGGCCCGACGAACAACAGGGCGTGGGCGGCGCGGGACACGCCGGCCACCCGTGAGCGCGCGCTTCCAGCTCCAAGAACACGGCGAAAACGGGTCCTCCCCTTCCATCGGTCCCCGGATTGCGCGAAAATGAACAGCCTGGCCGGGGGGTGACCGGGCCAGCACACGCGTCTGGAGACGCCCATCTCCGAGGAAGGGGAGCCCACCATGAAGCCGAGAGTCCTGATCGTGGATGACTCGTGGTCCATGCGGCAGACACTGCGGTTCCTCCTGGCTCCGGACTTCGATTGCGCGCTCGCCGAGGATGGAGTGACCGCGCTCGAGCACGCCCGCACCCATCCGCCCGACATCATCGTCTCGGACGTGAGCATGGCGGGAATGGACGGGTATGAGCTGTGCCGCCGGGTCCGCGCCGAGACCACGCTGCGCGAGGTGCCCTTCCTCTTCCTCAGCGGACATGAGCCCCGCCCGGATGCCCCCGAGAGCGGCCACCCCTACCTCGTCAAACCGGTGGAACCCTCGCTGCTGATCGCGCGCCTGCACGAGCTCGTCGCCACCGCGCGCCCCGTCCCCGCCCAGACCGGGAGTTGATGGGCCACCTCGGCGGTTCCTGGGTCGAGGGCCGGGCGCTATGCTCCGCGCCCTCTTCCTCCTTACCCCCCAGGTGCTCCGCGTGATCAACGCCTACGTCCGCGTCCCCCCGCCGCAGAACGAGCCCATCCTCGCCCACGCTCCGGGCAGCCCCGAGCGGGCCTCGCTCCAGGCCGCGCTCGAGCGCATGGCCTCCGAGCGCATCGACATCCCCATCCTCATCGGCGGCAAGCACGTGCGCTCGCACAAGACGGACACCGTGCGCATGCCCCACCGGCACTCGCACGTGCTGGCCACCGTCAACGAGGCGGACGCCAGCCACGTCCAGCAGGCCATCCAGACCGCCCTGGAGGCCAAGGACGAGTGGGCCCGCATGCCGTTCGCCGAGCGCGCCGCCATCTTCCTGCGCGCCGCGGAGCTGCTGGCCACGAAGTACCGCCCCCTCCTCAACGCCTCCACCATGCTCGGCCAGTCGAAGACGGCCCACCAGGCGGAGATCGACGCCGCGTGCGAGGCCATCGACTTCCTGCGCTACAACGTCCACTTCGCCCAGCAGATCCTCTCCGAGCAGCCGGTGAGCTCCGCGCAGACGTGGAACCTGCTCGACTACCGTCCCCTGGACGGCTTCGTGTTCGCGGTGGCGCCGTTCAACTTCACCTCCATCGCCATGAACCTGAGCGTGGCGCCGGCCCTCATGGGCAACGTGGTGCTCTTCAAGCCCTCGACCACGGCGGCGCTCAGCAACTGGTACATGATGGAGCTCCTGCGCGAGGCGGGCCTGCCCGACGGCGTCATCAACATGCTGCCCGGTGACGGACCCACCGTGGGCAACCCCGCGCTGGCGAGCCCCCACCTGGGCGGCATCCACTTCACGGGCTCCACGCCCACCTTCCAGGGCATGTGGCGCACGGTGGGCGAGAACATCTCCCGCTACAAGCAGTACCCCCGGCTGGTGGGCGAGACGGGTGGCAAGGACTTCATCTTCGCGCACGCCTCCGCGGCGGAGGACCTGGACGCGCTCGCCACGGCCATCGTGCGCGGGGGCTTCGAGTACCAGGGGCAGAAGTGCTCGGCCGCCTCGCGCGTCTACGTGCCCGAGTCCCTCTGGCCCCGGCTCAAGCCCCGGCTGCAGGAGATGATCGCCGAGCTGCGCATGGGCGACATCACCGACTTCCGCAACTTCATGGGCGCGGTCATCGACGAGAAGGCCTTCAAGCGGACGTCCTCGTACATCGAGATGGCGAAGCACGGCGGCGCCGAGGCGGCCATCCTCGCGGGCGGCGAGACGGACCGGAGCGAGGGCTGGTTCGTGCGGCCCACGCTGGTGCAGGTGACCAACCCCCGCCACCGCATCCTCCAGGAGGAGATCTTCGCGCCGGTGGTGGGCCTGTACGTGTACCCGGACGCCCAGTTCGAGGAGGCCCTGCGCGAGTGCGACGAGTGCGCCCCCTACGCGCTCACCGGAGCGGTGTTCGCGCGCGACCGCAAGGTCATCAGCCGGATGATGCACGTGCTGCGGCACACGGCGGGCAACTTCTACGTCAACGACAAGCCCACGGGCGCGGTGGTGGGCCAGCAGCCGTTCGGCGGCTCGCGGGCCTCGGGCACCAATGACAAGGCGGGCTCCCTGCTCAACCTGGTGCGCTGGACGTCTCCGCGCACCATCAAGGAGAACTTCGTCCCGCCCACCCGCGTGCCCTACCCCTACATGGGAGAGTAGGTCCCCGGCCGTTTCAGCCCAGCCGCCCGGCGGAGCTCAGCCGTGCCAGGAGGTGCGGCGTCAATTCCGGACGGAGGGCGGCGAGTGACGCGTCATCCAGGTGCTTCGCCCCCTGGATCCAACTGGCACAGGAGGGCGCGCCACAGGTACACCGGAAGGGCGTCGCCATGTCCCATTCCGTGGTCAGGTAGTTGAACGTCACGGACGCGCCTGGCGCCAGGGGCACGACGGCGCGAAGCCGGGCGTGTCCCGGCCCCTCGCCGAGTTCGATCCGGGCGTTGGGCGAGCACGCGTGATCGATGAAACACCACGGCGCGCCCGGCGACTCCAGATGCAGTTGCTCGCCGACCTGGAGCGTGTGGCGGCCGGGCTCCCGGACCAGGGCGCCGTCGAGCACGAGCAGGATCTCCCCCTGCTCGACGGGCCGGGTCGTGATGACGCAGGCCCCATTGCGGCCAGTGGCCAGGGCAACGAGTGAGTCCATGCGCCTGTTCCTAGGGCCGCACCGACGTCCAGGCGTCGTCGCTCGCGGTGTGCATCCGCTGGAGCCAGTCCAGGAGCGTCACGCCCTGGGCGTTCTGGGTGGCGGGCCGGGACAGCAGGGTGTGGCCCTCGCCCGAGGTGATGAAGGAGCGCGTGTTCGGCAGCGGCGCGAGCACCGTGGTGTCGAGGTCGAGCAGCGCGGTCTCGAACTCGGCCGGCGTCAGTTCGAAGTAGCCGCGGATGGTCTTGTCCTGCAACGAGGACAGGAGCGCCATCCGGTCCTTCGGGTACTTGCGCGCGAGCGCCGGGTAGAGCGCCGAGAAATCATCCTTCACGGCGGGGTCGATGCCGTCGATCACGGCGTCGTAGTTCCAGGCCTTGGCCCAGGCGGTGCGGAGCTCTGGCGCCAGGGCGTCGTTGTCGAACAGCGGACCGGCGTCATCCACGAGGAAGACCCTGGCGTTGGGGAAGGTCGAACGCACGAGCGTGTAGTTGAGCGCCGCGCCGAAGCCGCCCGCGCTCGAACCCGTGACGAGCACCTGCTCGGGCTCGGGCACCGTGGCGGCGATGCGCGCGAGGAACGCCTCGGTGTTCGCCCGGCCCCGGTGGTGGATCGTCTGGGTCTTGGAACCCGCCGTGTAGACCTGGTCCGCGTCACCGATGTGCAGGTCTCCCGTGCAGTACGGGAGGAAGAACAGATTCCAGTCCTTGTACGGGTTGTTCGCGAGCCCCCGGTCCAGGATGGAGCCCTTCAGGGTGTTGTCCTTGAAGGCGTTGAAGAGCGTCTCGGTGAAAGGCCCATGCAGCGAGCGGTTGGACACCAGACACGTGGTGGCGTCCCAGCACGCCCCGCCTCCGCTGAAGTAGATGACCAGGTTCTTGCCGCCCCCCTCCGCGAGATTGCTGCCCAACCCCGTGGGCGTGCCCTCGTCGCAGGTGGATTCGGGGACGGGGACCCAACCCCAGCTACCGGGCCCCGTGGCCACGGGAGGCACCTTGTCCCCACAACCCATGCCCCCCACCGCTACCAGGACGGCGAGCAGCGCCCATGCACTCCGTGTCTCGACTCGGCCACGCATCTTCACGTCCTCGGGAAATGACTGGGGGCGAGGATAGGCAAGAGCCGGGGCGCACTCCATCGCCATGGTGGGGGCGGACGAGCGCTCGGCCGGATACCGCGAAACGTCAGTCGCCGGTTGTAGGGTGCCCGCGCCCGAGCAGGGTGCTCCGGGCTTCACCCTGAGGACTTCCCGCATGAAACCCCGTTTCGCCAGAAGCGCCCGCCGCGCGTCCCTCCTCCGCGCCTTCTGTTGTGTGCTCCTTCCCCTCTCGGCCTGTGACGACACCGAGGTCGAGCCCCCCACCCCGCCCGGGCCCGCCCCCACGCGCACGCTGCGGCTGCTCCAGACGAGCGATCTCCACACCCACATCCAGCCCTGGGACTACTTCACCGGCAAGCAGGACGCGCAGCGCGGCCTGGCCAAGGTCGCCACGCTCGTGAAGCAGGCGCGCGAGGAGAACCCGGAGTGCAACCTGCTGCTCGACACGGGTGACACCCTGCAGGGCAACCCCATGGGCACCTACTACGCCCTGGTGGACAACGCGCCCAAGCACCCCATGGCGGTGGCCATGAACGCCCTGCGCTACGACGCCATGGCGCTGGGCAACCACGAGTTCAACTACGGCCTCGACGTGCTCGGCAAGTTCAAGGGCGAGTTGGACTTCCCCTTGCTCGGCGCCAACGTGCGCCACGCGTCCGACGGCAGTGAGGCCTTCTCCCCCTACCTCATCAAGGACGTGTGCGGCGTGAAGGTCGGCATCCTCGGTCTGGTGACGCCGGGAGTGAAGACCTGGGAGCGTCCGGAGAACATCACCGGCCTGAGCTTCGACGATCCACTGGAGACGGCGCGCGCGTACGTGCCGAAGATGAGGCAGGCCGGCGCGGACGTGGTGGTCGTGGCCATCCACAGCGGCCCGGACAAGCAGCCCACGGGCAACGCGAACGAGCCGGCGAGCTGGCTCGAGGACTACGCGGACCCGACGAAGTGGGTGGACCGGGCCAACCTGCCCGGCGAGAACGAGGCCGTGCAGATCGCCCAGCAGGTCGAGGGCATCGATGTGCTGCTCACCGGCCACACCCATCAGCCCATTCCCAAGATGCTGGTCAAGAACACCCAGGGACAGGACGTGCTGCTCATCCAGCCCAACCGCTGGGGCAGCCACCTGGGGCAGGTGGACCTGAGCCTCGTGCAGACCGACGGCCGCTGGAAGGTCGACGGCAAGGACTCGCTCTTGCGCAAGGTGGACGACAGCGTCGCGGTGGACGCGCAGGTGGACGCGCTCACCCGGAGCTACCACGAGGCCACGCTCACCTACGTGAACGCCCGCATCGGCACCACCAGCAAGCCCTTCCCCGGCGGCTTCGCGGCACGCTACGTGGACAGCGCGCTGGGAGACCTCATCAACACCGTGCAGGAGGAGGCCGCCGCGGAGAGCGGCTACCCGGTGGACTTCTCGCTCGCGGCCCTCTTCACCAATGAGGGCCAGCTCCCCGCGGGAGACATCACCCTGCGCGATGCCTACAGCATCTACATCTACGACAACACGCTGTACGTGATGGAGATCGACGGCTCCATCCTGCGCCGCTCCCTGGAGCACAACGCGAAGTACTTCGCTCCGTGGAACCCGGGCGCCCCGCCGGATGCCGCCAGGCCGGAGACGGCCAAGGTGAGCACCGTGGCCGACTACAACTGGGACATGTACTCGCGCATCGAGTACGGCTACGACCTCACCCGGCCCGCGGGCTCGCGTCTCACCCACCTGCGCTTCAAGGGCAAGGACGTGGCCGACACGGACATGTTCACCGTCGCCGTCAACAACTACCGGGGCGGTGGCGGAGGCGGCTACTCCATGTTCAAGGAGGGCAGGCTGCTGTGGACCTCGGCCGATGGCGTGCGCGAGTACATCGCCCGCTACGTGGAAGCCCACCCCAATCTCGACCCGGACAGCGTGAACACGTGCAACTTCGTGCTCTCGCCGGACGTGTACACCCACTTCTACGGGACCACGCTCGGCCCGGCGAAGTGCTCGCCGTAGGCGCCCCGCTCACGCCGTAGGCAGAAGGCCGGTGCGGGGGAGACGGACCGTGAACGTGGTCCCCTCCCCCTCCCGGGAGCGCACCTCGATGGAGCCGCCATGGGCCTCCACGATGCGCCGGGTGATGAAGAGCCCGAGCCCCACGCTGCCCGGCGTGCCCCCCCCCGCGCGCCTGCCCCGGCGAAAGGGCTCGAACAGGGAGGGCAGATCCTCGTCCGAGATGGGCACGCCCTCGTTGTGGATGGACAGCCGGACCTCGCCGTCCATCCCCCGCGAATCCACTCGCACCGGACTCGTCGGGGGGCTGTGCTGTACGGCGTTGCCCACCAGGTTGGTGATGACCTGGGCGATGCGATCCGCGTCCCACGCCCCCTGGGCGTCGCCCTCGGTGTGAAAGAGGATGCGCCGCCCGGGGTGCGCGAGCTGCACCTCCTCCACCACGTGCCGGGCCAGCTCGTGGAAGTCCAGCGGCTTGGGCTCCACCGGGATGCCGTCCACGCGCGCCTGGGTGGAGTCGAGCAGATCCCGGATCATCCGCAGCGCCCGGTCCGCCGCCGAGTAGATGCGGCGCACGCTCTTCTCCTGCCAGTCCTCGAGCCCGGGGCGCTTCTTGAGGAGGGCCGCGGCGGACATGGAGATGGCGGAGATGGGGTTGCGCAGATCGTGGGACACCACGGCCACCAGATCCTCGCGGATGCGCACCGCGTCCCGCGCCCGCTGGAAGAGCTCCGCGTTCTCGATGGCCAGCGCGGTGCGGTCGGCGATCTCCCGGAAGAGGATGAGGTCATCCTCGCTATAGAGCGGAGGCGCGAGCCGGTAGAGCATCAACAAGCCCAGGCTCCTGCCAGGAGCGCGGATGGGCAGGACGGCGAGACAGAGGGGCCGAAGCTGCCGCAGGTAGTCCTGGTAGCCGGCGGGCAGCGGCCGGAGGAGCTGCTCCACTGCCTGCGCGGTGAGGGGAGAGAGGAGCATGGGGGTCCCCGAGGCCAGCACCTGGGCCGAAATGCCCTCGTGGATGGGACGCGGCTGAGCCATCAGGAGCGCCCGGGTGCGCGCCTCCACGTCCGCGTCACGGGCGTACACCGCGCGCGCCTCCAGCGATTGCCCGTCCTCGGACACCAGCCGCAAGGTGCACACGTCCCCCACGCGCTCCGCCAATTGACGGCACGTGGTGTCCAGGATGGACTCCAGGGACAACCGGGATTCGGCCAGGGCCCGCGACAGGCCGACGAGCACCGCCAGACGCGCGCGCTCCCCCTCCACTTCCCGCAGCAGCCGCTCGCGCTCGGCCTCGGCCTCCTGCTGTTGGGTGACATCATGGATGATGAGGACGGCGCCCGCCGGAGTGCCATCCGGCTGGCGCAGGGGCGAGGCCGTTCCCTCCAACGTGCGCGTCAGGCCATCGGGCGCGTGCACCTTCCAGCGCGCGTTGACGACGGTCTCGCCTCGCACCGCGCGGAAGAGAGGCGTCTGCTCCTCGGCCAGGGGCTCTCCGTCCAGCGAGAACAACCCGTAGACACGCCCCCACTCGGGCGAGGCCAGCTCGCGCGCGGGCACTCCGTGGTAGCGCTCGGCCGCGGGGTTGAAGACGCGCAGCACGCCCCGCGCGTCCGCCATGAGGATGCCCTCACCGCTCTGCTCGATGATGAGCCGCAGGAGCGTGCGCTGCGCCTCCGCGTCCTGGCGCGCCTCGGTCTCCCGCTCGAGCAGCCGCGCCCGCTCCTCCGAGGACTCCTGGAGCGCACGGGCCATGCCCGCGAAGGTGCTGGCGAACGTCTGGAGTTCCCGAGGACCCGCGGCCGGCACCGCGGCGTCGAAGTCACCGGCGCGCAGGGCACTCGCCGTCCGGGTGAGGGCCAGCACCGGGCGGGACAGGCGGCGCGCGAAGAGGAAGGAGAGCCCCACGGTGCTCAGCACCAGGGCGGCGGACGCCTCGGCCACCCGGCGGCCCAGGCCGCGTGCCGGTGCGAAGGCCTCCTTCTGGGAGATGTGGGCCATGATGCATCCCCCCCCCATCTCATCCACATACCGGAAGGCATGGATGACCCCGACTCCGCGGTAGTCCGGCGCCAGCACCTCCGCGTCCTGCCCCGACAGACACTCGAGCATCGGCCGCGCGTCGATGGGGTGACTCTCCCCGGAGTGTCCGGGGTACTTCGGCCTGGTGAGGAAGAAGCCCTGGGCGTCCGCCAGGAAGGTCTCTCCGGACTCGCCCAGCCCGTAGCGATCCTGGAAGAGGACGTCGAGGGTGCTCACGTCGAAGCGCAGTCCCAGCAGGGACTCTCCCCAGGGCACGACGAGCTCATAGGCGCGCGGGGCATTGTCCCGCCTCGGCTCGAAGCGCACCCACTGGCCCGGTGGCAGCGGCCGCAATTCCTCCTCCGTGGAGGACGGAGCGCCCACGCGCACCAGGCCCAGGGAGAGCACCTCCAGGCGGGCCGTCATCCCGCCCTCGGTGACCGTGAAATCACCCAGCGCGCGCTCGTAACACTCCCGCCGCTCGCGCTCCGACGGCCCCGAGCACTGCTTGTCCACGAGCGACAGGAAGCCGGTGGCACGCTCGCGCTGCCGGAAGAGCCGGTTGAGCAGGGCCTGCTCGCGCGCCTTCGCGGAGATCTTCACCGCCCGGATGGCGTCCTGGATCAGCACCTCGCTCGCGGCGCGATAGGACAACCAGCTCAGCACCACCGTCGACACCACGACGGGCGTCACCATCAGCAGCAGGAAGAGCGAGCGGAAGGAAAGGGAACGCATGGTCCTCGGCCAGGAGAAGCAGCGCACCGAGGCCTCGCGTCGGCGCCACACGGGCATAGCGCAGGCGGACCCTGGAATGCTGGTCTATCGGGGCCAGTGTCCCCCTCGGAACTTCCTCGCCTGAACAATGGAGGGGCTATGCTACCGCGCCATGCCTACTCCTCACATCTCCGCCGCGCGGGGAGACTTCGCCGACGTGGTGATCATGCCCGGCGATCCGCTGCGCGCCCGCCACATCTCCCAGCGATTCCTCCAGGACGCGCGCGAGGTCACCTCGGTGCGCAACATGCTCGGCTACACGGGCACCCACAAGGGACGCCCCCTGTCCGTCATGGGACACGGCATGGGCATTCCCTCGCTCTCCATCTACACCACCGAGCTCATCCGCGAGTACGGCGTGCGCGTCATCATCCGCGTGGGGAGCTGTGGGGCCATCCGCCCGGACGTGAAGGTGCGCGACATCATCGTGGCCACGGCCGCGGGCACCGACTCCCAGGTCAACCGCCTGCGCCTGGGCGGCCACGACTTCCCCGCCGTGGCGGACTTCGCCCTGGCGCGCCAGGCGGTGGAGGCCGCCGAGAAGCGCCAGCGCCCCGTGCGCGTGGGCTCCGTCTTCACCTCGGATCTCTTCTACTCACCGCCCGGAGAGAAGGAGAAGAACGAGGTGTACGCCCGCATGGGCATGCTCGCCGTGGAGATGGAGGTGGCGGGCCTCTACGGCGTCACGGCCGAGTTCGGCGCGCGCTCGCTCGCGTTGCTGACCGTGTCCGACCACCTGCTCACCCACGAGTCCCTGAGCGCCGCGGACCGCCAGACCACGTTCGACGAGATGATCGAACTGGCGCTGGACGTGGCGGCCGCTCAGTAGGCTCCGGTGCGCCGCACCACCGCTGGCAGCGTCTTGACGAGGATTTCCAGGTCCAGCCAGAGCGACCAGCGGTGGATGTACTCACAGTCGAGCCGCACCACCTCCTCGAAGTCGGTGATGGAGCTGCGGCCACTGACCTGCCACAGGCCGGTGATGCCCGGACGGGCGCCCAGCCGGCCGAAGTGGTGGTCGCGGTAGGTGGCCAGGTCCGACTCGAAGAAGGGCCGGGGCCCCACCACGGACATGTCCCCGCGCAGCACGTTGAAGAGCTGGGGCAGCTCGTCCAGGCTCCACTTGCGCAGGAAGGTCCCCACGCGGGTGACGCGCGGATCATTGGGAATCTTGAACAGGCGCGCGTCACCGCTCGTGTTGAGGTGCGCGAGCTTGGCCTTCTCCGCGTCCGCGCCCACGCGCATGGTGCGGAACTTCATCATGCGGAAGGTCCGGCCTCCGCGCCCCACCCGCTCCTGGGCGAAGAAGACGGGCCCGCGCGAGTCGAGCTTGATGGCCGCCGCGATGAGCGCGAGCAGCGGGGAGATGAGCAGCAGCCCGAGTCCCGCGCCCAGCAGATCCACTCCCCGCTTCACCCACAACTGCTGCGCGCGCAGGGACGGCAGCGTCAGCTCCATGAAGGACTGGGAGCGGTAGGAAATGGGCGAGGGGCGCACCCAGCCGAGCCGGTCATAGCGGGACACGGCCAGCAGCCGCACTCCGGCGGATTCCACCGCCTCCAACATCAGCTTGAGCTGCGCGTCGTCCACGGTGCCGCAGAGCACCACCGTGTCCACGGCGTTGTGCTGCAGCACGTTCCACAGGTCGTCCACGGTGCCGAGCACGTCCGGACGCGCGTCCGGCCCCTCGGAGCGAAGGGAGATCCACCCCACCATGTCCAGCACGCCGAAGTGCGTCAGCCGCTCGTGCACGCGGCGGCTGTCGGGTGCGTCCGGCTCGCCCACCAGCACCACGCGCTCGGCGGGAGAGTGGAAGAGTGGAATGCGGATGAGCCGGGCGATGAGCCGATCGAGCGCCCCGCGCGCCAGGAGCAGCGCGGTCCCCAGGCCCACCACCGCCGTGAGGTAGTGCACCACCACGGGCGCGAGGCCGCGCAGCCACAAGTCGCGCCAGAGCACGAGGCCCACCGCGAGCAGCACGCCACTGATGAGTTTCCGGGGCGAGCGCCAAGCATCTCCCGAGTGATACGCCCCCGCCACGGCGAGGCCCACCACGAGCGCGGCCCCCATCTGCCATCCGCCCGCGGAGCCCAGGGGAGGCACGGCCCAGCGCGTGGCCGCGTCGAGCGGTTCCAGGCGGTGGCTGGTCTGCATCGTGTTCACGGCGGCGCGTGCCAGGACGAAGGCCGCCACGTCCGCGGCCAGCAACAGCACCACGCGCGCCGTGGCACGGATCGCATGCATGAGCAGGGTGCGGGACGCCCGGCGTTGCAGGATGACCCGGGGGGGCACCAGCCAGAGGGACTTGACCGCGGCGAAACGCCCCGACGCGGTCAGCTTGCCAAGAGGAGGAACGGGGGTGCTCACTCACGCATCTTGTCCTTGGCTTCCCTCTTAGTCCACGGGGTCTGCTTTGGACGCTCGCCGCTCCTGATGGATTGAAAACTTCCGTGGACCGCGATGGCCTCCATCCGACCGCGTGGGTGTGCCCGCACGGACTGGGAGCGAAATTGTCACGTGCCAGCGCATGCTCCCAGACTTGTCAAGCCAGCACTCGTCTGCCCGCCTGTTCGCAGGTGTTCTGTCCGCTGTGACGGATGTCTTGACAACATGACGGAGGAAGGTCCATGCTGCCGCCCGCAATGATCTCCGTGACCCTGGCCTGTCGAATGTTGATGCCGAGTGGTGGGCGCCCGCCCGCCACCGGTTGACCGACGTTCGTCAACCCGTGGCGCGCAAGCGGAGCCCACCATCCCCACGAGGGGTCGGTGGGCTCGGTCGTTTCAGGGCTACCGGTGTCCTCGTGGCGATTTCCCACCCGAGGAGCACCCATGAGCACCCAACCGACGAAGCCGCAGCATTTCGAGACCCTGTCCCTGCACGCGGGCTACGAGCCCGAGCCCACCACGGGCTCGCGCGCGGTGCCCATCTACCAGACGACGAGCTACCGCTTCCGCAACGCCCAGCACGCCGCGGACCTGTTCTCCCTCAAGGAGCCGGGCAACATCTACTCGCGCATCACCAACCCCACCACGGACGTCTTCGAGAAGCGCATCGCGGCACTCGAGGGCGGCGTGGGCGCGCTGGCGGTGGCGTCGGGCCAGGCGGCGGAAACACTCGCGCTGCTCAACATCCTCAAGGCCGGTGACGAGTTCGTCTCGGGCACGAGCCTCTACGGTGGCACGTACAACCTCTTCAAGGTGACGCTGCCGCGGCTGGGCATCCAGGCGCGCTTCGTGGACGTGAACAACCCGGACGCGGTGCGCGCGGCCATCGGGCCCAAGACGAAGGCGCTCTACATCGAGGCCATTGGCAACCCGCGGCTGGACATCCCGGACTTCGAGACGTTGGGCGCCATCGCACGCGACGCGGGCATCCCCCTCATCGTGGACAACACGGCCTTGTCCCCGGCCCTCTTCAATCCGCTGCGCCACGGGGCGAACATCGTGGTGCACAGCGCGACGAAGTACATCGGCGGCCACGGCACCTCCATTGGCGGCGTCATCGTGGATGGCGGCACCTTCCCCTGGAACAATGGCCGCTTCCCCGAGTTCACCGAGCCCAACCCCAGCTACCATGGCCTGCGCCTGCACGACACGCTCGGCGCGGCGGCGTACATCGCCAAGGCGCGGCTGGAGGGATTGAGGGATCTCGGTCCCGCGCTCAGCCCCTTCAACGCCCATGCCTTCATCCTCGGCCTGGAGACGCTGAAGCTGCGCGTGGAGCGCCACTCGCAGAACGCGCTGGCCGTGGCCCGGTGGCTGCGCCAGCACCCGAAGGTGGAGTGGGTGCGCTACCCGGGCCTCGAGGAGGATCCCGCCTTCCCGCTCGCGAAGAAGTACCTGCGCAGCGGCTCGGGAGGACTCGTGGCGTTCGGGGTGCGCGGCGGCGTGGACGCGGGACGCCAGCTCATCGACGGCGTGAAGCTCTGGAGCCTGCTCGCCAACATCGGTGACACGCGCTCGCTCATCATCCACCCGGCGAGCACCACGCATCAGCAACTCACGCCCGAGGAGCGGTTGAGCACCGGCGTGACGGACGGACTCGTGCGGCTGTCGGTGGGCCTGGAGCACATCGACGACATCGCGGCGGATCTGGAGCAGGCGCTCTCGGCGGCCTGACCCGACCCCTCATTCCAGGAGCGCTCCCATGTCCGCCTCCCGTGTCTTCGATATTCCCCTGCCCGACCTACCCCTCGAGGCGGGCGCTCGGGTCCAGTCCCATGTCGCGCGGGGCTGGTGGTGGGGGCCCGAGGGAGATCTCCCCTGGCTCCAATCGCGCGCCCTCCTCCTGTCCGAGGAGAGCGTGCACGCCCATGCCCTGCGCGTCGTGCGCCGGGCGCGGGACGAATCACAGGAGTTCGCGCCCCCCAGGGACGCCCTGCCCCCCGAGCCCTCCGTTCCCACCGTGCTGCTCATCCACGCCCTCACCGGAGACATGCGCGCCGGCGGGCCGGGGGGCTGGTGGGAGCCCGTCATCGGACCGGGCCGCGCGCTCGACCCCGAGCACGTGCGGCTGTTGTGTTTCAACAACCTGGGCTCGTGTTACGGCAGCTCCGGCCCGGCGGACGAGGGCTTTCCCCGGCGCGTGGACGATCGGCGCTTCGGACCCCCCGCGCCCCTGCCCAAGGGGGATTTGCGGATCGACGAGGCACCGCTGCCCGCGACCCTCACCCCGTGGGATCAGGCCCGCGCCATCCTCCAGGCCCTGGATGCGCTGGGCATCGAGCGCGTGTCGCTCGTCACGGGCGGCTCCGTGGGGGGGATGATCGTCCTGTGCCTCGCGGTGCTCGCCCCCGAGCGTTTCGAGCGCATCGCCCCCATCGCGACCACGCGGGCGTCGAGCGCGTGGCTCATCGGATGGAACCACGTGGCGCGGCAGGCGCTGTTGCTCGACCCGGACTTTCCCGAGGCGCCCGCCCGGGGATTGGAGCTGGCGCGGCAACTCGCCACCCTCACGTACCGCGCGGAAGCCGGGCTGGACGCGCGTCACGGCCGGTCCCCGGATTGGTCCTCCCGCGCGCTGTATCCCCTCCAGAGCTACCTGGAACACCAGGGCACGAAGCTGCGCGCGCGCTTCGATGCCCGCTCCTACCTGGCGCTGCTCGGAGCCATGGATCACCACGACCTCGAGCGCGCACCCGAGCCGGGAATCCAGGACGGATGGGGCGTCGCGCGCATCCGGGCCAGCGCCTTGTGCGTGGGCATCGCGGAGGATCAGCTCTTCTTCCCCGAGCACATGAAGCGCCTGGCCGAGCGCCTGCGCGCGAGCGGACGGCACGCGGAGTACGCCGAGTTCTCCAGTCCCCATGGGCACGATGGCTTCCTCATCGAGTGGACGCAGCTCGACGGGCTGTTGCGGCGCGCGCTCACCCTGCCCCCGAGCCCCGAGACGGAGGAGCCCCGGCTCGAAACCGGAGAGCCCCCCACGGAGGTGAACCTGCTGCTGCTCGGGCGGGGCACCGTCGGCGGGCACCTGCTGGAGCAACTGCGGGAACAGGCGCCCAGACTCGCCCAGGCCCAGGGACTGGCGCTGCGGGTGGCCGGCATCGTCGACACCCGGCACCTGCTGTTCGACCCGGGGGGAGTTGCCCTGGCGCGGTGGCGCGAACGGCTTGATGAGACCCACCGCGAGGACGCGGGGACGGGGCCCCTGCTGGGCACGTTGGAGCGGCTGCGCCGACTCCCCCATCCCGTGCTCGTGGACTGCACCGCGGCCGACGGCATGGGCCCGCTCTACGCGGAGGCCTTCCAGCGAGGCATCCACGTCGTCACCGCGAACAAGAAGCCCCTGACGCTACCCTGGGGAGAGCGGCAGCGGCTGCTCGGCATGGCGCGCGCCCACCGGAGGGCCTGGCACTACGAGGCCACCGTGGGCGCGAGCCTGCCCGTCATCCGCACGCTCGCGGACCTGGTGCGCACGGGAGACCGGGTGCGCCGCATCGAGGGCTGCCTGTCCGGCACACTGGGTTTCCTGAGCGAACAGCTCACCGAGGGAGTGCCCCTGTCGCGGGCCGTGCGGCTCGCCCGGGAGCGCGGCTACACCGAGCCCCATCCGCGCGAGGACCTGCTGGGCGTGGACGTGGCGCGCAAGGCGCTCATCCTCGCCCGGGAGCTGGGGCTGGAGGTATCCCAGGAGGACGTCGAGGTGGAGTCCTTCGTGCCCCGGGAGCTGCTCGAGGAGGAGGACGTGGAGCGCTTCCTGCGCTCGCTGGAGCCCCTGGATGAAACCTTCGCCTCGCGGCTCGAGGGAGTGCGCGCCGAGAACCGGGTGCTGCGCTACCTGGCGCGCATCGAGCCGCCGCGGGAGGGGGGACAGCGCGCGGTATTGCGAGTGGGGCCGCTCGCCGTGACCCGGGAACATCCAGCGGCGCGCCTGCGTGGCACGGAGGCCTTCGTGGCCTTCACCACCGAGCGGCACGCGGAGTGGCCCCTGCTCGTGCAGGGCGCGGGCGCGGGCGGCGCCGTCACCGCGGCGGGCGTGCTCGCCGACATCCTGGAGGTGGCGCGCCAGGCCTCAGGTGCGCGCGGCGAAGACGGGCGCCTCTGACTCCCGGGTGAAGGCCCGGAGCTTGCGGTAGTCCTCGTACTCGGCCTGGATCGTCAGCGCGTCACCCGCCTCGATGCGGGTGTCTCCGGAGGGATGCAACCGCTCGGCCCGTTCTCCCCGGCGGCGCATGGACAGCGTCAGCCCACCGAAGCGGTCGCGCACCTCGGAGATGCTCATGCCCGGCAGGCCCTCGCGCGCCTCGAAGACGGACACCACCATCAGGTGGGTGCCAATGCGAAACGAGTGGATGATGCGCGGATCCAACGCCGCCAGCGCCATGGCGGGCGCCGCCAGCGACGAGCTGCTCAGGGCCTCGGCCTTGAAGGTGTCACGCACCTTGGCCACCAGGTCGTCATCGAAGAGCCGGATGACCACGCGGATGTCCGGGTTCATCTTGCGCGCGTCCAGGGCGATGTTGAGGTTGGCCAGGTCATCGTCCGTGGAACAGACGATGGCGGCCGCCTTCATCACATTGGTGCGCGGCAGGCACTGGTGGCTGCGGATGTCGTCGATGAGCAACGGCACCTGCTCGTCGCGCAGCACCGCCACGAACGCCGCCTCCTCGCGCTTCTCCACCACCACCACGTCCTTGCCCAACGCCCGGAGCTGGGCCACCACGCGGTAGCCCACGCGTCCCGCGCCACACACCACCACATGTCCCGTCAACGTCTCGGCGATCACCTCGAACCACTCCTTGTCCTGCCGGTGCCTCGCGAAGAAGAGGTAGGCGAAGCGCACCACGCCGTCCACCAGCACCGCGATGCCCACGGGGGGGATGACCATGTCGACGAACATCAACAGGGTGTCGTCCACGTCCAGGTACGGCTGACCGTAGAGCAGGAAGTAGACGTGGCGCAGCGCCTTGCCCAGGCTCACGTGGAGCCCTTCCGGCGTCACGTGCCGCCACCGGTAGAGCAGCGGCATGAGCCCGAAGAGCACCACCGCCATGAGCATCGTGGGGCGGAAGCGCTTGAGCAGCGCCCGGAGGTAGCGCAGGTTCATCACCAGGCGGCGACGCGCGTTCAGCATCGGCCCCTAGGTACCACGCCCTCCGAGGCCTCGGCCACCGGATGCTGCCCCCCAGAGCCGGCTCAGGCGCCCGTGGGGGTGATGCCGACGTTCGAGTCCTGCTTGCGGTTGCGCTCGATGATCCACACCGCCAGCACGCCCATCTCGTAGCAGAGCAGCATGGGCCCGGCCATGAGCGACAGGTTCACCACGTCCCCCGTGGGAGTGAGGACGGCCGCTGCGATGAGGCACACCACGAACGCGTGCCGCTGGTACTTCATCAGGAAGCTGGCCTTCACGATGCCCACGAGCCCCAGCAGCGCCATCACCAGCGGCAGCTCGAAGATGATGCCGAAGGACAGGATGAGCAGCAGCACCAGCGACAGTTGCTCGTCCATGGTGAGCATGGGCCGAGTCCAGGCCTGCGCCACGTAGCGCGCCTTGCCCAGCGCCAGCTCCTTCTCCATCCGCCACAGGCCCGCCAGTTCCTCGGCGCGCGTGGGCGCCGCTCCGGCCAGCAGACTCGCCGCCTCGTCCATGGCACCCGCCGAGACGCCGAAGTCCTCTCTCGCGAACGCCTCCACCGCCTCCGCGCGCTTCTCCACCGACTGCCGCAGCGCCAGGCGCGCGGGCTGCGAGGGGAAGCCCGCCGCCGTCGCGTCGATCAGCAGGCCCAGCCCCGACAGCCGCGCCTCCAGTTCCACCTTCTCCGAGGGCGCGCGCGAGGCCTCGGGCACCTGCCCCTCACCGGATTCCTTCAAGCCCGTGCTCGCCTCCAGGGCCAGCTTTCCCGCGCGCTCGGCCTCGCCGATGCGCAGGAAGCGCAGCGCGTCATCCGCCCGCAGCCGCCCCACCTCCAGCCGCTGCGCCGTGGCCGTACTCTCCTCCTCGTTGAGGAGGAACTTGAACATGGAGGGCAACACCGCGAAGTAGCAGAACAGCGCGCCGAGCAGGAACGCCATCGAGCCCAGGAACACGAAGGGCGAGGCGTAGCGGCGCTCTTCCGGGTAGAGCCCCGGCGACACGAAGCCCCAGATCTGCCAGAGGAGGACGGGCGTCGTGAGGAAGATGCCGCAGTAGACGCCCACCTTCATCAGGACGTTGATCTCCTCGATGCCCGACGTGTAGACGAGCGCGCGCCCGTCTGGCGGAAGCGCATCGAGCACCGGCCGCATGAGCAGGCCGAAGATGGGCCGGGCGAACACCAGCGCCACGGCCCCGAGCACCAACACCGCGCCCACGCACTTGAGCAGGCGGGAGCGGAGCTCCGACAGGTGCTCCATCAAACTCATCCGAAAGTCGTTTTCCACGGGCGCGAATCTCGAGGGCTAGCCGCTCTTGGAGGGATCATTCACCACCGGGGACTCCCCCGAGGTGACGACGGCGGGCGTTTCAGCGGCGGGGGCTTCCACGGGCACGGGCACGGCCTCGGGCGCGGGGAGCGAGGACAACGCCGTGGAGGGCACCGGCGAGGGCAGCGCGGCCGGAAAACCCATGGGGACCGGGGGACGTGGCTCGTCCTGGAATTCCTGGTCCATCTTGTAGAACTCCCGCTCCACCACGGTGCGAACATCATCCGTCTGCCGGCGGAACTCGCGCACGAACTTGCCGATGGCGCGCGCGAACTCGGGCAGCCGCTGGGGGCCGAGCACGATCAACGCCGCCACCATGATGAAGATGAGTTCGCCTGCGCCGATGTTGAACATGAAGGGGAACTCCCGAAGAGGCGCCAGGGGTTATCGCGCCCCGAGCGGCGCGGTGCAACCCGATTGGCCCGGGGCATGTCCGCCTGCCTACCCTTCCGGGAGGGGCGGAGGGCCCCAGGCTCACACCTTGAAGCGGCGGCTCTCCGCGCGCAGGACCTCGGACTGACGCTGCAGGCTGTCGATCGCCTCTTCCAGGGCCTTCACCGAGCGCGTCTGGTGGTCGGACACCCCCTGGATGGCCTCCACCGCCTTGAGCACCTGCTCGCTGCCCTTGGTCTGCTCCTTCTGGGCGCGGTTGAGGTGGGTGACCATCTCGTTGATGTTCTCGATGGAGCGGGTGATCTGCTTGCTGCCGTGCGCCTGCTCCTGGCTGCTTCTCTGCACGTGGGCGGTGATGGCCTTCATCCGCTCGGCGCTGTTCATGATCTGCTCGCCGCCCTTGGCCTGCTCGTTGGAGGCCTTGGAGATCATGAGCACCGTCTCGGAGATGCGCTGGATGGCCTGGGTCACCTGCCGGCTGCCGCGCGCCTGCTCCACCGTGGCGCTGGCGATGGCCTTCACCATCTGCGTGGACTTCTGCGCGCTGTCGTTGATCTTGCGCAGGGTGCCCTCCGCCTCGCGGCCCAGTTGCACGCCCTCCTCCACGTTGCGCACGCCCTGGTTCATCACCTGCACGGCGTTGCGGCTCTCCTCCTGCACCCCGCTGATGAGGTCGGCGATCTCCTTGGTGGACTTGCCGGTGCGGTCGGCCAGGTCCTTGATTTCATCCGCCACCACCGCGAAGCCCTTGCCGTGCTCGCCCGACTGCGCGGCGATGATGGCCGCGTTGAGCGCGAGCAGGTTGGTCTGCTCGGCCACGTCGTCGATGACGTTGAGGATGTTGCCGATCTCCGAGATGCGCTTGCCCAGGCTGTCGATGACGCCCGCGGCCGCGCGGCTGTTCTCCTTGATGCGGTCCATGCCCTGCATCGTCTTGCGCAGGGCCTCCACGCCCGTCTTGGCGTCCTCGGACACCTGCTCGGACAGGCGCGCCGTCTCGTTGGCGTTGGCCTCCACCTGCCCGATGGCGTTGTCCATCTGGCCGATGGACGTGCTGGTCTCCTCGGTGGAGTCGCGCAGCTCGTCGATGTTCTTGGCCACTTCCTTGATGGAGAACGTCATCTCCTCGATGGCGCTCGTGGTCTCCTCCACGCTGCCCGCCATGGCCTGGACGTTCTCCGCCACCTCGTCGTTGGTGGCCGCCATCTCCATGATGGAGGAGCTGCTCTCCTCGGCGCTCTGGTAGAGCACCTCCACGTTCTCCGCGATGCCGCGCAAGGACGCGAGCATCTCCTCCATGGACGAGGACGTCTCCGTCACCCGGCCCTGGATGGTGGCCGCGCCCGAGGACACCGTGGTGCCCGCGCGGGACAGTTGCTCGATGACGTTGGAGACCACCTCGGACACGCCCCTCACCTGGCCGAGCGTCTTGCGCAGGGACTGGCCGATGCCGTCGAGCGCCTCGGCGAGCGCGCCCAGCTCCCCTCCGGTGTCCAGCGCCACGCGGCTGGTGAGGTCTCCCTCGGCCATCTTGCGCGCCACCGCCATCATGCGATCCAACGGCTGGAGGATGCGCCGGTGCGTGACGTAGAAGACGAGCGCCACCACCAGCACCAGGCCGATGCTGAACACCGTCACCAGCACGACCCGCAGTTCGCCGAGCATGGAGCGCAGGGGCTCGAAGCTCACCACCAACACGAGGCGACACCGCGGGAAGTTCGCGTTGCAGGCGCCATCGGGGATCAAACCCGAGAAGAGCCAATCCCCATTGGGCAGTTCGAGGGAGCCCTCCCCCTCCGCGCGGACAAGCTGGTCCTTCCACGAGGAGGAGGTCGTGGGCTGAGGGCCGCTCTCCAGCATGATGTCGCCGTCGGAGACGATGGCGGCATACGTGAAGTCCTTATCGGCGCCGAGCAGTCCGCCCATGAGGCGCATGGCGCGCATGTCCTTGTTCTGGACCTTCTCTTGATCCGGCCACGAGAGGATGTCCGTGACTTCCTGGATCTTGGCGCGGCCATGCTCCTTGAGCCGACTCTCGAGATACGACGAGAGCCGCCAGGACATGGCCACGTACAGCACGGCCATGATGGCCACCAGGGCCCCGGTGAAGTTGAGGAAGAGCGTGAGGCGGAGACCGGACTTTTTTACGCGTCGGAGCAAGGCCGGACGACTGTAGGAAGGTTGGCCCTCGAAGGGCAAGAAACCGACGGCCCCTCCCCACCTTGTCCGCAAGGCGGGCAGGCACCTGGACTTTGGCCGCGCCATACTACAGAAGTGGGAGCCCGCGCGATGACCCAGACGCTGCTGCTGACCAATCCCCTCTTCCTCCAGCATGACCCCGGCCCGCAACATCCCGAGTGCCCCGGGCGCCTGACGCGCATCCTGGAGCTGCTGGAGCGACACCCCATCCCCGGGACCGAGTGGCGTGTCCCGCGACCGGCCACCGAGGGGGAACTCGCCGCCGTGCACACCCCCCGGCTGCTCGCCTACCTGAAAAGTCTCCAGGGAAGGAGCGTGGAGATCGACGAGGACACGGGGACATCGCCGGCCAGCTACGACGCGGCGCTCCTGGCGGCGGGGGCCTCCATCCAGGCGGTGGAGGAAGTGATGGCGGGCCGGGCGCGCAACGCCTTCGCGCTGGGACGGCCTCCGGGGCACCACGCCGAGCCGGATCAGGCCATGGGCTTCTGCCTGTTCAACAACGCGGCCATCGCCGCGGAGGCCGCGCGCCGCCAGGGAGCCCAGCGCGTGCTCATCTTCGACTGGGACGTGCACCACGGCAACGGCACCCAGGGCGCCTTCTGGAAGCGCCCGGACGTGCTCTATATGTCGGCGCACCAGCACCCCTACTACCCGCACTCGGGCGCGCCCGACGAGATCGGCGAGGGCGCTGGCACGGGCTATACCGTCAATTGTGGCCTGCCCGGTGGCGCCACGGACGCGGACTACGGCGCGCTCTGCGAGGAGCTGTTCCTGCCGGTGGCCCGCGACTACCGGCCGGACCTGGTGATCATCTCCGCGGGGTTCGACGCCCACCGCGAGGATCCCATTGGCGGCATGGTGCTCACCGAGCGGGGCTTCGCCGCCATGTGCACGGCCTTCAAGGACCTGGCCCAGGACGTGTGCGGCGGCCGGATGGTGATGCTGCTCGAGGGCGGCTATTCACTCGAGGGGCTGTCGCGCTCGGTGTACGCCTGTATCGAGGTCCTGGCGGAGCACACACGGGAGCGCTTTGCCACGACGGGCATCTCGCGAGACGCGGCGGCGGCGCTGCGCATCAGCCGCGCGGCGCTCGCGCCCCATTGGCCCGCGCTGGGCCGGTGAAACATTCATCCAGGAGCGGAGTGAGACGTGGATCGTGAAGCCGTGGAGAAGTTGCAGCGCGCCGGATTGAAGCTGGAGCAGCCCGAGCTGCTGCGGGTGCCCATCCAACGCGACGAGCAGCAACAGGTGGTGCCCGTGGGCGAGCAGGTGCCGGTCATGGGCAACGAGGGCCTGGTGCTGGTGCCGCTCCAGCCCATCTCCCAGTTGTGGACGGGGACGCGGGTGCCTCCGGATCTGAGCCGCACGCCTCCGCCCGAGTACCTCCCCTTCCTGCTGCTGATGGAGTCGACGGCCGCCAACTACTGCGCGGCCACCGGCAAGGCCGAGACGGACGACACGTTCGAGCGGCTCTACCGGCAGGTGCGCCGCAGGCCGGACGGCAGGGACGCGCACCCGCTCGTCTCCTACCTCCAGGGGGCCGCGCGTCTGTACATGTCCCTGCGCGACGTGAGCCATGCCGAATTCGAGGCGGTGCTCAACCGGTTGAGCCAGTCATCCAAGTGGCATTCCACACACGTGGGCAGTACCAACTACCACCGGGATGTACTCCGGGGACTTTTCGGAGCCTGACTCGAGGAGGAAGCCGCGATGATCGATCTGTACACGTGGGCCACGCCCAATGGTTACAAGGTGTCCGTCACGCTGGAGGAGCTGGGACTGCCCTATACGGTGCACCCCATCGACATCAGCACGGGCATCCAGAAGCAGCCGGAGTTCCTGAAAATCAACCCCAACGGGCGCATCCCCGCCATCGTGGACCGGGAGGAAGGCGACTTCCCCATCTTCGAGTCGGGCGCCATCATGCTCTACCTCGCGGAGAAGGCGGGGAAGCTGATTCCCTCGGACAAGAAGGGCCGCTCGCGGGTGGTGCAGTGGCTGATGTTCCAGATGGGCGGCGTGGGACCCATGCAGGGCCAGGCCAACGTCTTCTTCCGCTACTTCCCGGAGAAGATCCAACCCGCCATCGACCGCTACCAGAACGAGACGCGGCGGCTGTACACCGTGCTCGACACGCAGTTGGGGCGCGGCGAGTACCTCGCGGGGGACTACAGCATCGCGGACATCGCCAACTGGGCCTGGGTGCGCTCGCACGCGTGGGCGGGCGTGTCGCTGGAGGGGCTGCCGAACCTGCAGCACTGGCTCGGGTTGATCGAGCAGCGGCCCGCGGCCCAGAAGGGCATCACCGTGCCGCACGCCTCCAAGCTGGACCCGTCCGCGGCGAACACCCAGTTCGTCCAGTCGGCCCAGGCCATGCTGCAGCGCTAAGCAGGTCGCTCGAAGCTCCGAAACAAACCTTGACCGCATGCACAGCAGCCGGTGCATGCGCCCGGAAAGAAGTCCCGCCGAATGAGCGATGACCGCACGTCAGGGGCCGCGAGCGGGTTGGGCGCGGCGCACTCGCACATGGGGAGGCGACGCATCATGACGAGGGAAGGCGTCGGCCCGGCGCTCCTGGTTCTAACCGCGCTCATATTCTTCGCGGGGTGTGCCACGGGCCCCCCACTCGGGAGTTTGACGAGCGGCTTGGGTCTGCTGACGAGAACAGAGGGAGGGGATGGCGGACTTTCCCCTCGGGTGGACACCTCACCCGAGGAGGGCCAGAAGAGGGAAGCGCTCGCCTGTGGAGGCGTGGCCGAGCCTCCGGGCTGGCCCGACCTGTCCTCCGGCGATGCCGAGGCCCTGCTGGCCCCTTTCCTCACGTGCGCTTCGCCCGCCGAATTCGTCGCGTTGCAAGAGCGCGTGGACATGCCCCGGCTGGTGGAGGCGTTGGACGACTGGCGCGCGGCGAGGCTCGGTGCCCTGGGGCCCGTGCGCGAGGACGCCGCCCCCCTGCTCCAGCGCAAGCGTGCCGCGTTCCTCGTCACCACCACCGAGCGCCATGGCGTCTTCCACGCCGAGGTATTCGCCCTCTTCGTGCTGCACTCGGCGCCTGACGACGAAGTCGACGAGGTACTGCGGCTGCTGGCCCGGGACAAGCAGTTGGGGCAGACACTGGGACACATGCCCGCCGTACGCGAGGAGTTGGCGGGGCGAGGCATGCCGCTGTCAGCCTACCCGGAGCGGGCCGAGCAGGCCCGGGACGTGTTGCGGGGCCTGGGCCGAGCCGCCAGGGACGCGCTCGCCACCAGTCCGACGATGGATGGCCTGCGCTACGGCGAGCTGTCCGCACGGTGGGCGCAATTGCCCCCGTCCTACCAGGAGGCCGCGCACGAGGTGGAGCGGGCCCTGGCGCTGCGGCACTTCGCGCCGGGAAGCGTGGCGGTGGGGAGCTTCGACGCGGTGACGTTCGGCGTGCCGCTGGGCTTCTATTACATGGTGGTGAGCACGGGCCAGGGGGCGTACTCGCTGTCCCGGGGCGAGTACGAGCAGGCTACGCGTGAGCTGGCACCAGCCCTGCTGCTGGGGGCGCTGTACGCCGGAGGCACGGGCCTGGGCGCCCTATCCGAAGCGCGGGGGTTGGGATTCCCAGGACCGCGCTGGAAGGTCCTCGAGAAACGGGTGCGGCGGTTGGAAGCACGGCTGGGGGTGGACGGCCTGCGGGAGTTGGCCCGGTATATCCAAGCCCGCCGGGAGGCAGGCCACTTCGTGGCGGTGGGGGGAGTGGATGCCGCCCTGGCCCTGCACGAGGCCCGCGGCGATGTGGCCAAGGCACAGGCGATGATGTCCAAGGCCAGGCCGGAGGCCACGGGCTCCTCAGCGGTACGGCGCGGCGTCGCGGAGCACCCCGGGGGACTGGCCTCATGGGTGGACGAGAAGACAGGCCTCACCCAAGAGGTAGTGGAGGCCAGGCTGGCCCAGATGGAGTTCGAATCCGCGGGTCCGCGCCTGCCCAAGGACGTGGAGGTACTGGAGACGCAGCGCCCCGCCCTCGACGCTCCCCCGCCCGAGGCCCGAGGCAATCCCCGCTGGCGTGAATACGTCGACTACTACGAGAAGCGCCTTGGGGAATTCAAGGAAGGCAATGCCACCAAGGGGCCCCTGCGCTGGGCGCCCTACGAGATGTTATGGCGGGGGTTCGCCCGAGGGCTGGCCTTCGAGCGCGTCATGGTGAGTTTGTTGCAGGCCGACGCGAAGCTGCCCCGGGCACAGCGCCACTTTCTCGGAGACTTCGACAAACCTCGCATCGAGACGTACGTGGGCGTGAAGAAACCGGGCATCGGCCTGCGCTTCGCGGATGTGCTCGTCATCGACGAGGGTGAGATCGCCGGACAGCCACCTCGTGTCGAGACATTCAGCCTTAAAAGTCGAGACCTCACGGGGCTGGAAAGAGATGCACTGACGGCGCAGATGATTGAAGACGCCAGGGAAGCTCTGCGGAAATACGGCGAGACGGTGGACATCCGCCGAGACTCCCTCCAACCCCTTCTCCGCCAGGGCAGTGAGGTGTTGATTCCAAGGGTCCGCCTCATCTACGAGGGCGGTACCCTCCTGCCCAAGAATGCAAGAGAATGGAAACGGGCCGTGAACAAAACCCAGGAGAAGGTTCCGGGAGTGGAGGTGTTGTTCCAATGAAGGTGTTGAGGTTCCACGGATTGAAGGAGGAAGACTTCCTTTGGCTTGATTTCAAAGGTGCCTTCGACCCGAACGTCTCACTGGAACGTGAACTGGAGCCCCTCCTCCAGTCGCTCGAGGAATACTCCGACGGGTGGATGCCGGACGTCATCAACGGCAAGCGGCGGCGTCCATACTCTCGCCCTTCTTTCTGGAAGGCCCTGGAAGAGCGGCGCGACGGTGACAGCACGGCGCTCGGGCTCTACCGCACGGAGTGGCCCGCGTTGGACATGTCGCTCTGGCTCTGGCTTCCGCCTCGGCCTTCCGAACTGGACATCGGAATCAAAGTGAAGCCTCTCTCCTTGTTCGCGGAGACCGAGCGCTGTCACCAATTCGTGGAGATGGTCCGTACCTGGGCCTCCCGCTACCCGGTTTCCCATGCCGTGGCACACAGCAGTGATGACACGGAGTTGACGGGATATCCTGGCTTTGACCGCGATGACAAAACCTCACGCGGGGACGGGTTCGACAAAATCCACGAGGTGTTCTGGCTCAACGTCTTCGGCCCCAAACTGGTGGAAGCCGTCGGCCGCGAGCGAATGCTGTCCACTCCTGCCTGGCGGGTGGAAGCACTCGCCAACGGTTCTGTGCTCCTGGTGACCTGGCCCACCGCCGCGGACTTCGCCAGTGAGGAGGCGCGTGAGGCGCAAGCGCGCGCCCATGTCCATCTCCGGCCAGAGCTCGACTACACCACCGTGCTGCACACCCTGCGCGAGCGCAGCGCTAGGCTCGCCCCCGTGGAGCCTTGCTTCCACCCGGACATGGCGCCGCTCCTCTCGCGCGTGGTGGACCACGTCGCCAGTCATGAGCGCCAGCGGAAGATTGCCGAGTTCAACGCTTGGCAGCCAACCGAGCCCGAGGAGTGGCGCCCCGCGGACTCCGCCCTGCCTCCGGACGTGGACGACCCGGAGCGTGCCCGCGAGCATTACGGAACCCTCGCCGAGCACCTCGTGGCCCTGTTGCACACCGAGGTGCCCTCTGTCTTCGAGGCGACGCCCAAGTCGCTCACGGACGCCGACTTCTACTTCTGGCGCGAGGAGTTTCCGACAAGCCGCCTGCGCGAAGCCATTGACGAGCACGCAGTGCCCGCCATTGGCGCATACCTGGGCGAGGTGATGGTGCGGAACCTGGGAGGTCAGTGGATACCGCGCAAGAAGCTCGATGAGGCCCAGGTGCTCGTGGGCAAGCGCGTTTGGTTCCCCTTTCTCCGGGCACGCCACTTCATGCGCTCGAGACAAGCGCTCCTGGACCACTCCCTGACCCTGCTCTACCGCGTGGCCGAGCGGCACCGCGCCTGACGCTTTCCCTCCCCCGCCCGCCGCGTTCCATGGCAGGAAGCCACGCGGAGACGAGGGAGGAAGCACATGGCGGAGATGAACTATCGGACGGCGTTGGTCACGGGAGCCTCGAGCGGCCTCGGCCGGGGGCTCGCGCTCTGGTACGCCCGGAAGGGCGTCCGTGTGTACGCGGCGGCCCGGCGCCGGGAGAACCTGGAAGCACTCGCCCAGGAGGCCCGCGCGTCCGGTTCCCACATCGAGCCCGTGGAGCTGGACATCGCCGACTCGGACGCCACCGTCGCCCGGATCCGTGAGCTGGATGATGCCTGTGGAGGCCTGGAGCTCATCATCGCCAACGCGGGCTACGGGCGGGAGTCATCCGCCAAGCGCATCGATTGGGCGACGGTGAAGCAGACGATCGACGTCAACGTGTCCGGTACGGCCGCCACGCTGTGCGCGGTGCTGCCGCGCATGGTGGAGCGCAAGAAGGGCCACGTGGTGGGCGTGGCGAGCCTCGCCGCCATCCGGGGCATGCCGCGCAGCGGCGCCTACTCCGCCTCCAAGGCCTTCCTCTCCATCTTCATGGAGAGCCTGCGCGTGGACCTGCGAGGCACGGGGGTGGGGGTGACCTGCCTCTACCCGGGCTTCGTGAAGAGCGAGATGACGGCGCAGAACAAGTACACCATGCCCTTCCTCCTGGAGACGGAGGACGCGGTGGAGCTCATGGCCCGGGCCATCCAGCGCGGGGAGGCCGAGTATGCCTTCCCCTGGCAGATGGCGGGCGTCGGGAGCGTGCTCAAGTACCTGCCCAACGCCCTCTACGATCGGCTCGTGCGCGGCAAGGCGCGTTAGGGCACGCCCATCAGGAATTCCTGGGCGCCCACGGCCCCCTTCTCCGGGGCCACGTCCTCGGGCTGGGTGCCCTTCTTGAACCAGATGTTCGCCACCTCCTTGGTGCCCGAGGAGGCGATCTTCCCCGTCTTCTTGTCGATGCGCAGCAGCCGCAGGTTCTCGCGCAGCCACTCGGGAGGCCAGAACTCGGACTGGGGACGCGCCGCGAGCGCCGGCTTCATGTAGTTGAGCCAGATGGGCAGGGAGGCCCGGCCACCCGTCTCGTAGCGGCCCAGCGGGTGCTCGTTCTTGTCGTAGCCCACCCACGTCACCGTCACCAGGTCGCGCGTGAAGCCGGCGAACCACGTGTCGAACGAGTCGTTCGTGGTGCCCGTCTTGCCCGCCGCGGGCTTGCCCAGCCTCTGCGCCGGTCCACCCGTGCCCTCCTGCACCACGCCGCGCAGCATGGTGGTGAGGATGAAGCCCGTCTCGGGGCTCATCACCTGCTCGCCCGGCTCGAACAGCCGCGCGTAGCCCGCCGCCACCCGATCCTGCAGGGGCGCCCACGCGTCGTCGTACGCCGTGTGGTCCTCGAGCGTGCGCCCGAAGCGGTCCTCCACCTTGCGCACGAAATAGGTGGGCTTCTTGCGGCCGTAGCGGTTGAAGGTCGCGTACACGCCCGCCAGGTCGTACGGGTACACGCACGAGGAGCCGAGCGCCGCGGAGAAGTCCATGTTCATGGGCGTGGTGAGGCCCAGGCGCGTGGACCACTCGGCCATCTTGTGCACGCCCACCGCGCCGAACGTCTTCACCGCGGGGATGTTCATCGAGTTGACCAACGCCGTGCGCAACAGCACGTCCCCGAGGAATTCGTCGCTGTAGTTGTCCGGCTTCCAGCTCACGCCGCTCTCGGGGTCATGCTCCACGATGGGCGAGTCCACGATGACCGTGGCCCCCGTCCACCCGAGCTGCTCGAGCGCCGCCGAGTACACGAGCGGCTTGAAGGAGCTGCCCGGCTGACGGCACGCCTGGAAGGCCCGGTTGAACTCGTTGGCGTCGAAGTCGTAGCCGCCCACCATGGCCGTGAGGTACTGGCGGTGCGGATCGATGGACACGAGCGCGCTCTGCAGCTCCGGCTCCTGCTCCAGGCGGAAGAGCGGCACGCCCTCGGGCACTTCCTTGTCCAGCTTGCGATCGAACTGGACGTTGTCGTCCGTGAGTTCCTTCTTCACCACGTGGCGCAGCACGAGCACGTCGCCCACGGTGAGCGCCTTCTTGACGGAGGTGAGCATCAGCCCCGGGTAGTAGCCCTCGGGGTTGACCTTGCGCGCCCAGCGCATGCCCATGAGCGGCAGCAGGCCCTTGTGCGGACCCACCTGCACGTCCGCGCCCGAGCCATCCGCCGCCAGGGCCGTCACCAGGCCGACGTAGAGCTTGTTCTCCTGCAGCGTCTCGCCGCCCATGGCCTTGGTGGCCTTCTCCAGGAAGGCGCGGCGCTCCGGCTCGGTGGCCAGTTGCTGCACCGGCCCGCGGAAGCCCTGGCGCTTGTCGATGGCCAGGAGCCCCTCGAGCACCGACTCCTGCGCGGCGCGCTGGCGCTCGCTGTCCATGGTGGCGAAGACCTTCAGGCCGTCGTTGAGCAGGGCCTTGTTCGTGTAGCGGTCCACCATGTTGCGGCGCACCTGCTCGGTGAAGTACGGCGCGAACTCGTGGAAGACGTCCTCCACGGGATACACCCGCACCGGCTCCTCGTCGGCCTGCTGGCGCTCGGCCTCGGAGATCATCCCCTCGTTGAACATGCGCCGCAGCACGTAGGAGCGGCGCTTGCGGGCCGCCTCCGGCCGCAGGAAGGGCGAGTAGCGGCTGGGCGCCTGGGGCAGGCCTGCGATGAGCGTCATCTCCCCGAGCGTCAGGTCGCGCACGTCCTTGCGGTAGTAGTTCTCCGCCGCGCTCTGCACGCCGTAGCTGTGGTGCCCGAGGAAGACGTTGTTCAGGTAGAGGTAGAGGATTTCCTCCTTGGTGAGCGCCTCCTCCAGGCGCCGGGCGAGGATGGCCTCGCGGATTTTTCGCGTGAGGTTCTTGGCCGTGGCGGACGCATAGCCCTCGGCGGAGATGAGCACCGCCTTGGCCGTCTGCTGTGTCAGGGTGGAGCCACCCTGCATGCTGCCCCCCAGGCCCAGCTTCTTGGCGATCGTCTTCGAGGCGGCGCGCGCCGTGCCGAGCACGTCCACGCCCATATGGTCGAAGAAGCTCGAGTCCTCGCTGGCGATGAAGGCCTGCACGAGGCGCTTGGGGATGTGCTCGTAGGGCACCACCTTGCGCCGGTGGTGGTAGAACTCACCGGCGAGCACCGCGTCATCCGTGTAGACCTCGGTGACGATGGGCGGCCAGTACTGGTCCACCCGGGGGATGTCCGGCAGCCCCTCGGAGAAGTGGTAGTACAGGCCGAGCCCCGCCACCGCCGCCGCCGTGGCGCCCGTGAGCGCGGCCCACGCGGCGAACTTGAGCAGGCGCACGAGAATGCCGCGCTTGGGGGGGACGCCGTCGAGCACCAGCTTCGACTGGGAGTTCTTGGGGGGTTTCGTACTCATGAGGGTTCCAGCGCGGCGCGCTTCAACACGTCCTTCAACTCCGGAGGCATGTCCGCCTCCACCTCCACCTTGCCCTTGTGGGCCGGGTGGGGGAACTCGATGCTCGCGGCGTGCAGGAACAAGCGCTTGAGACCCCAGCGCGCCCGTACGTCCCGATTGAAAGCGAAGTCACCGTACTTCTTGTCTCCCGCCACGGGATGTCCAATGGCCACCAGATGCCTTCTTATCTGATGGGTGCGCCCGGTTTCGATGACGCAGGAGAGGAGGGCTGCCTCGCTTGACTGCCGGATGACCTTCCAGCGGGTGACGGCGTCCTGCATGTTCACCCCCCGACGGGCCTTGGACTCGGCCGTCTGCTGGTGCTCGGCGAGCGGTAGATTGATGACCCCGGAGTCGCGCGGCATCTTTCCCTTCACCAGGGTGAGGTAGCGCTTCTTGGGGTGGTGGTTGGTGAACACGTCGGTGAAGTGGACCATCGCCGGGCGGCGCTTGGCCACGAGGATGACGCCGCTCGTCTCCCGGTCCAGCCGGTGGGCGGGACTGGCGGTGAAATCGTTGCGGACCGCCTTGGGCCCCAGGTGGGCGCGCACGTAGTCCACCAGGGTCCCCCCGGTGATGCCGCTGCCGGTGTGCACGGCCATGCCGCTGGGCTTGTCCACCGCCATCATCCAGTCGTCCTCCAGGAGGATGACCAGCTCGGAGGGGTCTACTTCGGGGGGTGGGGCGGGTTTGCGCTCCTCGTCGGCGGCGGGGGCGAGGAGCTGCTGCTCCGTCCCCCGGATGGAAATGGTGTCCCCGGCCGCCAACGGCTGCTCTGGCTGGGCACGTTTGCCGTTCACCCGCACCTTCTTCACTCGGATCATCTTGAAGAGGTGGGAGGTGGGCACGTTCGCGAGCTTCTTGCGGAGGAACTTGTCCAACCGCATGCCCGCGCTGTCTTCCTCGATTCGGAACTCGATCATTTGACTGGCGCCCGGACCACACCACACCGATAAATTCGGGTCCATGCCGAAAGCCCCCACGATTGAACAGCTCCTGCAGAACGGAAGCGCGGACTGGAACCGCCTGCGCAAGGCCGGCAAGGTCTCCACCGAGCACACGGGCGCCACCTTCTCGCAGCTCTTCTCCGCCAACGCCGACCTGTCGGGCCTGGGACTGGTGGGCAGCGAGTGGGAGCGCTGCGACCTGTCCAAGATGAACTTCCGCGACACGGACCTCTCCAACGCCTACTTCCACGGAGGACGCCTCCAGGACTGTGACTTCCGAGGCGCCAACCTGGAGGGCGCCACCTTCGAGAAGCTCAAGCTCCTGCGCTGTGACTTCACGGGCGCCCAGGGGATCGACGAGGCGGAGTTCGATGAAGTGGACATGGACCGCGTCGTCGGTCTGGATGGAGAGGAGGCGCCACCGCCTCCTCCCCCGCCCGCCCAGGGCATCACCTCCTTTACCCGCGAGCAGCGGGACAAGGCGCTAGGTGCCGCCGGATCGCTCTTCCAGACCCACCCCGAGCAGCCCGCGGAGGGAGAACTGCCCCCCTTCCGCCCCCAGGATCCGCCCGGCTCCCTCTTCTTCCGTGCCCTCAAGCGCCTGGGCACCCCGCCCCTGTGGGTGCTGGACGTGCCGGGCCTGCGCCCGCTCATCCCCACGCGCCTGCCCCCGGGCAGCTCGCTGGAGACGCTCTACCGCGAGGCCGTCAAGACGCGCATGGAGAACAAGAAGGCCCTGGCGGACTCCGGCGCCGTGGAGCGCGCCCAGCGCTCGCTGCGCATGGGTTCCAAGGACGCCAACATCGCCGCCATGTACCTGCGCGAGGTGGGCGTGGTGCCCGCCTTCCGCTTCTCCGCGGCCAAGGCGCTCAAGGAGTCCCTGCGCGAGGAGCTGGCGGTGGATGACCTCACCGGCACGGTGGACCCGCGCACCACGGGCGCCATCCTGGAGCTGCGCCTGCCCCAGGAAGTCGTGGAGCACACCCACGAGGTGCGCCGCCGCCTCGCCGCCGCCCAGATCTACACCGCGCTGCTCGAGGCCGGCTTCACCCCGGAGAACAACTGGGACGAGGCCCTGGAGTCGGCCGAGGCCGCCATGGAGCTCGCGCAGGCGGCCACCGCCGAGGACCGCGAGGCCCTGCTCGAGGGCTTCCAGGTGTTCTCCGCCCTGCCCGAGGAAGCCCGGCTGCGGCGCCTCGCGTACCTGGCCGAGGCCCTGGGCCACCTGGAGCTGCTGGGTCGTCTGCCCGAGGGCATGGAGCCCGCCTGGCTCACCGGCGCCGAGACCCGCGAGTGTCACGACCGGGAGATGACCTTCGTGCAGTCCCTGCGCGCCAGCGACATCCCCGGGAAGGTCGCGGCGCTCGCCAAGACGGAGCTGGGCGTACCCGAGGGCGAGGTGCCCGAGGACAGCGACGAGGACCTGTTCGTCCACCTGCGCTGCGACGTGTGCGGCAAGGAGAAGCTCATCGTCCAGTCGCCCGGCGAGGGGTGACGGACGGCGTGGCGGATTAGAGGAGCGCGAGCTGCTTGGGCTGACCGAGCGCTCGCGCATCCAGGCCCTCGGCGCGCATCACCTGGGCCAGTTCCTCGGCGAAGCCGTGGTGGGTGATGATGTCGCGGGCGCCCGTGGCCTTCGCGTAGCGCACGAGCGACGCGCAATCGGCGTGGTCGGACACCGGGAAGGCCACGTCCGCGCCGTAGCGCCGCGCGGCCCCCGGCCCGTCCATGGCCCAGCCCGTGAGCACGGCGGTGGCCCGGGGCCAGAAGGACGAGAGCGCCCCGCCCCGCGCCGCATGCGGCGGAAAGAAGAGCACCTCGCCCGGCTCCACGCGGCCATCGAAGCAGCGCATCCGCTCGATGGGGACGCCCAGCTCTCCGTAGAGCAGGGCCACCTCGTGGATGGAGGCATGGGCCACGAGCGAGAAGCCCCGGCCCGACAGGTACTTCATCGCCTCCTGGCTCTTGCCCAGCGAGTAGCCCAGGAGCACCGGCACCGCGCCACGCTCCAGGTGGCGGCGCACCCATGTCTCCACCTGTCCGAACACCTCCTCGCGGGGCGGGAAGGCATAGCGCGGGTGCCCGAAGGTGGACTCGATGACGAGCAGATCGCACTCGGCCACCTGGGCGGGCTCGGCGGTGAGCGAGGGCACGAGGTTCAGGTCCCCCGTGTAGACGATGCGCTTGCCGTCCTCGCGGATGACGCGCAGCTGCGCGCTGCCGAGGATGTGTCCCGCGGGCAGCAACTCGAGCGAGAGCGGGCCCAGGTCGAAGGGGCGGCCATAGGGCGCCGGCAGGGGCGCGTGCACCTTGCCCAGGCGGTGCGTCATGAAGCGCAGGGTGGCGGCCGTGGCGATGGTGCGCTCGTGCCGGCCGATATGGTCCGCGTGCGCGTGGCTGACGAAGGACAGGGGCGTCTTGCGCGTCGCGTCGAGGAACAGGGGCGTCCCCGCCAGTTGCAGTCCGTTCCTTCTCAGTTCGACGCTCATGGGAGATGCCGGGTATAGCGCGACCGCGCCCATCCGCACGTCTTCCACGACACCCCGCTCGCCCGAGTGCCCAGACGGCATCCAGGCGACGGAGAGGAACCGCGCCTCACTCGGGCTGTGACATGCGCGGGGGTCGCAGACGCGCCCAGAGGTGTCCGCTCACCTCCGCCACCACCACGCCCAGCACGATGAGGCCCCCGCCCACCCACTCGCGCTCGCCCAGCGTCTCGTAGCCGAGCGCCACCGAGTACAACCCCGCGAGCACGGGCTCCAGGCAGCAGATGAGCGCCACGCGCACGGCGTTGGTGCGCGCCTGTGCCCAGGCCTGCATGCTCAGGGCGAACGCGCTGGCCACCAGGCCGCAGAACAGCACCGCGCCCACGAAGGACGGGGTCCACGCCACTCGGGCCCCCGTGAAGGGCAGGCAGAGCGCGGACAGCAGGGACACCATCCACAACTGCACCGCCACGAGCGCCACCACGTCCTTCTTGGGCGCCAGGCGCTCGGTGAACAGGATGTGGAAGGCGTACGCCAGGGCGCCCCCGAGCGTCAGTCCATCCCCGGACGTCAGGCCCAGGCCCAGGTCCGCCCCCGAGAGCGTGTACAGGCCCATCAACGCCATCCCCGCCCCCAGCCAGAGGGTGAAGGGAAGCCGGCGGCGGAAGAGCGCCCAGCCCAGCAGGGGCACCAGCACCACGTACAGGCCGGTGATGAAGGCCGAGCGCGAGGGCGGCGTGGACACCAGGCCCCACGTCTGCAACGCGAAGCCCAGGAAGAGGAAGACGCCCAGCAGCCCTCCGCGCAGCAGCGTCCGACGGGCGAGCATGCGCCGCCGGGCCATGGCCGTGAGCGCCAACGCGCCGATGCAGAAGCGCAGCGCGAGGAAGGAGAACGGATCCCCATGCCCGAGCGCGTCCTTCACCATCACGAAGGTGCCCCCCCAGAGCGCCGTCACCAGCAGCATCATCCCGTCCGCCTGGAGGCGTTCGGAGGCTGGGGAAACCGGGGACTCGAGGGAGACGGTGGCGCTCATGGGCACCCCCAAGATGGCATAGACACCCAGCGGCATCACCCCCTCGAGCCATTTGGGCCTACTCTCCTGACCGATGCAATGGCCCGCCCCTTGTCGGCGTCCTGGGAATCGCTAAGAGGAGGCGCAACGAAGCGCGCGGGCACCGGGCCCGGGAGGAAGCATGAACACGACGACCGAGGGCCCCATGGCCCCCCAGAAGAGCTGGTGGGGCCGCAACTGGCCCTGGGTGATTCCCGTGGGGTGTCTGGGCCTGCTGCTGTCCTGCGGATGCCTCGGCGCCCTCTTCGCGGGTCTCGCCCTCAAGAGCTTCAGCGACACCCCCGTCTTCACGGAGTCGGTGGCCCGCGCGAAGCAATCGCCCGAGGTGCGCGAAGCGCTCGGAGAGCCCATCGAGACGAGCTGGCTCGGACAGCAGATGAACATCAAGACCCACAACGACGAGGGTCTCGCCCAGCTCACCATCCCCCTCAAGGGCCCCCGGGGCGAGGGCATGCTGCGCGTCAAGGCCACCAAGACCGAGGGCAACTGGCGCTTCCAGACCCTCCGGGTGGACGTGCCCGACCGTGCCCCCATCAATCTGCTCGACACGCCCTCCGACGAGCCTCCGGAGCCCGAGCCTCCCTCCGCCCGCCCGGACCTGCCCCAGGTGGAGCCCCTGCCCGAGGAGGACGACGAGCCCCCCACCCCTCCCGGGCACGAGGACGAGGAGCGCGGCAAGGAGATCGACCTGTAGCCGCGCCCCGCAACGCCGAAGGGGCGGCGCGGGGGAACCCTCCCCGCCACCGCCCCTCCAGGACTGCTCCGCGACCGGGCGGAACTAGCCCTTGATCTTGGCGACCGCCTCGCGCAGCGCGGGCAGCACCTTGAAGAGGTCATCCACCAGGCCGTAGTCCGCCACCTGGAAGATGGGGGCCTCGGCGTCCTTGTTGATGGCGACGATCGTCTTGGAGCTCTTCATGCCCGCCAGGTGCTGGATGGCACCGGAGATGCCCGCGGCGATGTAGAGCTGCGGCGCGACGACCTTGCCCGTCTGACCCACCTGCAGATCGTTGGGCACCCAGCCGGCGTCACACACCGCGCGCGAGGCACCCACCGCGCCGTTGAGCAGGTCGGCCAGGGCCTCGATCTCCTTGAAGTCGCCCTTGGTGCCGCGGCCTCCGGAGATGACCACGCGCGCCTCGGTGAGCTCCGGCCGCGCGCTCTTGACCTCGTTGAAGCTCACGAACTTCGTCTTGCCGCCCTCCACCTTCGGAGAGAAGGTCTTGAGCTCGGCGGCGCCCTGGCCCGTGGCGGCGGCCGGGAACTCGGTGGGGCGCAGGGTGAAGACCTTCACCGGGGTGGACAGCTTCACCTCGGCGAAGACGTTGCCCGCCCACATGGGCCGGTGGAAGGTGATGTCCGCGCCCGCGCCACCAAAGCCCATCACGTCCGTGGCCATGGCGGCCTTCAGACGGGCGGCGACGCGCGGCAGCAGATCCTTGCCCTGGGCGGTGGACGCCATGCCCACGTAGGAGGCGTTGAGGCTCGTGGCCAGCTCGGCGATGGCCGGGGCGTACGTCTCGGCCAGGTAGTGCTCGAACTCGGCGGCGGCGGCGGTGTGAACCGCCTTGGCGCCCAGGCCCTTGAGCTCCTCGGCGACCTTCGAGGGATCCTTGGACAGAAGCACCAGGTGCAGCTCGGCGCCCGCCTTGTCCGCGAGCTGCTTGCCCGCGGCCACGGCGTTGAGGGTGGCCTTGCGCAGGTGGCCGTCCGGCTGCTGCTCCGCGACGATGAGAACGATCGACATGTTCAGCTCCAATTCCGTGTGTCGAAGAAGGTTGGGGGCAGCGCCCGGGTTAGAGGGCCTTGGCCTCGTTGCGCAGCTTGTCCACCAGGGTCGCCACGTCCGGCACCTTGATGCCCGCCTTGCGCGCCGGGGGCGACGCCAGCTTGAGCACCTGGATCTTCGGGGCCACGTCCGCGCCGAGCTTCTCCGGCGTCAGCTCCTCGATGGGCTTGTTCTTGGCCTTCATGATGCCCGGCAGGCTCGCGTAGCGCGGCAGGTTCAGGCGCAGGTCCGTGGTGACGATCGCCGGCAGCGTGCACTCCACGGTGGCCAGGCCGTTGTCCACCTCGCGCACCACGCGCACCGACTTGCCATCCGCCGCCACGTGCAGCGCGGGCGACTTGCTCTTCTCCTGCTCGCTCTCCAGCGACTCCACCTTGGAGGCGAACGTCGCCTGGCCCCAGCCCAGGTACTCGGCCAGGTACTGGCCCACCTGGTTCTGGTCATCGTCGATGGACTGCTTGCCGAGGATGACCAGGTCCGGCTTCTCCTTGTCCGCCACCTTCTGCAGCAAGGCCGCCACGCCCATCTGATCCAACGCGCCCGTGTGGTTCACCCACACCGCGCGGGTGGCGCCCATGGCCAGCGCGTGCCGCAGCTGCTCCTGGACCTCCTTGCCTCCGATGGAGACGACCACCACCTCGCCGCCATGCTTGGCCACGAGACGCAGGGCCTCTTCCACTCCGATCTCATCGAAGGGGTTGATCTTGTATTTCAACCCCTCCTTCACGATGTCCGAGCCATCCGGCTTCACCTTGATCTTGGACTCGGGGTCTTCCACGCGCTTGGCGGTGACGAGGATCTTCACGGTCGTTCTTCTCCTTCGAAGAGCGGGTATCTCCCGCGCCGCGCCCTGGTGGATGACGCGATGCATCGAGAGATAATCGGGGGCGTTGATTTTCGCATCAACGCCCCCACCCGGCAACGAAGAAGCTCGCCGGAAGTGTAGGATTTCTTATTTGAACAGCTCCTTGGCGATAACCAGACGCTGCACCTGACTGGTGCCCTCGTAGATCTGGATGAGCTTGGCGTCGCGCATGAGCTTCTCCACCGGGTATTCCTTGATGTAGCCGTAACCGCCGTAGACCTGGACGGCGTCGGTGGCGACCTTCATGGCCATGTCCGCCGCGAAGCACTTGGCGTAGGAGGACAGGAGGGTGTTCTTCTGCCCCTCGTCCAGGAGCCAGGCGCTCTGGTGGCAGAGCAGCCGCGCGGCGTGGGTGTTCATGGCCATGTCGGCGAGCATGAACTGGATGGCCTGGTGTTCACGAATGGGCTTGCCGAACGTCTTGCGCTGAGCGGAGTACTCCAGGGAGTACTCGAGGCCCGCGCGGGCGATGCCCACGGACATGATGGCGGTGATGGGACGGCTGTTGTCGAGCGTCTCCATGGCGATGCGGAAGCCCTCGCCCTCCTCGCCGATGCGGTTGGCCACCGGCACGCGCACGTCCTCGAAGGTGAGGGCGACGGTGTCGCTGGCGCGCTGGCCCATCTTGTTCTCGTGCTTGCCCACGGTGAGGCCCTTGGGACGGCCCTCCACCACGAAGCAGGTGATGCCCTTGTGCTTCTTCGCCTTATCCACGGTGGCGAACACCGTGTACTGGTCCGCGTGGCCCCCGTTGGTGATGAAGCACTTGGCGCCGTTGAGCACGTAGTGGTCGCCCTCCCGCACGGCGGTGGTGCTCATGTTGGACACGTCCGAGCCCGCCTCCGGCTCGGTGAGGCAGAAGGCCGCGAGCTTGAACTGCTCGGTGAAGGGGGTGAGCAGGCGCTTCTTCTGCTCCTCGCTGGCACCCACCACGATGGGCAGGTTGGCCAGGTCGTTGGCCGTGATGGAGGTGGCCATGCCCGAACAGCCCCAGGCCAGCTCCTCGTAGGCCAGGAGCTGATCGAGGTGCGGCAGCCCGAGGCCGCCACACGACTCGGGCAGGTTCATGTTGAGCAGGCCATTCTCCCAGGCCGCGGCCATGATGGCCCGGGGGAACTCCGAGGTCTCGTCGTAGTGGGCCGCCTTGGGGCGGATCACCTCGCGGGCGAACTTGCGCGCCATGTCCTGCAGGGCGCGCTGGGAGTCGGAGAGCTGGAAGTCCATGGGATCACCTCGAGGGGGTAGAGGGAAGGAGCCCGCTCGCACCCGGCGTCATTGCCGGAGCCACGGACACCCAAGCCCTTAACCCCTATGTGGACCAGTGTCCCCGGGGGGCCGTCAAGCCCCTTCGTGCACGAGCAACCAGGCCAGGGCCCGGCGCGAGCGTGCGCGCCCCTCACTACGGCTTGGCGGCCTTGGGAACCTTTTCCCAGTCCGCCAGGAACTTGGCGATGCCCGCGTCGGTGAGCGGGTGCTGAGCCAGCTGCTTGATGACGCTGAAGGGCAGCGTGGCCACGTCCGCGCCCATGCGCGCCGCCTGCAGCACGTGCACCGGGTTGCGCACGCTCGCCACCAGCACCTGCGTCTGGAAGTCGTAGTTCTGGTAGATCTCGATGATGTGGGCGATGAGCTCCATGCCATCCTGCGAGATGTCATCCAGGCGGCCCACGAAGGGCGAGATGTACGTCGCGCCCGCCTTGGCCGCGAGCAGCGCCTGGTTGGCGGAGAAGCACAGCGTGACGTTGGTCTTGATGCCCTCGGCGGTGAGCGCCTTGACGGCCTTCATGCCCTCCACGCCCATGGGCACCTTCACCACCACGTTCTTGTGGATCTTCGCCAGGCCCTGGCCTTCCTTGACCAGCTCGTCCGCCTTTTCCGAGACGCACTCGGCGCTCACCGGGCCGTCCACGATGGAACAGATTTCCCGGATGGTCTCCTCCAGCCCGCGGCCCGCCTTGGCCAGCAGCGACGGGTTGGTGGTGACGCCGTCCACGCAGCCCATGTCATAGGCCGTGCGGATTTCCTTGATGTCAGCGGTATCGATGAAGAATTTCATGTCGTCCCCTCTCCAGGTTCAAGTCGTCGGGCGGTGAGGCCCACAGTGGCGAAACGCTCCGGCCAGGCCCTGCACTCCCGTCTGCCCGCCGGACGAGGAGGCCCGTAGTCCATGCCTCCTGGTGCGTCAAGCTGGCAGGCCCGCTCTGTCCAGAGGTACAAAGCGCCCGACCATGGCCCGAGTCACCCGAAGCACCGCCCGGAAGCCGCGCCTTCGCGCCCTCCCCCCTCAGGATGCGCCCGCGCCCGCCGCGTTGCAGGCCTCCGCCGAACGCGAGGCCACGCTCGCCTACGCGCGCGGTGTGCTGGAGGCGGAGGCCCAGGCCATCCTCGGGTTGATGGGACGGCTGGACACGCCCTTCCTGCGCGCGCTGGAGCTGGTGCGCGACTGCGCGGGCCAGACGGTGGTGACGGGTATCGGCAAGGCCGGGCTCATCGGTCAGAAGCTGTCCGCCACGCTCGCCTCCACGGGCGTCCGCTCCGTCTTCCTGCACCCCACCGAGGCGGCGCATGGAGACCTGGGCCGGGTGAGCCGGGGCGATGTCATCCTCGCGATGTCCAACAGCGGCACCACGGAGGAGCTGTTGCGGCTGCTCCCCTCCTTCAAGCGGCTGGGCGCGCCCGTCATCGCCCTCACCGGGGACGCGGAGAGCCCGCTCGCGCGCGGCGCGGACGTGGTGCTGGACATCGGCCGCATCGAGGAGGCGTGCCCCATGGGCCTGGTGCCCACCGCCTCCACCGCGGCCCTGCATGCCCTGGGCGACGCGCTCACCATGGCCGTGCTGCGCGCCCGCTCCTTCAGCTCCGCCGAGTACGCCCTGCTCCACCCGGCCGGCAAGATTGGCCGCGCCGTCATGCGCGTGTCCGAGTTGATGCGCTCGGGCCCCGCCAACCCGCTCGTGCGCGACACCGCGAAGCTGTCCGAGGCCGTGGTGGTGATGACGAATACCCCTGGCCGGCCCGGTGCCACCAACGTCGTGGACCGCCAGGGCAGGCTCGTGGGCATCTTCACGGACGGAGACCTGCGCCGGCTCGTCGAGCAGGGCCGCACGGACTTCGAGCGGCCCCTGCGCGAGGTGATGGGCAAGCGGCCCCGGTGCGTGGGCCCCGAGGTGTTGGTGCTCGAGGCCACCCGGATGATGCGCGAGGCGCGCGTGGATCAACTGCCCGTGGTGGACGCCGAGGGCAAGGCGGTGGGCCTGCTCGACGTGCAGGATCTGCTGGCCGCCCGGTCCTTCTAAGCTAGTTCGCCTTCACGCCGAGCGCCGCCACGAGCCGGTCCGCCTGCTCGCGGATGTGGGGCTCCCGGCTGGCCTGGGCCCGCTGGGCGTGGGCGAGCGCCCGCGCCGCGTCGCTGTTCGCCAGCGCGAGCGCCAGGTTGAGGTTCGCGCCCGGATCCTCGGGATGGGCCTCCAGGACGCGCTCCATCACCGCCCGCGCCGCGTCCTCCCCTCCCGGCCGTGACAGGTGCAGCACCGCGAGGTCATTGGCGGGACCGAGCGCGGTGGGCGCCAGGGCCACCGCCTCCTCCAACAGGCGCCGCGCCTCGGCGTCGTCGCCCTGCTTGCGCCGCACCTTCGCCAGCGCCAGGCGCACGTCCGCGGAGTCAGGTGCCTTGGAGAGCGCCTCGCGCAGGACGGGCTCGGCCTCGTCCGCCTTGTTGCCCACCAGCAGCGACAGACCATGCAGGTAGATGGCGTCCACGCTCGCCGGCAGCAGCAGGCGCAGCTCGACGGCGGCGCGCTGGGCCTCGTCCGCGGCCCCGGCGATGAGACACAGGGAGGCGAACTCACGGAACAGACCCGGCTCCCGGGGCGCCCGGAGGATGGCCTGGCGCAGCGACTCCATGGCCGCGCCGACCTGCCCCATGTGCACCTGGACCCGCGAGGCCAGCACCAGCGGCAGGTGCTCGGTGTGGGTGGCCGCGGCGGCTTCCTTGTAGCGGCCGAGCGCGTCATCCAGGCGCTTCTGCCCCTGGAGCGCCATGCCCAGGTAGGTGAGGACCTGGGCGCTGTTCGGCTGCGCGCGCGCGGCCCGCTCCAGCTCGGCGGTCGCGGCCTCGTGCTTGCCCGCGGAGAGCAGGGCCCGGCCGTGGTTGAGCCACTCGAAGAAGCCCGCGTTGGGTTGGGAGGCGAGCGTGCCCAGCAACTCCAGCGCGGACGCATTGCCCTCCTCGGCCTCGAGGCGCGCCAGGTGACTCAGGGCCTCGGGGTGCGTGGGGTGCAGTTCCACCAGACGGCCCAGCACCACCCGCGCCGCCTTGTCGTCGTACTGCGCGAGGCGCACCCGGGCCAGCCCCAGCAGCGCCTGAGCATTGTGGGGCTCCTGGGCGAGGGCCTTGTCGAACTCACGGGCCGCTTCCTTGAGACGGCCCTGCTTCATGAGCCGCACCGCGGCGGCGACCAGTTTGGAGACGGCCATACAACCGCCCAAGCTAACACGAGCGGACGCGGTGGATGCCGCAGTAGCGTGTGTCCCCAGTATGAGAATCGCCATCCTCGATGACTACCAGCGCGTCGCCCGGGAGTTCGCCGACTGGAGCCGCCTGCCTCCGGGCAGCGAGCTCGTGGTGTTCGACCATCACATCGCGGATCCGGAGGCGCTGGCGTCCGCCCTCCAGTCCTTCGAGGTGATCGTCCTCATGCGCGAGCGCACGCCCTTCCCGGAGGCGCTGATCCACTGGCTGCCCCATCTGCGCCTGCTCGTCACCACGGGAGGGCGCAACGCGTCCATCGATCTCGCGGCCTGCCGGGCGCGCGGCATCACGGTGTGTGGCACGGGCTCCACTGGAGCGCCCACGGCGGAGCTGACCTGGGGCCTCATCCTGGCGCTCATCAAGCGCATCCCCGTGGAGGATCGGGCGCTGCGCTCGGGCAGGTGGCAGACGGGGTTGACCACGGGCCTCGCGGGCAAACGGCTGGGGCTCGTGGGGCTCGGGAAGCTCGGCACGCAGGTGGCGCGCGTGGGCCTGGCGTTCGGCATGGAGGTGGTGGGTTGGAGTCCGAACCTCACCGACGCGCGGGCGGCCGAGGCGGGCGCGCGCCGGGTGGAGAAGCGAGAGCTGTTCGCCACCTCGGACATCCTCAGCCTGCACCTCGTGCTCGGCGAGCACACGCGCGGCATCGTCGGCGCCGAGGAGTTGAACGCGATGAGGCCCGAGGCCTGCTTCATCAACACCTCCCGCGCGGGGCTGGTGGATGAGGAGGCCTTGTTGCATGTGCTGCGCGAGGGACGCATCGCCGGAGCCGGACTGGATGTCTTCTCCACCGAGCCCCTGCCCGCCGACCACCCGCTCCTGAGTCTGCCCCACGTGGTGCTGACACCCCACCTGGGCTACGTGACGCGGGAGAACTACGCGGTCTTCTACCGCGACGCGCTGGAGGACATCCTCGCGTGGCGGGCCGGCGCCCCGGTACGGCTGCTCACCTGAGCGCCTGGAGCCTCCCGGCTACGGCTTGGGCTTCTCGTCGGTGTTCTGTCCGGCGACGATCCGCCACTGGCCATCCACGCGCTGCATCACGTACTTCATCTGGGTGCGCAGCAGGCCCGGCTCGGTGGCCTGCACGCCCGGAGGCAAGCCCTGGTAATTCGTCACCTTGTGGGTGGTGTCCACCACGGCCACGTCTTCCCCGAGGAACACCAGCTTGCGCACCGTCACCTCGGCATGACTGCCCTTGAAGACGGTGTTGAAGATGGCGGCGTGGCGCTGCGCGATCTCCTCGCGCCCCGTGAAGACGGTTCCCACGATGTTGACGAAATCCGCGTCCGGAATGTAGTCGGCGGTCCAGGCCGTCGCGTCCTGACGGTTCCATGCCTCGGTCTGCACCGACACCAGTTGGCGGATGGCCAGCTCGTCCTGAGCATGGTCGGCATGCGCGCACGCCGTGAACACCAACGACAGCACCACGATGGACGCGGCGCGAAGAATACGTGACATGAGGCTTCCCCTTCCGAGGGCAATCGATACCCGGAAGCGGAAGCCTGCCACAGCCGAGCCGCTCGCTACGGCTCCAACTTGGCCTGAAGCGACGCGCGGGCCGCGTAATCCGGCGCGGAGGCCGCCAGCTTCGCCCACAGCGCCTTGGCGCCGCGCGTGTCGCCCTTCGACTTGAGCGCTTCACCGAGCTGATCCACCGCCGCCGGATCCGAGCTGACCGCCACGCCCCACACCCGATCCGCCGTGGGCTTGCCCAGACCCACGAGCGTCCACGCCAGGCCCGCCTTCACCCGTCCGTCCGGGCGCAGCGGCATCACCTGCCGGTAGGCCGTCAGCGCCTCGTCGTAGCGCCCACGCGCGAGCAGCTCCTCGCCCTGCTCCACCGTCCGCGTGAGCTGGGCCTCGAGCTCCGGCGTGTGCTCGACGTCCTGCATCGCCTGCATCGTCTCTTGCGAGATGTTGGGCGCCGCCGTGCTGTCACCGCCCGGGCCGCCCTGCATGGGGCCTCGCGCCATCATGGGCGACTGGCGCTGGAGGTCGAGCTTCGTGGCGCGGATGCGGCGATCCTCGGCGCGCGAGGCCTGCCACTTCGTCATGCCCCCGGCCTTCTCCGCCTCGCCCACCATGCGCGCCAGCTTGTTCGCCAGCGGCGTGCGCGGCGACTCCGGGTGCGCCATGGCGAAGGCCTCGAAACCCTCGCGCGCGGCGTGCAGCGCCTTCACGTCCTCGCCCCGCGTCTCGTAGAGCAGGGCCGAGCGGCCGAAGAGCGCGTCCGCGTTCGAGGGCGCCACCTCCAGCACCCCCTCGAATACCTTCAACGCCCCGGGCGCGTCATTCGTCAGCATCAGGGCGTTGGCGCGCATCACCTCCACGTCCAGCACCGGCTCGAGCGCCGCGCGCGCACAGGCCGCGGCTCCCGCCGTGTCGCCCTTCTTCGCGCGCTCCGCGGCCACCTTCCCCATCTCCTCCACCGGCGTCTGCGGCAGGAAGCCACATCCGGCCTCGGCCGCGCTCTTCACCGCGCCCGTGCCCAGCTTCTTCTTCTGCGCGAGGAACAGCTCGCGCGCGGGCTTCGCCTTCGCCTCCGCCTGCAGCAGGTAGGCGATGGCCTCCGAGGGGCGGCCATTGGCGTAGTAGAGCTTGCCGAGCGACGAGGCGATCTCGAACGTCTTGTCGCGCTCGCGCAGGCCCTGCATGCCCTCGAGTTGCTGGAGCAGCTCCTCCGCGTTGGGCGGAGCCCGGCCCGTCATGGGGGGATGACCCTGGGGAAGCGCGCCCGTCCCGGAAGGGGGCGCGTCCGAGCCGAAGGAGGGATGGCCCGGGGGCAGTGCTCCTCCGCCAGGAGAGGAAGCAGCCGAGGGCTGGGAATCAGCGCCGAGCGGAGGGTGGCCAGCGGGCAGGGAAGAGGGCTCGGCGGCGAGCAACGCCGCCGCGGCCGTCAGGGCCAGGGAGAGGGTCATGACTCGGTCACGGTGAAAGGGGTTTCAGGCCACTGGGTGGACTCGCGGCGCTGGACGTCTTGCGGAGCGAGCTGCGCGAGCAGTTGCGCCACGGACAGGCCAAGCACGGGGTGGTCCACCTCGGGCGCCAGCTCGACCAGGGGCTCCAGGGCGAAGCGGCGCTTGTGTAATTCCAGGTGGGGAACCTGGAGGTGGGGGTCGGCCACGATCTCACCCTCCCAGAGGAGGATGTCCAGATCGATGGGCCGGGGACCCCAGCGCGTCTCCCGAGGGAGGCGGCCCAGGTCCTTCTCGATCTGTTGAAGAATGCACAACAGACGTTGGGCGGGCAGCGTGCACTCCAGCTCCACCACGGCGTTGAGGTAGCGCGGCTGGGGCGGTCCGACGGGGGCGCTCTCGAAGAGGGAGGAGCAGCGCAACACCGCCACCGCGTCGATGCGCGCGAGGGCGTCCAGAGCGGAGACGAGCTGGGCTTCGCGGTCTCCCTCATTGGAGCCCAATCCGACATAGACAGTGGAATTCAAGGCTCCCTCTCAACAGAGAGAGCGGACATCCGGATTCCCAGAAGCGTCACGGGGCCCTCGGAAAGCCGAGCACGTCGGCCATGTCGTACAACCCCGGCGCGCGGCCCGTCACCCAGCGCGCGGCCCGCAGCGCCCCCAGGCCGAACTGGTCCCGGCTGGTCGCCCGGTGGGTCAATTCGATGCGCTCCCCGTCGCCATAGAAGAAGACGGTGTGTTCGCCGACGACATCCCCGCCGCGCAGCGTCTGGACACCAATCTCCTTCTTCGGCCGCGCGCCCACCTGGCCGTGCCGGGCGAACGTCAGGTCCTCCTGGCCTCGTCCCAGCGCGGCGGCGAGCACCTCGGCCAGCTTGAGCGCCGTACCCGAGGGAGCGTCCTTCTTCATCCGGTGGTGGGCCTCCAGCACCTCCACGTCGTAGCCGTCCCCCAGCACCCGGGCGAGCTCGGCGGCCATGCGGATGACGACGTTGACGCCCACGGAGGTGTTGGGCGCGAGCACCACGGGGATGGAGCCAGCGCTCCGGGCCACCTCGGCGCGGGCCTCGGGGGTGAAGCCCGTGGAGCCGATGATCAGCGCCACGCCGCGCTCGGCGCACTGGCGCGCATGGAGCACGCTCGCCTCCGCGCTGGTGAAATCGATGACCACCTGGGCACGGGCCGCGTCGAGCACCCGGCCGAGGTCATCCCCCGTGGGGACGCCGAGCGAGCCCAACTGGGCGGCCTGGCCTCGCGCGGTGGCGCCCGCCAGCTCCAGGTCCGGCGCGTCGCCCACGAGCCGCTGGAGGGTGGCGCCCATGCGCCCGGTGACGCCAGTGAGAACGGTGCGAATCATCGTGGGCGGCTCCCTCACCCCTGCAACAGGGACAGCTTGCGCAGCTCGGCCTCGAGCTTCTTCGCGTGGGGCTCGGACAGGGCCACGAGCGGCAGGCGGATCTCCGAGCCGAACAAGCCCATGGCGTGCAGCGCCCACTTCACGGGAATGGGATTGGGCTCGACGAAGAGCAGCCGGTGCAGCGCGTTCATCCGCACCTGGAGCTCGCGCGCCTTGTCCAACTGTCCGGCGCGCGCGGCCGCCACCAGGTCCGCCATCAACCGGGGCGCCACGTTGGCGGACACGGAGATGACGCCCTTGCCCCCACAGGCGATGAAGGGCAGCACGGTGAAGTCGTCTCCGGACAGGAGCGTCAGCCGCTCGCCACACGCCTCCGCCAGGTCCACCGTGCGCACCATGCTGCCCGTGGCCTCCTTGATGGCCACCACCTCGGGCACGTCGCACAGCCGCAGCATCGTGTCCGGCAGCAGGTCCACGCCGGTCCGGCCCGGCACGTTGTAGACGATGATCGGCAGGCCGGGATGGGCACGGGCCACCGCCTTGTAGTGCTCCACCAACCCCGTCTGCGTGGGCTTGTTGTAGTAGGGCGTCACGAGCAGCGTGCCGTCCGCGCCCGCCTCGCGCGCGCGCCGCACGCCCTCGATCGTCTCCGAGGTGCTGTTGGAGCCCGCCCCCGCCACCACGGGGACCCGGCCCGCCGCCTCCTCCACGGCCACGCGGATGGCGCGCTGGCGCTCGTCTGGCGACATCGTCACCGACTCGCCCGTCGTGCCCATGGGGATGAGCACGCTCGTGCCACCCGCGATCTGCTGCTGGATGAGCGCGCGGTAGGACGGCTCGTCGAACGCCCCGTCTCTGAACGGGGTGGCGAGCGCCGTCATCGAGCCTTCGAAAGTCCTCATACAGCGGCTTATACGGTCAGGGGTGCTCACCGCGCCAGAGGTCCTCGACGCGCTCGCGCTCACGCACCACCCGCCAGGCGCCGCCGTCCACCAGCACCTCGGCGGGCCGGGGCCGCGAGTTGTAATTGGAGGCCATGCTCATGCCGTAGGCCCCGGCGCTCATGAACGCGTACAGTTCGCCCTGCTGGGGGAGCACCAGCGAGCGCTGCCGGGCCAGCACGTCGGTGGACTCGCACACCGGCCCCACCACGTCCACCTCCACCTCCTTGCCACGCCGCTGCACCAGGGGCTTGAAGCCGTGGTGCGCTTCGTAGAGGGCGGGCCGCATCAGGTCATTCATGCCCGCGTCCACCACCACGAACTGGCGAGCGGGCGTCTTCTTGCGGAAGAGCACCCGGGTGAGGAGCACGCCGGCGTTGCCGACGATGGAGCGGCCCGGCTCGAAGACGATCGTGGCGCCGAGCTTGCCCACCGCGCCGAGGAGGGTGCGCGCGTATTCCTCGGCCGAGGGGGGCTTCTCCTCGGTGTAGGTGATGCCGAGTCCTCCGCCCACGTCCAGGTAGCGCAGCGCATGGCCCTGGGCCTGGAGTTCCCTGTAGAGCGCGCCCATCTTGGTGAGCGCGGCCTTGAAGGGCGAGGTGAGGATGATCTGCGAGCCGATGTGGCAATCGAGCCCCACCGCCTCCAGGCCCTTCATCTTCTTCGCGCGGGCGTAGAGGGCGTGGGCCTCCTCGAAGGGGACGCCGAACTTGGACGTCTTGAGGCCCGTGGCGATGTAGCGGTGGGTGCGCGCATCCACGTTGGGATTGACGCGCAGGGCGAACGGGGCGCGCTTGCCCTGGGCCCGAGCCACCGCGTCGAGCAGATCCAGTTCCTCGGGGCTCTCCACGTTGAAGAAGAGGATGCCGGCGGCGAGCGCCTGGGCCATCTCCTCGGGCGTCTTGCCCACCCCGGCGAACACCGTCTTGCCCGGCGCGCCGCCCGCGGCCTTCACCCGGGCCAGCTCCCCTCCTGAGACGATGTCGAAGCCACTGCCCTGCTCCGCGAGCAGCCGCAACACCGCCAGGGTGGAATTGGCCTTCACCGCGTAGCACACCAGGTGCGGTTGCTCGCCGAAGGCCCCGCTCACCGCCTGGAAGTGCTCGCGCAGGGCGGTGGCGGAGTAGACGTAGACGGGCGTGCCCGCCGCCTCGGCGATGGCGGGCAGGGGCACGTCCTCGGCGTGGAGGACGCGCTTGCGGTAGGTGAAGTGGCTCACGGCGTTCCGGAGTCAGGCGGAGGAATCGATGCGGGCAGCGGACCGCGCGACCCCTCCGGAGACGGCGTCTCCGAAGTGGGCGCGGGGGGTGGCAGGGGCGGACGCGGCGGCCCCTTGATGCCACAGCCCCAGAAGCCCAGGACACCCACCAGGAGGACGAGGAGCGCGCGCGAGCGGTGCATGGAGCAGGCGCCTAGAAGCGGATGCCGAGCGTGCCGCGCACGGCGTGGGCCGTGGAGAGCGTCTGGGTCTGCAGGCCGGTGTTGTAGTCCTGCAGGCCGCTGAGCGGGAAGAGCACGGACCAGTCCACGCGCGCCACGAAACCATCCTCCGTCTCGTACTTGGCGCCCAGGTTCGTCTCGATGCCCAGGGGCTTGTTGGTGAAGGAGGGCGTGGACTCGGCGTAGAGCGCCTGCGAGTAGATGGCGCTGCCGAACACGTCGAGGCCCTGGGTGAGCGTGTAGCGCAGCGTGGGCTTGGCGTAGACGGTGTCCGTGAGGGTGCCGATCAGCTCGCGCCACAGGATGTTGTCCACGCGGTAGGCGCGGTTGAAGCGGAAGTTGCGGATGGCGCTGTCGGCGCAGCCGCCGTTGTCGCAGCTGAACTGCGGGCCGTCCACGTCACCCGGCTGGGTGAAGCCACCCGCCTTCGAGCCCGAGCGGCCCGAGTAGGCCCCGAAGCCCGGCGCCCGGTCTCCCGTCGCGAAGCCCAGCTCCAGCTGGAGGTTGAGCTTGCCGTTGATGAGCCGGTACTCGCCCACCGCCGCGCCGCCGAACTGGGCCACGGTCAGCGACTGGTTCTGGGTGAGGTCCACCGCGCTGGGCGCCTGGGGGCTGTTGGCGCGGCTGCCAATCTTGCCCAGGTAGGCGGCCAGCTCGAACTCCACGCGGAAGTCGCGCTCCTCGTAGCGCAGCCACACGTCCGGGATGTAGAGCGAGGCGTCGCGCTGGATGAAGGCGCTCGGCGGGCCCACCGAGCCGTCCGCGTTGGGCACCGCGGGCGAGGTGTACAGCCCCTCGGAGGTGTAGCGCTGGGTGCGCCAGCTGAAGTGCAGGCCGTAGTTGAGCACGCCCTGGTTGTTCTCCAGCTTGGCCTTCACCTGCTGGGGCGTGTCCCGGCGCGCCACGGCCAGCACCAGGCTGTGGCTGTCGTCCGCGTTGGAGAGGTCCACCGGCTGGCTCTGCGTCCCGTGCGGGTAGGCGTAGCGGCCCTCGCTGTTGAACTCGAACATGGGCGTCACGAAGAAGCCCTTGATGGGCTCCGTGACGAACATGACCCGGTCCACCACGTCGCCGTAGTCGCACTCGAGGCAGTTGCCGTCGGCGCGCAGCACGCCCAGGCCCCACTGCGCGCTCATGCGGCCGAAGCGCAAGAGACCCACCGGCGTGGCCACCTCGCCGTACACCTCGCGCACGGAGATGGAGTCCTGCAGCGCGTTGAGGGCCGAAGCCGGCGCCTTCTGTCCCTCATTGAAGATGTCGAGCAGGTGGTAGCCGTCGTTGGGGAAGCTCGTGGACGGCGTGGAGCCCAACAGCACGTTGCTGAGCACGTCGAACTGGGCCTTCACCCGCACATCTTCCGAGATGTTGAAGATGGGCTCCAGGCGCAGGCGCATGTCGGCGCCGGACTGGGTCTTCTCGTTGCCGCGCGGCGAGGGGAACAGCCGACGCTCGGCCGCCTTGCCCAGGTCGAACTGGTAATAGAGGTTGGGGCGCAGGCGGAAGAAGCCATCCAGTTGGAAGAGCTCCAACTTGCGCTTCTCCGCCATCCACTCCTCCTTCCAGTCCGAGGCGATGGACTGGGTGGCGAGCTGGCCGCGCATGTCCTCGCGCAGCTCCTGCTTGGCGGCCTCCACGCGCTTGTCCACCTCCTGACGGATGCGCTCCTCGACGGCATCAACGCCCTCGGGGGCCTTCGGCGTGGCGGGCGCGGACTCCGGCGCGGGAACCGGCGAGCCGGAGGGGGGCGGCTCCGGCGTCTGCGCGGTGGCCGTGGCGGAGGCGACGAGCAGCGCCGCCAGCAGGGCGTTGGACGACATAGGGGATTCTTCTCCGGGGCCGCGCGATTGCGGCGGGTGCAAAGGGCGGGCGAGTCAAGCGGAGTGCGTGGGGGGTGTCAACGCCGGGTTTTCCCGTCGGGAGGCAAGGGCTGACACGCCGGGCAGAAATAGGTGGTGCGTCCCCCCTGGGGGATGGATTCCACCGTCGTGCCACACCGGGCACAGGCTTCCCCGGCACGTCCATAGATGAGGAAGCCGTTGTGGGCCCCCTCCTTTAGATAGCGCGGCTCCTCGCCCCGCTGCTCCTCGAGGCCGAACTCGAGCGCGGCATGGACGGCCGTGGCCAGGCGCTTCCACTCGGCGGAGGTGAGCGAACCGGGCGCCCGCGCGGGATGCAGCCGCGCCCGGTAGAGGGCTTCCGCGGCGTGGATGTTGCCGAGCCCCGCGATCCGCCCCTGGTCCATCAAGGCCACCTTGAGCGCCTGGCGCGACTCCTCCACCGCGTCCTGGAGTTGGGCGGGGGTGAGCCCATCGACGAGGGGATCCCTCCCCAGCGCCTTCACGGGCGCGAGCGCCCCCAGGCCCGAGGCGGGGCACGGCTCCATGCGGCCCAGGAGGCGCGCGTCGGCGAAGTGGATCACCTCGCCAGAGCCCAGATGGAAGCGGGCACGGCTGTAGGGCACGGTCTCGCCCGGCGGACGGCGCACGAAGCGGCCCGTCATCCCCAGGTGCGCGAGCAGTCCCCGGTCCGCATCGAAGGTGAAGAGGAGGTACTTCCCCCTGCGTTCCAGGGACAACAGTCGGCCCTGAATGGAGGCGAAGTCCATCCAGCGCGCCCCTCGGAACACCCGGGTGTCATCCGCCTCGGCCTCCACCACCCGATGGCCCATGAACCAATGGACGAGATTGCGCCGGGCGATTTCCACTTCGGGGAGCTCGGGCATGCCGTGCTCGGCATAACACCTCGCGCATCCGGGACACATTTCTTCCTTGTTGCCGCGCCTGCATCTGCGAAAACCATCTCCATCCCGTTTCACCCTCATCCGGAGAGTCGCCATGGCCGATGTCCAGAAGAAGTACACGGCAATGCAGTTCAGCCACCTCAAGGGCCTCAAGGGCATCAGCGACACCGTGCTCGAGTCGCACTTCAAGCTGTACGAGGGCTACGTCAACCGCACCAACAAGCTCACCGAGACGCTCGCGGGCCTCCAGGCCAAGGGCGAGGCCGCGGGCTCCAACCCCATCTACGCCGAGCTCACCCGCCGCCTGGGCTTCGAGTACAACGGCATGGTCCTGCACGAGTACTACTTCGGCAACATGAAGCCGGGCGGCAGCCAGCCGGGCGCCAAGCTGAAGGAGGCCTTCGACAAGAGCTTTGGCTCGTATGACAACTGGTTCTCGGACTTCAAGGCCGTGGGCACCTCGCCGGGTGTGGGCTGGGCCATCACCTTCCAGGATCCGCGCACCGGCTGGCTCTCCAACCACTGGGTGACGCTGCACAACGACGGCAACATCGCGGGCTACACCCCCGTCATCGTCATGGATGCCTGGGAGCACGCCTTCGTGCCGGACTACAAGCCCACCGAGCGCGCCAAGTACGTCGAGGCCTACTTCCAGAACATCGACTTCGAGGCCGCCGAGGCCCGCCTGAAGTAGCCGGTCTTTCCGGCTCCGCCCCGCCCCTCCCGCCTGCGCATGGCGGTCCGGGAACGCTTCCGGCACGGAGCGCTTGCCGAGTGGAAGCCCGCTGGGTACGACGCGGGCTCCTTGGCAGCACCCAACGCAAAGGTAGGCGAGGCATGAAGCGGATTCTCTCGACGGCGCTCACCCTGACGCTGGCCCTGGGCTTCACCACGGGCTGTGCGGCGGGCAAGAAGTTGAACGTGGGACGCACCGCCGCGTCCATCTTCATCTCCGATGAGCAGGAGTCCAAGCTCGGCTTGCAGGTGAAGCAGGAGTTGGAGACGAAGGAGAAGATCAAGTACGTCGAGGACCCGGCCATCGTGGAGTACGTGCGCACGGTGTCCACGCGCATCCTCCAGCAGGCGAACAAGGACCGTCAGGGCGTGAAGTGGACGGTGAACGTCATCGACGACCCCAAGACGGTCAACGCCTTCGCCACGCCGGGCGGCTACCTGTACGTGTACACGGGACTCCTGCTCGCGGCGGACAACGAGGCGGAGCTCGCCGGCGTCATGGGCCACGAGGCCGGACACGTGGTGGGCCGGCACTCCGCCCAGTCCATGCTGCTGCAGTACGGCCAGCAGGCCGTCATCGACGCCGCGCTCGGCAAGAACGCGGGCACGGTGTCGCAGATCGCCGCGAGCCTGGCTGGCAATGGCGCCGCGCTCAAGTTCAGCCGCGACAACGAGACGGAAGCCGATGAGCTGGGCGCCAGGTACATGTCGGCGGTGGCCTACGATCCGCACGGCCTGTCGTCCTTCTTCCAGAAGCTGGCGAATCAGGAGGGCAAGGTGCCCGGCATCCTCAAGTGGATGAGCACGCACCCGGCGAGCGCCGACCGCGTCTCGCACATCAACCAGTACATCACCCAGAACCGGCTGACGGGCGCGGAGCTGGGCGCGGATCGCCTCGCCGCCATCAAGCAGCGCGTCAGGAAGTAGACGCGCGCGGCGTGCGCGCTACGGCACCGGGGGGCGCTCCCGCTCCTCGGCGGGAGGCTCGACCCCGGCGGGCGCACGCTCCGCCATGCGCCGCCGCCACCGCCAGAAGGCGAGCCGCTCCCGATTCCATCCGCCCCCCTCCTTGCCCATCTGGAGCTGGGGGGTCTGGATGTCCGGCACGCGGCCCTCCGCCCGCGCCACCTCGGCCTCCGCCTGCTCGAGGATGGCGTTCACCTCGCCGCCGAGGATGAAGATGAGCCCGGTGAGGTAGAGCCACAACAGCAGCACGACGCCCCCGCCGATGGAGCCGTAGGTGACGTTGTAGCGGCCGAAGTGCTCGACGTACTGGGTGAAGCCCCAGGTGGTGAGCAGCCACAACAGACTGGCGAGCACCGCCCCCGGGGACAGGAAGTCATAACGGTGCCGCACGGCGGGCAGGCGCCAGTAGCACAGGGCGAGCACCAGCATCACGAGCGCCGCGGTGAAGGGCCAGCGCAGCCAGGACCACAGCACGTGGTAGGCGTTGAGCACGTGCAGGTGCTGGGCGGCCCACTCGCCCACGCGTCCACCCAGCAGGAAGAGCGCGAAGGCCAGGGGGATGAGCAGAGAGCCCGCCACGGTCATCAGGATGGCGAGCCCCTGCGTGTGCCAGAGCGGCCGGTACTCCGGAACGTCATAGGCCAGGTTGAGCGCCCGGCGGAACGCGTCCATGCCGCGCGAGGAGGACCAGAGCGCCACCACGATGCCCAGGGTGACCAGGCGCGGCTGGGTGTCGCCCGCCACCGTGCGCAGGTGCTCGCGCACCACCCCCAGGGCATCGGCCGGCATGAGCGGCCCGAGCCGCTCCACCATGAGGTTCACCGAACCGGGCTCCAGTGGCAGGTGCGCCGCGAGGGTGACGAGGAAGAAGAGGAAGGGGAACAAGGCGAAGAGGAAATAGAAGGCCAACTGCGCCGCGCAGCCGGTGACCTCGTCCTCCTCGAATTCCACCCAGAGCCGGCGGAAGAACTCCCGCCACGTCAGGTGCTTGAGCCCTCTCAATCGCATCGCGTCCCTGGATGCCTCCTCGGTCGCCACGAAGGTCGCCACGAAGGTGGAGGGGACAGGGTAGCCACGAAGGGGCCCGTCCACCAGGGGCTCGGGCGAGCCCTCGGGCGGACCCATGCCAAGGGACACCCAGGCCTGCTAGCCTCGCGCCCCACCATGGCCCTGCTTCCGCTCGTCATCCTCTTGTCACTCGGCGCTCAACCCGATCAGACCATTCCCGTGGGCTGTCGCGAGGACTTCGGAACCTGCCGCGAGGACTGCACCATCGACTACGGGGGAGGCACGACGAAGTACCGCCAGCTCGGCAAGTGCATCGACGGGTGCACCAAGGAGCGCGACGCCTGCACCACCCGGCACTACTCGCTTCGGGACACGAGCAACGACATGCCCGCCTACCGCGAGCAGACGGAGTCCATCGCCGACTGGGAGCGGGACGAGTCGGGCGGCGGAGGCCAGACGACCCCGGCCTCGGGCGCCGCGCCGGACACCACGCGCTGCGGCGTCTACCGGGCCTCGCAGGAGGAGCCCGTCACGCCTCGGGAGGATTCCGACGAGGAGACGACCCCCACGGCCCGCGCCGATGAGGAGCCGCCCGCCCCCACGCCCGCGCCCGCGCCTCGACCTTCGCCGCCCGTCGCCGCTCCGGCCCAGCGCGAGCCGCTCGACACGCCACTCAGCAGCGACGGGGACGCGGAGGAGGCGCCTCCTCCGCCCCCCAAGGTGGTGACGCCCAAGCCCGTGGAGCCCCTGCGCCCCACGCCTCCGCCCGAGCCCAAGAAGCGGGACATCGCGGATTGGGATCCGAACGGGGACTGAGCCGCGCCTCGCGTCCAGCCCTCAAGCGTTGAGGTGCAGCAGCGCCCAGAGGGCCGCCCGCCGCACCGGCTCGCTCGGGTCCTCGCGCAGCCGCTCCAGCAGGGAACGGGCCTCGGCCTTCTTCGCGGCCCCCAGCGCGTACACGGCGTTGCGGCGCAGGCCGTCGTACTTGGCGCGAGCGAGCGCCGTCCCCGGCACGAGCCGGTCGTAGTCCTCGGGGGTGAGCGCGGCCAGCTCCATCACCCCGAGCTGCGCCACCGCCCGGGGAACGAAGCGCTCATTGGGCGTCGGGACGGGGCGGCGATTGAGGGGGCAGACGTCCTGGCAGATGTCACAACCGAAGATGAGGTTGTCCATCTGTACCCGGAAGGACTCGGGCACCTCGGAGCCGCGGTTCTCGACGGTCTGGTAGGACAGACAGGCGCGGGCATCCACCCGGCCCTCGCCCAGCAGGGCGCCCGTGGGACAGGACATGAGGCACTTGCGGCAGCTTCCACAGCGGTCCGTCGCGGGGCCGTCCGCGTAGGCATCCACCTCCGTGTCGAGGATGAGCACCGCCAGCATCACCCAGGAGCCGAAGGGCTCGGTGATGAAGCACCCGTTCTTGCCCACGTAGCCCAGGCCCGCGCGCGCCGCCCACACCTTCTCCATGAGCGGGCCCGAGTCCACGCTGCCGTAGTCGCGCACCTCGGGGTATTCGCGCCCCAGGCGCTTGCGGAAGGCCTTCAGGCTGTCGCGCAGGGTGGAGTGGTAGTCGCGGCCTCGCGCGTAACGGGCGATGGGCGAACCCGCCGCCTCGGGCGCGTCCCGATAGTAGTTGGTCGCGAAGGCGATGACGCTGCGCGCTCCAGGCAGGAGTTGGGACACATCCAGGCGCTCGGCGGCCCGCGAGCCCAGCCAGTCCATGTCCGCCGCGCAGCCCGCCTCCAACCACTCCAGGAAGAAGCGGGGCGGGATGGGCTCCGCGCGCGCGAAGCCCACGAGATCGAAGCCGACCTCGGTGGCGAGCTGGCGCAGGTGGGTGGTGGGCAGCGGACTCACGCGCCCTACATACCCCAACCCCACCGCCATGTTCCCTGGGACCGAGGTCCCCCTACTTCGTGGGCTTCTCCGCGATCCACTTCACGTCCTCGATGCCCACCCGGTGGTTGGCCACCCGCGCCAGGACGAAGAGCAGATCCGAGAGCCGGTTGAGGTAGGTCACCGCCTCGGCGGACGCCTCGCCCTCGTGCAGGGCGGCGACCACCCGCCGCTCGGCGCGCCGGCACACCGTGCGAGACAGGTGCAACGCCGCCGCCGCCTGGCTGCCTCCGGGCAGGATGAAGTGCGTCATGGGAGACAGCTCGGTCTCGAAGGTGTCGATCGCCTGCTCCATGTCCGTCACCCACTCGGGCTTGAGCGGGGGGATGAAGCCCGAGGCCTTCGTGCCCGTGGGCGTGGCCAGGACCGCACCCACGGTGAAGAGTTGGTCCTGCAACCGCTGCAACAGGCCGTCCAGGTCGGCGGGCAGCCCCAGGGCGCGCGCGAGCCCCAACGAGGCGTTCAGCTCATCCACCTCGCCGTAGGCGTCCACGCGCGGGCTGTCCTTGCGCACCCGTCCCCCACCAAACAGGCCTGTCTCTCCCGCGTCTCCGGTCTTCGTATAGATCTTCAATGGCGAGTTCCTTTTTCGTCGGACAGTCAGCACGCCGCGCGGCGGAAGATTCGCGCCTCCCGGGGGCGTGGGCTAGGAGAAGTCCATGAAACAGTACCTCGCCCTGCTCGAGCACGTGCTGCATCACGGAGCGAAGAAGAGCGACCGCACCGGCACCGGCACGCTGAGCATCTTCGGCCACCAGATGCGCTTCGATCTCTCCCAGGGCTTTCCCCTGGTGACGACGAAGAAGCTGCACCTCAAGTCCATCATCCACGAGCTGCTCTGGATGCTCGCGGGGGGTACGAACGTGCGCGCGCTCCAGGCCCACGGCGTCACCATCTGGGACGAGTGGGCCAACGCCGAGGGAGAACTCGGCCCCATCTACGGCCACCAGTGGCGCTCCTGGTCCACGCCCGACGGGGGCTCCATCGATCAGATGGCCCAGCTCGTCGAGGGGCTGAAGAAGAACCCGGACTCGCGCCGGCACCTGGTGAGCGCGTGGAACGTGGCGGACCTGCCCGCCATGAAGCTGCCGCCCTGCCACATCCTGTTCCAGTTCTACGTGGCGGACGGGAAGCTGTCCTGCCAGCTCTACCAGCGCAGCGCGGACATCTTCCTCGGGCTGCCCTTCAACATCGCCTCCTACGCCCTGCTGACGATGATGGTGGCGCAGGTCACGGGGCTCCAGGCGCACGAGTTCATCCACACCACGGGGGACGCGCACCTGTACCTCAACCACCTGGAGCAGGCGCGCGAGCAGCTCCAGCGCGAGCCCCGGCCCCTCCCCCGGATGACGCTCAACCCCGACGTGCGCTCGCTCTTCGACTTCAAGTACGAGGACTTCACGCTCGGCGGCTACGAGCCGCACCCCGCCATCAAGGCGCCGGTCGCCGTATGATCCTGTCCGCCATCGTGGCCATGGCCTCCAACCGGTGCATCGGCCGGGACAACGCCCTGCCCTGGCGCCTGCCGGAAGACCTCAAGCGCTTCAAGCGGCTCACGCTCGGGCACACGCTCGTCATGGGCCGCAAGACGTACGAGTCCATCGGCCGGCCGCTGCCCGGACGAAGCACCCTCGTGGTGACCCACCAGCGCGACTGGGCGGCACCCGAGGGCGTCCACGTGGCGCACTCGTTGGACGAGGCCCTGGAGCGAGCGGGCGACGGTGAGGTCTTCATCGCCGGAGGCGCGCAGCTCTACGCCCAGGCGATGGAGCGGGTGCGGCGGCTGTACCTCACGCGCATCGAGCGCGCGTACGAAGGAGACACCTTCTTTCCCGAGGTGGACCTGTCCGGCTGGCGACTGTCCGCCGAGGAGCACCACCCCGCCACGGACACCACGCCTCCCTTCGCCTTCATCACCTACGAGCGATAAGCCCGGGGGATTTTGAGTCTGATTCTCAACATTGAGAATCCGAGGGAGGGCTGGTAGACGGTGGGCGTGAAGCGCACCGGTCTACTGCTCCTGGCCCTCCTGTTCCTGGCGCCTCTGGCCCATGCCCAGGTGGGCGAGTCGGAAACGCGCACCTGGCACCGCCTGGTGGGCATCCTCCAGTATCTCCAGGCCGACTATCCGGCGGCGGTGGAATCCCGGTCGGACTTCGAGTTGGCCGAGCAGCGCAGCTTCATCGCCGAGGCCACCGAGGCGGCGCACGAGCTGGGCCGCAGGGGCGAGACGTTCGTCGTGCGCCTGGAGGCCATCCAGAAGCGGGTGGACAAGGCGGAGGATCCCGAGGGCGTCAGCCGCGACTGCGGAGAGCTCGTGGAGGATCTGGTGCTGGCGGGAGGCCTGGCGCGCAGTCCCCGCGTGACACCGGACCTGACCCTGGGCGCGAAGCTCTACCAGGAGAGCTGCGCGGCCTGTCACGGCGTGGACGGCAAGGCGCGGGTGCCCATCGCCGAGACCATGGAGCCCCGGCCCGCCAACTTCCAGGATCCGGACGTGATGTCCGGCATCACGCCGTACAAGGCCTTCAACACCACGGGGTTCGGCGTGCCCGGCACGCCCATGCCCGGCTTTCCCACGCTGACCGAGCAGGAGCGCTGGTCGGTCGCCTTCTACCTCTTCACGCTGCGCCAGCCGCCGTGCGAGGGCACTCCACCGCGCGCCTCGCTGGAGAAGCTCGCCAACGCCACGGACACGGAGTTGGTGCAGGCCCACGGCCAGGAGAACCTCGCGTGCCTGCGCCGCAAGATGCCCGACGTGGACGAGGAGCGCGGCCTGCTGGTGACGCGCGAGCACGTGGAGCAGGCGCTCCAGCTCGCCACCACCGGAGACATGCTGGGGGCGCGCAACGCGCTGTTGGACGCGTACCTCAAGGGGCTCGAGCCGGTGGAGGTGACGCTCCGGGCGCGCAACCCCGACCTGGTGCTCAAGCTGGAGAAGGCCTTCTTGAACACGCGGCTGGCCGCCGAGAACAAGAGCCCCCACATCCAGGACGAGGGCCGCGTGCTGCTGTCGCTCCTGGACGAGGCGCGCCGGGACAGCGGCGACACCATGAGCTTCCTGTCGGTCATCTGGATCACCCTGCTCATCCTGGTGCGCGAGGGCTTCGAGGCCAGCATCATCATCGCCGCGCTGCTGGCGATGCTGCGCAAGATGCAGGCGCCCGAGTACGCACGCGTGGTGCACCTGGGCTGGGTGTCCGCGCTGGTGGTGGGCGCGCTCGCCTTCATCTTCGGACGGCACCTGATGAACGGCGCCAACCGGGAGATGCTCGAGGGCTTCGCCGGACTCGTGGCCGTGTTCATGCTGCTCTACGCGGCGCTGTGGCTCAACGCGCGCTCCAACATGAGCAAGTTCATGGGCGAGCTGCGCGAGAAGATGAAGGGAGCGCTCGGCCGCGGCAGCATGGCGGGCCTGTTCGCCATCTCCTTCACCTCCGCGCTGCGCGAGAGCGTGGAGACGGCCATCTTCCTGCAAGGGCTCGCGCTGGACTCGGCGACGGGCGTGATGTGGGGCTGCGCGCTGGGCGTGGTGGCCATCACCGTGCTCGTCCTCTTCGTCAACCGCGTGGGCTACAAGCTGCCCATGAAGACGCTCTTCAAGGCGTCCACGGTGTTGCTGGTGGCCACCGCCGTCATGCTCCTGGGCAAGGCCCTGCACGCCCTGCAGGAGGTGGCCCTGGTGCCCATCAAGCCCATTCCCTTCGTCACCATCGATCTGCTCGGCATCTACCCGGACGCGATATCGCTCATCCCCCAGGTCGTGCTCACGGCCGTTCCCATCGCCCTGGTGCTCATCAAGCGGCGCCGGGACAGCGCGTCACGCCTGGCGGACGCGTCGTCCCAGGGGTGACGCGGAGTCCTCACACCCGGAAGTAGCGGCCAGAGGACTCCCGGACGCGGCCCTCGCCCTCCAGCTTGAGCAACACCGCCAGGGCACTCCGCTCCGCCACCGGCAGCAGGAAGGGCGGAGTCTCCACGTACGCACGCGCCACCACCTCCGCGAGCGTCGCGCCCTCTCCGGGCACCGACTCCAGGATCCGCGCCTCGCGCGCCGCCCGGTGGTCCAGGTACTCCTGGAGCTTGCCCGGCCCGTCCGGAATCGCCATGCCGTGCGCCGCGTGGAGCGTCGTCACCGGCCAGTCCCGCAGCCGCGCGAGCTGCCGCAGGTACTCGGCCATGTCGCCCTCGGGCGGGTCGATGACGATGGAGCCCACGCCCGCCACCATGTCCCCCACCACCGCCGCCTGCGTGCGCTCGTCCACCAGGCACAGGTGGCCTCGCGCATGTCCGGGCGTATGCAGCACCCGCCAGCGCTGCGGCGGCGTCCCCGCCAGCTCCAGCACCTCGCCGTCCTCCAGCAGCCGCTCCGCCGGCACTTCCACCCGATCCGCCGTGCGCGCATGGCACCACAGCGCAACGCCCAGCCGCTCCATCACCGGACGCACGCCCGCGATGTGGTCTCCATGATGGTGGGTGAGCACCACCGCCTTCACCCGGGCCCCGTCCGCCACCAGCCCCTCCACCATCGCCAGCAGCCGGGCCAGCTCGGCCTCGTCGCCCGAACCCGGATCCACCACCAGCAGCTCGTCATCGCCCAGCACGTACGCGTTGGTGTGCGTGGCCGGAGGCAGCGTGGCCGTGCGCAGCGGGAACACCCGAACGCCCCGCTGGTACTCGATGCGCTGCGCGATGAACTCCGGGCAGTGCTCCGGCGCGCACAGCTCCGCCAGGGCCCGCTCCGGCGTGTCGAAGCGCGCCATCACCCGCAGGACGTGCAGCGCGGGCGGATGGAGCAACGCGGTGCCCGCCTCCCAGCGCGCCAGGGCCTCGGCGGGCGTCACCCAGGACGCCTCCGACAACTCCCCGGGCCACCACTCCGCCCGGGCGTGCGCCCCCACCTCCACCAGATAGAAGAAGGTGTCGAAGCGCACGGGCGCGAACTCCGGCGTCACCCACCGCCCCGCGTCCGGAAAGTCCTCCGCCCGCAGAGCCAGTCCATGGCGCTCGAGCGATTCCCGCCACGTGCCGCGCCCCTCCAGCAACTCCCGGCGCAACGTCCCCACCTCGTCCGGGCTCAGACGCTCGGCGCCCTCGGCCACCAACACCCCCGCCTCCTCGAGCAGCTCACGCGCCGCCGCCACCCGTAGCACCGAGTCCCGCCCCGAGACGCCTCGCACCGGCACCTCCGCGTCCTCGCGATCCACCTTGCCTCCGGGAAAGGCGTAGAAGCCCCCCGCGAAGCGCAGCGCCTTCTCGCGCTTGACCCAGAAGACCTCCAACCCGAGGGCCGTGCGGCGGTACGGCACCACCACCGCCGAGAGCCGGGGCGCAGCGACGGGGGGCGGAGGCGGGGCGCCCTGGACGGTCTCGCTCATTCTCCCACCGCCTGTCCGAGCAGCCGCGCCATCATGTTGCGCGCGTCCTCGATCTGATCCGGCCGCACGTACAGGCGAGTCAACCGCACCGCGCCGCTGTAGCGCTGGTAGAGCGGCGTGTAGCGCGACACCTCCGTGAGCCGTCCCGTGGACCGGTCGACGATGTAGAGACTGGGGACCGAGCCTTCAGCGAAGTACTTGGAGAGCACGCCCTTGGACTCCACCGTGAAGTGCTCGAAGCCCCCGGTCACCAGGGCGCTGCGCAGCACCTCCAGATCGTAGCCCACATCCCGCTCGGTGAATTGCGCGAGCAGCTTGAAGCCCTGGCGCGTGGCGATGCGCTGGGCCCACCGGTTCTTCGAGCGGCGCAGCGTGTACCAGAGCGCCACGTCATCACAGTGCAGGAAGGCCTCGGGGTCGGACGGAATCTCGAACTCGCCGGGAGCCTCCTCATAGTAGCGCCGCAGCATGGCGTCGAAGTTGACCGAGGTGTGGTGGTAGTACACCGAGATGAACATGTGGTGGCGGCTGAGCAGGAAGTCCTCGAAGGCGAACGCCGCCGCCCGGCTCAGCGCCAGGTGGGCGCGCCCGTCCTTCACCGCGGGGTTCAGGTTGGACACGAGCCAATCCATGTCGTACCGGCCGTAATTGACGCCTGTATAGAAGGAGTCGCGCAGCAGGTAGTCCATCCGATCCGCGTCCAGCTCGCCCGACACGATGGCGCGCAGCAGGGGGGTCCAATCCACCCCGGCGTGAGAGAAACCCGGATCCCTCGGAGGCTTCGCGCCAGTGATGAGTCCCACCGCCGCCGCCGGCGTGATGCCCAGGGGGCCGTAGTTCTCCTCGATGAGCGGCGTCAGTGAGCTGTCCAACAAAAGCTTGGCGGTAAAATCTTCGTGCGTGGCTTGCTCGCCCTCCGCCACGGCGTCCAGCCAGGAGGGCAAGCGCAGCGAGGCACGTGGAGGCGCGATGCGCTCGGAGGCGTGGGACAGGGGCATGTGGCCCAGGTCGTGGCACAGCACGGCGAGCCGGACCGCGGCGCTGAAGCGCTCGCGCACCTCGGCGGGCAGCTCCGAGTGGCCCGTGACAGCCTGGAAGACCCGGGAAGCGACATGCATGGCGCCGAGCGAGTGGACGTGCCGGGTGTGGGTCGCGCCCGGGAATGCCAGGTCGCCAAAGCCGAGTTGCCGCACGTGGCGAAGCCGTTGGTAGAACCGGCTGTCGATGACGGCCTTCTCCTCGTCACTCACATCGATGGTGCCGTGGATGGGGTCACGAATCCGCATGGATCTCCTCATACTTCCGGACACTGCTCAGCGGCCAGCCAATCGGCCCGCCTGTGAACTGTCATCCCCCATGGGGACGTGGTAACCCTGCCCGTCGCCCAGACCCCGCATGCACATCGCCATTCTGTACAACCGAGACCATGAGCAGTTGGAGGACGACCCGGGTCGGGAGGCGCGAGCAGACGTGACGCGCGTGGCGTCCGCCCTGGCGGAAGCCTTGTCCCAGGATGGAGACCGGGTCGACCCGGTCCCCGTGGAGGGCTCCCGGCTGGAGTTCGTGGACGTGCTCGCCCGCATGCAGCCCAACCTGGTCATCAACCTCTGCGAGTCCGTGGCGGCGGACAGCCGGGCGGAAACGCTCGTGCCCTGCCTGCTGGACATGCTCGGACTGCCCTACACGGGCTCCTCGGCCCTGACGCTGGGGCTCGCGCTGCACAAGGACAAGGCCAAGGATCTGCTCAGGGCCCGGGGCGTGCCCACGCCGGGCTTCGCGCGGGTGGACCGGCTCGAGGACCTTGAGAGGCTGGAACTGCCCTTCCCGCTCATCGTCAAGCCCGCGCGCGAGGATGCCAGCATGGGCATCACCCGCGACTCCGTGGTGCACGACCCCACCGCCCTGCGCCAGGCGGTGGCACAGGTCCTCAAGACCTTCCACCAGCCCGCCATCGTCGAGCAGTTCATTCCTGGACGGGAAATCTACGTGCCCCTGCTGGGCAACACGCCCCGTCAGGCCCTGCCGCTCACGGAGATCCGCTTCGGCCAGCTCTTCGACGACCGGCCCAACATCGTCACCTACTCGGGCAAGTGGGAGACGGGCTCTCCCGAATACATGAACACGCCCTCGGCGCCCTGCCTCCTGGAAGACGCGGCGCTGGAGGCCCGGCTCGTGAAGACGGCGATGGAGGCCTTCTCGGCGCTCGACGGCCAGGACTACGGACGCGTGGACCTCCGGGTGACCCCCGAGGGCATGCCCTACGTCATCGACATCAATCCCAACTGTGATCTCCACCCCGAGGCGGGTTTCGCCAAGGCCGCTCTCTCGGCGGGGATGGACTACCGCGCCCTGGCCAGGAAACTGGTGGAGGTCGCGCTGGAGAGAACCCATGGACATCCGACCCCTCGAAGGAAAGGATCGGGAGTTGCTCGCCTCCCTGATCCGTCGAATCGAAACGTTCTCCACGGAGGAAAAGGACTGCGCGGTCGAACTCGTCGATCTCGCGCTGCAGCCGAATAACCGCGACTACAAGGTGCTCGTCGCGGACCGGGACGGCGCCATCGTGGGCTACGTCTGCTACGGCCCCACGCCGATGACGGAAGGGACGTACGACCTGTATTGGATCGCCTCGGATCCCCAGGTGCGGGGCCAGGGCGTGGGCGCCTCGCTGGTGTCCGGCATGGAGGGGGACCTGCGCCGCCAGAAGGCGCGCATCATCCGCGTGGAGACGAGCGCCACCGAGGCCTACGGTCCCACGCGCGGCTTCTATGCCTCCATGAAGTACACGGAGGAGGCCCGCATCCGCGACTTCTACAAGGCCGGCGACGACCTCATCATCCTCACCAAGCGGGTCTGAGCGGCTCCAGGCCCGCGCGCTGGAGCTCCGCGCGTGACGCGTTCCAAAACCCTCCTGTCGTTGGGCACCGTGGTCCTGGGCCTGGCGCTCGTGCAGTGCAAGAAGCAAGACCCCGTGCCCATGGCGGCCCCGGCTCCGGCGCGGTCGGCCGAGGTCTCCGCCCCAGCGGCCCAGGCCCCTGGCGCCGTCTCCGACGTGGTGAAGGCGCGCCGCCCCCAGGGCGGGGAGTACCTGGGGCTCTACCTGGTGGACAAGAAGGTGGGCTACCTCTTCATGGACCTGGGCGTCATCCCGGGCCGGGAAGACAGGGTGCGCTCCATCAACGAGCTGCACTTCAAGGCGAACGTGGGCTCGCGCCTGTCCGAGCGCATCCACCGCGAGGAGCGCATCTACGAGTCCCGGCCCGGTGGGCGACTGGTGGCCTTCACCATCGAGCAGCGCGGTGACGGCGGAACGCAGACGCTGGTGGGCACCGTCACGCCCTCGGGCGTGAGCGTGGCGCGCAAGCGGCCCGGGCTCGCGGACGAGATGCTGAGCCTGCCCGCCACGACGGAAGTGGTGGAGGACGCGGATCCCGTGCGAGTGGCCCTGCTGCGCCAGGCGAACGTGAGCGGCCACATGCTGGATGGGACGGACCTGGGCTCCTACCCGTTCGACGTGACGGTGCAGCCCGCGGAGCAGCGGCTCATCAGCGGCGTCCAGGTGAAGGTGGGCAAGGCGGTGATGATCTCCGAGAAGGAGAAGGTGCCCGTCACCACCTACGTGGCCGAGGAGGGACAGGTCCTGGAGATGGAGTACGGGCAGACGATGAAGGCCCGAGCCGAGCCCGAGGCGGTGGCCAAACGGCTGGATCTGGTGGAAGTGTTCGGCCTGACCCGCGTGGTGCTGCCCCGGCCGCTGCCCGAGGAGGCCAAGGGCATTCCCGGCCAGGTGAAGCTGGTGATGGAGAACCTGCCGGAGAAGTTCCAACAGGACACCTACCGTCAGAAGTACCAGTCGCAGGCGGACGGGCGGGTCCTGGTGACGATGTCGGCGCGGGCGCCCGAGCCGAAGGCCCTCAAGCCTCGGCCGCTCAAGGATCCCGAGGGCGGCAAGAACCTCGAGACGTCCATCATCATCGAGAGTGACAACCCGCGCATCCGCGAGCTGGCGGAGCAGTTGGTGGGCCCGGAGAAGGACGCCTACACGGCGGCGAAGGCGATCGTCGGCTGGGTGGCCACCAACCTGAAGAAGGACTACGGGGCGAGCGCGGACCGGGCCACGGACGTGCTGCGCCAGCGCAAGGGCGACTGCACGGAGCACTCGCTGCTGACGGTGTCGCTCCTGCGCGCGGCGGGAATTCCCTCCCGGCGCGTGGACGGCGTCATCTACATGGTGAACGAGGACGGTGTGCCGGCGCTCTACTGGCACGAGTGGGTGGAGGCCTTCGTGGGGGAGTGGACCCAGATGGACCCGACCTTCGACCAGGCGGTGGCGGACGCCACGCACTTCGGCGTGGGCCAGGAGGGGAACGCGGAGATCACGCCCCTCATCGGCACGCTCAAGGTCGTCGAGGTGAAGTAGGCCCGCGCTTGCCAGCGTCCCCGGTCGACGGCCCCGGGGGCGCCGGTCGAGAGCTACATCGTCGGCATGAAGATCTTCAGCCCGGTGCGGCCACCGGCGCCGAGCGTGTTGCGCTCGATGAAGTCGCTCACGGACGAGCGGCCGTCGCCGGTGGTGATGGCGGTGTGGCCGTAGATGCTGCCCGCGCGCGACGAGGTCTTCTCCCAGGTGAGGACGAGGCCCGGAATCTTCAGCGCCTCGGCGAGCGACATGTTGACCTGCTTGAACTTGTCGCGCGGCAGGTTGTTGTCGATCTGGTTGCCGTTGCCCCAGACCTTGAAGCCGAAGGCGTTCTGGATGGCCCTGCTCACGCCCGTGGCGCACAGGCCCTGGCTGTTGTACCCGCCCATGCCCATCGCGGCCGCGCGGCCGGCGTTCGCGAGCTTGCGCATCGCGGCGGTCGCCTGGCCCGGGCTCCCGGCGCCACGGCTCTCATTGACCTGCCCGCTGCCCTTCGAGCCGCCGCTGCGTCCCGCGCCACCGGACCCCTTCGTGCCGCCGCCCTTGGCGGGCTCGAAGCTGTCGGTCCGGCCGTGGCCGGGGATGCGCAGGGTCTTGCCCGCGTAGATGAGGTTCGGGTTGGCGATCTTGTTGATGCGCGCCAGCTCCGAGACGCTGGTCTTGAAACGACCGGCGAGAGCCGAGAGGGTGTCGCCCTGGCGAATGCGGTAGTTGGACATGGCAATCTCCTGGAACGATTGTCGCGGCGTCCGTCCCGAAGTTGCGTCCGGATTTCCCAGGCTCTTGGAATTCACTCACGCCCAAGGCTGCCATCCGGAGAATCCTGAGCAAAACCGGATACATGGGTGGCCGAGGGGTCATCCGATCCGCTGTCAGCAGGCAGAGGCGCCCCGAGCCGGTGGCGTGGAAGAGTGCGAAGGGGCGCCCTCGAGCCGGGGACAGTGGAGGCGGCGGGAATCGAAGCCGTAGACGAGGCGATAGAAAACCCCAAGCAGGACGCGCCACCCTTTCGATCCCTCCACAGCATCCCCATTTATGATCGACGGGGGCCGCTGGCGGCTCGTACACTTCGTGCCTCCATTCGAGAGAGGCACTCATAATGAGTACGAGTCCTTATCTGGTCGTCACCGCGACTGATGAAAGCAGCACTCCTCTCCGCGTGAATGACGTCAAGCTGAAGCCCTCTCCCGCGAAGAGCACTCCCGTGGGGCCGGGAAAAACACCGCACCTCGCCCTGAGTGGCCTGAGCCCGGGAAAGTACGAGCTGTGCATCTCCGTCGCAGGTCACCCAGATCTCGTCTTCCCGCTGTCCCTCGTCAAGGAAGGCACCGGACTGGTCCCCAAGTACACGGGAAGCGCGCCCCTGTGCTGCCCGACCATCATGTCAAGCAGTGAGACCTCCGGAGCCGCCACGAAACAGCTCCACACCCTGGCCTTCACCCTGACCAAGACGCACTCCGAGGTGATCCTCGTCGCGGGCTGGGATTACAGCGGGGGCACGAACAACGTCGCTTATTGCGAGACCTACCGCGATGACCTCTCCTCGGGAACGACCTACCGGACCGGTGCCAGGCAGAGCATTCCTCGGAGAATCGACAACTCCACGATCGTAACCATCTTCGACCTCAAGACGGGCAATCGCTCACGGATGATGAAGAGCGCTTCGGGATGGATGGAGATGGACCGAGTCCTTCAAGGGACCGTCAAGACCCATCTCGGCTCCTACAAGGACGCGACGAACGTCCAGAAGCGCTATCTCGATGATTCCATCTCCATCCAGCATGTCTACAACTACATCATCACCCTGGGTGCCGCGGCCCCTGGCTCGCTGAGGGAACTCCACATCTTCTCCCATGCATGGGCCGGTGGGCCCATTCTCGTCGAGACCTATGAGGGTTCCGCGTACGCCGTGGGCGGCGCGCAACAGACCCGGCGGGATCCGAACGACAAGGACCCCCGGCTCAAGGACTTCGAACTCGTCAACATGCCCCGCCTGAAGGACTTCAAGGCCGCGTTCGCCGCGGATGCCATCGCCAAGATCTGGGGATGCATGGCGACCACCGCCTACCGCAACCTCCTCCGCGCCATCGCCAAGGCCAAGAGCGACTCCGAGACCATCTCCTTCGAGTGGAACAAAACCACCAAAAAGATGACCGCAGGGGACGCGAAGAAATACTTCCGAGACAGCATCCTCGAGTTCAACTACATGGCGCAATTGAGCACGGCGGTCGGCGGCGGCCTGAAGGTCTATGGCGCACCTCCCGGAATGGGAGCGGACCTCCGAGCAGTCTCCGTGGGCAGCAAGAAGCACAATCACATGTACATCAACAAGCTCACCTACGCCCTTGAGTACACGGCGTTGAGCAAGCTCTTCGGACTCGTCCCCGATGACACCGGCTACATCCTTTTCTGACAGGGCTCGCACACGGCTGATCACCGGCCTCCTCGCCATCCTGCTCGCGGGGGGCGCATGCAAGGAGGCACCTCGTCCGGGCACACCCGAGACGCCCCCCACCAGGTTGGAGCCGTCGTCCGTCCCGAGCACGGAACCTGCCCCCGAACCCCGGCCTCCCGTGCCGGGGCAGATCCTCAAGACGCAAGCCGCTCACCTCACCGCCATCGAGCTCGTCTCGTGCCCGGAAGGCAGACGGATCGCGACGCTGCCGCCCCCCCTTCTGCGGCAGCTCCAGCAGGCCCTCTCCCAGGCCACGCTCTCCGAGGATGCGGCGCTGACCCCGCCCCCTTGGGATGCCCGCCTCGTCTTTCACCTCGACTCGGGCCAGGCCATCTACGGACAACTGGTGCGCTCGGACGTTCTGCGCCTGTACGAGACAGCACAGTGCACGGGGACCCGGGCCGTGGCCGACGAGCTGCGCCTGGGCGAAGAGGCGCAGCCGCTCTTTGGATGGGTTCAAGAGCGTCTCGGCCCCACCGAGGAGAAGGCATACCAGACGCCACCCGGCCTTCCCCCGCCGCCCGGCGACTGAACACAGCATGGACACGCGCTGACGCCAACGTCACGGACCGAGTCCAGCACCCGCAGGCCTGCGGCTTCAGCGGAAAACCCCGGCTCGCCTGATGGCGGCCGGGGGGCTTGCTCCATCCAGTGGAGGCGGCGGGAATCGAAGCCGCCAACGAGTTCAACGTCACCGACGCCTTCGCCGCTGCCTCGACCGTGGCCCCGCGAAGCCGGCGGCTGGCGCCAGGCCGGTTCAGCTGGCAATCGCAATCGGGGGCCGCGACCCGGCATGCGCCGTCACGGAGAACATCGCCGCCATCAGGTCCGACTGCGTGACGATGCCCACCAGCCGGCCGTCGTCATCCACCACCGGCAGATGGTGCCGCCCGGCATCGACCATCATCGGCACCAACTGGGCAATGTGCATCCCCGGCGTCGCCGTGCGCACCGGCGTGCTCATGATGTCTTCCACCGCGCCCTTGAGCGCCCGGTCCGAATGGCTGATCGCCCGCAGCCGCCAGCCCAGGCCGGAGCCCATCGCCGCCATGCCCCAGTCGGCCTTGTCGAGCAGGTCGGTCTGGGTGACGATACCCACGACACGCCGGTCGCCATCGATCACCGGCAGTGCCTTCACGTGATGCTCGCGCAGATGGCGCAAGGCCTCCTTGAGGCTCGTCTTGGAACCGACGGTCGCGACGTCGCGTGACATCACCTCGGCACACGTCACCCCGCCCGAGCGGCGGTCATAGGCGCGGATTTCGGCGCGGTGCAGGATATCCTCGAGCTCGTCCGTCGCGACCGGCACCACCTGGTCGTACTGCTTCAGCACGGCGCTGAGGTCCGCCTGGGTAATGCCGAGCCGCGCGCTGGGCAGCGGATCGGCGGTGCGGTGCGGATTGGGGGCCGGCGGCACCGCCAGATGCGGATAGCGCCGCCCGGTCAGGTTGTTGAACACCAGTGCCACCATGAGCAGCAGCAGCGAATTGAGCCCTACCGGCCAGAGGACGAAACCATAGCCCGCCGCATGGATCGCCGGGCCGCCCAGCACCGCCGTCAGCGCCACCGCGCCGCTGGGCGGATGCAGGCACTTGAGCACCAGCATCGCCGCGATCGCCAGCCCCACGGCCAGCGCGGCCGCCACCATCGGATCCCTGATCCACAGCGCGCAGGTGACCCCGATCAGCGCCGCGACCGTATTGCCACCCATGATCGACCAGGGCTGCGCCAACGGGCTCGTCGGCACCGCGAACAGCAGCACCGCCGACGCCCCCATTGGCGCGATCAGCAACGGCAGGTCGCTCGAATGGCCCAGCGCCAGCCCGGCCACCAGGCCCGTCATCAGAATCCCGATGAGCGCCCCGATCGAGGCGCGCAGCCGTTCTCCGTGGCTGACTGGCGCCAGCCCTGGCACAAAGCGTTTGACGAAGTGAACGATACTGGACATGGACCGCGCATCTACCAGCTTGGCTCACGCCCGCCAATGACCAGGCCGGAAGGGTCATCCACCCCAACCTCGCGCTCGCCCGATGCCAGATGGCGTCTTCGTGCCGCGGGAGCGCGGTGTGAGCTCTCCCCCCTTCATGACCCCTGGGGGACTATCGGCTCGGATTCTTCGAGGTCAAACCAGCGGCGCGCGTGTGGGTCTTCGAAGGACGCTGCCGCTCGCGAACGAGCGCCACGAGCGCGCGAAGGCTCGCGGGGGCATGCCGATGCGCCGGGTAATAGAGACACACGCCAGGCTCCGGGGGCGTCCAATCGCCGAGCACCTGCACGAGTCGACCCGTCCGCAGCACGTCGTCGACATTCCACGCGCTCACGTACGCGAGGCCGGCGCCACCGAGCGCCGCCGCGACCACGGCGCCATCGTCATCGAGCGTGAGCCGTCCCTTCACGTCCACGGCGATCTCTTCCCCGCTCCGAGAGAGCTCCCAGCGGTAGATGGCGCCGTTGGACATCCGGTAGCGGATGCACTCGTGATGCATGAGGTCGGCGGGCGTCTGCGGCACACCGCGCTCGCGCAGGTACTTCCGCGAGCCGACGATGATAAAGCGCACGTCGCCGCTGCAAGGGACCGCCACCATGTCGCGCGGGATGCTCCCAGCCAGCCGGACCCCGGCGTCGAATCCATCCGCGACGATGTCCACCGGTTTGTCCTCGGCCACGAGCTCGACACGCATGTCCGGATGACGCCGCAGGTACTCGAGGACGATTGGCATGATGATCCGCCTCGCCACGAGCGCCGAGGCGTTGATGCGCAGGGTGCCCGTGGGCGTCTTCTGATGCGCGTCCACGGACTCCATCGCATCCGCGAGCACGGCCAGGGCCGGTTTCACGCGCGAGAGAAAATCCTCGCCCGCGTCCGAGAGCGCGACGCTTCGCGTGGTGCGATGAAACAGCCGGACGCCCAGGCGTTTCTCGAGCGCGGCGATGGCATGGCTCAAGGCCGAGGGCGACAGCCCGACTTCCGTGGCCGCGGCACGGAAGTTCTTGTGCGTGGCAACCGCGACCATCGCGTTCAGCTCGGCGAGTCCGGCGCCGTGAACTCCGTTCTTCATTGATGAAACTCCTGCATCAGTTCATCCCAGAATCAACGCATTGTCTCATGAGTCTTGGGGCCTTAGCTTTCTCCTCATGAAAAAGACCGCTCTCATCACCGGGTGCTCCACGGGCTTCGGGCTCGCTTCGGTTCAACACTTCGCGGCCCAGGGCTGGAACGTCGTCGCGACCATGCGCACGCCCTCCGCGAGCTCGGACCTCGCGGCACTGCCGAACGTGCTCGTGACCCGGCTCGACGTTCAAGACCGCGCGAGCATCGACTCCGCCTTGAAAGCGGGCATCGAAAAATTTGGTGGCCTCGACGTCGTGGTCAACAACGCCGGCTTCGGCTTGCACGGCCTCTTCGAGTCGACCCCGCGCGAGAAGATCCTCGAGCAGTTCGAGGTGAACGTCTTCGGGGTGATGGATGTGATTCGAGCCGCCCTGCCCCACCTCGTGCGACGTGGAGGCGGAACGATCGTGAACGTGAGCTCGGGCGCGGGTGTCTTCACGCTGCCGATGATCTCGCTCTATTGCGCGAGCAAGTTCGCGCTCGAGGGTTTTTCCGAAGCGCTCTCGTACGAGCTCACCTCGCAGAACGTGCGCGTGAAGATCGTCGAACCCGGCGGAGTCGTCGACACACGCTTCGTCTCGCGCAGCGCCGATGAACAATCACGGAACGCCGTGCCAGCACGCTACGAGGCGTTCGTTCGCGCAACGGAGGAAGTCTTCGCCACGCTCCGCAACGACCGCGCCGGCGCGACCTCCGAAGGCGTCGCCAAGGTCATCTACGAGGCCGCCACGGACACGAGTGACCGCTTGCGCTACGTGGCGACCGACGGAATCAAGCCGCTCGTGAAGATGCGGCGCGAGACGTCCGAGGACGCCTACCTGGCATTCATGCGCGAGCGATTCCTGGCCAGGCCCTCTCCCGCCGAGCAGTCCGTGCAAGACCGATAGCCTTCGTCGTCAATCCGCCCCAGCCTGGAGGAGCAGCTCGGCCGGTTTCACGTCCTCGAGGTAGGCCACGAGGTGGGACCCCCACCTACTTTTTCGACCTCCGCATACCTCAGTCGAATAAATGGAGCGAAGGTGCTCGAACCGGGGCCTTCTTTTTTCCAGAAAAGGACGTTTTCGCTGGGTTCTGTTCATTCTCCGCGCGTCGGCCCTAGAATCAGGGGAGCAATCGCAACGCCTGGGAGTCGCCCTTGCCATACGTCGCTTTGGAGTGGGATCACAAAATCGGGCAGCCGATGATCAGTTGGCTGGTGGTGGAATGCGGGGGCGTGACGGAGAAGTGTGGGGGTCCGGTCGCGTTGTCGCCGCGCAGGGATGTCGCCTATTTCGTGGACCCGAAAACGGCCGAACGGGACGCCCAGGCCTTCGCCGCGTACAAGAACGCGCAGCACGAGGAACGTGTCCCGGAATCGGCGTCCACGGCCGAGCTCCGCTGGCACATGCCCTATGCCTGGGACCACCAGATCTTCAGCCCGTTGCTGCGCTGGGGCGTGCTGGAGTGGAATGGCCAGAGCGGCAAGCCCGGCCCCCGGCCGGATGTGGCCTACTTCCTGGATGCCGACACGGCCGAGAGTGACGCGAGATGGTTCAGCCGGGAACGGGATCAGTGGCTCGCCCAGCGCTCGGGTGCCCCCGCCCTGGCGCTCACCCGTCGTGCGAGCTGACCCCATCTCCTCCCGGACGCGACGCCCATGAGTAAGATGAGGCGCCGCGGAAGGTGAACACCATGCACGTCACGCTCCTGGGCATCCCTGATTTCGTGAGTGAAGAGCTGGAGCGGGAGTTTCACGCGGAGGCGCTCGCCATCGAGTGCCGCCGCGTGGCCCTGGGGCACCACACGCTCCCGCAGGTGGTACCTCCCGGACTGGTGGTGGTGTGGGACGACGGAGGAGCGCTGGAGCGGGCGCGCGGCACCTGTCAGCGCATGGCCTCGCTCGGCTCCCTGTCACGCACCTGCCTGGTGGTACTGACGCGCCGGGACATGGCCGAACAAGAGGAGTTGGTGCTCGCGGGAGCCAGCGAATGCATCGCCCCCCAGGGAGAGCGTTGGGCGCCGAACCTGCTCGCCCTCACCCGGCGCATGGGCGTGCCCACCCGGACGGGCACGCCGTCGGGAACGCCGGGCACCTCGCGCGTGCCGCCCGAGCGGGCCCTGCAGACGTTGCTGGCCGCCACCACGGCCGACATCGGCCACGACTTCTTCCGCACCCTGGTGAAACAACTGGCCGAGGCCTTCCGCGTCACCTGCACCATGGTGGGCGAGATGCGCGGGCAGGACTCCATCCAGACCCTCGCCTTCTGGAGCCGGGGCGCCTTCCAGGAGAACGTGACCTATCCGCTGCGCGGCACGCCCTGTTACAACGCCGCCGCCTGCTCCATCTGTCACTACGCCGACGACGTGAGCCAGCACTTCCCCGAGGATCTGATGCTCACGGACCTCGGCCTGCGCGGCTACCTGGGCGCGGCGCTCCGAAGCACCACCGGGGAGGTCATCGGGGTGTTGGCCATCCTGCACGAGCAGCAACTCGAGGCGGGGGAGCTGGACTTCTCGCTGCTGGGGGCCTTCGCGGCGCGCGCGGGCGCGGAGCTGGAGCGCATCCGGGCCCATGCCGAGCTGGAACGCACGCGCGACTTCCTGCGCAACACGCTCGATGCCGTCCCAGACCCGCTCTACGTCCGGGACCGGGCCCACCGGTGGGTGGCGGTGAACACCGCCTTCTGCCAGCTCATGGGTCAGCCCCCCGAGGAGCTGCTGGGCAGGAACTCCACCGACTTCCTTCCCTCACACGAGTCACGTGCCTATTGGAGTCAGGACGAGCAGGCGCTGGCCTCGGGCCTGCCCGACGAGAGCGAAGTGAGCTTCACGGATGGCACCGGGCTGCCCCGGACCCTCCTCACCCGGCGGGCCGTCTTCCCGGGCGCCGATGGCCGACCCGCCCTGGTCTCCGTCATCCGGGACCTCACCGAGCGCAAGCGCATGGAGACGCAGCTGCGGCTGGCGGATCGCATGACGTCCATGGGCACGCTGGCGGCCGGCGTCGCGCATGAAGTCAACAACCCCCTGGCCTACATCTGCTCCAACCTCACCTTCCTGCGCGAGCAGCTCTCCCGGACGGAGCTCCCGTCCGAGGCACTGCTCGAGCTGCGGGAGGTGGTGGCGGAGACGCAGGAGGGCGCCGGCCGCGTCCAGTCCATCGTCCAGGATCTCAAGACCTTCGCCCGCGCTGACGAGGAGCGCCGGGGGCCCATCAACATCCACCAGGTCCTCGACGGGGCGCTGCGGCTGGTGCGCAACGAGCTGCAACGCCACAACACCCGGCTGGAGCGGGCGCTCGAACCGGTGCCCTCGGTCCTGGGCAACGAGTCACGCCTGGGACAGGTGCTGGTGAACCTGCTGGTCAATGCCCTGCAAGCCTTCCCCGAGAACCGCTCCACGGCCAACGTCATCCGCATCGTCACGCGGCGTGGCGGACCGAAGCAGGTGGTGATGGAGATCGAGGACAACGGGGTGGGCATGAGCCCGGAGGTGATGCAGCGCATCTTCGATCCCTTCTTCACCACCAAGCCCGTGGGCGTGGGCACCGGCCTGGGCCTGGCCATCTGCCACACCATCATCCAATCCATGGGGGGGCAGATCGACGTGCGCAGCACGCCGGGCAAGGGCACCACCTTCCTGCTGTCCCTGTCGGTCTTCGGAGACGAGGACGAGGACGAGGAGGAGGATGGCCCGGTCCAGCCGATCCAGCTCGCCGAGGACGCCCCACCGCCCTCGCGACTGCGCGTCTACGGCTGACCGTGTTTCCGGGAACTCCGGCCAGAAGTATGTCTTCACGGTCATCAGCTACCTGACGCCCGGCATCGAGGTGCTCACGGACGTGGCCGACGCGGCCGCGATGAGCAGCATCCTCACCACGCCCGTGGCCTCGGAAGCGTGGGAGTTCGAGGGAAGCCGGCACCTGCCGCGAGTCCGCTGAGTTCACGCCGTCCAACGGGATGATAGTTTGGCCCCACGGCTTTCGAATCGTGTCGGAAGCAGGGGGCCCCTCCACGTGTCGTTCCAGTTTTCGCTGCGCGCTCTTGTCGTCTCCTCCCTGGTGTTGGCGGGGTGCGATCCCAAACCCGAGCCCATTACGGACCCGGGCCCTCCCCATCAGGTGAGGGGCTCGCTCCTGCTGCGCTACCGCACCGACCAGGGAGATGCCTCCGTCCCACAGACGCCGACCGCCTCGGAGCTCCAGGCCTTCGCGCTCGAGGAGGGCGGCCTCCGGCCCCTGGAGGTGGTGACGTCCGGGGATGGCACCTTCCGGATTCCCGAGGCCCCCGCGGGCAAGTACATGTTGCGGGTCGGCAAGCGCTACCTGGTGACGGACTCGCGCACGGTGAACCTGGACACCTACGAGCTGGGACGTCGGGACGTGCGCACGGTCGACAAGCTGCCTCAAACGCTCGCGTCCATCTCCAACTTCGCCCCCGACTCCTTCTACCCGTCCATCAACGCCGTCAGCGCCCGGGCCGGAACGTGGGCGAACATCTACCTCCAGGAATCGCTGCCCGCCGGGACAACCTCGATCTCCCGGAGCGTCGTCAACTACTTCCAACAACAGCCCATCCACCAGGTCCTCCTGGATGCGTCGAAGGGGGACACCCTGGAGGTCACCACCTTCAGTGACCGGGTCAACGAGGCCTTCGTCTACGCGAGTGTCGACCGCGCCTTTCGCCAGGACGTCAGCATGGATCCGACGCGCCCCACCGAGCTCCAGGGCACCTTTCAGGAGGTGCCCCAGAAGACCTTGACGGTGGACTGGCGCGCCGCGGACTTCACCGCCTACACGACCCAGGTTCACCCCCAGGCCACCACCGGAAACCTCGCCTTCAGCATCTACCCCTCGGAGGGCGGTACGGACGCCTGGTACGGGCACCTGGGCGAGCTGATGACGACGACGGGCTTGAAGAAGGTCCCCCCCCAGAGCATCACCTTCTCCTATGGCAATCCCCTCCCGCTGCGCTGGGGGGAGCTGCTCCACTTCTCACACCACGTCCGGACCAACCTGCGGCTGCCGGGCACGACGTTGGGCGGAATGAGCACGTTCGGACTGAGCGACCGGCGCCCAGTGACGGAGGCCGCCAAGGAGCCCCTCACCGTGCGCATCTCGCCCCCTCAGCAGCTGAAGGTGGAGGGCAAGGACGCCCACGCCGCGTCCACACTCGGCTCGCTCACGCCACGCATCGACTGGACGGCCCCGCGGCTGGGCACGCCCTCGGCCTACCGGGTCCTTGTCACCCGCTTGTACACGAGCGACGTGCTGGAGGACTACAGCCTTTGGAGCATAGAGGCCTTCATCACCACCACGGACACGTCCTTCCAGCTCCCCCCGGGCATCCTCCAGCCCGGCCAGACCTATGTCTTCATCGTCACCAGCCTCCTGACGCCCGGCGTGGACCTGGCGACGAGCATGAACCAGATCCAGATCCTCACGAACGTGGCCTACGCGGACGTGTTGAGCGGCCTGCTCACCACCCCCGCGAGCACGAGGGCCGAGGGCATGAGCCTGGCCGCTCCGCGCGTGTCCGAGCCCGACGCCCAGGAGCTGCTGGAGCTCAGGCGGTTCCGCCACGCGCGAGCGCACTGAGCCTGCCCGGGCCGCGAGGCGCCGATGATGGCCGAGGAGACGTTCGGGTTCTGCAGCACCCACGCCACGGCGAGCTGGGCGAGCGTCAGGCCCGCGGCGTCCGCCACCGGATGGAGCTGCTGCACGCGCGTGAGGATGTCCTCCTTGAGGTAGCGCTGGACGAAGCCGGTGCCCTTCTCGTCCGTGGCGCGGCTGCCGACGGGCACCTGCTGGCCCGGCTTGTACTTGCCGGTGAGCACCCCCTACGTGGGCACCACCTGGGCCTCGATGACCCGCCAGAGCATGGAGTCCTGGGGCTGGTTGGACACGAGCTCGATGCCCAGCTGCCGGGCCAGGGCCACGCCCGCGCGCAGCTGCTCGGCCGTCCACTCGGACACACCGATGTAGAGCGCCTTGCCCTGGCGGCCCCCTCAGCGGCCTTCTTCGCCCCCTCCGCTCATCCCCCACCCTCAACAGGGCCCCCATCCCGCCTATACGCCTGCGCCTCCGGATTTGGTCCAACAAGAATATTGGAAGCGGCGGGAATCGAATCCACTCGCGAACGCGAGCGGCCAGAGCGACCCCTGGCCTCTCCGCGGGAGAACCCCGAAAACGGGGCAGGCCCAGCGCGACTCAGCGGCCCTTGAGGTTCTGGGCGACGAAGTCCCAGTTCACGAGCTTCTCGAGGAACGTATCGATGTACTTGGGGCGGGCGTTGCGGAAGTCCACGTAGTACGCGTGCTCCCACACGTCGATGGTCAACAGGGCCTTCTGGCCGTGCTTCATCGGCAGGTCGGCGTTGCCCGTCTTCGTCACGGCGAGCTTGCCGTTCTCGAGCACGAGCCAGGCCCAGCCCGAGCCGAACTGCGTCGCGGCGGCATTCGCGAACTCCTCGCGGAAGCGCTCGAACGAGCCGAAGTCCCGCGCGATGGCCTCCGCGAGTTCGCCCGTGGGACGCCCACCTCCGTTCGGCTTCATGCAATGCCAGTAGAACGTGTGGTTCCACACCTGGGCGGCGTTGTTGAAGACGCCTCCTTCGCTACCGAGGATGATCTCCTCGAGCGTCTTGTTCGCCTCCGGCTTCCCATCGAGCAGCTTGTTCAGGTTCGTCACGTACGCGGCGTGGTGCTTGCCGTGGTGGTACTCGAGCGTCTCCGCGCTGATGTGAGGGGCCAGGGCATCCTTCGCGTAGGGAAGGTCGGGAAGAGTGAATGGCATGGGGTGCGTCCTTTCGTGGTGTGTCGTGAGTGAGGCGTGAGTCACTACCTCAGAGTGCTCTGCTCTATGGGGACAACGCTCGTTTGTCAGCCTGCTGACCAATACGTTGGCCATCTGCCAACACGTTGGCGGAGAGCACCGAGGGTTCCCAGTCACGAGGCACGCCTCCACGCCCATGCCGCGCGTCCATGTCACCCGCCCCGGGCCAGTCGGCTCGCGAACACCCCCGCGTCCGTGACGGGCGGCTCGCAGGCGAAGTGGCGGCACACGTAGGCGGCGGCGAGGCCCCCCACCGGCTCGCGGCCCAGGAAGGTCTCGCGCATCGACGCTGGAATGGGCGCCGAGGGCTCCCTCCAGGCGAAGGCGGAGGTGGGGGCGTACACCCCTCGGGCCGCCGCCAGCAGGGGCTCCACCGCGTCCCGAGTCCCCGCGAAGGTGACGCTCGGCGCCCCCTCCATGAGCGCGTCCGCCGCCAGCGCCAGGTGCCCATAGCCCATCGGGTTCTTCTGCAACTGCTCGCGCATGCGCGACACGTACCGCTCGGGCAGGTCCAGGTGGTGCTTGTTCCCCGTGAGCGCCGCGAGCGCCACCTGCGCCTCCGTCAACGTCGACGCCCCCGAGGGCACCGCGTTGTCGAACGTCGCGTAGGTGGCCACCACCAGGTCTCCCTGCGCCCGGGGAGCCGTGAGCCAGGCCTGCTTGTCCACATCCCAGAAGAGCTCTTCCGCGACCCGCACCAGGGACTCCGCCGCCTCCAGGTACCGGGGCTCGAAGGTGGCCTGGTAGAGCGTGGTGAGGCCCGAGGCCAGGTCCCCATAGTCCTCCAGGAAGCCCGGGATGCGCGCCTGACCCTCCTGGTACGAGCGCAGCAGGCGCTGGCCGTCCCACAACTCCGTCAGCAGGAAGTCCGCCGCCTTCCGGGCGCGCTCCACCCAGTCCGCTCGCGCGAAGACCCGTCCCGCGAAGGCCAGGCCGCGAATCATCAGGCCGTTCCACCCCGAGAGGATCTTGTCGTCCCGGCCCGGCTTCACCCGCTTCTCCCGCGCCTCGAAGAGCCGCCGCCTCGCCTCGTCCAGCAGCTCCCTCGTTTCCTCCAGGGTCATGGAGAAATCGGAGGCCAGCGTCTCCACGGGCACCGCCGCCTCCAGCACCGTGGTCCCGTGCTCGAAATTGCCTCGGGGCGTGATGCGGAAGCGGCGCGACACGAGCTCCGCCGTCTCGGAATCCAGCTCCGCCTTCACCTGCTCGGGCGTCCAGACGAAGAACCGTCCTTCCTCGCCCTCGCTGTCCGCGTCCTGGGTGGCGTAGAAGCCGCCGCGCGCGTCCGTCATCTCGCGCAGCACGTACTCCACCGTCTCCTCCACCACCTGGCGCCACAGCGGCCGGGGCTCGATCTGCCAGGCCTCGGTGTACAGGTGCAGCAGTTGCGCGTTGTCGTACAGCATCTTCTCGAAGTGTGGCACCAACCACCGCTCGTCCACCGAGTAGCGGTGGAAGCCGCCGCCGAGCTGATCATAGATGCCGCCAAGCGCCATCTTCTCCAGTGTCAGCAGCACCGCCTGCTTCAAGGCCTCTTGCGCCGGAGCCCGCCGCCACGCCCGCAGCATCAGCGCCACGTTCATCGGGTTGGGGAACTTGGGCGCTCCGTCGAAGCCGCCATTCACCCCGTCCATCCGGCGCACCATGGACGTGCCCATGGCCACGAGATCCTCCGCGTTCAGCGCCGCCGGGGCCGCGTCCAGGCCAAAGTGAGCCAGCTCGCCCAGTCCCTCTCGGAACTCCTCCGCCTGCTGCAGCACCTCCTCGCGCTTCGTCGTCCAGGCCTCGCTCAGCGCCTGCAACACCTTGGGGAAGCCCGGCCGTCCGTAGCGGTCATCCGGCGGGAAGTAGGTGCCACCGAAGAAGGGCACGAGGTCCGGCGTGAGGAACACCGTCAACGGCCAGCCGCCCCCCTGCCCCATCAACTGCACCACGCCCTGGTAGATCTGATCCACGTCCGGCCGCTCCTCCCGGTCCACCTTCACGTTGATGAAGCCCTCGTTCATCAAGCGGGCGATGGCGGGATTCTCGAAGGACTCGTGCGCCATGACGTGGCACCAGTGGCAGGCCGAGTAGCCCACCGACAGGAGCAGGGGTTTGTTCTCCGCGCGGGCGCGGGCGAAGGCCTCGTCGCCCCAGGGGTACCAGTCCACCGGATTCGCCGCGTGTTGCCGCAGGTAGGGGGAGGGCTCGCGCGCGAGGCGGTTGCTCGCACCGGACGGCGGAATCTGGGCCATGACGTGCTCCGGGATGAAGACGGCCGCGAGCGTACAGGCCCAGGTGGAAAGGTGCTGGGCAAAGGCCCGCAAGTGCGCTTTGTCCAGGACGTGGCCGAGCATTCTTCCCCCCGCGCTGTCCCCCACTTGACGCTCTGTCTCGCGCTGCTGGCGGTCAGCGCCGGCGTGCGGCTCGCGCTCGTGCTGGGCACGGACATCTACTTCGACGAGGCCTACTACTGGCAGTGGTCCCGGCACCTGGACTGGGGCTACTACGATCACTCGCCCCTGGTGGCCTGGCTCATCGCCGCACTGGGGATCCGGCCCACGGCGCTCCTGTGTGGCGTGGGGACCGTGGTGGCCGTGTGGGGATTCGCCCGGGACGTGCATGGCCAGCGCGAGGCGGCATGGCGCGCGGCCGCGCTGTGGAGCGTCGTGCCCGTGGGCATCCTCGCCGGAATCTGGACCACTCCGGACACGCCGCTGCTGCTCTTCTGGGTGCTGGCGCTGTGGGCGCTGTATCGCGAGCGGTGGGTCCTCGCCGGGCTCGCGTGCGGCCTCGCGCTCCTGTCCAAATACCCGGGCGTGCTGCTGGCCGCGGCCTTCGTCGCCGCGTGCATCCGGGCCCGGAGGCTGCCCGCGGGCGCCTGGCTCACCGCGCTGCTCGGCGTGCTGCTCTTCCTGCCCGTGGTGGTGTGGAACGCTCGCAATGAGTGGGTGGGCTTCGCCTTCCAGCTCAAGCATGGCCTCGGAGGCCAGGGCGGATGGTCCACCTTCGGGGAATTCCTCGCCGGACAGCTCGCGCTCGGCGGACCCCTCCTGTTGCCACTGACGGCGGTGTACATCGTGCGTGGGCCCCGGGAGCAGTTCCTGCTGCGCGCCGCCGCCGCCGTGCCGCTGCTCCTGTTCGGCTATGCCTCGGTGCGCACCCGGGGCGAGGCCAACTGGCCGGCCGCCGCCTACCTCTCCGCGTGCGTGGGGATCGCCGGCATGAGCCTCCGGTGGTTCCGCGCGGCGGCACTCCTCAACGTGGCCGGAGTGCTCGCCGTGACGTCGCACCTCCTCTTTCCCGTGCTGCGCTTCGAGCGCGACGTCATCCTGTCGCGCACCCACGGCTGGGAGGTGCTGTCCTCGCTCGCGCGCGAGGACGTGGCGGTGGTCTACACCCCCAGCTACCAGCTCGCCTCCGAGGTGGCGTACTTCACCGGGCTGCCCACGGACACGGCGGGCGGGGCGCGCCGCAGCCAGTACGACCTCTGGCCGAGGCCGCCGGTGCCCGCCGGGCGGGACGCGCTGTGGTTCTCCGAGGGCCACTCCCCGCCCGAGGAGCTGACGGAACGCTTCACCTCGGTGGAGGGGCCGCAGGAGCGGACGTCCGACTTCCACGGACGCCGGGTCCACACCTTCCTCATCTGGCGGCTGCGCGGCGCGAGACCCTGAACGGGCGGCACGCCGAGTGCCCTCGCCAACAGTCCCGGACGAGGAGACTGTCTCGCCCGGCGCCGTCATGGGAAACCCGTCCGCTCACACGGCAGGAGCCCGATGACCGCCATCACGATCGACAAGCAGGGCGAGAAGCTCAAGCTCGAAGAACTTCCCACGCAGCCGCCCAAGAAGGTGGACAAGGACGCGGCGAAGCAGGAATTCGACACGCTCGGCGAGGAGCTATTCGACCTGCAGGACTTGATGTGGGGCGCGCGCTTGAACTCCGTGCTCATCATCCTCCAGGGCCGGGACACCGCCGGGAAGGACGGCACCATCAAGAACGTCGCGGGGCACCTCAACTCCCGGGGCCTCAGCGTGGTGTCCTTCGGCGTCCCGACCGAGGACGAGCGGCATCACGACTTCCTCTGGCGCATCCACCGCCACACACCGCGTCTGGGCGAGTTCGCCATCTTCAATCGCTCGCACTACGAGGACGTCCTCGTCGCGCGCGTGAACAAGCTCGTCCCCGAATCGCTCTGGAAGGAGCGCTACGGCCACATCCGCGACTTCGAGGAACTGCTCGCCCAGCACGGCACCCTCATCCTCAAGTTCTTCCTCCACATCAGTCAGAAGGAACAGGAGGAGCGCCTGCTCGCCCGGGAGCAGGATCCACGCAAGGCCTGGAAGATCAGCGCCGGAGACTGGGAAGACCGCCGCCACTGGGATGACTACACCCAGGCCTACGAGGAAGTCTTCACGCGCACGTCGGCGAAGACGGCCCCGTGGATGATCGTCCCCGCGGACTCCAAATGGTACCGCAACCTCGTCGTGGCACGGACGATCGTCGAGACCCTCCGCCCCTACCGCGCCGCCTGGCAGAGCCGGCTCGACGAGGTGGGCGAGGAAAAGAAGCGGGAACTCGCGAGGTGGCGCGCGGGGAAGTAGGCCGATTCGGGATTTGAGCGGGTGTCCGGGCAAAAGCCCGGCACGCCCGTGTGGCTGCCCTCCGCCGAGCAATCAAGCCAGGGCCTTTCCCAGAGTGACGCGGACCCGGGTCACATCGCATCTTGAGTGGGACAGGCAGCCGCGCCCGAGGAGAACCCCATGCAACGGTCCTTCAAGTGGTTGATCGCCACCCTTCCGATGTTCACCGCCACCGCGGTGTTCGCGCAGGCAGGAGCGCCGGAGAAGACCCAGGCGCCCGCGAGAACCACGGTGGACGCGCAGATGCAGCAGGTGCTCGACGCCCACGAGGAACTCCAACCGAAGCCGCCCCATACCGTGACGCCCGCCGAGGCGCGCAAGGAGCCCAGCACCACGGACGCGGTGAAGACCCTGATGAAGAAGCAGGGCAAGTCCACGACGCCAGACATGGCGGGTCTGGCCAAGGTGGACGACACCACCCTCCCCGGTCCGGGCGGAGACCTCCCCGTGCGCATCTACACGCCGGAAGGCAAGGGCCCCTTCCCGGTGCTCGTCTACTACCACGGCGGCGGCTTCGTCCTCGCGGACCTGGACACCTATGACGCCGGCCCACGCGCCCTGGCGCAACAGGCCAGCGCGGTGGTGGTGAGCGTGCACTATCGCCAGGCCCCGGAACATCCGTTCCCAGCCGCGGTCGATGACGCCACGGCGGCGTTCCGCTACATCCAGGAGAACGCGGCGAAGTACAACGGGGACCCCCAGCGAGTGGCGGTCGCCGGTGAGAGCGCGGGCGGCAACCTCGCCGCCGTGGTGGCCATGCGGCAGAAGAGGAGCGGCGGCGCGCTGCCCGTCTTCCAATTGCTCGTCTACCCCTTCTTGAGCAACAACGTGAAGACGCCGTCGCACAAGGCCAATGGCCAGGGCAACTACCTCATTGGCAACCAGGACATCGCCTGGTTCTGGAGGAACTACCTCGGCGATGGCTGGAAGAAGGACAAGAATCCCGAGGCGCTGCCCATCTACGCCTCGACGAAGCAGCTCAAGGGCCTGCCCCCCGCGATGATCATCACCGCGGGCCTGGATCCCCTCGAGGACGACGGCACCGCCTACGCCAAGAAGCTCGAGTTGGCGGGAGTGAAGACCGAACTCAAGAACTACGACGGCGTGACGCACGAGTTCTTCGGAATGGCCTCGGTGGTGGACACGTCCAGGCAAGCCCAGGCGGACGCGGCCCGCGCGCTCAAGAGCGCCTTCCAGAACACGGGCGTGGGCGGCTCGGGCGAAATGCACCGCGGAGACTGGGGCATGAAGAAGAGGAAGTAGTCACCGACGGTGAAACGCAACGCCCATCGCGAGGAGCCTGAGACCCATGGCATAAACCACCCCATGCCTCGCGACGTCTCCTTCTTCGACAGCCTGGGCCGTCTGCTTTCCCTCGAGCGCGAGGCCGAACGGGCCCGCATGGAAGCCCTCGCCGAGGGCCTGTCCCTGCAACAGCGCGCCGAGCAGGGCCTGACCTTCCTCGACCTGGAGAGCCTGGAGGAGGAAGTCGGCCTCGGAGGCCGGGTGCTGGTGACGCTCGCGCGCAAGGACCGGGCGCGCTTTCCCGCACGGCTCGACAACGGCGACCAGGTGGCCGTCTACCCCCGCCGCGCCGAGGTGAAGGAGCCCGCACGAGCCCTCGTCACCCGCGCCACGGCGATGCGCGTGCAGATCGCCTTCGACCGCTCGCCGCCGCCCTTCATCCACGAGGGCCTGCTGCGGCTCGACCGCGTCCCCAACGACGTCACCTACGAGCGCATGCGCGCGGGCCTGTCCCGGGTGAAGGCGCTCGACAAGGGTCTGGGCCGCCGCAAGCGAGAGGTGCTGCTCGGTAACGAGCCCCCGCGCTTCGATTCGCTCCGGGAATTCACCCCCACGCGCCCGCTCAACCCCGAGCAGCAGGACGCCGTCGCCCGCGCGCTCGCCGCGGAGGACTTCTTCCTCGTCCATGGCCCGCCGGGCACGGGCAAGAGCACCGTGCTCGCCGAGGTCGCCGCCCAGGCCGTGGCCCAGGGCCAGCGCCTGCTCTGCGCCGCCGCGAGCAACGCCGCCGTGGACCACCTGTTGGACTTGTGCCTGGACAAGGGTCTGCGAGCGGTGCGCGTGGGCCACCCCGCCCGCGTCACGCCTCGGCTCCAGGAGCACACGCTGGATTTGATCGTCGAGGATCACCCGGACCGGGTGCTCTCGCGCGAGCTGTTCGACGAGGCCTACTCGCTGCTGGGTTACGCGCGCCGCCAGCGGACGCAGGGCCGCAGCCGCGAGCGCTTCTCCAACGCGCGCGCCTCCACCAGCGAGGCCAAGAGCATGCTGGACGAGGCCCGAGCCCTGGAGCGCAAGGCGGTGCGCAACGTGCTGGAGCGGGCGCAGGTGGTGTGCGTGACGCTCGCGAGCCTGGACTCGGGCGTGCTGTCCCACGAGGAATTCGACCTGGCGCTGCTGGACGAGGCCGCCCAATCCACCGAGCCGCTGGCCCTGCTCGGCTTCCTGCGCGCGCCCAAGGTGGTGCTCGCGGGAGACCCACAGCAGTTGCCGCCCACCATCCTCTCGCCCGAGGCGGCGAAGGCGGGCCTCTCCGTGAGCCTCTTCGAGCGCCTGCTCGCGGACCACGGGGACGGCGTCAAACGGATGCTGCGCGAGCAGTACCGGATGAACACGGCCATCATGTCCTTCCCCTCGCGGGAGATGTACGCGGGGGAGCTGCGCGCGCACCCGAGCGTGGCCGGGCGAACGCTGGCGGACGTGCTGCCACCGGAAGCCCAGGGCGACTTCCCGCCGGTGCTCTACCTGGACACGGCGGGCAAGGGCTTCGAGGAGGAGCAGAAGAAGGATACGGGAAGCCTCTTCAACACGGGCGAGGCGGACCTGGTGGTGGCGCGGGTGAAGGAGTTGCTGGCGGCGGGAATCGCGCCGAGGGAGCTCGCCGTCATCACGCCCTACCGGGCGCAGGCGCACGCCCTGCGCGAGCGCGTGGAGCCGCTGTCGGCGGACGTGGAGGTGGACACGGTGGACGCGTTCCAGGGGCGGGAGAAGGACGCCATCCTGGTGAGCCTCGTGCGCTCCAACGGCGAGGGACAGATTGGATTCCTCTCCGACCTGCGCCGCATGAACGTGGCGCTGACCCGGGCCCGCCGTCACCTCTTCGTGGTGGGAGACTCGGCCACATTGAGCGGCCATCCGTTCTACGGGCGCTTCATCGAGTCCACCCAGGAAGGCCAGGGCTACCGCTCCGCCTGGGAGTGGCCAGACCCCGCCGACGCGCTCTGAGCACGATCTTTGTCAACACAATGGGCGGTTGGAGCGCCAGCAATGAACAAGCCACTCACAGCACGACGAGCGCTCCGACTCATCTGCACGCTGTCGACCTTCTTCCTGGTCAATGCAGAACTCGTCGTGGAAGCAGCGGCACCATCCTCGCGACCAGACCCTTGGGTTTTCTCCAACCCATTGCGCTCGGAGGCATTGTTCGCCGCCGGGTATGCCGCGCCCTGGTTGAATGCTGGAAGCGCCTGGGTCTCCACCGATGGCAAGCAGGTGGCATTCTTCACCCGAGAACCCTCATCGGCGGAGGGCATCTCCCGGACGCTTGTCGTCAAGGACGTGGATACGGACACGGTCGTCTTCACGAAGACACTGTTCTCGGAGGAGGAGAGCCGCAAGCACGGAACCGCCTTGGAGCGTCTGGCCAGAAGCCGGGCCCAGGAGGTCCTGGCCGCACGACCCCAGGACCGCTGGGTCCCCCTCGCCCACCAGGACCTCTCCTCGCATGAAAGGGAGTTTTTCTCGGATGCGTGCTTCGAGAAGCAACTCCACCCCAAGCGCTCCGCCACCCTGGAGACGCTGAAAGTCACCTACCAGGAGCCCCGCGTCCAGTTCTGGCGTCGCGGCAAGAAAGTCCTCGACCGCAAAGTCCCTTCATGGCGGTTCCAGCGGGAACAATGCCCGCACGCCAGCCCCTCTTGGTTGAACCGTGTGTTCAGCAGCCATGTACACGGCGTGGTCCTCCTCGAACTCGGGTTCTGTGGAACGGACCTCTGCCCCGAACCCGCCACGGTCTTCCACACACTTCGCATCCCCGGTGAAAAGCCGCGCACAGCGGAGCCGTCCAAGCCCCAGGCCACGGAACCTCCCAGGACTCCGTCCGCCCACTATGAGACGGCCGGTGAGGTCCGGCAGACGCTCTATGTCACGGGGTTCCCAGCCATCGCCGTGGACCACTCCCAGGTAGCCCTGGCCGAGGTCCTCGCGGATGGAGAGCGCGGAGACCCCAACCTCCTCATCACGATTCGTCGGCCCCAGACGAACGAAGTGCTCTGGAAGCACGCCTTGCTCGAAGCGGGGGAAAACGCCTCGGTCAAGAAGGCCGCTCCGCCCCTACGCCAGGAACTCGACCAGAAAGTGTTGGAGCGGATCCATGTGGCCAATGAACGGCTCCGCGGCACTCGATGGTTGCCCCTCGAGGAGAAGGCCATCCAACCAGTGGTGCTGGGGCAATGTCCGGTAGAGGCCCAGACATTGAGGTTGGGCGGGAGGGAGATGACCTTCCATCAGGGTCATCTCACGCTGAAACGCGACGGCACGAGCCCTCCTGTCGCCATGTCCGTACCCGCGTTGGACTCCTCGGCGAACGAAACCTGCGACACGCTCCGCCGGACATTCATCGACGCGGCGTACACGGATCTCAGCCAGAAAACGCTCGTCCTGCGGCTCGCCACCTGCGTTGACGACGCCTGCCCGAAGCAGGTGGGTGGCTACCACATCATCCAGTTGCCGGAGTGATTGACGGGAGCCAGGTCCCAGTTCAAGGTGACACGGATTGAGGCAATCGCGGGCCTTTGTCCGAGGCAACGGGCAGGTAACACTTGCCCTTGTACTCGGCTTGATCCGAGAGACACGGCGGACGACGCTCAAGGACGACCCAACAACCTCCATTGATCTCGGCTTCGTCTCGTTCGGGCGGACAGGGCGCTTTGGCTTGATTGCGGAAAGGCTTGTCTGGCAGCGGATAGGCGATGACCGTTGAATCCTGAGTCGCACGAGCCGCGAACTTGGGGGCGTCCTTCTCCGGGTCCATCGCCATACTCTCGGGCTCGGCGGCGTCCACCGCCCGGCCTCGGGACAGCCACCCCACGCACCCGCCCAGCACGAGCAGAGCGAGCCCCGTCAGGGCCAGTCCCACCAACACCGGCCACCACTTGAGCCGGCTCATCGGTCCACGGAGCAGGTGCGCACGCATCCGGGCATCGTGCCCCACCGCGTCGAGCGCCGCGAGCAGCAGGTTCTCCGCTCCCGTCAGCTCCGACAACCGGGCCGTGGACGGGGACTCCTCCATCGACATCCCCAGCAAGGGCGGGAAGGCCTGGACATAGGTGCTCTTGCGCCAGTTCCTCCGAGGGTGCCAGGTGGAGCCGGGCTTGGGAATCATCACCAGGGAGGGAGCACCCGTCTCGACGTGGACGGCCTCGTAGATGTCACCCAGCTCCGCCGCCGCGTGCTTGCACCGTCTACCGAGGATGAACGGACCCCACCGGACGCCCCGTCCCTTCGTCATGGCCTTCATGCGCCTTCCCCTGTCCGCGCACCCAAGGCGCGGCAGGGTCCCTCCATACCACGTCCAAAGTCACATGGCAGCACCTGACTTCGGAGGTTCCCGGCTTCTCACCTCGCCTGGGAGACCCCGGCCTTGCGCTGGTGCCAGAGGGCGAGCACTTCGCGCTCACGCTCCGGGCTGAGCCCTCCTCGCTTGCGCAGCGCCTCCTGCCGCTCGGGAGGCAGTCCGTTGAACCACGTCAGCGTGTCGCGCGCCGTGTCCACCACCGGGCGGAACTTCAATCCCCGCTCCACCGCCTTGGCGATGCTCACGCGGCTCAGGCCCCCCTCCTCCCCCGCGGGCGGAACCCAGACGGGCAGGTCGCTCCAACCACTGACCTTCTGCTCCTCCAGGAAGGCGGCGTCGGCCCAGGTGAAGGTCGCATCGGAGCCGCTGGCCTGCTTGCACGCCGCCAGCATCGCCCCCACGGTGTACGGCTTCTCGGGACCCACGGCGTTGAAGATGCCCACGTCCCGGTTCTCCAGGGCGAGGATCGTCCACTCGGCCAGGTCCCGCACGTCGATGAACTGCACCGGATCCCGCTCCGAGCCCGGGGCCAGCACCTCGCCGCCCCGCGCCACGCGCACGGGCCAGTAGGTGAAGCGCTGGGTCGGGTCATCCGGCCCCACGATGAGCCCCGGACGGATGTTCGTGGCGCGTCCGGGGAAGGCCGCCTCCGCCTCCTGCTCGCAGAGCGCCTTGAGCGCGCCGTAGTTCCCCTCCCCCACCTTCTCGTCCTGGGTGTCCGCCACCGTGGCCACCGCCGCGCGCTCGTCCAGGTCCGGCCGGGTCATCTCCTTGTAGACGGAGATGCTGGAGATGAAGACGTACTGACCCACATGCGGCGCCAGGAGGCTCGCCGAGGCGCGCACGATGCGGGGCACATACCCGGACGTGTCGATGACGGCGTCCCAGCTCCGGCCCTCGAGCGCCTTCAACCCCTCGCCCTTGAGCGGATCCCTATCCCCGTGCAGCTTCTCCACGTCCGGGAAGAGCTCGGGCCGCGTCTTGCCCCGGTTGAAGAGCGTGACGGTGTGGCCTCGCGTCCGGGCCGCCTCCACCAGTTGAGGCCCCAGGAACGCCGTCCCTCCCAGAATCAGGATGCGCTTGCCGCCACCGCCTCCAGAGACCTTCCGCGTGGAAGCGCACCCCAGGGACCAGGAAGCCCCCAACGCGGCGGCACCGATCAACAACCCTCTGCGAGACACCGACATGTGAACAACCCCCTCTTTCGTGAAACATGACGACGGTCAGCCCACCGTGTCCGGAGCGGAGCCGAACTCCGAGTCCGGTGCGGGCGAGTGCTCGCGCGAATACCGGGCCAGCCACAGGGACACCGCGAGCCACAAGCCCGCCACGGGCACGGCGGCCAGGGCCAGCCCCGTCGTGCCCAGGCCCACCGTGTCGAGCCCCCGGTACATCCAGGCGCTCACCGAGTCGCTGCCGCGATACACCACCGTGTCGATGAAGCCCTTGGACTTGTACTTCGTCTCCCGATCCACGCCGGTGAAGAGGATTTCCCGTCCAGGCCGTTCGAGCGCGTAGTGCGAGGCATTGCGCAGCGCCTTGAAGGAGATGAGCACCCCCATGCCGGGCAGCACCGCCAGTCCGGCGAAGCCGAGCGCGGTGAGCAGGGGCGCCACGGCCAGGGCCGCGCCCAGACCGAAGCGTTGGATGAGACGTCCCGTCACGCCCACCTGCAACACGAGCGTGAGCACCTGCACCCAGAAGTCGATGTTGGCGAAGGCGGCGGCGCGCGCATTGGCCCCCGACGCGACCCGGTCCACGATGTGGGCCTGCTGGTTGTAGAGGAAGGTGGAGGTGGCGGCGTAGAGGAGCATCTGCAAGGCCAGCCCCCGCAGCAGCGGCGAGGAGAACAGGAGCCGCACCCCATCGAAGACCCCGCCGCCCACCGGGGCCTCGGCGGACGACGGGGACGGCCCACCCCCCATCCGGCCCGACAGCCCCCGGACACACCGCGCGCTGCCCTCCAGCAGCACCGCGGTGAGCAGCATCAGGTTCATGGCCCCCACCGGCTCCGCCAGGAGCTTGACGAGGAAGGGGCCCACCAGCATGCCCGTCGTCCCGCCCGCGGCGATGAAGCCGAACAGACGCCGGCCCTGCTCGCGCCCGAACAGGTCCGCCATGAAGGTCCAGAACACGGAGACGACGAAGAGGTTGTAGACGCTCACCCAGACGAAGAAGACGCGCGCCACCGTGTCGCGATCCGCGCCCAGTCTCAGTGCCGCGAAGAAGGCCAGCAGGTGGAGCAGGAAGAAGCGGTAGACGAACGGCAGGACGCGCCGCCTGGGCCAGCGGGACACCAGCGCCGAGAAGGCGGGCACCGCCACCAGCATCACCAGGAAGGCCGCCGTGAAGAGCCACGGCACGTCCCGCACGCCCTTCGCCGTCGCCATCTCGTCCCGCAGGGGCTTGAGGATGGCGTAACCGCACATCAGCGTGAAGAAATAGAGGAAGGAGAGCAGGACCGGGCCCACCTCCTCGTCCTTCACGTTCACGAATTTCTTGAGCATGTCCGCTGCACCGCCCCCAGGGCGGGCAACCAACCCCGGGGCGGCGGCGCTATTCCCGGCCAGGCATCCAGGACCGCCTGGAGGCGGGAAACCGGAGGTCGCGGCGGCGTCTCACTCGCCGGTCTGCGAAATGGGGAGGCGGACGACCAACCCCTCCAGCGCGGGGGTGACCTGGATCTGACAGGACAGCCGGCTGTTGGGCTGGACGTGGAACGCGCAGTCGATCATGTCCTTCTCGTTCGGCTCGGGCGGAGGCACCTTCGCGCCCCAGGCCTCGTCGACGTAGACGTGGCAGGTGGCGCAATTGGCGAACCCGCCGCACTCCGCGACGATGCCGGGCACGAGGTTGTCCATGGCCGCCTGCATCACGGACTGTCCGTCCTTGGCCTCCACGACATGCTCGGCCCCACCCGCCTCGATGAACTTGATCTTGGACATCGTCTTCTCCTGATGGATGAGCGTTCTTGTTCCGCTGGCGTCAGGCCGCGACCTTCGCGAGCGGAATCCCCTCATCCGCGAGGCGCTCGGGCTCCACCGGTGTCCGGCCCGTCACCAGGCGCTTGGCCGCCATGAAATCCGCGGGCCGGCCAATGACATCCGCGGCGAGGATGCGCGGGCCCTTGAGGTAGAAGGCCGAGAAGGCCTTGCTCGAGGGATCTCCGCGCGTGATGCAGCGCTCGTAGCCTGAGGACAGCCCGACCATCTGCAGCTTCAAGTCATACTGCTCCGACCAGAACCACGGGGTGGCGGTGGACGGCTCGCGCTGGCCGAGGATGGTGGAGGCGGCGACCCGCGCGTGCTCGATGGCGTTGGGCACCGATTCGAGGCGGATGCGCCCTCCGGTGTAGGCGCTGGGCTGGTTCGCGCAGTCGCCGATGGCGAGGATGGAGGGGTCGGCGGTGCAGGCGAACTCGTCCACGACGATGCCATTGTCGACCGCGAGCCCCGCCGCGGAGGCGAGCCCCGTATTGGGCACGAGGCCAATTCCCACCAGGACGAAATCCGCGTCGATCCGCTCCTGGACGCCCTGGCAGGAGACATCCACGCCGACGACCTGGCGCTGGGACGCATCGAGCGAGAACCCGCGCAGCTCGGCGGACAGCCGGAACTGGACGCCATGCGAGCGGTGAACGCCCTCGATGAAGGCGGACACCTCCGGGCCCGTCACCCGGGCGAGCAGCCGGGGCGCGGCCTCGAGCAGCGTCACGTTCAGGCCGAGCTGCGCGGCGACGGCGGCGATCTCCAGCCCCACGTAGCCTCCGCCGATGATGACGAGGCGGCGTCCAGGGACGAAGGCGCCGCGCAATGACTCCACGTCGGCGATGGAGCGCAGGCTGAACACATTCTCCAGCCGGCCCATGTCGATTCCCGGCAATGTCAGCCGGCGCGCATGGCCTCCCGTGGCGAGCGCGAGCTTGTCATAAGGCAGACGGCTTCCATCCGAGAGCACGGCGTACTTCGAGACCCGATCGATGGACTCGACCCGCGTGCGCAGCCGGAGCGTGATGTCGAAGCGGCCATACGTCTCGTGGGGTTTGAGGTACAGGCCCTCCTGGGGAATCTTTCCCATCAGGAACCCCTTGGACAAAGGCGGGCGCTGATAGGGAGGATGGTCCTCGTCTCCCACGAGGGTGATGCTTCCGGAGAAGCCCCGCTGCCGCAGCCCCGTGGCCAGCTCTCCACCCGCCTGTCCAGCGCCCACGATGACGACATTCTCACGCATGTTCGTTCTTCCTGGATGTGATGTTCAGGACTGCTGAGCCTTTTCCCGGATCTCCGCCAAGGTCTTCAGGAAGCCCTGGAGCTTCTGGGGAGGGACGTCCCGGAGCAGCTCGCGCATGAGGTCGTCGATGAGCGCCTTCGCCTCGGCATGCAATCGCTTCCCCTGGGGAGTCAACATGAGTGTCTTCTTGCGCCGATCCTCCGAGGAGACGCTCCGGGTGACGAGTCCCAGCGCCTCGAAGTGGTCGGTCTGCCGCATCAGCACGGACTTGTCCTTGTCCCTCATGTCCGCCAGCTCGGACTGGGTCAGTTGCCCGTCGTGACGCGAGAGGAGATCCAGCAGCGCGAACTGGTCCGTGGTGATGTCGATCCCCGCGGCGGCCAATCGAGCGCGCGTGCGCTTGGAGAGCGCCCCCATGGCGCTCATGAGCAAGGGACTGATGGAGGCGAATTCGTTGTCCATGTCGATGGTCAGCCCCGTCAATAGTCGACTTGGTCAACTAATAGTGGGTCCGACGCACGCTGTCAACTCCAGGGGCCTCTGGAGTCGAACCCAGGAGCAGTCCGCCACCCTTGAAATACCGGTGGCCCATAGCACGGGAGAAGGTCTGTAAAGGCCGTAAGCATGGCAAGACAGGCATGAGAATTCGCCCCCACCACGGGTGCGGGCTCCACATTCCGCGTGTATTGGGTTATTTTCTTCGCACGTCGTCCCGCCAACCCAAGGCTGCGGACGCACGAGGATCTCCACACATGCGTATTCCCACCGCCCCCTGGGGCATGTCCCTCGCCGCCGCGCTCCTGCTGACGAGTGGTTCGTCGCACGCGGCCCCCCCGTCCACCTTCTCTCCCGAGTCGGTGACGGACGCCACGCTGTCATATCTGGTTGACCAGCCCGGCGAGTGCCATTGGCGCCAATACTCGCCTTTCGCGAAGTCGGAAACGGTCGCGAAAATGCCCACGGCGTGCAGCGAGGTACAGCTCGCCTGGAGTCCGGATGGCACCCGGGCCCTGATCCACTTCAAGACGATCGGGAAAGACGGTGAATACACGCATCACCTCCGGCTGGTGGACCTCGCCACCAGCGGCCACACGAACCTGCCCATACCCACCCAAGGAGACCTGGTACGGCATGGCTTTGATTTCCAGGGACGTCCGATCGCCCTCCTCGAGGACCCCGTCGACCTCTTTCCAGAAGAAGCGCCAGAGGAAGGGGAAGCGGCCCACGAGCGGAAGGGCTACGAGCCCTACCTGAGGGTGGTCACCGAGGGCAGTGGAGAGGACGCGAGGCAGGTCATCCGGTTCGAGGAAGAGACCTACCCCGCATCGAACGTGGGCACCGCGGGATTGGCGCACGCCTTCCGTCTGGAGGACGGACAGTGGACGCGCATCGAGACGCAGAGCACCTACTACGGCGTCGAATCCGCCCCGAGCGTCCACGCACTCGATGCCATGGCCCAACTGGGTCCGACTCCCGAGGCCATGGTGGACGAGGCCAATGCGTCCTTCACGGCCGTTCCCGACGACGCCGCCGTGATCGATCAACTGAACCGGCTATCCCGGCTCAAGCAAAAGGGCAAAGAAGGCAAGCCCGCGCAGACCGCCCCCCAGAACTCCCTCTGGCAGCAATACGAGACGCCCAATGGCTCGCTGTACGTGAACCAGGCCGGAGAGAAAGGCTTCACCTACCTCGCGGCGCCTATGTACCGCGATGGCCCCAATGGCCCGGTCAGGCTCCACTTGAGGAGCATCGACAACGACAGCGCCCTCACGATCTTCACGCGAGGTGACCTGATGCTCGTGGTGGGTGACAATGGCAAGGGGCCTGCCTCCCTCCTGTGGAGCATGAAGAAGGCGGAGGTCATCGCGTCGCTGCCCGGCGGCGCGGAACAGGTCACCTTCTGGCCCAAGCCCGCGCCCATCCCAGAGGAGACTCCGGACGCCGAACCCCAACAGGTCCCCGCCCCAGTGGCGGCGCCGACCCCCCAGCCCCAGCCCCAGCCCCACAGCATTTCCGCCGCCGCTCCCGCGTCCGTGGTGGCTCCGCGTGCCTATCCCTAGGAAAACATCCTCCCTTGAGCCGGGCGGACGCTAACCGTCCGCTCGCCGCTCCTGCCCGCGCCGCGCGTAGTGGCGCGCGAGCACGGCGCAGACCATGAGTTGCAGTTGGTGGAACAGCATCAGCGGCAGCACGATGGCGCCCACGGCGGCTCCGGGGAAGAGCACGCTCGCCATGGGCACCCCACTGGCCAGGCTCTTCTTCGAGCCGCAGAAGACGATGGTGATTTCGTCCTCGCGCGAGAAGCCGAGCCCCCGGCTGACCGCCGTGGTCACGAGCAGCACCGCCGCGAGGAGGACGCCACTGAGCGCCCCGAGCAGCAGCACGTCCTTCCAGCCGAGCCGTGCCCAGAGCCCGTTCACCACGGCCTCGCTGAACGCCGTGTAGACCACGAGCAGGATGGAGCCGCGGTCGACGAAGCCCAGCAGCGGGCGATAGCGCTCGAGCCAACGGCCGATCCACCGACGCAGCAGGTGGCCCGCGATGAAGGGCACGAACAGCTCGGCGAAGATGACGCCCACGGCCTCCAGGGAGATGCCCCCGCCGCCGCGCCGCAGGAGGAGCCCCACGAGCATGGGCGTCAGCAGCACTCCGAGCAGGTTCGACGCGGAAGCACTGCACACCGCCGCCGCCACGTTGCCTCCCGCCATGGAGGTGAACGCGATGGAGGACTGCACCGTGGAGGGCAGCAGGCACAGGAAGAGCAGGCCCAGCAGCAGGTTGGGCTCCATCCAACCCGCCAACGCCCAGCGAAGCACCAGCCCGAGCACGGGAAAGAGCACGAAGGTGGAGGCCAGCACCAACAGGTGCAACCGCCAGTGCCCCGCCCCTTCCAGGATGGCGTGACGCGACAGCCGCGCGCCGTGCAGGAAGAACAGGAGCGCGATCGCCCCATGCGTCACGGCATCGAGCGGCGCCACCGCCACGCCTCGGACGGGCAGCAGCGAGGCGAGCACCACGGTCGCCACCAGCGCCAGGGTGAAGGGGTCGGGGCGGAGCCGGGACAGAAGGGTCGTCATGAACGGTTCACGCGGGGTGGGAGGTGAATGACCGACGCGATGCGTTGTCACACGGTGGTGGGACTGAATGTACGTCCCCTCGGCATTTTTGTCCCGCTTGTGTATGTTGAATGGGCCTTTCAGGCCGCCTCAGTATACAAGTTGGAGGAATCCGGATGAAACCGTGTCATTCCGCGAAGGACCACCCGGGCGAGTACGAGGGGGGGAGGTCATGACCATCTACGGGGTGGCGCTGCTGGCGCTGTGTACGCTCGCGGGGGTGGTGCTGGGGGAACTGCTCGGCGAGGCCCTGGGCGTGAAGGCCAACGTGGGCGGGGTCGGCATCGCCATGGTGTTGCTGATCCTCGCGCGACTCGCGCTGGTGCGCCGGGAAGGCCTGAGTCCGGGCATCAAGTCCGGCGTCGAGTTCTGGGCCCACCTCTACATCCCCATCGTGGTGGCCATGGCGGCGCAGCAGAACGTGGTGGCGGCGGTGCGCGGAGGGCCCGTGGTGATTGTCGCGGGAGTCGGAGCGACCGTGGTCTGCGCCTGCGGCACGGCGTTGCTCAGCCGGCTCGGCCGCCCTTCCAGCCCCACGCCCCGCGAATCCATCGCGACGGAGTCCCACCCCTAGCCCGAGGGCGCCATGCACGAGATTCAATCCATCCTGAGCAAGCACGGGCTGGTGACGGCCTTCGCCCTGGTGGGCGCCATCATGTGGGTGTCCAACCAGCTCTCGCGCCACCTCACCCGGGGCCGGATCCACGGCTCGGCGATCGCCATCCTCCTGGGGCTCGTGCTCGCGTACGTGGGCGGGATGATGACGGGGGGCGACAAGGGGCTCGCGGACGTGTCCGTCTTCACGGGCGTGGGGCTGATGGGCGGCGCGATGCTGCGCGACTTCGCCATCGTGGCCACCGCCTTCGAGGTGAACGTGGTGGAGGCGCGCAGGGCGGGCCTGGTGGGCCTGCTCGCGTTGGGCATGGGCACCGTGCTGCCCTTCATCGTGGGCGCGCTGGTGGCCTGGTCCTTCGGCTACTCGGACGCGGTGAGCATGACCACGCTCGGAGCGGGCGCCATCACCTACATCGTGGGCCCGGTGACCGGGGCGGCCCTGGGAGCGAACTCGGACGTCATCGCGTTGAGCATCGCCACGGGAGTGCTCAAGGCCGTGCTGGTGATGGTGGGCACGCCCTTCGCCGCGAAGTCCATCGGGCTCGACAACCCGCGCTCCGCCATGGTCTTCGGCGGCTTCATGGGCACGGTGAGCGGAGTGACGGGCGGCCTGGCGGCCACGGATCCCAAGCTCGTGCCCTATGGGGCGCTGACGGCCACCTTCCACACGGGCCTGGGCTGCCTCGTGGCGCCCTCGCTCCTCTACTTCACCGTCCGCGCCCTGGTGGGCTGAAAGTACGTCGAGGCCGCGCGGGAAGGCCGGCCTCGACGGGTTGACGGGGGGTGGCGTGAATCAGTTGCGGATGCGGGTGCAGCGGCCCTGGACGTAGTCCACGTAGGTGGCCGCCCTCATCGACAGCGAGGTGATGGCGTAACCCATGGGGCACGTCTCGGTATAGGCGGCGCCGCCCGAGCCACCGCGCGCCGGCAGGGAGGAGCCGAGCGAGCCCGTGGAGCCCCAGGTCTTGAGCGGGGCACAGGCACCGGAGATCTGATCATGCCAGGAGTAGCTGCGGCCCTTGATGCTCACGAGCACCTGACCGCTGGGGCAGAAGTCCGTGAAGGACGTGCCGCTGCTGCCACCATAGGGGCCGTAGGAGTAGGCCGAGCCCAGCGAACCATCCGAGTTGACGGCGGCGCACAGCAGGCCCAGGGCATCCACGTAGGCAACCGAGCGGCCCACGAGACCCACCGCGACGCTGTTGGACGGGCAGGCGGGCTGCACGGACGAGCCGCCGCTGCCGCCATGGCCAGACAACCAGTAGGTGTACGAGGGGTCCATCGCATAGAACGAGCAGCTCAGCGTGCCCGACACGTCCATGCGGTGACCCCGGCCGAGATCCACGGTGGGCTTCACCCGGGCGCGCATCTTGTAGGTGCCGCTCGAGTAGCCCGCGGAGCGGACGGCGTTACACAGGTCCGTCTTGTTGTAATAGTAGTACTGGAATTCACCGCGATCGCCCGCCCCCGCGTCCGTCCGGCTCAACTGCGTCACCGGCGTGTTGGAGGTGGTGAGCAGTTCCACCTGGACTTGATACTGGCTGTTGCCCGCCACGCGATCCCATTCCAGGTACAGCCAATCCGTGCCTTGCATGTACGCCTGACGCAGCCAGGAGTGGGTGAGCTTGGGATTGAGGATGAAGGACGACTCGGTGCACAGGTCCGAGGAGAACGTGCCGAGCTTCCCCGACCCCGAGTAGAGCTGGCACCAGTTGAGCTTGCCACCATTGCAGCTCTTGTACTCCGACATGATGTTCTGCAGCAGCGCCTCGCTGTTGAAGGACACCGCGTTCGGATTTCCACTCTCACGCGTCTCCAGGGTGGAGATACACGAGGTGTACTCGGGATGATCCACGGGATTCAGACTATCCGCGGGGACGATCTGCGTGTTGCTGTCGGCGTTGTGGAAACGGTTCTCCAACACATGCATGAACTCGTGGTTGAGAAAACCCTGATCCGCGGCGCCGTTGCGGCTCACGACGCTGACCAGCCCATTGCCATAGGTGAGGTTCGCCGAGTTGTAGCTGGAATCGAACATCGGATAGGCGTACGCGGGGTGCTGTCCGCCGAAATCCTGGGACAGGATCGTGTTCGTCGTCGCGTCGGCGAAGCCCCAGTAGGACCCATGCAGCCGGAAGTCTGTCATCTCCAGCCGGCGGCTGCTGTTCACGGTGACATAGCTGAGACTGGCCACCGGATTGAGCAAGCCGTTGGACGCGTTCCGGATGGTCGTCGCGTGCGCGGCGAGCTGTTCATAGACCTTCTGCCGGATTTGATCCAACTCGGCCTGGGTCGGCGGCGTGCTCAGGGTCGCGCTATTGGGGTAGATGACGGCCTTGAGCGGATAGGTGATGGTTTCCTTCTGGGGCGCGGACACGATGGGCTGGTCCACGGAAGAAGCCACCGGGTCCTGCGTCTGGGTACCGTCCTGCTCCACCTGCCCGCACGCCGAGACCAGCATGCTCACCACACCCACGGCGCTCCACAAAAGACGATGATTCATGGTCATGAGTTCCTACGCGGATGGATCCGCCTGGAATGACCGCGATCGATGAAGAGTCCGCCCGAGAGATGGGCCGCGGTCACCCCCGGTTGCTCTCGGGAACGACGGGCACAGAATGACCAGGACTGGAAAATTCCACCACCCCGCGAACACGGGGAGCCTTGGAAAAAATGGCAACCAGGAGAACTCCTGAGACACACGTCCCCGCGAACCACGAGGGCTCGCGAGGTAGAGTGGGAGCATCCCCCGCGAACGCGGGGTCCTCGGAGCGCCCGCCCCTGACAATCGACCGTGGGCCACTGAACACCTACATCTGGCCACTCCGCAAGAAGTGCAAGGCGACTTGCACGTTTTGTCACCCCACCCCGCAAGATTTGTCACCCCAGGAGTGATGGGGAGAAGCCAAATACCTGGATTCCTTGGGCGAAGACGAAAGCCCGGGGGCGGCATGGCGGATGCTTAGGACAAGCCTCCGAGGGAACGACGCATACGAGGGGGGCTCCATGCCGCAAATACGTCCTGAGGTATCGAGGGAAGCCGACGTCTGGGTTCTGCGCCTGCAAACCGCCAGCGGGAAGGTGCAGGAGTACCGTTGCACCAGCGAGGGTCAGGCGAGGCAGCTCGCCCTGCTGCTCTCGGCGGCGACGGGGATGGAGACGAGTCCCCAGGCCTGACCCGGAGTGGGCTAAGCGGGAGGACGGGCCGGGACTGTTTCCCCGCCCGTCAGGAGCCGCCGTTGCCTCGCCCCTTCGAGCCCCTGGCCGTGGACGCCCACGGCCTCACCCTGCACGCCCGCCAGCGCCACGCCACGGGCACGCCCGCCGTCGTCTTCCTGCACGGCTGGTTGGACCATGGCCACGGCTTCGACGGGCTCGTCGAGCATCTGCCAGACACCTGGCGCCTGGTGGTGCTCGACTTTCGCGGCATGGGCCGCAGCGCCTGGCTGCCGCGCCCCGGCCATTACCAGCTCTCCGACTGCCTCGTGGACGTGGAAGCCGTCCTGCGCGCGGCGGACCTGGACGCGGCGCATCTCGTGGGCCACTCGCTGGGCGGCATCATCGCCACGGCATACGCCGCCGCCCGCCCCTCACGGGTGCGGAGTATCAGCCTCATCGAGAGCCTGGGCCCCACGGGAGGTCCTCCCGAGAACGCGCTCCCGCGCCTGCGGGGCTTCCTGGACGACCTCGAGCGCGCCCCCAACCGCAAGCGCTACCCCTCCGTGGAGGCGGCCGCCGCGCGCCTGCGCGAGAACAACCCGGGCCTGCCCGAGTCCGCCGCGCTGCATCTGGCCCGCCACGGCACCGAGCCCCTGGAGGGGGGCGTCGCCTTCACGTTCGACCCGACCCACCGCCGCCGCTTCGCCCAGGGATTCGACGATGCGCAGTGGCTCGCGGTGTCCTCGGCCGTCACCTGCCCGGTGCAACTGATTCTCGGCAGCGAGGGCCATCGACTCGACGAGGAGCGAGCCCAGGCACGGCTCGCGGCCCTGCGCCTCGCCCGGCCACCGCTCGTCATTCCTGGCGGGCACCATGTCCACATGGAGCAACCCGAGGCCGTGGCGCGCACACTCGTGAACTTCATTTCCCCATGAAGACACGGCAGGTGCCCACGCGTCACGTCCCCCCGCTTTCACAAACACACAATCCAGTGGAAACACAATCACCCTGAATCAATAAAAGATATGCTCCCCGGTCCGTGCGGCCAGCATCCAGCCGCCAACACTTCCGGGGGGAACATGTCTAGATTGAAGCATACCCAACGTCCACCGGGGCGCATGCTCCTGGCCGTGGTGAGTTTGTGTTCCTTCGAGATTCCTGAACAAGACAGTCTCCTCTCGCTCCCCGACGAGCCACACGCCGCCAGCACACTCGAGGAGCCGGCTCCCCGGGTGTCCAATGTCATCCAGGGCACGGCCTCGCTGACGAACCAGAACCCGGTCATCCTGGACCTGCTGGCGAAGGGTCCCTGGAATCCCCAGGGATACGTGTTCGCCCGGAGCACCAGTCCGACCGGGTACAGCGCGTACACCCACAACGTCAAACATCTCAGTCCGACGACGCTGACCTTCGAGATGAGTGTGGAGGCCTCCGCGGGAGGAGAGGCGGGGGTCGTCTACGAACTGGTGGTGGACCGCGGAGACGGGCAAGACCCTCCGAGACATTCCAACTCCTTTCACTTCCCCTTGCTCCAGAACATCCGGGTCAAGCCCATCGCCCTGCAACCCTTGCCCACGGAGGTACAACTCGAGGCCTGTCTGGGCGTCGTCCAGCTCGAGATCGGCCAGGACGAAAACTGCGAGACCCTCGCCCCGGGAATCAGCAACCTCTCCATCGAGGGTCATCGCTCTTACGGAACGAATAACGCTCGCATCGCATACATTCAAACCGGGACCAGCAGTACCGGCAACATCACCTACGATGTCTCGACCTCCAATGGATTCGAACGAGTCTACGAGCCCTTCTCGTGGGAGGACTTCAAATGTGACGAAGTCGTCCGGATCTGCAAGCCACTGCGTGTGTCCACACCTGGTCCCGCGAGTCCGCTGACCGAGGTCATCGACGAAGCGAGCCCTCCTCCCCCTTCCGAGAACCCAGCCGTCTTCGAGGGATCGATTCTGCTCGCGAACCCCTCCATTCCCAAGACTCCAGGGGTCATCAGCACGCTGCAGCAGCTCTACTTCGCGGCGGACCACGTAAAGCAGGACAGCAACAATCCGAGGGGAGCCACGAGCACCTCATTCACCGGCAGGTTCAACCCCGACACCGGAGAATTATCCTCTCAATACGAGCAGGCGCTTCCCGGAACGAATGACTTGCCCTTGATCTGGCTCCAGCAGGGCCTGAGGCTGCGCTTCTGGTCCCAGGGAAAGTCATTCGACACGCACCCGGGCCTCTATGATGCAAAGAACTTCCGCAATGGCACGCTCGAACTCTACTCCAGCGCGAACCGCCTGGAGCGGATGAACCCCGGAGAGCGGCACCGGAGCGAGCATGAGTATTGCTTCAACGAATTGAAACTCGCCTACAGGACGGAGCTGGGGCTCATCTACAACCCCGCGCTCGACGTGAGCGGCGGCTACCAGGGCACGGACTGGCGGGAAAGGGAGGTCGACTACACGGTCACGGGTTCCTTCCATGGCGACCCCTACGTCTCCAACTACCCCGTGGGCAGCCACCCGAAGAACAAGGGCGTCGTCTACATGACCCTCCCCCAGGGGACCTTCAGCCTGAAGCCTCGCGCCATGATGGTGAATGACTCGGGCGAAGGCACCAGGACCCGCTTCTCCCCGTTGAGCGTGACGGCGGGCTGTGGGCAGTTCATCAACATCGTCCCGCCCCTGGCCGTGAACATCCACCCGGTCCGTCGCCGCACATCCAGCGGGGTGGTATCCATCTCGGGCGTGGTGAAGAGCGCTCCCGCCCAGGTGGACCACCTCTGGTATCAGGTCAACGACGGACCCGATGTCCCGCTGTGCACGAACTGCGGCGAGGATGCCCCTTTCTCGTTCACCGTGCCCCTCCAGTCCAATGAGAACACCCTCAAGGTGTTCGCCTATACGGATGGAATGGAAGAGCCCGCCATGAGCTCACAGCAGGTGGTGTGGGACGACGCGCCGAGCACGTTCGAGAGCGAGCCTCGCAATGAGGTGGACCTCGGCACGGTCAATCCCACCATCCCCGGCCGCTACCCGATCACCTACTCGGTGACGGATGGCACGGGACTCACCGCGACCGCCACCCGCGTCGTGGAAGTGGTGCAACCGGATGACCAGTGCAACACCTCCGACTCGGAACACCTCACTCCGACCTCCGGTGGTGAAACGTCGGCGCGGAACTGACGACTCACGGCCACGGGGCTCGGCGATGAGGGAGTGCTCATCACCGCGGGCGTCAGCCCCACCCGCCAGTACACCTCCGAGCTGTACTCCCTGACGAAGGAGTCACCCAGGAGGGGTTCCGGGCCACGCGACAAGGCCCGGGACCCGCCCTCCGGGTGGGAAAACCCCGTCGCTTGTCCGCCCCTCCTGTCCGACCGGGCTGATCGGCAAGCCGTGAAAAAAGCTCCACCCCAGAGGGCAATCGGTTTCCCACGGATTCACACCCACCTCGTCCCACCCTTTCCCAACCCCTTGGTTTTCCTGGGGCGTGCCAACAGTGTCCGTCTGGTACGCAATTTGATGGGTGCCCTGCCGGGTAGGTGGGTTCGAGGCGGGGACGGGTGATGACGACAGTGCGAAACGGAAAGCGGATCATCTGGCTGTCGCTGTTGGCGGGGGCGCTGGCCGCGTGTCACGAGCCAGGAGAGACGCGAGCGGTACAGGCCGCGGCGGCGGTGGACACGAACGCGCTGGACTTCGGCGAGGTGCCCGTGGGCGAGTGGCGCGAGAAGGTCGTGCGCCTGCGCAACGTGGGCTACGTGCCCTTCCACGCGCTGGAGGCGCTCAAGCTCGGGGACAACCCGGCCTATGAGGTGTCCTTCGACGGAGAGGCACGGCTGATGCCGGGCGAGGAGAAGTTGGTGCGCGTGCGCTTCCACCCGCTCGCCGAGGGAGGCAGCGAGGAGTCCCTGCGGGTGAGCACGGACGCCAACGCGGGCCAGGAGCACACCGTGAAGGTGCGAGGCCAGGGCGCGCCGCTCACCGTGCGACTGGAGCCCGCCCTGTTGGACTTCGAGACGTTGGAGGTGGACAGCGAGCGCGTCCTGCGGCTGACCATCACCAACCCCGTGGACCTGCCCCTGAGCGTGACGGTGAAGGGCGACGCGGCCAAGGCCTTCAGCGCGGACAACATCACCGTGCCGCCCCAGGCCACCTATCAACTGGAGACGAAGTACTTCCCGCGCGACCTGGGGGACATGCGCGCGCAGGTGGAAGTGCGCCCGTGCGACACCTGCACGCCCACGGTGGCGGAGCTCGCGGGGCGCTCGGTGGCGAGCGCGTTCGTGTTCGATCCCGCGCCGGTGCCCTTCGATCAGATTCCGGTGCACGAAACCACCCGCTCCTTCACGCGGGCGAAGAACATCACCTGGCGGCCCGTCACCATCCAGGGACTCAACACGAGCGACACGGCCTTCACGCCCCTGGAGGCGATGACCTCCACGCAGGTGCAACCGGGCGAGATGGTGCGGATGCCGCTGGAGTTCGCGGCGCGCTTCTCCGGGCCCAACATGGGCACGCTGACGGTGGGCTATGAGTCGGACAAGCCCCGGCAGGCGCAGGTGACGCTCGACGCGCGCGGTGGGCGGCCCACCCTGGCGGTGGCGCCCCTGGCGCTCGACTTCGGCGGCCTGCCCGCGGGCGGCAAGCTGGCCAAGACGATCCGTATCACCAACGCGGGCACCACGGGCAACCTGTACTTCAAGGGCGTGAGGGCCGAGGGCGCCACGGCCCACTTCTCGGTGGACGCCATCCTGCGCGGCAAGACGCCCCAGCCCTGGAAGCCGGGCAGCGCCTGGCCCGCGCTGGAGACCGAGGAGCTGCCCATCGCGCCGGGTACGGACGCGCTGGACCTGACGGTCTACTTCGAACCCCAGACGTCCGGCACCTTCGAGGCGACGCTGGTGCTCGTGTCGGATGACCTCTTCAACCCCGAGCGCACCATCCTCCTCACCGGCACCGCGCGAGACAGTGGCGCGTGCGTCTACACGCTCAAGCCCCAGCCGGTGCTGGACTTCGGCAGCCTGGAGCCGGGCCGGGGCGCGGTGCTGGGCTTCCGCTTCGACAACACGGGCCGCTCCGAGTGCGCCGTGAAGAACATCCACGTGTCCAACGACGCGGGGGGCGCCTTCTCCATGCCGGGCGGGAAGATCGTGGGCGGCGTGGTGCCCTACGCCTCGGCGTTCAGCGCGATGATCGCCTTCCGGCCTCCCGCCGTGGGCGACTACCAGGGCGAGCTCACCCTCACGGTGAACGACCCGGCCAACCCCACGGTGACGCTGCCCTTGCACGGCGCGTCCCTGGCGAGCTGCCTCGTGGCGGCGCCGGCCTTCGTGGACTTCGGGCCCATCCGCTATGACTGCGCGACGCGCCCTCGCCGCACGCTCGTGTCCAACCAGTGCGCGGCCCCGGTGAACGTGACGGACGCCCACATCGGCGCGGGCACGAGCGAGCAGTACCAGCTCGTCACGCCCCCCACCCTGCCGCGCACGCTCGCGCCCGGCGAGGGCTTCGAGTTGGAGTTCAGCTATGCTCGTAACGTGCTCGGCCAGCACTACAGCCCCTTCTTCGTGAAGGAGCAGGCCGAGCCCAACCCCCTGCTCATCCCGCTCCTGGCGGAGACGAACCACGAGGGCCTGCAACTCGACCGCTTCATCCAGGGAACCGACAGCCAACTGGACGTGCTCTTCGTGGTGAGCAACACCACCACCATGCGGGACTTCCAGACGCGGCTCAAGACGGCGCTGCCCGGGTGGCTGGTGCGCGCGCAACAGGCCGGGGTGGACGTGCGCATCGGCGTGACGAGCACGGGCCTGAGCACCCGCTCGCCCGCCTGCGCCAGCCCGACGGCGGGTGGCGACGCGGGACGGCTCGTGCCCGCGGACGGCCACCGCGCCCGCACCGCCTCGAGCACCTCGGCCACGGCGGCGGCCACGGTGCAGGCCAACATCGACGACGTGGGGCTGTGCCACAACCTGGTGCAGGGCTTGGAGACGATGCGCCAGGGCCTGTCCTCGCCCCTCATCACCAGCATGGATGACCCGCGCACCCCGCTGCCCAACGACGGCAACCAGGGCTTCCTGCGCTCCACGGCCCGGCTCGCCGTGGTGGTGGTGGCCGACGAGGACGACCACTCGGGCTTCGAGCCGGAGAGCTACGTGCAGTTCCTCCAGTCCCTCAAGGGCACCGGCATGGCCCACCGCAGCCAGATGTACGCGCTCGTGCCCACCGACTCGCGCTGCGCCACCGCGGGAGGGCCCGGCACGCGCTTCTCCGCCGTCGCCCAGGCCACCGGCGGCGCCGTGGATTCCATCTGCCTGGGGGACTACGGTCCCTTCCTGGACAAGCTGCTCCAGCGCGCCGAGGGACTGCAGGCGGACTTCCCCTTGACGGCCACACCCAATGGCCTGGAGGAGATGTCCGTCCGGGTGGCGGGCACGACGATTGGCACGGACAAGTGGACGTATGACACGCGGCGCAACGCGGTTGTCTTCAACGCGGACGCGGTGCCCGTGCCGGGGCAAACCCTCGAGGTGCGCTACCGCAGCGTCTGCGCGGCGCCCTGAGCCCCTGCCCGCCCCCCTGGGCCCCGCCTGGAGAACCGGGCGGGGTCCCTTCCGTTGGTACCCCCAGGGCGGATATGGTGGGCCCCTCTCGTGGAAACCTTCGGCCGTTACGAACTGCTGCGCAAGCTGGCGACTGGCGGAATGGGTCAGGTCTTCCTGGCCCGGCAGAAGGGGCCCGTGGGCTTCCAGAAGCTGCTGGTGCTCAAGCGGCTCTTGCCCCACCTGTCCGAGGACCAGGACTTCATCCAGATGTTCCTGGACGAGGCGCGCATCGCCGGGGTGCTCAACCACCCGAACATCGCGCAGATCTACGACCTGGGGGACGTGGACGGCGTCTTCTACATCGCCATGGAGTACGTGCAGGGCGAGTCCGTCAACCAGGTGAACATCCGCGCCCGCCGCATCAAGGGTGCCCTGCCCCTGGGGCTCAAGTGCCGCATCATCGCGGACGCGGCCGCGGGGCTGGACCATGCGCACCAGGCGCGCACGCCCTCGGGCCGCCGGCTCGGCCTCATCCACCGCGACGTGTCCCCCCAGAACGTGCTGGTGGGCTTCAACGGCAACGTGAAGATCATCGACTTCGGCGTGGCCAAGGCCGCGGGCAAGCTGTCCCAGACGATGGTGGGCACCATCAAGGGCAAGCACGCGTACATGTCCCCGGAGCAGGCGCGAGGGGAAGAGCTCGACGCGCGCTCCGACGTGTACGGCCTGGGCATCGTCTTCCACGAGCTGCTGACGAGCCAGCGGCTCTTCAAGCGGGAGACGGACCTGGCCACCCTCAAGGCCGTGGTGGGCGCCCCGGTGCAGCCCCCCTCGGAGCTCGTGCCCGGCATCCCCAAGGAGCTGGACGCCGTGGTGATGAAGGCGCTCGCGCGCCGACGCGACGAGCGCTACCAGAGCGCCGGCGAGCTGCAGCTCGCGCTCGAGGACTTCCTCCTGTCCGAGCGGCTGCCGGGAACCCAGGCCCACCTCACCGCCTTCATGAAGGACCTGTACGCGCCCGAGCTGGAGGACGAGCGCTTCGCCACCGAGCCCACCGTCATCCAGTACGATCCGCGGCTGCTGCGAGAGCAGGCCTCGGCCCCGGCGCGCGAGACGAGCTCTCCCTCGGCGACGAAGGTGGGCGCGGTCCAGGGCCCCGTGCAGCCGCCGCGCCTGCGCCCCACCGCCCCCGCGAGCGCGCCTCCCGCCCGGCGGGCCCAGGCCGCCACTCCCTCTCCCCGAGGTCCGGCGAGTCCCGCGCGCAACAAGGGCGAGGAGACGGAAGACTAGCGCCCCTCCCTCCTTGACAGTCCGCCCCCGAGAGGAGAAGGTCCGCTCCGAAGTTGATTTTGATTATCACAGTCAATTCCTCTTGACGAGGAATCGCGTTCATGGCCTTGGCCCGGAGTGGAGTCGCCGTCATGCAGAAGCTCGCCATGCTGTTGCCGCTCATGAGCGCCGTCCTCATGAGTTCTCCTGTCCGCGCGGAGTCCCTCAAGGGAATTGATGGCCAGACGGTGGCGGTCGCCGTGCCCAAGCGGGTGGTGGCGGTCAACTCCGCGCTGGTGGAGATCCTGTTCGCGCTGGGCAAGGGGGATACCGTCGTCGGCACCGACGTGGCGGGCACCTACCCTCCCGCGCTGGAGAAGATCGCCAAGGTGGGACACCCCTACCATCCGAGCGTCGAGGGCATCATCAGCCTGACGCCGGACGTGGTGGTGGCCAGCGAGGAGAACATGCCGTCCGCCACCGCCGAGCAGCTGCGGGGCGCGAAACTGCCCGTGCTCGTCCTGGAGAACTCCAGCAAGGACGGGGTGGAGGGGCTCAAGCGGCGCATCTCCCTGCTCGCGCGGCTCTACCAAATCCCCGAGGTCGGCCAGCGGATGATCCAGGACATCGACACACGGCTCGGAGCGCTCCAGAAGAAGATCGCCGCGGTGAAGACGAAGCCCCGCATCCTCTTCCTCTACGCGCACGGGCCCGGCGAGGCCTTCGTCTACGGACGCGACACGGGCGTCCACGTGCTCATCGAACTGGCGGGAGGCCAGAACGCGGCGGACTTCACCACGGGGACGAAGGTGCTGACGGCGGAGGGCATGGTGCAGGCCTCGCCCGATGCCATCATCCTGCTCCACCGGGGGCTCAAGGCGGTGGGCGGCCCCGAGGGCGTCTTGAAGATGCCGGGCGTGGCCCTGACGCCGGCGGGCCAGCAGCGGAAGATCTTCGCCGTGGACGACACCATCCGCTGGGTCGGCCCCCGCTTCCCCCAGTTCGCGGACACCCTGTTCAACGATCTACATGCGACCCCTCGGCCTTGAGCGTTCCGGGATGCCCGGGTTCCACGCGCCGGCCGTCTGGGGCCGACGGACCCGGGGGCTGCTCGTCCTCGTGCCGCTGCTGCTCGCGTGCATGATCGCCTCCCTGGGAACGGGAGCGGTGTCCATCAGCCCCTCCCAGGTGATTTCCATCCTGTTCGAGCAGGTGGGCCTGCCGCGCCTCACCGACTTCACGCCCCAGCAGGCCGCGGTCCTCCAGGTCATCCGCCTGCCCCGCGTCTGCATGGGCGTGCTCGTCGGCGCCGCGCTGGCCGTGGCCGGAGCGGCGCTCCAGGGCCTGCTGCGCAATCCCCTCGCCGATCCAGGATTGCTCGGCGTGTCGGGCGGGGCCTCGGTCGCCGTGGCCGCCGTCACCGTGTTCAACCTGCGGGTGCTCGGCACCTTCACCGTGCCCGTGGCGGCGTTCCTCGGCAGCCTCATGGCCATCATCGTCGTCTCGTCACTCGCCCACGAGAACGGCAGGACGAACGTCGCGGTGATGCTGCTGTGTGGCATCGCCATCAACGCGCTGTGCGTGTCCTGCACGGGCCTCTTCACCTACCTCTCGACCGACGATCAGCTGCGCATCCTCGCCTTCTGGCAGCTCGGCTCGCTCGCTGGAGCCACCTGGACGTCCGTCTCCGCGCTGGCCCCGCTGGTGCTCGTGTGCGTGGTGGGGATGACCTGGCTCGCCAACCCGCTCAATGCCCTGCTCCTGGGCGAGTCGAACGCGCGGCACCTGGGCGTCCCCGTGGAGCGGCTCAAGTGGACCATCATCTCGCTCGTGGCGCTCGGCGTGGGCGCGGCGGTGGCCGTGTCCGGGATGATCGGCTTCATCGGACTCATGGTGCCCCACCTCGTGCGCCTGAGCCTGGGCTCCAACCACCGGGCGCTCCTGCCCTTGTCGACCCTGCTGGGCGCCTCGCTGCTCGTGCTCTCGGATCTGGTCGCCCGCACCGTCGTCATCCCCTCCGAGCTGCCCATCGGCATCGTCACCTCGCTCGCGGGCGCCCCCTTCTTCCTCTACCTGCTGCTGCGCCAGCGGAAGGTGCACACCCCATGACCGCGGCCCTCGACGTGCGCGAGCTGCATTGCCGGATTGGCGGGGTGTCCCTGCTGTCTGGCATCCACTTCGCCCTGGAGCCCGGCCAGTTCCTCGCCGTCATCGGCCGCAATGGCGCGGGCAAGAGCACCCTGCTCAAGCATGTAACGGGAGAGCTGCCCGCGCGCGAGGGCGAGGTCCGGCTCTTCGGCACGCCGCTCGCGAGCCACCCGGGCGAGGAGCTGGCGCTCCGGCGGGCAGTGGTACCACAAACCACGCACCTCCAGTTCGCCTACGAGACGCTGGAGGTCGTCATGCTGGGGAGGATTCCCCACCAGCGCCGCCGCCCCGAGTCGCGGGAGGATGTGCGCATCGCCCGCGACTGCCTGGCGCGGGTAGGACTCGGCGGGTACGAGTCGCGCGACTACCTGACGCTGTCCGGAGGCGAGCAGCAGCGGGTCCACATCGCGCGGGCACTCGCTCAAATCCACGGCACGCCGGGCGACCGGTTGCTGATGATGGACGAGCCCACGAGCAGCCTGGACGTGGCCCATCAACACAAGACGCTCCAGCTCGTGAAGGACCTGAACCGGGAAGGCATCGCGGCGCTGCTCATCCTCCATGACCTGAACCTGGTGGCGCAGTACGCGGACCGGGTGCTGGTGCTCGCCGAGCGGAAGGCGCTCGCCTTCGGAGCGCCCAGCGAGGTCATGACGACGGACATCCTCGGCCGTGCGTTTGGCTATCCCATGACGGCGCTCGCCCACCCCTGGCTGCCCTGCCCGCTCATCGTCTCGGGCGAACAGTCCCTCTGAGCGCGGTTGGCTGAAGGGAAACAGGCGTTGGGCTAGTGTCGCGGCGCATGGGCGTTCACGACTACCGATGCAGTGTCTGCGATACCCCCGCCTCCTATGACTGCGGCGAGGCCACGGGCGAGCCGTGCGAGGAGGACGGGCTGGGCGAGGATCAAGCCGTGCTCGACCTGTTCTATTTCGCGGCGGATGACGCACCGGAGCACTTCGAGGAGTTCGAGCAAGCGAGAGGGAAGGCCCGCCGCGTCGAGACGAAGAGGTTCGGCTACGATTGGGGTGATTGGGAATTCGTGCCCAGTCTCAACTACCGGCAACTGCTCATGGACGACGAGGATGCCTCGGGCATCTGGGCCATTCAGCCCTTCGACGAGGGGGGAGAAGGCAGTCCCGTCTCCATCGACATCCCCGAGGGCGAGCGGGTCTGGGTCGTGAACTACTGCCCTTCGTGCCGCGAGTTGTTCGTGGATGGAGGCAAGCCCCAGGACCCGCCCTGTATCGAATACCTGCGCGCCATCGCCGAGAACCTGGGGATGGACCTGGGGGATGTGCGCACGAGCGCGGAGAAGACGCCCTTCATCGAGGCGGTCCGCCAACGTGTCGCCCGAAGACGCCCAGCGGGCCGGTGAGCCCAAGAATAATCCTGGCGAAAACAGTCCCACCAGATTGACAGCCCATGGGCCACTTCATTTAACCTTATTGCTTCTCCATCCAGAAGGGACTGCCATGACGACGAAGGTCGAGAAGAAGTTCCCGCGCAGCAAGGTCATCGAGCGCCAGAACGAGCGTGCTCGCGAAGTGCTCGAGCTGGACGAGAACTCCCTGGAGAGCGTGCGCGGTGGTGGCGCCAAGTACGGCCTGCCGCCTCCTCCGCCGGACGAGATCTTCAAGCCCAAGTTCTAGTCACCCCGGTTCGCGCGCCCCCGCCCATGCCGCCTCCAGTCGTCCAGCCCCGCACGGCGTATGCCGTGTGGGAGCTCACCCTGAAGTGCAACCTCGCCTGTGGCCATTGCGGCTCCCGGGCGGGGGACAAGCGCAACGACGAGCTGTCTCCCCAGGAGGCGCTCGACCTGGTCCGCCAGCTCGCCGAGGTGGGCATCCAGGAAGTCACCATCGAGGGCGGAGAAGCGTTCCTCCGCCCTGACTGGCTCGACATCGCGCGAGCCATCACCGATCACGGCATGCGCTGCACCATGACGACGGGCGGCTATGGCCTGTCGCGCGAGACGGCGCGCCGCATGAAGGAGGCGGGCATCGCGCACGTCTCCGTCTCCGTGGACGGAATGGAAGCCACGCACGATCGCATCCGTGGCCGTCCCAAGTCCTTTCTCTTCTGCTTCCAGACGCTGGGCCACTTCCGTGAGGTGGGCCTGCCGTTCAGCGCCAACACGCAGATCAATCGCCTGTCCGCCCCCGAGCTGCCCGCGCTGTACGAGCGCCTGAGGGACGCGGGCATCCGTGCCTGGCAGGTGCAGCTCACCACGCCCATGGGTAATGGCGCGGACAACGCGTGGATGCTGTTGCAGCCCGCGGAGCTGCCGGACTTCTACCGGATGCTCGCCCGCATCGCGCTGCGCGCCCGCGAGGAGTCGCGCGTGGCGTTGGTGCCCGCCAATGACATTGGCTATTTCGGCCCGTATGACGACCTGCTCTTCTCGAGCGTGGGCAAGGTGTGGGCGGGCTGCAAGGCGGGGCTGTCGGTGCTGGGCATCCATGCCGACGGCGGCATCAAGGGCTGCCCCACCCTGCCGTCCGAGTACGTGGGCGGCAACATCCGCAAGCAGCCCCTGACCGACATCCTGGAGTCACGCGAACTCACCTTCAACGTGGCGGCCGGCACGGACGAGGGCACCGCGCACATGTGGGGCTACTGCGGAAGCTGCAAGTACGCCGCGGCCTGCCGGGGCGGATGCACCCAGCAGGCGCACGTGCTCTTCGACCGGCGCGGCAACAACCCCTTCTGCCACCACCGCTCGCTGGAACTGGCCGGGCGGGGCCTGCGCGAGCGCGTCGTTCCCGGCACGCCGGGCCCGGGAAAGCCCTTCGACCACGGCGTCTTCGACTTGATCGAGGAGCCGTTGAATGCCCCCTGGCCCGAGAACGACCCCCACCGCTTCACCTACGAGCGCGTGGCGTGGCCCTCGGGTTGGGAGCCCTTCCCCGTCCCCGGCGAGCACCAGGCCCCGGCTGGAGCGGCGTAGCGGCGCGACGTGCGGCCCGGAGCCGGTGCGGAGTCAAATGTCCCTCTGAGAAGATGCTCGGATGGATGTCATGGCCTCGCGGGTGAGGGAACTCGAGCGAGAACACAAGCGCCAGCAACGGGCGCTGTCGGAAGCACGAGCGCTGTTGAGGCTGTCCACGAGGGCACGAGGACTCACGCTGGGAGGCAGGGGCCGGCGTCACCCTCCCGATGTCCGGAGTCAGGTCCGAGGACTCGTCGAGCAGGCCATCACCGAGGGCGCGCGCCAGTCCTCCGCCTGCCGTCTGCTGGGCCTGTCCTCGCGAACCCTCCAACGCTGGCGCCACCCCGCTCATGCGCGGGACGGGCGAAGCCAGACACGGCGCGCCCCGGCCAACCGGCTCGATGAACACGAGAGACGTCTCGTCCTGGAGTTGCTCCGCTCCCCCTCGTTCCAAGGGCTCTCTCCCCGGCAGATCGTCCCGAGACTCGCGGACCAGGACCGCTATCTCGCCTCGGAATCCACGCTGTACCGGCTGCTGCGCGCGCAAAGGAGGACCCCGTCCGCTCACGGCGGCGGGGCTCCATCCCATTCCCCGCCAGAGCACGCCGCCGTGGCTCCCAATCAAATCTGGAGCTGGGACATCACCTGTCTGAGAGGCCCGGAGCGAGGCGCCTTCCTCTACCTGTACCTGGTGATGGATGTCTTCAGCCGGCGCATCATGGGCTGGCGCATCCACCTCGACGAGAGCGCCCGGCGCGCCGCCCTGCTCATCCGGCAGGTGTGCCACCGCCAGGGTGTCGAGCCCTCGGGGCTCATCCTCCACGCCGACAACGGCGGCCCCATGAAGGGCAGCGCCCTGGTGAAGACACTGCGGCGGCTGGGCATCGTCCCCTCCTACAGCCGCCCGCGGGTGAGCAACGACAACACCTTCGTGGAGTCCCTCTTCGGCACCCTCAAGGGCCGTCCCAGCTACCCACGCGAGCACTTCCCCTCCGCCGTGACGGCCCGGGCCTGGGTCTCGCGCTTCGTCGACTGGTACAACCGCGAGCACCTGCACAGCCGCCTGGGCTACGTCACTCCGGATGATCGGTACTTCGGCCGCGACGCGCGGGTCTTCCAGCGCCGCGCGCGGCTCTATGCGCACGCTCGCGCCCAACGTCCTGGACGGTGGTCTCGCCACATCCGCGACTGGGCGCCCCCCGCCGAGCCTCCACGCACCCGGGTCCGCATTCCGGCGACAACTTCGTTGACACCCAACGGAGCGTCACGCCCTTCCTCCCTTCCGCCAGGCCCCGAGTGACCGCCGCCTGGGACGCCCACGAGGGAGCCGCGGGGTGTCACGTGCCAGCTTGCGTGTCGTCTCGAACGGAGACGACGAGGGGCCCCCCGGCATCGAGACGCTCCACACGATGCCCCTCGAGAAGACGGCACAACCATGGACTACCTCATCATTGGCGCGGGCCCCGCGGGACTGCAGTTGGGCGCGCTGCTCGCCAAGACAGGCCGTGACTTCCTCATCCTCGAGGCGGGCTCATCGGCCGGAACGTTCTTCAAGACCTATCCCCGCCACCGCACGCTCATCTCCGTCAACAAGGTCCACAACGGCACGAGCGACGCCGAGCTCAACCTCCGCATGGACTGGAACTCCCTCCTGTCGGACGACCCGGAGCTCCTGTTCGCCCGGTACACGGACCGCTACTTCCCGCCCGCCGACGTGTTCGTGAAGTACCTGGCCGACTTCGCGAGCAAGCACCGTCTGCCCATCCAGTACGACACCCGCGTCACGCGCGTCACGCGCACGCCAGAGGGCGGCTTCCGCGTCGAGGACTCGCGAGGACGTGCCTTCGAGGCGAAGCGGCTCATCGTCGCCACGGGGGTCTCCCAGCACAACATCCCCCCCATCCCCGGCATCGAGCACGCGGAGCGCTACGGGGACGTGTCCGTGGAGCCCATGGACTTCATCAACCAGCGCGTACTCATCCTCGGCAAGGGCAACTCCGCCTTCGAGACCGCCGACAACCTCATCTCCACGGCCGCCGTCATCCACGTGGCGGGCCCGTCCTCCGTCCGCATGGCGTGGCGCACCCACTACGTGGGCCACCTGCGCGCGGTGAACAACAACTTCCTGGACACCTACCAGCTCAAGTCCCAGAACGCCTTGCTGGATGGAAACGTCGAGCGGATCGAGAAGAAGGAGGATGGCTTCCACGTCACCCTGAGCTTCTCGCGCGCCAACGAGGTGAAGCGCGACCTGCGCTACGACCGCATCATCCTCTGCACGGGCTTCCGCTTCGATGCGTCCATCTTCGACGACAGCTGCCGGCCCGAGCTCGTCATCCGCGACCGCTTCCCGGGCCAGACCGCCGAGTGGGAGTCGACGAATGTCCCGGGCCTCTACTTCGCGGGCACGCTCGGCCAGGTGCGGGACTTCAAGAAGTCCACCGGCGGCTTCATCCACGGCTTCCGCTACAGCGTGCGCGCCCTGCACCGCATCCTCGAGCGCAAGTACCACGGCGCCGAGTGGCCCCATCAGGCGCACCCGGCCGAGCCCGACGCCCTGATGGAGGCGGTGCTCGCCCGCGTCAACCGCAGCTCCGCCCTCTGGCAGCAGTTCTCCTTCCTGGGCGACTCCATCGTCGTCGGGAGCGACGGCCAGGCGAAGTACCTCGAGGAGGTGCCGCTCGCCTACGTCCAGGACAGCTCGCTCGGCGACACGCCGTGCCACTTCACCATCAGCCTCGAGTACGGCCCCGGCCACGCGGACGTGGACCCCTTCGACGTCGAGGTGGGCCGCATCGCCCAGGACGATGCCATGCGCTCCGGGGAAGGCCGCTACCTGCACCCCGTGGTGCGCTGCTACCACCAGCGGCAACTCGTGGCGACGCACCACGTGACCGAGAACCTCGAGAACGACTGGACGTGGGAAACCACCCACCGCGCGCCCCTGCGGGCCTTCTTCACTCGGGAACTCGCCAAGGCCACGGCGTGAGCACGTCTGGCCCCCGATGCGATGAAGGCACTCTCCCTGAGGGAACTCGAGGCCACGGCCCGTTCCCTGCTCAATCCCCGAATCCATGACCTGTTCGCGGGTGGCTCCGACGACGAGGTGTCGCTGAGGGCGAACGAAGACGCGTTCGCCCGGCTCGGCCTCGTCCCCCGGGTCCTTCGCGGACGGGGCGAGCCCCGGCTCGACACGGAGCTGCTCGGCTGCCGCGCGTCCCTGCCCATCGTCATCGCGCCCACCGCCTTCCACCGGCTCGCCCATCCCGAGGGCGAACGGGCCACGGCACGGGCCGCGGCGGCGGCGGGCGCCATCCTCACCGTGAGCATGGCGTCGACCACCGCCATCGAGGAGATCGCCCAGGCGGGCGGCCCCCTCTGGTTCCAGCTCTACCTCCAGCCCGACCGAGGCTTCACCGAGGCGCTCGTGCGGCGCGTGGAGGCGGCGGGCTGCAAGGCCCTGGTCGTCACCGTCGACTCGCCCGTGTTCGGCCGCCGCGAGAGGGAGCTGCGCAACGGCTTCACGGACCTGCCGCCCGGTATGTGCTGCGAGAACATGCGCCCGCTCGGCCCGGGTGGCGAGCGGGGGCCCGCGCGCCCCATCGCGTTCTCCCCGGCGCTGTCCTGGGAGGACGTGGAGTGGTTGAGGCGGACCACCTCCCTGCCCATCGCGCTCAAGGGCGTGCTGCACCCGGAGGACGCGAAGCGGGCCCTGGAGAGCGGCGTCGACGCGCTCTTCGTCTCCAACCATGGGGGCCGCCAGCTCGACACGATCCCCGCTCCCCTCGAATTGCTTCCGGCCCTCGCGGACGCCCTGGGGGGCCGCCTCCCCCTGTTGCTCGATGGCGGAGTGAGGCGCGGCACGGACGCCCTCAAGGCGCTCGCCCTGGGAGCCCGCGCCGTCGCCATCGGCCGCCCCGTGCTCTGGGGACTCGCGGTGGGGGGCGAGGCCGGGGTCGCGCATGTCCTCGCGCTGTTGCGCTCGGAGCTCGAGCGCGCCCTGGCCCTGTGTGGTTGCGGCTCGGCGGACGACGCCGGTCCCGAACTCTTGCACCTCTCACGATTGGAACAGCGATGGCGAACCTCCTGACCTCCAGGCTGCCCGCCGCGATCATCGGGCTGCGCACGCGCATCTTCACGCGCATCAACGGCGAGGAGGGCATCCCCATCCCCGGCGAGCGCATCGACGTGTCGCGCTTCAAGGAGCTGTACTCGCACCCCGCCGCCAACGGCCGGAGCGAGGGCGCGGGCCTGTCCGACCTCTTCTGGTACTGGTTGTCCCCCGGCGCCGAGATTCACCAGGAGCACATCGAGGCCGGTGAGCGCTACGAGGAAGTCGCCCGGGTCACCAAGCGCATCCTCGCGCTACCGAGGAAGGCCGCGGAGGAGCGCGCGGCCCGGTGCGCGGCACGCGTCCTGGATGAGCAGGGCATCCGGAAGGCGACGAGCGTGCGCCTGCGCGACCTGATGATGCCCATCTGGGCCGAGTTCTATTACGAGGTCGTCTTCGGCGAGCCGTGCCCCCGGCGGGCCCGCGACCTCATCGTGGGCAACGCGGACGACGTCGTCACGGCGCTCAAGGGATTGAGCCCTCGCCACATGCGCAGGCGCCTGCGGCTCACCCGCTATCTGCGCGAGCGGCTCGAGGCGAACGCCGTCCCACACGAGCTTCCCTCCTGCCTGTCACTCGAGGAGCGGGCCTTCTACCTGCAAGGCGTCTTCTTCAACACGGCCGTGGTGCAGATGTCCGAGGCCATGGCCCACCTCCTGCTGTTCCTCGCGCAGCACCAGGAAGTCCAGGCGCGGCTCGCGGACACCCTGGACGACGAGCGCTACCTGGACCGGATCATCACCGAATCCCTCCGGGTCCATCCCCTCTTCGGCATCGCCCATCGCATCACGACGCAGGACATCGCCCTCGAGGACGTGCCCCCCATCCCGAAGGGCTCGGTCCTCTGTTTCAACTATCAGGCCTACCACCACGCGGGCATCGAGAACCCGGAGCGCTTCGAGCCGGATCGCTGGTTGAACCAGTCGGCCCGGGAGGCGAACTACATGCCCTTCGGGGCCACGGCGAACCGTCCGTGCCCCGCCCAGGCCCTCGCCCTCGTCACCATGAAGGCCGTGGCGCGCGAGATGATCCGGCGCTTCCGGGCCTTCTCGTCGGCGACCCATACGCGCTCACTGCCCAACCGGGGACCGTGCGTGCTGGAGCCACGGGACGCGCCCCCCGAGCCCCAGGCGCGGGCGTCACTCCTCGCGTCCATGCGCGCGCGCGAGCCCTGGGAGGACGCCGGGCGCGGCGTGCTGCAGTTCCTCCTGGGGACCTACATGGTCCTGGACGCGCGCCGCATGAAGCTCTGCCAGCGCTACTTCGAAGCCGGGCGCGAGGCGGCACCTCGCGGGACGAAGCCCTCGGGTTGTCCCTTCACGGGACGAAACGACTGAGCCGTCACCGCCTGGATCACCCCCAACGAACAACGGAGTACATGATGGAACGTCTCACGGATTCGGAACTGATGAAGGCGTGCGTGGCCCGGATGGGCGCTCGTCTCGAGCCGGAGGAGGAGCGCGCGCTCCGGCAGTGGTGGGAGCGAGAACACGGACAGCGGAGCACCTACGCGAACGCGCTCCTCTCGATTTCCGAATCCGAGTGGGGCGCCGCCATCCTCCATCATCCGGCGTCCAGCCACCCCTGGTATGGCCGCCTGGCCCGCGAGGTGGACGTGCGCGAATACGCGACGTTCCTCCTGGAGAACGCCCCCTATCCCTCCTTCCTCCCACTCATCCAACGCACGCTCGACCTGCCGCTCGGCGACACGGCGCGAGCCGCCGTCCTCCGCAACATCCAGGACGAACTGGAACCCGTGCCCCACGCGGACCTGATGCGGCGGCTGTTCCTCGCGGTGAAGACGAAGGCCGGCCCTGGCGTGTCCATCACGTCGTACCCGAGCCTCGTCAACCGCTGCCTCGTCCTCTACTACGGCTACTACTGCGAGCCCTGGCTCCTCGTGGGCGCCCTCTACGCGACCGAGGCCATCGCCCACTACCGGCTCGAGCACATGGGCCAGGGGCTGGAGCGTCTGGGTTTCGAGGCCGCCGACCTGGAGTTCATCCGCATCCACCTCGCGTGTGACGATGACCACGCCGACGATTGGAACAAGAACGTCATCGGAGCGAGCGTGCGCCTCGACCCACGCGTGCGGGAGCCCATCGCGGAAGGGATCGCCGCGGCGCTCGAGACGTCCGCGCGCTACTTCGACGACCTGTGCCGTCGCGCCACGCACCTGGACTTCACGGCGGAGGTGCGCTCATGAGCGCGCTCACGCTGCTCCCGTCCCTCGTTCAGGCCGCCGTCCAGGGCGGCGAGTCGGCCGTCGGCACCAAGGCGGAAGAACTCGTCCTGCACCTGCTGGTGCAGTTCATCGCGATCCTCGCGGTGACGCGCCTGGTCGTGTACGTGGCCCGGAAGCTCGGCCAGACGAACGTCGCGGGGGAGATCCTCGCCGGGCTGGTGCTGGGCCCCAGCGTCCTCGGCGCGCTCGCTCCGGGCATGATGAACACCCTGTTCGATGGCTCCACTTCCCAGACCTTCGTCGCGCTCTCACAGATTGGCCTCATCCTGCTGATGTTCCAGATTGGCCTCGAGTTCGAGTTCAAGGCCAACCTGGGCACGTCGAAGAAGTCCATCGTCGTGGTGAGTCTCGCGGGGCTGATGCTGCCGTTCGCCATGGGCTACCTGAGCGCCCCCTGGTTCCATGAACGGCTCGCCGAACCCCGCCCCGCCCTGTTCGGCTTCCAGCTCTTCTTCGGCATCGCCATGTCCATCACGGCCATCCCCATCCTGGGGCGGATCTTCATGGAGCTGGGCCTGTCGCACACGCGCATCGCGGCCCTGAGCATCGGAGCGGCGGCCATCGACGACATCGCCGGGTGGTTGCTCCTGGGAGTCGTGACGCTCCTCGTGCAGCACCAGTTCGCCACCTCCACGCTCCTCTTCCGGATGGGGAGCCTCGCCGCATACGTGGCCTTCGTGCTCCTGGTGGCGCGGCCACTGCTCAAACGCTTCGTGGGCAACCACCTGCGGCGGCGGGGGGGGCTCGAGTCGAGCGCCGTGGCCGTGATGCTGCTCGCGGTGTTCGTGTCCGCGTCCATCACGTCCCTCATCGGCGTGTTCGCCATCATCGGAGGGTTCGTGATCGGCGTGGCCCTGCACGACGACCGCCGCTTCGTGGACGAGTGGAAGACGCGGGTGTCGCCCCTGGTGAACACCTTCTTCCTTCCCATCTTCTTCACGTACACGGGGCTGCGCACGAGCATCGGCGCGCTGTCCTCCGTGAACGAGCTGGTCACCTGCCTGCTCGTGGTGGCGGTGGCCTTCGTCTCGAAGTTCGGAGGCGCCTACGCGGGCGCGCGCTTCGTGGGAGAGAACCACCGCTCCGCGATGGTCCTCGGTGTCTGCATGAACACGCGGGCCCTCATGGAGCTGATCGCGCTCAACGTCGGCTACGACCTGGGCGTCCTCCCCCGGAGCATGTTCACCATGCTCGTGATCATGGCGATTCTCTCCACGTTCATCGCGACCCCCCTCATCCGCTGGTTGTTGCGCGGAGAGGAGCGGCACGCCCCCTCGCTTCCGCTCAACGAGGAACCACTCCCACGCGGCACCTGACCTCCCAGGGGAGCCTCAAACGCGGGACGGCCTTGCTCCAGGGACGAGCTGGAGCAAGGCCGTTTCACGACGAGCGGGACAACCGCTGCTTCAGTAGTACACGTTGAATTCGCGGATGGACCACCAGCTCGAGTTCGAGCCGGTCTGCACCACCCGGAGGTAGCGGCCGCTCTTCGCCGCGAAGGTGGCCGTCACGACCGGCCCCGAGCCAGCGCCCGTGGCGATCGCGCTGCCCCAGTTGGTTCCGTCGTTCGACACGAACACCTGGTAGCCACGGGCGTAGTCCCCGTCGCTGCCCGTGGAGTCCATGACGATCTTGTTGAAGGTCTTCGACGCCGTCATGTCGATGGTGATCGACTGGCCGTTGACCATGGGCGCGCCCGTGCTCCAACGCGTGGACATGTTGCCGTCCAGCAGATTCGCCGGCACGTCACCGCTCGTCGGAGACGAGGTGGCCGTCCACCCGGAGCGCGACAGCGCCGCGCCCGTGGAGCCACCCGACTGCGTGGTGGCGCTGGCGGTGTTGCTGGCCGCCGAGACATTGCCGGCCGCGTCCCGCGCCTTGACCGTATAGCTGTAGGCGGTCGCCGCCGTCAGGCCCGTGTTGCTGTACGACGTCGTGGTCGAGGAGGCGATCTGCGCCCCGAAGCGGAAGATGTCGTAGCCCGCCACGCCCACGTTGTCCGTCGAGGCGTTCCAGCTCAGGTTGATCTGGCTGCTCGACACCGCCGTCGCGGTCAGACCGGCCGGCGCGCTCGGCGCCTGGGTGTCGTTCGTCCCGCCACCGGAGCCCGCGAACTCGGTCACGGTCTGGCGCATGGCGGTGGCGGGAGCGTTCGCATAGACCCGGTCACCGGTGTTGTTGATGATGTGGGTGATCTCGCTGCCGGCCGTGCCGTTCAGCCAGACGGTGGTCATGTGGTGGAACTTGACGCCCTGGACCGCGGGGGCCTCGATGGCGCTGTTCAGCTTCACGGCCGCGTCCCGGAAGTAGGAGTAGATTCCCAGACCCCAGGCCTCGTGGGTGCTCACCGAGTCGGCGACCTTGTACGACGCATAGCCGTTCAACGTGCCATTCTTGCTCATCCACGACGACTGGTTGGGGACGTCGTAGGGAATCTCGGACTGGTAGAAGTACACCCGACCGCCGTTGCCGTTCCAGATGGTCTGGTACTCATTGTGGTGCTCGTTGAACAAGCCGTAGATCGTGACCTGGCTGCCATTCACGACCAGACCGTTCTTGGACACGTTGGACGTCCATCCAGCGCCCGTTCCATGGTCCGCGCGCCACAGCCAGAAGTGGTCTCCGATGACGTGGTTGCTGTTGATCTTGATACCCACGTCATACCGGCCGAGCAGGGCACCACCGGTCCGGACCGTGATGTCGTGGAGCGAGGTCGGATTGGCGGAGTGATCCCTCGAGCTGCCCGTGGGGCCCACTTCCAGGATGCTGGGGGAATTGACCGGACCGCCGTCGAAGGTCAGACCCGCGACCTTCACACCGTCCACGTCGGCGACGGACATGGCCACCTGCCCGCTGGTCGGCACCAGCGTGGCGAGACCAATTCCGAGCACGACGGTGTTGGCGTTCGTGATGCGAATCGTGTCATTCAGCTGGTAGACGCCGGGGGTGAACAGCAGGTGCTTGCCCTGTCCCAGCGCGGAATTGATGCTCGCGGCGCTCGTCGTCTCCGGACGGGCGATGTAGAACTGATCGATGGAGATGGACTGACCGGGCGTGGCGCCGGCGGCCCAGCTCGCGCCCTGCGTGTTCGTCTGGAGGGCCGGGACGAAGACGTTGTACTGCCCCGCGCCGTTGACGTAGAGGTAGGGCTTCTCCCGGATGACGGGCGTATTCGTCACCACCGTGTAGGGAGGCTCCGGGAACTGGCCCGTCGGCGTGTTGGTGGAACCCACGAAGACCATGTTCCACACCGCGTTGTTCCATCTCGCCCACTGGCTGTTGCGGGAGAGCCATTGCTGCTGGGAGGCGGGGACGACGAGGCCATCCACGATGGAATCAGCGAGAAATCCGCCGCTGGCCCAGCCAGCGTTCCAGTTCGAGTCGAAGTCGAACAGGTGCAGCTCGCCCTTGATGTGCAAGCGCCGCAAGGGGGCGGCCTGAGAGACGGCGATCTGCGTCTGGCCGTTCGCCGGGACGATCGCGAGGTTCTCGATGGCACGCCAGAAGTTGCGGGTGGCGTTGCCGTTGTCCCAGTCGGCGTTGACGTTCACGCCACCGTTGACCGTGACGTCGTCGGGGTTCTGTCCCAGACCGGCGACGTGCGTATAGAAGCCCACGTTGAAGTTGACGTTGTACGCGCCCGGCTTGAAGAGCAGCGCATATCGCTCGCTGCTGAACTCGTTGGACTCCAGCGTCTGGAAGATAGACGTGGCGAGATTCCCGATGTCGGCGCCCGGCATGCTCGGGTCGAAGACATAGACACGGGGACCAAAGATGGTCGTATTCGCCTGGGAGACAGGCACCGCCCCGGAAACACCCGGGAAGAGCGAGCACAGGCCCGCGACGGCGGCCAACACCGGCATGGTCGGTGTGAGTTTTTTGCGAAGCATGAAACCAACTCCTTGTTTCCAAGAATGGGGGGGAATGACGCGCGCAGAATATAGGTGTTTCTTCCCCTCTTTCCAGGGCAAGTCTGGAAAAACTTATTTCCCTGGATTGACGCGGTGCACCAGTCTTGTCGCATACAGGACATCGGTGTTTGTCATCGGCGCGCGCTCTTGCCGCGCGACGTGCGGCCGCGCTCTTTCCTGATGAGCCACGACGTGACAGGAAGCAGATCCATGAGCCTCGCGAAGAAGCTGAACCTCAAGGAGGGAATGAAGGTCCGCGTCGTGGGCAAGCCCGCGGACGTCGACCTCGACGACGTCGCGGCCACGACCTCCGCCAAGGCGGAAGCCCTCCTCGTCTTCGTCAAGACGCTCGCCGAGGTGGACGCGAAGTGCGCACCCCTCGTCGAGGCCGCGAAAGAGGACCGCATCGCCTGGGTCGCGTACCCCAAGGCGGGGCAACTGGGCACGGACCTCAACCGGGACGTGCTCTGGCAACACCTGCTGAAGCACGGCATCCAGGGCGTGCGCCAGGTCGCGATCGACGCCGTCTGGAGCGCCATGCGCTTCCGGCCGGGGAAATAAGCGCGGCGCTCAAACCAGCACCCACCAGCCTCCCAGCAACATGGAGCCGAACGAGGCCACGGCGGGCCCATGGCGCAGAAGGGTTTCCGGCCGGGGAATGACGCGCGAGGTCGCCGCCAGCGCCGCGGTCAACCCGGCCATGGCCAGCGTGCTCCCCAGGGCGAAGCCTCCCAGGTAGAGCGCCTTCCACGCCGCCGAGTCCGACACCGCCGCGGGCAGGAGCAGGAGCACCGCCGCCGCGCCCGTCAGGCCGTGGATGAGGCCAATGACGAGCACGCTCCAGGAGGTCTTCGCGCCCTGGCTCACCAAGGCCGCGCCCCGAGCGGGCGAGTGGCGAGAGGTCACCCAGCGGCGCAGGCCCACCCCCCCCATCACCAGCAGCGCCACCCCCGCGGCACGGTCCCCCCACTTGTTCAACACCTCGAGGTCGAGCATCGCGGCCACGACCATCACGATCGACGCGCACACGAGGGTGCCCAGCGCGTGGCCCAGTCCCCACATGAGACCCACGCGCCAGGCATTCCGGCGCAGTCCCAGGGACAGCGGAGCCAGACTCAGCAGGTGATCCGGACCGGAGACGGCGTGAAGTGCTCCGGATCCCAATCCGGCGAGGGCAGCGAGACTCATGACATTCCTTCCCATCCGCGAGGGACTCGCCCTGGCTGAAGGAAACAATGTGTCCGAGCCTTTGCTCACGCCAAGACAAGGGGCAGATGACGGTGATAACCCTTTGTTATCAACCGAGGACACCACCCCGCTGTGCGGCCCCTCGTCTTCCGGCTAAGACAGCGAGGCATGAGCCTCAATGCCACCCGACTGCTGGACCTGCTGTGGGAGCGGTATGCCTCCGAGGTGCCCTACGCACGCACCTTCGCGCGGCTCTCTGGCGGCCGCTTCCACAACGATCACATCGCGCTGCGCTCGCTCGCCCGGCCGGGGGGAGGCATCGCGCTCTTCGCCCGCGTCTTCGAGCGCTTCGGCTGGAAGCCCGCCGGGCAGTACACCTTCCCGGACACGCATCTGTCCGCCATCCACATGTCGCATCCGGAGGGGCTGCCCCGTGTCTTCCTCTCCGAGCTCCACGCCGAGCGGCTGTCCATCGATGCCCAGCGACTGCTGTCCGCGCTGCCCGAGGACCCGCCAGCACCCACCGCCCTCGACGCACTCGCCGATTGGTTCCGCGCGCCTCCCGCCCCCGAGGAGAGCGCACTGCTCACCCTGGAGAAGGAATCCCAGTACGGTGCGTGGCTGCTCGCCTTTGGCCGCAAGGTGAACCACTTCACCGGTGCCGTGGACGACGTGGAAGCGTGGCAGCGGCGCATGCTCGAAGCGGGCGTCCCCATGAAGAGCGACATCGAGGGCGAACCGGGCAGTCCCCTGAGGCAGACGGCCACCCGCGCCGCGTCGGTGACGCTCTCCCTCCAGGAAGGCCACACCCGCTCCTGGCCCTATGCCTATTTCGAGATCGCCCAGCGCGCGCCCGGCTTCGATGGCTTCCTCGGTCCGCAGGCACGCGCCCTGTTCGACATGACGAAACGCTGACGCGGCGCCTGGACTGACAATCTCGATAGTATTTGCAGTCCGCCAACCTCTCTGTCATCGAACTCCGCCATGAACAGCAGCTCGCAGACCCAAGCGGCCCCAACGCCCTGGCTCGTCCGGCGCAAGCCCTCCGCGGAGCCCCGGATACGGCTCTTCTGCTTCCCTCACGCGGGCTCGGGCAGCCTTCCGTATTTCAAATGGCCGGAGCTGCTGCCCCGCGACATCGACGTGTGCGCCGTCCAGCTCCCGGGCCGCGAGAATCGCCGCCAGGAACCCGCCCTGTCGAACCTTCAACCCCTGACGGCGAAGCTCGTGGAGGTGCTGACCCCCTACCTCCAGGGGGAATTCGCTTTCTTCGGCCATAGCTTCGGCGCGCTCCTGTCCTTCGAGCTGATCCGTGAATTCCGCCGCCGGGGACTGCCCTTGCCCAGGGTGTTGTTCGCCTCGGGCGCCAAGGCCCCGTCACGCCACGGTATGATGCCGCGCTGGAGTGAACTCTCCCGGGAGGACTTCGTGCGCGAAATCTCCGCCCGTCAGGGCGCGGTCCCCCGGCAGCTCCTCGCGGAGCCCGAGCTGCTCGACCTCATCATCCCCACCCTTCGCGCGGACCTGAAGGTGATGGAGGACTACGTCTACCGTGAAGAGCCGCCCCTTCCCGTCCGGCTCTGTGTCTTCGGGGGAACCGAGGACACCGAAGTCCCCGCCGCGACGCTGGAGCCTTGGCGCGCGGAGACACGGGAAGCCTTCACGCTGCGCATGTTTCCAGGCGGCCATCTCTTCATCAATGAAGTGACCGAGCAGGTATTACAAGCCATCCGTCACGAGCTCACGCTCGACGCGGCCCCACCCCAGCCCCCCACACCATGAACAAAGACCAAGTCCTCGCCGACCTGACCCACTATGTCACCCAGGAAATCCTCGAGGGAGATGCCTCGGACCTCGAGCCCACCACGCCGCTGCTCGAGCTGGGAATCCTGAATTCGTTGGAGACGGCCCGGCTCATGGGCTTCATCCAGAAGCAGTACGGCATCGCCGTGCCCACCGACGCGATGCGGGTCGAGAACCTCCAGACCCTCACCACCCTCACGGAGCTGGTGTACGGCCTGCGCCCTCGGTAGTTCCTCACAGCGGGCCCTGAGCATCCAGGGCCCGCCGCTTCCTCCTCAGCGACCCCGGCGCATCATGCTCTGGAGCTGGCCCTCGTCCATGTCGTCCACGTCCGCCAGGAGCTCATCCAACTCCACATCCGCGGCGGCCTCCTCGGCGGGAGCGGTTTCTTCTTCCGTCGTGCCCAACACCTCGGCCGCCAGATAGGCCACCAACGCATCCACGGTGGGATTGTCGAAGGCGACGGTCGCGGGCAGCGAGAGGCCCAGGCTCCGCTGCAGGACGTTTCGGAGCTCCACGGACATCAGCGAGTCCATGCCGAGATCGAAGAAGCCCTGCGTGGGCTCGATCGCATCCGTGGACGACCGGCCCAACACGCCATTCACGAGCGCTCCCACATGCTCGCGCAGCGCGGCCAACCGCTCACTGGCCGGAAGCAGTTCGAGCTTCTGACGGATGCCCTCGCTCCCGCTGGGACGTGCCTTGCCGACGAAGGCCTCGGTCAGCGGAGAGCCTCCCCGGCGTCCGAGAATCGCCCAGTCCACCGGGAGGACGCCGAGCTGACCCCCGAGTCCCAGGGACTGCTCGAAGATCCGCAACCCGTCCGCGAGGGGAATCACCCCGAAACCCAGCTGCTCCATGCGCCGCTGGAGCTGTGCCTGCGCCGCGGCGCCGACCTCGGCCCACGCGCCCCAGTTGAGGCTCAGCGCGGGCAGCCCCCGTGCCTGGCGAAGGTGGGCCAGGCCATCCAGGAACGCGTTCGCGGCCACGTAGTTGGCCTGTCCCGCGGAGCCGATCAACGACGACGCCGACGAGAAGATGACGAAGAAGTCGAGCTCCGCCCCCTCGAGCACGCGGTGCAGGTTCCATCCACCGGAGACCTTGGAGGCGAACACCCGGGCGAAGCGCTCCGGCGTCATCTGCATCAGCAGGCCGTCGTCGATGACACCCGCGGAGTGGACCACGCCCCGGATCGGCGGCGACCGCCCGGCCAGTCCGGCCATGGCGCGCTCGAGGTCCGCCGCGACCGAGACGTCGCACCGCACGAGCCGCACCTCCACGCCCCGGCCCGTCAGCGCATCCAACCGCGCCTTCGCCTCGGCGCCCGGCTCGCTGCGTCCCAGCAACACGAGGTGGCGCGCACCCCGCTCGGCCAGACGCTCCGCCACTGCCAGGCCGAGCCCACCGAGGCCACCCGTGATGACATAGCTCGCGTCCTCACGCAGTGCCGGCCCGCTCTCGTCGTTGGACAACTGGAGCCGGCGGCTGCGCGCGAGCCGGGCCACGCGGCGCGTCTTGCCTCGCAGGGCGACCTCGTCCTCGCCGTCACGCCCCAGCAGCTCGGCGTGGAGTTGCTCGAGTTCGTGAGCGGGCGCGCTGGGATCCAGATCCACGCGCTTGCAATGGAGGTCGGGATGCTCGCGGTTGATCGACTTGCCGAGACCCCAGAGCGGCGTGCTTCCCAGGTGGGAGATCACCTCTCCCGCCGCGGTCGACTGCGCGCCGCGTGTCACCACCCAGAGCGAAGCCGACCCGTTGCGCTGGGCACGGACGACCGTCTGGGTGAGTTCGAGCACCCGGGTGCTGTGCCGCAGGGCATCCTCGGACACCTGCTCCGAGCCATCGAGGCTCCACATGTCGATGACATGCAGCGGGGCCGGCCCGGCATCCGCGAGTGTCGCATGAAGCGCCTCGGTAGGAGAGCGGGCGGCCGCGGTGTCATCGCCCGCCGGTACCGTCACCACCCGCCAGCCATTCGTCTGGAGACGGTCGGCGAGGCCCTGGCCCACGCCCTTCTTGTCCGCGAGCAGGAAGCACCAGGGCGCCACCGCCGGTGCCTCCACGGCGCCGCCCTCCGCGAGGGGCTTGTCCTGCCACTCCAGCTCATAGAGCCAGTTGCGCAGCCGCTTGTTGCGCGCGCCCAGCAAACCCTCGCGGGTCACCCGGCGGAGCGACAACCGCTCGACTTCCGCCACCAGGCCGCCCTCGGGCGTCAACAGCTGGAGCTCGCACGTGTAGCCGGGCTCCTTGGGATTGTCGTTGCGCGCGATCCGCGCATGGACCCAGACCGCTCGCGCTCCCGGCGTATGCACCCGGATGCGCCCGACGCCCACGGGCAGGAAGGCGGAGTCGCCCTCCTCCTCGAGCACGGCGCCCACCATCTGGAAGCACCCATCCAGAAGGGCGGGAGACAACCCGTAGAGCCCCGCATCGGCCTCCGCGGCCCCGTCGAGGCTCAACTGGCCGAGGGCTTCATTCGTGCCTCGCCAGAGTCCACGAATGGGCCGGAAACTGGGCCCGTAGGCGAGCCCCGCCCGGCCCAGCTTCTCGTAGTAGGCATCCACCGGCACAGCGTTCGCCACCCGGGTCCGCAGCGACGGGAGATCGACGCGCGTGCCCGCCGTGGGGGCCTCCGCGACGGAGAGCTTTCCATGGGCATGCAGGTTCCAGGAGGGCTCGCTGTCTCCATCACCCGCCTCGCCCTGACTGTAGATCTCGAACCGCCCCGCGCGCTCTCCTTCGGGCGTGAAGAGCAGGTGCACCCGGGACGTTCCCGCCTCCGGAAGAATGAGGGCCTGCGAGAAGGCGAGCTCCTCGACGGCGGCTCCCGCCTTTCCGAAGACCGCGCGCCCCGCGGCGAGCCCCATCTCCACATAGGCCGCGCCCGGCATGATGAGTTGTCCGTAGACGACGTGATCCTTGAGGAAGGAGGGCTTGCTGGCCCCCACCTGGGACTCGAACTGCCGCACCCGTGAGGGCGACGCCTGGAGGCGGCCGAGCAGCGGATGGGCGGCGTCGTCTCGCGTGGGCGCCTGGGGCTGAAGGCCCGCGCGATCCCACGACGCGCCGGAGAGCTCCAGCCAGTGCTTCTTCCTCTGGAAGGGATAGGAGGGGAGCACGACCTTGCGCCGATCCCGGCCCTCGTCCAGGCCCTTCCAGCTCACCGGAGCTCCCGCGACGTACAACGCCGCGAGCCCGTCCAGCATCTGCCGCCAGTCCGAGTGCTCGGGCCGCAGGCTCGCCAGCCACACCTTGTCGTCCCCGCTGACGTTGGACTGACCCATCGCCACGAGCGTCGGCTTCGGACCCACCTCCAGGAAGACCCGGGCACCCGCCTCGTTCAAGGTCTCCATTCCCCGCGCGAACATCACGGGCTGACGCAGATGATCGACCCAGTACCGGGGCTTCGTGATCTCCTCGCCCGCCTCGCGTCCGGTCAGGTTGGAGATGAGGCGAATCCTCGGAGCCTGGAGCCGGACCTTGCCCACTTCCCGGGAGAACTCCTCGAGGATGGGATCCATCAGCGCCGAATGGAAGGCGTGCGAGACGCGCAGTGGGGTGACGCGCCTGCCCTTCGCGCGCAACGCCTCGAGGCAATCGTTCACCAGGCCCTCCGGGCCCGAGATCACCGTGTTGCGCGGACCATTGAGCGCGGCGAGGGACAGTTGCCCCCCGTACTTCGGCAGGAGCGCCTCCACCTCCGACGCTTCCGCGGACACGGCCGCCATGGTGCCCCCGGCGGGCAGCGACTGCATCAGCCGGGCGCGCGCGGCGATGAGCCCGAGCCCTTCCTCCAAGGTGAACACGCCCGCGATGCAGGCCGCCACGAACTCGCCAACGGAGTGCCCCATCACGAAGTCCGGGACAATCCCCCACTGCATCCACAACTGGGCCAGGGAGTATTCCAGCGCGAACAGCGCGGGCTGGGTGAAGCCCGTCTCGTCCAGACGGGCGCGCGCGCGGTCATCGCGCTCGGGCGGATAGAGCAGGGACACGAGGGACTCACCCAGCAGCGGGCGAAGCACCTCGTCGCAGCGCAGCAGCGCCCCACGGAAGACGGGCTCGGTCCGGAACAGTTCCTCGCCCATCCCGAGCCACTGCGCGCCCTGACCCGTGAACAGGAAGGCGATTCGCGGCGACCCCTCGGGGTTGCGCGACTTCGTGTGCGCCCTCAAGCCTTCGCGCAACGCGTCCCGCGAATCCCCGACGACCGCGAGCCGGTGCCGGAAACGGGCGCGCCCGGTGTTGGCGGTGAAGCAGATGTCCTCGAGGGATTCCGCGCCGAGGTCGGGCCCGCCGAGTGCCTGCTCGAAACGCTGGGCGAGCGCTCCCAAGGCTTCCGGGTTCCTGGCCGACAACGCCAGGATGTGGAGAGGCCTCGGGGTTTCCTCCGGAACCCGGGGCACGTCCGCGGGGGCTTCCTCAATGAGGACATGGGCGTTGACGCCACTGAGCCCGAAGCCACTGGTGCCCGCGACGCGGGGCTTGGCGCCCGCCGGCCACGGCGTCAGTTGGGTGGGAATGTTGATCCGGATCCGCTCCCAGTCGACGGCCGGGTTGGGCTTGCGCAGGTGCAGGTGCGGCGGCAGCTCGCCATTGCGCATCGACAGCACGACCTTGATCATTCCCGCGGCGCCCGCGGCGGACTCCAGGTGCCCGAGGTTCGTCTTCGCCGAGCCGACGATCAGCGGCTGCGTGGGGCTCCTGCCCTGCCCCAGCACCGCGTCGAGGGCCCGCAGCTCTATGGGGTCTCCCAGCGGAGTACCAGTCCCATGGGCTTCCACGTAGTTCACGTCGGAGGGGGCCAGACCCGCGGACTGCAACGCCTTGCTCAGCAGCTTCTCCTGGGCGGGCCCATTGGGCACCGTCAGACCGCCGCTCGGTCCGTCATGGTTCACCGCCGAGCCGCGGATGACAGCGAGAACGCGATCCTTGTCCCGCCGCGCATCCGACAGCCGCTTGAGCACGAGGACGCCGCAGCCCTCGCCCCGGCTGTAGCCGTTGGCGGACGCATCGAAAGTCTTCGAGCGCCCATCGGGAGCCAGGGCCCGCATCTTGGACAGGACGATGTTGTTGTCCGGCTGGAGGATCAGGTTCACGCCGCCCGCGAGCGCCAGGGAGCACTCGCCCTGGCGCAAGGCCTGGCAGGCGAGGTGCGCCGACACGAGCGCCGAGGAGCAGGCCGTGGCGACCACCATGGCGGGCCCTTGGAGGCCCAGCACATAGGAGACGCGTCCCGCCGAGAAGCTCAGCTCGTTGCCCGTGCCCATGTACGGCAGGTCGCGGGTCTGGATGGCGTTGAAGGGAACGCGTCCGTAGTCGCTGCTGAGGAAGCCGATATAGACGCCCGTGTCACTCCCGGCCAGGGAGCTCGGGTCGATGCCCGCGTCCTCCAGCGCTTCCCACGCGACCTCGAGCGTCAAGCGCTGCTGCGGATCGACGTAGTTCGCCTCGCGCGGAGACAAGCCGAAGAACTCGCAATCGAAGTCGGCGATGGGTTGCGAGAGGAAGCCGCCCTCCCGCACGCTCATCTTCCATTCCGCGTCGGGATCGTTCGCGTAATACGCCTCCACATCCCAGCGGTCCGCGGGCACCTGGCAGACCGCGTCGCGTCCGTTGCGCAACAAGTCCCAGTACATCTGGGGATTGTTGGCCCCTCCAGGGAAGCGGCACCCCATGCCAATGATGGCGATGGGTTCCGTTCGTGCCCGCTCCAGACCGTCGACACGTGCGCGAAGGGTCTTGATCGCCAGGGCCGCCCGCTGAAGGGGTGACAGCTCATCCAGAGCGGGGGGATTTGGATCGTTGGACATATTCCTGAACCTCGTGAAGCGAAGGCGTGAACAACTTCAAAATGGGATGCCATCCAGGAGGGATGGCGCGCTCACAGGCGCGGGTGCGTAGGGGGTGAGTCCTCGCGCGTGGCGCTCCCCAGCCAACCCGAGCGGACGAGCCACTGGTGGGTTTGCGCGAGCCGCTCCACGCTGGACGCGCGGGTCAACTCCTGCTGAAGCGCCGCTTCCACCTGTTTGTGCTCGTAGGAGTGGAGCGCCTTCTCGACGACCGGGTTCATCCGGAAGTAACCCTTCCGCAGAATCATGCGGCACTGGTAATCGATTGCATCGGAGCCAGAGTCCAGCAGCATCTTCACGAGGAGCAGGGGATCCCGCATCTCCAGGAGCCACCGGGAAAAGCCCCAGTTGGCCGTTCCATCGCGGAAATCCGCGGAGAGGAACTTCGAGAGACGGCCATTGCCCAGGGACAGCAGCAGGATGTTGGACAGGTCGGGAGGCGCGGACTCCATCGTCTCCTCACGGCCCATCTCGCGAAGGGCCGAGGCGAGGCCCACGAGCGACGGATTGTTCGCGTAGACCCCACCATCGACGTAGCCGCTGCCGTGTCCGCGCAGTCCCTGGTAGATGGGGTAGACGAGCGGCGGCGAGCCACTGCGCATCAAGACATCGACCAGCAGTTCGTTCAGGTCGGGCTCGTCCGGGCTTCCGATGTTGTGGAAGACCTTCGGCCGCCAGGTACGCAGCCCCCGGCGCTCTCCATCCAACTGGAAGGCGGGAATCACGAGCTTCTTCTTGAGGTCCCCAAGCGTCGTGGTGGCGCCGAAGTAACCGCAGAAGAAGTCGCGCATGTACCGGGAGTCGACCAGGGAGCTGGAGCCCGCCAGCGTGCGCATGAGCCGGCCAGGAGAGACACCCTTCTTGTTCATGGCCACGACCTCGCCCCAGAATTCGGTGCTCCTGGCGAGGGCCGCGTCTGGGTTCTCCTCACGGGCGAGGAAGGCCGCGTTGAACGCGCCCGCCGAGGAGCCCACGAACAGGTCCACCTGGTTCAGCAGCGTGCGGCCATCTCCCTCACCATCGAGCATCCTCCGGAGCGACTGGAGGATGCCCGCCGTGATGTAACCCTCTCCCCCAGCGATGGGAGAGCCATCCATCGCCAGGATCCGGCGCAAGGTCACACCGCCCCCACGGAGGCGGTCTTGTCCAGGCACTCCTGCAACCGCTGGGACAACGTGGCGACATTCCCCTCGTCCATGATCACCGTCAGGTGATTGCCGGGCAGCGGAATCACTTCCATGTGGGACCGGGCGAACTTGCGCACGCTCTCGACGAGCGGATCACTCGAGGGGTCGTCCTGTGCCACCCGGAAGAGGATGGCGCTGCCGCCGTACGAGTTGAACGCGTAGCGGTGCTCGGCCCGCATGGTGACGGTGAAGTTCCGGGTGGTGCGAACGACATCCCGCAGGACACCGCGCAATGAGGTGCGCTGCCCCTCCGCGTCCTTGCGCAAGAGCTCCCGGCCCGACTCGGGCAGACCGATCCCGAGCCATCCGCCCACACGCCGCACGCTCTCGTAATCGCGCGGCAGCGGCGTCTTCGCCAGCGTCTTCACCAACTGGGAGCCCGTGCGGAGCCATTCGAACGGGGTCTTGCGGTCCTGGGCCGCGCCATCGATGAGCGCGAGCAACGCGACTTCCTCTCCCTGGGCCTCGAGTTGCCGCGCCATCTCGCAGATGACGAGGCCACCGAAAGACCACCCCGCGAGCCGGTACGGTCCGCGCGGTTGCAGCCGCCGCATCGCCTCCACGTAGAGCGCCGCGGTCTCCTCGATGGTCACCGGAGGCGCCTGGTCATTCATGACACCCGGCATCTGGAAGCCGAAAACGGGTTGCTCCGAACTCAGGTTCCGGGCCAGGGAGACGTAGACAGCCGGACTCCCCGCGGACGGCGGCGCGAAGAACAGGGGAGGCTTGCGTCCCGTCTGCCTCAGCGCCACCACGCAATCGGGCAGAGGCCCGGAAGAGGTCAGCGTCGCGAAGTGCTCGTCGATGAACCGGGCCAGGCTCCTGACCGTGAGATGTTCGAAGATCTCGTTGAGGGGGAGTTCAATCCCGAGCTGGTCTCGGATGAGGCCAATGAGGGAGACGGCGAGGAGGGAATTGCCTCCCAGGTCGAAGAAGCTCTCCTCGGACGACACGGTGTCGAGTCCCAGCAACTGGCCGAAGAGGCGCTGCAACTGACGCTCCGTCGCGCTCAGCTCCGTCGACACCTCCTTCGCGGTGGACTCGGACGCGGGCACGGCCAGCGGCGGCAGCGCCTTGCGGTCGATCTTCCCGCTGGGCGTGAGCGGCATCTGATCGAGGACCACGAAGACGGAGGGAATCATGTACTCGGGGACCAGGCCCCGGAGGAACGTCCCGAGTTCCGCCTTCAGGTCCCGCTCCTCTCCTGGCTCCTGGACCTCTGGCTGGACGAAGGCCACCAGACGCAACTCTCCGCTCGGAGCGGGCCGCGCCACCACGGCGACGTGGACGAGTTCCGGATGCCCCGCGAGGGCGGATTCGATCTCCCCCGGCTCGACCCGGTGCCCCCGGATCTTCAACTGATCGTCCAACCGTCCCAGGTACTCGATGTTTCCGTCCGGGAGGTAGCGCGCCAGATCGCCCGTGCGATAGAGCCGGGGAGAGAGAGCGCCCGGGAACTCCGCCTCGAAGGGGTTCGGGATGAACCGCGCGGCCGTCAGATCCGGACGCCCCAGGTAGCCCCGCGCCAACCCGACACCTCCGATGAACAGCTCTCCCGGTACGCCGATCGGCACCGGTTGCTGGTGACGGTCCAGGATGTGGAGCTGCATGTTGGAGATCGGCCGCCCGATGGGAATCCGCTCGGGAAGCGGCGCTCCGTCCACGGGTACGTCGTGGATGCAGCAAGCCACGGCGGCCTCGGTCGGACCGTACTCATTGATGATCCGGGTGGCGGGACGCCGCTCCCGCCAGCTCGCCAGATGCGAAGCGTGGAGCCCTTCTCCACCGAGGACGATCGCGTGGGTCCTCTCGAACACCCGTTGGGCCCGGCCAAGGCCGTCGAAGGCCCGCAGGTGCGAGGGCGTCATCTTGATGAAGCTCAAGCCCCGCTCGGCATAGCTCTCCGAGGCCAGCAGATCGATCTCATGTCCCCGGGGCAGCAGGAACAGGGTGCGGCCCGCGAGCAGCGGCGCGAAGAGACTCGTCAGCGTGCCATCGAAGCTGACGGAGCCGAGCACCGGACTGCCCGAGCCGTCCTGGAGCCGATAGGCCTCCACGCACCACGTCAGGTAGTTGATGATGCTGCGGTGGGTGATCTCCGTGCCCTTCGGCTGTCCCGTCGAACCCGAGGTGTAGAGGATGTAGGCGAGGTGTTCCGGGCCGGTCTCACGGCGCAGCTCCTTGCCCGTGGCATCCGGGATGAACTCCCCCGCCTCGTCCACCTCGAGCAGCGTCAGGTGCCCGAGCCCCGAGAGACGTCCCGCCAGGGACTCCTCGAAGATCAACACCCGGGGGTTCGCGTCCCCGAGCATGTGGCGCATGCGATTCAGGGGTTCGTCCGGGTCGAGCGCGAGGAAGGCGCCGCCCGCCTTGAGCACCGCCAGGAGACTCACGAGGAGCTGGGGTGAGCGGTCCAGGTGGACACCCACCACGGACTCGGGCCCGACGCCCAGTTCCTGCAAGTGCACGGCGAGCTGTTCACTGCGCCGGGCGAGCTCTCCATAGGTGAGCACCCGGTCCTCCATGACGATGGCTCGGGCGTCCGGCGTCAGGCGCGCCTGCGCGTCGATGAGCTCGTGCAGGCACTGCTCGCTGGGATAGTCCCGCCGGGTGTCGTTCCATTGCCGGAGCACGCGCTCCCGGTCCGCCTGGGACAACAGCGGCAGCTCGGCCACCGGCCGCTGGGGCTCGTCCACGAGCGCCTGCAAGAGGGTCTGGAAGCAGTCCATGTAATGCTGGATCGTGCTCCGGTCGTAGAGGTCGCGGCTGAACACGAACCTCGCGGTGAGCCGTTCCCCGTAGTCCTCCACGAAGAGGTTGAGATCGAACCGGGAAATGGTGGTTTCGAACTCCAGGGGCCGGACCTTCAACCCGGGCGCATCCAGGGACTCGTCCTGCATGCGGACCCAGGCGAACAACACCTGGAACAACGGGTTGTAGCCCAGGCTCCTCGGCGGCTTCAGCTCCTCGACCAGGACGTCGAAGGGCAGATCCTGGTGCGCCAGGGCCTCCAACACCATCTCGCGCACACGCTCCAGCACCGTGGAGAAACCGGGGTTGCCCGAGAGGTCCAGGCGCATCACCAGGTTGTCCACGAAGAAGCCCACCAGGGGCTCGAGCTCCTTGCGGCTCCGGTTGATGGAGTTGGCGCCCAGGACCAGATCCTCCCGGCCGGTGAGCCGGTGGAGGAGGACGAAGAACGCCGCCATCATGCCCATGAACGGCGTGGCGTTGACGCCGTGGCTCAAGGCCTTGAGCGCCTTCGTGAGCGCGGGCCCGATCTCGAAGCGGATTTCGCCTCCCGCGTCGGTGCGCGCGAGCGGACGCACGCGATCCCCGGGAACCTCGAGCAGCGGAGGCATTCCAGCCAGCTTGCCGCGCCAGTAGTCCACCAGTCCCTTGCGGACGTCACCGGACACGTGGCCACGTTGCCAGACGGCGAAGTCCGCGTACTGCAGGGGCAGGGGCGGAAGCGTGACGGTCTGCCCGCTGGCGTAGGCCGCGTAGAGCGTGACGAGCTCTCGGATGAGGATCACCCGCGCCCAGACGTCCGCCGTGATGTGATGCATCTCGAGCTGGATGAACTGTTCCGTCGAGCCCCGGTTGATGACCAGCAGCCGGACCAACGGGCCCCGGGCGAGATCGAAGGGTTGCTCGCCCGCGCGCTGGAGGAACCGCTCGATACCACCCGGTTCGAGGGCGAGCACCTCGCGCTCGTCGAGCACGCGGAAGCCGATTCGCGGCTCGGCGTCGACGATCTGCACGGGAGAACCCTCGTGCTCGGCATAGCGCGTGCGAAGAATCTCGTGGCGGCGAACGATCTCGACGAAACAACGCTCGAGGATCTCCGGCTCCAGACGCCCCTGGACCTGCATGGGCATGGTCAGGTTGTAGGTGGAGTTACCGGGCTCCAGGCGATCCAGGATCCACAACCGCTGCTGACCATAGGACAACGGAGCGGGCCCGTTGCGAGGGGCCGGCGTGATCGGGCTCTCGTCCTTCGCCCGGTCACGCTCGCGCAGCAACGTGAGCAATTCGCTCTTCCGCTGGCTCAACGCCTGGCGCAACTCCTGGTTCGCGGCCCCCTTCGGGCCCCGAAGCCGCAATTGCTCTCCATCCGCCCAGACCTCCAGGCCGCGCCGGTTCAGCTCGGAGAGCAGCTCTGCCAGACTCATATCGTCAACTCCTCGACCTCGACCTCGACGGCCTCGGCGGCGGGACGCGCGAGCAGATCGCTGAGCGCGAGCTGGGTGAGCAGTACCTCCACGATTCCGTCCAGAGTGGTTCCATCAATGAAGCGGGCCATGGGGAGATCCACGCCCAGCTCGCGTCCTATCCGGTTCTTCAGCTCGACGGCGCGCAAAGAGTCGAGCCCCATTTCATTCAGCGAGCTGTCGGGGTGGATATCCTTGTCCGATGAGAATCCCAGCAAGCCACCCAGCCGGCCCTGAACGTAGCGCGCCAACAAGCCACGGCGTCTCTCGCCGTCCGCCCGCTTGAGCTCTTCCAGCAGTTCATTCATCCGCGTGGCCGAGGCGGAGGACGGCCCCTGTTTCGCGAGTTCCGAGAACAACGGGCCATGCCCCGGCGACGGAGAGCCGGCGTCCAGGGAGGCGGCGGTCGGCGGCAACACCGCGATCTGGACGACGTCCCGGGTCAGCAACTCATCCAGGATTCGCAGCGCTCGCTGCGGCGAGAGACCGGCGCCCGGAGACGTCTTCGCCCCCATCCCCTCTCCCTCCCACTTGCCCCAGTTGATGCTGAGCGCCGACAAGCCCCGCTGGCTCCGGTGGTGCGCGAGCGAGTCGAGGAAGGCGTTGGCGGCGACGTAGTTGGCCTGTCCGGCGATACCGACGAGCGACGCCGCGGACGAGTACAGCACGAAGAGGTCGAGCGAGAGCCCGGCCGTGGCCCGGTGCAGGTTCCACGCACCGAGCACCTTGGGCGCGAACACGCGGCCCAGCCGTTCCCGGTCCTGGTGCAGGAGCACGCCGTCATCCAGCACTCCCGCCGAGTGGAAGATGCCCTTCAACGCGAGCCCACGAGCCGCGATCCCCTCCACGAGGCGCTGGACGTCGTCCTGGCGCGAGACATCGGTCCGGGCCACGGAGACGTCACAGCCACGCGCCGTCAGGGCGGAGAGCCGCGCCTTCACGGGCGCCGCCGGCTCGCCACGGCCGACCAACACCAGATGACGGGCCCCCTTCTCGACCAACCACTCCGCGGTGGCCAACCCGAGGGCACCCAACCCACCCGTGATGAGGTAGGCCCCCTCGGCCTGGATCCGCACCGGCTGGGCACGACCCGACAGCTTGTCCGGCCGCGCGAGCCGGGCGGCCAGGAAGCGACCCGCGCGCAGGGCCAGCAGGTTCTCCTCCGTGGGCGCGGACATCAGTTGGAACAGCTTCGCGGGCGCGTCCTCGGAAGCGTCGAGGTCGATCAGGCGGCCACCCAGCTCCGGGTGCTCGATCGCGGCCACCCGGCCGAGGCCCCAGATCGGTGTCTGGGCCAAGCCGTCCACCGCGTCCTGGGGAAGCGCCGCGACCGCACCGCGCGTCACCACCCACAGCGCGGGCCGCTGGGTCCACGTGGCGCGGGCCATGGCCTGAACGAGGTGGAGTGCACTCGCGCTGTCACGGACCGCCGCAGCGGCGAGATCTCCCGTGGAGAGACCTTCCGCCGAGCGCTCATCGAGCCCCCACAGGAACGCGATGGCCGTCAGCGGCGCGCCCTCCGCCGAGGTGTCCTGAAGCAACCGGCTGAAGTGGGCCGGATCGCCGGGATCGATGCGGTAGTGCCCCGCGTCGATGCGCTCGTAGCCCGTCCCCTGCCTCACGCTCACGCACTCGGTGGCGTTCTTCCCCGCCAGTTGCTTCAACTGTTCCGCGACGGGGCCCGTGTCCGCCAGCAACAGCCACCGTCCGGGGGCCACCGCTCGCGGCGTCTCCGTGGAAACGGGTTGCTCACGCCACGCCAGCTCGAAGAGCGAATCGCGCAGGGCGTTCGAGAGCGAGGCGTTGAACGCGCTTTGATCCACCTGCTTGAGCAACAGACCCTTGACCTCCGCGAGGACGTCTCCGTCCTCTCCGAAGATGCGCAGGTCCGCGCTGATCAACCCGGAGGAGGTGGCGGGACGACCCGAGCCCTGGACATGAACCCAGACGCTGCTCGAGGTCTTCTTGAACCAGCGCAACTGCTCGATCGCCACCGGCATCCGCTGCCCGCGCGGGCCCTGTGCCTGCGACTCCTGATCGACGAACATGGCCGCGATCGCCTGGAAGCAGGCATCGAGGATCAGGGGATGCAGCCGGTAGCTTCCCGCTCCGATGACGAGGTTGTCGGGCAACCGGATGTGGGCGAGGCAGCCCGCGTCTCCGAAGCGCAGCTCGTCGATGATCCGGAACGACGGGCCATAGTCGAGTCCGCCGCGCGACATCATCTCGTAGAGCGGCGCGACCTCTCCCTGCCGAGGGAAGCGAGAGATCAGATCCTTCTTGAGATCGACCCGGTCCGTGCTCGCGGGACCGTCCTCGATCCGCCCCTGCGAGAGCCGGCTCCAGCTCCGATCCCCACCAGAACCCTGGGCGTAGATCTCGAAGCGGGACCCCCCTTCCTGGGGAGTCAAGACGGTCTGGACATCACGAGGCTCGGCCTCGGAGAAGATCAGCGGACGCTCCAACTCGATGGCCTTCAGCTCGAGCGGACGCTCCCGGGAATCCACCTGGCACGCGGCCCCCAGGGCCATCTCGACGTAGCAGGCCGCCGGCAACACCGTGGACCCCAGGACGCGGTGATCCGCGAGGTAGCCAGGCTCACGCGTGCTCAACCGCGTCAGGAAGCGCGACTCGGCCGCTCCCGCCAGGGGCAGTTGCGTCCCCGGCATGGGCGCCACGCCCTCTCGCGACACACCACGATCCGTCGCGAAGTTCATGACGGAGTCAATCCGGCCCTCCAGCCAATAGCGCTCACGCTGGAAGGGATACGTCGGCAGGGTGGTGACACGGCGTTCGAAGGGAGCGTCGAAGGCGGACCAGTCGACCGTGAAGCCACGCACGTACAGCTCCCCGAGACTGGAGAGCAGCTGCACCGTCTCGCCCGACGAGGCCCGCAGACTCGGCAACCAGCTCAGCTCCTCCACATCCGGGAAGAGCCTCCGCCCGAGGCCCGCCAGGATCGGAGCCGGTCCCACCTCGACATAGGTCCGGAACCCCTGCGCCCGCAGGAACTCCAGCCCCTTGGCGAAGAAGACGGGCTCACGCAGATGGCGGCACCAGTACTCGGGCCGCGTGAGCTGTTCGCTCGCGAACCCACCCTCCAGCGGAGAGACGAGCGGGATGCGCGGCGCCGAGAGCGTCACACCGCGCAGGACCGCCGCGAACGGAGCGAGCACGGACTCCATGAGCGGCGAATGGAACGCATGAGACACCTGGAGCTGCTTGCAACGGATGCCCCGCCGTCCCAGTTCCTCCGCCACCTCGGCGATGGCCTTGGCGTCTCCGGAGATGACCACCTCCTCGGGGCCATTGAGCGCCGCCAGGGAGAGGCGTCCGGGATACGGCGAGAGGGCCTGGGTCGCGGTCTCCTCGGAGGCATAGATGGCCAGCATCGCGCCCTCGCCAGGGGCCTCGCTCATGAGCCGCGCGCGCTCCACGATCAACCGCAGCGCGTCCTCGATGCTGAAGACGCCCGCGACGGCCGCCGCCGCGTACTCACCCAGGCTGTGCCCGATCACCGCCGCCGGAGTGATGCCCCAGGAGGCCCACAGCTCCGAGAGCGCGTACTCGAGCGCCACGAGCGCGGGCTGCGCCTGACGGGTGTTCTTGAGAAGCGTTTCGGCCGACTCGCCAAAGAGGAGATCCTCCAGCCGGTGGTCGATCAACCCCTGGAGGGCCGTCGAGCAGCGCTGCAACGCGGTGCGGAACGCCGGCTGGGTCGCGTAGAGCTCGCGGCCCACCCCTGGATGGAGGGAGCCCTGCCCGGTGAAGAGGAAGACGGGCTTGGGGCTCGCGCTTCCCCGGCGGGGCTCGCGGACGACGCGGACCGGCTCGGCCTTCCGCCGCGCCAGGGCCGCGCGCAGTTCGGCGGGGGTGGCGCCCGACACGGCAGCGCGATGCTCGAAGTGGGTGCGGCCCGCGTTGGCGGTGAAGCACCAGTCGCCCAGCCGCGCGCCGTCCTCGGGAAGGGAGCGCTCGTGTGAATCCACCAGCGCGGTGAGGGCGGCTTCGGTCTTGGCCGACAACGTCAGCACATGGACGGGCCGATCCTTCTCCACGGACGGCCGGTTCAGCACCGGAGCCTCTTCCACGATCAGGTGGGCATTGGTGCCGCTGTAGCCGAAGCTGCTGATGCCCGCGAGCCGCCGCTTCTCTCCCCGGGGCCACGCCCTCGGAGAGGTCGGGATGGTCACCGGGAGCTCATCCCAACGGATGTTCGGATTGGGCTGCTTGAGGTTGAGGTGCGCCGGAATGACCTCGTTCTGGAGCGAGAGGAGGACCTTGATCAAGCCCGCGACACCCGCCGCGGCCTCGAGGTGCCCGATGTTCGTCTTGACGGAGCCAACGACGAGCGGTTCCGCGCGGGCGTTCTTCCGCCCGAAGACGGAGCGGAGCGCTTCCATCTCGATGGGGTCGCCCAGCGAGGTCCCCGTCCCATGGGCCTCGACGTAGCTGACCTGGTCGGGCTCCACGCCACAACTCTCCAGCGCCATCCGGATGACGCGCTCCTGCGCCCGCCCGTTGGGCACCATCAGGCCACTGCTGCGGCCGTCATGGTTGGTCGCCGAGCCCCGGATGAGGCCCAGGATGGAGTCCCCGTTGGCCAGCGCATCCGACAGGCGCTTGAGCACGACGACGCCACAGCCCTCGCCTCGCCCGAAGCCGTCCGCGGACGCATCGAAGGTCTTGCAGCGCCCGTCCACCGACAGCATCCGGGTCGCGCACCCATGCAGCATGGTGAGCGGGGACAGGCTCAGGCTGACGCCTCCCACGAGCGCCATGTCGCTCTCGTCATTGCGCAAGCTCTGGCTGGCGAGGTGCAGACACACGGCGGAGGACGAGCAGGCCGTATCCAGGGTGAGCGCGGGCCCCTGCAGACCCAGCGTGTGGGCGATCCGGCCCGCGACCATGGAGGGGTAGTTGAACGACGCGGAGACCATGTCGATCCCCGCGGACATGCTGAGCACGGAGTAATCGTTGTGCATCAGCCCCACGAAGACGCCGGTCCGGCTGCCCATGAGCCCGGAGGGAGGAATGCCGGCCCGCTCCAGGGCCCTCCAGCACTCCTCGAGCAACAAGCGCTGCTGCGGATCCAGATTGTTCGCGTCGCGCGGCGTGATTCCGAAGAAGCCGGGCTCGAACTTGTCGACGTTGTCGATGAAGCCGCCGCGCCGCGTGTACACCTTCCCCCGGACGCCCGGGGTCGGATCGTAGAGCTCGTCGATGTTCCAGCGGTCCGCGGGAAGCTCCCGGGTCGCGTCCCGGCCTTCCTTCAGCAGTTGCCAGAACGTCTCCGGCAACTCCCCGCCCCCCGGGAACCGGCATGACATGCCGATCACCGCGATCGGCTCCGAAGCCAGGACCTCTTTCTTCGAGCGCACCTGGCTCGACAAATAGGCGTGCTTGACGGGAGGCAGCTCCGCAATACGTGTTGATAGTTTCGCCATCAGGTCCTCAGCGGGAGAGCACGCTCTCCAGCTCCTGGTCAATCAATGAGGTCAGTTCCTGCTCCGACAATTTCTGGATGCCCGCGGTGAGGGCATCGCGCTCCTGCCGCTCGCTCTCGTCGGGCTTGGGCGCGTCCGAGACGAAGCCCAGCTCTCCGGCCAGGTGCTCGACGAGCCCGTTGAGCGTGGGGAAGTCGAAGAGCAACGTCGTGCGCAGGCTCTTGCCGAGGCTGCTCGAGAGCCGGTTCTTGATCTCGACCGCCAGCAACGAATCGATACCCAATTCGAACAGCCGCTCTTCCGCGCCGATCCGCTCCGACTTCGACAGACCCAGCGTGGTGGCGACCTGCTCCTCCACGTGCTGCGCCAACAACTCCCTGCGCCGGTTCATCGGAGCCGCGTCCCAATGCTGACGGAAGGCTGAAGTCGCCGTCCGGGCGGGCGCCGCGCCAACGAAGTCCTGGACGAGCGCCTGACGCGCCAGGGAGGGCATCTGCTCCGTCAGGCGAGGCCAGTCGATGGGGCAGACGCCCATCTGCGCGGGCGCGCCTTCCAGGAGCCGCCCGAGGACCCGGAACCCCTGCTCGACCGGGATGGAGCCAAAGCCCCGCGCGCCCGGACGGCTCGTGTCCGCCCTCGAGAGCCGCGACGCCATGCCCACCTCGGCCCAGGAGCCCCAGTTGATCGACAGCGCGGGCTCGCCCTGGACGTGCCGCAAGTGCGCCAGCGCATCGAGGAAGGCATTCGCGGCGACGTAGTTGGACTGGCCCGGGTTGCCAAGCAGCGAGGCCACCGAGGAGAAGCAGACGAAGAAGTCCAGGTCCAGCCCCGCGCTGAGCGTGTGCAGGTTCCACGCGCCCTGGACCTTGGGAGCCAGGACCTCGCGGAACCGCTCGGCGGTCTGATTGTCGAGGGTGCCATCGCGCAGCACGCCCGCGGAGTGGAAGATGCCTCGCATGGGGGGCTCATCCCGTCCCCCGGAGAGCACCCGCGCCACCGCCTCGTGCGAGGCGACATCCGCGAGGGCCACCCGGACGTGGACGCCCCGCGCCTCCAACGCCGCGAGCCGCGTCTGGGCTTCCGGCGACGGCGCGCTCCGGCCCATCAGCACGAGGTGCCGGGCGCCCCGCTCCGCCAGCCAATCGGCGAGCCGCAGCCCGAGTCCGCCCAGGCCACCCGTGACGAGGTAGGAGGCCTCCGCGGAGATCGCCACGGTCTTCGCCGGATTCGCACGGGGCCGGGCCCGCTCCAGCCGCGCGGTGTACAGGGACTCCCCACGCAAGACCACCTGCGTCTCGCTCTCGGGAAGGGCGAGCGCGCGCAGGAACGCACCCGGGTTCGGCTCCGCGTCCAGATCGACGCGCAAGCAGCGCAGATGAGGCAGCTCCGTCGCCACCGCCTGGCCAAAGCCCCACAACGGAGCCTGGGCCACGCGCGGCTCCTGGGTATCGGAGGGCAGATGCTGGGTTCCCTGGGTGACGAGCACCAGCCGGGGCTTGACGGCCCACGAGAGCCGTTCCACCGCCTGGGTCAGGTGCAAGGCTCCCAGGCAACCCGAGACCTGCGCCTCCGAGAGGTCGGCCAGGGAGAGCTCGGCGTCGGGGCGCTCATCGAGGCCCCACAGGTACAGCAACCCACCGGGAGGCCCGCTCTCGAATTGGGCCATCAGACGCGTGAAGTGCTCGGGAGAGGAGGGATCCAACTGGATGCCCTCCGGGCCACTGCTGAAGTCGCGCCCCTTGCGCACCCGGATGAAACGCTCCCCACGCTTCGTGAGCGCTTCCGCCACCTTGGCGCCAAACGCTCCCTCCTCGGCGAAGAGGAGCCAGGGTTGGCTCTCCAGACGCGGAGCATGCGTGGCCGTATGGGCGGTCCAGGTGAGCCGGTACAGCCAATCCAGGAAGTCGCTATCGGAACCGTTCCGCAGCGCGTCCCGCTCCGCCTTCAGCACCGACAGCCCCGAGAGGGAAGCCACCACCGTGCCGTCCTCGGCGCACAGGGTCATGTCCGTGATGGGGCCTCTGTCCGAGCCCTGCACGGCACGCTGGACGGCGTGGGTCCAGATTCCCTCCGGCAGCGACCGGTACAGGTCGAGCTTCTGGATTCCCACCGGCAGATGGAGCGTGTCGTCGGGCGTCAGCGGCAGGATCGCGGCCCCCGTCCGGAGGCACGCGTCGAACAGGGCCGGATGGACGCGATACCGCGTGCCCGGCTCCACGTGACAGAGGGAGAGCGCGGCGCCAGGTCCCTGGTGGAGCGACGACATGACCTGGAGCGAGGGTCCGTAATCGAGCCCGTGCTCGCGGATCGCCGAGGAAAGCGCCTCGATGGACACGGGCTCGGAGCAACCGCGCTGCCAGGCCTCCCGTTCGACCGTGGGTGGCGGCGCGCTCAGCGCCGAGACCCGGCACGTCATGTGGGTGGTCCAGGGCGTCCGCGTGCCACTTCCATCATCACGCTCGTCGCCCTTGCTCACCACCGTGCACGACAAGCCCGCTTCGCCCTGGTTCTCCAGGATCGTCTGGACGATCCGCGACTGCTGCTCCGACAGGCTCAGGGGCTGGTGGAAGGAGACGTCCTCCAACGACAACGCTTCCGTGCCGAGGACGCCCACCGCCGCCGTGGCCACCATCTCCACGTAGGCCGCGGCGGGAGTCACGGCCCTGCCGTACACACGGTGGTCGCTCAGGAAAGGCGTGGCAGCGACCGTGAACTCACTGGAATAGACCGTGGTGCCCTCGCGCAGCGCCGCGGAATCCAGGCGAGCGCCCAGGAGCGGGTGGGCCGAGGCGCGCCGGGTGGGCAGGAGCCAGGGAGCGGGCGTGTCCAGCCAGTATCGCTGGCGCTCGAAGGGATAGGTCGGCAGGGCGAGCCGCCTTCGGCCGTAATCCCCATCGAAGCGCTCCCAGTCCACTCCGACGCCGCGAGTATACAACCCCGCCAGGGAGCGGAGCAGACCCGCCCAGTCCGAGCGGCGCGGGTGGAGCGTGTCCAACCACAGCGACTCCTCGCTGGCCACGACGTCCCGCGCGATGTTCGACAGGACCGGCTTCGGACCAATCTCGAGGAAGACGCGCACGCCGCGGCGCACGAGCGTCTGGATGCCCTCGGCGAAGCGGACCGGTTGGACCACGTGACGGGACCAATAGTCCGGCCGCAGCGTGTCCTCCCCCACCTCCGCTCCGTCGAGGTTGGAGATGAGATCGATCCGGGGCCGCTGGAATCGCACGCGCCCGGCCACCCGCTCGAACTCCGCCACCATCGGCTGCATCAGCGGCGAGTGGAACGCGTGTGAGACATTGAGGCGCCGGCTCTCGATGCCCGAGGCGGTCAGCGCCTGGGCGATGGCGTCGATCGAGGCCTCTTCTCCGGAGATCACGGTGCTGCGCGGCCCATTGACGGCCGCCAGGGTCACCCGGGGATGGCCGGCGAGCGCTTGGACCACGCGTGCCTCGTCGGCGAACACGGCCAGCATCACGCCCCGCTCCGGCAGCGCCTGCATCAGCCGCGCGCGCTCCGCGATCAACGGCAGGCCCGTCTCGGGCTCCAGGGCGCCAGCGAAGATCGCCGCCGAGTACTCACCAATACTGTGACCGAGAACGGCATCGGCTCGCAGTCCCCAGGAACGCATCAGACCCGCCAGGGCGAGCTCGAGCGCCACCAGGGCGGGTTGGGTGTAGCGGGTCTCGTTCAAGGCGCCCGTGGGGTCTTCCTGGAAGAGCACCTCGGTCAGGGGCCTGTCGAGATAGGGCTTGAGGATTTCCTCGTAGCGCAGGATGTCGCGGCGGAAGCCGGGCTGCGTCTCGAACAGTTCCCGGCCCATGCCCACGTACTGAGCGCCCTGGCCCGTGAACAGGAACGCGATGCGCGGCGCCTCGGCGTCCCGCCGTCCTCGCACGCTCGTGCCTGGAGAGAGGGCTTCCTCCTTGCTGAAACCGCGCAGCAGGGCCGCCATGTCCTCGGAGGTCGGCGCCACGAAAGCCGCGCGCTCCTCCAGCGCACTGCGGCCGACGTTCACCGTGTGGCAGACGTCCGCGAGCGCGTCCTTCTTCGCACCGGACAGCTCGTCCGCGAGCGAGCCCGCGAGCCGGCGCAAGCTGTCACCCGAGCGAGCCGAGAGTGCCAACACGTGAAGCGGGCGCTCCACTTCCTGGGAGACCGCCCGCGGGCTCGGTGCCGATTCGAGGATGACGTGGGCGTTCGTCCCCGAGAAACCAAACGAACTCACGGCCGCGAAGCGCGGATCCGCGCCACCCCAGCTCTTCCGCGCGGTCGGAATCTCCACGAAGAGCTGACTCCAATCGACGTGGGGCGTGGGAGTCCGCAGGTGGAGATGAGGAACGACTTCCTCGTTCGCCAGACACAGGGCGGACTTGATCAACCCCGAGATTCCCGCCGCGCCCTCGAGATGGCCCAGGTTCGTCTTCACCGAGCCGACCATCAGCGGATGCTTCCGGGTACGCCTGTCCCCGTAGATGGAGGCGAGCGCTTCCAGCTCGATGGGGTCTCCGAGCGACGTTCCCGTTCCGTGCGCTTCGACGTAGCCCACCTGGGACGCTTCCACCTGGGCATCGCTCAACGCGTCCCGGATGACGTTCTGCTGGGCCAGTCCGTTGGGAACGGTCAGTCCACTGGTCCGGCCATCCTGGTTGACGGCCGAGCCGCGAAGCACCGCGATGATGGGATCTCCATCCTTGATGGCATCGGAGAGACGCCGCAGGAAGATGAGTCCACAACCCTCGCCTCTGCCAATCCCGTCGGCCGAGGCATCGAAGGTCTTGCAGCGCCCATCCGGCGAGAGCATGCGGGTGCGCGACTCGATCAGCGTCGCGACGGGGGACAACAGGAGGTTCACGCCGCCCGCGAGCGCGTAGTCACTCTCACGCTGACGCAGGCTGCGAATCGCGAGGTGCACGGCCACGAGCGACGACGAACAGGCCGTGTCCAGCGTGAGACTGGGGCCCTGGAAGCCGAAGGTGAAGGAGAGGCGGCCCGCGGCGACACTCGCGCTGTTCCCGGCGCCCGTGTGGGCATCGATGACTTCCGGGGACTGGGTGGCGATCTGGGTGTAGTCCTGCCCCATCATCCCGATGAACACACCCGTGCGCGAACCACTCAACGTGGACGGGCTCCGCCCTGAGCGCTCCATGGCCTCCCACGCGACCTCCAACAGAAGCCGATGCTGGGGGTCCATCCGGGAGGCCTCTCGCGGCGAGATGCCGAAGAAGCGCGGCGCGAACTGATCGATGTCCCGCAGGAAGCCACCACTGCGGGTGTAGACCTTCCCGGGTTGATCCGGATCCGGGTGGTAGAGGCTGTCCGCGTTCCACCGATCGGATGGAACCTCGGCGATGGTGTCCATGCCCTCGGACAGCACGCGCCAGTACCCGGCCGGGTCGACGGCACCACCCGGGAACCTGCATCCGATGCCGACGATGGCGATGCCCTCGTGACGCGCCCGCTCATGAGCATCGAGCTTCGCCTGCGCCTCCTGGAGCTTCAGGAGGGCACGCTTCATCAAGTCCCCGTAGTTCGTATCGCTTCCAGGTGCTGACATGGCTCGCTCCTAGCTCATCTTCGACAGCTGCTCGGCGAGCATATTGGCGAGATGGTTGTCAGATAGGCCTTCGAGGGGGTTGGTGATCTGTTCACTCGGGGCCGGTTGGGAGGCTGCCTCCGCGACGAACTCGAGGGGAATGAACGCGGACATGAGCTGCTCCGCGAGCTTCTCGATCGTTGGATAGTTGAAAACGAGGGTGGCGGGCAAAGACAGGCCGAGCCCACTCTGCAGCCGGTTCTTGAGCTGCAACGACGCCAGGGAGTCGATACCCAGCTCGTGGAACCCCCGCGTCGGATCGATCTGTTCACCGGAGCTCATGCCGCGCATCCAGGCCAGCTGCTCGTTCAGGTAGTCCATCAACAACTTCTGACGGCGAGCGACCGGTGCCTCCACCAGCTTCGTCATGAACAGCCCGCGCTCCACGGTCCGTCCACCCGCCTTCTCCTTCAAGTCGGCCAGGTATGGCGTAGGCCGTCCGCTCCCGGATGCCGACCAGTCGATCGCGGCCACACCCACCTGGGCCGCCTGTCCCTTGAGCAGCAGTTCCAGAGCCCGGAGTCCCTGCTGCTTCGGAATGAGCCCGAACCCGGGGGAACGGGCCTGCTCGCTGACTTCCACCCGAGCGCCCGCGTCTCCAGCCCACACACCCCAATTGATGCTCAGGCCCGGCAAGCCCTGGGCACGACGGTGGTGCGCCAGCGCATCCAGGAAGGACGTCGCCGCGCAGTGGTTCGCCTGACCCGCGGAGCCCACCAACGAAGCCACCGACGAGAACAGCACGAAGTGATCGAGCGGAAGACCCGCGGTCCGCAGGTGCAGGTTCCACGCGCCCTGGACCTTGGGCCGCAACACCGACTCGAACCGATCCCAGCTCTGCTGCCGGACCACGCCGTCATTGAGCCAACCCGCCGAATGGAAGACTCCCGCGAGAGGCGGGAACTCCCGCTCGATCTCCGCCAGGAGCACCGCGAGCTGTTCATCCTCCGCGATGTCCACCTGCCGGTATTCGACCCGCGCCCCCAGCTCGCGCAGGCGCTCCATCCGCGTGGACGCGGCGGCCCCCGCGGGGCTGCGCCCGGTCAGGATGATGTGGCGAGCACCCCGGTGCGCCAGGAACCCCGCCGTCAACAATCCCAACCGGCCGAGGCCACCCACCACGAGGTAGCTGCGATCCGGGTGGAAGAGCTCCTCACGCGCTCCCGGCGTAGAGGAGAGCTGACGCGAATCGGTTCTGCGAAGCCGGGCCACATAACGGCCACCCCGGAAGGCCACCTGATCGTCGGTCACCTCGGCACGACGGCGGATTTCCCGCGCGAGGGATTCGACCTGGGTGTTCACCGCGACCCGAGGATCGAGATCGACGCATCGGCAATCCAGTTCGGACGACTCGATGGGAAGGGGGCGCGCCATGCCCCAGAGCAAGGACTGGGCAATCCCAGGCAGCGGCAACCCGGACTCCACGGGTTGTGCGCCGCGGGTGACCAGCCACACGCCTCGGGAATGGCCCTGTTTGATCAGGTACTGCAAGAGCCCCAATCCGGCTCCGGCACCCAACAGGTTCGACTCGCCCAGCTTCTTTCCATCCAGGTCATCCGCGGTGGGGCCATCCAGCCCCCACAACAGGATGGCGTCCGACAGCGGGCCTGGAAGCTCCAGCGCTCCCAGGGCCTCGGCGAGCGCCGCGGGCTCCGCTGGAACCTCGAAGCTCGTCTCGTCGATCCGGCGGAACGCCGGGCCTCGGAAGGCGAGAACACTCGAGCGTCCATCACGGGCGAGCGCGTCCGCCAACTGGCGTCCGAGCCCACCACGGTCCGCGAGAATCAGGCAGGGCCCGTTGTCCCGTCCCGGCGCGCTGGCATCGGTCTCCGTGAGGGCCATCGGCTCCCACCGGCGCTCGTAGAGCCACTCATCCATCGAGTCGGTGACCGCCGCGCTCAACACCTCCAGGCTCGTGCGCTGGAGCTCCAGTCCACGCACCCGGGCCCGAGGCGATCCATCGCGGCCGAAGATGCGGATGTCGGCGCGCAGGCGCTTGCGAGCCGCGTCGAGCGGCCGCACCACGGCGTGGCTCCACACCCCGTCATCCAGCTCCCCGGTCACCACGAGGTCCTCGATGAGGGCGGGCACGTAGAGTTCCGTGACGCCCGTGTCCGGATAGGCGCCGCCCACCACTTGCAGACAGGCATCCAGCAGGGCGGGATGCGCGACGTAGGCGCCCACGTGCCCGAGTTCCGCGGGCTTATCGATGCGCGCCAGGACCTGATTGCCCGTCTGGCGCAGCTGCGTGATGCCCCGGAAGGCGGGACCGAAGTCGACGCCGCCTTCCTTCGCTCGCTGGTAGTACTCCTCCACCGGAAGCGAGGACGGCGCGCCCTGGAGCAACGACTCGGGCTCACGCTCCGCGGTCGGCCGCTCACCCTCTCGGGGCGTGGACAAGGCTCCGCTGGCGTGCAGCGTCCACTCGCCGTCCGTGCCCTCCACGGGGCGGCTGAAGATGCGAACCGTGGCGCCACCCTCCTCCGTCCGGCTCACCGCGCACTGCACCTCGCGCTCGGACTCTCCAGGGAAGGTCATCGCGCCCAGGAGCGACAGATTCGTCAGGCCCAGGTCCTTCGTTCCCAACAGACGGGCTCCCGCGGCCAACGCCATCTCGACGTAGGCGGTGCCCGGCAGCATGGGCGTGCCGAAGACGCGGTGCTGATCCAGGAAGCCCGGCGCCGAGGCCCCGAGCGTCGTGCGGAACAGCAAATCTCCAGAGCCAAGGACCGCCAGGTTCACCCGCTGTCCGAGCAAGGGATGCTCTTCCCCCGACGGCCGCGCACCGCTCATCCCATTGGGGCGCTGCAGTCCGGCGCCCTCCTCCCAGTACCGCTGGCGCTGGAAGGCATAGGTCGGCAGCACCACCTTGCGCCGCGTGTAGCCAGTCTCGAAGGCCGTCCAATCCACCTGGAGACCCCGGACGAACAGCGCCGAGAGGCTCTCGAGCATCTGCTGCCAGCCACCGTCATCCGTCCGCAAGCTCGGCAGCCACGCGCACTCGCCCTCGGGCAGGCTTCGCGCCGCCATGCCGAGCAAGGTCGCCTTCGGGCCGATCTCGACGAACATCCGAGCGCCCTCGCGGTACAGCGTCTTCACGCCCGTCTCGAAGCGCACCGCCTTGCGCAGCTGGGTGCACCAGTAATCCGGCGAGGCGATCTCGTCCGACACGGGCTCGCCCGTCATGCCCGAGAGCATGGGCAGCGAGGGCGGCCTGTAGGTGATGGAGGAGATGATGGAGCGGAACTCGGGCAGGATCGTCTCGACCATGGCCGAGTGGGCGGCGCGCGGGATGTTCAGCCGCTTCACCTTGAAGCCCTTGCCCTCCAACATCTGGGAGATCTCCTCGATCTCCTCGGGGTAACCGGAGACGACCACGTTGTCCGGCGCGTTGACCGCCGCGATGTCGCTCCTCCATTTGCCAGCCGGCAGGAGCTCTTCCAACTGCGCCGCGCTCGCGGAGACCGCGATGTTGGCGCCCACGGGCATCTTCTGGGCCATCAGCCGGCCCCGGTAGACCGCGAGCTTCAGACCGTCCTCGACGCTGAACACACCCGCGATGCAGGCGGCCGCGATCTCGCCCGTGCTGTGGCCGAGCAGGACGTCGGGCTGGATGCCCCAGGACATCCACAGCTCGGCCAGTGCGTACTCGATCACGAAGATGATCGGTTGGGCGTATTCGATCTGATCGATCGGAGAGGCCTCGCCCTCGCGCGGGTAGAGCACGGAGAGCAGGGAGCGATCCCAGTACTCGCGCAGCAGTTCATCGAAGGCATCGAGGCGCCGACGGAAGCTCGGGTGCGTCTGGTAGAGGTCGCGCGCGACCCCGACGTACTGGGAACCCTGGCCGGAGAACAGGAATGCGAGCTTCGGCGACCGCGCCGGATCCGTCGTTCCCCGAATGAGCCCCGGAGGCGACTCCTCACGCTCCACCGCGCCGAGCAGTTCGATCATCCGCTGACGATCCGGTCCAACCACGGCGAGCCGGTGTTCGAAGGCGACACGGCCGGTATTCGCCGAGAAGCACACGTCCCCGAGCGATTCCTCGTGCCCCTCGAGGTGAGAGCGGTAGCGGCCCGCGAGCTGCCGCAGCGCCGTCTCGTTCCGCGCCGAGAGCGTCAGGACATGGCGGGTGCGCTCCACCCGCTGCTCGCTCACCGGAGGCTCCACGTGCACGGGCGCCTCTTCCAGCACGAGGTGGGCGTTGGTGCCGCCGATTCCAAAGGAGCTGATGCCCGCGCGGCGGGGCCCATTCTCCACCGTCCAGGGCGTGGCCTCTCCCACCACGTAGAAGGGACCGCTCTGGAAGTCGATGCGCGGGTTGGGCTGTTCGAAGTGGAGGGAAGGCGGAAGCGTGCGGTGCTGGAAGGCCAGCACGACCTTGATGAGCGAGGCGATTCCCGCCGCGCTGTCGAGGTGGCCGATGTTGCTCTTCACCGAGCCGATTCCGCAGGAGCGCGCCCCGGCCCCCGGACCGAAGACCTGGGTCAACGCGGCGATCTCGAGGGGATCTCCAATCGCGGTCCCCGTTCCATGCGCCTCCACGTACGAGACCGTCTGGGGATCCACGCCGGCCCGCCGGTAGGCCCGCCGGAGCACGTCCGCCTGGCCTTCGAGGCCCGGCGCCATGAAGCCGACCTTCCGATTGCCATCGTTGTTGATGGCCGCGCCCTTGATGACCGCGAGGACGCGATCGCCATCGGCGAGAGCCTGGCTCAGACGCTTGAGCACCACCACCCCCGCGCCACTTCCAGGAATGGTGCCGCTGGCCCTGGAGTCAAAGGGCCGGCAGTGACCATCTCCCGAGAAGACGCTGCCCTCTTCATAGAGGTAGCCCACGCGGTGGGGGACCTTGAGCGCCACTCCGCCCGCCAACGCCATGTCGCAGTGGCCGTTGAGCAGCGCATCGCACGCCACCGACACGGAGACGAGCGACGTCGAGCAGGCCGTCTGCAGATTGAGGCCCGGTCCGCGCAAGTCGAGCTTGTAGGCGGTCTGCGTGGCCAGGAAGTCCTTGTCCTGGGACACCAGCTCCTGGAAGAAGTTGATGGGCCGGGTCAGGTCTGGATAGGGATAGCGGTAGTGGCTGACGCTCTTGCCGGCGTAGACGCCGACGATGGCGTTGCCGCCCTTGGGCGGATAGCCCGCGTGCTCGAGCGCTTCCCAGGCGCACTCCAGGAACACCCGCTGCTGGGGATCCAGGGCACGCGCCTCACGAGGCGTCATGGAGAAGAAGTCGGCGTCGAACTGGTCGTGGCCCTCCATCACCGCCGAGGCCCGGATGTAACGGGGATCCCGGAACGCGGTGGGGCTCACGCCAGCGGCCAGCAGCTCTTCATCCGTGAAGGAGCTGATCGACTCGACGCCCTGCACGAGGTTGCGCCAGTAGTCGTCGAGCGTCGGAGCGCCCGGGAAGCGGCCACTCATGCCGATGATCGCGATGTCTTGCGAGTCCTGCTGGGGAGCGGCCTCCTCGCGTGACTCGCGAGCGGCCTCGGGCTTCTGCTCCGCGCCCTTGTCTCCCAGGAACTCGGAGAGCGCGCGGACGGTCGGATTGCCGAACAGGTCGACGATGGAGACCGCGGCCCCCAACTCCTCCTTGAGCCGCAGGTGCAGCTTGACCAGGTGAACGGAGTTGGCGCCGAGCTCGAAGAAGTTCCGGTCCGGGGGGACTTCCGAGACGCCCAGCACCTCTCCGACCACCTTGGTCAGGGACGCCGCGAGTGCCCGAGCCTGTTGACCCGCGCTGGCGGCGGCGGCCGGTGTGGGGGCCGCGCTCGGCTTGGACGAGGCGACCTTGTCCGGATGCGGCAGCGCCTTGCGATCCACCTTGGCGTTGCGGGTCAGCGGCAGGGCATCCAGCACGACGTAGGTGGCCGGCACCATGTGCTCCGGCAACTTGCCACCCAGGAACTCACGAACGCGCCGGGTGTCGACGCCCCGCTTCGCATCGGAGGGAACGACATAAGCGACCAGCCGCTTCTCGTGATGCTCGCCGACGGCGCTCACCACGGCCGCGCTGATGCTCGGCTCGCGCAGCAGGGCGGTCTCGATCTCGCCCGGTTCGATGCGCTGGCCCCGGATGGAGAGCTGGAAGTCGACGCGGCCCAGGAACTCGATGGTCCCGTCGGGCAGGTAGCGCCCGAGGTCACCCGTGCGGTAGATGCGCTCGCCGGTGCGAGGATGGGTGGTGAACTTCTTCGAGCCCGCGCCCGCGCCGATATAGCCCTTGGCCACGCCGATGCCGGCGCAGCACAACTCACCCGGCACCCAGATGGGCCGCTCGTTGAGTTGGTCATCGAGCACGTAGTAGTGCGTGTTGGAGATGGGCTTGCCGTACGGAATGCTGCGGCGGCGCTCGTCCTCCTCCGCGACCGGATGGGAGATGTTCCACAACGAGGTCTCGGTCGGACCTCCGACGCTGATCACCTTCGCTCCGCTGAAGCGGGCCCTGAGCCGCGCGGGCATGGTGACGGCGATCCAGTCGCCTCCGAGCATCACGAGCCGCAGCGGGCAGGAGAGCTTGACGTTGCCCCCCTCGAGGTACGTCAACAGCATCTCCATCATCGCCGGCACGGTGCTCCAGATGGAGATTCCGTAGCGGGCCATGAGTTCGGCCCAGTGCGAGGGATCCCGGCGCTTGGAGGCGTCCGGAATCACCAGGGCACCGCCCGCGCTCAGCGTTCCGAAGATGTCGTAGACGGAGAAGTCATGGTGGAGCGCGCTCAGGGCGATGAGCCGGTCATCCGACCCCACACCGAACTTCCGGTTCGTCCACTCCACCCCGTTGACCATTCCCGCGTGGCTGAGCATCACCCCGTTGGGCAGGCCCGTGGAGCCCGAAGTGTACAGGATGTGCGCCAGGTCCTCGGGACCCTGCACCGGCGACAGCGGTTGGTCGCTGTACTCGCTGAAGGCCTCGGGGGTGACGACCAGGACCTGGACGCCTTCGGGCCAGGACTGATCGGCGAACTTCGGCTGCGTCACCACCCGCTTCACGCCGCTGTTCTCCATCATGAAGAAGCGGCGCTCCAAGGGCAGACCCACGTCGATGGGCAGGTAGGCCGCTCCTGAACTCAGGATGCCCAACGTGGCCACGACCTGCTCCCAGCCCTTCTCCATCACCACGGCGACGATGTGGTTGGGCGCGGCGCCCCGCTCACGCAGCGCGTGCCCGAGCCGGCTGGCGCGTCGGGACAGCTCGCCATAGCTCAACTCGACGCCCGACGAGGCCACCGCGAGCGCATCCGGCCGCTCCGCGGCGTTCTTGAAGAAACCCGTGTGCAGCAGCGCTCCGCTCAGCGGACGGGCCGTGTCGTTGACCCGGGCGAGCAGTTCGCGCTGCGACGACGGCAAGGTGTCCAGACCCTGCTGATCCCAGGCGCTCTCGTCCTCGGCCAGACGGCGCAGCAACGCGCAGAAGCTGGAGAACATGTCCTGGAGCATGCCGGCCGGGAACAACTCCTCGGCCACGTCCCAGTTCAGGAAGACGCCCCCCTTCTGGTAGACGATCTGCAGGTCGATCCACACCTGCGGGGTCTGCGTGAGGGCTTCGATGAGCTCACCGAACTCCTGCGCCAGGAAGTCCACCCAGTGCGAGTCCCGGCTCTTGCCGTGCGAGGCGAAGCTCGTCATCACGACGGGCATGAGCGCGCCGGAGATGCGTCCCTGGGTCTTGAACAGCTCCCGCAACAGATCGACACCGCTCACGTCGCGGTGCTCGAGCGCGAGCAGGAGCTGATCGCGGATGGCCAGGGCCCGCTCGGAGAAGCTCCGCTCGGCGCGGTGGTCCACCTCGATCAGGGTGAAGCTGGCGAAGGTACCGATGATCTCGTTGACCTGCGGGTGGAGCGGCAGGCGATTGAAGTGCGGAACGTTGATGGTGAAGCGGGGGCTGCGGCTCCAGCGGGCGATGACTTCGGCATACGCCGCCAGCAGGAGTTCCGGCTCCGACAGACGCCGCGCGCGCGCCCGCTGCTTGAGGCGCTGCCAGAGGTCGGCATCCAGACGCTCGAACCAGCGGCGGAAACGAGGACGCCGCAACGAGCCCGCATCCCGCTCGAGCGGAAGGTCCGGCGCCGGCGGCAGGTTGGGCAGACGCGACCGCCAGTACGCGAGCGCCCGCTCATAGCGCGCCCCGCGGGAATTCTGGATGGTCAGCGCGTAGTCCCGGAAGGACAGATCGAGCCGAGCGGGGGACGGGTGCGAACCGGGATTGCGGTAGTAGTGCACCAGCTCCCGGTAGAGGATCTGGAAGCTGAAACCATCGACGAAGGTTCCGTCGATGCTCATGAAGAGACGCGACCGGCCATCATCGAGCTGGCACACACGCAGCTCGAACAGGGGCCACTGATCGAGCGGGAGCACCTGCTGGGCCAGTCGCTCGCGAATCGCATCGAACCGCGCTTCCAGTTCCTGGGGCTCGCGTCCGCGCAGGTCCTCGACCGGAATCCGATAGAACGGAACGGTGGCCAGGATGCGCTGGTGGAAGCCAGGGAGCGCCACCGCGCGCAGCATCTCGTGGCGGGCGATGACCTGATTCCAGGCCTCCTCGAAACGCGCCACATCCAGTGAATGGCAGTCGATCTCGTTGTACGCGTGCATCGCCGCGTTCAGCTCGATATCCGCCTGCCGGCCCACGCTGTAGGCCTGCTGGATCTCGCTCATGGGGAACGGCTCGAACCGCTCCTCGGGCCGGGAGACGACCTCCTGCGGGGTGTCCGCGCCCGGATCGCGTTGCTCGGACAACAAGGCCAGCAGCTCCGCCTTGTTCGCCACGAGCTGCGCGCGCAAGTCCGGCGGGATCTCGCCCGAGGGAGCATCGACGGCCAGGCTGCCGCCCTCCACCGACAGCTTGATGCCGTGTTCGGCCAGCGCCTGGATGAGTTCTCCCAACTTCATAGCAAGACCCTTTTCGATTCAGTGCGCTCCGACGAGGAAGCGCCGAGCACGCTGGCCACGGCGAGCTTCTCCAGAAGCTCCGCCGCTACCTGCTCGATGGAATAGGCATCGACAAAACGCTTGAGCGGCACATTGATCTCGAGTTCCCCCGTCACCAGATCCCTCATCTCGAGGGCCATGATGGAGTCGAACCCCAGTGCGTCGAACGTGTCCGTGGAGGAGATGCGCTCGGAGGGAATCCGGCTCACCTCGGAGACCATCTGCTTGAGGCGGGAATCCAGCACGACGCGCCGGGCCGGCCCTTCGAGGGAGAGCAGCACTTCACGCAGCTTGCGTGACGCCTTCTCCGGGGCGCTTTCCGGCTCGCTGGCGAGCTTCGCCCGGAACAACGAGGACGCGGCCACGGACGGATGACTGGCGACCCACCGCTCCGCGTTGAACCGCGCGAGTCCCTGGGTGACGGGCCCATCGGCGAGTGCGAGGCCCATCGCCGCGAGGGCGTCCTCGACGGACATGGGCTCCATCCCGCGCTCCGCGAGCCGCTCTCCGCGACGCGCGTCCACGGCGGCCATGCCGACCTCTCCCCAGCTTCCCCAGTTGAGGCTGACCGCCGGCAGACCCCGAGCGCGACGCAGGTGCGCCAGCGCATCCAGGAAGGCATTCCCCGTGGCGTAGTTGGCTTGTCCGGCCGACCCCACCAACGAGGCCGTGGAGGAGAAGAGGACGAACTGCTCGAGCGATGCATCCGTGGCGAGCGTGTGGAGGTTCCAGGCGCCATCCACCTTCGGACCCAGGACGGTGTCGAAGCTCTTCGGATCCAGTTGCAGCAACGAGCCATCCGCCAGCACGCCGGCGCAATGGAAGATGCCGCCCAGGGGTGCGTCTCCCCGCCGGATCTGCTCGAGCATGCCCGAGACCGAGTCGGAACGGCTCACGTCGACGCGGAAGGCCTCGACCCGAGCGCCGGTGGCCCGCAGGGTCTCCAGCGCCTGACGGTTCTCCGCCGTCTCTCCCGAGCGTCCACACACCGCGAGGTGACGCGCGCCCCGCGCCACCAGCCAGGAGGCGAGACGAAGCCCGATACCACCGAGTCCGCCGGTGATCAGATACGTGCGGTCCTGCCTGGGGCGGTACGAACCCGAGGCGTCCTTCGTCTGGCGACCCTGGATGAGCGAGGGAGCCAGCCGTTTGTCTCCGCGCAGGACGATCTCGTCCTCATCCCCGGTAGCGCTCGGCTCGCGGCCGAGTTCGGCGACGAGTTCGCGCAGGGACTCCGGACCCGCGGAGGGATCGGCATCGATCCGCTTGCAGCGCAATTCCGGATGCTCGTACACGATGACGCGTCCGAGGCCCCAGAGCGGCGCGCCCGCGAGCGACACCGTCCCCGTCTCCCCGTTGATGATCTGAGCACCCCGGGTCACGAGGTAGAGGCGAGGAGGCGTGGAAGCGGCCTGACGGGCCAGGGCGCGCACGATCGACGTCACGGCGAGGGCATCGTCGCGAACCACGCCATGCAGTCCGTCCGCGGTGTCCGGATGTCCGGTGCGCGCCACGAAGACGACGCCCCGCGGTTCCCGCCCCTGCGAGGACAGCTCACCCAACTGGCGGGTGAAGGACTCCGAGTCGGAGAGGTCGACCCCGATCGCCGAGCCCCCCGCCGAGGCCAATGCCTCCCGGAGTTCCCCCGTCGCCTTCGGCTCCGCGCCCACGACGAGCCACGTTCCGTCGAGCCGAACCGGCTCGGTCCCCTTCTCGCGGGCGGACCACGAGAGCGAGCAGAACAGCGCGTCCAGGGCCGCCGCGTTCTCCGGGCCACCGTCCGCCACGACGGGCGCGATGGGAAGCGCCACGGCGGGCGTCACCTTCACCGCTCCCCGCTCTCCGTCCCACCAGAACCGCTCGTGTTGCCAGGGGTACGAGGGAAGGGCCGTCTTCTTCGCCTGCGGATAGAGGCTGTCGAACCGGAGCGAGAACCCCGCGCAGTAGAGCCGCGCGGCGGTGTCCAGGAGTCCGAGCCCAGCCTCGTCCCCCTTGGCGCTGGCGCGCAGGACGAGCACCTTCGTGCCACCGCTCCGCGCCTCGGACTCCAGGCGCGCATCGAGCGATTCATCGCACGCGAACACCAGGAAGGTGGACGCCTTGCGCGACAACAGGTGACTGACCACCAGCCCCGGTCGAGCTCCGGACGCCCGCTGTTTCTCCCAGTGATTCGCACCCAGCGTGGCACCCGCTTCGATCCACGCCGCATCGGCGCTGGAGAAGAACGCGCACCTCGCGGGCTGGGCATGCGCCGGCCGAGCCTCGGGTCCCTTGAGGACGAGCTGGATCGCCTCCTCCACGGAGAGCACCCCCGCGATGACCCCCGCGGAGATCTCCCCCGTGCCCTGACCCGCGACGGCGGCGGGCTCGAGGCCGTACGACCGCCACTGCTCCGCCAGGGCGATCTGGAAGAAGCACAGGAGCAAGGCCTCGCGCGGCCCCGCTCCCGCGTCGCTCCCCGCCACCTGCCCGATCACCGACCATCCCGCCACCTGGCGGAGCACCCCGTCCAGACGCTGGAACTGGGCGCGGAAGGACGCATCCCGCTCCAGCAGGCCGCGCACGCGCTCGCCCATTCCGGAGGCGTCATCACCCAAGAGGAAGACCGTGTCCCGCTCTCCCGCCGTCCTGGCCTGTCCCCGGAAGAGCCGCCGTCCCTCGCGTCCGTTGGCGGCATCGCGAAGCAACGCGAACAGTTCGTCCGGCGTCCGAGCGACGAGCGCCAGACGATGCTCCTGAGGCGAACGTCCCGCGCCCGCCGTGAAGCAGACATCCCGAAGGTTCGCCGTGGGGCGGGTCGTGAGCTGATTCAGATACGCCCCGGCCAGCTCACGCAGGGCGGGCTCGCCACGCGCCGACAGTGGCAACAGATACGGTCCAGCATCCGCCTGAGGCGCCGCCTTGTCCTGGTGGGACTCGACGAGCGCGTGGGCGTTCACGCCACTCATGCCGAAGGAGCTCACGGCGACGCGGTGCGGCCGGGCCTTGTCCGCGAGCGGCGTGCGCTCCCGGGGAACGGCGATCCCCGAGTTCTCCCAGGCGAACTCCGGGTTCGGGGTCTCGAAGTGGAGGGACGGCGGCACCTCCGCGGACTGGAGCACCAGCACGGCCTTGATGAGTCCCGCGACGCCCGCCGCGGCCTCGGTGTGGCCGATGTTCGGCTTGACGGAGCCCATCCACAACGGCTGCTCCTTGGGCCGCGCGGCGCCATAGACCCGCGACACGCCCTCGAGCTCGATGGGGTCTCCCAACCGGGTGCCCGTGCCATGGGCCTCCAGGTAGTCCACCTGCCCCGGCTCGATGCCCGCACGCTGCAGGGCGAGCCGGTACAACGACTCCTGGGCCCGGACGTTCGGCACCGTGAGGCCGCCGCTCGCGCCGTCATGGTTCATCGCCGTGGCCCGGATGGTCGCGTGGATCCGGTCTCCATCACGCACGGCATCCCGGTACCGCTTCAGGATGACCACGCCACAGCCCTCGCCCTGCACCATGCCATCGGCGGCGCCATCGAACGCGCGGCAACGGCTGGACGGGGAGAGCGCTCCCGCCTTGGACAGGAACACGCTCAGGTGGGGCGAGAGGATGAGCTTCACACCGCCCGCGATGGCCAGCGTCGACTCCTGCGTCCGCAGGCTCTGACACGCCAGGTGCACCGCGGCCAGCGAGGAGGAGCAGGCCGTGTCCACGGCCATGCTGGGCCCCTCGAGCCCGAGCAGATACGACAGCCGCCCGGCGACATAGCTCGCGTCAACGCCGGTGGAGTAGTGGGCACCGACCTTCTCCAGTCCCCCGTTGGCGATGAACGCATAGTCCTTGGCGTGCACGCCGGCGAAGACGCCGGTCCGCGATCCCAGCAACCGGTGCGGCGGAATGCCCGCGTCCTCCAGGGCTTCCCAACTGACCTCCAGGAAGAAGCGCTGCTGCGGATCCATCCCCTCGGCTTCCCGCCGGGAGATCCGGAAGAACTCCGCATCGAACTGGTCGACGCCGTCGACGAAGGCCGCGCGGCGCATGGACATCTTCCCGGGCCGGGACGGGTCGGGATCATAGAGGCCCTGGAGCGCCTGCCGGTCCGCGGGAATATCCCGCACACCCTCGCCAGCACCCCACAGCAGGTCCCGGAACCGGGAGGGGCTCGTCGCGCCTCCGGGAAACCGGCAACCCATGCCGATGATGGCGATGGTGTCTTCTTCCGTCCGAGTGCCGGCAGCGAGCTTCCGTTGCAGCTTCTCGATCGTGAGCAGGGCCTGCTGAAGGGGGGTCAGTTCCGGCGCGGAACCGTCATTGCGACTCATCACTCGACCTCGATATTGAGTTCCGCCAGCTTCCGGGCGAGGAGCTCGCGGGCCTGGTCCTCGGACAACCCGGCGATATGCTCGACCAACGCCTGCTCATCCCGCGCGGACTCCCGCGCCAGATGTTCTTCTTCCCGGCTGACATTGGTCCGCGACTCCAGCCGGGTCAGGATCAACTTCGCCAGCGGCTCTGGCCGCGGGTGCTCGAAAAAGCTCGTCGTCGGAAGCGTGACGCCGAGGACGCGTGAGATGCGCTCCTTGAGCAGGGTGATGCCCACGGAGTTCATTCCCAGCTCGAAGAAGGTCCTGTCCTGGAGGTCGAACCCGGAGGACTCCAGGCCCAGCACATCCGCGACCTGTCCGCGCAACAACTCCACCACCCGGGACTCGCGCTGGCTCACGGGCACCTCCAGGAGCGACTGGAAGCCCTCCGCCGAGGAGAGGGGCGCAGTGGGCGCATTCGCGGGCGCCTCCGAGGGAGAACGGGAGACCACTTCGGGCGTCAGCCATTCCGGCCACAGGCGTTGCCGCTGGAAGGGATAGAGGGGCAGGTCCACGCAACGCCCGTTGGCCACGGGGAAGGAGTCCCGAGAGAGCGCCCCGCCGCCGACATACGCCCGCGCGACCTCGATGAGACCGGGAGGCGAGCCATCCTCCGTCAAGAGCGACTGCCCGGAGGAATCCGCGAGCGCGCCCAGCAGTCGCACCAGCCCGTCCCGTCCCCCGGCGATCACCGCCGCGCGATGACGGTGATGCTCCCGCTTGAAAGCGGCCGTGAAGCAGACGTCGTCCAGGGACTCCACGGAAGCCGTTCCGGCGAGGAAGTCCTTCAGCTGGAGTGCCCGCTGACGAAGCGCCTCGGTCGTGAGCGCCGAGAGCACCAGGAGATGGCTTTCCGTCCTGGAAACAGATGCCTCCCGGGCAATCGCCTCGGGTGCGGCCTCCAGGACCACGAAGGTATTGGTGCCCCCCAGCGAAGTCGTCACGACGCCGGCCCGCCGAGGCTGTCCCGGGCCCCTCTCGGGCCAGGCTTCCAGGGTCGACTGGATCCGCAAACCGAGTTCCTTGAACGGGATGTTCGGGTTGGGAACGTCCACATGGATCGTCGGCGGCAGGGTGCGGTGGCGCAGGGACAGACACACCTTGATGAATTGCGCGATGCCGCCCGCGGCGCCCAGGTAACCCAGGTTGTTGCTGATGGCGCCGAGCCGGCAATCGACGGACCGCTGCTTGCCGAAGGCGGCTCCGATGGCGATGGCCTCGGCCTCATCCCCCTTCGAGAAGGCCGAGCCGTGAAGCTCGACATAGTCAAGGCTGGCGGCTTCCACCCCGCCCTGCTCACACGCCTGGAGGATGACCTCTTCCTGCGCCGAGGCGCTGGTGGCCATGATCCATTCATTCCGTCCGTTGTGATTGACGGCACTGCCACGGATCACCGCATACACGCGATCGCTGGCATCCACCTGGGACAAGGGCTTGAGCACGACCACCCCAGCGCCCTCGCCGCGAATATAACCGTCCGCGTCCGCGGCCAACGTGCGGCAGTGCCCCTTCGCCGAGAACACCCCCGCCTGGGACAGCATGATGCTGCTGTCGGGCGAGAGCATGAGATCCACGCCGCCCGCGAGCGCCAGATCCACTTCACCCAGGGCGAGGCTCCGGCAGGCATCATGGAGGGCGACCGTCGAGGAAACACAGCCCACGCTCGAGCAGGAGCTGGGGCCCCGAAGGTCGAACGCATAGGAGATGCGGTTCGCCGCGAAGGACGCCGTCGTGCCGAGCAGGGCGTACCCGTCGAGGGTATTCCAGTCCCGGGAGAGCATCTTCTGGAAGTCGTTGAAATTGACGCCCATGAAGACCCCCGTCCGACTGCCGCGCAGGGAGTCGAAGGGAATGCCCGCATCCTCTAGAGCGTGCCAGGCGCTCTCAAGCAGCACGCGGTGCTGGGGGTCCATCTGCCGCAGCTCTCGTTTCGGCAAACGGAACGCATGGGGATCCGCCATCTCCACGCCCTGGATCAAACCCGCGCGGCGGTTGCGGATCTTCCCCGGGCGATCAGCGGCTGAATCATAGAGCGACGCCATGTCCCAGCGGCTGGAAGGAATATCTCCGGTCGCATCCGTTGCATCGCACAACATTTTCCACAACTCGCGGGGACCCTCCGCACCGGGGAAACGCAGCCCGAGGCCGACGACAGCGATTGGCTCGTATCTCGCGGATCCCGCTCGACGCGGACGACTCTGACTCGAATGACTGTCCAAAACATGGCGAACCTAGAGGTCGCCCCTCGAATGAGTCAAGAAAACCCTTGTGAATGTAAACTTTTTCATTCCGCCATAAGACCTTGGTGCACCTCCGACCAGAGATGGTTGGAGAACACTCTTTTATGCTCATACTGAAAGTGAGTTTATTATTGGAATCGTTTATTATTAGAATCCAAGAAAAATTCCGCCCAACGCCAGTTCGTCGCGCCAAGGACTTGACGTGAGGGGTTCTTGACGGTCCAAGTCGGCGCGCGAGAGAGTTCAAGAATACACACAGCGGCGCATCCCCGTGAAAGTCCGGCCCAGGCAATCCGTCAGGCATCCGGAGCGCGCGGCCCTTCATTCCGGCAAGTCACCGGTGCTTCAGGATCCCATGGACTTCAGTTGGACGAGCGAGCAGGAGGAGTTGTACGACCGGGCATTGACTTTCGCCCGGACACGGCTGGCCGAGGACCCGAAGCGCAAGGAAGAGGGATTCCCGCGCGATCTGTGGCGATTGTGTGGCGAGTTCGGCTTTCTCGGTCTCCCCATTCCCGAGCAGCACGGGGGCCTTGGGTTGGACACGCTGACGACGGCGCGGGTGATGGAAGCGCTGGGGCGGGGTTGCTCGGATACCGGACTGGCCTTTTCCGTGGGGGCCCATCTCTTCGCCTGCGTGATGCCGGTGCTGGAGATTGGCGACGACGCGCAGAAGGCCCGCTACCTTCCCAAGCTGTGCTCGGGGGAGTGGGTGGGCGCCAACGCCATCTCCGAGCCCGAGGCGGGCTCCGACGTCTTCGCCCTCAAGACCCGCGCGGTGCGCGAGGGGGATGAGTACGTGCTCGATGGGGGCAAGAGCTATGTCACCAACGGGCCCACCGCGGACGTGTTCCTCGTCTACGCGGTCACCAATCCCTCGCACGGCTTCATGGGCCTGAGCGCCTTCCTCGTCGAGAAGGACACGCCGGGCCTCCAGGTGGGGCGGCCCTTCGAGAAGATGGGGCTGTCCACGTCGCCCATCGCCCCCATCTATCTGGAGGCGTGCCGGGTGCCCTCCTCCGCGCGGCTCGGCCCCGAGGGCCAGGGTGCACCCCTCTTCAAGCGCTCCATGCAGTGGGAGCGCGCCTGCCTCTTCGCCGCCTACGTGGGCGTGATGGAGCGGGTGCTCGAGCAGACGGTGGACTTCGCCCGCGGCCGCAAGCAGTTCAAGCGGGCCATCGGGAAGAACCAAGCCATCTCCCACCGCCTGGCGGACATGAAGCAGCGGCTCGAGTCGGCACGGCTGCTGCTCTATCGGGCGTGCTGGTTGATGGATCGCGGCCAGGAAGCGGCGATGGAAGTGTCCCTCGCCAAGCTGGCGGTCAGCGAGGCCGCCATCCAGTGCGGTCTGGACGCCATCCAGATTCACGGCGGAATGGGCTACGTGGTCGAATCGGGCATCGAGAGGGTGCTGCGCGATGCCATTCCCAGCACCCTCTTTTCCGGCACCTCGGAAATCCAGCGGGACATCATCGCCAGCAACCTGGGCCTATGACACTCGATCAGATCGTGATTCGCAGCGCGGCGCGCGACCCCGAGGCCATCGCCGTCAAGGGCCCCGACGAGACGCTCACCTACGGGCAACTCGACGCGCTCGCCAACCGGATCGCCCGGGCCCTGCAATCGCTGGGGGTGAAGAAGGGAGACCGCGTGGGGCTGTGGACGGAGAAGTCCGCGCGCGCGGTGGCGGCGATGCAGGGAGTCGCCCGGCTCGGTGCCGCCTACGTGCCGATGGATCCCTTGAATCCCGCCACGCGAACGAAGCTCATCCTCGAGGACTGCCGCATCGACGTGCTGGTGACCAGCGCCTCCCGCGCGGCCGAGCTGCGCGACGGCGGTCTGGAGCGGCTGCGCTTCCTGTTGGTGGAGGACGAGGGGCCCGAGCTGTCCTGGGCGGGCCTGTCCGGCTTCTCCGCGGAGGCGCTGCCCTGGCACGGCTCGGACGAGCACGCCCTCGCCTATATCCTCTATACCTCGGGTTCCACGGGGACGCCCAAGGGTGTGTGCATCAGCCACCTCAACGCGCTGGCCTTCATCGAGTGGTGCCACGAGCTGCTGGGAACCACTCCGGACGACCGCTTCAGCAATCACGCGCCGTTCTTCTTCGATCTGTCGGTGTTGGATCTCTACGCGGCCTTCCTGGGAGGCGCCTCGGTCACCCTCATCCCGGAAGCCCTGGCCTTCGCCCCCGAGAAGCTGGTGGAGCTGGTGCTGCGCGAGCAGTTCACCGTCTGGTACTCGGTGCCCTCGGCGCTCATCCTGATGATGCAGCAGGGCGGACTGCTGAGCCACTCGGGACTGCCCTTCCGGTCCGTGCTGTTCGCGGGAGAGCCCTTCCCCATCAAACACCTGCGTCCCCTGCGCGAGCACCTGCGGGACGCCCGGTTCTTCAACCTGTATGGCCCCACCGAGACGAACGTCTGCACCTTCCACGAGGTGACGGACATCCCCGCCGAGCGCACCGAGCCGGTTCCGATTGGCCTCGCGAGCTGCGGGGACAAGGTATGGCTGGCGCCTCCCGTGGACGCCGATGACGTGCCCCAGGAGGGAGACGGAGAGATTGGAGAGCTGATGGTGGAGGGGCCCACGGTGATGCTGGGCTACTGGGGCAAGCCCCCCCAGGAGAACCGGCCCTACGCGACCGGAGACCTGTGCCGCCGGCTGCCGGACGGCGGCTTCGAGTACATCGGCCGCCGCGACAACATGTTGAAGGTGCGGGGCCGGCGGCTCGAGCCCGGGGAGATCGAAGCGGCGCTGCTCACCCACCCGGACATCCGCGAGGTGGGCGTGGTCGCCGCGGGCTCCGGCCTGGAGGCCCGGCTCGTGGCCTTCCTCGTGAGCCACGCCACGCCCCCTCCCTCCCTCCTCAAGGTGAAGAAGCACTGCGCCGAGCGGCTGCCGCGGTACATGATCGTCGACGAGGTCCGCGTGGTTCCGGAGATGCCGCGGACCCCGAACGGCAAGCTCAACCGGCGCGCGCTCCGGGACCTGGCACAGCAACGCCCCTCGAAGGAAGGGAACGCGCCCGGGTAGCGACCCCGGCGCGTCAGAGGCTCGCGAGGGCCACGCGGTAGAGGGCGCGGTAGCCCATGCGTGGCGCGGGCTCGAAGCGATCCGCGGTGAAGATCTCCTCCAGCAGGCGCTTGCCGTCCTCGCGCTCGTGCAGGGAGAGAAACGCGCGCTCCAGCAGCGCCACCACCTCGGCGGACACGCCCATTCCCACGGGCACTCCGTCGTTGGGGGCTTCTTCCGTGTACGCGAGCAGTTCGAACGCGCCGCCCTGCCCCGGCAGCACCACGTCCACCCCGTCCGCGAAGGTGAGCCCCGTGGACTCCGGCGGGCAGAAGACACCCGCCACATCCGCCATGCCGTCCCGCACCGCCTCCAGCGCCGCCTGATAGGAGCCCGTGAAGTGCTGCGCGGAGAAGAGCTTGGCCGGCTCCAGGCCCCGGGCCTTCAGGTACGCGGCCGGCAGCAGGTAGCCGCCCACCGAGTCCCGGTCCACCCACGCCATGCGCCGGCCCTGGAGCGTGTCCAGGGTCAGGCCCGAACCCGCGCGCACCACCAGCGCCGAGCGGTAGGACGAGCGGCCCCGCCGCACCCCTCGCGCCAGCACCCGCACCCCCATGGCCTCCATCCGCGCGCACACGAAGGGCGGCGCCCAGACGGCATCCGCCCGGCCCGCGAGCAGATCCTTGGTCAGCGCCTCGTAGCTGGCCGCCACGCCCACCTCCACCTTGCGGCGCAGGGCTCGCTCCAGGAAGGCGGTCAACGACTCGGCCCGCTCTCGCGCCGGTCCACTGCCCAGCGAGGGCGGCAGACCGAAGCGGAAGGACACTCGGGCCGGATGCGGAGGGGACGCGGGCATGACGGCGGAGGCTCCTCGCTCAGGCCTGGCGGTCCAGGCGCTCCACTTCGTCGTCCGCGAGCCCGAAGGTCGCCTGGAGGATGTGGAGGAGGCGCTGCTCGCCCGCGCTGGGCTCCTGGCCGCCCGCATGGGCGACCTTCGTCGCCAGGCGGTAGGCCTTGATGCGCTGGGCGTGCGTGGTGAGCCCGTGCGCCAGCACATGCAAGCGGTTCGGCAGGCCCTCGGCCATGAGCGCCGACACCGCCTCGCTCACGAATTCCTGAGCACGCTCGGGGCTCACGTTGTGGAAGAGCGGATCCGACGCGAAGCTCTCCACGAGCTCGCGCGCCTCGGCCTCCTTCAACTTCCCGTCCGCCGCGCTCACCAGCACCATCACCTCGGCGTACAGGCGCTCGAGCGGCTCGCCCAGCGCCTCGGCGAGGCTGCCCCCGCCCTCGATGACGTCGATGATGCGCGCCACCTCGTCCTCGGAGATGCCGAGCGCGGCCTGGAACATCTTGAGCAGGCCCAGCTCCGTGCGCGTGGCCCGGTGGTCCGAGAACGCGATGGCCGCCGCGAGCCCGAAGCCCAGCATCCGCGTCTTGTGGTCCGGCAGCCGCGCCCGGAACGAGGCGAGGATCTCGTCCATGTCGTGCGCCTTGGACAGGCGCTGAGCGCTCGCCACCACCAGGGCGTTGAGCTCCTCGGGCTTCGTGCCCTCGAACTCGGGGCGTTCAATCACCCGCCGCAGCAGCGTCTGCAGCTCCACCTGGCTCACCTTGCCGTCGGCCATGGCCGCCAGCAACATCACCTCCACCAGCGCCGCGTTGCGCTCCTTGCGCGCCTTTACTGCCTGTTCTCGAGGCATCCGCCCACCCTTCCTTCGTTGTTGCCGCCGTCGTGTTGCGACTGCGCGTCCACCGACGGTACCGCTCCCTCTGAAACGAGCGCGGAGAAGTCGAAGATGTCCTTGTCCATCAGTTGGCTGGGGCGCACATTGCTCATGGCCGCCAGGATGCTGCGGCGCACGTCGGGGATGTCGCGGCCCAGCTCCTCCACCAGCTTCTTCATGCGCACGCGCTGCAGGTTCTCCTGCGAGCCGCACAAGTCACACGGGATGATGGGGAACTGCTTGAGCGCGGCGTACGCGGCGATGTCCTTCTCCGGCGCGTAGCACAGCGGACGGATGACGGTGTTGCGCCCATCGTCGCTCTTGAGGATGGGGGGCATGCCCCGGATGGCGCCCGCGAAGAAGAGGTTGAGCAGCAGCGTGTGGATGAGATCGTCCCGGTGGTGGCCGAGCGCGATCTTGTTGCACCCCAGCGCCACCGCGGCCGAATAGAGGATGCCGCGGCGCATGCGCGAGCACACCGAGCACTGCGTCTTGCCCGGGGGCGTCTTCTCGAGGACGACCGAGTAGGTGTCCTCCTTGAGCATCTTGTAGGCGAAGCCCTCCCCCTGGAACCACCCCTCGAGCGTGTGGGCGGGGAAGCCCGGGTGACCCTGATCCAGGTTCACCGCCAGCAACTCGAACTTCACGGGCGCTTTGCGCTGCAGTTCGCGCAACAGGTAGAGCAGGGTGTACGAGTCCTTGCCTCCGGACACCCCCACCATGATGCGGTCTCCCTCGGAGATGAGGGAATAGTCCGAGATGGCACGGCCCATGTGGCCGAGCAGGTTCTTTTCCAGGCGGAGGACGTCGGCGTTCATCAGGGGCGTCATCCTAGCGGCGGCGGCGGAAAAAACACGCTCCACGGACACACCCGGTCCGCTAGCCTGCTTCACCCCATGCCGACCTTTCCCTCAGGTGCGCAGGACCTCGTGGATGCCGCCAGCGCCCAGGCCGCCGCTCGTCGACTCGAGGAAGCCCCGGAGCTGTCCGTGGACGTGGAAACGGACGCGATGCATTCCTTTCGCGCCCGCCTGTGCTTCCTCCAGGTGGCCTCCGACACCGACGTCTTCCTCTTCGACACGCTGCAGCCCGGCGTCGAGCCCTCACTGCTGGCGAAGGTGATGGAGGACCCCCAGCGAACCAAGTTCTTCCACGCCGCCGCGGGAGACCTGCCCTTCCTGGCCGAGGCCGGGGTGCGGGTCCAGGGGCTCTTCGATACCCACCGCGCGGCGACGCTCCTGGGCTGGCCCAAGGTGGGGCTCGCCGACCTGGCACGCGAGCGCCTGGGCGTGGAGCTGCCCAAGGAACACCAACAGTCGGACTTCTCCCTGCGGCCCCTGCCCCCGGAGATGCGCGACTACATCGCCAACGACGTGCGCTACCTGGTGGAGCTGGGCCGGCTGGTCCGCGAGGAATGCCGCAAGGCGGACGTGCTGGAAGAGGTGATGCTCGACTGCCAGCGCATGTGCGACGAGGCCGCGGCACGGCCCGAGGTGGGCGCGGACTTCAAGCCGAAGCTGCCCAAGGGCGGCCTCTCTCCCGTGCAGTTGCTGCTCGCCAACACCATCGCCCAGGCCCTGCATCGCAAGCGTCTGGCCTGGGCCGAGGCGGAGAACGTCCCCATGGGGCGCACGCTCTCCAACATGGCGATCACGGATCTGGCGCTCAAGCCGCCCGGCAACCTCAAGGAGCTGGCCAAGGCCGCCGGCGTGCGTGGCGCCTTCGTGCGCGCCCACGGCGACGAGGTGCTGGCGCTCGTGCGCGAACTCCTGGAGAAGTCGCGCCAGGGAGAGCTCAAGCCAGACACCGGGGAGCGGGGTCCTCGGGACGCCAACCGGCGCAAACGCGAGGATGCCCTCAAGGCGTGGCGCTCGGAGCAGGCCACGGCGCGCAAGGTCACGCCCTCGGTGGTACTGCCCAATCCGCTCCTCGACGCGCTCGCGTCCCGCCCTCCGGCGGATCTGGACGCGCTCAGGGCCCTGCCCTACCTGGGCGACAAACGCGTCCGGCTCCATGGCGAAAGCCTGCTGGCCGTGCTCGCCCAGTTCCCCGTCCAGGCGTGAATGTCGTCTGCCTCACGCATCTGTGCGCCCAGGTGCGACCCAGGCCAACAAAGAAGGCAAGACAACGACCTGGGGGCATGATGAAACCTGTACACCACCGAACGTCGGACGGTTGCAGACAGGGGGAACGTGCGTAGGTTGAGACTCGGTGTGGAGGTGGCGGACATGTCTGGAGTTCGGCTGGGTGGGGTGACGACGGACGTCCATCAATGCATTTCGGCGAGCCTGAGCTGTCAGGCGTCGTGCGAGGCAGCGATGCGGCAGATGGTCTCGCGGGGGATGCGCGCGGACAGCGAGTCGGTGCGCCTGCTACGCCAATGCGCGGAGCTGTGCGAGCTGAACGTCCGGGCCCTGCGCAAGGACAGCCAGCTGAGCCGCCGCACGGCGACGCTGTGCTTCGAGTTGAGCAACCAGGTGGCGCGCACCGCGTGGCTGGATGGCAACATGGCCAACCACGGGCTCGCCCGGGATGCGCTGCAGCTCGCCCGCGCCTGCCGCCCGCTGCTGTTCACCTGAGCGGCCCACCTGATAAGGGGCTCTCGCGGGCGCATTCACGAGGGAGTCCATGGCGGAGGAGGACGCGCGGGACCTGGCCGAAGTGGTGCGTCGGCTGGAAGAGACGGTGTCGCGGCTGGAGTCGCGCATCTCCCACCTGGAGACGGCCCCACGGCCCCCGCCCCCAGCGCTCCCCGCCCCCAGCGCCCCGCCTCCCGAGCCGAGGGACCTCGAGGCGCACCTGGGCACGTACTGGCTGAGCCGGGCGGGCATCGTCGCGCTGATCCTCGGCTTCGCCTTCCTCATCATCTATCACTTCGGGGACCTGGGCGTGCTCGCGCGGGTGGGCGCGGGCTACCTGTTGAGCGCGGGACTCGCGGCGCTGGGCCTGTGGCTGTCGCGGCGCCACGAGCTCTTCGGACGCATCGTCTTCGGCGGAGGACTCGCGCTCGCCTACTTCGTCACGTACGCCCTGCACTTCGTGCCCGCGGTGCGGGTGATCGACAGCGAGTTCCTGGCGCTCGTGCTCCTGGCCCTCAACACCGTGGCCATCGTGGTGATCGCCCACCGCATGCAGTCGGAGACGGTGGCGGGCATCGCGCTGTTCCTCGGACTGCACACGGGGATGCTCAGCGACATCACCCTCTTCACCCTGATGTCCACCTCGCTGCTCGCCGCCGGGGCGCTCTTCTTCCTGGTGAAGAACCGCTGGGTGATCGTCCCGCTGTCGAGTCTCGTCGCCGTCTATTCCACCCACGTGGTGTGGGCCATGCGCACCGGCGCCATCGCCCCGGGGGAGCCCACGGGCGAGCGGTTGGCGCTGAGCCTCGCCTTCCTCGCGCTCTACTACGTCCTCTTCTCCGTGGCCCTGCTCGCCTACCCGCATGAGCTGTCCCGGCGCGCGGGCCTCGCCTTCGCCCTGCTCAACTGGGTGGGACTGCTCAGCCTGGGCGCCGTGGAGGTGGAACGCTGGGACAAGCCCCACCTCTTCTCCTTCTTCGTCGCCGTGGCGCTCGCGCAAGGCGTGGGCGGCGCGGTGGCCCGGCGGAGGGGCGCATCCACCGCCCTCTTCCAGGCCTACCTCGCCACGGGAGTGCTCACGCTCGCGCTGGGCGTGCCCACCGAGTACGAGGACGCCGCGCTCGTGCGCACGTGGACGGTGGTGGGGCTCGCGGCGGGCCTGGCGGGACGGGGGCTCGGCGCGGGGGCCCTGCAGGCGGTGGCGGTGGGCCTGCTCTACCTGGCGCTGGGAGCCACGTGGATTCCCTCCTCGGGACGCGCGCTCCTGGACGCGGGGCTGCTCGTGAGCTTCGTGCTCGTGGAGAGGGCCTCGGTGGCCCATGCCGCGCGGCCCCCCCGCGCCCTTCAACCCCTGTGCGCCCTCGGAGCGGGACTCGCCGGGGTGTGGCTGCTGGGCGAGGTGATGCCGGGGGAACTCACCACGCTCGCCTGGGGCGTGGCGGCCTCGGGACTGTTCGTTCTCGGCTTCGCCGTCCGCGAGCGCTGGTACCGCTTCGCGGGACTCGGCGTGCTGGCCCTCACCCTGGGCCGGCTGATGTTCGTGGATCTGTCCGGACTACCGCCCGACCAGCGCATCCTCACCTTCCTGATGCTCGGCGTGATGCTGCTGGCCGTCTCCTATATCTACACCCGCGTGCGCGGCCAGCGGAGTTGAGTCCGGCTACTCCAGCGCGCCGGGCATGGGCTCGTTGCTCTTGCGCAGGGGCAGCTCCGGCAGCGCGAGGACGACGAGGAACGCGAGCGCCGCCACGATCAGGGTCACGGTATAGAGGGCGCGGATCGCCTCGGAGAAGGCCTGCTTGAAGGCCAGCTCCACCCGGTCCACGGTGGCATCGATGGACTCCTGGATCCGCGTCAGGTCCGAGAGCCGTCCCCGCGCCGCCGCGTCTCCGGCCTCGGCCGCTGGGACAAGCGCCTCGCGCTGCTTCGCGAGCTCTCCGGCGATGCGCGCCTTGAGGGCCCCCGCGTCGAATGCCCGCTGTCCCGGAGTGCCCTCGCCCATGCCCTGCCCCTCCGCCGCCTGGGACACGAATGGACGGCGGTACTCGGCCGGCAGGCCCCGGGTGGCCTCGTCCATGTGCGTGACCATGGACGAGCCGAGCACTCCGCCGAACACCGTGCCCAGCAACGCCACGCCCATGGTGGAGCCCATCTGCCGGAAGAAGGTGGCGCTGGCGGTGGCCACCCCCACCTGGTGCGGCGCCACGCCGTTCTGGATGGCGAGCGTGAAGAGCGGAATGGCGGGGCCCAGGCCCAGGCCCACGACGATCATCTTCCAGGTGAGCTCGCCCTGGGTGGAGTCAGGGGTGAGGGTGAAGCCCATCAGCGCGAAGGCGATCACGAGCACCCCCTGCGCCATCAGCATCAAGGGCTTGTAGCGGCCCCAGCGCGACACGAGCTGACCCGCCAGCACGTTGCCCACGACGATGCTCAAGGTGAGCGGCATGAGGGTGAGGCCCGAGCGCGTGGCCGACAACCCCACCACGTTCACCATGAAGAGCGGCAGGAAGACGATGGCCCCCAGGAAGGAGCCACCATTGAGGAAGGTGGCGAGGTTGCCCACGGCGAACACCCGGTTGCGGAACAGCGTCAGGTCGAGGAGGGGCTCGCGCACGGAGCGCTCCACGAACACGAAGGCGGCGAACCCCACGGCGGACAGTCCCAGCATGCCGAGAATCAGGGGCGAGTCCCACGCATACCCCGTCCCGTCCACCAGGGACTCCCGGCGCCCCAATGACAACGCCACGAGCAGGGGCACCGTGGCCACGATCAGCGTGAACGTGCCCCACAGGTCCAGCGAGGAGCGTGCTCCCTCGCGGCGCAAGGGCGGCATGCGGGTGAGGATGAAACCGAGCGCCACCACGCCCAGGGGCAGGTTGACGAAGAACACCCAGTGCCAGCTCAAGTGATCCGTGAGGAAGCCGCCCACGAGCGGCCCCACCACACTCGACAGTCCGAACAAGCCTCCGAAGATGCCCTGGTACTTGCCGCGCTCGGAGGGTGGAAAGATGTCCGCGACGATGGCGAACGAGCTCGTGAAGAGCGACGCGGAACCCGCCCCCTGCAGCGCCCGGGCGAGGATGAGCTGGAGCGAGGTGCGCGACAGGCCACACAGCGCCGAGCCCACCAGGAAGATGATGATGCCAATGACCAGGATGCGCCGCCGTCCGAAGCCGTCCGACAGCTTGCCGTACACCGGCACCAGCACCGTGGAGGTCACGAGGTACGACGTGGTGATCCACGCGTAGAGCGAGACGGGAATCCCCAGGTCACTCTGGATGGCGGGTCCCGCCGTGGACACGATGGTCTGGTCGAGCGCGGCCAGCAACATGCCGAGCATCACGCCCGCCAGGGTGAGGATCTTCTCCGAACGGGTCAGCGTGAAGGGCTGGGTGGCGGCCATGGCCAGCAAGGTTCCACGAAGAATCCGTCACCACAATGCGTGGAGGGCCAGGCCGTGGCGGCACTACCCGGCACTCAACGAAAGCGGACGCGGCCCGAGGGATTCACAACTTCACATCGTAGAGCGCCCCGAACTTGGACCTCAGATAGGCGAGGAAGTCCTCATCCGTGAGTCCTTCACCCGTCACCTGACGCACCCGCTCCTCGGCGGGCAGACGGTAGCCCTCGGCATGCACGTGGGTGCGCAGCCAATCGCGCAAGGGCCGCAGCTCACCTCGGGCCAGTCCCTGCTCCAAGCCCGGCAGGGCACGCTTCGCGGTGGAGAAGAGGGACGCGGCGTAGAGGTTGCCCAGCGCGTACGTGGGGAAATAGCCAAACTCCCCCCAGGCCCAGTGGATGTCCTGGAGCACCCCCTGGCGATCATCCGGAGGCGTGATTCCCAGGAAGCTCCGCATGCGCTCGTTCCACGCCTCCGGGAGCTCCGCGAGCGGCAGCTCGTCCCGGATGAGCAGCAATTCCAACTCGTAGCGCAGGACGATGTGCAGGTTGTACGTCACCTCGTCCGCGTCCACGCGGATGAGCGAGGGCGTGACGCGGTTGATGGAGGCGAGGAAGGCCGCCAGGTCCACGCCCGCGAGCGACTGGGGGAATGCCTCGCGCAGGACCGGGAAGTAGTGCGTCCAGAACGGTCGGCCACGGCCCACCAGGTTCTCCCACAGGCGGGACTGGGACTCGTGCAGACCCATGGAGGGCGCGTTCGCCAGGGGCGTGCGGTAGTGCGCCGTCTGGAAGCCCTGCTCGTACAGGCCGTGCCCGCCCTCGTGCAACGTGGTGAAGAAGCTCGCGAGCGAGCCCTCGTCCAGGCCCGTGGTGAGACGCACGTCCGTGGGGTGCAGCCCACTGGAGAAGGGGTGGATGCTCTTGTCCTGCCGCCCCGCCTCCAGGTCGAACCCCATGTCCCCGAGCAGACGCAATGACAGGCGCCATTGGACGTCGGTGTCGAAGCGTCGGCCATGGAGGACGTCCACCACCTGACGCGGCGCCGTCTGGAGGCGAGCTACCCACGCGATGAGGGTGTCACGCAACGAGGAGAGCACCGGACCCAGCCTCTCCACGCGCATGCCGGGCTCGAAGCCCTCCAGCAGGGCGTCATAGCGCTCACCACCGTGGCCATAGGCATCCGCCTGCTCGCGGCGCAGGACCAGCAACCGCTCCAGAGCGGGCCGGAAGAGCTCGAAGCGGTTCTCCTTGCGCGCCTCGCGCCAGGCGTGAAGACCCCGGCTCTGGGCCTCGGCGAGCGCCTGCACCAGGGCCCGGGGTACCTTCACCGCCCGGTCCCTCTCCTGGATGAGGACGCGCGCCATGGCGTGCTGATCATCCGTGAGGTCCGTGCGACCCTCCGTCCAGGCGAGCCACTCGCCCAGGCGGGGGTCCACCAGGCGCTCGTGGTGGAGACCCTGCAGGGTGGCGAGCTGCTGGGCGCGCGCCTCGGTCGCCTTGGGGGGCAGGTAGGTTTCCTGATCCCAGGCCGCCAGGCCGATAAGCCCTCCGAGATCCCGGAGTTCCTTCATCCGGACGAGCAGTGCGTCGAAGGTGGTGTCCATGGGGAGGATTCTTTAGTCCGGATCGGCGCGGACTTCCGCAAGAGGCGGCATTCGGTTAAGGGGCGAACCATGGCCACCCAGGTTCAGTTCTTCATGTCCCCCGACGACGAGGTCGCTTTCTTCCGCCACCTCGAGCGCTTCGAGCTGGAGGTGTACCCCCGGCGCGTGCCACCGGAGTGGACGAGCTTCCGGGCGACTCAGGAAAACGTGCCCCGGCTGCCCGAGGAGGACCTGTACCTGGTGGCGGTGGGCGTGGGCCCGGCCATCGTGGACAAGGTGAAGCGCGGCCCGGACAAGGGCTTCTGGCGCATCGACGAGGTGCGCTCGCCCGTCATCTTCTTCGAGCGCAGCCGGCTGAACGAGGAGGGCGAGCTGCTCAGCGGCCAGATGTGGGCGGAGATGGACGTGACGCCCCAGACGGGCCGCAAGGAAGCCGCGGCGGACCAGTTCCTGCGCCTGTACCGCGAGGTGGAGGAGTACCTGAAGAAGACCTTCCGCAAGGGAGACCCCAAGCCCTTCCTCGTGGGCCCCAAGGCCGCGCGCCTCTACAAGGAGACGCGCCTGGTGCTGCGCGACTCGGCCCACCGCGGCGGCACCGTGGTGCCGTACAAGTAGCGTCAAGCACCCAGGAGCCGGCCTCCACCTGACCTCGCAACGGAGCGCCTATTCGCCTCGCTCCTGTTCCCCATGCATGCCGACAGGTGGCCGGGCATAGCGGGAGACCCCCAGACATTCCCGAGCGGAAGCGCCGGGCGCTCCCCGCCACGTCGTCACCCATCGCGTCTCGCCTTCATCCCGGAGAGTGAATTCGAGAGCGCTGGCCGTGAAGGACTCGGGCGCTCGAACTGAACCCGTGAGCGTGTCTCCCTCCAAGGAGAACCGGAGGGACAGCGGGAAAGCCCGGGTGTTGAGGAAGCGAAGATCCTTGTAGCCATACACCACCGTGGCATCCGCCCCCAGCGGGGCATAGCGCGTCTGCTCCGTGTAGAGGTCCACGGAGTGCGCGAAACGCTCGACGACGCGCAAGCCACTCCGCAGGGCCAGCAGGTAGAGCAGTCCCGAGAGCTGACACAGCCCCCCACCCTCGCTCGCCTCGAGACGCCCCCCCACGACATTCCGACCGAGCACGAATCCCCGCCCACGCGAAGGACGGCCCACCAGCCCCCAGAACGAAAAGAGCGCGCCCGGACGGAGGTAGACGTCCTGCAACTCCCGGATCGCCACGGCCAGATTTTGTCGCTTCCCCTCCACATAGGAGGAATGCCCCAGGGACTGGGAAACCGACAACGCCGTGCTCCAGGTCTCCACCCGCGCGCGATGCCGTTTGGAACACCGCATCATCCGCCATGAAGCGCCCGTGCGCACGTCTCGCAGTGCACGCCGACCCACCGCGATCCCCACTCGCGCGGGCACTGGCACGAACGGCCTGAGAGAATCAACCCAACTTCTCAAGTTTCACCAGATGGTAGGAGGCCAGATGCTTCAAGGGGGTTCTCTCCAGGAGCTTCTCCAAGGGCACCAGCGGAGAGCGAAGCCTTCGAGGGAGACGATGGATGGGAGCGAGCGCGATCCCTCGTAGACCGACCTGTCGCCAACGCGTACCGCACAAGTCCTGGATGTCATCACCTGACAAGGCCGTCGCCGCGTGCCATCCCCGAGGCCGGTAGCCAACCCACCGGCGACGAAGCGCGTTGGGAGTGTCGAAGATCAGGATGCCCCCCGGCCGCAGCACCCGCCAACATTCGTCCAGGACAGACCCAAGCGTGCGCTGGGGCAGATGCATGAAGAAATGCATCGTGAACACCGTGTCGAAGCTGGCGTCTGGCACGGGAACGCGCCAGGCGGGAGCGAGGTGGACCCGCTTGTGCGGCCATCGCTTCACGCAACAGCGAACCATCTCCGGACTGAGATCCACCCCCTCGCTCGCCAGTTCCAGGAAGCGACCCGTTCCACACGCGAGATCCAGTACGCGTGGACCCAGAACCCATCCCTTCAACAGGGAGCGCTCCAGCGCATCCAGATAGGCGCCGTAGGAATTGCCGAATCGGTTCGCATCATAGGTAGGCGCCAGAGCGTCATAATAGGCGATGACTTCTCGAGCCTCACCGAGCAGTTCAGCACCCCGCTCGGCATCCCCAGGATCTGCCGGAGGAGGGGTATTCGAGTCGTTTCTGGAGTTGGCCATGCGTGAGTCCTGGAAGGGCGGCATCCAACCGAACTTCACGTCGGACGCGAAATGGGAGTTCAACACCGGAACCGAGTCACCGTCGAGGAGACCGGGTCGCTATCCCGGCATCATCCTCCTCCCGGGAAGACGGCTCCGACGCTCGAGGATCAGGGAAAGCATGAACATCTTGAACAGCGTTCCGGCGGCCACACCCAGAAACAGAGGGCCCGCGGTCTCGAGTAGCGGGCTGACGGTACGAAGCAGGGAGTGAGAGCTGTCCATCGCGGCGACCATGCCTTGGGACTCCTGGACGAAGCAAGGTGGTTGCCTGAAGCGCTCGCGCGGGGACGGCCAGGCGCGGTCCGAAGCGTCCTGCTACGAAGGGGTCACCATGATTGACCACCTGAGCTTCTACGCGACCCACTACCCCGCATCGAAGGCGTTCTACGAGGCGGTGCTCGCCCCGCTGGGCTACGGCCTGGTGCGGGAGATGACCGCGACATGGGATCCGGAGTTCCCCGGCCGGCGGATGTGCGCCTTCGGCCCTCCCGGCAAGGCCTGCCTTTGGCTCATGGAGGTGAAAGAGCCCGCCTCGCCCCGCCACGTGGCCTTCACCGCGAAGGACCGGACGGCGGTGGATGCGTTCCACCATGCGGCGCTACAGAGCGGAGCGAAGGACAACGGCGCCCCCGGTGAGCGGCCGATCTACCACCCCCACTACTACGGCGCCTTCGTGTTCGATCCGGACGGAAACAACGTCGAGGCGGTGTTCCACGGCTCCCCATGAGCAGGGGCTTCCACGGGGCGGCCCGGGTCCGGGCCAGCCTGGGCTCTCGCACATACCACTGAAATGGCAATGACAGTGGAAGCGGAGGGAATCGAAACCACCGCCAGAGACATCCAGCGAGAACGCGCCAGAACAGTCGCGAGCGGTTTCCGTAAGACATCCGGCGGTTACTCCCTCCTGCCCTACTCCGAGCCATGTTGAGAGCGCTCGCCTTCAGGCCCCTTCAATCTGGCTTCGGCCCTCCCCCTCTCCCTCCCCGGTCCCGCTCCTCCGAGGCTTCTGGTGCGTGCCCGCGTGAGCCGGTTGCCCATTGGCTCCACTGTTGTCAGGAGCCGTCGCCGACGATTTCCCTCCCCGCCGTCGCCGCCGCCTTTTCACCGCGGCGCCCCCAGCCTGGCCTCCGAGCTCTCGCAGAACCCGCGTGCGAACACCGCTCTCCAGACGCAGCTCTTGCATGAGCGTGTGCACCTGCCGAGCACCGTGCGGCTGGCGCAGTGCCTCGCCGAGCCGCTCGACGACATCCATCCGCAGCGCCACGGTACCAATCACCTCATACCCAAAGGCTCGCGCATTCCGGCCGCCAAACTCCGCGACATCGAGAACCGGTTCTCGCGGAACGCCCTTGGGTGACGGACTCTGATGCAGCAGCGCCGTCAGCATGCAACGCCGCTCAAGCGCATGCGGTGCGAGCGCCTCGGCGACGTAGAGGAAGCGCTGTCCCTCGCGGACGCCCAGCGTCCTCAAGTGCTCCCGTGCCGCATCGTCCAGGAGCCGCCACTGCTCGCGCGCCTCACCTTGGGAAATCACTCCCAGCCCCTCGGCCAGGCGGTAGGCGAGGCCCCGCGTCGCCGCGGAGCGACCCGCTCCGGTGAGGGCCTCGGCTGGAAAGCCCCCCATGGCTTCGGTGACGAGGTCCCGCGCCAGCGCCACCAAGCGGCGCTCGAGCCGCCGCCGCGCGCCCCCGGTCCAAACCTCCGACTCCGCGAGCGCGATCTGCGGTGAGCGCCGGTCCGTCCCGCGAATCAAACGGGCCAATGGCTGTCCTTCGAACGAGATGCTTCCCGACCCGTCCACCTGGAAAGCGTCATGCGTCGCGTCAACCACCCGCTGGACGAACTGCTCCTCTGTCATCGCAGCGCCGTCAACGCCAGGCAGCTCACTCAGCAGGAGCCCCAACCTGGCAAAGGGGCTGTCCGACCCGGTCGGAGGATGTGCGGCGGCTCTCACGAATCGGCGTGCGCTCCTCCGTGCGGCTCGCTGCACGAAGCGCTCCACGAGCCGCTCATGGAGGGCGTCGCCTAATGCATCCTCGATGCGGCGGGTGCGCGCCTGCCACTGCTCGGCGTCGTGCAGCCAACTTGAACGATGACTGATGTACGTCCAGATGCGGATGGCGGCCAGTCGGTCCATCAGCGTGTGGATGTCTCCGGAAACATCATCGAGCGGCGACACTTGTTTGGCCAACCATGAGGGCTCCAGCGTCCCGTCACCCTCGGAGAGCTGAAGGAATGTCTCACGCAACAGCGCGAGGTGTTGACCGAATAGACCTTTGCGAAAATCCGGAATCTGGCAGACCTGCCACAGCAACTCGACCATGGCCCGGTCGGTGGCGACCTCTCGAATGGCTGGAACGCGCGAGAGCTCCCTGAGTGCCTCGAAATCATCCGCGCGTTGCACCCGGATAAAAGCACTGTGATTCGGAGCTCGCGACAACGAATCCAGCAGGGACTCCGGGCTCGAGAAGTCGAGCGCCGCATTGCGCCAGATGAGGCTTCGCACCGCCGGGAACTGGTGTGACTCGATGGCCGAGACCACCCGCGGATGCAACTCGGGCAGCGTGTTCAGGGTTCCAAAACTCCCGTCATTCAAGTGGCGCCCCGCGCGGCCCGCGATCTGGGCCAGTTCGTCGGGGAAGAGCTCTCTCTGCTCGGTACCATCGAACTTGGAGAGCGCCGCGAAGGCCACGTGGTTGAGGTCGAGGTTCAGTCCCATCCCAATGGCATCGGTGGCCACGAGGTATTGAACCTCCCCCGCCTGGTACATCGCCACCTGTGCATTCCGCGTCCTCGGGGAGAGCGCCCCCAGCACGACCGCGACCCCGCCACGGAGGCGGCGCAAGGCCTCGGCGAGCTCGTACACTCGGTCCGCGGAGAACGCGACCACGGCCGAGCGGGGAGGAAGGCTCTTCAGGGAGCGATGCCCGGAATAGCGAAGCTGGGACAGGCGAGTGGCACGCTTCAACGAAGCATGGGGGATGAGCGCCCGAACCATCGGCCGCATCGTGTCCGCACCGAGGAACCAGGTTTCCCGGAGCCCCCGCGCATGGAGCAATCGATCGGTGAAGACGTGCCCGCGTTCACGGTGGGCGGCGAGCTGGATCTCATCCACGGCGAGGAAGTCGACCGGCCGATCGGTCGGCATCGCCTCGACCGTACAAATCCAGTAGTCGGGACGGGGCGGCAGGCGCTTCTCCTCCCCTGTCATCAGCGCGACTCGCCCCTCGCCCACTCGAGCGGTCACCCGGTCGTAGACTTCGCGAGCGAGCAGGCGAAGCGGCAGACCGATCATGCCCGTATTGTGCTCGAGCATGCGCTCGATGGCGCGGTGGGTCTTCCCCGTATTCGTAGGCCCCAGCTCCGCCACGACGACGGACGGCCGGCTGGATGGGCTGGAATTCATTGGCGAAGTCTAACCTGGAGCATGACCCTCCGCCCTCGAGGCTGGCCCACCAGGAGACCGCGCACGGAACTCATGATGCCGCTGGCGGCCTCGGTTCAAGGAGCAAGCCCCGCGACGTCCGCGGGGGACATCCGGGGCCTTGCTCCATCCCTGGCTACGGTCTCCCGAAAAGCGGAGTCGTTTCACGGAGATACGATGTGGAGGCAGCGGGAATCGAACCCGTGAACAAGGCGATGGAAAACCCCAAGCAGGACGCGCTGTTACCCACTGTCGCCTTGATTCTCCTCGGGTTCGTCATCCCGCCCCGTCCCACCCCGTTCCCTCGCGCTCCACCCCTTTCCCCGCTGGCGAGGCACACTGGGGGCACATGCAGCCCAGCTGGGTGAAGCCACTCGCGAACATGAGCAGCCAGAGTTCCCCGGTATCCCAGGGCTCGCGAGAAGCCCGTGGGAGGCTGACGGTCGGCCTTGCAGGTGACGCCGCACTTCCACTCGCTGGTGCCAGACGGTGCTTTTGTGCAGAGGGAGGGCGGCGTGCACTTCGAGCCGTTGCCGCCACCCACGGTATGCGCATGCGCACGATCTCCTTGCTCTTTAGGCGGCAATCCCAGCGGCTCCCGCGCACAACTTCTCGCTGAGCGCCCAGAGTTCGGCTGCGAGCTTCGTGTCGAGCGCTTCCTTGTTGGGCGTCACTGGCTTGCGCTTCGACACGTATTCGCCCCTGAACGACGCAGCTTCCGGCGAAGTCGCAAGCCAGATGAGCGAGTCGGCGCCTTGCTCGGGCGTGCTCGAGAACGGCTTCGCCAGGGTGTAGACGAGGTTCAGCAGAAGGCCCTGGTCGGACCCGAAGCCGCCGAACTGAGTCCGCACCGTGCCTGGCTCGAAGCAGTTGGCGATCGCTGTCGTCCCCTCCAGTTTCCGCTGGAGTTCCTTCGTGAAGAGCACGTTGGCGAGCTTCGACGCCGCGTACGCGCTCGGTCCCGAGCCTTCGAGCGACGTCGGCGTCTTCGCGAGGTCGAGCTTCCCACGTGCCTGCATGCCGCTCGAGGTCGAGATGACCCGTGCGCCCGGAGTCTTTCGCAGCAGGTCGAGCAGCAAGGTCGTGAGCTGGAAGTACGCGAGGTGGTTGAGCGCGAATGTGAGCTCGTAGCCGTCCGGACCCATCGTCGGTTTCTTGAAGGTCGCGCCAGCGTTGTTGACGAGGACGTCGAGCCGGTCGTGCTTCGCCTTGAACTCCTCGGCGGCGCGCTTCACGTCCGCAACTCGTGACAGGTCGCAGAGGAGGAGGTCGATGTCCTGGTTCCCGCTGGCCGCCTTCAACTCGGCGAGCACCTGCGCGGTCTTCTCCCTGTTGCGGCCGACGATCGTCAGCGTCGCTCCACGCTTCGCGAACTCGATGGCGGCGGCCTTGCCGATACCGTCTGTCGCTCCGGTAATTAGGATCACTTTGCCTACGAGGTCTTGAGTCATGACTTGCTCCATTAGCCGCGCTGAACAACGCGAAGCTCCCTGGGGGACGATGAGAGACGGCGGCGTTCGTAGGCTCGGGCGAACGCCGCGATGACGAGCGACGCGACCATGAGCCCTGTCATGATCGGCCACGCGGCTGGTTGCATCTTTCCCGACGCGTCGAACATCTCGGCACCGAGGTAACTCACGAGGAGCAGCGGCGGCACGTAGCCAACGAGCGAGCCCCAGAAGTGAGTCCAGAAGCCCACCTTCGACACGCCGAAGAAGGAGTGCAGCACCTGCGGCATCCAGAGGATCAGCCGCAGGACCACTACAGTCTGGAAGGCGCTCCGCTCAAGCGCCTCGTCGTATTTGCGCAGCCGCGTAGGGATGCGCGCCGAGATCCAGTCCCTCGCGACGAAGCGCGCGAACGAGAAGCCGACGACGCTCGCCGACATCGTCCCGACCATCGAGAGCGCGAACGCGGTCTGCCACGGCCAGATGAGCGGCGCGGCGACGATGAAGATGCTACCGGGAACGCCGAACGGCTGCAGCACTGTGTACGCGACGATGAATGCGAGGTAGCCCCACGCGCCCATCTCGACGAGCGCCTGCGCCAGGGCCCTCGGCTCACCAACGCGCGCGAAGACGCCGAAATACCAGGCGGCGGCGAGCATGATGAGCACCAGCCCGACGACACCGAGCTTCACGTTCCGTAGTGAGCGAGTCATTGTACTCACGCGCCCACCCGGTTGATGTCGGCTGACTCGAGGATGAACCGGTCTGCGTGCCCCTGAACGACACGCAGCATCGCTCGGCCGAGAATCTCAGAAGTGGTGAAGAGGAACGGCATGAAGCGAACAAGCAACGGCGTGAGCAGGAAGAGCGGCTTCAGCAGCACGACGCCGAGCTGGTAGGCGCGTGTCTTGCTTCGGATGCCTGGGCCGGGGCGGATGAAGCCGGGGCGAACGGCGCCCGAATGCGTGAACGGCATCGACTTCAGGGTGTCTTCGACGCGACGCCTGACGCGAGCCCACATGCCCGGACCACCGGCACCGCCCGCGGAGCAGTAGCAGAACGACATCTTCGGATTGAGGCGCAGCAGCGTGCGAGCCCACGTCAACGTGAGCTCCTCGGTGACACGCGCGTAGGCGTTCTCATCGAGCCCGCTGGAGCTGATGCCGATGGCCCAGATGCACGCGTCGTAACCGACGAGCTGGTCTTCGACGGAAGCCACGTCGAAGACGTCGAGCATCACCAACTCGCGGAGCTTCGGGTGCGTTACGCCGGTCGGCGCGCGAACGACGCTGAGTACTGCTTCGACGTCAGACGCGGCGAGCGCTTCGCGGAGCGCACCTGCGCCGACCATACCGCTCGCGCCGAGGAACACGAGCTTCATCGCGTCGCTCCCTCGAAGTCGATGGTCATGCCCGAGATGCGCTCGAGTTCGGCGAAGAGCGCTCGGCCCGCGGCCGGGTCCTCGGCAAACGGTGCTGGCTTCACCTCTGCGGGGTCACCTCGCAGCTCCATGAAGCCCGTGGGCCCGAAGTAGCCGCCCGGCATCGGTGCCTCGAGCGTCGCTGCCATCAACGTCGGTTCAGCGCCTCGCGCAGCCGACTGAATCAGCGGGTAGATCGCGAAGATCGCGAGCTTCATCAGGAGGGACGTCACGCCGGCGAGGTTGGTGTTCGCGGCGCCTGGATGGCAGCAGAGCGACAGTAGCCGCTGACCGGCTCGTCGCTGCAGTTCCTTCGCGAAGAGAATGTTGGCGAGTTTGGTTTTCGCGTATGCACGAATGGGCCGGTAGTCATTGACCGAGTCGAGGTCCGTCAGCGGGACCGGGCTTGCCTTGTGTGTTCCCGACGCCACCGTGACCACGCGCGGAGCCGTCGAGCGGAGCAGCGCCGGTAGAAGTAGAGTTGTGAGCCGATACGGTCCGAGAACGTTGGTGGCGAACTGCAGCTCATGGCCGTCGATGCTCACTTCACGCTTCGGCAAAGCCATGACGCCAGCGTTGTGAACGAGCACGTCGATCGGCTTGGCAAGAGCGAGTTGCGCGTCGGCGAACGCGCGAATCGACGCAGGGTCAGACAGGTCGAGTCGCGCAGTGCTCGCGTCGGCGTTGGGCACGAGCGCGCGCAGCCGCTCGACTGACTCCTTAGCCTTGCCCTCATTGCGCGCAGCGATGACGACCTCGGCGCCCGCCCGAGCGAGCACCATGGCAGCTTCCCAGCCGATGCCGCTGTTGCCGCCGGTAATGATGGTCCGCCGACCTTTCTGCGAGGGAATCTGTGCGGGGTTCCACTTCGTGGTCATCAGCGCACCGCCTTCTTCCGTGTCTGTGGAGCGAAGCGCGCGGCGAGCACCGTTGTGCGCTGCTCGAGCACCTCGATCGATGGTTCATCTGCAAGCAGTCCGTCGAGCGCGAGGAGGAAGACCTCGGCGCTCGACTGGTCGCCGAGGATGGTGGCGACGCAATCGAGCGCGACCTTGCGATGCAGCGCTTCGCTCTCGGGATCGATTCGCTCGCACACCGCAAGGAACTCGCTCCCCATCGGCGCCCCGACCATCTCGGCCCACGGCTCGAGTGCCATCAGACGACAGACGCTGAGCAGGCGATCGTAGGGGCTGCCCGGGCCGTTCGCCGCCTCCATCGCGGCGGGGTGACGAGAGACCAACCAGTCCACGAAGACAGCTCGGTAGACGTCTTCTTTGTCCTTGAAGAGCCGATAGAGCAGCGTGCGCGAGAGGCCGGCGCGCCTGGCGATGTCCTCGAAAGCGGTCTTTGCGAAGCCGAAGTTGAGAAAGCACCACCGCGCGGCGGCTAGGACCTTTGCGCGGCGGGCAGCGGCCTCGTCATCTGTCATCGTCGCTGGCATGAAAACACTGTGACAACCGGTGCTCCGTTTGTCAAGATGCTCTCGTTTGGTCCACAAACAGGAACCGAGGCGAGGACTGCAGGATGACGAACTCGCAGATGTCCCCGCCGCCAGCGCCTGGCGGCTTTGCCCTCCCTGGAGGCGAGGCGCGCGGTCCAGATGCTCGGTGCCCAGGTCAACTCGCTGCGCCAAAACGTCGACGCCTACGCCACGAACATCGACGGCAACGGTTACCGCTTCGACGCGGTCATCGACTTCGACGCCGAGGACGCGCGCTCGACGGTCGCTGACGCGATGACGATCGAGCGTCTCGCTGCACGCGACGCAGGCGCGCTCCCAGAAGGCATGACGCTCACGCCGAGCGCCGAGGAGGTTTTGTCGCGCTTCACCGAGCAGGCGTGTACCCCAAGGGCGCTGCGCGGCCTGTCCACCGGCCGGGCGCATCGCTCGGGCGGCCCCGTCAGCGGCCCTCCTCGGCCCCTCCGCACCCTCTCTCCCCCTCAACGGAGCCCCCATCCCTCTTATGCGCGGCACGCGACCATCGAGATGACAGAGCGCTATGCGCACCTGTCCCCCGAGATGCTCGCGAGCGCAGTGCAGCAGCTCGACCGGCCTGTGCCCCAGCTCCACATGCGGAAACGAGGGCAAAGAAAAAGCCCAGCAACCCCTCGGGATTACTGAGCTTCTAAGTGTGGAGGCGGCGGGAATCGAACCCGTGAACAAGGCGATGGAAAACCCTAAGCAGGACGCGCTGTTACCCGCTATCGCCTTGATTCTCCTGGGGTTCGTCATCCCGCCCCGTCCCACCCCGTGCCCTCGTGTTCCGCCCCTTTCCCCGCTGGCGGGGCACACTGAGGGCACATGCGCCCCGCCTCCCCGCCTGCGTCCCTCCCCACGCCGGGCGGTGTGCGACTGGCGGGGCCCTCCTGAACGTGCAGCTCGCTCCCGCTCCGGGGGTCCTGTGCCGGAGCTGCTGCGGCAGGGGGCCTCGGCTTGACGGCTCTGCGGGCTCAACCGGAGCGCTGACAAGGACGCCAGTAGAGGCGCGAGCGGCCTGGATGCCCGGTATCCCCCCGGCTATGGGCAAGCGGTCGCCTGTCCCGGGACTGTCCGTGAGAGCGCGCCCGGCTGGCACCGTTACCGCCCTGACGCCCTCCACAGACCCGAGATGCGGCTGCCGTGTGCCGTTCCCCTCAACCCGCCCCGAGCCTCACCAGCCGCGCTGCTGGAGCCCTCCACAAGCCCGAGCTGCGGTTGCCGTGTGCCACTCCCTCCACCAGCCGCGAGCCCCAGCAGCCGCGCCGCTGGAGCCCCCTAGCGCGGTCCAGGTGCGCGCCTCACCGGTTCACCAGTCCGGCTATGCGCCGTGGCGTCCAGTGCCCACGACGATGTGCGGCATCTCGGCTGGCCGAACGGGCTTCAAAGATGTATAAACACCGCCATATGCAAGTACGGGTCCAAGGCCGGTGGCGGCAACAACAATAAACAGCTAAAAGGTCGTGACTAATGGGTATTGACTTGAACGAGCTTGGCCGCAAGCTCCGAAATCTTCGGAAAGACATACTAAAGCTACCCTTAGAGGAGGTGGCCTCGCGTACGGGCATTGAATTGGAATTGCTGGAGGGAATGGAAGCCGGCTCAGTAGAGCCCACAGGAGATCAAATATTAATCCTGTCGGACATCTACAATGAACCCTTTCTGTATTTTATAACATACGAAAAATCTCCCGCGATTGAAAGAGCCACTGAGCTGTACAGAATGCACGGAGACCAGTTCTCCGCGTCGGATCGAAGGTATGTCCAAGAGTTCCTGCATCTGTGCCGTATGGAGCATGAGTTTGAGGCAATGCTTGGTGGCCGTCGGCGAACCCGCGAATACTTGCCCACCGCAGAGACAAACTACAAAAAGGGCCACGGATACGAAAACGCCGAACGATTGCGAACCCAACTCGGGCTAGGGATGGGGCCAGTCGACAACGCGTTTCATCTGGTGCGTCAGCTGGGGTGTCATGTCTTTCGGAGAAAGCTTGGGAACTCTTCGATATCAGGCATATTTATAAGACATCCGGACATAGGCAAATGCATTTTGGTTAATTATGATGAAGACATATACAGGCAAAAATTCTCGGTTCTCCATGAGCTTTGTCACGCTCTTTTGGATGGGGATTTTCAAGTAAACGTAACATTTAAAAACGATCTTGAAAGTGGCGGTAGGGTGGGTGAGCGCGACGCTTGGCGCGAATGGAGAGCAAATGCCTTCGCGGGAAGATTGCTTATCCCTTTTCAGGCCATTCAGGCTGTACGGTTAGGAAGCTCGCTGGACGAAAAAGCGGATGCCATTCTCAAGGTCTGCACCGCGTATAAAGCTAACTTTGCTGTTGGGTTGATTACCAGGGCAATCGCACCATAAGCCCTTGATTTCATGGCCTGTGTGGGGGTGGCGGCAGCAGTCTCAAGAACGATGCGTGAGGAGGGCCATCAGATAATCATGGTCACAGCCCGCTTTCTTGCGC